>Ga0209952_1000078_pt1 | contig 490703 bp, 436 predicted proteins | sample ThiBiot_750_biof_2_FD_183951 | JGI IMG/M metagenome (GOLD analysis project Ga0209952, IMG submission 183951) | Wastewater bioreactor microbial communities from Cape Town, South Africa - Thiocy_cont_750_biof (SPAdes) | ecosystem: Engineered > Bioreactor > Thiocyanate-remediating >... | reverse complement strand
CCGCCTGCAACAGCTCGTGCCGGCTCACCGAGAACGGATTTTCTCCCGGCCACACGGCCTGGATAATTTCCATCCCCGGATCGCTCCCGTGGGAATGTATCCCTATCAATCGCCCACCCGGCCGCAGCGCCCGCGCCAGCGGCGCGATGATCCGCCTCGCGCGGAACGTCTCGGACGATCTGGCGCGATAGGGTTGCGAGGCGATGATGAGGTCGAAGTTAGCCTCGGCCCGCCCGGCGCGCGGGATCACCGAATCCAGCAGGAACTGGTGGTCCTCGCGATAGAAAATCAGCGCCACCGGCCGTTCGTAGATCGGCATGCCGGAGCGCTCGCTGACGCTGGCCGTCCAGTTTTCCTGCAGGAACGGCTGCAGTTCGGCGATCTGGGCCTCGAACTCGCCGGCCGAGTTGCCGCGCAGCACCACCTCGCGCCAGACCATGCCGGCGGCGGCCGCCGCCGAGCGCGGCGCCAGCCACGGCGCCTCGGCATAGAACATGTTGGTGACGGCAAACACCGTCGCCGGGTGCTCGAACAATCGATCCGGCAGCTTGTCGAGGGTGAGCTTGACGTCCTCGAGGCTGAGTTCCTTGCCCGCGACGTAGAACGGCATGTTGGGAAAGCGGCCATGCATCGCCCGCATTACCCGCGCCAGAACGGTTCCATCGCCGCATCCGGCGTCGAACAGCCGCAGCGCCGGAGGCCGCGGATGGATGCTGCCGAGTTCCAGCGCCACGCGCTCCGCGATCACCCGCTTCTCGCTGCAGGTGTGGACGAACAGCAGGTATTTTTGCCGGTTCTCGAAAAAGCGGAAATTGGCGCGCGGATCGCGGCGCTCGATCGGCGCATCGAGTTCCCGCGACAACACCACGCCGCCCGGCGTGTTGGTGGCGATGTAGGCGTGGATTCGATCGAGCGTCTCGATGGTGATCCGCTTGCCTTCGCGCAACCGCCCGACCAGCTTGCCGTCGTTGACGGCACGGCGGCCGAAAGTCGATTCCGCCATGTCCGCCTGCCGGCAGAACGCGGTGATCTGACCCAGCAGTTGATCGTGTCTCATCGGCGACCGGGAATGCGAAGGTGGTGGGAAATTCAGCTTTATCCCACAAAATTAGCATCCATGGCCCACCATTGGAAGCCCCAAAGGAACCGTTCCGCGAGACGCCCAGGCTGTCCCGGCCATCCGCCTCCCGGTTGCGAGCGCCCCTCCAAAACGAAGATGCCCGGGACAAGCCCGGGCATGACGTCCTGACTGGAGGTGAAGCCGTTAGCCCCACACGTCCTTGGCGATGTCGACCGCGAGCCTGAGCTTGGCCCACTGCTCGTCCTCGGACAGCACGTTGCCTTCCTCGGTCGAGGCGAAGCCGCACTGCGGCGATACCGCAAGCTGCTCCAGCGGCGCGAACTTGGCGGCCTCCTGCAGGCGGCGCTTGATATCTTCCTTCTTCTCCAGCTCGCCGAACTTCGAGGTGATGACGCCAACCACGACCACCTTGTTGCCCTTCGGCAGGAAACGCAGCGGCTCGAAACCGCCGGCACGGTCGGAGTCGTATTCGAGGAAGTAACCGTCGTAATTGATCTTGCCGAGCAGCGTTTCCGCCACCGGCTCGTAGCCGCCCGACGAAATCCACGTCGAGCGGAAATTGCCGCGGCAGACATGGGTGGTGATGGTCATGTCGGCCGGACGCTCGGCGATCGCGTAGTTGATGACGCGGGCATAAATCTCCTGCAGGCCTTCGGGATTGTCGCCGCGCTCGCGCGACTTCTTCAATTCGTCCTGCGAGCAGAGATACGCCCATACGGTGTCATCGAACTGCAGATAGCGGCAGCCGGCATCGTAAAACGCCTTCACCGCCTTGCGATAGACCTTGCCGAGATCCTCGAAGAACGGCGCGAGATCGGGATAGACGTCTTTCGAAATCAGGTTGCGCCCGCCACGGAAATGCAGCACCGCGGGCGACGGAATCGTCATCTTGGCGGTGACGCCGGCGGCGTCGGCATGCTTCTTGAGAAAACGGAAATGGTCGAGCATCGGATGGTCGGCCGGGAAATCGATCTTGCCGACGACGCGCACGGCATCGTGGCGGGTCTGCACGCCGGCGAATTGAATGCCGAGATCGGGATGGAACAGTTCGCAACCGGTCAGGTTCTTGAGAAAATCGAAGTGCCACCAGGAGCGGCGGAATTCGCCGTCGGTCGCCAGCTTCAAGCCGACGGACGCCTGCTTGTGCACCACCTTCTCGATCTCGACGTCTTCGATCTTGCGCAGGTCCTCCGCCTTGATCTCGCCTTTCTCGAATTTGGCGCGGGCCTCCTTGATGCCTGGGGGCCGCAGCAGGCTGCCTACTTCATCGGCGCGGAATGGCGGTTTTGTTCTTTGCATTGTTCGGACTCCTGAAGCGATTTCTAGTCTTCAACCATTATTGCGAACCTAGAGCCGGTCCGGTCCCGATGAATTCAGAACCTGGGCCCTACGATCCTGAGTAACGCGTCTCTTTCACGCGAACCGGTATCCGCTTCGCTCGAAAACACTTTAGCAAGGCAATCCAGAGGCAATAAGCAAGGACCGGATTGCTTCGCGGCCAACGCTCCTCGCGACGACAAGCCTAATAACAACCTCACGTCTTGCCCGCGACTCCAAGAAAGCGTTCCAGCGGCGCATCATCCGCCCGCAGGGTCTCGCTCGGAGCATCGTGCACGATCGTGCCACGTTCCAATATCACAACCCGATCCGCCAGACCGAGAATCTTTCGTGCGTTCTGCTCCACGATAATCGAACAGATGCCGCCCGCGCGGGTGATCTTGCCGAGCGCGGCCAGCAACTCATCGACAATGATCGGCGCCAGACCTTCGGTCGGCTCATCGAGCAGCAACACCTTCGGATTGAGCGTCAGCGCCCGACCGATCGCCAGCATCTGCTGCTCGCCGCCGGACAACTGGTTGCCGAAATTCTTCCGCCGCTCCTTGAGGCGCGGAAACATCGCGTAGACCTTGTCGACGTCCCACGGTCCCGGCTGCGCCACCGCGGTCATGTTTTCCTCGACCGTGAGCGAGCGGAAAATGTTGCGCTCCTGCGGCACCCAGCCGATGCCGGCGCGGGCGCGCTGATCCGAACGCAGCGAGGTGAGATCGACATCGCCGAGCCGGATGCTGCCCTGAAAGCGCCGCGTGGCGCCGACGATGGAATTGATCAGCGTGGTCTTGCCGGTGCCGTTGCGGCCAAGCAGCGCCAGCACCTCGCCATCCGCCAGTTGCAGCGACATGTCCGGCAGCACCACGGCCTCGCCGTATCCGGCGCGCAAACCGTCGATGTTCAACAATTCACGCATCAAGGCCCTCGCCGAGATAGACCGCCTTGACTTGCGGGTCATGCGCCACCTCGTCGGGCGTGCCTTCGACCAGCAATGCGCCGTTGACCAGCACCGAGATGCGATCTGCGAAACTGAACACCAGGTCCATGTCGTGCTCGATCAGCAACACGGTGACATCGCGCGGCAAGCCGGCGACCGCCGCCAGAATATCCTGCCGCTCGCTCGTCGGCACACCGGCCGCAGGCTCGTCCAGCAACAACACGCGGGGTTTGGTGGCGATCGCCACGGCGATTTCGAGCAATCGTTGCTTGCCATATGGTAGCGTCGCGGTCGGCTCATTCATCACGTCGAGCAGATGGAAGCGCGCGAGGTTTTCCGCGATCTCGTCGTTGACATTGGCGCGGCTGCCGAGCCGGCGCCACCAGTCGCCGCCGTTGCCCAGGCGCTCGGAAACCGCGAGGCCAACGGTCTCCAGCGGCGTCAAATCAGCATAGAGCTGATTGATCTGGAAGGTCCGCGACAGCCCGCGCAGAACCCGGACATGCACCGGCAGGTTGGTGATATCCGCTCCCTCGAGCAGGATGGTGCCGCCGTCCGCCTTCAGCACGCCGGTCAGCAGGTTGATGACGGTGGTCTTGCCGGCGCCATTGGGGCCGATCAGCGCGTGGCGCGCGCCGGCCGCAACCTTCAGCGAGAGATTGCGGGTGACGTGCAGGCCGCCGAACTGCTTGTCGAGGCCGATGGTTTCCAGCGCGATGCTCATGGCGCGGCCTTTCCGGAGGCAGCGCTGCCCCGGCGCGCATCCGTGAAACGCCGCATCACGAGACGCGGCAGCCACAGCACCCCGCGATGCATGCGCTCGCGACCAAGCAGCACGATCAGCACCAGCACCAGCCCGATCCAGAATTGCCAGAACTGCGGCGTCCACGACGAGAACACGTCCTGCAGGATGCGAAACACCACGGCGCCGATCAACCCGCCATAGAGATAGCCCGCGCCGCCGATCACCACCACCAGCAGCAGGTCGGCCGAGCGTTCGAACGAGAACACGTCGAGCGACGCCAGCGCGGTGGTTTGCGTGAACAGCGCCCCGGCGATACCGGCATAGAACGCCGACAGCGTATAGATCGCGATCAGCCGGCGATTGACCGGAATGCCGATGGCGGCGGCGCGCAGCGGATTGTTGCGGATCGCGCGCAGCGACAGGCCGAACGGCGAATTGACGATGACCCGCGCCAGCAGGAACAGCACGAACAGCACCGCCAGGCAGTAGATGAATCCGACCTTGCCGAAGATGTCGAACGAGAACAGCCCGAGGATCGGGTCGATGACGATGCCCTGCAAGCCATCAAACCCGCCGGTGATGTTGGAGAACTTGTTGGCGAGTTCGCGCAGCAGCAAGGCGATGCCGAGCGTCACCATCAACTGGCTGAGCTCGGAGCCGCGGATCACCAGAAAACTGGTGACGAAGCCGAGTACCGTCGCCGCCAGCCCCGCCACCAATAACGCCAGCACCGGCTCCTTGACGATGCCGTGCACCGCCAGCAGTCCGGCCGCATAGGCGCCGACGCCGAAGAATGCCGCATGGCCCAGCGAAACGATCCCGGCATAACCGAGGATCAGGTCGAGCGACAACGCGAACAATCCGAGCCACGCCATCTCGGTGAGGATCAGGTAGCGATCGGAGAACAGGAAGATGCTGGCCACCGCGATCAGCCAGAACGCGGTTTCGGGCGCGCTCCAGCGGGCGCGCCGTAGCGAAATCTCTCCAACGCCGTGATCGTTGCTCATGACACGCTCATCGCTGGGTGACGCGGCCGAACAGGCCGTTCGGGCGCCAGATCAGGATCACGATCATCACCGTATAGATCACGAACGCGCCGAGCTTCGGCACGTAGTATTTTCCCGCGACATCGGCGATGCCGAGCAGCAGCGACGCAAGGAACGGCCCGGTGATCGTCGAGGAGCCGCCGACCGTCACCACGATCAGAAAGTAGATCATGAACTTGAGCGGGAAATACGGATCGAGCCCGAGGATTTCCGCGCCCAGCGCGCCGCCCAACCCGGCAAGGCCGGAGCCGAACGCAAAGGTCAGCGCGAACACCTGCGGCACGTTGATGCCGAGACCGCTGGCGGCGCGCGGATCGTCCACCGCCGCGCGCAGGCGGCTGCCGAACCGGGTGCGCGCCAGCGTCAACTGGATGCCGACGGTCAACAGCCCGCAAATCACGATGATCATCAGCCGGTAACGTCCGACGCCGATTCCGAACAGCTCGAACTGGCCCTGCAGCATCGCCGGCAGATGGATGAACACCTGCGACGACCCCATGAAATAGTCGACCGCGGTGACCGCCATGAATACCAGGCCGATGGTGAACAGCACCTGATCGAGCGGGTTGCGACGATACAGGTGCTTGTAGAGCGTCTGCTCCATCACGAGGCCGATCAAGGCGCTGGCCAGGAATGCAATCGGCAGCGCGGCGAAAAACGGCCAGCCGGACTGATTGACCAGCACCGCGCAAACATAGCCGCCGGCCATCGCGAAGGCGCCGTGGGCCAGATTGACGAAATTCATCAGGCCCAGCGTCACCGCCAGTCCGCACGACAGCACGAACAGCAGCATGCCGTACGCCGCGCCGTCGAACAGAATGGTGAAAAGCGTGGTCATCGGAACCGACTCATGGACAGCACCGTCGTCCTGGGGTGGCCGCTGCTGTGCGGCCCTCGAAGGGCGACGGCAGAAAGTGAGCGCCGCCATCCTTCGAGGGTCGCCGCAAATGCGGTTCGCATCTCAGGATGACGGCCAAACCGCAACGCGATCACTTCTTGGTCTTGCCCGGATCCTTCACCGCCTCGAACGTCGCGAACTCGATGTTGTAGAGCTCGCCATCCTTCTTTTCGACCTTGCGGATGTAGACGTTCTGAACGATGTCGCGGGTTTCGGGATCGATCGAGATCGGCCCGCGCGGGCTCTCCCACTTCATGCCCTTCATCGCTGCGATCAGCGAATCGCCGTCGGCCTTGCCGCCGGTTTTCTTGAGCGCCTCGTAGAGCAGATGAATGCCGTCATAGCCGCCCACCGCCATGAAGCCCGGACGCACGCCGTAAGCCTTCTTGTAGGCTGCGACGAAATCCTTGTTGGTCTGCGAAGGGTGCGCCGCCGAATAGATATGCGCGGTCACGGCGCCGAGCGCCGCATCGCCCATGCCGTTGAGCAGATCGTCGTCCATCACGTCACCCGGCCCGATCACCTTGATGCCGCTCTTGTCGAGACCACGCTCGGAATACTGTTTCATGAAGTTGCCGCCCTGCCCGGCCGGCACGAACACGAACATGGCGTCCGGCTTGGCGTCCTTCATGCGTTGCAGGAACGGGGCAAAGTCCGGGTTGGCCAGCGGAACCTTGACCTCTTCGACGATCTCGCCGCCGCCGGCGGTAAAGTGCTCCTTGAAGAACTTCAGCGCATCGTTGCCCGGAGCGTAGTCCGATGTCAGCGTCGCCACCTTCTTGATGCCGTTCTTCACGGCCCAGTCACCGATGATGATCGACGATTGACCGAGCGTGAAGCTGGTGCGCACGATATAGGGCGACTTCTCGGTGATGACCGAGGTGCCCGCAGCCATGACGATCTCCGGCACCTTGGCCTGGGTCGCCAGCGGGGCGGCGGCAAAGGCCGCCGGGGTCACGCCAAAGCCGGCGATGACATTGACCTTGTCGTTGACGATCAGTTCCTGCGCCAGCCGCTTGGTGTTGTCCGGCAAGGCCGCGTCATCCTTGAGGATGACCTCGATCTTCTTGCCGGCGACGGTGTCGCCATGCTGCTGGATGTAAAGCTTGACGGCGTTGTCGATCTGCTTGCCGGTCGATGCCTGCCCTCCGGTCATCGGCACGATCAAGCCGACCTTGACGCTGTCCTGCGCCTGCGCCGCGAAGGCGGAACCCGCGATGAGCGCCGCGCCGGCGGTCATCTGCAGAAATGTCCTACGAATAAGCATAAGCATTCCTCCCCTGGATGGCCCAATACCTGAACCCGATGTTCGATCATTGTCGGATGGCACAATCGAGCCTTCTTGGCGAGGCACGGCTTTGCGCCATCGTCGCAACTGCCACCCTTTACAACTCACAAAAGCCGTAACCAATCAACAGGATTTTAGCCGCAAAACAGGGGACGAAACGAATGTCGGGTGCAGTTGCGAACAATATGCTTCCATCGACCTTAGTATAAGGGGTAAAGACTTTTCGATGCTTCCATTCGCCTCGTATTGCGCGGAAACGTGAGCCGAGTGCGGGATTCGGCCGTGGGGCCGGTCATCATCAGGACCGAAACAAACAGACAAAAGATGCGCTGGCTTCTGGGCGTTGTGATTGCATGCTTGGCTCTTGTCGTCGTCTACTACGGGTCGGCGATTTACAGCCTCGCGGGCCTCGTCGCAGCGACGCGGGCGGGCGATGGCGCCGCCATCGTCGCACAGACCGACCTGCCCCGGCTGAGCCGATCGCTGAGCGAGCAGATCGTCGCGGCCTATCTCGATCGCATCGGCGCCAAGCGGCGGGTCGGCGGAACGGAAAAGCTGTTGGTGAGCGCCTATGGCGCATCGGTCGCCGACGCGCTGGTGACGCAGATGCTGACGCCGGAAAACCTGACCGAACTTCTCAAGTCAGGCAGGCTCGCCGAAACCAGGCTGTCCGCCTCCGCAAACGCGCTGCCGCCCCTCGGCGAGTTGCAACGCGTCAACGTGCTCAACCAGTTCGGCCGGATGCATTTCGTCACGCCGGTGCAACTCAGCGTCCGCGTCAGCAACAAGACGGAACCGGACGATTACGCGGCGCTCGTTCTGCACCGGGAATGGCTGACCTGGAAGCTGGCGGGCATCGACCTGCCGCGCACGGCGTTACGCAATCTCGCCGCCAGCCTGCCGGTCAAATAGCCGGCCGTCGCCTCAGTCCATGAACACAACGGTCTTGTTGCCGTTGAGGATCACGCGATCCTCGAGATGATGGCGCACCGCCCGCGCCAGCACGCGGCGCTCGATGTCGCGCCCCTTCCGCACCAGCCCCTCGGGCGTGTCGCGATGACTGATCCGCTCGACGTCCTGGTCGATGATCGGACCCTCGTCCAGCGCACTGGTGACATAATGCGCGGTCGCGCCGATCAGTTTGACGCCGCGGGCATGGGCCTGATGGTAAGGCCGCGCGCCCTTGAATCCCGGCAGGAAGGAATGATGAATGTTGATGCATCGTTCCGACAGCTTGGCCGACAGATCATCCGACAGAATCTGCATATAGCGGGCGAGCACCACCAGGTCAGTCTCGGTCCGCTGCACCAGATCCCAGATCGCCGCTTCCTGAGCGGGCCTGGTCTCCTTAGTCACCGGGAGATAGTGAAACGGAATCTCACCCAGATCGAGATCGTTGTAGGTTTCGCGCGGATGGTTGGAGACGATGGCGGTCGGGATCATCGCCAGTTCACCGGTTCGCCAGCGATAGAGAATATCGGCGAGGCAGTGATCGGATCGCGACACCAGCAGCATCACCCGGCGCAGCGTGGCACGGTCGCGCATCAGCCATTTCATGGCGAAGCGTTCCGCGATCGCGCCGAAACCGGTCTGTAACGACGTCAGGTCGACCGCCAAATCCGCCGGATTGAACACCACCCGCATGAAGAAGTGATCGGAGTCGACGTCGTTAAATTGTTGCGCGTCGAGAATGTTCTGCCCGTTATGGGCCAGAAACGTCGACACTGCGGAAACAATGCCCGGACGATCAGGACAGGACAACGTCAGAACGAATTGAGAATCGAGCATAACTTTACGTGACCGCATGAAGGGGAACTGGACGGAACCGGCGAAGGCCGGCCATGCTCTATCATTCGCCGCGGCTGTGCGCCAAGCCCTTCGCGGCGGCAGGGCTCATATGTAGCACCCCCTCATATGCCCGCTTCGCGACGATGCCGACTTCGATCCGGATTCATCCCGCGCGCCATCCGGCGCAGCGCGATCGATGTCCTCGCAGGGCCCGCGCGACTTGACGCGACAATCCGCGCGGACATTATGTGGGCACCAAGAAAAACGGGCGGAAGCCAATGCCGGAACTGCCGTTATCCGAATTGCGCGTCGTGGAAATCGGCTCCGGTGACGCGCTCGGATACTGCGGCAAGCTGTTCGCGGACTTTGGCGCCGAGGTCGTCAAAATCGAGCCGCCGGGCGGCGATCCGGAACGACGGATCGCGCCGCTGGTCGATACCGGACAGGGACACCACGAAAGCGCGACGTTCGCGTGGCTCAACACCAACAAGCGCAGCGTCACCGCCGATCTCAACCATCCTACGGATGCCGAGAAGATTCGCGCGCTGCTTGCCGATGCCGACCTGCTGCTCGACGCGCGGCCGCCGGATATCATCGAACGCTCTCTCCTGAAGCACGACGACCTGCGTATCACCGATCCGGCGCTGGCGATCACCGCGATCTCGTGGTTCGGTGAACACGGCCCCTATCGCGACTACGCCACCACCGACTCGGTGTGCCGAAGTCTTGCCGGGCTGGTGAAACTGGTCGGCCCCGCCGAAGGCCCGCCGGTGCTGCCGCGCGACGGCCAGATCGCCATCATGGCGGGACTGACCGCCTTCATACCGAGCCTTGCCGGACTCTATGGCCGCGCGCATGGAACGCGGCGCTTTGCCGTCAACGCGTTCGAGGCGATGCTGCAAATCAGCGAGTTCGATACCGGGCTGGCGCTGGAGGCCGGCTTCACGCGGCCCCGCCTCGCCATCAATCGCTTCGGGCGCGGCTTTCCGGTCGGCAATTTCGCCACCAGGGAAGGCTGGCTTGGCGTCACCGTGGTGACGCCGGCGCAGTGGATGGGTTTCTGCGCGATGCTCGGGCTGCCGGAGCTAGGCCCCGACCCGCGCTATTCGGCCACCGCCGAGCGCTATCTGCACGCCGACGAACTGAGCCGCATCATTCATCCGGTCCTGATGCAGAAGACCGCGCGCGAATGGTTCGAGCAAGGCATCGCGTTGCGCCTGCCGCTGGCGATCGTGCCCGACATGGCCGAGTTGCTGGCGCAGCCGGTGCATCGCGCGCGCGGCGCGTTCGCGCCGGTACGGATCGGCATGGCTTCGTTCGACGCCCCGGTGCTGCCCCAGCACCTGACGCAATCGCGTCCGAAACCCAACGGGGTCGCGCCGTTCGCCGGCGAACATAACGATATGAATCTCGCACCCCGCCAACGCCTTGCCACGCGCGCCGCGACGGCGGACGATCCGCAGCCTCTGCATGGCCTGCGCATCATCGACCTGACCATGGGCTGGGCCGGGCCGACGGCGACGCGGCAGATGGGCGATCTCGGCGCCGACATCATCAAGGTGGAGTCGTGCCAGTACCCCGACTGGTTTCGCGGCACCGATCCGCGCGGGCCGTATCATCCCGAACGTACCTACGAGAAGACCTACTGGTTCCAGATGATGAACCGCAACAAGCACGGCATCACGCTGGACCTCACCTCGACGACCGGCCTGTCGTTGCTCAAGCGACTTCTGGAAACCGCCGACGCGGTGATCGACAATTATGCCGCCGACGTGCTGCCGCGCATGGGGCTCGATCCAACGGCGATGCTCGCGATCAACCCGCGCCTCGTGGTGGTGACGATGCCGGCGTTCGGCACCACCGGCGCGTGGAAGGATTGCCGCGCCTACGGCTCGACGCTGGAACAGGCTTCCGGCCTGCCCTCCGTCACCGGCCGAGAGGACGATCCGCCGACCATGCTGCATGCGGCGCTCGGCGATCCGCTCGGCGGCGTCAGCGCGGCGGCGGCGCTGATGCTCGGCTTCATGCAGCAGCGCAAGACCGGCAAGGGCCAGCATATCGACCTGTCGCAGGTCGAGTGCACCATGCAGCTCGCGGCGCCCTCGATCATCGAGCAGGCAGCGACCGGCACAACCTCGCCACGGATCGGTAACCGCCATCCGCTGTTCGTTCCCAATGGCTGCTTTCCCTGCCTCGGCGACGATCAATGGATCACGCTTGCGATCCGCTCCGACGAGGAATGGCCGAAGCTGTGCGCCATCATGCATCGGCCCGATCTCGCCGCCGATCCGCAGCTCGCCACCGCCCGCGGCCGCCGTCACGAGGAGGACCGCATCGAACTGGCGATCCGGCGATGGACCGCGACGGTGCGGCCGGATCTGGCCATGGTGACGCTGCAGGCGGCCGGCATTGCCGCCGGCGTGGCACGGCTGCCGGTAGACCTCGCCTCCGACCCGCATCTGCTCGCGACGGGACACTGGCAACCGGTGGTGCGGCCGTTCATGGGGCCGCATCTGCTGCCGTCGGTGTCGTACCGCGAAGGAAACGATCGCCAACCCTACCCGATCGAGCGGTTGGCGCCGACGCTCGGCCAGCACAACCACGAGGTCCTTGGCGACGTGCTCGGACTGAGCGCGGAAGAGATCGCGCAACTGGAGTCCGATGGCATCATCGGCACCAGCGCGACCGAGAAGAAGGGTAAGGCCAAGTCGGCGTAACCGGCAATATCCGGCGCAAAAACACCGGTGATAACGGAACGCCTCAACCCATCATGGCCGGGTTCGTCCCGGCCATCCACGTCTTTTCTTGCTGCAACACTGATAGCGCGTGGATGGCCGGAATAAATCCGGCCATGACAAATGAGAAATCTCGCCCTCGAGACGCCCCGGTGGTTCTGTCATTCCGGGGCGGAGTTCTTTACGAGCGAGCCCGGAATCCATAACCCCCGCCGGGACTATGGATTCCGGGCCTGCGCCCGAAGAAGGCGCATCCCGGAACGACGGTGATGCGTTGGATTATGCGTCTATTCAATCAGACAACGGACGCCTCTAGCGATTCCCGATCCCGCTATTCCCCGTAGCGGCGCAGGCGATCGAGATCGACGATGGCGAGGCCGCCGTATTCGAGCCGCAACAGGCCCTCTTTCTCCAGCGTCTTCAAACACTGGTTGGCATTCTGCCGCGACATGCCGGACAACGCGCCGATTTCCTCCTGGGTAATTTCCAGGTGCGGTGTCACGTCCGGATACAGGATCGGATTGAACAGCGAAGCAATGCAGCGGGCGACCCGCGCGGTCGCATCCAGCATCCGGCCATATTCCAGCAGCCCGATGAAATGGCCGACCCGCTCGTTCAATTGCGCGACGAGGAAGCGGTTGAACGCCACGCTGTTGTCGAACAGCCAATGGAAGGTGGCGTGGTCCATCAGCGCCAAACGGGTGTCGCGCAGCGCCACCGCGTCGTATCGCCGCGCCTCGTTTTTCAGAACCGACCCCTCGCCGAACCATGCGCCCGCGGTCAGACCGGTGAAGCTCACGGCCTTGCCGGCGTGCGAAATGGTCCCGATCCTGACCAGGCCGGTGATGACGCCGGTCCAGTATTCGAAGTGATCGCCGCGCATGCAGACGAATTCGTTGGCCTTGAACGACTTCTCGATGATGCCCGCACGCGCCACCTCGATCTCTTCTTCGTTCAGTTCGCGTGACCACACCGCGACGCGCTTGAGGTAATCAGCAGTAATCATGATCTCGTTGCCGGCGCGATGTTACCACTGCAAGCCACCGCGGCCGCTCGCGCCGGTTGGCCGATAAAAATTGCCGGGCGAATTGTCGGGCACAAGACATTCCGGCTCCTGGCTTTGCAATAAGCATAGTGGAGATTGTGGACACGACATAGCCGCCTGGGCATCGGGCCGGTCACGCGACGGAGGCGACAGACGAGACGCCGGACTTGAGACACCAGATTTGAGACACGAGACTTGAGACACCAAGCTTGAGGCACCAGACTAAGGTCGTACATTAGTGCGACGCCGGGAGTGCCACAACTTGCAATAATTCGACCTGCGATCGTCCGGACGCTGCTTGGCGCAGGCGCGATTTGCAGGCAAAATCCATAACGTGAGCGGGTTTCGCCAGCCAAGGCGAGGTTTCTGGCTCCGGACGAAGTGAACCCACAAGAGCGTACAAACGCCGTGGCAGGGAGGGACGTCGGTGGAATACGCTTTGGAGGTCCGCAACGTATCGCTGCGCTTCGGCGGCGTGCGCGCGCTGACGGATGTGAGCTTCGGGGTGCGCGAGGGCGAACTGTTCTCGATCATCGGCCCCAACGGCGCCGGCAAAACCTCGATCGTCAACTGCATTTCCGGCCGCTACCGCCCGACCGAAGGCCAGTTGTTCTATCGCGGCCGCGACATCACCGGCCTCAGCCCCAACACCCGTCCAGCCATCGGCATCGGCCGCACGTTCCAGAACCTAGCGCTCTTCCATCATATGAGCGTGCTCGACAACATCATGGTCGGCCGCCACCACCTGCTGAAGAATAATTTTCTGACCGGAGCACTGTACTGGATCGGCGGCGCGCGCCGCGAAGAACTGGCGCATCGCCACAAGGTCGAGGAGATCATCGACTTCCTCGACCTGCAATCCGTCCGCAAGGCCACCGCCGGCACGCTGTCCTATGGCCTGCGCAAGCGCGTCGAACTGGCACGCGCCATGGCGCTGGAGCCGCAACTCATCCTGCTCGACGAACCGATGGCCGGCATGAACTTCGAAGAGAAGGAGGACATGGCGCGTTACATCGTCGACCTCAACGAAGAGTTCGGCATGACGGTGATGATGATCGAGCACGACATGGGCGTCGTGATGGATATCTCGCACCGCGTCGTGGTGCTGGATTTCGGCAAGAAGATCGCGGAGGGCGATCCCGCCACGGTGCTGGCCGACCCGCACGTCAAGCGCGCCTATCTCGGCGAAGAGGACGAAGCGCTGGCCGACCCCGACGACGCGCCCGCGACCACGGAGAGCGCCGCATGATGGATTATGCTGGCCGCGTCGCTCAGGCCGACACCTACCCCAAACTGCTGCGCCTCAATGCCCGCGAACACGGCAGCGAGATCGCATTGCGCGAAAAAGACTTCGGTCTGTGGCGAGTATTCACCTGGAGCGATTACCAGAAGCGCGTGCACGACTTCACGCTGGGCCTGGTCGAGCTTGGCCTGGGCAAGGGCGACGTCGTCGCCATCATCGGCGACAATCGCCCCGACTGGGTGTCGGCGGAAATCGCCACCCACGCCATCGGCGCCATGAGCCTCGGACTGTATCGCGACGTGCTCGAAGACGAAGCCGCTTACCTTCTGAGCTATGGCGCAGCCAAGGTCGTATTCGCGGAAGACGAGGAGCAGGTCGACAAGCTCATCGGGCTCGGCGAACGCATCACCACCATCGAGCATATCGTCTATTCCGACCCGCGCGGCATGCGAAAATACGACGACCCGCGCCTGATATTCGCCGACGATCTGGCCGCAAAGGGCCGCGAGCGCGCCGCACGCGAGCCGGCGCTGTACGACAGGCTGGTCGATGCAACCGGCGGTGAAGACGTTGCGATCCTCTGCACCACGTCCGGCACCACGTCGCATCCGAAACTGGCGATGCTGTCGTCGGGAGCCGTGCTGCGCCACTGCGCCACCTATCTTGCGTTCGACCCCAAGGGGCCCGACGACGAATACGTTTCGGTGCTGCCGCTGCCGTGGATCATGGAACAGGTCTACGCGCTCGGCAAAGGTCTGCTCTGCCGGATGAAGATCAACTTCGTCGAGCAGGCCGAAACCATGATGAACGATTTTCGCGAGATCGCGCCGACCTTCGTCTTGTTCGCGCCGCGGGTGTGGGAAGCCATCGCCGCCGACGTGCGGGCGCGGGTGATGGATTCGTCCGCGCTCAAGCAGAACCTGTACGAGATCGGCATGAAATCCGGACTGTCGGCGCTGGCGCACGGCAAGCAATCGGTGGTCGCCGAGACGTTGCTGTTCCGCGCGCTGCGCGACCGCCTCGGTTTCACGCGCCTGAAATCCGCCGCCACCGGCGGTGCCGCGCTGGGACCGGACACCTTCAAGTTCTTCCGCGCCATGGGCGTGCCGCTGCGCACGCTCTACGGCCAGACCGAAACGCTGGGAGCGTTCACCCTGCATCAACCCGACGACGTCGATCCGGACACCACAGGCGTGGCGATGGGCCCCGAGATCGATATCGAGATCAAGGACGCCGATGCCAACGGGGTCGGCGAAATCGTGGTCCGTCATCCCAACATGTTCCTGGGCTACTACAAGAATCCGGAGGCCTCGCAGGCCGACATCCGCGACGGCTGGATGTATTCCGGCGACGCCGGCTACTTCAACGACGCCAAGCAACTGGTGGTGATCGACCGCATCAAGGATCTGGCCGAAACCGCGCAGGGCCACCGCTTCTCGCCGATGTACGTCGAGAACAAGCTGAAGTTCTCGCCATTCATCGCCGAAGCCGTCGTGCTCGGCGCCGGGCGCGACTACCTCGCGGCAATGATCTGCATTCGCTTCTCGATCGTCTCGAAGTGGGCGGAACGCAACCGCATCGCCTTCACCACCTATTCCGACCTGTCGGCGCGGCCGGAGGTTTACGACCTGTTGCGCAAGGAAGTTGAGACGGTCAACGCGACGCTGCCGGCGGCGCAACGCATCTCGAAATTCCTGCTGCTCTACAAGGAACTCGATGCCGACGACGGCGAATTGACCCGCACGCGAAAAGTGCGCCGCAGCGTCATCAACGAGAAGTACGGCACGATCATCGACGCCATTTACAACGACGAGCGCGACATCAAGGTCGACACCGTGATCCGTTTCCAGGACGGCACGACGCAGCGCATCCGCACCACGCTAAAAGTAGTCGACATGGTCGGCAATGCGGTCAGGGAGGCGGCCGAGTGAGGTCAGCTCTGTCGCACCCGGACGCTCACCCCGCGCGCCAAGCGCGCCGACCTCTCCCCGCAAGCGGGGCGAGGTTATCACAGGTCCTTTCGTCTGCCGTGGATCGAATGCCATGAACTCCCAGCTCCTGATCCAGCTTCTGGTCAACGGCCTCGTGGTCGGTACGCTGTACGGCGTCGTCGCGATGTCGTTCGTGCTGATCTACAAGGCGACGCAGGTCGTCAACTTCGCCCAAGGTGAACTGCTGCTGGTCGGCGCCTGGGTGTGCTGGGCCCTGATGGTGAAGTATCAGGTTCCGTTCTACTTCGCGATGCCGATCACCATGATCTTCATGTTCATCTTCGGCATCCTGATCCAGATGGTGTTCCTGCGCCCGATGATCGGCGAGCCGATCATCTCCGTCATCATGGTGACGATCGCGCTCTCCACCGTGTTGCAGGCGGCGATGAAGTGGATCTTCGGCGTCAACCCGCAACCGTTTCCGCCGATCTTCACCAGCCAGTCGGTGAACTTCCTCGGACTACAGATCCAGACCGTTTACGTCATGAGCCTCGTGGTGTCGCTGGCGATGATGGCGGCGATGGCGTGGTTCTTCCAGGCCTCCAAGCACGGGCTGGCGATGCGCGCCACCGCCTTCAACCAGCAGGTGGCGCAATCGCTCGGCATCTCGGTGAAGAACGTGTTCGCGATGTCGTGGGCAATTTCAGCCACGGTGTCGGCGGTCGCCGGCGTCGTCGTCGCGGTCGTCAACGGCGTGTCGTCGGGCCTGTCGATCTACGGCATCAAGGTGTTTCCGGCGACCATCCTCGGCGGCCTCGATTCGATCGGCGGCGCGGTGCTCGGCGGCATCATCATCGGCCTTCTGGAAAACTTCGCGCAGTTCATCGACGGCGAGTACCTGCACTGGGGCAACCTGTACGAGGTCGCGCCGTTCTACGTGCTGATCCTCATTCTCATGATCAAGCCTTACGGCTTGTTCGGCACCAAAGACATCGAGCGGGTGTAGTTCACGATGGCCAACTCCATGATCCCCGCCGGCGACTTCCGCACCTCCTATGCGGTCGACACCACGATCTTTCCGACCGTGACCAGCCGGAACGTCGCGATCGCAAGCATCGCGCTGATCTGTTTCGCGCCGTACCTGTTCAGCGAATACTGGCTCAGCCTCCTGATCCAGATCGGCATCTACGGCATCGCCGCGCTCGGCCTCAACGTGCTGGTCGGCTTCACCGGCCAGATTTCGATCGGCCACGCCGCGTTCTTCCTGTTCGGTGCGTTCTCGTCGGCTTACCTCTCGACGAAGATGGGCATACCGGCGTTCTTCGCGATACCGCTGTCGGGGCTCGTGACAGCGCTGGTGGGACTGATCTTCGGCCTGCCGGCGGCGCGGCTCAAGGGCCTCTATCTGGCCATCGCCACGCTGGCGGCGCAGTACATCCTGCTCGACTTCTTCGCGCGCGCCGAGTGGTTCTCCGGCGGTTCGGTGCCGGCGATGGCCGAACCGTTCTCGCTCTTCGGCTATGTGTTCCAGGGCGACCGCCAGTTCTTCTATGTCGTGCTGGCCTACGTCGTGGTCTGCTTCCTGCTTGTCACCAACATGATGCGCTCGCGCGACGGCCGCGCGCTGGTGGCGGTGCGCGACCACTATCTCTCCGCCGAGATCATGGGCATCAACCTGACCAAATACCGCACGCTGTCGTTCGGCATCGCGGCGTTCTTCGCCGGCGTCGGCGGCGCGCTCTATGCGCACTACCAGCTTGTGGTCTCCTATGAGGGGTTCGGCATCGAACGCTCGATCCTGTTCCTCGCCATGGTCATCATCGGCGGCACCGGCTCGATCATGGGCACGCTGATGGGCACAGCTTTCGTGGTGTTGCTGCCGGAAGTGATGGAGTGGCTCAGTTCGGTGCTCAGCGGCGGCGTCATCGATCACGCGTTGGGATTGAAAACCAACATCACCTTCCTGCGCGAAATCGCCATCGGCACCATCATCATCGTTTTCCTGGTGTTCGAGCCCGACGGGCTGGCGCACCGTTGGCAGCAGATCAAGGCTTACTGGAAACTCTACCCGTTCTCGCATTGAGGTCGGAGCGGGCCGACACAAAGACTTCAAACTTGTAAACCGGAGGATACGCTTATGACGATGAAGACACTGCTTGGAACCGCCGCCATGGCGCTGCTGCTCAGTGGCACGGCGGCGATGGCGCAGTCCGCGATCAAGATCGGCCATCTGGCGGACTATTCCGGCGGCACATCCGACGTCGGCACGCCCTATGGCCATGCGATCGTCGATACGTTCGCATGGGTCAACAAAAACGGCGGCATCAACGGCGTCAAGGTCGACCTCGACAGCGTCGATTACGGCTATCAGGTGCCGCGCGCCATCGCGCAGTACAAGAAGTGGTCGGGCGCCGACAAGGTCTCGGCCATCATGGGCTGGGGCACCGCCGATACCGAAGCGCTGACCGGCTTCGTCGCGCAGGACCAGATTCCCGATATCTCCGGCTCGTATGCGGCGGCTTTGGCCGATCCGACCGGGGCCGGCGGCAAGGCCAAGGCCGCGCCGTACAACTTCTTCTACGGCCCGTCCTATTCGGACGCGCTGCGCGCCGAACTGACCTGGGCAGCCGAGGACTGGAAGGCCAAGGGCAAGACCGGCGCACCGAAGTTCGTCCACATGGGCGCCAACCATCCCTACCCCAACGCGCCGAAGGCCGCGGGCGAAGCCATCGCCAAGGAGCTCGGTTTCGAAGTGCTGCCGCCGCTGGTGTTCGCGCTGACGCCGGGCGATTACAGCGCGCAGTGCCTGAGCCTGAAGAGCGCCGGCGCCAACTACGCCTATCTCGGCAACACCGCCGCCTCCAACATCTCGGTGATGAAGGCCTGCAAGACCGCGGGCGTCGACGTTCAGTTCCTCAGCAACGTCTGGGGCATGGATGAGAACGCCGCCAAGGCCGCCGGCGATGCCGCCGATGGCGTGGTGTTCCCGCTGCGCACGGCCGTGGGCTGGGGCGGCAATGCCCCCGGCATGAAAACGGTGATGGAAATCTCCAAGATGTCCGACCCGACCGGCAAGGTCTATCGCCCGGTGCATTACGTCGCCGCGGTCTGCACGGCGCTGTACATGAAGGAAGCCATCGAATGGGCCGCCAAGAACGGCGGCGTCACTGGTCCAAACGTCAAGAACGGTTTCTACCAGAAGAAGGATTGGGTCCCAGCCGGCATGGAAGGCGTCTGCAATCCGTCGACCTGGACCGACAAGGACCATCGCCCGACCATGAAGGTCGACCTCTACCGCGCCAAGGTTTCGGGCTCGACGGAAGGCGATCTCAACGACCTGATGGCGAAGGGCACCATCAAGCTCGAGAAGGTCAAGACCATCGACCTGCCGCGCAAGGCGGAATGGCTCGGCTGGTGATTGAACTCCCTCCCCCTGCAAGGGGGAGGGTCGGGGTGGGGGTTACCTGATCCCCACCCGATTTGCTTCGCAAATCGACCTCCCCTTTCCAAGGGGAGGTCACCTCGACAACCGGCAAGGGCCGACATGATGCAGCCATCGCTTCACTCCGACACACAACCGGCAACCTCGAAACAGCCCGCTCCCCTGCTCTCGGTGCGCAATATCGAGGTGGTGTATGACAAGGTGATCCTGGTGCTGCGTGGCCTTTCCATCGACGTGCCGAAGGGCGCCATCGTCGCGCTGCTCGGCGCCAACGGCGCCGGCAAATCCACCACGCTGAAAGCGATCTCCGGCCTGCTCAAGACCGAGGAAGGCGAAGTCACGCGCGGCGAGATCGTGTTCGACGGCGAGCGCATCAACGGCATTGACCCGGACAGAATCGTGCGGCGCGGCATCTTTCAGGTGATGGAAGGTCGCCGCATCATCGCCGACATGACGACGCTGGAGAACCTGCGGCTCGGCGCGTTCACCCGCAGCGACAGCGGCGTGAACGACGACATCGACATGGTGTTCAAGTATTTCCCGCGCCTGAAGGAGCGCACCGGCCTCGCCGGTTATCTGTCCGGCGGCGAACAGCAGATGCTGGCGATCGGCCGCGCCATGATGGCGCGCCCCAAGATGATCCTGATGGATGAGCCTTCGATGGGGCTGTCGCCGCTGCTGGTGAAAGAGGTGTTCGCCATCATCCGCCAGATCAATCGCGATCTCGGCGTCACCATCCTGCTGGTGGAGCAGAACGCCCGCGCCGCGTTGTCGGTGGCAAGCCACGGCTACATCATGGAGCAAGGCAAGGTGGTGCTCGACGGCACCGCGGACGAGTTGCGCGACAACGAGGACGTCAAGGAATTCTACCTTGGCGGCGGCGATCACCAGCGCAAGAGTTTCAAGAACCTCAAAAGCTTCAAACGCCGCAAGCGGTGGCTATAAGACCGTTGCCAAGGCGGGAACGTCATCCTGAGGTGCGAGCACAGCGAGCCTCGAAGGATGGATTGATATCAACGTCGAGGCCGTCACCCTTCGAGGGCTCTCGCTTCGCTCGGCCGCCTCAGGATGACGGCACGATCACAGGACATGGACATACTCATGACCGATCATTACGACGCCCTCGAAACCCGCAGCCACGATGAACGCGAGGCCGACCTGTTCGGCCGGCTGCCCGGCGTGCTGCGCGACGCGATGGCGGCACCGGCCTATGCCGAGCGGCTCAAGGGCATCGATCCGGCCGCGATCACCGACCGTGCCGCACTGGCGCGCCTGCCGGTGCTGCGCAAGTCCGAACTGCCGACGCTGCACAAGGCCGCGCCGCCGTTCGGCAACCTCGTCACCGCGCCGGTCGGATCGTTCGGCCGGCTGTTCACTTCGCCCGGCCCGATCTTCGAGCCGCAATCCGCCGAGACCGATTCGTGGGGCAGCGCGCGTGCGGTGTTCGCCGCCGGCTTTCGCAAGGGCGACGTGCTGCTCAACACCTTCAGCTATCATCTGACGCCGGGCGGCTTCATCTTCGATTCCGCCGCACGGGCGCTGGGCTGCGCCGTGATCCCGGCCGGCCCCGGCAATACCGAGCAGCAATTCGAACTGATCGAAGCCTATCGGCCGGCGGGATATGCCGGCACCCCCGACTTCCTCAAGATCCTGCTCGACAATGCCGCTGCCGGCGGACGCGACCTCTCCTCGCTCAAGCGCGCCACGGTGTCCGGCGCGGCGTTCCCGCCATCGCTGCAGGCCGAAATCAAATCGCGCGGCGTCGATGCCTACCAGGCATTCGGCACCGCCGACCTCGGCCTGATCGCCTACGAGACCGCGGCCCGCGAAGGCATGACGGTCAACGAAAACCTGATCTTCGAGATCGTGCGGCCGGGCACCGGCGATCCGGTGCCCGAAGGCGACGTCGGCGAGATCGTCGTCACCTCGCTCAATCCGCATCACCCATGGATTCGTCTCGCGCTGGGGGACTTGACCGCCGCCCTGCCCGGCGCAAGCGCCTGCGGGCGCACCAATCTGCGCATCAAGGGCTGGATGGGCCGCGCCGACCAGACCACGAAGGTCAAAGGCATGTTCGTGCGCCCCGAGCAGGTCGCCGAGGTCGGCAAACGCCATCCCGAACTGGCGCGCCTGCGTCTTGTCGTCACCCGCGACGGCGAATCCGACGTGATGACACTGAAGGCCGAAACGGCGGCCGCAACGGACGCCCTGCGCGAGGCCGTCGCCGGGACGCTGCGTGCCGTCACCAAACTCGGCGGCAAGGTGGAACTGGTCGCGGCCGGCTCGTTGCCCAACGACGGCAAGGTGATCGCGGACGAGCGCGGCGTGTAGGGCTATTGGGCGCAAAGGCCCCTATTAGGCGCAAAGCCTCCCAGAACGTTTTTGCGTTTGATGGAAACGCGCCCGTCATTGCCGGGCTTGACCCGGCAATCCATCCTCTTGAAACGTCTCTTCCTTATTTGATGGATGCGCGGGTCATAGGCGAGCGGTAGCGACGCCGTTCTTCGAACGGCTAAGCCCCCGCATGACGATTCCGCCTCAACGGAAAACGCCCTAGCGCCGCGCCATCAACGCGCGCTCCCAGGCAAGGGCGTGGCTGACGATGGTCGGCAGGTCGTTGAAGCGCGGCTGCCAGCCGAGAGCCGACCTGATCCGATCCGAGTTCGCGACGATCTCCGCCGGATCGCCGGCGCGGCGCGGCTGATTGCCCACCTTGAAGTCGACGCCCGAGACGCGGCGCACCGCATCAAGCACCTGCAGCACCGAAAACCCGTCGCCGTAGCCGCAATTGAACGTTTGCGATGCGCCGCCGTCGCGCAGGTAGCGCAACGCATCCGAATGCGCCCGCGCCAGATCGCTGACGTGAATGTAGTCGCGCACGCAGGTGCCGTCGGCGGTCGGATAGTCGGTGCCGAATACATCCAGTCGCGGCCGCAGCCCCAGCGCGGCTTCCACCGCGACCTTGATCAGGTGAGTGGCGCCCCTGGTCGACTGGCCGGTGCGGTTCTGCGGATCGGCACCGGCGACATTGAAATAACGCAGCACGACGTGACGTAATCCATGCGCGCGCCCGGCGTCGCGCAGCATGACCTCCGTCATCAGCTTGGACCAGCCATAGGGCGAGATCGGCGCGGTGACGGCATCCTCGCTCACGGGCACATCGGTCGGGTTGCCGTAAACCGCCGCCGTGGACGAGAAAATGAAGTTGCTGACGCCGCCCTTGATCGCAGCCTCGATCAGCGCCCGCGACTTGACGGTGTTGTTGTTATAATAGCCGAGAGGATCCGCCACCGAATCCGGCACCACGATCGACGCCGCGAAATGGATGATGGATTCGACGTGATGTTCGCGGATGATGCGGGCGACCAGCGGCTGATCGTTGCTCTCTCCGACAAACAACGGCACGCCTTTTGCGACCGCCCAATCGAAACCGGTCGACAGGTTATCGAGGACGACAACGGATTCGCCGGCATCGACCAGTTCGTAGACCATGTGGCTACCGATGTAGCCCGCGCCGCCCGTTACCAGAATGGTCATCGTCTGCCCAATCACACCTTGCCGGTCACACCCGTCTGCACCTCGATCAGTTCGAGAGGACCGTCACCGGCATTTTCCAGCCGACAGGTGGCACCGTCCGGAATATGGATCGACTCGCCCTCGCGAACCAGCCTTTCCGTCGTCTCGACGATGACGCGCGCGGTCCCGCGAACCACCGTCCAATGTCCCGACCGCTGCAACGGGTCCGGCGGCCGCACATCGCCCGGATTCACGACGATGCGGCGGACGCAGTAACGCTCGCCTGCATCGAGCGACTGGTGACTGCCCCACGGTTGCGAGACCAATACGTGATCGCTTGTAACTCCCGGCGCGACGGTCTTGAGCCTGGCGACAAGCCGCTTCAGGCCGTTGGCATCGGCCTGGCGCGAAACCAAAACCGCATCGGCGGTCGCAACCACGACAAGATCCTCGACGCCTTCCAATCCCACCACCGCTTTGTCGGTCGCGACATAGCAATTGCGCGAGCCATCGACCGCGACCGGCCCGCTCAAGGCGTTGCCGTGCTCGTCCTTGTCGGACAATTCCCAAACGGCACGCCACGAGCCAACATCGGACCAGCCAAGCGAAACCGGAATCACCGCCGCCTGCTTCGTTCGCTCCATCACCGCGTAGTCGATCGATATCGGCTTGGCGCTCTCGAACGCCGCCCGTTCGAGGCTGATGCAGTCCTCGACGTTCGACGATCGATCGATCGCCTGCGTCACCGCCGCAACGCTCGCGGCATCGACGCTGCGATACTCATTCAGCAAGGTATCGGCACGAAACATGAAGTTGCCGCTATTCCAGAGATAGCCGGCCTCGACGTACCTGGCGGCGGTGGCGGCATCCGGCTTTTCAACGAATTCCCGCACGGCATGAATGACGCCGCCGATGTTGGTTCCGGGCGAGATATAGCCATACTCGGTCGCAGCGCGATCCGGCTTGATTCCGAAAGTCACGATATGGCCCTGACTGGCGACGTCCAATGAAGCCTCGCACGCGGCGACGAAAGCATTGACGTCCCTGACGACATGATCGGCCGCGAGCGCGAGCACGACCGGGCTGCCGTCGCGCCGCTGGGCGAATACCGCGCCGGTCGCGATGGCCGGCCCCGAATCGCGCCGCGCCGATTCGAGAAGCACGTCCGCCTCCACACCGATTTCGGCGAGTTGCCTCAGCACCGTCGCCCGATAGCCGGCGCCGGTGATGACGATCGGCCGGCCGAACAGGCGCGGATCGGCAACCCGCAACAGCGTCTCCTGGAATGTCGACCTTTCACCGAACAGCGCGATGAACTGCTTCGGAAAGCCTTCGCGCGAAAGCGGCCAGAGACGGGTGCCGGCGCCACCGCACATGATCAACGGAACGATCCGAATGGACATGATTCTTTGCACTCAGGCGACCCTGTTGGGAACCCGGGGTCAACGGCGGGCCCGGCCCTTCTATCTGATCGATTTGAGGAATCCAACATTGATCGAACAGGCGAGACGATGCACCCCATTCCTGCTATCAGGGCGCATGCTAGTTGGGAAATGACACCTGTTCATGATGCCGTTTTTGAATCCAATCGTTCGGGCATGGCGCTCCTCCACCGCATCGTTGAAAATCGTCAGCTTCGCGCTGGTCGGGGTCGGCAATACGGTGGTTGATTTTGGCGTGTTCACGCTTGCCTATAAGGTCCTGGCGCTCCCCCTCGTCGCTGCGAACATCGTGGCGTGGCTCGTTGCGGTTTCGCTGTCTTATGTCCTGAATACGCTCACCACGTTTCGACATGAAACCGGCCGCGTCCTGCGCCGAAAAGATTATTTCAATTTCGTCGCATCCGGCATCCTTGGCGTCGTGGCGACCACCGCGACGCTCGTCGTGCTGTCGCTGTATATCCATGTCATGCTGGCCAAGCTGGCATCGATCCTTGCCGGCTTCATCGTCAATTTCACCATGAGCAATTTTATCGTGTTCCGCCGCAAGGCGCCGACGAAATAACCCAACGCCCAGCATTGGTTGCCGGTTCGGTCTCCGAGGCGACAAACGCTGGCTATCGATCGCGCAACGGTCAGCCAAGAACGCGCTCGGCCTCCGCGACCGCGCAGAGCACGTGGTAGAAGCTCGAGGCCGGAATGAAATCCACCAGCGAACAACCGTTCTCATCGAACTGATCGTACCAGCCGCCGGCAACCGGATGATCGAGATAATGCCGCTGAAGCCGGACGAGTGCTTGCCGCGCTTCATCCGCGGCGCCTGCATCGCCGGATTCGGCTTGCGCCATCCACGCCTTCGCGATCTCGGTCTGCGGCCAGCAGCGGCGCGTCGCCTTGGTGATTTTGCCGGCAACGTTGCCTTCGTCGACCAGACAACCGGTCTGATTGTCGCGATATCGCAATGCCGACGCCAGCAGCGCGGTGCGATATCGGGTCGTGGGACAACCGGTAATGCGCTCGAAGTTCTTAAGTAGCCACACCCACTCCGCCTGATGGCCCGGCTCGACGCACACGGGCTCGATCCGCGACCAGTCCTCCTCAAAATACTCGCCGAGAAGCTGCGCTTGCGGATCATAGAAATTCGAAACAAACAACGAAAAGATGTCACCGGCGCGATTCTGGAAACTCGGGTCGTGGGTCGCGTCGAACAGTGCGATCATCGCCTCGAACAGGTGCATATGCGGATTTTGCCGACGCGGCAGCGTCGACGGCAACCCCTCCAGAAACCCGCCGTGAGGCGAGCGCAGATGCATATCCAGAAAGGCCAGCGCCTGATCGATCTCGGCTTTGACCTGCGCGTCTCCCGTCAATCGATACACGGTCGCGAGGGAGAGCAGCACGAACGCATGGTCGTAACTGTCGCGGAGCGGATTGATAACCGTGCCATCGGGCGCCAGCAAATGCACGAACCCGGGCCGCCCGTCCGGGCTCTTTGCCCGCTTCAGCAGGTGGTCGAGAGCCGTCAGCGCGATCTCGCGGCCTTCCGGATACCAGCCGAGATCGGCCGCCTTGGCGTAGCAATAGATCTGCCTCGCCTGCACACGCACCCGGCGCGGCGCCGAGCGATCCGCCCGCCCCTCAATGTCCAGCCGCTCGATAAAACCGCCGGTTGCCCGGTCCCAGCCCTCGGTCGACCACAACGGAAGCGCATGGTCGATGATGCCGGACCTGAGGGCGGCAACGACATCGCCTCGCTGGTCGTCCAATTCTAATGCCAAACCGATGATATCCTGCTTTACAGGCTGGAATTATCGCCTGAAATCATCTACCGCAAGTCGATCCCTGATTCCAGCCGACACTGGGTGCGGCCAGTTCGTGCAGCATCTCTCTACAATTGCTCCGCACAGCCGACCGAGGCCCCCTTGTACGCCAAATCCAACCTGATCCGATATTTCAGCGTTGCCGCAGCACTTACGCTCTGTTTGCTCGTTCTCAATCGCTACCAGATCCAGAACCATTTTTCGGTTCTTCCGGGCGATAAATTTGACGCGGTCATTCAGGCAACCTTGCTGGAGCATTGGTTTCACGTTTTCTCCGGAAGCGCCCGCTGGTCTGATGTCGGCTATTTTTTCCCATACCTGCGAACAATCGCTCAAACGGATGCGCACTTTCTCGTTGGCGTCGCGTATACTCCATTCCGAGCCGCAGGAGTTGACCCATTTCTATCGGCGGATTTTGCGGGTTGGGTCATCAAGGCGATCGGGTTCCTCGGCTGCTATGTCTTTTGCAGACGAGCCGTTAGACTTTCTTACCACTGGGCTCTTCTGGCAGCAGCTCTTTTTACCCTTTCAAATGGAATGACGAGCCACTCCCAAAGGCTGGCGCTCTCCACGGTCGCATTCGCGCCTGTTCTTGGCTTGTTAGTTTGGGAAGCTTGCACCGCCTTTCTGAACGGTGATTTTTCGCGCTTCAGACTGCATGGATTTCTCTCCGGTCTCCTTTTTGGAGCGTGGTGCATTACCTGTTTTTACGTCGCGTGGTTTTTCGCCTTTTTTACGAGTTTTTTTCTGTTCTTTGCCTTTGTTATCTACAAGCGAGAGCTTCTTAATGCGGTCGTCAAACGTACAAAAGAAGGCTGGACATCTGTCATTCTAGTTGTCGTGACATGCGCCATTTCCTTGTCGCCGTTCGCCTATGCCTTCCTTCCAAAATCGCAGGAAGTCGGCACCCGTATTTATTCGAATGTCGTAAAGCACACTATTCCCCTCGACGGCATACTGCAGGTTGGCAAAGAAAACATTCTATTTGGCCGCGCTTACAATGATGCCCTGAAGCTCTTCATGACGCCAAGCGTCAGCGGTGAATATTACAACACCGGCTTTTCGATCGTTCTCTTTTTCCTTTTCGTATGTGGATGCATTGGGATCCTCAAACACGAGCGAACAAAAGACAAGTTCCTATATCTGGCTACGCTAACGACATTGGTTACGTGGGCCGCCGATATCAATGTGGGCGGCTACAGCGCATGGTATTTCGTTTTCAAGTTTTTCCCCGCAGCTTCTGCGTTAAATGCGGTTTCAGTGTACCAAGTATTCTTGGCACTCCCTGTCACGGTCATCGCAATAAGATATCTATCTCGCCAAAACGCATCACGGGCTATTTTGGGAATATTGATAGCTATCTTGATCGTAGGAGAACTGAATGTGCCCTATCTCAGTCTCAACCGAAACGAAGAACTCTCGAAACTTGATTTGCCCAATCCTCCTCCCAAAGAATGCCGGGCATTTTACGTCTCTGGCTGGAAGGACCAGGACAAATGGACGAGCTTCACGCCGACCATCAACGGAATTTACGGCCACAACGTCACCGCGATGTTCATCGCTCAGAAGATACGAATTCCAACCATAAATGGGATGGCATCATTCAATCCACCTGACTGGAACTTTGGCTTCCCAAATCGGCCAGACTATGAAGAGCGCGTCCGCGCCTACGCTGCAAAGCACCGGATCACAGACCTCTGTCGGCTTGACCTGAACGACAAAACCTGGAGTTCCGTGAATTGAACGGCTGGGCGTCAGTTCCCTCAACATTGAAGCAGTGCCCAAAGTAAGCCAAGTATCTTGCCACGTTGCGTTTAGGAAAGCCTTCTCTTGAAAGTCGATCAAATGAAATGCGCGGTTTGCGACGGGGAAATGCGGCCGGATGTTCTGGCAAATACCTATCAGTGCGCGGCATGCCGCTTCCGCGCCAGCAGCTTCCCCGTTCAGATCAACCAGCTTCAGACGGTCAACGAGGCGGTTCGACTGGGAGGGTTGAAGCCGCTCCGCCAGGCCAACTTCAAACAAATTCTCGATGAATGCGCTCCGCTTCTTTCCGCGACCGCTACGATCCTGGACGTCGGATGCGGACATGGCTGGTTTATCGAGGCTGCGCGGCAACGCGGCTATCAGTGCGATGGCGTCGAGCCGGATTCCAACATCATCCCGGTCGCCGAAAAGACCGGGGCAACTATCTACGCCGGATATTTTCCATCGGCGTTGCCCAGCGAGGCCAGATTCGACGCCATCATCTTCAATGACGTATTCGAGCACATTCCCGATATAGCCAGTCTACCGGAAGTTATCGGTGGCTATCTGAAACCGCGCGGGCTTCTGATTATCAACCTGCCAATGTCCGACGGCTTGATATATCGCGCCTCGACGATCGCTGCGCGCCTGGGAATTCAGGGCCCGCTCGCCCGCATGTGGCAGCGCGGATTACCCTCCCCGCACGTCAGCTATTTTTCTCACGACAACCTCGAACCCCTGATATGCTCAAAGGGGTTCGACCTGATAACCAAATCCGATCTCGTATCCCTGGTGACGACCGGGCTCTGGGGACGGATCAGGGCGGATGGCAACGTCGGCCCGCTTGAAGCCGCCGCGACGTACATGTCGGCCATCGGCTTGAAAACGCTGACGGCTCTGTTCCCGTCCGACGTCGCCTGTTTCGTGTTTCGATTATCCGAACGCCATTAGGACCAATCCGCCGACGATGACAGTAATGCCCGCAGCCTGAATGCTGCTCAGGCTTTCCCCGAACCACAGGGCGCCAACGGCGACCACCAGCACGATTGCCAGAGCGGTCGCGGGGTAGGCAACATTCAGCGGCCACACCCGAAGTGTAAGTATCCACGAAACGGTCGCCGCACCATAGATAACCAGCGCCAGGATAAAGATCGGCCGCAGCAAAAATGCGAGCGGCGATCCGTTGCTCTCATTCGCCACGGTCTTGAACAGAAGCTGTCCACAGACCATGAGCACAATAGTCAGGCCAAGTAAGAAATAGCGCATCGCTTTCGTTTCTCGAAAAATACCCGCCAACTGCCGTAGGCTCACGCGGCCTCGAACAGGCCCCACGCCTTACGGGAATATCTTATCCGCCCAAATCTGTATCGCAAAGCTTCTCGGAAAACACGAACCGGCGCCCGCACCGCAGTGTATCTGTATATCAAAACTCAAGCCGGATTCAGGAAGCGAGACGCTGCTTGCAGAACTCCGATGCATATGCGCTGAACTCACCATAGCTCATGGCGCCACGACTTTCGTAAAGCAACTGGCCAGCATGGGGCGCTTGACGAACTCTCGTGCAATCCACCGGCTGAAGGAATTGCTTTCCCGTAACAAGCATGTGCTTTGCCGCCACCGGCCAAAGGACCATCATGGTCTTCAACTGGCTGCGATATTTGAACATCCGACGCAAATAGCTGATACGACGCCGCCAGCAAATCGACCTAACCTCCACCGCTCCATATTCCGCGATCGGATCGAACAGAACGAACGGAAGAATCGAAGAGGGTCTGCGGCGATACAGAGGAAATTGCCAGGTAGACCCGAGCAGCGTCCGCCTTTTCGCCAATGCGAGGCCCAGAAGATGGACGGCGTCGTGGTCCTGATGCCCGCCTTCCCACGCATGCATGATCAATCTTGCTACGGGACCAGCGCCGGCGAGAGCGCGATCGATCGCGGCCGCTGCACGATCGAGATGGGCAACAAGCCGGCCATCCGGAAAGCCTTCGCTCGATCCGAGGAAATGCAGGTCACTCTCCCTGACGCCCATTCCGGCAAGAACGCTCCGCGACTCCGCGTTCCTCACCAACGGGTCGGCGCCTGCCCCCGCACCATCCGTCACGAATATGCAGATTGGGCGGCCGCCGGATTCCACCACCGACTCGATTTCGGAATACACTCCGAACTCATCGTCTTGATGAGCGAACAGAAAGACCGTCACGGCCGGGGTCATAAGCTATACCCCGCCAACCGACGACAGAACGGTGACGGCTCCGGTCAACGGCCTGAATTGTAAGGCACCGTCCGCATGCACAATTGCGCAGCCGCCGTTGCCGCCATCGCGGAGGCAACCAATCCTGAGATGTATATTATCAAAGCTTGTTGGCAGTTGCATGGCCGACATCGGGGCCTTGTGTTCTCGCATTTCGACTCAACAAAGGATGCAGCGCCTCGCGTGGCACGGCGCCTATGTCATAACTCAAAAATGCGAGAATGAGTTGAAAGCCGATCAGCAGAGCCACGGCCGCAATCATGACCGTTCCGGTCGGCGTCACCTCATCGAGCGCATAGGCAAGCGCCCAATGATAGATGCCGAATATCAAGCCAAACCAAAACAGTATCGTGCCGAAAAACAACTCGATAGACGCCACCGAAAAATCGCGAAAGAAGTATCCATAGGCGATCCGTCGAACTGTATTTTTAAGGTGCCCACGCATGAACTCCGGCATCACCCGCGCGATGCGCAAGTTCGAGACTTCCTCTCCGTAGACGGCTTGCATCGGGAACTCCGTGACTTTCGCACGCAGCAACCCGACATGGAACAACAAGTCTGTTTCAAAGAAGAAGCGCTTCGCAATCCGTGACGGGATCAGCAAGCGGGCGACATCCGCATGGATCGCGAAAAATCCGTTCGTGGGATCCATGATGTTCCAGTAGCCGCTGGAAATCTTCGCCATGAATGAGAGCGAAAGGTTCCCGAACAAGCGAACCGCCGGCATCGACGACGCATCCGACAAAAAGAAAAAGCGGTTCCCTTTGACGTAGTCGGCTTGAGCATGCTCGATCGGCAAAATCAATCCGGGTATCAGCGCCGGATCCATCTGGCCGTCGGAATCGACCTTGACGATAATCCGGGCGTCACGCTCGATCGCCGCCTTCATCCCCGTCAAAAAGGCGCCGCCGACCCCCTGATTTGTTTCGTGCACGATAACGACGACGCGCGGGTCCTTGCACTCATTCTGAACCAGACGCCCCGAGAACTCCGGGCAGCAGTCATCGACGACCACGATCAAACCGATCTCCGGACCAATCCGGTTGATGACATCCAGGATGGACTTCGAGGCCCTGAAGGTAGGAATAACAACCGAATTCATCTGCCAGTACCGCGGGAGAAAAGCGCCGAGGCCCTTGGTTATCAGAGCTAAAATCAATCAGCAACGACCGTCGGAGGCTCACCATCGCCCCCGCAGCAAGGCGCGACCGCGACAACCTCGCAAGGGGCATCAGCTTGTCGCCGGCCGGACACCGTGATATTCAGCCGAAAGTCCCGGCGTCACCTACATCCTGACCTCATGGCTGCGAATTCTTGCCGGCGTGGCTGGCTGACGAGAAGCCTTGCCGGCGTTCCTTATTCCGGACACGCGACGAGCAAGGGTTGGTTTGAGCGCATCAGCCGGGCGCAGCGCCATCGTATACGGCAACTTGGCGTCACCATTTCGGGGTGGCCTGTCTGGTCGCGCCCTCTCAGGATCGCATTTCTTTCCGACCTGCACACCGGTTCGCATGCCGACGATGTGGCGCGATTGAATGCCATCGTCGCGGAAGCATCGTTGTTCCGACCTGATGTCGTTCTTCTTGGCGGCGACTACGTCAATCTGCAGCCTCTCGGCGGCGGCCGCGTGCCCCCTCGAATGATCGCCACGGCTCTTTCCGAATTCAAGCCTGCCTTGGGGTGCTTCGCGATTCTGGGCGACCACGACCACGTCTACGGCAAGAGCGAAGTTGCGGAAGCGCTGATCGCTCGCGGACTGGATGTAATCGACGGCGAGCAGCGAACGATCCGATACGAAGGACAGACCATTTCCCTTCTGGGCATCCCGCGCCCGTGCCCGACAGCGGAAACGCGCGATCGCCTCCACCGGCTTTCGCAATCGACACCGACGATCGTGCTGACGCATGATCCCGCATGGTTTGTCGACGTCCCGCCGGGCCCGATCTTGACCCTTGCGGGCCACACCCATGGGGGCCAGATCGCGCTCCCGAAATTCGGCCCTGTCATCAATTGCAGCAAGGCACCGTTGCGATGGAGCAGCGGGCTTACTATCGAGGGCAACCGTCGCCTGTTTACAACGACCGGAATCGGCACGAGCGGCATTCCTTTCAGATGGAATGCGCCCCCCGAGTTTGTCATACTTGATGTCAGCGGCTAGATTGAGACTGCAAGGTTATGGGAGGAAGCGGATAACGGTCCGCGTCCGGAACACACGTCACACCGGGAGGCTGATGCCTCGCATCTGATTGCGTCAGAGGCGAAGCTTCAATCCAGATCAGCTCTTTTTTTGAAAGACCATACGACAAACGCTATGGACACCAAGCCCGTCACATCGGCCCCCGCCATGATCGAGCAATATCTCGATCTGTTCCAGCGTTGCTTTCCAAACGCGACGCAGTACTCGAAGCAGTATCTGCAATGGCTTTATTCCGACAACCCGGCCGGCCCGGTTGTCGGCTTCAATGCATTCGACGGTGCTCGGCTGGTCGCCCACTATGTTTGCGTACCCGCGCCGATCGTCATGGATGGCGCGGTATGCAAAGGATTGCTGTCGCTGAACACAGCCACGGATCCCGGATATCAAGGGAAGGGTCTATTTGTACGGCTCGCAAATCTCACCTACGAGAAGGCCGCGCAGGATGGCTTCAATCTGGTATTTGGCGTTGCCAATGCGAACAGCACGCCGGGATTCACACGCAAACTCGGATTTCAGAAGGTATGCAGCCTTCTCGCCATGGTTGGCATTGGCCCGTTGACAGCAGACCCTCACGTCGGCCTGGAACACGGCGCCACGTTCCGACGACAGTGGACGCCGGAACTGCTGCAATGGCGCTTGTCCAATATCGCCAACCCGGTGTTCGCACGAGGCACCGCCGACCGCGCGAGCTTTTCATCCCGCACGTCCATACCGGGATTGGTAAGTTGGGCGGAGCGAAGCATGACGCTTCCTGACAGCACAAGGCAGCAACATCCGGCGCATATTGCACGCGTTTTCGTCGGATGCCTGCCAAAGACCGTTCACTCTCCGCGATTCTATGCGGCGATCCCCGATCGCTTGCGTCCATCGCCGCTCAATCTGATCTATCGGCCCGTCTCCGCGGTTCCGAATACGATCGATGCTTCAGGTGTCTTCTTCGACTTCCTCGACTTCGATGCGTTTTAAGGAACTGGGACGGCTCAGATCTTATCCCGGAATTACAAACCGTCGGCTGCTAATTTGGGAAATGCAGCACGAGGGCTGAGTACTGGGAAGACGCGGCGCACTCCGTCCAAGCAAGAGCGCGCACCAGAGGAAACTAGCGCAAACCAAACCAGATGTTAGTTTTCTCTGCGCAATAAGACCGCACGACAACCGGTCCAGCACCACATCGAACAACGGGACCAGATCATGCCGGCTGGCGAACAAGTGCTGTCAATAAATTCTCCAGGCGGTTCGCTAGCATAGGATACTGATGCGCCTCCTGCCACTGCTTCGCTCGTTGGCCAAGATCATGGAAATCAGCCGACTTCCCAGCGATCTTTCCAATGATATCAGATATTCCACGCGCAATATCTTCAGCGGAGCATCCAGGCAAACGAAAGACGACGTCAGCGATATCGTCAAAAATAGGAAGAGGGGTTACCGCCACTGGTTTGGCTGACGCTAACCCGTATCGCACTGCGCCGCTGGCTGACTCCCCCGTCGCCTGGTATGGGAAAACGATCAAGTCTGCTGCTTCAAGCCGGGATAGACTTTCTTCGTCCGAAAGAAAGTCGGTCGTTAACTCGACCTTACCTTCAAGGCCCCTTTCGACGAGCATCCGCTTGGCCTTCTCGATGATATTCGTCGACAAGGGACTGGGATATTCGGCATTTATCATCTTGAGTCTTATGTTGTTCCCACGCTTGAGCAAAAGGTCGCATGCATCAATTAATTCGAGCAAACCCTTGTTCGGCAGGAAGAAGCCATAAGACGCAATAACAAACGATCCATTTGGAGCATTTTTCGGCATCTGCTCCGTTCGCGTCAAAACACCATGGGGAAACAACGTTACATTATCTGTCAAACCAATCCGCTTCAGTCGATTCATATCCACAATCGAGTGAACCAAAAGACGATCGCACTTCATCAGCTGCGGCAGTAGATCAGACAGGTTTCTTCCGTTAGCGTCCTGTGTTGAGTGCATCATCATCACGATGCGCTTGCCGGATGCGAACAAATGATCGAGCAGGCGTTTCAAATATGAAAAATCGAAAAAGCCATAGTTGAATTGAATGACGATAACATCAATATTGCTTTGATCGATTACACCTTCGAGCAACGATGTATCGTCGCCTCCGTCGACCGACCAACATCGGGATACATCACCCTGATCCGGCTTACTCAATGGCTGGTTGTCCGGCGCAAAAATCTTGATCGGACAAGAGAGCTCACGCACGAGATGCTCTGAATAGGTCGCGATCCCGCAACGCGTATTCCACGTCGAAACCCAGCCGACACGTATCTGCGACATCGCCTTATCGGCAGACCATCGCCGCGCAGAACTCACCAAGCGGTTGGCGACATCACGCCATTTAAACTTTTCGAGTAGTAGCTCTCTTCCATGAAGTACACGCGCCTGACGCACTTCAGAAGGCAGATCATAAACAGCCTTCATAGCGCTCGACAGGTCATTGCTCCGCGGCGCAGCCCAAACGGAGTCGAAAATTCCAAAATGAGATTGGGCTTTCTCGAAGTCGTAATCAACCAGCCACGCAGTTTTATCGTTGCAGAAGTCGAGTTGCCCCCCCCACGCTGTTGTTATCACGGGTAGGCCCGACAGCATGGCTTCCGCCATAGGCAACCCAAATCCCTCGGCGCGACTCGGCGCAACCAAGGCATGGCACTGCTGATAAAGCGCCTTCAATTGCGCGTCGCTAAGATCGTCCTCAATAATGATAACGTTAGGAAAATCTTTCCGCTTCCCTTGGGCGCTTCTCAGCCAACTTCGGATTTCGTTATGTGGATTTGGGAATGTCTTGACGATCAGCGTTACATCATCATCGGCTGTAAAGCTCGATCCAAACGCCTCCAATAGAAGATCTGCTCCCTTGCGAGGAAAGCACGATGAAACATGAAGGAATCTAAATGCGCGCCCCTCGACCCTATATTCCGCATCAGGAGTTATCCGCTCCCAATGATCGACCCCGCAATTTGAAACAGACAGAGGCACGGTAACGCCGCTGTCGACAAGAACCTTTTTAACATGCGTCGACAGACACGTTATGCCATCAAGATGGGCATTGAAATTGTCCGTCCATTGCCAGGGAAATCCAGATTCTTCCCATGCATAGTGGTGGAGCAAATTCAGTCTTCCACGCATATCGTCTACGCGTGGTGGATAAAGATTCCTGCTGACGACATCGACATCATCCGGTGCCTGGGAGGCTGCACTAGCATTCATCGAAGCCAGATCAGGATTCGCCTGAAGAAATTCGGCATTTGGCAGAAAGTCGCCTGGCCCTTCAGTAGAGTGAAGGGCCACTCTATGCCCCAATTCAGACAGCGCTCGCGCCGTCTCGCGATTAAGCAAAGCAAGACTGTAACTGCTGTCAAAAGGCCCTTCGATCCGCCAATTCAAGACCGATGGAAGGGGAATGCTCCTTCGAATGTTGGCCGAGATCATTTCATTTTCGGCAATAGCTGCAGAGAATGCCGACAGCTCATCTTCTGTAACAGCACTCGCAATGGCTCCAACCTCCTGGACAAGCGATCCGTAAGCCTTGCGCCATAACCTTCGAGATGGACGACTCTTGGAAATCTTTTCAAGGGCAGCGATTGCTCGGCGAGCCGTTTCTTCCCATGAAAAGCTCCGGGACTGGATCAGACCATGCTCAACCAAGGAATGACGAAAATCTGCATCGGTAAGGCACTTTGTCATCAGAGATGCAATGTCATCGACCGAAAATGGATCAAAGAGCGCATCCAACTTACCGATGACTTCCGGAAGACTTGAACTATTAGCCCCAATCACCGGAGCACCGCACTGCATCGCCTCCAACGGTGGCATGCCAAAACCTTCATACCACGATGGAAAAACGAAAAGACTGCACGAATTATATAGTCCAATGAGATCCGCATCCGAAATGTGTTGCAATAGTAGCACTTGGTCAGATGTCAGACCGCGGCGCGCGCAAGACTCAATCAGTAATTTTCGTTCGATGTCACTGTTGCAACCGCAGATCACAAGTTGATATTCGCGCGAAAGCTCGCTCGGCAGACGGGCAAATGCGGCAATCAGCCGAATAACGTTCTTTCTGTACTCCCCGCCACCCGAGGTTAGAACAAAAGGACCCCTGATACCGAGGCGTTCCAGAAGTTCTTCCTTTTTGGCCGGCTCAAGGGTGATGGGCCTAAACCTGCTATCCGCTGCAGTCGATATGTTGAAGATTCTGCTTGCCGACAGGCCAAGAAGCTTCTGCCCTTCCTGACCGGATGCTGCGGAAATTGCCAGCCAACCATCGGCATCCGCACACTGGGACACCCGGCGCCGATACCAATCACTTGTCAGAGAACTGCCTACATATTGCTCAGGGTGCAGCAACGGGATGAAGTCGTATAGAATGACTGCGGTCGGTGCCGAATCTGGAAGCGACCGGATCGAACAAATCGCATCGTCGTTAAAGCCCTCAAAAAGGCTGGTAACAAGAACAACATCTGGATCGAGGCTCGCAAAGAAGTAGTCACGAGCCAGTTCGCCAGCTAAGCGCCGCCAGTTATTCTCTGAAGAATTAAAGGATGCAGGTCCAATAGCGCTCCACGTAAGGATTCGATCCTCGGGCAACAACCCCGCCAACGCCTCCCTGATCGTTGGGATAGAGTCCTGCAACAGGCCGTTAAGCGCAACAATCACCTCATGCTGCTTACCTTGCCGCAGAATCTCCTGAGTAAGGGCGATCGAATAACGGCCTATGCCTCTGCGCAAACTCTCTGTTTGCGCGCCCTGAAGGTCGATAACTATGCGCATTATATTCCTCTATTGAGGGCATCTGATGCCTCAGTTCCCCTTATTTAAGGAACTGATCGCCCCATTTAGATCCCGATAGATACGCTGCGCTCGGGGAGACAAGCCGCGCTCAATGCGAAAGCTATTTCGTGTTCCTACTGGTTGATAATGCGCCCCTGCTTTACCCCGACGAAAACCATATGCCTGAGCGATCGGTCGGAGGCGATCGGCAATGAAAGGAAATCTCCCGATGCAGCGCCTTGAAATGTCTGCGAGAAGAGGCACTCTGGAAATTAATCGGGCAGATCTTCCCACCACTGACCGCGCAGTCCGGCGCGGACGGGAGCCAGGCTTAAAAGTCACCCAGGCGCAAGCAGCAGAAATTAACCATCGCCCCACGCGAACGGATAGCCGTAACGGTTTCGTAATGCGCCACGACGTCGAGTTGCGGATGGTCACAAGCATCGATTCAAGGGCCGCAACACGCTTCGCTTCCTCGGCGTGGCGCCGAGCAAACAAGCGCTCATTTTCTACAAATTGCTTCCGAAGGTCGCGCACCTCCTCGTCGTTTTCCGCAAGCTGATTTGCGCTTCTCACGAGTTGGTCCCGCAAACTGCCAATCTCCACGCGACCTTGTTTGAGCTGATCCTTGCTTGTTACAAGCGCTGCCTGCAAACGGCTTATCTCGCTATTCAATTGCCGGCAAAATGGGCTCGATGCCGCCCCTCGCAATTCGAAGTTATCAAAGAAATTCGGCCCGGCGCCAAATGCTCCTTTAAGTTCAGTATGGCCTTCACTCACGTAGAAGCGATTAAGCCCGTCGAAATAGACAAACCCATAACCCAAATCGACCAAAATTGATTCCCATTCTTGAAAAGATTCTTCCTGAGAATTTGGCAGCGTGCTTTCCACCACGACAATCCACGGGCGGACCTTGGATGGAAGCCAACTCCTGATGACATCCTGCTCCATTCCTTCAACATCAATCTTAAGCCAGTGAATTTCTTTCGAACCACAATTATCGAAAATTTCAGCTAGCGGGATGCAGGCAACGGTTTTGGACTCGACATTGAATCCCTTGGCGGCATGAATTTCTGCGATCCTGGGATCGCCGGTGCTTAGTCCTGTGTCTAAAATTTCCGTAAATTGAATCGATGATTTTCGCTGGGAAACGGCGGCCTCGATAACCAACTCATCAGGACGCGCCTCGCGAAGCATCTGCGCGTAACGAGCAACCGGCTCGACGTGCACCCCACGCCAGCCTTTTTCATAAAATGCAAGGCTGACGGAATCAACGACCGGATCCTGCGCGCCAATATCGACGTAGAATCCGTTTGGAACATGCTTCAGAGCACGCCATAGGATCACGTCTTCGAAATTTTGAGCATAGGAACCAATTGCATCAGAGATCATACGAGATACGTCTCATTTCAAACGAAGCGTCAATCCACGCGGATCCGATAAAGAAGGATCTGTCAGAATTTACGACCTCGAAGACGACGGCATTATCCTGCCACTCATAATTATCCACCAGGTGCGTATCCGTACTCGTAAGCGCAGGGCTGAATGAGTATGAACCGGGTCCAAGCGTGCAGGTAAATGTCGTAAGGAATTCAATGAGCTGCCCATCGGAGACACCGGTCAATATCTGCTTTGTATGCCACGTGTTGGTCCCCCAAATGACATGCCCCGTACGATCTTTCAGCATGTAGCCAAGGATCAACTGCGGGATCTCCCTATTTACGCGTGCAACCAAGCGCAGCATCAGGCTTTGACCAACTCTTGCAACCGCAACAGGTTCCATCGAACCTGCATCGAGAAGTTCCACCGAGTCCGCGATCACATCAAAAGTACCTGAACGGGTATGAAGCCAGCCGCTGTCATCACGGCTCTGCTCAACAATCAGTTCGGCATTTTCCTTTTCCGCGATCATCGCATTGTAATAATCCGCCACCTCGTCGGCCGGGCCGTCCTTCAGGATTTTCCCTTTGTCCAGAAGAAGAACACGGTCACAGAGCGTCCGGACATCACCCAACGAATGCGAAACAAACAGGATCGCCGATCCCTGTTCCTTGAACTTGCGGATCCGGTCGAAACTTTTGTGCTGGAAATAGCTGTCACCGACCGACAGCACCTCATCGACGATCAGGATATCGGGCCTTATCGCGGTTGCGAGGGAAAAGGCCAGACGCGCATGCATGCCCGATGAATAGACACGCAACGGCTCATCGAGAAAGTTTCCGAGCTCGGAAAACTCCTCGATGCCGGGTATCAGGGCGGCAAGCTCCTCTTGCGAGAAACCCATCAGCCCGCCGGCCTGATAGATATTCTGCCGGCCGGTGAATTCCGCATTGAACCCAATTCCCAGTTCAAGGATAGCGCTGATTCGCCCGTTGACCGCAACGCTGCCTTCGGTCGCGCGCAGAGTTCCGGTGATCAACTTCAGCAACGTGCTCTTGCCTGCGCCGTTCTGCCCGATCAATGCGAGCGCTTCTCCGGCGCGCAGATCGAAGTCGATGCCGCGAACCGCCCAAAACTCCTTATCCGGCGGAATTGATGCACCCATCCAGTTCGCAAACCGGGACAGGTTTGAACGAAAATACCTGAACGCTTTGCCCAGGCCCTTGGCGACCAGAACGGGACTATTCATAGGACATCCACCAATTCCGCGCTGGCGCGGCGGAATAGCACAAACGAAAGGGCAAAAAATGCAATCCCCAGGCAGGCCGGGAAGACAAGCGCGGGAAGCGATGGCCAAAGGCCGTACAAAAGCGCGTTTTGATAGATCCCGACGAGCGCGGTCATCGGGTTGAAATCAAGCAACCAGCGAACATGAGCTGGAGCCGTCGCGACCGAATAGACGACCGGCGTCAACCAGAACCAGAGTTGAAGCACGACCGCAACGATCTGGCCGACATCACGGGAGAACACATTGAATATCCCGAGCATCATCCCCAGTCCGAAGGCGAACATCGAAATCAGTACGATGCCCGGAATGATCGCCAGCCACGACCATGTCGGGTAATGTCCGAAAAACAGAAATACCACGAACATCGATCCAAGAAGCATCAGATGGTTCACCAGTGCGCCGCCCCACACGATGATCGGCAGGCAGATGCGCGGGAACGAAATCTTCTTCAGCGTGCCGGCATATTCGACGAACACCGACAGACAGCGATTCAGGATTTCGCTGAACAGTCCCCAGGCGGCCATGCCGGAAATCAGATAGATCGGATAGGCCCCCTTGATTTCAGAGGTGCCCAGCTTTGCACCCAATACTTCCGAGAGGATGATGGCGTAAATGGCAGCCTGTGCCAGCGGATTCAGGATAGACCATAATAATCCCAGCCGCGATCGCGCGTAGCGCCCCTTCAGCTCGCCGTAAACGGAAGCCATGATGAAATAACGAAAACGCCAAATCGCAGAAAGCATCACGCGGCCTCACCGTCGCTGGGAATTTCTAACACGCAGGCGCCAATCGTTCAGAATATCGGACAGTGTATCGTCGAAACTCCGTTGCGGCGACCATCCGAGCGCTCCCCGCACGCGATCCGCATTTCCCACGACACACGGCAGGTCGCTGGGACGCATACGTTTCGGATCGTGTGTAACGTCAATCCTGACGCTGCTGCGCGACAGGAGGTCTTTCAAGACATCGCCAATGCGCCGCGGCACGCCGGACGCGATATTCAAGATCAACCCGGCTTCAAGCGACGCCGCTTGCTTCACAGCCAATGCATAGGCATCCGTAACATCGCGCACGTCGAGAAAGTCGCGCCTGGCATCCAGATTGCCGACCCGCAACTGCGGAGGAGACAGACCAGCCTCTATCCCGGCTATTTGCCTGGCAAAGGCCGAGAGAACAAAAGAGTCCGTCTGCCCAGGCCCCGCGTGATTGAACGGTCGCAGCCGCAGGCATTTCAACCCTCGATGGGCCAAAGCACCGAGCGCGAGGTCGGCCGCCGCCTTGCTCGCCGCGTATTCATCCACCGGCGCCAGCACGGCGTTCTCGTCAAGCGGGTGGCCGGGTTTGGCGCTGTCACCATACACCAGCCCGGTTCCGACATGCAGTAGCCAGCATTCAGGCGTTCGCGCCAAAATCGCATCCGCCAGATTCAATGCGCCATCAAGGTGGATCTGCCATGCCAGACGCGGATTTGCGTTGGCCACCGTCGGCGCAGCCAAACCCGCGAGATGGATGACGTGCGTCGGATTGTATCGCTCGAACGTCTCCGCGAGCGATGTCCGATCCAGAACGTCAAGCACCTGCAATTCGCCAACGATGGGATGATGCCCGCCGTCCTTGGACGTTGCCATGATCCCGATATCGTCGCCGCAAATCCGTCGGAGAGATTGCGGCAAATGGGAGCCGACGAACCCGCCCGCTCCCGTGATCAAGACACGCACGGATGCCCCAGGGAAATCGCTCAAAGATGCTCCTGCAGCTTCAGGCGCTTGATATCCGCATCAACCATCTCGGCGACGAGACCCTCCAGGCTGGTCTCTGCCGTCCAGCCCAGCTTCTCTTTCGCCTTCGCCGGATTGCCGAGCAGAACCTCAACCTCGGCCGGACGCATATAACGAGGATCGATCACGACATGATCCTCCATTTTCAGCCCGACATGATTGAATGCGAGAGTGCAAAAATCACGGACCGACACCGTCCGACCGGTCGCAACGACATAGTCATCGGGCGTGTCCTGTTGCAGCATCAGCCACATCGCTTTCACGTAGTCGCGCGCGTGTCCCCAGTCGCGCTTGGCATCGAGATTGCCGAGCGCGATTTCTTTCTGATGGCCAAGCTTGATCCGCGCGACCCCGTTTGTGATCTTCCGCGTCACGAACTCAATGCCGCGCAGAGGCGATTCGTGATTGAATAAAATCCCGCTCGAGGCGTGCAACCCGAAACTCTCGCGATAGTTGACCGTCATCCAGTGGGCATAGAGCTTGGCCGCGGCATAAGGCGAGCGCGGATAGAACGGTGTCTTTTCCGACTGGACGGGCTCCTGGATGAGGCCATACATCTCCGACGACGACGCCTGATAGAACCGCGCATCGCGGCAAACCAGCCTCACCGCTTCCAGCACGTTTGCCGCGCCGATCCCCGTCACGGTGCCCGTCAGCAGAGGCTGCTGCCATGACGATTTGACGAAGGATTGAGCGGCCAGATTATAGATTTCCGCCGGCTGCACCTCGGTCAGAACGCGAATCAAGCCCGAAAGGTCGGTCAGGTTTCCATCGTGCAAGATGATCTTGTCCGCGACGCCAAGCCACTTCAAACGGCTGTTGACGACATCCGCGGAGGCGCTTCGGCGCAACAGGCCGTGGACCTCGTATCCTTTTTCAACCAGGAACTGGGAAAGATACGCCCCATCCTGACCGGTAATCCCGGTTATCAGCGCCCGTTTCGCTTTCATGCTGGATTTTCCCTTGAATATCGCTTTACGGTCACCCCGCCCGAAAACGGAAAAAGTGTCGTAACTCGTTGGCCGTCCTTACGAATCAATGACTTACTCCTGCCAAGCGAACCAGTTCCGAACGAGCGCGGTACTAGCAGTGTCAATGCAAGTTTTCTAGCCGAAACTGCCTCCCCTGCGTCGGCGCGCCACCAACGCTGCAGTTGACACGAGCGGCTTTCCCAAGTCCCCAACGGGAATTCAGCACGCAACGCCGGGACCAGAACCGGGAAAATGGCGATTTTCGAGGCAACGCCCATCTGCCAACCGTGTCCGCACCGGCAAAAACCCGACGCCGAAATGCCTGCCAATTCGATGCTTTCGACGCGCATTGCCTTCGTGCTAGTGGTCCGATTCTGGCATTTGCATCCCGTGCCGGCAGATGCCTGTGCAATCATTGAAATCGAAGGACGGTTCGCAACTGCCCGATTCTCGTGAAACCTTGAATTTGATATTTGCACTCCGCACTCGCTGCAATGTGGCCAGCAAATGTCAAACTTGCTCCACGAGAGGGAAAAATTCCGGCGTCGCTGTTCTGCGATCAATTCGGGACCTGCTATGAAGCCGCATCGCGTCGTGCATGCCTACAAGATCTACAAGCCTGACGTCGAAGGCGGCATTCCCGAGGTCATTTCAACCCTCGTAAGCGGATCCAGCGGTGAATTTTCCAATTCCATCCTCGTCGCTAGAAAGCTCGGCATCTCCCGATCGCACCATGTCGACGGGGTGCCCGTGACGGCGGTGTCCTCATTCGGCACGATATTTTCGACCCCCATCTCCTTCAGCTATCCGTTCGAGCTTTTGAAACGGGCGCGGGATACGGACATTGTCGTTCATCATGCCCCCTTCCCTCTTTCGGACATGGCGATCAGCGCACACTTTCCGTCTCACGTCGGCCTGATTGTTTTCTGGCACGCCGAAGTCATGGGGCGTGCAATGCTCAAGCGCGCAGTCGCTCCTTTTGTCACCGCCACGTTGCAACGCGCCGACAAGATCATCATATCCCACCAAAGCCTTATCGATCGCTTCGACAGCCTGAAGCCTTATGCGGAGAAAACGAAAGTCATTCCGTTTGGTACCGAGCTCGATTTCTGGAGCGCGCTCGATTCAGAACAGTCAATTCCGGTCCAGCAGAAAAGAGACCAGTTCCCGCGCCTGGTGGTCTTCCTCGGACGATTGGTCGGCTACAAAGGGCTCGACGTCCTGATCGATGCTATCAGCCGCACCAATGCTCAGCTCGCGATTATCGGTAGCGGACCGCTGCAGGAGCAGCTTACCCGGCAAGCAAACGAACTGGGGCTGGCGGATCGGGTCCATTTCCTTGGCAAGCTCACGCGCGCCGAGGTCAAAAGTTTTTTGCACGCCGCACGAGCGCTCGTCCTGCCTTCCGTGACAAGCGCGGAAGCTTACGGCCTGGTCCAGATGGAAGCGATGGCTGCCGGATGCCCCGTCATAAATACCGACCTGCCAACGGCGGTGCCGCACATCGCGCGGCATAATCAGGAGGGGCTGACCGTGCCACCAAACGACTCATCCGCTTTGGCTCAGGCCATCCAGAACATTCTCGACGACCCGGACCTTCGAACCAGGTTGGGCCGCGCGGCAAAGGAAAGAGCTTTCTCGGAATACAGCGCCAATGTATTCCGCGATCGGATGGCTTCGGTCTATCGTGAGGTCATTGGCGCTCGCGCCCGGATACAAGAAGCCGGCACCGCACCCACGCACTTGTCACCACGAAACCAATAGACGCATGATCATACCGAACTTCGCCCGCCGTATCCTGCGATATGCAAGCCGCCTGCTGCCCAGGTCCTTGCGGAGCCGGTTGCGTCAAATGCCGGTGCTGTTTTCGACCTCACTTGATCTCCAAAAATACCGGCCGCGGATCAAGTACCGCGGGCAACACGTCGTCGTGGCAGGCCTCTTTGCATCCGCCAGTGGCATTGGGAAAGCTGCCGAATTGGTTGCGCGGACCCTCGAGCGCCAAGGTGCTTTCGTGACCCGCGTGGATATTACCGCCGAAATGGGTCTTGCACCTTCCTTTGAATCCGAAGTGAAGGCCCAGCCTGCCGATTGCACGGCGATCGACGCCACTGATGTGGTGGTGGTCTTGAATCCAACCTTTTTGCGCGCCCTGAAATTCTTCGACCAGGGATGGTTGCTCGGCCGGTGCATCATCGCTCACTGGATCTGGGAGATCGAGACCATTCCGGATTTCTGGAAAGGCGATGCCGTCTCCTACGATGAGATTTGGGCGCCGACGGAGTTCGTCGAGCAATCAATCCGCGAGCTGCTGCCGAACTTCGATGGCGCGATACGAACGGTTCCTTACGCGATCGACTTCCAGTTAATCGATACACCGAAGCCGCGGGAGCGCGCTGACGTTCGCAACCGCCTCATGATCGATCCGTCGTCGTTTGTGATCGGATATTCGTTTGCTTGCGGGTCGAATTACCAGCGAAAGAACCCTGAAGCCGCGATCGATCAGTTCAGAACGACTTTTCCTGATAACGACCGAACGACGATACTCATCCTTCGTTGCAGGGATTTGAACCATCACAAGGCGGAGAGTGTCGAGCTTCGCAAGAAGATTGCAGGCGACAAGCGAATCCTGCTGTTCGACGACAAAACGTCGATCAGCATCAGGGATTTTTACGCAGCGATCGACGTCTATCTGTCTCCATCACGGGTCGAAGGGTTTGGACTCAATCTCGTCGAGGCTTCGCAGATGGGCATCCCGGTAATTACGTCCGGGTGGCGCTTGCCGTCACAGATTGCTTCTCTTCCCTACATCCATAGCGTCGACTATGACCTCATTCCGATCGTTGATCCTCAGGGACAGTATTCCGGTGTAAAGGGGGGGCGGTGGTCCGAGCCTCGCCTTGCGACGGTGGTGTCAAAGCTTCGCCTGCTGAGAGGCGAGCACCGCGACGCGCACCGGCGCGTTGAAGCAGAATAACCTCCTCATTGCCGCCTGCCGTGCGCATCGTCGATAGCGGCGGGATAATTTCTCGCCGCCGAACGCTCGACGATCCCGCCGTCAGCGAATATACCGCTTCGGGACATCGATTTTGCATCCAGGCCGGAGAGCCGAGTGGGACTGCTTGCACCGCTTTTGAGCCTTGTCGTGGCGGCTATACTTTCAGCCAGCCTGATCCCGATCATTCGCCCCCTGTTGCTTCGCCATGCGCTAGCGACGCCCAACGGCAGGTCGTCGCATACCAACCCGACCCCTCAGGGGGCTGGCATCGCGGTGATCGGCGCGACGCTGGCTGTGGGCGGCTGCGCCGCGGCCCTTTCGACTGCGGTCGATACCCGAACCATCGCGATCGTATTCGGCGCGACCATCTTCATCGCCATCGTCGGCGCGCTGGATGATCTGAAGCCCATCCCGGTGCTGCCTCGCCTGATCGCGCATGCGATTGCCGTCGGCGTTATTCTCGCGGCGCTCCCCACGGAATCGCGAATTCTGGCGAGCAGTCCCTTGTGGCTTGAACGCATCCTCTTGCTGATCGCAGGAATCTGGTTCGTCAACCTAGTCAACTTCATGGACGGCCTGGACTGGATGACCGTCGCGGAAACCGTGCCGATCACCGGAGCGCTGGTGCTGCTTGGCGCGATCGGCAGCCTGCCGCCGACCGCCGCCCTGACTGCGGCTGCGCTTTGCGGAGCGATGCTGGGCTTCGCACCATTCAATCGTCCCGTCGCCAAAATTTTTCTTGGCGACGTCGGCAGCCTGCCGGTCGGCCTGTTGCTGGGGTGGGCCTTGCTCGAGCTGGCGCTGTACGGCCATCTGATCGCAGCGCTGTTGCTGCCGCTTTACTATCTCGCCGATACAACGGTGACGATGCTGCGCCGGGCCTTTAACGGCGAGCAATTCTGGGTCGCGCATCGCTCGCATTTCTACCAGCGTGCAACAGACAACGGCTTCACCGTGTTGCAGGTCGTCGGCACTGTTTTCGTCTTGAATCTTTTTCTCGTCGCACTGGCGATACTGACCACCGTGCTATCGTCGATAACGGCGCAACTCCTGTTGCTGGTGGCGGGGGCGCTCGCAGTGGTCGCGACGATGTATCGTTTCGATCGATCACGCCAGGCGGCGGTCGAACTCCGGCACCGCGTCGATTAGCGCCGCCTTGATCGTCTCAAGGTCGTTCTTGGAAATCGCCTGTTCCAGCGCAGCGATCCGCGCACGCAGAGCCTCGATCGGCATGTGGTTCGGCCTCGCGGCGAGAACGCCGGCAACGCCGATATCCTCGGTGGATTCTTCGGTTCCGAACAGGATTTCGTTAAGCCGCTCACCGGGCCGAATTCCGGTAAACACGATGTCGATATCGCGGCCGAGTTGCAGGCCCGACAACTGGATCATGCGCTTCGCCAGATCGACGATCCGGATCGGCTGACCCATGTTCAGCACATAAACCGAAACGCCGCCCCCCGCGGGGGTGACGGCATGTGTCGCGGCCGTTATCACCAGGTTGCACGCCTCGCGGATTGTCATGAAATACCGGACCATTTCGGGATGGGTCACGGTCACAGGGCCACCGGCCTCGATCTGCGCCTTGAATTTCGGGACGACCGAGCCTTTCGAGGCCAGCACGTTGCCGAATCGCACCGAGATCAAACGCATCGCCGCGCCGCTTGCGGCCGGCCGCGCGGAGATATCGCGATCGAGCGCCTGACAGTACATTTCCGCAAAACGCTTGGTGAGACCCAGCATCGAAACCGGTTCGATGGCCTTATCGGTCGAGATCATCACCATCGCTTCTGCGCCGGAAGCAATCGCGGCGTCGGCAACATTGATCGAACCAAAAACGTTTGTCTTGACGCCTTCGCTCCAATCCCGCTCAAGGATCGGAACGTGCTTGAGGGCTGCGGCGTGAAACACGATCTGGGGCTTGAACTCATTCATCAGTCGCTGGATGCGTTCGAGATCACGAATATCGGCAATGCGCCCTTCTATGCTCACACCGGATGCGCGCCCGGCCAACGCTTCCATCACCGCATAGAGCGCCGGCTCCGAATTCTCGATGATGAGCAGCCGGGCCGCGCCGAAACTGACCACGCGGTCGCAAATCTCCGAGCCGATCGAACCGCCGCCGCCGGTCACGATAACGGCCTTGTTGCGAATGAATGCATCCAGCCGCGCGTGGTCGATCTTGACGGTCGGGCGCAGCAGCAGATCCTCAACGGCCACCGGTTTCAACTGAGGCGCCTCGCCGCTCTCCAGCGACGGAAGCTCACTGACGATCAGCCCCAGGTGACGGGCATGGACAATGACGGACTCGGGGTTCGCGCTGGGATCGAATGCCGAAGGCGCCATGACGAGCCGCCTGATCGGCCTTTCCCGCTGCGCGAAATCCTCGACAACCTCTTTCAGATCGTCAGGCCCGCCGAGGACCGGCGTACCACGAATCAACTGCCCCCGATCGGAGCGCGACGGCGACAGAATTCCGACCGGCCAGAGCTGCTTGGTGGCGCCACTTTCAAAGCCGCGCAGAAAAATCTCGGCATCGGCGGCCAGTCCAATCAGCAAGGTCGGCGCGGCGTCACCCGCGCGCGCCTTGTTGAGGCTGCGGGTGAAGCGAAAATAGCGATAGGCAAACCTCAAGCCGGACAGAAAAAAGATTTGCAGAAACCAATACAGGATGATGGTGATTTTTCCGAAGAAAAAGCTGCCGTACACATCCGGCGCGATCAATATGTAATCCAGTACCAAGAGCGCGATAGCCAGCACTGTCGAAGCGCGCACGATGTTGACCACATCGGGGAACGATATGAATCGCCATTTCGTGGTCGTCAGATTGAATGCAAAGCAAACCACGACGCTGAAAAGGATGAACGGCGGAAGGATCTGCAACAAGAGCGGCAGGCGGGCATCGAACGCATCGTAGCTGAAACGCAAAATAAAGCTGCCCAGAACGGCAGCCAGCGTCGCCAGTACATCATGGACGGCAATCAACAGATTGCGGCTCGTCAAGTTGGAAAAGCGGTCGATATAGTTAGAATTCCAGCGCATCAAAAACCTTTATCGAATTCATCCCGGCGCTCCGTCCGATCATGCCGGCGAATCCCTTTACGCCCGATCAGACGGACAAACCACTGCGCAACAAGCGATCCGACCGCCGGCGGGCGTCCATCGAACAGGTGAACGTATCGAATAGCGTGTGCGCGATGACGACAGCAGGCCAGCCGCTCGGGCCGACCGCCGACGTTTGCCTTGGATATATAGCACCAGAAGACCCGCCGGGGTGAATACCCGGGAGCAAACAGGACAGACAATAGGCTCACGGATCGATCGATTTTCGAGAATCGACGCAGCGTGCGCCATATCTTTGACACCGTTCACATAAAGCAAAACCTCTCCGTACGCACAACCCGCCTTGCACCGTCGAGGGACGGCGGACACAACGGCGGCTGATCGAATGTAAAAGAGGGGCCGTTAACCCCCAGATTCGACCACGGCGAGAGCCCAGGGGCGCTTTTCCCCAGGGCTCGGTTACTCTATGGTCTCGGCTTTGCGGGCTCTGCTCGATCTGGTGCCCACTTCCCGAAATCCGTGTTATATCGCCGCGACAACCTTCGAAAAGCCTCGGAAAGTCATGGCCATTCATAAGCTTATGGTTCAGCGCCAGATGCCCGATGGAATCCCGATGGCCTCTCCCAACCGACATGCCAACGATTGCGATCTGATCTTGAGCCAAAATGTCTCGGGTCTCCCTTGCGATCGATCCCGGCCGCACGCGACTTGCGAAATCATTCGTCAAGCCCGTTCGAAACGCGGCTGACTAAAACCATGGCGCTCAGGTTTTCAATTCCCAGGATCACGACATCGCTTTACCCGGCCGACATCATGGCCGTTTTGATTGCGGCATCACTGCCGTGGTCGACCTCCCTGCCCGCCATTTTCGTCGGCCTGTGGTTGGTCGCGCTGGTGCCGACCATCGATATCGACAGCTTCATGCGGCTGGCGAAACGCCCGATCTGTGTGCTGCCTGTCGCGTTCTTCGGGCTGGCGCTGGTCGGCACCTTGTGGTCCAGCAGCCCATGGAATACCCGCCTCTATTATGTTGGCCCGCTGGCCAAGCTTCTCGTCATCCCGCTGCTGTTCTATCACTTTCAACGCTCGACACGGGGCGTGTGGGTGTTCGCCGCATTTTTAGTCTCATGCTCGCTATTGATGGCGTTGTCATGGATCGTCGCGGTCGAGCCTCGCCTGGCGCTGAGAGCCGATGCCTATTACGGCGTCCCAGTCAAAAACTATATCGACCAGAGCCAGGAATTCGCACTGTGCACGATCGGCCTCGCCTACATGATCGTGCAGCAATGGCAAAACCGCCAGCCGCTCCGGGCAGTGCTTCTGGCCGCCCTGGCCGTGGCATTTTTCACGAACATGACGTTCATCGTGGTGTCCCGCACCGCTTTGGTCACCATGCCCGTGATGCTCGGCGTGTTCGTCTTTCTGCATCTGAACCGGCGCAACATGATCGCCGTTCTGGGCACTGTCGTGGTGATCGTCACCGCCATCTGGTTCGCGTCTCCCAGTCTCCGCGAACGGACGGCAACGATCTTTACGCAGTATCACGCGTATGAAACGTCCAATGAGGTCACTTCGGCCGGCATGCGGCTGGAGTTCTGGCGCAAGTCGCTCCACTTCTTCCGCGATGCGCCGCTGATCGGGCACGGAACCGGCTCGGTTCGGGAATTATTTGTCGAAGCGGCTGCCGGCCAGACCGGCGTTTCCGCGGAAGTCATCGCCAACCCGCACAACCAGACTCTATATGTCGCCGTGCAATGGGGCGCGGTCGGAGTTATCATCCTCTATGCGATGTGGCTGTGCCATTTGCTGTTGTTTCGAGGCGCCACCCTCGCGCACTGGGTCGGCCTTCTGGTTGTGGTACAGAACATGACCACGTCGATATTCAACTCGCACCTGTTTGATTTTCACGAAGGCTGGATGTACGTCCTCGGCGTCGGCGTTGCCGGAGGCATCGTGCTCGCAAAGGAAGCATCCATGTCATCCATCACCCGACAATCGGGAAATCCTGCATGAAAATTGCAATGATTGGCACGGGCTATGTCGGCCTGGTGTCCGGCGCCTGTTTTGCCGATTTCGGCAATCAGGTCACTTGTGTCGATAACGACGCCGAAAAGATCGCCGCGCTCAATTGCGGCGAGATCCCCATTTTCGAGCCGGGCCTCGCGGAACTGGTCGCCACCAATGTTCGCGCGGGCCGGCTGAGTTTCACCACCAGCCTTGCCGGACCGGTCGGCGAAGCCGACGCGGTTTTCATTGCGGTGGGCACCCCGTCGCGCCGCGGCGACGGCCATGCCGATCTTGCCTACGTCTATGCGGCTGCCCGCGAAATAGCGGCCGCGCTGAAGACATTCACCGTGGTTGTCACCAAATCGACCGTTCCCGTCGGCACCGGCGACGAGGTCGAGCGCCTGATTCACGAAACCAATCCCGCGGCCGACGTCGCTGTGGCGTCCAATCCGGAATTCCTGCGCGAAGGCGCGGCGATCCGCGACTTCAAGTTTCCTGATCGCATCGTCGTCGGCACCGAGGATGAACGCGCACGCAAGATCCTCGGCGATATCTATCGGCCGCTGTCGCTCAATCAGGCCCCGATCATGTACACCGCGCGGCGCACCGCCGAGATGATCAAATATGCGGCCAACGCCTTTCTCGCCACCAAGATCACCTTCATCAACGAGATCGCCGATCTGTCGGAAAAAGTCGGCGTCAACGTTCAGGAGGTCGCGCGCGGCATCGGCCTCGACAATCGCATCGGCACCAAGTTCCTGCACGCCGGACCGGGCTTCGGAGGCTCGTGCTTTCCGAAGGATACGCGCGCGCTGCTCAAGATCGCGCTCGATCACGACGTGCCGCTGCGCATCGTCGATGCCGTGCTTGCCGTCAACGACAATCGCAAACGGGCGATGGCGCGCAAGGTCGCCGCGGCACTCGGCGGTCAGTTGCGTGGCAAGACCATCGCGGTCCTCGGCCTCACCTTCAAACCTGATACCGACGATATGCGCGAAGCTCCCTCGATTCCATTGATTACCGGATTGATCGACATGGGCGCCCATGTTCGCGCCTTCGACCCGGCTGGCATGGCGCAAGCGCAGCGCGAATTGCCGGAGATCGACTATTGCGACAATGCCTATGCATGTGCGCGTGACGCGGATGCTCTGGTCATCGTTACCGAGTGGGTGCAGTTCCGCGCCCTCGACCTGAAACGGCTCAAGCGGGAGATGCGGCAGCCGGTGATGGTCGATCTGCGCAATATCTACCGGCGCGAAGACGTCGAAGGCCACGGCTTCCATTACGAAAGCGTCGGGCGACCGAAGACAGGTTAGACATCCACCCGGCTGCTATTTCGCAGGCTGGGTAAAATACGCACGGTACCAGTCAACGAAATTGGCGACGCCCTCGCGGACCGAGACTCGCGGCCGATAACCGACGGCCGCCGCAATCGTGCTGACATCGGCAAACGTATTGGGCACGTCGCCGGGCTGCAACGGCAACAGCTCACGCACCGCCTTCTTGTTGAGCGCCGCCTCGATCGCTTCGACATAATCCGACAGCGCCACCGGATCGCTGTTGCCGATATTGAACAGCCGAAACGGCGCGGCACTGCTGGCCGGATCGGGGTGCTCGCCATCCCAATCGGGATTGGGACGCGCGATATCGTCGCTGGCACGAAGCACGCCGTCGACGATATCGTCGATATAGGTAAAGTCGCGGACGTGGTTGCCGTTGTTGAACAGCTTGATCGGCTCGCCGGCGATGATGTTCCTGGTGAACAGGAACAGCGCCATATCCGGCCGGCCCCACGGGCCATACACGGTGAAAAATCGCAGGCCCGTGGTCGGCATCCGGAACAGATGGCTGTAGCTGTGCGCCATCAATTCGTTGGCGCGCTTGGTGGCCGCATAGAACTGCAGCGGATGGTCGGCGCCACGATGCTCGCTGAACGGCATTTTCGTATTAGCGCCGTAAACGCTGCTGGTGCTGGCATATGTCAGGTGCGGTGATTGTGCCTGACGGCAGGCTTCGAGCAGATTGGTGAAAGCAATGAGATTGCTCTCGACATAGGCATGCGGATTTTCCAGGCTGTAGCGCACGCCAGCCTGAGCCGCGAGATGGATCACCCGGTCAAACGGCCGGCCCGCGAAGCATTTCTCCAACGTGCGGCGATCCGCCAGATCGGCACGATGAAAAACATAGTCGGCACCGGATCGGGCCGCGACCTGTTCCAGTTCCCGGAGCCGGGCTTCCTTGAGCGCGGGATCGTAATAATCGTTGACGACATCGACACCAACCACCGAGTCGCCGCGCTCCAGCAACCGCTTCGCGGTATGGAAGCCAATGAAGCCGGCATTTCCGGTAACGAGCACGTGCATGATGTTTCTTTCAGCAAGACCTTGCTCACATGTGTACGGCACGGCGTCAGCCACGATGCACAAGGCAAGCAAGGCGAGCGTTACCTAACACATCCGGTCACAAGACGTCATCGGGATATCGAGGTGCGGCCAGCGCTTTCACTACCGTCATGAACCGGCTAACATCGACCCCGCCAGCCGGTATCATCAGGATAGCTTTCCGAAGCACGAGCGGAGATTTTCTTCAATGACGTTTCCGCATGCCTCGGAAGCCCTCGCCCGCTTTACGGTTCTCGATCTGACCCGCGTCCGCTCCGGCCCGACGGCCGTGCGCCAACTGGCCGACTGGGGCGCCAACGTCATCAAGATCGACGCGCTGACCGAGTCCGAAGGCGAACAGCCCGGCGGACCGCGTCACGGTTCGGACTTCCAGAACCTGCATCGTAACAAGCGCGCGATGACGCTCAACCTCAAGGACCCAGCAGGTCTGGAGGTGTTTCGGCGGCTCGCCGCGCAGGCCGACGTGGTGGTCGAAAACTTCCGGCCTGACGTCAAGACGCGCCTCGGCATCGATTACGAAAGCCTGCGCCAGATCAATCCGCGTATCGTCTACGGCAGCATCTCGGGCTTCGGACAGGATGGCCCCTATCACCAGCGTCCGGGCTTCGATCAGATCGCCCAGGGCATGGGCGGCTTGATGTCGATCACCGGCGCGCCGGGACAGGGGCCGATGCGGGTCGGCATCCCCGTGGCCGATCTGACCGCCGGGCTGTTCTGCGCCATGGGCATCCTCACAGCCCTCCTGGAGCGCGATATCTCCGGCAAGGGTCAGTGGGTGCAAACCTCGCTGTTGCAGGCCCAGATATTCATGCTGGATTTCCAGGCGGCGCGCTGGCTGATGGAAGGTGATGTGGCCGGTCAGGCCGGCAACAATCATCCGACCAGCATCCCGACCGGCGTCTTCAGGACCTCGGACGGTTTCATCAACATTGCCACCACCGGCGGCAAGATCTGGGAGCGTTGCGCCGAAACCATCGGCGCACCCGAGTTTATCACCGATCCGGACTACGCCACCGCCCCGGCACGATCGAAGAACCGTGACGCACTCAACGCGGCCATCGAAGCGCGCACAGTGAAGCGAACCACTGCGGAATGGGTGGAGGCGTTCAACACTGCCGGGGTCCCCTGCGGCCCGATCAATTCGATCGATCAGACTTTCGACGACGCGCAGGTGAAGCATTTACGCATGGCGCAGGATGTGCCGACCGACGACGGCCGTCACATCCGGTTGGTCGGACAACCGTTCACGCTGACACGCACGCCAGCCAGGATGGCGGCGCGCCCGCCGGAGTTCGGCGAACAGACCGACGAGGTGCTGGCCGAATTCGGCTTCAGCGCCGACGAGATCGCCGACCTGAGACAACGGCACGTCGTCTGAGTTCGGCGATACGATAGCGCCACAGCGCCCAAGAGTCAGGATTTGCGCAGGCACAGACCGATAGTCGGCGCCGTCGCGCACTTGGCCCCGTCCGATGCGCCGCCGCTCGGGCAGAAAACCGAGACCAACTGCTCGTTGGCTTCGCAACTCACAGCGCCATCGGTTTGCACGGCATGAAGATTTGTCGCGGAATCGCCCTTGTCGCCCTTGTCACCCTTGGGGCCCTTCTCGCCCGGCGCTCCCTGCTGGCCTTGGGGCCCTTGCGGCCCCTGAGCGCCCGCAACCCCCTGAATGCCTTGCGGGCCTTGCGACCCCGCCGGGCCTTGAATGCCGGCGTCGCCCTTCGGACCCTGCGGTCCAGGATCGCGGCCACAGGCTGTAAGCGACACCGCCAGCGCGGTCAGAAATACTACTGAAAGTATCTTCATCGTCCCCTCCCCGGTTGTTGCCCGCCGCATGCTGCAACGAATAGCGGTTGAGTTCAAATCGCTTTTTGCCGCGTCCGGCACGCGAGCGGTCTTCCAAAGCGGCGGACGGCCGCGTAACGCCTTATTCCCCCCGCCAGACCGGTTTGCGCTTGGTCAAAAATGCATCCATGCCTTCGCGGAAATCCGCGCTCATATATGCCTTGAGAATAAGGTCTTCGCCCTCGTCGCGCGTCAGCGTCCTGCGAATCCGGAGCACGGCTTCCTTGGTCACCTCCAGCGTCAGCGGCGCGTGGCCGGCAAGCAATTGCGCGGTCTCGCTGGCACGGCGCTGCAATGTCGCAACGTCCGGCACCACCTCATTGAGCAGGCCGAGCGCCAGCGCCTCCGGCGCCTCGACCAACCGCGCGGTGAAAATGAGATCCTTGGTTCGCGCCGGTCCGACCAGTGCCGTCAAGCGGCTGATATTGGACATCGACAGGCAATTGCCCAGCGTTCGTGCGATCGGAAATCCGATCCGCGTCGATGCGGTGCCGATCCGCATGTCGCAGCAGGCGGCAAGGCCCGCGCCACCGCCGGTGCAGGCGCCGGCGATGGCGGCGATGGTCGGCACACGACAGGATTCCAGTGTACCGAACACGCGATCGATCCTGGCCTCGTAGTCGAGCGCGTCCTGCGGCGTCTTGAAGGCGCGGAACTGCGAAATGTCGGTGCCGGACGCGAACGCCTTGTCACCGGCGCCGGTCAGGATCAGCACCTTGATCGAGCGATCGGTATTGGCGTTCTGGCAAATATCGGCGAGGCGCTCATACATCGCAAACGTCATGGCGTTGCGCGCCTGCGGGCGATTGAACGTGATGCGCGCGATGCCGTCAGTCACATCATAGATCAGGTCGTCGTTGGACGGATTAACCGCATTCATCAGTCAATACTCTCTCGTTTATGCCCGGCGCCCCGGTTGTGTAAGCGTGACGTCGCCACAGAGACTGTCCCGCTCAAAATATCACGCTACCGCGGTTCTGACGGGCGCGGAGCCAGCCTCGGAGCCGGCCGTCAATTCCTGCATCGCCGCGGCGACGCCACCGCTACGATGGGGCACCTTCGCCAGATCGAGGCCCATCTCGACCCCGGCCAGCGTTCCCATCAACATCAGGTCGTTGAAATGACCGAGATGACCGATGCGGAACGCCCTGCCCTTCAATTTCGCGAGGCCGGTCCCGAGCGACATATCGAACCGTTGCAACACGATGTCGCGGAATCGATCGGCATCATGGCCTTGCGGCAAGAGTGCGGCGGTGAGCGCCGGCGAATAGTCGGCCGGGTCCTGACACACGATCTCGAGACCCCACGCGCGCACCGCGGCTCGCGTCGCGGCGGCATGACGCTGGTGGCGAGCAAACACGTTGTCGAGCCCCTCTTCATGCAGCATCGCGATCGCTTCCCTGAGGCCGTAGAGCAGATTGGTCGCCGGCGTATAGGGCCATGAGCCGGCCTCGTTGGCGGCGATCACGTCGTGCCAGTCCCAGTACGACCGCACCGACGTGTTGGTTTTTGAGGCCGCCAGCGCCTTCGCCGATACCGCGTTGAAGCCGAGGCCCGGCGGCAGCATCAGGCCCTTCTGTGAACCGCTGACCGTGACATCGACGCCCCAGCCGTCGTGCTCGTAGGCGATCGATCCCAGTCCCGAAATGGTGTCGACCATCAGCAGCGCGGGGTGGTTGGCGCGATCGATGGCCTTGCGGATTTCCGGGATATGACTGACACAGCCGGTCGAGGTCTCGTTGTGGACCACCATCACCGCCTTGATCCGCTGCGCCTTGTCCGCCATCAGCCGCTGCTCGATCTCGCACGCGCTGGCGCCGTGCCGCCAATCGCCCGGCAGCAGATCGATATCGAGCTTGCAGCGCTCCGCCAGCCGCCGCCACAACAACGCGAACTGGCCGGTTTCGGCCATCAGCACCTTGTCGCCGGGCGACAACGTATTGGCGATGGCTGCTTCCCAGGCTCCGGTGCCGGATGAGGGATAGATAATCACCGGCTGTGTGGTGCGGAAAACGCTCTGGCAAGCTTTCAGCACCGCAAACCCGAGTTCAGCGAACTCCGGTCCGCGATGATCGATGGTCGGCATCGCCATGGCGCGCAATACGCGGTCCGGCACATTGGTCGGCCCCGGAATCTGCAGAAAATGCCTTCCGCTGTGAACCGTCATGACAGACCCCTTTCAGGATTATTGTGCGTATTCGTGGGCTGGATAGGGCCACTGACCGCGCGTCGATATCACGATTTAACCGGCCTGTCTCATCGCCCGCTCCCGGCGATCACCCGGCCGCACAACAGGTATGCCTTGCCAAGGTCGATACCCGATGCAAGATCGAGCTGGAAGCCATGGGCGAAAAGCACACGAGATCGATCCGATGAAAGCGGCACGAGCGGCAAAGGCGCAGGACTCGGCCAACGACAGTGACCTTGCCGCCAGATTGAAGCGCGAGATTGGCGGCGATGTCTGGTTCGATCGCTTCAACCGCGGCCGCTACGCAACCGATGCATCGTTCTATCAGATGATGCCGCTTGGCGTCGTGGTGCCGCGCAGCATGGATGAAGCCCTCCGCGCGATGGCCATCGCCCGCGACGCCGGATGCGTTGTCACGCCGCGCGGCGGCGGCACATCGCAATGCGGCCAAACCGTCAATGACGGCATCATCATCGACGTCTCCAAGCACCTGAATCATGTGCTGTCGCTCGATGTCGCTGCCCGCACCTGTACGGTTGAACCCGGGATCGTGCTCGACGACCTCAACCGGCAACTCAAACCGCACGGCCTGTGGTTTCCGGTCGACGTTTCGACCGCCTCGCGCGCCACCATCGGCGGCATGGCGGGCAACAACTCCTGCGGCGGCCGCTCGCTGCGTTACGGCACCATGCGCGACAACACCCTCGCGATGCAGGCGGCGCTGGCCGATGGCACGCTATTGTCTTTCGGGCCGGCCGAACCCGGCGATATCCAGCGCAACATCGACCGCCCCGGCGCGCGGTTGATCCGCGACATGTTGACGCTCGGCGAGCGCGAGGCAGCCGAGATCGCCGCGCGGTTTCCGAAAGTGCAACGCCGCGTCGGCGGCTACAATCTCGATGCGCTGGTTCCGGGGAATGCGCCCGTCAATCTGGCGCATCTGCTGGTCGGCTCGGAAGGCACGCTGGCTTTCACGACGCAGGTGGAATTGAAACTCTGGCCGGTGATCCGCCAGCGAGCCGTCGGCGTCTGCCACTTCGGCAACTTCTACCAGGCGATGAATGCCACGCAGCATCTGGTCAAGCTGAGGCCGATTGCGGTCGAACTGGTGGACAGCACCATGCTGGCGCTGGGTCGCGACATCGACATGTTTCGCCCGATCATCGGTGAGGTCATTCGCGGCGAGCCGGAAGCGATTCTGGTGGTCGAATTCGCCGAGGAAGATCAGGCCGAAAACCTACAACGGCTACGGCAACTCGGTGAACTGATGCGCGATCTCGGCTTCGGCTGGAACCGGCCGCCGCCGAAATGGGGCGGCGTTGTCGAAGTCACGGAGCCTGCCCTGCAAACCGGCATCGCCGAGTTCCGCGCCGCCGGCTTGAACGTCATGATGTCGATGCGCGAGGCCGGCAAGCCGATCTCGTTCATCGAGGACTGCGCGGTGCCGTTGCCGCACCTCGCCGACTATACCGAGCGACTCATCGGCATCTTCGCCAAACATGGCACGCGCGGCACGATGTATGCCCACGCGTCCGAGGGATGCCTGCACGTCCGTCCGGTGCTCAACCTCAAGCTGGAGCAGGACGTCAAGACGATGCGCGCGGTTGCCGAAGAAACCTTCGCCATGGTGCGCGAGTACAAGGGCTCGCACTCCGGCGAACATGGCGACGGCATCGTGCGTTCGGAATTTCACCAGTCGATGTTCGGCGCGCGCATCGTACGAGATTTCATCGAGGTCAAGCAGCGCTTCGATCCGGACCGCGTGCTCAATCCCGGCAAGATCATCGACCCGCCGCGAATGGATGACCGCTCGCTGTTTCGCTATGCGCCGGACTATCGCGTCCCCGAAATGAAAACGGTGCTCGACTGGTCCGGCTATTCCGGCGCCGGCGGCGGTTTCCAGGGCGCCATCGAGATGTGCAACAACAACGGCGCCTGTCGCAAACTCGAAGGCGGCGTGATGTGCCCGTCCTATCGTGCGACGCGCAACGAACAGGATGTCACGCGCGGGCGCGCCAACACCTTGCGGCTGGCAATTTCCGGGCAGCTTGGCCCCGACGCGCTGGCATCGGACGAAATGGCCGAGACACTGAAACTTTGCGTCTCCTGCAAAGCCTGTCGCCGCGAATGCCCGACGGGCGTCGACATGGCGAAGATGAAAATCAAGTGCTTGCGGCCCGCGTCGCCAGGCATGGTCTCACGCTGCGTGACCGGCTGGTGGGTTATCTGCCGCGCTACGCCGGGCTGGCGGCCCGGCTCGCCCCGCTGGCCAATCTCCGTAACAGAAGCCGGCTGCTGCGTATCGCGCTGGAGAAAATCGCACGTATCAGCGCACGACGCGACCTGCCGACATGGCGGCGCGACGTCTTCGCGCCCTCCGCCAACGTGTTCGGCCCGCCCGACGGCGCGGAAGTGGTGCTGTTCGCCGACACGTTCAACCGCAACTTCGAGCGCGAGAATCTCGATGCGGCATTGCAGGTGCTGGTGGCCGGCGGCTATCGCGTGCATCTGCCTCCGGCGCCGGATCGCAGGCCGCTATGCTGCGGCCGCACTTTCCTGTCCGCGGGACTCGTCGATGAAGCGCGGCATGAACTCGATCGGCTGGTCGAGACCTATGCGCCGTTTGCCGAGCGAGGTGTGCCGATCATCGGGCTTGAGCCAAGCTGCCTGCTGACGCTGCGGGACGAACTGCTGTCGTTACGCCGCGACGATGCCGCCAAAGCGGTCAGCACGCATGCGCTATTGTTCGAGGAATTTCTCGCCCGCGAAGCCGCGGACGGCCGATTGCAACTGCCGCTGAAACGCACGGCCGACAAGGTTCTTGTCCACGGCCACTGCCATCAGAAGGCGTTCGACGCCTTCACGCCGACGATGAAGGTGCTACGGCTGATCCCCGGTCTGGAGGTCGAAGCTATCGCATCGAGTTGCTGCGGCATGGCCGGCGCATTCGGTTATGACGCCGACACCTTTGATGCTTCCATCGCGATGGCTGAATTGTCGCTGTTGCCGGCGCTGCGCGAGGCGGATTCTGCAACACTCGTGGTTGCGGACGGCACATCCTGCCGACACCAGATCAAGGACGGCGCGCGACGCACGGCCTTGCATGTCGCACGCGTGCTGGCGATAAGCCTCGACAACGCGCCGCCTAATTCGTAAATCACCTGAGTAGAAGGGGATCCTCCATGACCGAACTGACGCTCGACCTTGCCCGCAAAATTCTCGATACCGCTCTCTCCACGGGGACGGAAAAAAAGCTCAATCCGCTCGCGGTCGCCGTGCTCGATGCGCGCGGCTGCATCAAGGCGTTCGCGGCCCAGGACGGAACCAGCCTCAAGCGCGGCGAAATCGCCCATGGCAAGGCTTATGGCGCGCTGTCGCTCGGCATGGGATCGCGCGCGATTTTCAAGCGGGCGCAGGAACAGGCCTACTTCATCGGCGCGGTCAACTCGCTGGTCCAGGGCGCGCTGGTGCCGGTTCCCGGCGGCGTCCTGATCCTGGATGCCAGCGGCGCGCTGCTGGGCGCCGTCGGTATCAGCGGCGACACATCCGACAATGACGAAGCCTGCGCCATCGCCGGTATCGAAGCCGCCGGATTGACGGCCAACGCCGGATAAAACACCAGGCACCGTTTTGAATAGCCACGCACCCTTTACGTGAGCAGACCTCTTCACGTGAGCAGACCTCTTCCGACCTCCCGGCTGGCGAGTTGCTTCAATCTATCAGGGTCATGCTCTATCCGATCCGGCGCTCGCGCCCCTTCCAGAACGGATCGCGGACCGCCCGGCGTAATAGCTTGCCGACCGGGCTCTTCGGCACCTCGTCAATAAAGTGGACCGCCTTCGGCACTTTGTAGGTCGCCACCCGTTCCCTGGCGAAGGCGATCAACTCGGCATCATCGGCCTGCTGGCCCGCGCGCAATGCCACGAAGGCAGCCACCGCCTCACCCCATTTGTCGTCGGGAATGCCGACCACCACCACTTCGCGCACCGCCGGATGCGCCGCCAGCGCATCCTCCACCTCGCGCGGATAAACATTGTAACCGCCGGTCACGATCATGTCCGAGGTCCGGTCGACCAGATAAAGATAGCCGTCCTCATCGAAGCGGCCGACGTCGCGGGTACGTATCCAGCCGCCGGGCAAAAACATCTGCGCGTTCAGATCATCGGCATTGAAATAGCCGCGCATCATGAACGGCGAGCGCAGCGCGATTTCACCCGCTTCGCCTTGCGCCACCTCATGGCCGTCCTCGTCGACCAGCTTGATCTCGCAATCGATGCTCGGGCGCCCGCACGCGGCGAGACGCCTGCCGGCATCCGGGCCGACGTGATCTTCCTTGGTCAGGTGCGTGATGAACACCGGCGCTTCCGTCTGCCCATAATATTGCTGGAAACGCGGCCCCCATAGCTTCAGCGCGCGATCGATGGTCGGTCGCGGCATCGGCGACGCGCCGTAGATGACCGACCTCACCGAACTGAAGTCGGCTTCCGCGATGCCCGGATGATCCAGCAGCATGCCGAGCATGGTGGGCACCAGATTGAGCGCGGTCGGCTTCCAGCGCTCGATGGCTTCGACATAGGACGCCGGTGTGAATCCGGGCAGCACCGCGGCCGTGCCGCCACGAATCCAGTACGGCAGGACGAAGCAGCCACTGGCGTGAATCATCGAGGCTGCATGCAGCATGATGTCGCCCGCGCGCACGTCGTGATTTTCGAGGATGTTCAGCGTCATTCCAGCCCAGCTCGCCTGGGTATGCTCGACCGCCTTGAGCTTGCCGGTGGTGCCGGAGGTGAAAATCGTCACGACGATATCATCGGCGTCCGGCCGGCGATCCGGCGGCGCCACGGATTGTTGCCGGGCCAGCGTCAGCAGATCGTTCGGCTCCGACGCATTGCCGATGCTGATGGTCCGCAATCCCGGCATCGCCTGCGTCAACTCGCGGGCACGTTCCGCCAGATCCAGCCCGTGAAGCAAAATTCCGACGCTTGCGCTTTGCAGCATGTGCTGCTGCTCGGCAACCGACAGGCGCGAATTGAGCGGCACGCGCGAAAGGCGGGCTTTCGCAAACCCAAAATCAACCGGGATTGTGTAGACGGAATTGTTCAGCAGCAGCCCGACCCGGGTGCCGACCGGCAACCCGAGCGCGTTGATGAAAACGCTGGCGATCTGATTGGAGAGTTGATCGACCTGCGTGAAAGTGAGGCGATCGTTGCCGTACACCACAGCCGTCTTCGGGCCGAAATAGACCGCCCCGCGCCGCACCAGCTCCGTCATCAACATCGCAACCTCCCACGTTATTCTTGCTTGAGCGCCTCTACCGCCCGGGGAATGCCGGCTTGCGCTTCTCCCCGAAAGCCTTCAGGCCCTCCTTGGCATCCTCGGTCAACGCCGTCAGCGCAATCTGGCTTTCGGTGAAGGCGATGGCCTCGTCGAACGACATGGCGGCAATGGCGCGCATCGCGTATTTGCCGCGACGGATCGCGGTCGGCGATTTGTCGATGAGGCGGCCGATCAGCCAGTCGATCCTGGCGTCGAGATCCGCCGCCGGCACCACGTAGTTCAATAGCCCGGCGGCCTGCGCCGAAGGTGCGTCAAACGGTTCGCCGGTCAACGCCCATTCGTTGATCAGCCGGCGCGGCGCGATCGACTGCAACAGACTCATCACCTGCATTGGAAACAACCCGATCTTGACTTCCGGCAGTCCGAAGATGACGTGATCCGCCGCCACCGCCATGTCGGTCATGCATAACAGCCCCATGCCGCCCGCCATACAGACGCCGTTGACGCGGGCGATCGACGGTTTCGTGGCGCTCTGCGACAGCCGGATCAGATCGGCATATTCAACCGTCGGCCGCGAAAAATCGAAGGCGAACGCCGCGCCGGTATTTTGCAGGTCGGCACCGGCGCAAAACGCCTTGTCGCCTGCCCCGGTCAGCACGATCACCCGAACGTCGGGATCATCATGCGCCTCGCGATAGCCCTTGACGATACCCGCCACCACGTCGCCATTGATGGCGTTCCGCTTCTCCGGTCGGTTGATGGTGATCCACAGCGCCTGTCCGCGCTTCTCCCGTACTACGCTGTTGCTGTCCGTCATATATCCTGATCCGCTTATGTTGTGCCGGGTTCGATTTCGGCGACGATCTTGCCGGTCGTCACCTGCTCGCCCTCTTCGACGGCGAGTGAGGCGATGATGCCTGAAACCGCCGCCACATGCACGTGCTCCATCTTCATGGCTTCCAGCGTGATGACCGGTTGCCCCGCCTCCACAGGATCGCCCGGCTTGACCAGCACGGCCACGACGCGGCCGTTCATCGCGGCGCGCACCTTGCCGTCGCCGCCGTTGGCCGCCGCGCGCTCCGGAGGGGCCCGGGTCAAGTCGCGAACGGCAAATACCTCGCCGCCGCGCAGGATATGGAGCGTATCGCCATCGCGGTAAAACACCGCGGAGGCCGTCACCCCGTGGGCTCGAAAGCGAATGTGGCGATCGCCCAGTTCGTCGATCTCGAAACGGCAATCGCCCGCGCCGTTGCTGGCGAGATAGTCACCCTCGCGGCGGCGAACGATATCGACATCCTGCACATCCTTACGCACGGCCATGCGCATCGTGATCGGGAAAGTCGCCGCCAGCGAGCGTCCCGGCTGCCAGCGCGGCGCGCGCGGATCGGTCACATAGAACAGCAGCGCCGCCAGATCGGCGATCGACAGGCTGTCATGCAAAGGCGCAAGCAGTTCCGCCAAATGCTGCGCGATGAACGCGGTGGTGGCTTTGCCGCCGGCGAATACGTCGTGACGCAGGCAGGCGGTCAGGAACGTCTGATTGGTGGTCACGCCGAAGGCCACGGTCTGTTCAAGGCCGTGGATCAGCGACCGGCGTGCCTCCTCGCGCGTCGCGCCGTGGGCGATCACCTTGGCGATCATCGAATCGTAGAAAGGCGGAATCTCGACCCCGGAATGCAGCGCATGTTCGACCCGAACGTGATCCGCCGGTTGCCACCGCACCATGCGGCCGGACTGCGGCATGAACTCCCGCTCCGCATCCTCGGAGCACAACCGCACCTCAATGGCGTGCCCGTTAAACGCGATATCGCTTTGCGCAAGGCCCAGAGGCTCTCCGCTGGCGATCCGTAACTGCAACTCCACGAGGTCGAGCCCTGTAATAGCCTCGGTAACCGGATGCTCGACCTGCAAGCGCGTATTCATTTCCATGAAATAGAAATGACCCGCCGGATCGAGCAGGAATTCCAAAGTGCCCGCGCCCTCGTAGCCGATGGCCTTGACCGCCGCGACGGCAATCTCGCCCATCTGCGCCCGCAACTGTGGCGTCACCGCCGGCGACGGCGCTTCCTCGATCAGCTTCTGGTGTCGTCGCTGCACCGAACAGTCGCGCTCGCCGAGATGGATGGCATTGCCATGGCGGTCGCCGAATACCTGGATCTCGATGTGGCGTGGATCGACGATAGCGCGCTCGAGGATCACGGTCGGATCGCCGAATGCACTTTGCGCTTCCGAACGTGCGCTGCGCAGATGTCCGGCAAACGACGCGGCATCGCTCACCAGCCGCATGCCGCGGCCGCCGCCGCCGGCTACCGCCTTGATCATCACCGGAAAACCGATCCGCGTGGCTTCCGCCAGCATCGTGTCGTCGGATTGATCGGCGCCCTGATAGCCCGGCACGCAAGGCACGCCGGCCTTTTGCATGATTGCCTTGGCGCCGGCCTTGTTGCCCATCGCCTGAATGGCTTCCGGGGCGGGGCCGATGAACACCAGCCCGGCCGCGCGGCAGGCGGCGGCGAAGTCTTCGTTCTCGGCGAGAAACCCGTAACCGGGATGCACCGCGTCCGCGCCGGTGGCCTTGGCGGCGGCGATGATGGCGTCAATGCGCAGATAGGACTGCGCCGGCAACGGCTCGCCGATCCGCACCGCCTGATCCGCGGCGCGGACATGCGGGGCGTCGGCATCGGCATCGGAATACACCGCAACGGTCGCGAAACCGAGGCGGCGCGCGGTGCGCATCACCCGCAGCGCGATCTCGCCGCGATTGGCGATGAGGATCTTGTGAAAGGGTGTCTGCTTAATCGAACCTGACATCGTCATGGCCGCGCCACCGAAAACTGCATGCGCTGCGGGTTGCGCGCCTCGGCCTCACTGCAAATCGCCAGGACTTCGGCCAGCATTGCGCGGGTGTCGCGCGGATCGATCACGCCATCGTCGAGCACGCGCGCGCTGGTGGCGAAGACATCCATCTGGCTATCGAACACCGCGGTGATTTTTGCTTTCATGGCGTCAAGCTGCTCGCGTTCGACCGGCCTGCCTTTGCGCAAGGCGGCAGCCTCGGTGACGATGGCCATGGTTTCGGCGGCCTGTTCGCCACCCATCACGGCGGTCTTGGCATTCGGCCACGAGAAGCAGAAGCGCGGATGAAAGCCGCGCCCGCACATGCCGTAGTTGCCCGCTCCGAACGAGGCGCCGCAGTAGATGGTGATCTGTGGCACGGTGGCGCTGGTCACGGCCTGAATCATTTTCGAGCCATGCTTGATCATGCCGGCCTCTTCATAGGCCTTGCCGACCATGTAACCGGTGGTGTTGTTGAGATAGAGCAGCGGCGTACGCGATTGGCAGCAGGCTTGAATGAAATGCGTCGCCTTGTTGGCGCCCGCCGGATCGAGCGGACCGTTATTGGTGATGATGCCGATCGCGTGGCCTTCGATGCGCGCCTGCCCGCATACCGTTGCCGGACCATAATTGGCCCCGATCTCGGTGAAGTCGGAATCGTCGACGATCCGCGCGATGACCTGCCGCATATCGACGGGCCGCTTGTGATCCATCGCCATGATGCCGAGTAGCTCATCGGCGTCATAGCGTGGCGGCCGCGCGCCCGGAACGGCGCTTCGTGACGAAGATCGGTCCCAATCGAGACCGGCCATGATATCGCGCGCGATGCGCAACGCGTGGCGATCGTCCTCGGCGAGATAGTCGCCCAGCCCGGAAATGCTGGTGTGCATGTCGGCGCCGCCGAGTTCTTCCTCGGTGGCGATCTCGCCGGTCGCCGCTTTCAACAGCGGCGGCCCGGCGAGGAATGCGCGGGTGCGACCACGGACCATGACAATGTAGTCCGAGAGTCCGGTCTGGTAGGCACCACCGGCCGTCGACGAGCCATGCGTCACCGTCACGACCGGCAGCCCCGCAGCCGACAGCCGCGCCAGATTGCGAAAGATATTGCCGCCGCGCACGAAATCCTCGACGCGGTAGCGCAGCAGGTTGGCGCCCGCACTTTCGACAAGTTGCACGTAAGGCAGCTTGTTTTCCAACGCCAGTTCCTGCACCCGCAGCGTCTTGTCGAGACCGTAGGGTTGCAGCGCACCGGCATCGATACCGGAATCGTTGGCGCTGACCATGCAACGAATGCCGGAAACAAACCCGATGCCGGCGATCAGCCCGCCCCCCGGGACACTTTTCCCGGCGTCCGGGACATCGAACATATAGCCCGCAAGCGTCGACAGTTCGATGAACGGCGCGCCGGGATCGAGCACCAGCGCCACACGCTCGCGCGGCAACAACTGGCCGCGTTTGTGAAAGCGCTCCCTGGCTCGCGCCGACGCCGCGCGGCTGCGCTCCTCAAGACCGCGCATCCGCTCGATCAACTCCAGCATGCCGTTGCGATTGGCCTTGAAGCCGGCGCTGCCGGGGGCGATCGTCGATTCAATCACTGCCATGTTACGAATGTTTCTCCACAACGTAAGGACGCGACGTCATCCTGAGGTGCGAGCAAAGCGAGCATCGAAGGATGATCGTAACCCTTCGAGGCTGTCGTTCGCGCGACACCACCTCAGAATGACGGTGATCGCTCCACGCTCCCATCCCGCATCATCCTTGCGCGAAATGATCGCTGTATTGCTGACGCAGTTCGACCTTCCGCAGCTTGCCGGTTGCGGTCATCGGCATTTCTTCGACGATCTTGACAAGCTTCGGCACCTGAAAGCCGCCGAGGTGCTTGCGGCAGTGTTCGGCAATCCCCGTCTCGTCCGCCTGCACGCCGGGCTTCAGCTTGATGAAGGCCGATACCGCCTCGCCCCACTGCGGATGCGGCAGGCCGACGACGGCGGCACTCAACACCGCCGGGTGTGCCAGCAGCGTTTCCTCGATCTTGACCGAAGCGACGTTCTCGCCGCCGGACTTGATCATGTCCTTCTTGCGATCGAGAAACAGCACTTCGCCGTGATCGTCGATCAGGCCGAGGTCGCCGGTGTGATGCCAGCCGAACTTGCGCGCCTCCTCCGTCGCCTTCGGGTCCTTGTAGTAACCCAGCATCACGTTCGGGCCGCGGTGCACGATCTCACCGACCTGGTTGCGCGGCAACAGGTTGCCGTCATCGTCCATGATGGCGGTCTCGTTGACGATCATCGACTCGCCCCAGTAATTTCCGAACCGCTTCAACTGCCGATCCGGCTGCGACATCGTGGTCGCCGGGTACATCTCGGTCTGGCCGCTCGGCTGCACGAAGGTCGGGCACAGTTCGGCGATGGCGCGCTCCAGCAGCGGGCGCGGCATCGGCGCCATGGTGTAGATGCAGGTCTTCAGGCTGGAAAGATCGAACTCCTTGCGGCGTGGATGATCGAGGATCACCTGATACATCAGCGGCAGGCCGATGAAGATCGAGAGCTTGTCGCGATCGATGGCTTCCATGCACGCCACCGGATCGAACCCGCGCATCAGCGCCATGGTGCCGCCCACCGAGAGGAAGCTCAGCAACAGCACATGCGCGGCGCAATGAAACAGCGGGAATTGCCCGGTGATACCGTCGTTACGATCGAGGTGCAGTTCAACGGCGTTGCTCATCACCGCCATGACGACCGCGAGATGACAGTGCATCGCCCCCTTCGGTCGTGACGTGGTGCCGCTGGTGTAGATGATCATCGCCAGGTCGCGCTCGTCGAAGTCGATTTCCGGCTCGATGTCGGACTGCCCCTCAAGCAGCGCATTGAACGATTCGAGCCCCTGCTCCTTCGCCTTGCCGGCCAGATCGACTGCGATCAGATCGATGCCGCGTTGCTCCAGCGCGGCACGACGTTCCGGCTGTGCATGAAGATTGTCGTCGATCAACGCAAAACGCACGCCGGCATGATCGAGAATGAAACTCATATCGTCCGGGCCGAGCATGGTGTTGATCGGCACCCAGACGAGGCCGGCGCGATGAATGCCGAACAAGGCTTTGACGAACTCGACCGAATTATTGCAGATCGTCGAAATCTTCTCGCCCGGCTTGAGCCCACGCGACACCAAATAGTTCGCAAAACGATTGGCGTCGCGCTCGAGTTCTGTGTAGGTGATGCGTCGTTTGCCTTCGGTCAGCGCGATCCGATTTGGGAAGCGTTGTGCCGCGCGCTTCAAAAGATCGCCGATAGCGACGCGCCCGATACGACCGGGACCCGGAACGCCGCCGGTTGCTGCCAGATTGCTCATTATCATCCTCCTCCAATTTTCGGCCGCAACTCTCCGGCTGCTGGCCGAGCCCATGATTTAATGCCCCGGTAGAGAGAATTTGACATTCGCTACCCGCCTTGCGGCGAATCCGACAAATGAATGTCAAATGCAAAACTCCACCAGAAATTTTTCGTTGCTCGTGCCCCTCTGATCCCAACATTTGCAAAAGGGTCCGCCGCTACGGGATGCAAATGTTGGAATCGGACCACTAGTTTCGAATTCCAAAAATCTGCCGAGCCTCGGCCGGACTCGCGATGGCGCGGCCGGCTTCGCGTGCATATTGCGCCATGGTCTCGATCAATTGTCCATTGGACGCGACCTTGCTGCCATCCGGCCGATAGAAGGTATCTTCCAGTCCGGTCCGCAGATGGCCGCCGAGTTCGGCGCAGCGGCGATGCAGCGGCCAGATTTCAGCTCGGCCGATGGCAGTGACCTGCCAGTTGGCATCCGCGAGCTTCAGCTTCAACAAAATCGGCAACAGTTCGGGATCGGCCGGCATGCCGGAAGCGACACCCATGACGAAGTTGTATTCCAGCGGCCCCGAATACATGCCGGTCTGCCGATACATCCCGACGCAGCGCACAATACCGACATCAAAGCATTCGAACTCCGGCAGCGTGCCGGCGTCCTTCATCGCATCGAGGAAGTCCTGCACCTTCTCGACGGAATTGTCGAACATCATCGGCGGCCACGCCCAGGTGTTGTCGGCCTTGACCTTGAGGTAGTTCAGCGACCCCGCGTTGCAGGCCGCCATCTCGGGTCTGGTCTCACGCACGCAGGCGAGCGGGCCGGAATATTCCGGGCCGGACGTGCCGGTGGTGTGATTGATGATGACCCCGGGGCACGCCTCGCGGATCGCCTGCTGGATCTCGCGCGAGACCTCGACCTCCCAGGAGGGCAAATGCCCCTTGTTCGGCGCTTGCTGGCGCAAATGAATGTGCATCACGCTCGCGCCGGCATCAAAGGCAGCCTTGGCTTCCCGCGCCATCTCCTCCGGCGTGACCGGGACATGATGCTGTTTTGGATCGGTCAGCACGCCATTCAGCGCGCAGGTAATGACGACTTTGTCGCTCATGCGGAAGTCCTTCGCCGATGATACGTGTCCCGGACATGATGCGAGGCTGGAAAGCCCACGACTTGCGTCAACCTGCTACCGAGGCCGATAGCGCGCTACGGCCTATTGCCGCCCCTGACGCGGCAAGCGTTCCGCCGTCGCGGCGCAGTCGCTGCGATAAATCGCAAGATCGCGCGACCCGGAGAAAATCGCACGCGGCTGCAATCCGTAAAAGCGGCGTATCGAATGGCTGAAGTGCGTCGAATCCGGATAGCCGATGTCCTGCGCCAGATGAGCCAGGTTGATGTCGGCGTTGACGAAATGAAGCAGGTGCCGGGCCCGTTTCCAGGCGCGAAAGGCCCGAAACGATATCCCGGTCTGATCCTTGAACAAATGCAGGAAGCGGGACTGCGACAAATTTACCAGGACGGCGCAATCCGCTGCGGTCGCGGCGCCGCCGGAAAAATCATTCAACCGCACGATCGCCCGCGCGATGCGAGGATCGATCGCACGCCGGGCGAGATGCTCGCCAAAAAAGATCGTATCGAACTCGCTGGTGGTAAAGCCGTCACGCCGACCCGTGATGCGCAGCGCATCGTAGGCACCGCGGACACGCGACGCGATCGCCGGACCGGAGGAGCCGGACAGCCTCGATGTCAGGGACTGCAATGCATCGGCCGGGACGGTCTCCGGTTCGATGACGAGGCAGATAACGCTGGGATAGTCGCTTTCAAGGCTATGGGCGACATAGGGCTGCACCACTGCCATCTCGCCGGTGGTGACGCGGCCGTCTTCGGTAACGCTCACGGTCCCGCGCAGCGCAACATACAATGCGAAGCCGCCGCTGGTGCGTTGCCGTGGCCGGCCCAGCAGCCCCGCATAAAACACCCGCTCCGGACTGATCAACATCAGATGCCCGGAATGCTGGCGCGCGACGTCACCCATGGTCGTCCTCCGGGAAACCGAAGCTTTCGCTCCTGACGCAATCAGAAGCGAAACCCCAGTTTCTTGTTTTCACGCGCTTTCATGACGCGAACCGGTATCTTTCGCTTGAAAGCGTTATCGTGCCTTACGCGTTACCGCGCCGCCCTCTAGGGGGCGGTTCGAGCATACAGCCTCCGCACCGAAAGTCACCGACGATCCGTTGTGTGGATTTAACGTAGTCTTGGCTCATAAGTTCGCTTGATCGCCGGAACAGCGAGGCGAACTTTTAAACCACCATGCTACCCGCCAGTCTTGCCGCCGCAGCGGCCGCCAGTCTTGCCGCGGCAGCGGCCGCCATCCAAAGCTCACATGAAGCTTGGAACATTCTGCCGTTCGCTGGCGAGCGTTTCGGCCGCCACGGCGCGCTTGTAGCCATCACGCGCCTGCAACCGCTGCCAGTAAGCTGCGACATTGGGTCCGAAATCCTTGGCAAGCCCGATGGTTTCCGCAAGCCGTAGCGCGTAGCCGTTGACGATATCGGCGGCAGTGAAGCGGCCGGCGCACAGCGTCTCGGCCTGTCCCGTCGCCGCCTCGACCGCACGCAGCCGGCCCAGGAACCACTTGGCGTAGTCTTGCGCGACCTGCGGGCTGCGCCGCTCCTCGGGTTCAAGCCGGCCATAACGCAGGACCAAAGTCTGCGGAAACGTCAGGGTCGCATCGCTGAAGTACATCCAGTTCAGGAAGGCGCCGTAGGCCGCCTCATCGACACCGACGACCAGTGGGGTCGGCCCGTGTCGCGCTCCAAGGTAATGACAGATGCCGGACGATTCCGTCATCCTGGTCTCGCCGTCGATCATGTACGGGATGGTCCCGAGCGGATTGATCGCCAGATATTCCTTCGCCAGCACCCGTGGCGGAAATGGCAGCACCTTGAGTTCATACGGCAGCCCGAGTTCTTCCAGCATCCACAGCGGACGGAACGAGCGAGCCCCGAAGCAATGGTAGAGTGTAATCATCGGTGCGGATCCTTACTTCTGTTTCCTGCCCGGCAACGTGCCCATCATCTTGCACAAGATCGTCAGCATCACCTCATCGGCGCCACCACCGATCGACGTCAGCCGGCCGTCGCGATAGGCCCGGCTCACCGGCGTTTCGTTGGTAAATCCCATACCGCCCCAATATTGCAAGCAGGCATCGTTGAGTTCGCGATTGAGCCGCCCGGCCCGCAGCTTGGCCATCGTCGCCAGCCGGGTGACATCCTCACCGGCGACCAGGGCTTCCCCGGCACGATAGACCAGTGAACGCAACAGTTCGACCTCGGTCTGCAATTCCGCCAAACGGAAATGCACCACCTGATTGTCGAGGATGCTCTGGCCGAACGCCTTGCGGTCGCGGGTGTACTCAATCGTTGCATCGATAATGTACTCGTGCGCCTTAAGGCCGGCGGCGGCGCCCCACAGCCGCTCCTCCTGGAATTGCAACATCTGGTAGGTGAATCCCTGGCCTTCCTCGCCGATGCGATTGCGCTTCGGCACGCGCACATCCTCAAAGAAAATCTGCGCGGTGTCGGACGAACGCATGCCCATCTTGTCGAGCTTGCGGGCGACGGTAACGCCTTTGGTCTTCATCGGCACGCAAATCAGCGATTTGTTTCGGTGCGCCTGACCGTCGCTGGTATTGGCGAGCAGGCAAATCCAGTCGGCCTGCGTGCCGTTGGTGATCCACAGCTTGCCGCCGTTGATGACATAGTCATCGCCGTCGGAACGCGCGTTTGTCTTGATCGAGGCGACGTCGGAGCCCGCCCCCGGCTCCGATACGCCGATGCAGGCCACCGCATCGCCGGCAATAGCCGGGGCAAGAAATTCGCGCCGCACCTCATCGGATCCGAATTTCGCCAGCGCCGGCGTCGCCATGTCGGTCTGCACGCCGATCGCCATCGGCACACCGCCGCAATGAACGGCGCCGAGTTCTTCCGCCATCATCAGCGCAAAACTGTAGTCGAGCCCCTGCCCGCCGAATTCGACCGGCTTGTTCAGCCCGAGAAAGCCGAGGCTGCCGAGCTTCTTGAACAATTCATGAGCAGGAAAGATATCCGCCTTCTCCCACTCATCGACGAACGGATTGATCTCGTTAGCGATAAACTTCTGCAGGATACGGCGCGGCTCGTCGTGATCGGCGGTAAAAAGCATCGGTCCTTCCTCACAATCCCATCTGGCGGCTGGCAAGGTCCTTCATGATCTCCTCGGTCCCGCCACCAATGGCATTGACCTTGACCTCGCGATAAATGCGCTCGACCTTGACGCCGCGCATGAATCCCGCGCCGCCAAAAATCTGCACGGCCTCGGACGCGCAGAATGCCATGGTCTGCGTCGCCTGATTCTTCAGCATGCAAATCTCGGCCACCGGACTCTCACCCTGATCGAGCCGCCATGCGAGCATCTCCAGCATGGCCTGCGAGGCCGCCACACGCTGCGCCATATCGACCAGCTTGTGCCGGATGACCTGATGCTGCGTCAGCGGCTTGCCAAAGGTGTGACGCTGCCTGGCATAGGCAATAGCCTCATCGAGGCACACGCGCGCCGCGGCGGTGCAGCCGGCGGCCATGGTCAGCCGCTCGCTATTGAAGTTATGCATGATGATCTTGAAGCCGGTGCCTTCCTCGCCGAGCAGATTGCCGGCCGGAACACGACAATGATCGAAATGCAACGTCGCCGTATCGGAAGCCCACCATCCCATCTTCTTCAACGACGTGCGGGAAAGCCCCGGCGTATCGCCCTCGATCACCAGGAGGCTGACACCGCCCGGCCCCGGCCCACCGGTGCGCACCGCCGTGGTGATATAATCGGCACGCATTCCCGACGTGATGAATGTCTTCTCGCCATTGACGACATAAACGTCGCCATCGCGGCGCGCCGTCGTCCGCAGACTGGCGACATCCGAACCGCCGCTGGGCTCCGTGATGGCCAGCGCCGAGATTTTCTTGCCCGACAATATCTCCGGCAGCACCCGCGCCTTCAACTCGGGACGTCCGGCCCGCGCAATCGGCGGCGCACCGATCGAGTTGCTATTGAGACTGGCGCTGATGCCGCCGGCGCCGGCGCGTGCCAATTCCTGGACCGCGACGATCCACATGAAATTGTCGACCTCGCTGCCACCGTATTCTTCCGGAAAGCCGAGACCGAGCAGCCCGATCGCCGCCGCCTTTTCGTAGAGTTCACGGGGAAACGTACCCGCTTCATCCCACTCATGCGCGAACGGCTCGATCTCCTTCTCGACAAACCGGCGCACGACATCGCGGAAAGCGATATGGTCGGCATTGTAAAACGGGCTCTTGGCCAAAGCGTCACCTACTCGTCGCCGCATCGTGGATTGACTTCAGGATGCCGGGAAACCGGACAGCCAACTTGCGTTAAGTCGCTGGCGCCGGGCCGCGGCTCAATATGCAAGGCAGGACGAGGAGAACACCGAGCGCGCGCTGCGACGACGGCCAGCCCCGGAGAGTGCGTAATCTCTAACGGTCCGGCGTGAACTCGACCGGCGCGGCCTGCGCCGTCGACGTTCCCCGCTCCCAGAGTTTCGGGTAAGTGGTGCGGAAATCCACCAGCAACTTGTCGATCGGCGGATCGGCAAACCAGCCGCGGTCGTTGACATATTCCATGTGCCGCCGATTCCGGGTATCGAACTCATGGAACAATGCATCGCTGTTGCCGTCGAACACCAGTTCCCGCACGCCAAAGCGCTGGCACAATTCGGTGTTGAACGCCGGCGTCACCTTGAACATCTTGCCGTTCAGCCACAGCACAACGTAGCCATGATAGATGAACAGGTCGGTCCCCATCAGGTCAGCCAGCTTCGCCGAATTAAGATGATTTCGGACGTCGGCAAATCCGACCGCCGCGGGAATGCCGACGGCACGCAGCACTGCCGTCAGCAGGATTGCTTTAGGCACGCAGTAGTTCGACGGGCGTCCGGCCACGGTGCTGGCGCGGTAGTCATTCGGCGTGGTGCCGATGTCGAACGGGTCGTATTTGATCCGATCGCGCACGGCGTCGAACAGACGGATCGCTTTATGCGTCGGTGAGGCATCCTCGAAACCGTGGAGTGACGCCGCAGCGAACTCGCGCACGGATGCGGAATCGCTGTCGACGAAAGCGGTTGGCGCCAGATAGTCAGCGGTTGGTGAATTAGCCACGGCAACCATCCCGATCAGTATTTATCAGGAATCCAACAGATGTTAGAGGCAGGCTGTTGTCAATCGTGCGACCGCTGCAATGTCGTGACCACACTTGCCTCTCGTCGCAGCGGGCCCGCGCATGATGCGTTTTCTTCACGCGAACCGGTATTCACGTCGCTTGAAAACGCTCGAGATGCCATGGCCGCGCCGAACCCGAGATCGGGCCGATCCGACCATCAGCCAGCACGATCAAGGCGACCTAGCCCGATCTGGCGCCGAGCTGGTGAAAGACCGCTTCACAGGTCATCAAGTCGAGATGGCCGCCTCCGGCATTCTTGTAGAACGTGATGTCCGTCGCTGCGCGTCGTCCCATCACGGTGCCGCCGGCGAGGTCATATAGATCGCCCAGCACGTCGGTTTCCTTGATAGCGCCGCTGGCGATCGGCTGCAGAATATCACCCACACCATCAAAGGCAGTCTCGCGGCGGTCGACAAAAACCAGAGATCGCCGCGCAGCTTCGTCATCCGCCTCTCGGGTTTGCGGCGTATAGCCGCCGACCAGATCGAGATGAACACCCGGTTTCAGATTGGCGCCCTTGATAAGCGGCGTATGCGAGCGCGTACATGCGGTGATCACATCCGCTTCGCGCGTAGCGACATCGAGATCGGGCGCCATCTCCGCCTGAATGCCCTCGCGCGCCAGTCTTTCGACGAGGCGCCCGGCACGCTCGTGACTTCGATTCCAAATCAGGACGCGCTCCAGCGAAGGACGCACCGTGCGGTGCGCCAGCACCAGCCATCGCGACATTTCACCGGCACCGACCACGAGCAGCGTTCTGGGCTCGGGCGCGGCAAGGAATTTGGCACCCAGCGCAGAGTCTGCCGCTGTGCGCCAATGGGTGATGGCCGTGCCGTCAATCACCGCGAGCGGACGCCCATCGGAGCCGTCGAACAGGACACACACAGCCTGCACCGCCGGCAACTTCCCGCCGGACAGATTGGCCGGGAAGCTGGTAAACATCTTGCTGCACATGTATCGGCCGCGATCCACCGCGCTACGAATAACGTACTGCGCGCCCTCACCGCCAAGGTATCCATCAAGGACTTCGAGCTTCGGCCGCCGGTGCGCGACCTCAAGAGCCGCGATCAAAACCGGAAACGACAGGACTCTCGTTACTTCCGCGCCATCAACAATGTCCATGCCGAGCCTTTCGAAAACGCGAATACGTCGTTGTTTATTTACCGTGCACTTGATTGCCGAATTCCGTAACCGAGCCGAGACAACGACGGGACCGGAGATTTGGCGCTTGTGGCAGGAGAACGAACGCCGCTTCAGCTTCTCTAGCGTTGCCTTGCCACAAGCCGGCATCCACCGCGCTCGAAAAACGCCGTGGCGGCGAACAAAAAGCTGCTGCGGCGTCACGAAGCTGCAGCAGAGGCAACCGACCACGGTTACGTCGAAATGGCGGGCGCATCGCAACCGGCTGGACACGCACCCTTATGCAGTTAGCCGTTCTTTGGCCGCCAAATTGCTATCACGTTCCGTCAGCACCTGGCTGACGTTTCGAGATGCGCTGGCGATATGGTCCGCGCAGGCCTTTGCCGCGGCGACTTCATCGCGGGCCTTGATCGCGAGCACCAGTGTCCGGATTTCAATCACACTCCGGTTTGCCCGCTCCGGGTTGGTAAGCGAGGTTGCCCACAACTGCGCGACGCGCGCGTGAATCGCCCGCAGAGCATTGGCCGCGATCTGGTTATCGGCGCCTTCCATGATGAGTTCGTAGAACCGCAGCTTCAGTTTGACGAAGCGCTCGACCTTGAAATGGCGGTTGTACTTCTCGATGGCATCCACCACTTCATTCAATTTGGTTATCTGCTGGTCGGTTGCGTTGCGCACGAACAAGCGCACCAGCAAGCCCTCAAGGGCCCCGCGTGTCTCATAGACGTCCTGACTCTCCTTGAGCGTAATCCCGGTGACGGCAACGCCCTTGTTTGGAATCGAGGTGATCAACCCCTCGCTTTCAAGGATTCGAAGCGATTCGCGGATCGAGGTCCGGCTGACGCCCAACTGCTCGCATAACTCGCGTTCACGCAGATGTTCACCTGCCTGGAGCTGGCCGGACGTAATGGCGGTTCGAATCCGTTCTGCGACGCGACTCCGAAGCGGCGCGGCCTGAACAGGAATCTTTGACAACACGGCGAGGCTCCTTTAACATGATTGTACGACAATATTACAGTCCGACAAGATGATGTGTAATAATGTCCGACGATAATTCAGGGAGGAAGGATAGCATGGCGCGCTTCCCGGACAAAGCTTGGGTCGAAGCGTTTCGCGGCCGGGTCAATCAGGACCCCGAACTCGATCTGATTGGCAAACGTTTTAACGCCGACGTAGGGCTCACGTTCGGCGAAACCCGGTATGTTCTCAAGATACGCGAAGGCAAGGTCGACGGCATCGTTCCTTCCCCGCGATTCGACGTCAGCACCCACTTTTCCGTCAGGGCGCCGATCGAGTTGTGGCTCAAATTCATCAGCCCCAATCCTCCGCCGCTTTATCACGACATTTTCGCGATGATCATGCGCGTGCCGGAGTTCGTGCTCGAGGGCAACACACTGGTGGCCATGCAGAACGCCCGCGCATTCCACCGCATGATGGGCCTGATGCAGGGAACTGGAGACGGAAAATGACCGATTTCGAACCCATTTCAGGCCGTTACCTCAAAGTCTCGATCGAGGGCGCCAGCTACCGGATCTATGTCGAGGAAGCCGGCAAGGGCATCCCGTTGCTGTGCCTCCACACCGCTGGCGCGGACAGCCGGCAATACCGTTACCTGTTGAATGATGCAGAGGTCACCTCCCGATTTCGGGTGATCTGTTTTGACATGCCGTGGCACGGACGTTCGGACCCGCCGGACAACTGGTGGCTGACGACCTACGAACTCACCACCGAGCATTACCTGGCTGTGATTCGAGCGGTTTGGAAAGCGCTGGGAATCGAGCGTCCGGTGGTCATGGGATGTTCGATGGGCGGCGCTGTCGTCCTGCGCGTGGCAAGTGACTTCCAAAATGAGCTGCGAGGCATCATCGGCCTCGAAAGCGCAGCCTACGCGCCCGGCCGCTACAACGAGTTCCTCAATCATCCAGCGGTGCATGGTGGCGAACTCGTCGCGACCTACACGTTCGGCCTCAACGCGCCGTCGAGTCCCGAGCGGGATCGCCGTGCCAACTGGTGGTACTACAGCCAGTCAGGCCCCGGCGTTTATCGCGGCGACGTGATGTTCTACAGCTTCAATTTCGACGCCCGCGAACACATCAAGACGATCGATACCTCGAAGTGCAAGGTCAGCCTGCTGACCGGTATCTATGACTATTCCTGCACACCGGCGATGTCGCAGGAAGTGGCAAAGGCCATTCCGGGAGCTCGCTATACCGAAATGGAAAACATCGGGCATTTCCCGATGATCGAAAACTATCCACTGTTCCGGACCTACCTGCTTCCGGAGTTGGACGTCATGGCCACCGGCTGACGTTCACGCACACCACGATCAACCACACGAAACCGGGAGTACCTACTAATGTCTAAAGAGCTTTACGAAGATGGTCTGGTGGTTCGCCGCGCCGTATTGGGCGACGAATACGTCGACCGCGCCCTCAAGAATGCAGACCCGTTCAACAAGCCGCTGCAAGACCTCGTCAGCGAATATTGCTGGGGCTGGATCTGGACGCGCAAGGGCCTGCCCCGCAAAACCCGAAGCATGATCAATCTGGCCATGCTGTCATGCCTCAACCGGCCGCATGAATTGAAGGTTCACGTTCAGGGCGCGCTGCGCAACGGCTGCACCAAGGAAGAAATCCAGGAAGTGCTGCTGCAGGTTGCGATCTACGCCGGCGTTCCCGCCGGTGTCGACGCGTTCCGGACGGCACGGGAAGCTATCGCAGAATTCGAATCGAAAACCTGAGTCTGTTTTTTGAATACGGCGTCACCGATGGAATGCGGTGACGCCGGACAACCTCAATTCAAGCGTTGAATGGAAATTACCAGATGAGCAAAACGATTGGGTTCGTCGGTCTCGGCAATATGGGAATCCCCATGGCCGGCCGGCTCATGGATGCCGGCCACAATCTCGTCGTCTACGACATTCGCAAGGAAAGTGTTGCCGAGTTCGCGGCGCGAGGCGCCACGGCGGCCACCTCTCCCGCCGATGTCGCCAACAAGGTCGACGAAGTTTTCATCAGCCTGCCGACACCTCCCATTGTCGAGGCCGTCGTGTTGGGCCCGGACGGCCTCATCAATGGCACCAAAGCCAAGACAATCATCGACCTTTCGACCACGGGACCACGAGCGGCCTCAAGGATCGGTGACGCACTGCATTCCAAAGGCAAGATCTGGCTCGATTCTCCGGTCAGCGGCGGCGTCGGTGGCGCCAAGGCCGGAACGCTCGCTGTCATGGTCTCAGGGCCGAAATCCGAATACGAGCGGCTGACCGATGTCCTCAAGATCATCGGCAAGCTGTTTTACATCGGCGATAAGGCCGGCCTCGCCCAGACCATGAAACTCGTCAACAACCTGCTCTCCGGTACAGCAATGGCGCTGACTTCCGAGGCAGTCGCCATGGGAACGAAAGCCGGTATCGACGCCGACGTCATGATCGACGTCATCAATTCCGGAAGTGGCCGTAACACGGCTTCGATGGACAAGTTTCCGAAATGCATTCTGACCGGAAAGTTCGATTACGGCTTTGCCACCAAGCTGATGTACAAGGACATCAATCTCTTCATTGAAGAAGCTGAAGCCATGGGCCTGTCGCTACGAACAGCGGCCGCGGTACGGCAGATCTGGTTTGAGACACTGCAGGAGATCGGCGACGAAGATTTTACCACGATCGCCAAACTGGCTGAGCGCCGCGCGGGCGTGACAATTCGCGGCAAAGCGGCAGGAAAATAGCCATGAGCGCCACGGATATCTATGAAGTCTACGCCATTCGCTACGCTCACAATGCAGCGGCGCGAACTGTCACCAATTTCGTGGGCGGCGACAGTCATGACGTGCCGATGCCGCTCGACTATTTCGTATGGCTGCTCAAGGGGCCACGGCGGACATTCGTGATCGACACCGGCTTCGATCAGGAAATGGCGAACAAGCGCAAGCGTGAATTCCTGCGCTCACCCGGCGAAGGACTGAAGATACTCGGTATCGATCCCTCGTCGATCGAAGATGTCATCATCACTCACATGCACTACGACCACGCCGGCAATCACGACCTGTTCCCGAAGGCCAAGTTTCACCTGCAGGATACCGAGATGAGCTATTGCACCGGACGGTGCATGTGCCATCACGGCCTCCGCCATCCCTTCGAGGTCGATGATGTTCTTGCCATGGTTCGCAAGATTTTCGACGAGCGGGTTCATTTTCACGACGGCGCCAAGGAAATCTCGCCCGGCATATCGGTCCATCTCGTCGGCGGCCACAGCAAAGGATTGCAGGTTGTTCGGGTATGGACACGTCGCGGGTGGCTGGTCATCGCCTCCGATGCGAGTCATTTCTATGCACACATGGAGCAAGGCCGGGTATTTCCCGTTACCTACAGCATCGGCGATACGCTCGAGGGCTACAATACCCTCCGTAGCCTGGTCGACGATCCGATCAACATCATCCCGGGACACGACCCGATCGTCCTGACGCGTTATCCTGCCGCTGCCCCGGGACTTGAGGGCATCATCGTACGACTGGACGCCGACCCGAAGCTCTCATAGGTCCGCGACGCACCAAGAGGTGCTATCGGCTCGCGTCGGTCATGACGAAACAGGGATCACTTGGTCGACAGGCAAGGCTGAATGAATCGGGCCTTGCCTGTTTCAATACCGGCTATCGTAAGTGCTGAGGCCAACCGGCCTCAGCGCATGATGAACGGATTTGCGACGCTGGAATCGGTCGCAATCCAGACTGACTTGACCTGTAGATATTCCTTGATCGCGTCGAGGCCGCTTTCACGACCGATGCCGCTCCGCTTGTACCCACCGAACGGCGAGGTATAGCTCACGGCACGGTAGGTGTTGATCCAGACGGTTCCGACGCGAAGCTTTTCCGACATGTTCAGCGCACGGCCGATATCCTTGGTCCAGACGCCGGCGGCGAGCCCGAAATCAACATCGTTGGCGATGCGTATGGCGTCGGCTTCGTCCTCAAACGGAATTACCGCAAGCACGGGACCGAACACTTCTTCCTGCGCGATCCGCATCGAGTTCTTGACGTTGGTGAAGATCGTCGGCTCGACGAATTGCCCGCCCGGCGCATCCGCGTAGGGTTTGCCGCCAAGCACACAGGTCGCGCCTTCCTTCTTCGCGATATCGATGTAGTCCAGCACCTTGCGATATTGCGGAGGCGTCGTTACCGGACCGACGTTGGTATCGGGCAGCATCGGATTGCCGACCTTGGCCGAACTCGCAACCTCGATCAGCCGCTTCATGAAACGGTCATGGATCGAACGTTGCAACAGCAGCCGCGAACCCGCGATACAGGTCTGGCCGGTTGCGGCGAAGATCCCGGAAATGGCCCCCATCACCGCGGCTTCAAGATCGGCGTCGTCAAACACGATATTGGGCGACTTGCCGCCAAGCTCGAGCGAAACGTGTTTGAGCTGCTTGGCAACCGCTTCATAAACCTTCTGACCACCGATATCCGAACCCGTGAAGGCGATCTTCATAACGTCAGGATGCGATGCCAGTGCGGCGCCGGCCTCGGCGCCAAAACCGGTCACGGTGTTCACCACGCCAGCGGGGAAGCCGGCCTGCTCGAACAGCTTCATGAATTCCAGCGTCGACGCGGACGTATACTCGGACGGCTTGACAACGGCGGTATTGCCGGCGGCAAGGGCCGCAGCGAGCTTCCACGCCAGAAGCAGAAGCGGCGAATTCCATGGAGTAATCATTCCGATTACGCCGAGCGGCTCGTAACGCGTGAAATTGAAGATATTGGCCTTGTCGGACGGAATGACGGCGCCTTCGATCTTGTCGGCGAGGCCCCCGTAATAGCGGTACCATTCCGCGAGATATTTGACCTGCGAGAACATCTCCGCATAGAGCTTGCCGTTGTCGCGCACTTCGATCTCGGCCAGATGCTGAGCCTGCGTCTCGATCAGGTCGGCAAGGCGAACCAATACCTTCCCGCGTGCCGACGGCTTGGTCGCACTCCAGACTTCAAACGCGCTCTTGGCGGCTGCGACCGCTCTGTCCACATCTTCCTTCGAACCCTCGGCGATTTCGGCCCACGGCTGACCCGTATAGGGATCGACGGTTGCAAACCAGCGCTTCGACTTCGGCTCCGACGGAGCCCCGGCAATAAAATGATCATAGCGGATCATCGACACTCTCCTTCAAGACCTTCGCCAGCAGCGACAGATCGTCTACCATCACATTGTACGACAATTTTGCTTGACGTACAGATGGCTTTCATGAATCCTTCGAGACAATAAATGCAGGGAGGGTCACATGAAGAAAGTCGTAAGCTCAAGTGCTAAAGGTCTCTCGACGACTCGTCGCCAGGTTCTGACGCTCGGTGCCGCAACGCTTGCAATGCCCTTCGTCACGCGGGCCTGGGCAGCAGACCCGGTCAACGTAGGCGTCATCCTTCCGCTTTCGGGAGCCAACGCTCAGTTCGGCGTGAATTCCCGCAACGGGATCGAACTCGTGGCCGAACAGATCAATGCACGCGGCGGCATCAAATCCCTTGGCGGCGCGCCGATCAACCTGGTCGTTGCCGACTCCACCTCTACACCGACGACGGCGGCCACCGTCGGCCAGCGCCTCATCACCCAGAACAGCGTGGTCGCCATCCTTGGCGCCTACGCGTCGTCGCTAAGTCTGGCGCTGTCGGAAGTTACCGAACGACGGGAAATCCCGTTGATGACGATGTCCTTTTCCGACCAGATTACCGGCCGCGGATTCAAGAACGTCTTCCAGATCATCGCCAAAGCCTCCGTTATTGGCGCGGCGCAATTCGACGGCACGGCTGCAATCGCGAAAGGCGCGGGCCAGAAGCTCGAGCGGATTGCGATCATGTATGAAGATACCGCCTACGGCGTTTCGCAGGCCAAGGGCGTGCGCGAAGCCGCGACCAAAGCCGGCACGCAGATCGTGATGGACGAAGCCTATCCGCTTGGCATCACCGACGTGACGCCGCTTATCAACAAGCTGCGCAATGCCAATGCGCAAGCGGTGTTTCCGATGTCCTATCTCAACGACGGATTGCAGATCATCCGCTCGATGCGCCAGCAGAAGATCTCGCTGCCGATCATCGGCGGCGCCGGCGGATACGTCATTCCGGATTTCCGCAAGGCGCTTGGCGAATACGCCGAAAACGTCCTGTCTATCGCGCCGGGAAATTACGACCTGGCACCGAAGCTGACCGAAGACTTCCGCAAGAAGTACGGGTACTTCATGGTGCATGAGGCCCTCGAGCACGCGGTTTGCCTCGACGTTCTCGCGCAGGCGCTTGAGGTCGCGAAGGCACGCGAGCCGGCCGCCGTCCGCAAGGCGCTGTCCGAAACCGAATTCAAGGGCGGCTGGTGTGATGCGATGCCGGGGGGAGTGGTCAAGTTCGACCAGACCGGTCTCAACACCCACGCCGTTCCCATGATGGTGCAGTGGCACGGCGACAACCTTGCTACGGTTTGGCCGGATAACCTCGCGAAGTCGAAGGCGGTCTGGACCGCCACCTGATTAGCATCAGATCGCAACCGCTACCCAAGCCAGGGATGCTACATGGCATTTGTTCAAGCAGTGCTTGATGGATTGATGATTGGCGGCGTATATGCCGCCATTTCTATCGGTCTCACCCTTGTGTTCGGAGTCATGGGCATCGTCAACTTTGCCCAGGCTGAATTCCTCATGCTGGGGATGTTCATCGCTTACTTCGTCTGGGCCTACCTCGGACTGGATCCACTGATCGGGTCGATCGTCGCGTTTGTCATCATCTTCGCGCTCGGTATCGTGATCCAGCGCACGCTGATCCAGAGGGTGATGCGGGCACCTGCCGTCGCCCAGATTTTCCTCACCGTCGGCCTTTTGATCGTGATCGAAAATCTGGCGCTGCTGGCATTCGGATCGAGCTTCCGCTCGGTCTCGACGAGCTATCAAACGTCGTCGTTGCGGCTTGGTCCCCTCTTTATCGGCGTTCCGTATCTTGCGGCTTTTTGCATGGCCGTACTCTCCGGCTTTGCCTTGTGGCTGTTCATGGACAAGAGCTGGTACGGCCAAGCCATGCGCGCCACCGCGCAAAACCCGTTGGCCGCAAGGCTGATGGGAATCAACGTCGAGCGGATGCAACAGCTTGCATTCGGCCTGGGGGTTGGGCTGACAGCATTCGGCGGGGCGATCATTCTTCCCTACTTCACCGTCAACCCAACGGTTGCCGAGCAATTCGTCATCCTGATGTTCACGGCGGTCGTTCTGGGTGGCCTTGGCAATATCGCGGGCGCCGTGGTCGGGGGACTTACGGTGGGTATCATTCAGTCCGTATCGGCACTGGTGTTTCCGATCCAGCTTCAGAACTTCGTGTTGTTTCTGGCCTTCATCGGCGTACTGGCACTTCGCCCGCACGGATTGATCGGAGCATCCCGATGAAATCCTGGCTGGTCGTAGCCGCAGCTATCGTAGCTGCTTGCGCGCTACCGCTGTTTCTCGCGCCATCAGGCTATCCGATCCGGGTCATTGCGCTCGCCTTGCTGTTTGCCGCGTTGGGACAAGCATGGAATATCGTCGGCGGCCTCGCCAACCAAATATCCCTTGGCCATGCCGCCTTCTTCGGACTCGGAGCCTATACGTCCACGCTGTTGCTGATCAATTTCGGCGTCTCGCCCTGGGTTGGAATGCTGGCGGGCGCCACGGTCGGCGGATTTGCCGCCTATATTCTCAGCTTCCCGACCATGAAACTCAGCGGGCACTATTTCGCACTGGCAACGCTCGCTTTTAGCGAGGTGTTGCGCGTGCTCGCAAGTTCGTGGGCATCGGTGACGGGGGGCCCCGCTGGTCTCTCTGTGCCATTCGCACCGGACAGCCTGCTGATGCTTCAGTTCAAAAGTACGCTGCCCTATTACTACATCATCCTGGTGGCGCTCATCGCCGTTACAGGCATTTTCGTCTGGATCAGGCAAAGCGCGCTGGGCTACCGGCTTCGCGCACTCCGGGAAAGCGTCGACGCCGCCGAAGTTATCGGCGTCGATACCGCCCGCGCCAAGGTGATCGCCGCTGTTATCTCCGCGGCCTTGACCGCGGCGCTTGGCGTGCTCTACGCGCAATTCACTTACTTCTTCGACCCGGACTCTGTTTTCGGGGTGATTTCGATCTCCATCCGCATCGCACTGATCACGATTTTGGGCGGCGTTGGAACGGCAATCGGCCCAATCGTCGGTGCATTCGTCATCATCCCGCTCGAAGAGCTGGCCAACGTCCTGTTGTCGTCACGCACGGCCGGACTGTCGCAGTTGTTCTTCGGAATCCTGTTGATCGCCATAATTCTCGTCCAGCCCCGAGGAATTCTGGTTTTGATAAAGAGCGGCGTTAATCGGGCCCGCCGGGGGAAGACATCATGAGCCCCCCGCTCCTCCAGCTATCCGGCGTCTCGAAGCGCTTCGGCGGCCTGCATGCCCTTAGCGACGTCAGTTTCCAATTGAACGACCCCGGGATCATTGGGTTGATCGGGCCAAACGGCTCGGGCAAGTCAACGCTATTCAGCACTCTCGTCGGACTACACAAAGCGGACCAGGGATCAATTCTCCTCAATGGCGCACCGATTGTCGGACTGAAGCCTCATCAGATCGCGGCAAAAGGAATGACCAAGACGTTTCAGAACGTCGCGCTGTTCATGGAAATGAGTGTTCTGGATAACGTCGTTGTCGGCGCGCTATTACGATACAACGTCAAACAGGCCCACGAATGGGCCATGCGCTGCCTGGAGCGTGTCGGCCTCGCCGATATCGCCGAAAAGATTGCCGGCGATCTTTCCTTCCCCGAACGTGCGAGAATAGAAGTCGCGCGTGGCCTGGCGACACGTCCGACCATTCTTCTGCTTGACGAGGTCATGGCGGCGCTGAACTCGGTCGAGATGGAAGAGATCATGGCGCTGTTGCGGTCGCTGCGCGATGATGGTCTCGGCATTATTGTGGTCGAACACCACATGCATGCCATCATGTCGCTGTGCGAACGAATAGTGGTGTTGAACTTCGGAAAAAAGATCGCCGAGGGCACGCCCCAGGAAATCGCAATGCACCCCGAAGTGGTCCGCGCCTATCTTGGGCGTGAGTATGTCTCCGGAGGTTGAGAGGACGGCCTTGACCCATCCGTTGTTGAAAATCGACGATCTCCATGCCGGCTACGACGCGGCAGACGTCCTCCATGGCGTCTCGCTTGAACTCAACCAGGGTGAGTTCATTTGCGTTATCGGAGCCAACACTGCGGGAAAAAGCACCTTGCTGCGCGCGATCTCCCGTCTCGTGCCGCGTTCGCGAGGCCAGATCACATTTGATGGTGTCGACCTGATGTCGATGGCCGCGCATGATGTTCCGCGGCTTGGCATTGCCCATGTTCCCGAAGGACGTCAGGTCTTTGCGGATATGACCGTGGAGGAAAACCTTTATACCGGCGCGTTCAGCGTTCGCACTGATCGGCAACAATATGAAAAGCGATTGGAAGAATGCCTGGTTCTTTTTCCACGACTGAAAGAACGGCGCCGCCAGCGTGCCGGTACCCTGTCAGGCGGAGAGCAGCAGATGATGGTGCTCAGTCGCGCCTTGATGCTCGGTCCGCGCCTTCTTATCCTTGATGAACCAAGTCACGGCCTTGCGCCCATCGTTGTGGAAGAAGTCCACGAAGCCCTCGTTCAAATTCATAAGCAAGGCACTTCCATTCTCCTGGTCGAACAAAACACCGCCCTTGCTCTCGCTGTCGCATCGCGAGGCTATGTGCTCGAATCCGGCCGCGTCGTTCTGAGCGATACGGCGGAAGCACTCTTGAACGAGCCTCGCGTGCGTGAGGCCTATCTCGGCCTGTAGCACGACCTGAGATGGAGAGCATAACAAGCGGCAGATTCACCCGGCCAGCGATTCGCGCAATTTGAACCGGATGATCTTTCCCGATCCGGTGCGCGGGATCTGCTCGACGAAGTGGACCGAGTGCGGAACCTTGTAGGACGACAACCGCTTCTTGCAATGTTCAAGGATCTGCACCGCATCCACGTCGCTGTCGCCGCGCTTGACCACGAACAGCGCAGGCACTTCGCCGAGGTGCTCGTGCGGCAGGCCGACCACTGCGTTATCGACCACGCCATCGATGATGCTGACAACCTCCTCGATCTCGGCGGGCGCGATGTTCTGCCCGCCACGAATGATCAGCTCCTTCAATCGGCCCGTGATGGTCAGAAAGCCGTTCTCATCGCTCCTGGCCAGATCGCCAGTGTGATACCAGCCGTCCCGCAGGGCAGTAGAGGTCTCCTGCGGCATATTGTGATAGCCAATCATTACATTAGGGCCGCGAACAACCAGTTCGCCCTCGCTGCCAGCCGGCACGTCCTTCCCGGTCGCGGCATCGACAATGCGAACCGCAAGGCCGGGAATCGGCAAGCCGCAAGATCCCAGCACCCGCCCCCCTGACGGCCAATTCATCGTCACCATGGTCGCGGTTTCAGTGATCCCGTAGCCATCGAGCAGCGTAACCCCGAAGTGGCCTTCAAATTCGCGGTTAAGCGTAGCCGGCATGATGGCGCCCGCGGAAACTGCAAGGCGCAGGTTCTTCAGCACTGCTTTTGACTTTCCTCGCGCAGCCTCCAACATATAGTGGAACATCGTCGGCACGCCCGGAAACAAGGTGAACTCGCCCGTCTCCAGCAGCTTCAAAGCTTCGCTGGTGGAGAATTTCTCCATCAGATACTCGCTAGCGCCGGCAGCGAGGACACTCAGCACCGACAAATTCAACGCGTACGAATGGAATAGCGGAAGCGGCGAAAGCACCTTGTCATGTTCGGAAAGCTGGGCGATCGGGGCCCAGCACGATGCTGCAACCCACAGCATGCTGTGAACCGACAGCAGAACACCCTTCGCGCGTCCGGTGGTTCCCGAGGTATAGATGATGTACGCAGCATCGTGAATCGAGGACGGATCGCGGGGCCTGGACGCAGGCTTTTTCGTAACCAGGCTCTCATAACGTAAACCGGTTGCGCGATCTTTCCCACGTTCCACCAGGATGGTCGTTGCAACCGTCGGACATTGCGGCTTGATCGCGTCAAGCACCACAGCGCGTTCATCCGTGGTGATAACGGCCTTGCAGGCCGCATCCTGAAGTCGATACGCGATTTCGCTTTCGGTCGCATCGTAGCTGATCGGCACGCCGATGGCGCCGGCACGGGTGATTGCAAAACAGGATTCGATCCAGCTCACGCCATTGGGGAGGAAGATAGCGACAGTGTCGCCAGCATTGACTCCCAGATCGGCAAGATGTCCCGCGAAATTTGCGGTGCGGCTGGCCAATTCTCCGTAAGTCACCCTGGCGTTGGCATCCTCAAACGCAATCTTGCCGCCACGCGCACCCGCGTGACGTTCAATGAGCGCCGGAACCGATGCAATCAAGTCCGTCCGTAGCATTTCTACGTCCCCTGCTTTAGCTGTTCTTTTTCTAAACCATACTGAATCCGCCGCTGATGCTGATCACCTGTCCGGTAATCCAGCCGCCATGCGGCGATGCCAACAACGTCACGGTCGGCGCGATGTCCTGCGGCAATCCGAGACGACGAAGCGGATAAAATTTCGTCAGTTTGTCACGATTGGCTTCGACCCAGGCGCGGTCGTGAGCCGTTTCAATCAGGCCGAGAGAAATGGTATTCGCAGTCGTGCCAAATCGGCCGAACTCACGCGCCAGCGATTTCATGAGTCCAACAACGCCGGCGCGTGCAGCCGCCACGATCGCCAGACCGGATTCGCCGACGCGCGACGAATCCCCGATCATCGCGATGATCCGGCCGTCTCCCGCCTTCTCCAGGTGCGGCGCGGCCGCTTTTGAAACGTGGATCGCACCGTAAAGACAGATGTTGATCTGCTTCTGCCATTCTTCGGGCGTGGTTTCGGTAAACCGATTGCGCAACGCAACACCGGCATTGTTGACAACGATGTTGAGCCCGCCGAAATCCGCAACGATCTTGTCGATCATGTCCTGGACCGCGGCAAAATCCGAGACGTCGGCGCCGTAAGCGATAGCCCTCCCGCCGTTCCGCTCGATCTCGGCAACCACCGCCGCGGCTTGATCCTTCGAACCGCGATAGTTTACGGCAACAGCCGCACCCTCGGCGGCAAGACTGAGAGCGATCTCGCGCCCGACATCCCGCGCCGCGCCCGTGACGAGTGCGACCTTACCCTTAAGCTTCATGTCCATTCGTTGAATCCTTGCAGTGTTTACGATCTTCGATCAGTCGAAAAAGCCGTTCCGGAGAAACCGGTAATTCCACAATGTCGATACCTAGCGGCGCAACGGCATCCGCAACGGCATTGGCGATAGCAGCCGGCGCGCCGATGGTGCCGCCCTCGCCCATGCCGCGGAAACCACCGAGCGTCGTCACGGACTCCGCTTCGATATGCACCACGTCGATGTGAGGAATTTCGGTTGCCGTCGGGATGATGTAATCGACGAGGCTGGCGGTCACGTTCTGCCCCTCGTCGTTGTAGACCACTTCCTCATATAGTGCGGCGCCGATACCCTGGGCGACACCGCCATGCACTTGTCCGTCGACGATCATCGGGTTGATCAGCCGGCCACAATCCTCGGCGACGACAAATCGCTCCAGCTTGATCTCATAAGTGTCAGGATCGATCTCGACGACGGCAATATGCGCAGCGGTGGCGCTGGTGCCGAACACTGGATCGTAGGTTTTGGTCGACGCCAGTTCCTCTCGCTTGTCGGCCGGAATGCGCCCCATCTCCAGGTAGACGGCTCTCGCCAACTGCCGGAAGGTCAAGGCGCGGTCCGTGCCGACCACCGAAACCTTGCCGTCCTCGACGACGAGATCCTCCGGCCCGGTTTCGAGAAGATGCGAGGCGGCCCGGATCATCTTCTCCTTGACTTCCTTGGCAGCAAGCGTCGCCGCGCCCCCTGCCAACACCGCGCTGCGACTGGCATAGCTTCCGGTGGCGTTTGGAACCGCCGCGCTGTCTCCCTGAATAACGCGGATGTCCTTGACGCGGCCGCCGAGATGTTCGGCAACTACTTGCGCCAGCGTCGTTTCAAGACCCTGCCCCATCGCCGTAACACCGAACGCGGCGGTGACGGCACCGGTTGAATCAACCGTGATCTTGGCGGTCTCGGTACCAGTGTTGATCGGCATGCCCGGCGCCACCGAAATGCGCGAACCAATGCCGGTCAACTCCGCATAGCAAGCGATCCCGATGCCGAACCAGCGGCCGGCGGCGCGCGCTTCCGCCTGCCTGGCGCGCAGCGTCCGATAATCGACCTTCTCACATGCAGCGTTGAGGCATTCGGTGAAGGCGCATTGATCCCAAATGATGCCTGAGCCGATACGGTATGGAAACTCGTCAGGCTGGACCATGTTTCGCAGGCGTAATTCCACCGGATCCGTGCCGAGCCGCTGCGCCGCCATATCCATCAGGCGTTCGGTGACGAAGGTCGAGGTTGGACGCCCGACACCACGGTACGGACCGGTCGGCGGCTTGGACGTCGCGACACCGCGCACGCGCCCGAGATAATTCGCAATCTTATAGGGGCCGGGAAGAAAACTGACGACCTGCACCGGCTCGATCACAGCCGTCCACGGATAGATCGAATAGGCGCCGACATCGCCAATCACATCGGCCTTGAGCGCGACGGCATTGCCCTCCGCATCCAGCGCCAGTTCGGCATTGACGATCTGGTCAAAACCCTGACTGGTGGCGGCAAGATCCTCCATCCGGTCGCTGGTCCACTTCACGGCGCAGCCGAGGCGACGCGCCGCGAACGCGACGAAAATTTCTTCCGGATAGAGCGACGCTTTACCGCCAAACCCGCCACCAACATCTGGAGCGATAACGCGCAATCGGCTTCCCGGCATGTCAAGCGCGTCGGACAGGGCATCGCGGATAATCCCCGGGACTTGAGATGACGTATAGAGCGTCAACTCATCCCGGCCGGCCTCGTATTCGGCGAGGTAGGTTCGATTCTCCATCGCCAGCGGCGATTTGCGATGAAACCGGAAGCGGCCGGATACCCGAACAGCCGCGCTCGAAATCGCTGCATCGATATCTCCCGTTCTAAATTCCCGGGAGCACAGGACGTTGGTTCCGGCCTCATCATGCAGCACCGCGGAAGATGGCTCGGCGGCCTCTTCCGGATCAATCACCACCGCAAGCGCTTCATAGTCGATCTCGATCAACTCGAGCGCGTCTTCGGCGAGATAACGATTCTGCGCGAGGACCCCGACGACAGGTTCGCCGACGTAGCGCACCTTGTTCGTCGCCAATCCGGTAATCGGAGTGGCATAATAATTCTTCATCCGCGATGTCGCAAAGACGGCATTCACTTCCGACATATCATCGGCGGTAAACACCGCGACGACGCCCGTCGCTTTGCGGGCCTCGCTGCAATCGATCGACTTGATCAGCGCATGCGAATGGTCACTGCGGCGAAAAGCAACGTGCAACATGCCGGGCACTTTGCGATCGTCGACATAAGCGCCTTTGCCGGTGAGCAGCCGGGGATCTTCCGTCCGCTTGACGCTCGCGCCGATGATCTTGGGACGCGTGGCCAGCCCTTCGGCAACGTCGCCCTGTCGCAGGTCCGGCGATTTTGACGCGGTGTCAGTCATAATAATCCGCCAGCTTGCGCAGCGATGACCATTGCGCATCGTCGTGCCCGCAGATCACCGTTGCGCCTTCCGCCTCGATGGCCCTGATCCTGGCGAAACTTTCCCGGCAAAGCTCCTTATTCCAGGTGTTCTTGGGAATGATGTCCAAATCCAAGTTATCCCGAACGCTGACCGCGTCCGCAGCGAGCAGGAAGCGGCCGCTGCTTTTCAGCGTCACCAGCGCGCCCATCGTTCCCGGCGTGTGACCAGGCAAATGCACCAGTCGGATCGCACCATCATCAAACAGGTCAAGGTCCGTCGCCACGGCTTGATAGTTGAGCGGATGATTCCACTCGACAGGCAGATAACCGGCGTTGACGGCATCGGCGCCCCGCGCAACCGCCAGTTCTTCTTCACGCACCAGTATCCGCGCCTTCTTGAAAAACTGATTGCAACCGCAATGGTCCGGATGCAGGTGCGAGCAAATGACGACATCGATATCGTCCGGCTTGAGACCTACGGCCTTCAACCCGCTGATGACGTTGTCATCCGCCGACATCAGCGGCGTCATCACCCGCGCCAGCGCTCCCCAGCGCCCCTCGGCATTTCCCGCGATATCCGGATGACAACCGGTATCAAACAGCACGTTTCCCTTCGGATGCCGGAGTAGAACGCAATTCACCGGAAGATCGATCGAATCGTTGCGATCGGCATCCGGAAAATAGATGTGCCTGCGCATTTTCAGGCGACCGCCGGTCAGAATATTCATTCTCATGATGCGGCCTCATTGTCGTCGCGCGTTCTCATTTCGTCGGCGGCCTGGCGTACGGCGCGAACGATATTCTGATATCCGGTGCAGCGACAAAGATTACCGGATAGGCCCTCGCGAATTTGCTCGTCGTTCGCCAATGGCGATTTCCGCAACAGGTCAATCGTCGTCATCAGCATTCCCGGCGTGCAGAAGCCGCACTGCAAGGCGTGGCATTCATGGAATGCCTTTTGAACCGGATGAGGCGCATGCGCGGTGCCGAGTCCCTCAACCGTCTCAACCACGGCTCCATCAAGCTGTATCGCCAGAAACAGACAGGACCGCGCGCTGTCGCCGTTCACCAGCACCGTGCACGCACCGCAAACACCATGCTCACATCCCACATGGGTTCCGGTCAAACCAAGCTCGATCCGCAAAAAATCGGAAAGCAGAAGCCGTGGCTCGACCTGCCTTTCGTACGCGACGCCGTTGATGGTGATCCGAATAGCCGCGGGCTTAGTCACGGGCGGCCTCCTTCGATCGATCCCATGCCTTTACGATGGCTCGATGCGCCAGGACACCGACCAAATGCCTGCGATACTCCGCCGACGCGTGCAAATCGGTATTCGGCTCTACCGCGGCGCGGATCGCTTCAACCGCCGCGGCGACCGTCGTATCGCTATATAACTGCCCTGCCAGTAAATTCTCGGCGTCGGTCGCACGCATCGGCGTTTCGCCGATACCCGTCATGCCGATGCGAATATTCGAAATCCTGTCGCCATCGCTATTGAGGATCACGGCCACACAGGCCAGTGCGAAATCACCGGAACGTCGTGCAACTTCCTCGAACGCCCACCCCGCCCGCTCCGGTAACTTCGGCAAACGCACCTCGACGAGCATTTCGTTGTCCTCAAGCGCGGTCGTCAATGCCCCAAGAAAGAAGTCTGACGCCTCGATCGTTCGGCGTCTCGATGACGATTGCAACTCCAGACGCGCGTCGAGCAGCAGCGACATCATCGGCAGCTCGGCTGCAGGATCGGCATGCGACAAGCTTCCGCCAATCGTACCGCGATTGCGGATCGCGAGATGCGCAACGTAACTCATCGCCTCGTGAAGGACCGGAAACTGCGCAGCCACCAGACTGGACGTTTCCAATGTATGGTGCCTCGTCAACGGCCCGATACGGACCTCATCTCCATCGTCGCGCACATAGGAAAGATCCGGGATCCGGTTGATATCAACCAACACCGATGGCCGAAGCAGCCGGAAATTCAACATCGGCAGCAGGCTTTGGCCGCCGGCGATAATCTTGCCATCGCCACTCGCATCGACAAGCGCCTGAACGGCAGCGTCGACGCAATCGGCGGCAAAATAATCGAATGGCGGCGGCTTCATCTCAACATCCCTTGAATAGAGGACGTCGCTTTTCCGCGAAGGCCGATCGCGCCTCACGATAGTCCTCACTATCCGAAGCGTAGTCGATCAACTCCTGCGCAAGTGCGCCGCTTTCGCCCATCGAGGCCTGGTTCAGGATATATTTGGCTCCTCCAATTGATAGCGGTGCTTTTTCCGCGACCTGCGCCGCAAAGGCGGAGGCCTCGGCCTTGGGATCGTCGCCCATGCGATCGACGAGGCCCATATTCATGGCGTCATGAACATTGATCCGTTCGGCCGTATAGAGAATACGCTTGGCTTTCGTGAGCCCCACCAGTCCCAGAAGCCGTTTCGTGCTCCGAACCCCGTAGACGATCGACAGGTTGGCGGAAGGAATGCCAAGCTGAGCCGTCGGACCCGCAAAACGAAAATCGCACGCCATCGACAGATGACATCCGCCGCCGAGGCAATAGCCATCAATGGCGGCGATGACCGGCTGCGGTACACCTGCGATGGCATCGGACGACGCATCGACGGCAATCTCGTACGCCGTGCTGTCTTTCGCACTCGACCGCACAACAGAAAATTCCGAAACATCGGCACCGACACTGAAATTGCCGCCCGCGCCAGTCAGAATTATCGCCCGAATGTCACGAGCTTTCCCCAGCTCCTGAAAGATGCGCGCGACATCTTTCCACATCGACAGCGTCATGGCATTGCGCACGGCCGGACGGTTCAGCATCACCGTCGCGACGTTGTCTCTGGGTGTACATTCGATATCAGCCACTGTCATTGCCTTGCTTGATGCGGCGGCGCCACTCAATCACTATCGCCGGTTTTTCGATTTGAGACTTGCGCGCCAAACTGTTCGAAAAACTGCGCAGCCAGCTTCTTCGCTGTGGAATCGATCAGACGTGCGCCGAGCTGAGCGATTTTGCCGCCAACCCGGGCTTCGGTATAGTAGGACAGTTCAGTGGTGCGCGGATCAATTTCCTCAAGCGCAACCTTGGCGCTGCCGGCAGCAAAGCCCGCGACGCCACCCTGACCTTCGCCGGTAATCGTGTAACTCGAGGGCGCCACGATATCCAGCAATCGTACCTTGCCGTGAAACCGCGCTTTGATCGGGCCAACCTTCAGAACTGCCGTCGCAGAAAAACCGTCATCCGAAGTCTTTTCCAGGCTCTCGCAACCCGGAATGCAGGCCTTTAGAATCTCCGGATCGTTAAGCGCATCCCAGACGTGTTCCTTCGGGGCGTCCAGCACGATCTTTCCTGACATATCCACGTCCACGTACTCCTTGCTAGGCGGCCTGACGCCGATGCAGCGGTGCTACCGCTTTACAAATATCGGAGGGTATGGATATGGGGCGGCCCGACTCGCGCTCGACATAAACGTGCACCAGAAAACCCTGGGCGCAGGCGAGATCATCATCGTCGCGAAACAATCCGATTTCGTAACGAATGCTGCTGTTTCCTTGATGGCCGATCCGCATTCCGACATTGACGACCGATGGAAAGGCGATCTGCTTGAAATACCGGCAATTGGTCTCTGCGACCAGGCCAACGACAGGGCTGGCTTTAACATCGAGGACACCGCTTTCGACCAGATACTGGCACACGGCGGAATCAAAGAAAGATAGATAGGTGACATTCGTGATGTGACGATAAGCGTCATTATCTCCCCACCGCGTCGTCATCACACGGAATTGGCTGAAGGCCGCCCTTGCTTCGGGACCCGGTCGCTCGCTCACAGCAAGACTCCGTGAATTTTCGACATACCGCAGGCGCCTATTGATTCCCGACAGGCGCGAACACTCGCGTCATATAGAATGAAAGATCATCCGCGATCGTCTCGCGCGCCGCGGAATTGATCCCGGCGAGCACCTTGGCCAATTGCTTTTTGAATTCGATCTGCATGGAACGGGCGATTTGGATTCGCTGCGCCTGAGGTGATCCCGCACCATGCATGGATTCGGTCAGATACCCGACGGCATTGCGGCCGAGCGTCATGTTTTCGACCAGACGCAGAATGCGAATTCGATCTTCGGTCGCGACATCCGCGCGCCCTTTCAGATATTTTTCGATCATCGGTCCGATGGTTTCATGGCGAAGCTCGCGCTCCGAGGGCAATGTGACCATCCATCCGCCGGCGAGATCCTGAGCCAATCGGCCGATCTCATACGGCAATCGCGTGACATGATGCTTGCATACGTTGGCAAGCATCTCGTCCGGCAGAAAGGCGCCGGAGTCCATTGCCGTTCCCTGATGGCTGGCAGCAATACCCGTTCCATAAATCGTTTCGTTGAGATGCGTCATCTCGACGAGCTTGTCCCGCACGTGAGACACACGCTCGACACCGTTGAAATCGGCAACCGTGGCGGCGGCTCCGATCAGGACATCGCCCACGCCGGTTTTGCAGACGTAACTGCGACGGTGATAGCAGGTAAATCTTTCAACTAGAGTGGAGGCGAACTCCACTTCGCCATCCATGAAAATGTATTCTTTGGGAATGAAGACGTCGTCGAATACGATCATCGCCTCCTGACCAGCGAAGGCGGCATTGCCGGCATCGATGTCTCCGGCCTCTGCGCTCCGCGTATCGCAGGATTGCCTGCCGTAGATATAGGTGATGCCGGGGGCATCAACCGGTAACGCTCCAACGATCGCATAGTCCTTGTCGGCCACATCGAGCCTCATAGTCGGCATGATGACGAGCCAATGCGAATTCAGGCAACCCGTCTGATGCGCCTTCGCGCCACTGACGTAGACGCCATCCGGAGTGCGGCGTGTGACATGAACGAAAAGGTCAGGGTCCGCCTGCTGGGACGGAGACTTACTACGGTCCCCCTTCACGTCGGTCATCGCGCCGCCGATGACCAAATTCGAATCCTGCATCCGTGCAAGAAAATCGATAAATCGGTCGTGGTAGTTGGTGCCGTTTTTGCGATCGAGGTCGAAGGTTACGGAATGCAAGGCATTGAGCGCATCCATCCCGACGCAACGCTGAAAGCAGGTACCGGTCAACTGTCCAAGACGGCGCTGCATCTTGTTCTGCATGACGAGATCGGCCGAACTTGCGGCGATATGAAGAAAGCGATTGATGCGTTTGCCGGTCAAGGGCGAGACTGCGGACGCAAGCTCGGGATTGCTGTTAGCGAGATCATAGGTCTCAGCGACGGCATTGATCGAGGGCCTGATGATCGGATGGTCGACGGGCTCCCCGACAAGCTCACCCATCAGGTAGACCTTCAGATTCCGGCCGCGCAGGCTGTTAATATAGTCCGATCCCGAGCGGATCGAGCCAGCCGGGAGTCCAACATCATCCTTCACAACGCATTCCTGAGCCATTTGCATCTTATGTTGTCGCGCGCCCACCTCGTAAGGCGGGCGCTCTTCTTACTCCATTGAGCGAGGCGGAAACCGATCGGCTCCCTCCACCAAACTCACCCCTTCTTGACCAACGGGCAGGAGCTGTCCTTGAGGGGGCGAAACGCCTGGTCTCCCGGGATCACTTCGCGCAATTTGTAGTAGTCCCACTCCCCCTTCGATTCAGACGGCTTCTTGACTTCGTACACATACATGTCGTGCACCATCCGCCCATCCTCGCGAATTTTGCCATTCTTGGCGAAGAAGTCATTGACCGGCATTTCCCGCATCTTGCGCATCACGGTCTGCGCATCGTCCGTGCCCGCCGCCGCGATCGCCTTGAGGTAATGCATGGTCGATGAATAGTCGCCGGCATCACCCATGTGCGGCATGCGCTTCATTCGCTCATAGAACCGCTTTGACCATGCGCGCGTTTCGTCGTCACGATCCCAGTAGAATGCGTTGGTCAGCACCAATCCCTGCGCGAGATCGAGCCCCATGCTCTTGATGTCGGTGATCCAGACCAGCAATCCCGCCAGCTCTTGCCCGCCCTTGCGAATGCCGAATTCCTGGGCAGATTTCACCGCGTTCACAAGCACCGTTCCGGAGCCAGCCAGCGCGACCACTTGCGCTTTCGAGGCCTGCGCCTTCAACAGGAACGATGACTGGTCGAATGTTTCCGGCGGATAACGCACCGAACCCACAACCTCACCACCGAGAGCCTTGACGATCGTCGAGGTATCGGACTCGAGCGCGTGACCGAACGCATAGTCGGCCGTCAGGAAGTACCAGCTTTTCTCTCCAGCCTTTAGCAATGCCGCGCCAGTGCCCTTCGCGAGTGCATAGGTGTCGTAGGCATAATGAATGCTGTTCGGCGTGCAGGCGTCGTTGGTCAGGCGCGACGAACCCGAGCCATTGACGATCGCAATACGGTCCTTCTCCTTCGCGAGTTGCGAAATACCAAGCGCGATCGACGAATTGATCAGGTTGGCGACCATGTCGACCTTCTCGACGTCGAACCACTTGCGCGCCAACGTCGAAGCGACGTCGGGCTTGTTCTGATGGTCGGCAACCACGACCTCGATCGGCTTACCGAGCACCTTACCGCCGAAGTCCTCGACAGCCATTTTTACCGCGGTGACCGCCCCCTCACCGGCTTCGTGCGAAAATTGACCCGACATATCGGTCAGCACGCCGATCTTGACGACATTATCGGAGATCGCAGCAGTTTGGGCGCCTGCCTGATGTGCGAAAAAAGCGGCCGCAGCCGCGACGATGATGGTTCTTTGTATTCCAGCCATTGTTTCCCTCCTCCCTGAAGTTTCGTGACGCGATTTATCTCGCCTTGAGTTACATGTGTAACTAGACTATTATAACATGCATAACTAGACTTATATTTCCGGGGAGTCAATCGCGGCGATGTGGTAAACGAGCGCAACATTTGAAACGCCCGCAATTTTCCAGACCGACAACGAGAACATCCCGAGATGCCCGCCACAGCCAAGGCTCGAGTAGCGAAATCTTCGCCCAAACCATCCGCGAAAATTGCCCCAACCCGGACGCGGCCAGGCGCCGTGCGGCGCGAGCGGAATTGCTCGGTGGCGCGGACGCTCGATATCGTTTCGGACGCATGGGCATTCCTGATCATCCGCGAGGCGTTTTTCGGCACCCAGACGTTCGAGGCATTCCGTGCTGCACTCGGCATCCCACGCGCGACTCTCGCGGATCGCCTCAGAAAGCTGACGCGGCTCGCAATTTTCCGCCAGGCGGCAACCGGCTCTTCGCGTCGCAAGGATTACCGGCTGACCAAGATGGGGTTCGATCTCTATCCGAGCTTCATGGCCCTGATGAAATTCGGTGATTGTTGGTTGGCCGACGGCAAGCCGCCCCCGTTGACGCTGATCCACATGAGCTGCGGCTGTACGTGCCATCCCATGGTCGCCTGCTCACATTGCGGCGAGAGCATCGAGGCGCGCGATGTCAAATATCGAGATGGTCCGGGCGCCGGCCGCTATCCCGCAAAGGCCGGCCGCAACACAAGGCGAGCTTCCGATGGGACGCGATTTCTGTTGGGAAGGCCAAGCTCGGTATCCCGCGCCCTGCAGATCATCGGCGATAAATGGAGCTTTATGGTCGTTCGTGAAGCCTTCTTCGGGAATCGGCGATACGATAAAATCCTGACTGAACTTGAAATCGCGCCGAACATTCTGACCGATCGGCTGTCCCGCCTCGTTGCGAGCGGCGTATTCCGCCGCAGGCAGTATCAGAGTTTACCTGACCGCTACGAGTATCTCCTCACCGATATGGGGCGCGACCTCTATGCACCCTTCATTGTCATGCTGCGATGGGGCGACCGCTGGCTCTCCAAGGGGAAGCTTCCGCTTTTGCTCAAACACAGCGCTTGCCGGCACGACTTCCATGCCTCGGTCATTTGCGACCGCTGCAAACAGCCGATCGTTGCCGCCGACATGCAGTATAAGCTCACCTACGATCCAAAATCGTTCGGAGCCTTGAGCCCACGCTCCATCACCTGAAAGGCTAAGCCTGGCTGAGAAAATTGACCTGCCTGCTGGGCAATTTTCTGGCCACCGGGAAGCCTGCAATCCACGCACTCCCGCCAGCGGAAGATTTCCCGTACAAGGAACTTACATCGCAACGGCATCATCTTGCCCGGATGAGCATCAGCACAAGTTAAGACCAGCCCGATCGCCTGATGGCTGGATCACGTCGTTCGCCCACCGGCAGTCGGATTTATCGGCTCGCGCTATCATCCCGAATACGGCGCGAGAATAGTCATGCCGTCGCATCTCACATCGCCGACCCGAGGTAGAGCGCTTGCACGCGAGGATCGGCAGCCAACTCTGAACCCGTTCCGCTCAACACGAGGCGTCCGGTTTCCATGACATGCGCCTCATCTGCAATCGACAGCGCCAGACTGGCGTTTTGCTCAACCAGCAGAATCGTCAATCCATTTTTCTTCAGAACGTTGATCGCTTCGAAGACCTGATCAACAAGCACAGGCGACAATCCCATGCTGGGCTCATCCATCAACAACACCGATGGGCTACTCATTAGCGCACGGCCAATTGCCAGCATCTGTTGCTGACCGCCCGATAACGAACCGGCCGGAGAAAGGCGGCGCTGACTCAAAATCGGAAATGTCTGATACACGCTCGCTATTGCCGATTCCGATTCCGCACGCGAGCGCGTCCAACCGCCCAGCAGCAGATTGTCCTCCACCGCCAGTCCCTTGAAGATTTGCCGCCCTTCGGGAACGTGGGCGAGGCCGGACTTGACGCGGGTATGTGCGCGAAGGCGATTGAACGGCTTCCCGTCAAACGTGATGTGGCCTTTGCTGATAGGCTGAACGCCGGAAATGGCGCGAAGCAGCGTTGTCTTGCCGGCGCCGTTCGAGCCGATCAACGCGACAATCTTCCCCCGCGAAATTCGGATCGTCACGCCGTGAAGAGCCTCGATTCGGCCATAGCTGCTGCTGAGATCAACGATTTCAAGCACGGGCGGCCTCACGCGTTCCATGGCTGCCGAGATACGCGCTGATGACCCGCTCATCCTGCTGCACCTCTTTTGCATTTCCCTCACAGATCGGGCGACCGTGATCGAGAACCAGGATCCGGCTCGATATCCTCATCACCAGTTTCATATCGTGCTCCACAAGAAGCACCGTCACACCCGAGGCTGCGATCTTGCGGATGAGCGTTTCGATTTCCGCAGTTTCGGTCGGATTACATCCCGCGGCGGGTTCATCAAGCAAAATAATCGTCGGTTGCGTGGCCAGAGCGCGCGCAATTTCCAGCCTCTTCAAGACACCGTAAGGCATCGCGTTCGCTGAACGATCGTCCAGATCCTTCAAGCCGACGAAGCTCAGCAAATCCCTGGCGCGTGCGAGGCTCGCACGATTTTCACGGATAACGCTCGGCCATCCGACCAGCCGGGCGAGCATCGATGTCGTCTCGTGCAGATGACATCCCACCATGACATTCTCGGCAACCGACATGCCGGCGAAGATCTGCAAATTCTGGAATGTACGCGACAAGCCGTGCTTCGCCAGAACGTCGGGACGCAAACGACCAATCTCGGTATCGTGCAATCGAATGGAACCATGATGTGGAGCATAAATGCCCGAAATAATATTGAAGAGCGTCGTCTTCCCCGCGCCATTGGGACCGATAATCGAATAGATCGACCCTTCAGGGATCTTCCACGATACGTCCTGGACGGCCCTCACCCCGCCAAATGCTATGGAAACGTGCTCGATGGTGAGAAGACTCATCACGACACCTTCCATTTCAGCTTGCGCCCGATCGTGGGGACAAGGCCGGCCGGCAAGAGAATGACAGCCAGCATCATCATCAGACCGAGCATGAGATGCTCATAGTCATGGAATACGGTCAGCAACTGCGGCAACAGGATCAAGATGGCTGCGCCAAGAATCGACCCCAGCACGGAGCCAAGTCCACCAAGAACGACCATCGTTACCAATTCGATGGACCGCAGGAATCCGGCGGTCGAATCCGGCGTGACGTGACCGGTGCTCAGCGCAAGAAGCGATCCCGCAATGGAGGCATAGACCGCCGATAGAACAAACACCTTCAGCTTTTGCCTCGACACATCAATGCCAAGGACCTGCGCGGCGACCTCGCTATCGTGAATCGCACGCAGAGCGCGCCCGGTCGAACTTCCGACGACGTTCTGCGCAATCAAGATGCCGATGACGAGCGCGCCTCCGGATATCCAGTACCACGCTTCTGCGCTCCTGACGCGCCATCCGGCGACGACAAGGCGCGGAACATTGAGCCCATCGGGGCCACCCGTCCACAACGCTTCGTTGCTGAGTATCTGGGCGATCAGAAAGCCGAACCCCAGGGTGGCAACCGCCAGGTAATATCCCTTCAGATTGAGAATGGGGCGCCCCACGACGAATGCAAGAAGCCCCGAGATCAGCGCGCCAATCCAGATCGCCGCGAAGCTATCAATGCCGAAATGGCCTGGCAAAATCGCAACGGCATACGCTCCGATTCCCAGAAAACCCGCGTGACCAAGACTGACCTGCCCGGCGAATCCCATCACCAGGTTCAGGCCGATCGCAGCCAAGCCGAAGATGTAGATCAGCGAGACCACGCGGAAATGATAATTTGAGGTTAGTACGAACGGAATCGCGACAAGGAGGACGAGAACGATCGCGGCCGCACCGAAGCGCGAGAGAAGATGGCTCATGACTTAAACCCGATCGCGCGACTGTTCGCCCAAAAGGCCCTGCGGCCGGACAAACAGCACTACCAGAATGACCAAGAAGGCGAACGAGTCCTTGTAGGCCGATGAAATCAGCCCGCCGCCGAACGCCTCGACGAGACCGAGCAGCAAGCCGCCAAGAATGGCTCCCGCGGGACTTCCCATTCCGCCGAGCATGGCTGCCGCAAAACCTTTCAGTGACAAAAGCGTCCCGGCGTCATAACTTGCGAGTGTAACCGGCGCGGCAAGGATTCCGGCAAGCCCGCCGATGGCAGCCGAAATCACGAATGCCAGTGCAACGATAACCCGGACGTTCATTCCGACGAGGTAGGCAGCGAGTGTATTCTGCGATGCCGCGAGCATGCCCTTCCCGAGCAATGTACGCGATGTAAAGAGAGCCAGGCCGGTGACGACGATTGCTCCGCCGCAAAGAACCACAATGCTCTGGGGGAGAATCGTCGCGCCGAGAATATTGATCGGATGATCGCCGAACCACGGCGGCAGCGAATGGAATCGCTTATCGAACACCAACTGGGCAACACCCTTGATGAAGATCCCCGCGCCGATGGTCAACACGATCAGGCCGAGCACCGGGCTTCCTCGCGCCCGATCGATCGCAAACTGATACAAAAGATAGCCGGTCGCGGCCGCCGCCGCGGTGCCCACAAGTATCGCCGCGACCATCGGCACGCCGCTCGCGCTCACGAAAACAGCGGTCATCGCGCCTATCATTGCGAAATCGCCCTGCGCGAAGTTTGCAACGTGCGATGCGTTATAGATCAGCGTGAAGCCCAGGGCGACCAGCGCGTAAACCGCGCCGACCGTTATTCCGGAAAGAACGTATTGTACGAGATCGGTTGTCACGACGACTCCCCTCGCGAGCGCCGCGACGCATCGCGTGCGTCGCGGCCGTGAAAATTACCGACTCTTACTCACTTGGTCTCGGGCACCGGAACCCAGTCGCCATTGCGGATCTCGACAATACGAAACCCGGTCAAATCAAGTCCCATATGGTCGGTCGGAGTCATCGTATAGATTCCATTGACCCCAACGAACCTCTTGGTCGCCTCAACCTGATCGCGGATCTTGGCGGGCGCGCTCGACTTCGCCCGCTCGATCGCATTGGTCACCATCAGAAAGCCATCGTGCATGAATGCGCCGAAAGCCGAGACCGGTTGCCCTGTCCGCTTTTCATAGTTGCCCGTGTATTCCATCACCGGGGCGCGTTGCGGATCGTCGGCCGCAAGCTTGTCGCCAAGCAGCAGCGCCGGCGCCGGCAAGCGCGCACCTTCCGCTCCACCTTCCGCCAGCTTGATGAACTCCTTCGATGCAACACCATGGCTGACATAGAGCGGAAGCGTGAGATTCATCTGCTTGTAATTGCGCACGAGAATCGCAGGCGCCTGCCCGATACCCGGCACGACGACCGCTTGCACGTCGGACTTACCGCGAACGTTGGTCAGTTGCGGCGTCATATCGGAATCGCGCGGACCGAAGCTTTCCTCGTTCACCACCTTGATGTCGTACTTTGGCGCGACCGCGACGCATTGATCCCGCATCGATCTCGCAAAGCCGTCGGTCCCGGAGATAAGAGCGATCGAAGTCAGCTTTCTCGCCTTCAGGTCGGAGAAGATTTTCTCACAGGCCATGGTATCGGTTTGCGGGGTCTTGAAGACCCATTTCTTGGTGGGCTGCACGACCTGCAATGCGCCGGCCATCGACATGAACGGAATCTCGGCATCCTCAAATACCGGGAGCATCGACATGGTCGTACCGGTCGTAGAGCCGCCGACCATCGCCACGACCTTGTCCTGGTCGATCAGCCGGTTTGCAAAAGTGCGCGCGGCATTGGCATCGCCGCCGTCATCGTAAATCACCAATTCGATTTTCTGGCCGTTGATCCCGCCCTTGGCGTTGATCTGCTCGGTCAGCATCTCAATCGTCTTTTTCTGCGGATCGCCGAGAAACGAAGCCGGTCCCGTGACCGACAACACCGCGCCGATCTTTATCGGGCCCGACGCGGCAAATGCCGGCGACATGAAGAATGTTGCGGCCGCGGCCGCTCCCAGAATTTTTGTCCCCTTGCCGAGAATATCGATCAAGTTCATGGCATTCCTCCCCTAACCGTGTCTGATGATTGTGTGGAAACAATTCCGCTCCAGGAGCGGTTCGATGGCGGACTGGCGCAGCCGAAACCCGCCAGCCCGCGATCAAGATCGATGATCAGATCTTGCGCTCTTTCGCGTTCCAGAAACGCTCAAGATTTGAGATCAACGAAGAGGAAAAGTGGCAGTATGCCTGTTCACGCGCATAGACCGCCATGTAGGTCCGGAACATATCAAGCGGCTCCTGAGTAACGCGCAGAGCCTTTCTGTTACTCGAGGCGTTGACGACGCCGGAGTTCGCCAACTGATGTGCGGTTTCGTCGATCGCCTTGTCCATGTCGGCGATATCGACGATGACGTCGCAGATATTGCGACCTTCCGGACTTTCACAATCGATCCGGCGATCCATCATGATCGCCTGCCGTGTCACCCGGTCTCCGACGAAGCGAGGCATTCGCATGTTCGCGATGCCAGGAATGATTCCCTCCTTGCGTGCCGGCAGCGTCAGGTAGGCGCCCTTCGTGGCAATGTTGACGTCGGCGCCAAGAATGTACTGACACCCTCCACCAATCGCCCACTGCTCGATCGCGGAGATCCACGGCTTTTCGATCAGATCCCCGAGGACCTCATCGGGCGGGGTATCGGGCAGAGCAAGGCCACGATAGATCTTGTTGATGAATCCGAGATCGCGGATGAGGTACCAAAGATAGGACAGCCGACCGTAATAGATGTGGGTGAGATTGATACCGGAGCAGAAAATATGCTCGCCCTTGTGCTTGCCCTGATCGATCACCGCGCCGCGCAGGGCGCAAACCTTTGTACTCGGATCCAGCAACGCCAGATCGACTGCCGTCTCGACATCGCCGACCGTCGAATCGTCTTCGGCGTTCAGGTACCGCGGGTTCTTGATTGAAGCGATCGTGACCTCGTTCCGGGTCTCGACGGAGGCGTGCGGAAAATCGACCCGCCCATCCCGCTTCAGCTTCTCAAGATTGTCCAACGCCTCCTGTCGCGGCAGCAACATGGCATGGCACAGATGAAGCCCGCACGCCTGATCGGCGAGGACGTGATTGAAGAAAATCCCCTGATCGATCTCGTGGCCGTCCTTTTCGGCCTGAACATTGGCGGATTCCTTCGCGACAAGCGCACTGCTCGGACATAGACCCGGCACCGCGTCTGCGGCGGCATAGGCAAGATACTCCACCCGCCGGAAATCGCTGAGGTCTTTCGTCAGCCCCCGATAGACACTTCCGGCATGACGCGAGAGAAACTGATTTCGCGACTTGCGCCCGTCGTTCAAAATCGCATCAGCCTGCGACTGCTGCTCCGCACTCCGATCACGCTTCGGCGGCAATGCATCGAGACGACGCAATCCATCCATCCAGTATCGAGAAAACGCATCGCTGTCCTTGACGTAATCCCCCGAGAGGTTCGGCCAATTGCGGCCTCCATCTTGCTGGGCTGCAGGCCAACTCGTCGCATTACCGGACGCCATCGCATTTTCCTCATATTCAGAAATTTAAGTTCGGATATGCAAGTGAACCATATTTGGTTCAGATATGGAAGTTATTTTTTAGTTGCTTCCAATCACGCCTTCTCTGACGCCCCGTCGTCACAGTCATTTCGCTGGCGCGAGAATGTGCGGATACCGCTATTTTCAGAGTGTTTGGCGACTCGTGAGGCACCGCAACATTCATCGACAGGCGAAATGTCACAGCGACGACACTCTAATTGCGGAGCGGATTCAGAGAGGCCATCTCGCATCAAATGACGAATTCTGTTGTTTTTCTTGAATTAGCTTTCATAAATGAACTAAATGTTCTAGTGTCGCGAACAAGGGAGGGAGGACAATGATCGAAACTGGAAAATCTGCCACCCAACGCATCGCTGTCGACGACCACCGCGCCATCTCTTTCATGGGGCCAGAGCTGCGGGTCTACAGCACGCCGAGCATCCTCGCCGACATTGAAATGGCCTGTCGCAATCTGCTTCTGACGATGCTGGACGCGGGGCAGGACAGCGTGGGCTACCGCGTCGAACTCGAACATCTCGATGCCGTTCCGTTCGGCGGCCAAGCCGAAATCACAGTCGCGATCATCGGGATCGAGAAGCGCCGAATTTCTTTCGAGGCCACCGTAACTTCTGCCGGGCGACGGATCGCGACGGCCAGGCATAAGCGGGCCGTTATTTCCGTCGCCGACCTCAAGGCGCGGATTGCCAACCTCAACTAACGAGAAACTGCCATGCCGGAGCGTTCGTTCCAAGACGAAGTCAAACAGCTAAACATCGGAAGGGGCGAGATCTTCGAGGGCGAAGGCATCCTTGCTGTTACGAAGGGACTGCTTCAGTCCGGCATTTCCTACGTCGGCGGCTATCAGGGCGCGCCGGTCTCCGCGCTTGTTGACGTCCTGAGCGACGCCAGCGACCTCCTGAACGAACTCGGCATTCACCTCGAGACGTGCGCAAACGAAGCCGGCGCGGCGGCGATGCTGAGCGCCTCGATCAACTATCCGATCCGGGGAGCGGTGACTTTCAAGTCGATCGTCGGCACCAATGTCGCATCCGACGCGCTCTCCAACCTCGCCTCGGCCGGCGTTACCGGAGGCGCGCTTATCATCGTCGGTGAGGACTACGGCGAGGGGTCCAGCATCATCCAGGAGCGCAGCCACGCGATCGCAACAAAATCCCAGATTTGGCTGATGGACCCTCGGCCGGACCTGCAAAAGATCGTCGACATCGTGGAGCGGTCGTTCGAACTCTCGGAAGCATCGAATACGCCTGTCATGATGGAACTCAGGATCAGGGCCTGCCATCTGAGCGGTCGGTTCCTCGCCAGCGACAACAGGAAGGGCGCCTACTCCCGACTCGATGTCATCCCGACGCCGGTCTTTAACAAGGACCGTATCAGCCTTCCGCCTGCCACCTACGTGCAGGAGAAACTGAAGGTCGATGTCCGCTGGCCCGCGGCCGTTCGCTTCCTGCGCGACGCAAAGATCAACGAGACATTCGCCGGCGATCTATCGGACGTCGGTTTCATCCTGCAAGGCGGCATGTACAATCACGTCGTCGCCGCGCTTCGCGCCATCGGCCTGGCTGACGATTTCGGCAACACGCAGATTCCGATGCTGGTCCTGAACTGCGTTTACCCGCTCGTGCCCGACGAAATCGAATCTTTCTGCCGGGGGAAGCGCTCCGTTCTCGTCATCGAGGAAGGTCAGCCAAACTATATCGAGAACGACATCAAGGTCATCCTTTCGGATGCGACGATTCCGACCAGAATTCTCGGCAAGGATTGTCTGCCGATGGCCGGCGAATATGTCGGCGCCGTCCTGCTGGAAGGCTTCAGCAAGTTCTTTGCCCGTGTCCGTCCCGCCGGTCTCCACGGTAACGTCGCCGCGACAACGGTGAAGGCGTTTCAGGAGAGCCGCAAAACGGCACTCGACATGCTGGGCGAACCGATCCCGGCGCGGCCACCCGGGCTATGCACGGGCTGTCCCGAACGGCCGGTGTTCAGCGCGCTCAAGCTTGTGGAGGAGCAGGTCGGCAAGCTTCATGTCAGCGCTGACATCGGCTGTCACAGTTTCGCGACGCTGGAGCCCTTCAAGCTCGGCAACACCATTCTCGGATATGGACTTGGGCTTGCGTCATCGGTCGGCCTGTCATCGATGATGAAAAATCCGGTGGTCAGCATCATGGGCGACGGCGGATTCTGGCACCAGGGACTGACCACCGGTGTTGCCAACCATGTCTTCAACAAGGACGAAGGCGTTCTCGTTATCCTGAAGAACGGATATTCGTCCGCCACCGGCCATCAGCATATTCCTTCGACCGGCACGAACTCGCGAGACCAGGCCAGCGAGATGGACCTCGAGAAAGCTCTTCGAGGAGTCGGCGTGAAGTGGATCGAGACGGTCGGTTCCTATCGCATCGGAAAGATGATCAACACCCTCAAGCGCGCCATACTGGCGCGTGGAAAGGGACTGCGCGTCGTCATCGCAGAAGGCGAATGCATGCTGGCGCGGCAGCGACGCGAACGGCCGCTCGTCAGCGCCAGCCTCAAGCGCGGGGAACGTGTCGTCAAAACCCGGTTCGGCGTCGACGAGGCAACGTGTACCGGCGACCATTCCTGCATTCGTCTGTCTGGTTGTCCGACGCTGACCATCAAATCCAGCAACGATCCACTGCGCAGGAATCCAGTCGCACATGTCAACAACGGATGCGTCGGTTGCGGCAATTGCGGCGAAGTCGCTCACGCCGCCATCCTGTGCCCTTCGTTCTACAAGGCCGACATCGTGCAGAACCCCACCCTCATCGATCGGATGACGCATAAGGTCAGAAGTCGAGTGATTGGCTACCTGCAAAGTTAACAGAGGCAGGCATGACAACCGACCAACCTCGAACCAAATCGATCCTGATTGCCGCACTCGGCGGTGAAGGCGGCGGCGTCCTGTCCGACTGGACGATCGCGGCAATTCGCGCCGCGGGCTACCTGGTGCAGGGAACATCGATTCCAGGCGTCGCCCAGCGGACCGGCGCAACAACCTACTATATCGAATACTTGGCCATCCCTCAGGCTGAGATCGGCACCCGGCGCCCTGTATTCGCGCTGACGCCGATTCCAGGGCGGGTCGACGTCATGCTGGCGTCAGAGTTGATCGAGGCGGCCCGTGCGGCACAAGGCGGGTTCATTTCCCCTGACAGAACCACATTGATCGCCTCCAGTCATCGCATTTACGCCACATCGGAAAAGATCGCGATGACCGATGGCCGGTTCGATACGGATGCGGCGCTCAAGACCGTCCATGCGCTTGCCGGGCGCGCAATCGTTTTCGACATGCAACACGCAGCGCAGGAGGCGGGGACTGTCATCAACGCAGTCCTGCTCGGAACTCTGGCCGGCTCCAACGCGCTGGATATCGATCCGGTCCATTTTGAGAATGCCATCAAGGATTCAGGCAAGGCCGTCGCAGCCAGCCTCAAAGGCTATGCTTTCGGCTATGCAGCGGCGCGCGGTGAACTGCAGGGCCTCAACCCCGTTGTGTCGGCCAATCCAGCGACCTCAGACAAGGGCGCTACGCCGGCATACCTCGCAGAGTTCCCGATAGAAACGCATTTCACCATCGAAAATGGATACCACCGTTGCCTCGACTATCAGGATTCCCGCTATTCTGAAGCTTATCTCGGTCATGTGCGCGCAGCGGCAGCGACAGACCGGGCCCTGCATGGGGCTGATCGCGGCTGGAAGTTGACCATTGAGACGGCGCGCTACCTCGCACTCCGCATGACCTATGAGGACGTCATTCGCGTCGCCGACCTCAAATCACGCGCGGAACGTTTCGACGCTGTGCGCCGCGAGGTTCAGGTGTCCGGCGACGTCCCGCTTCATATCACCGAATATCTGAAGCCGGGGCCCGAGGAACTCTGTGCGGTGTTGCCGCGCAGGATGGGGGACGCCCTTCTCGCCTGGCTGCGCGAGCGTGACCTGGAGCATCGATTCAACATCGGCCTGTATGTGAAAAGCCACACTGTCGCGGGCTTTCTGCTGCTGCGATTCCTTGCCCGATTGCGATTCCTGCGACGAAGCTCCTGGCGCTTTGCTCAGGAAGAAGAGATGCACGCGCGCTGGCTCACAGCGGTGCAGGACGCCGCCAAGCTCGATTACGCATTCGGCGTCGAAGTTGCGGAATGCGCCGATCTCGTGAAGGGCTATAGCGGCACCTACCGTCGCGGAGTTCGCAATTTCAATCTGATCTTTGATCACGTCATTGATCCTGCAATCAGCGGCGTTAGGTCGGCCGCCGACGCGGTGCGCGGTGCCCGGCTTGCCGCCAATTCCGACCCGGAAGGCGACAAGCTCGATCGCTTTCTTGCCCAACTGCAGCCTACCAACCCCTCTCCTCACATCGTCAGCGCTCTATCGAGAGAGATGCCATGACCAGCGTCCAACCGTCCTATGCTCGCGGTAGTGTCGATCAACCGTTGATGAACGTCACGATTGGCCATGCGCTGCGACGAACAGCCGAACTCTTTCCGGAGAACGAGGCCATCGTCAGCCTGCATCAGAATCTTCGGCTCAGCTATGCGGCGCTTGATCGACTGGCGGATCAGGCTGCGTCGGCGCTTCTTTCAATGGGGGTTTCACCGGGCGATCGCGTCGCGGTGTGGTCTCCCAACTGTGCCGAATGGCTGATTGCCCATTATGGCGCGGTCCGTATCGGGGCGATTGTCGTTACTGTCAATCCGGCCCTTCGTGACGAGGAAGCCCGGCACGTTCTTTCCGATTCCGGCACCTCCATTCTTTTTGCCGCGCCCAGCTTCCGCGACTTCTCGTTCGTCGATTCCATAGACCGCATTCGAGGTCAGCTTCGCGAGCTGCGTCACGTCATCTATTTCAGCGACATCGCCTTTGCCGGAGGAATAGCCTGGTCGAAATTCATTCAACAGATGGTCGATTCAAATCGTCTCCGCACTGTCGAACAGGCGGTGACATGCGACCATCCTTGCAGTCTGCAATACACGTCGGGCACCACCGGGCAGCCCAAGGGCGCGTTGCTGACCCATCACAATATTCTCAACAACGGGCATTTCGTCGGCGAGCGCCAGCGGCTGACGTCAACTGACCGGATTTGCCTGCCGGTCCCATTCTTCCATTGCTTCGGACTCGTACTTGGCGCCTTGGCGGCCACCACGCATGCCAGCGCTCTCGTGCTGCCGGGCGAGAGCTTCGATCCGAAAGTCACTCTCAACGCTATCGCGCGGGAAAAGTGCACGTCTCTTTACGGCGTGCCGATGATGTACATCTCCTTGCTGACGCATCCGGATATCGCGACGACCGACCTGTCTTCGCTTCGCACCGGCGCCATGGGTGGCGCGCCCTGCCCGATTGAAACGATGCGCCAGGCCGTCGACGTGATGAACGTTCGGGAAATCACCGTCGTCTACGGCATGACCGAGACGTCCCCGATCTCGTTCCAATCTCTCGCGGAAGACAGCAACGAGATTCGCGTCACCACGGTTGGCCGGATCCATCCCCATATCGAGGCCAAGGTGATCGACGGTAGCGGCAACACGGTCGAACTGGGGCAAAACGGCGAGTTGTGCGTTCGAGGTTATTCCGTCATGCGCGGATACTGGCGGAACCCAGAAGGAACACGGGAGGCCATCGACAAGGAAGGATGGATGCGGACCGGGGACCTGGCGGTCATGCTGGCCGACGGCTATCTGCAGATCGTGGGTCGCATCAAGAATACGATCATCCGCGGCGGCGAAAATATCTATCCACGCGAAGTCGAGGAATTTTTGCTGACGCTGCCGGACATCGTCGAAGCTTACGTTTTCGGTGTGCCGGATCGTACTTATGGCGAAGAAGTGTGCGCCTGGGTCAAGCTGCGGCCCGGCTCCAACCTGACTTCCGAGGAAATCCGGGTGCAGTGCAAGGGAAAAATTGCGACCTTCAAGGTTCCCCGCTATATTCGGCCGGTGGAAACATTTCCTTCGACCGCGAGCGGGAAGGTTCAGTATTTCCGGATGCGCGAAGCTGAAATGGACATGCGACGAGCAGCACCCGTTTCAGCATAAGCCCCAGGGCCTGCAACACGCCGCTTCCGGGGAGATGTGAGGTATCTTTGAGGACAGCCAAGGCCTTGCAAGGCGGAGAATCAGTCCGAAAAGATAAGCATCCTCCAAAGGGATATGTCCGCCACTCCGCCGAGTCCGAGACGATCGAGGTTTTGGCGGATACCTGGACCTATCTGATCATCCGCGAGGCATTTTTCGGCGCGCGCCGCTTTGCTGAATTCCAGCGCAAGCTGGCCATCCCGCGCGCGACCTTGAGCAACCGCCTGGCGCGGTTGGAAAAGAACAAGATTTTACGGCGCGTCGGCAAGGCTCATGAACACAAGCAATATCACCTGACCGAGCGCGGCATCGACGTTTATCCGATCACGTTGGGAATGATGTGGTTCGGCGACAAATGGATGTGCAAGGAAACGCCTCCGCTCGCCCTCTTCCACAAGACCTGCCGTTCCTGGTTCTCCGCCAAGGTCGTTTGGCAAGAAACAGGGAAGCCCGTCAACGCCAAGGAAATCTTCATCCGTATCCCCAAGGACTATTGGATCCCGCGTCCGAAAAAGATCGTTCGCCAGCGACGATCCACATGGAATGGCGACGTCCAGGGGCAGCGCCCGTGTTCGGTCGAGCGAATGCTCTCGATCGTCGGCGATCGCTGGACCTTCCTCGTCCTGCAGGAATTATTTCACGGCAACCACCGCTTTGAAGACTTTATCTGGAATCTTGAGATTGCTCCGGGAATCCTGTCGGGGCGGCTCAACAACCTTCATCGTGCCGGCTTCATCGAAAAAAGCGACGACTGGAATGGATATCGCCTGACCGAGATGGGGTTCGACAGCTACGGCCCGATGATCCTGATGAAAGTTTGGGGCGAGCGATGGGTTGTCCGGGATAACCAGCGGAATTTCGATTGTATCGATCCGGCCGGCAAGGTCGTCAACCCAGTCGCCGTCTGCTCGAGTTGCGGGGGCCTTCTTAACGCCCGGGATGTATCTTACGTCTGCAACTACGTTCCTCCGACGTGAGAATATCGACATGACCATCTCCCTTGGTTGCCCTTTTGGTTGCCCTTCAGGTTCAAACCGGCTCCAAACCAAGAGCCAGGCGGCCGGTAAAGAGTTGCTGCCGCTTTTCGGGAAGTGGGTGAAACTGAGCGCCGTGCACATCACGCAGCAATCGCTCGAGACCGAGCTTGCGGTAGAATCCCGCGCCGCCGGTGATCTGTAGCGCCGTTTCGGCGGTCGCGATCATCGCGTTGGCGGCAAGCGTCTTGCGAACCAGAACCTCGCTGGCAAGTTGCGCATCGGGGCGGAAGTCGTAGTCGTTTACAAGCCGGATCAGGTCGCCAACTGCAAGCCGCGCCTGCGCGAGGTGATTTGTGAGTTCGCCGACCATGATGGAAGTCATCGCGTCCGCCTTGCGCATACGCGCCTGGCGAGCGGCAATGGCGAATGCGCTTTCCGCCACACCCAGATATGCCGACATGATCAGCGGCATCGCCACTGTCAGAATGACAGCGAACGCCGGATGAAACGGCCCACGCGGCCGCCGCAGACCGATGGCGGCATCGGCAACAAACACATTGTCGAGCTGGACGGTCTGAGAGCCGGTCGCGCGCATCCCGAGCGTGTGCCAGTTGTCGACAAGGCTCACGCCATGAGCCTTCAGTGACAGCGGAAAATGCAGCACCTCCCCACCCTCCGGCCCTTCATGAACGGCCGAGGTGATGATGATGTCGCCCGCAGGCGCGCCGCTGGCAAAGGGTTTGGTCGCAGTGACGCGGTATCCGCCGTCGGTACGTTCGGCACAGCCGTTGGACTCGAGCCAGTCGTTGGCTCCCGTGCTGACCAGGATAAGTTCGCCGCTGCCCACCTTCTCAAGCAACGCCTGCCCCGGGCGACCGGCGCGATGGTTTGCGACCGCCGCGGCGACAAGATGCTGATGCATCGACAGCGCCAGCGCTGTCGCCGGGCAGTGGCCTGCAAGTACGCGCAGAAACTCGCACATATCGGCATGGCGGATCCCGCTTCCGCCGAATTCACCGGGCACGAGCGCCGAGAAGACGCGGCTCTGGCGAAGGACCCTGTAGTTTTCAGAAACGAAACGGTCCCCGGCGTCGCTTTCTTCGGCGACCGCGGCAAAACGCGGACCGAGTTCTGAGAGAATATTGCCGAGATCGATTGGCGATGACATCGGAACCTCCTTCATGGGTCTGGTTTTCACGATGCACACGGTCCCCGCACGGCCTCAACTTCATAATCTGAACTTGGCCACGGGGCGCACGGCATATACGGTAACCTCATGAGCGAACGCCGAGGTTACGGTCAGCACTGCCCGATCGCCATCGCTGCGGAAGTCGTAGCCGAACGATGGACGCCGCTCCTCGTACGCTCGCTTTGCGTCGGAGCCACCCACTTCAACGAAATCCATCAAAGCGTGCCGCGCATGTCCTCGGCACTGCTGTCAAAACGTCTGCGCGAACTGGAGCGCGCGGGAGTCATCCATCGGACAAAAAGCGTGGACGGCCGTGGCGAGTATCGCCTCACCGAAGCCGGAGAAGCGCTGTTTCCGGTCCTGGAAGCAATGGGTTTCTGGGCACAGCAGTGGCTCAAGCGGGACATCGTTGAAGAAAGAAATCTCGACCCTTTCATTCTGATGTGGGAAATCCGGCGTCACTGGCGCGCGTCGGGTCGCGATCTCGCGGTCCGCAGGGTGGTTCATTTTTCTCTTGATGGAGCGCCGGTCGCAAAGCGGCGCTACTGGCTGGTGTTCGACCCTCACGATATTGACATTTGCACGCGCGACCCCGGCTTCGCCGTCGACCTATGGGTGACGGCGAGCATTCGCACGCTGGTGGAGGTCTGGCTCGGGCATCGGCCGCTGCGCGCGGCCATCGAGGACGGCACGCTTCGTCTCGACGGCAACACGACGGAACAGAAAGCCTTCCGGGGATGGTTCGCCCTGAGCCATTTCGCACGGCCGCAGCATGGAGTGCGCTGACGCGCGGTCACGGCACGGCGAGCGGTGGGGCGACTTGCTGAAACAGGCGATCGCCTGCATGCCTCGCCCCGCATACGTCATGCTCAGCATATCTATCTTGCAAATAGCCGAACGGTTGCCATCTTAAAAGATACACCCTCCTTTGCCTTGCGGATCGGATTTCCGCAACGGATCGACGCGCGTTCATGAGTACCGCGACAGGACGGCAGCAGATGACGGAAGACGCTCCGCTGAGCTTGCATGTACCCGAACCGGCGGTCCGCCCGGGCGGGACACCCGACTTTTCGAGTGTCCGCATCCCAAAGGCCGGATCGGTCGCGCGCCCGGCGGTTGATGCCGATCCGGAATCAATCCGCGACCTCGCTTATTCGATCATTCGTGTCCTTAACCGCGATGGCGAGGCGGTCGGTCCCTGGGCCGGCCTGCTGAACGATAGCGAACTGCTCGACGGCCTGCGCCACATGATGACCTTGCGGGCGTTCGACGCCCGCATGCTGATGGCGCAACGGCAGGGCAAAACCTCGTTCTACATGCAGCATATGGGCGAGGAGGCCGTAAGCTGCGCCTTCCGGAAGGCGCTGGCTCCCGGCGACATGAATTTTCCGACCTACCGGCAGGCCGGCCTGTTGATCGCCGACGGCTATCCGCTCGTCGACATGATGAACCAGATTTACTCGAACGAACGCGATCCGCTGAAAGGCCGGCAGATGCCGGTGCTCTATTCATCGCGGAAGAACGGCTTCTTCTCGGTGTCAGGAAATCTGGCGACGCAGTATATCCAGGCGGTCGGCTGGGCAATGGCGTCGGCTATCAAGAACGATACCCGGATAGCCGCCGGCTGGATCGGTGACGGATCGACCGCCGAATCCGATTTCCACGCAGCCCTGGTGTTTGCCTCGACCTACAAGGCTCCGGTGGTTCTCAACATCGTCAACAATCAGTGGGCGATTTCAACCTTTCAAGGCATCGCGCGCGGCGGCTCCGGCACCTTCGCCGCGCGTGGCCTCGGCTTCGGAATTCCCGCGCTTCGGGTCGATGGCAACGATTATCTCGCAGTCTATGCCGTCGCGCGATGGGCAACCGAACGGGCGCGGCGCAATCTCGGCCCAACGCTGATCGAACACGTCACCTACCGGGTCGGCGCCCATTCGACTTCCGACGATCCTGCCGCCTATCGGCCGAAAGCCGAGTCGGATGCATGGCCGCTCGGCGACCCGGTCATCCGGCTGAAGAAACATCTGATCGTGCGCGGCGCCTGGTCGGAGGACCGCCACAGGCAGGCCGAAGCCGAAATTCTCGACACCGTGATCGCGGCGCAGAAGGAGGCCGAGCAGCACGGTACGCTTCACGCGGGCGGACAGCCCTCGGTACGCGACATGTTCGAGGGCGTTTATGCGCAGATGCCGCAGCACTTGCGCCGCCAGCGTCACGAGGTGGGGGTCTGATCATGCCACGCAGGACGATGATCGAGGCAATTCGCGACGCGATGGACGTAATGATGGCGCGCGATGCCAATGTCGTCGTTTTCGGCGAGGATGTCGGATATTTCGGCGGTGTATTCCGTGCCACCCAGGGCTTGCAGGCGAAGTACGGCCAAAGCCGTTGCTTCGATGCGCCCATCAATGAATCCGGAATTATCGGGACCGCGATCGGCATGGCCGCCTACGGGCTGCGCCCCTGCGTCGAGATCCAGTTCGCCGACTACATGTATCCGGGCTACGACCAGATCGTGTCGGAAGCGGCTCGCCTGCGCTACCGGTCGAACGGGGATTTCACCTGTCCGCTCGTGGTGCGGATGCCGACCGGCGGCGGCATCTCCGGCGGCCAGACCCACAGCCAAAGCCCGGAAGCGCTGTTCACACACGTTGCGGGCCTCAAAACGGTTGTCCCGTCGTCACCGCGCGATGCCAAGGGCCTCTTGATCGCCGCCATCGAAGACCCTGACCCGGTGATTTTTCTGGAGCCGAAGCGGCTTTATAACGGGCCGTTCGATGGCCACTACGATCGGCCCGTGACACCATGGTCGAAACACGAACTCGCTGAAGTCCCCGACGGGCATTACACCATACAACTCGGCAAGGCCGCGATCCGGCGGGAGGGCACGGCCCTCACTGTGCTGGCTTATGGCACAATGGTTCATGTCGCGATGGCGGCCGCGGACGAAACCGGCGTGGATGCCGAGGTGATCGATCTGCGAACCCTCGTGCCCCTCGATCTGGAAACCATCGCGGTATCGGTGCGCAAGACCGGCCGCTGCGTGATCGTCCACGAGGCGACGTTGACGTCCGGCTTCGGCGCGGAGTTGTCGGCGCTGGTTCAGGAAACCTGCTTCTACCACCTCGAAGCCCCGATCAAACGCGTGACAGGATGGGACACACCCTATCCCCATGCGCAGGAATGGGATTACTTCCCCGGCCCTGCCCGGCTTGGCCGGGCGCTGCTCGAAACGATGGAGCAGTGACATGGGCGAACGCGCGATCAAGCTGCCCGACATCGGCGAAGGCGTCGCCGAGGCCGAACTGGTCGAGTGGCACGTCAAGCCCGGCGATATCGTTCGGGAGGATACGCTGCTCGCGGCGGTGATGACGGACAAGGCGACCGTGGAGATTCCCTCTCCGGTCGAAGGCGAAGTGATCTGGCTCGGCGCCAAGATCGGCGACGTGGTAGCGATCGGCTCCGAACTCGTGCGGCTCAAGGTGGCCGGCGACGAGGTGGCGACACCGGCACCGAAAACGACCGGCACCACACCCGCCGCGCCCGCTCCCGGCCCCCGCGTGCCGGAGGCCGACCGACCGGAACGCCCCACGGCCGCGCCAACTCGCCCGGCTCCCGCCGTCGGCGCGGCAGACCCAGCACTGTCGCGGCAGCATCAGGCATCGGGTCAAATTTGGGGGGCTCCACGCCGGGAGGGCGAGAAACCGATCGCTCCGCCTGCCGTGCGGCTCCGGGCCCGCGAGGCCGGTGTCGATCTGCGTCAGGTCGCAGGCACAGGACCGGCCGGCCGCATCACCCATGAGGATCTCGATGCCTTCGTGGCGCGCGGACCAAGCGCTGCTCCATCGCGCGGCTTCCAGGCCAGGACCGCGATCAACGACGTGAAGCTGGTCGGTCTGCGCCGTCGCATCGCCGAGAAGATGGCGGTTGCTCACACGAACATCCCTCACATCACCTATGTCGAGGAGATCGACGTCACCGCGGTCGAGGAACTGCGCGCAGTCCTCAACCGGGACAAGCGTGCGGAGCAGCCTCGGTTGACGCTGTTGCCGTTCCTGATGCGCGCCATCGTGCGCGCGGTTGCCGAACAGCCGCAACTCAATGCCCTTTACGACGATGCCGCCGGCATTCTGCACCAACATGCCGGCGTACATATCGGCATCGCCGCCCAGACCGCCGCAGGCTTGATGGTGCCGGTGGTGCGGCACGCCGAGACGCTGGATCTGTGGGCCTGCGCAGCAGAAGCCACCCGCGTCGCCGATGCCGCTCGGGCCGGTACCGCCGCACGCGAGACGTTGAGCGGCTCGACCATTACCATCTCATCGCTTGGCGCCATGGGCGGCGTAGTTTCCACGCCGATCATCAACCATCCCGAGGTGGCAATCGTCGGCGTCAACAAGATCATGATACGCCCGGTCTGGAACGGCTCGGAATTTCTCCCACGCAAGATGATGAACCTGTCGTCGAGCTTCGACCATCGCGTTGTCGACGGCTGGGACGCCGCGACATTTGTCCAACGCATCAAGACACTGCTTGAAATGCCGGCACTGATTTTCATGGAAGGCGAATGAGCCATGAAAGCGATGTCCTGCAAGCTTCTGGTGATCGGCGCAGGTCCGGGCGGCTACGTCTGCGCGACCCGCGCCGGCCAGCGCGGCATCGACACCGTGATCGTTGAGGCAGAGAGGCCGGGCGGCACTTGCCTCAATGTCGGCTGCATTCCCTCGAAGGCGCTGATTCACGCAGCCGACGAATACGACAAGGTTGTTCGGTTTGCCGCCGGCGACAGTGCGCTCGGCATCAGCGCAGCCGATCCCCGGATCGACCTTGCAAAAACCATGCGGTGGAAGGACGAGATCGTTGGCCGCCTGAACGGTGGCGTCGCCGGGCTGTTGAAGAATGCCGCGGTGAAGGTGGTCCAGGGTTGGGCGCAGTTTCGCGACGGCAAGACCGTGGAAGTCGAGACCGAAACCGGCCTTCAGGTGATCCACGCCGAGCAGGTGGTGATCGCGACCGGAGCGAGGCCGGTTGAGCTGTCCGCATTGCCATTCGGCGGCCGCGTGATTTCCTCGACCGAGGCGCTGGCGCTACGGCAGGTTCCGGATCGGCTGGTCGTGGTCGGCGGGGGCTACATCGGGCTCGAACTCGGCACGGCCTTCGCAAAGATGGGCTCACAGGTTACGATCGTCGAGGCGCTGCCGCGCATTATGCCGCAATACGATGCCGCACTGACACGGCCGGTCGAGACGCGCCTGCGGCAGCTCGGCGTCGACGTGCTGACGAACGCGAAAGCGACCGGGCTTACGCCCTCGGGCGATGGTCTGACGGTCGAAACCTCCGACGGACAACGCAAGGTTCTGGCCGCAGACAAGATTCTTGTCGTGGTCGGACGCGCTCCACTGACCGCGGGCTGGGGTCTTGAGATGCTCGACCTCGACACGGATGGCCCGTTTCTGCGCATCGACGAGCACTGTCGCACCTCGATGCGCGGCATCTACGCCATTGGCGACGTCACCGGGGAGCCGATGCTGGCTCACCGGGCTTCCGCGCAAGGCGAAATGGTGGCGGCGATCGTCGCCGGCGAAAAACGAACCTGGGATAGCGTGTGCATTCCCGCGATCTGTTTCACCGATCCCGAGATTGTCGTCGCCGGTCTCCTCCCCGATGCTGCCCGGGCGATCGGCCTCGAAATTCGGATCGGGATGGCTCCATTCCAGGCCAATGGACGGGCGTTGACGCTGGGACAGGACGCGGGCTTCATCCGCGTCGTCGCACGCGCCGATAATCATCTCATCGTCGGCATTCAGGGTGTCGGCGCCGGCATTGCGGAATTGTCCGCAGCATTCAGCACGGCGATCGAAATGGGCGCACGGCTCGAAGATATCACTGCCGTCATCCACGCGCACCCCAGCCAGAGCGAAACCCTGATGGAGGCGGCGCGCAACGCGCTGGATCATTCACAACGGAACCACGCGCGTCAAATCCACACGCAGCCTGCGACGTAGGCGATCGCGCGAAAGTATAACACGGTGATCGCGTCATTTCTGCTATGATGGAAAGATGACGATCGGAATATCCGGGCCAGTACGGCGGGATCCGTGGCATAACTTCCTAAGGACGTTGTTCGGCGGTGCGATTGCGCTGGTGATAGGTCTCGTCGTACTGGGTCTGGCGAGCGGGTTTTTGGTGGATTGGCTGTGGTTCACCAATCTCGGCTACGTATCAGTTTTCCAGACTACAATCGCAGCGCAAATCCTGACCTTCCTTACCGTCTTCGCTGTCACCGCCAGCAGCCTCGGGCTCAATGCCTGGCTCGCGTTGCGCGCCACGCAACGCCGCCAGTTTCTGCTCGCTCCGGCCCAGTCATCGACGCTCGCAGTGACCCCGCTCGATCAATTGCGACTGGTCCGCGATCGGCTGCCATGGCGCATGATCATCGTCATCGCTGCCGGCATCGTGGCGATAGCGGTCGCATGGTTCGAACTCGGCAACTGGATGATCTTCCTGACGATGATCTACGGCGTCCCGTATGGCGCTGCCGATCCGCTCTACGGCAACGATATCGGCTTTTATCTGTTTTCGCTGCCGGCACTCGTCGAAATCATGCACTGGCTGCTGCTGGTGCTGTTTCTGAGTGCATTGTTCGCCGGCGTCGTCTATTTGATCTACGGCGAGATCGAACTTGAAGCGCAACGACGCTGGGCGTCACCCAACGTCATTCGTCACGGCTCGGTGCTGCTCGGCATCTTCTTTCTGGTGAAAGCGTGGTCGTACTGGCTCGACCGCTACATGCTGCTCTATGCCGACAACGGGGTCGTGGTCGGCGCGGGTTACACCAGCATCCATGTCGAATTGCCGGTACTGTGGATCCTGGCCGGCATCGCCGTCATCGCATCGCTGCTATCATGGAGCAATATTCAGGCACGCAACTACCTGCGGCCGCTGATCGCGGTCGGCGCGGTGTATGGCGCGGCCTTTGTGTTGGCCGGCGTGATCCCTGGACTGTTCCAGCGTTTCTTCGTCAAGCCTAACGAATTGCAATGGGAACGGCCTTACATTCAAAACAACATCTCGCTGACGCAGATGGCCTACAACCTGCACCACGTCGAGGTGCGACCGTTCCCGGCCGCACAGGATTTGACCGTCAAGGCGCTCGAGGCCAACCGGGCGACCATCGACAATATCAGGCTCTGGGACTGGCAGCCGTTGATGGATACTTACGCTCAGCTTCAGGAGATCCGCACCTACTATAAATTTTACGACGCTGATATCGATCGCTACTGGCTCAACGGGAAATATCAAAGCGTGATGCTGTCGGCGCGCGAACTGCAGTCCTCGCTGCTGCCGCCGGATGCCCAGACCTGGGTCAACCGGCACCTGCTGTTTACCCATGGCAACGGCGTGGTGATGAGCCCGGTGACGCAAAAGAGTCCGGAAGGACTGCCGCTGTTGTACCTGCGCGATATTCCGCCGGTCGCCGATGGCGGCCCCGAGGTTCGCGAGCCCCGGATTTATTTCGGCGAAAAGATGGAAAGTTACGTCATCGTCAAAACCACGACGCCGGAATTCGATTACCCGAAAGGCAAGGACAACGTTTATGCCAAGTATGACGGCAACGGTGGTCTGGCACTGGGCGGGATCTGGCGCAAAACGCTGTTCTCGTACTATTTCAGCGACGTCAACATGCTCTTGTCCGACTACATCGGCGACGACAGCCGGATTATGTTTCGACGCGATATTCAGGATCGCGTGCGGACGATCGCGCCATTCCTGCGCTACGATCACGACCCCTACCTGGTCGTGAGCGACGGCCGGCTGTTCTGGATACTCGACGCCTATACCACCAGCAACTATTTCCCCTATGCCAAGCCGGTGCCGAACGGCCGCCTGAATTACATCCGCAATGCGGTCAAGGTGGTGATCGACGCCTATAACGGCACGACCGATTTCTATCTGATCGATAGTGACGATCCGATTGCCGCCACCTATCGGCGCATTTTTCCGGCCCTTTTCAAGCCGATCACAGCGATGCCGGCCGACCTGCACCGGCACATTCGCTATGCCGAGGATCTGTTTCTGATCCAGGCCCAAATCTACCAGACCTATCATATGGACCAGCCCAACGTATTCTATAACCGCGAGGACCTCTGGCAGTTTCCGCGGCTGCCGGCGGGCAGCCGCAGCTCAATGATGATGCCATACTACATCATCATGCGGCTTCCCGGCGAACCACAGGCCGAGTTCGTCGTCATGCTGCCGATGGTGCCGAGCGGACGCGACAACATGATCGCGTGGCTCGCCGGGCGCTGCGACCCGCCGGATTACGGCAAACTGATCGTCTACGAATTCCCGAAGGAGAAGCTGATCTACGGGCCGCTGCAAATCGAGGCAAGAATCAACCAGAACACCGAAATCTCGCAGCAGCTTTCGCTCTGGAATCAGATGGGCTCGCGAGTCATTCGCGGAAACCTGCTGGTGATCCCGATCGACGATTCGATCCTCTATGTTTCGCCTCTGTATCTGCGCGCTGTTGAAGGGCATCTGCCGGAATTGAAGCGCGTCATCGCGTCCTATGGCGAGCGGGTGGTGATGAAGGAAACGCTCGAGGAGGCACTGGCGGCGTTGTTCACCGAGCCCTCCACAGCCAAGGCCGAACCCACGGGCGGAGCCACCGCGCCGGGCGTCGCAGCCAATCAGGCGCGTCAGGCTTTGGAGCACTACGATCAGGCGATCGAATACCTCAAATCCGGCAATTGGGCCGGGTTCGGCGCCGAGATCGAGGCAATGCGCCGCGTGTTGAACGAAGCTGCCAGATGATGCGGTAAACCGCATATGGCTGCCGGAGGCTCCCTATGGGATCCCCCGTTTGATGCGGGGCTCATTTCGCACCTGGGCACCTCGCCGGTCCAAGTCCCTGCATCGCCTGGAGCCACGCCCGCCCTCCCGCTTTGGTCCCCGGGGTCGTTGGCAGTTTGATTTGGAACAAGAAGCGGCTTGCGAATTGGCGCTAGGATCAAGTCCGTTCTTGACCGGCGAAATGGCCGGCCGCATCCCGCTGCCGTTTGCAGTCAACAGCGGCATGGTCGCAGACAGGCGCTTTTAGGCATGTCGCTTTTGATGGTCGGGAGCGATGCAGGTCGAGAGGTCACGGCGTGAGCAACACACCGAATATCCGCTACGATGAGCGGCTGCCGCGCTATACGAGCTATCCGACGGCGCCACAGTTCTCGAATGCCGTGACGGAGGCCGCCTACGCGCAATGGCTCGGAGCGCTCCCCGACTCCACGAAAACATCGCTTTATTTCCATGTGCCGTTCTGCCGTTCGATGTGCTCGTACTGCGGTTGCCATACCACCATCACGCAGCGGGACGAGCCGATCGTTGACTATATCGATGTCCTGCGGCGCGAGATCGAGCTTGTTGCACGCAAGGTACCCGCCCCTCTTGCCGTGCATCACATCCATTTCGGTGGCGGCACGCCCACCATCGTCACGCCCGAGGTGCTGCTCTCGCTGGTGGCCTTGTTGCGCAACAGGTTCGACATCGCTCCCGCGGCGGAGATCGCCGTCGAGATCGATCCGAGAACGCTGACGCCGGAGATGACAAAGGCGCTCGGCCACAGCGGATTCACCCGCGCGAGCCTCGGCGTACAGAGCTTCGACCCTCATGTTCAGCGTGCGATCAACCGCATTCAGAGCGTGGCCTGCACCGCCAGCGCGGTAAATGGCCTGCGCGCAAACGGCATACGGGGCATCAACTTCGATCTGATCTATGGGTTGCCGCTGCAAACGGTCGACTCTTGTATCGCCACCGTAAATGAATGCCTTGCCATGAGGCCGGACCGCTTTTCCGTGTTCGGCTATGCGCATATTCCTGACTTCAAGAAGCACCAGCGCAAGATTGACGAGGCGGCACTTCCGGGTGGGATCGAGCGGCGCGAACAGGCGGAGGCCATCGCGCAAACGCTCGTCGCGGCAGGCTATGTACGCATCGGTTTCGATCACTTCGCACGCGCCGACGATGCGATGGCCCGCGCTCAGGCTGAAAACCGGCTGCGACGCAATTTCCAGGGTTACACCACGGATGCCTGCGAGGCATTGATCGGCTTCGGCGCCTCGGCGATCGGCCGCCTGCCACAGGGCTATGTGCAGAACGAAGTGGTGCTTGGCCGCTATGCCGAACGTGTCAGGCGGGGCGAACTTCCGATCGCAAAGGGATATCGCCTGACGAGCGACGACGCACTACGCGCCGAACTCATCGAGCGCGTGATGTGCGATCTCGCCGTCGACATCGATGAAGTCTGCGCCCGGCACGGAGCACCGATCACCGGTCTTACGCCGGCTCTGGCGCGCCTTCGGACACTTGCCGATGACGGCATCGTGCGCCTCAAAGGCTCGCGCGTCGAGATCCCCGACGACGCCCGATTGCTGGTCCGCAGCGTCGCCGCGGCGTTCGATGCTTATCTTCTGCAATCGAGCAGAACCTATAGTCGCGCTGTCTAGGAATACTTTGCCGCCCGTCGCGCGGCCATGGAGAACGATTTATGCATGACCATCCTGCGAGTCCTGCGGGTATCATGTTGGAAGCCCAACCGACGATCGTGAACGCGACCAATCTGATCGAGCGGCTGCGCCGTACCCTGCTGTTTTCCGATCTCGACTGCCGATGCCAAGACAAACTGGCCGCCGCGCTTGACCGCTTCGCGACACTGGAGCGACGACGGTTGTCGCGACAGGGCCTCACCCACGCGCGCGACCACAAGGACCGCATCGCCGCGATCCTGACGCTGCTGTCGGAACTCGACCAGACGACGGAAGGCGAGCAGGACCGCTCCGTATTCGAGGAGATGGCGCTGTTGTTCCTGGAGATCGCCAGCAGCGCACAGGCGGGAGCTGCCGTGTTGCGGGCGATCGAGGACCGTCAGTAGAGCGTTTTCAAGCGAAGTGGCTACCGGTTCGCGTGAAGAAAACGCGTCAATCAAAATCATAGAGTCCTGGTCCAGGTTCTGTTTCCATCAGAACCGAAAGGATTCAAGCCGGTGACTCCGCTGGTCATGGACGCGGCCGGCGCAACATGCGCAGCGATCCGGGATATGTTGTCCCCATACACCCTGGGCCAAACGCATCGCATTGCGCCGGGGTCCGGATCATGGGGCACGGAGCGCCCTCGGACTCGTCGCGCTCGACGAAGGCGCTAAGGTGGGCCACGTCGCGAATACGGACGAACTCGCGCTCGACAAAGACACCGGTGCCGCGAAGCTGCCGCAGCGCCCGCGAGAAGCTCTCCGGTTTCATGCCGAGACGGTTGGCAATCAGCAGCTTCTCGTAAGGCAACTCGATCCGGGCCGGGCCGCGGCGCGTGGCGGTGAGCGAGAGCAGGAAGTTGGCGATACGCTTGGGGGCCGATTGCGCCTTCAACTGCTCGACCTGCTCGACCAGCCGCCGCAGATGGAGTGACGACGCCGCCAGCATATCAAACGAAATCTGCGGATCGCGCAGAACGGCGTCGCGCAAAAGCTGGCCGTCGATGTGCAGAATCCGAACCGACGTGACCGCCTCCGCCGTCGCGGGGTAGCGGCCGCCACGAAACATCATCGCCTCGGCGAAGCTTTCACCGGTGGTAAACAGCGACACGACCACCTCATGGCCGTCCGTCGTTTGCCGGTAGAGCTTGACCCAGCCCTCAAGCACGAGAAAACAGGAGGTGGCTGGATCGCCTTGCTGAAACAGGAGCTCACCCCGCTCGACGCTGCGAACGATGCGCTGGCTCAGCGCCTCGCCCATCGAACGAAAGACGGGGACGCGATTGATGATCGTCCAGTCGGCGGGGGTCATGGCGGGCTCCCGGCAGGCAATGGCAATAAGCCAGCTAAGCACGCTCTCGCCACCCCGATATTGCGCAATGTCAAAGAACGCGAATATGCAATCTGCCGTGACCTCCCCTCAGCGCCAGATAAAGCCGCCGTGCTCGGGACGGAAATCGAGCGCGAGACTTTGTCCAGGACGGACCGACACCGTCTCGATCAGTTCGCGGTCGAAGCCGCTCGTCCGCGACGTATCACGCAGCCGCGCGGCAATCGTGTGAGGGCCGGCCGCCACCGTGAAGCGGCGATAGATCTGCGACGGCCCGTCCTTGGCGAAACCCGAAGGCGGCAGCTCCTGGCTGAACACCACGGCATCGTCAATCGCAAGTTCGGCGAAAATGCCACGCCGGCTGCGCGGGCAATCGAGCGGCCGGCGCATGTTGGGCGGCAGCTTCGCCAGCTCCTCCGGCGTGCGGCGGCGGCACTCCCGCCCACGGTCGGCGCTGTGGCTGAAGCTGAACTTGATGACGCCGGTGTCGGCGGGAATCTGCCGGTAGGCGGGCGCGTTGGAGAAGGCGGCGGCAAACGTCGTTACCGCTGCCAGCACCGCGAACAACCCGATCAGCCGCGGAATTGAAACCGGCGCGCTCATGATGCCGTCTCCTCGACAATCACCGGCGTGTCGATGGTCTGCGGCGGCGCCTCGCCAAGCGCGGCAAGCTGCACCTTGAAAGCGTCGATCTCACGGTCGAGCCGCGCCCCCTCGGCCGGCGAGGCCCAGACCGACAGGATGCGCTCACGCGGCACGCGCGAGCGCAGGTATGGATTGCGTTCGCCGGCGATCCGCTGCTGCATCCACTCGACACCGAGACGGTTGTAACACGCGCTCTCCGGGCAGCCGGCGATCACGACGCCGTCGACCAGGCCACGACTCAACGCATAATCGATCAGCGATGGCGGCGCGGCCGCGACGCACGGCAGTGACAGGATGTCCTCCGCCCGGGCGCCTGCGGCACCGTGCCAGCAACCGATCATCAGCAAACGCGGTGATGACGTACCCCGCGCGACAAGTTCATGGAGCCGCTCGCGCATCGAGGCGAAGGTGAGATCGGGCAGATCGATGCCGGTATCCAGTGGGCCGGCGCTGCGGAACGGTGTCGAGGATGGGCACGAGCCGGTGCAAATGCCGCAGCTCACGCATTTGTCTGCATCAACCACGGCCTCGACGGCATGCGGCAGGTCATCGCTGCGCGGCACGAGTTGCAAGGCGTCATAAGGGCAATCGTCGACACAGCGGCCGCAGCCGTTGCAGTGATCGAGATCGACCGTGGCCGGCTTCATCCGCCGCAGCGGCGGCAGCCACGGCATTGCCGCGAGCATCACCGTTGCCGCCGCCAGCACCCCCCACAGCGCGCCGGGCGAAGCGTCGGCCAGCGGATAGAGCGGCAGATAGAACCAGTCGAGCCCGACCGGACTCGGCACCTTCGCGAGGTCCGCCGCGCCCTGACTGAGCGCCGGCTTGACGATCGCCACCGCCAGCAGCGCCAGCATGGTCAGTGCCGCGAGCGTCCGTGGCGGGTTCACCCGCGGCCGCGTGATGCGCTGGATGTGAATCCACAGCATGAACAGCAACACCAGCGGTATGGCAATGTGCAGGAACACCAGCAGCGTGAAGAAACGATTCGACAGGCTCGATGGTGCGAGAAAATTGCGGGCGATCGGCTCGCCGAAGATCGGCAACCAGTCAAGCAGTTCGGTCGAGGTGGTGGCGATGTATTGCGCCAACTGGTCCCACACCAGCCAGTAGCCGGTGATTCCCGACATATAGAGAAACCAGATCACCGGAACGCCGGTCACCCACGAGAACCAGCGGGCGCCGCGATAGCGATCGCGCGCGAACTCCCGCAGGAAATGCAGCACCATTACCACGATCATCATGTCGGAGGCGTAGCGATGGAAACTGCGCATCACTCCGGCGTGCCAGGCATGGCGCGTGGTGTACCATTCGACCGAGGCGTGGGCGTTCTCGACGCCGGTATCGAACAGCATGAACAGGTAGATGCCGCTGACCGCAACGATCCAGAACAGGAAGAAGCCGAGTGCGCCGAGTTGCGCCAGCGGATTGAGGGCGGGGCCGGCGAGACGATCGAGGCCGCGCTCGGCGGCATCGAAGACGCGCGCGAGACCCCGGCGCACCGGCCCGATCATGTCTGTCGCCCGAGCAGCCGAGGCGGCGGAACGCGGCGCAACGCTTCCAGCCTGCGATTTCGTATCCATGCGCGAATGAAGATGATGCCGGCGAGCAGCAGCGACAGACCGCCGATACCGATGCCGAGCGCGATGGCATAGCTGGTCCGGTAGCGGCCCTGCCCGGGATCGTAGACGGTGCAAAGGAAACTCAGGCGATCGATCAGCGCCGAGACGGTGAGCGCGCGGGTGGTGATGCCGAACACCGCTTCTTTCAACGGCTCGATGAACACCGGTAGCGGAAAGTCATCGCCATAGACCTGGCGATAGACCCGGCCGTCGGCGTCGACGATCGTCGTTTGGGCGACGTGATCGAAACCGCCGGCGACCGCCTGATAGCTGAAGCCGAGATCCTGCATCAGCCCAGCCAGCGTCGCCTCGTCGCCGCTGGCGACGTCCCAGCCGGTGGCCGGAATGCCTTGCCGGCCGGCAAACGCCCCCATCCTCTGCGGGCTGTCGCGGCGGGCGTCGAAGCCGATGGTCAGTACCGCGAAACGCTCGGCCCCGAGGCTGCTTCGCGCCTGCGCAACGGCATCGATGAGGTGCTGCGTCGTCACCGGACAAGTGGTGCTGCAACTGCTGTAGACCAGGCTGACGACCAGCGGGCGGCCGCGATAATCGGCGAGCGCGATATGACGGCCCTGCGGGTCGCGCAGCGTGTAGTCACCCAGCGTCGTGCCGATCGCCGCCTCGCTCCTCTCCAGCACGGCGCGCGGGTCGAGCGGACCACCGGTGGACGCAGCAGACGCCTTGGTTATCACTGCCGCGTCGAGCACAACCGCCAGCGTCAACAAGGTAAGGTGGATGAGCGACGCACCGAAGGTGGCCATCGCCGTGGCGCGGCTCGGCGCGCGGTAAAGCCGCCAGCTTCGCCACACGAACACCGCGCCGCCGGCCGCGGCACCGATGCCGTAGATCAGTCCCATGCCGAACCATAGCGGCACCAGTGACAGCGCCGTCAGGGCCACGGTGTGCGCGAGGATTGCCGTGGTCCATACCCGCTCGGAGGCGACGACCGGCAGCATCGGGAAGCCGGCGTTGGCGTAGTCTTCGCGGCGTGCTGCGGCAAGGCTCCAGAAATGCGGCGGAGTCCACAGGAACAGCACCAGCGCCAGCAGCACTGGTACCGTCTGCGGCATCGGATCGACCGCCGCCGCGCCCGCGAGCACGGCGAAGCTGCCGGCCAGCCCGCCGACCACGATGTTCATGGGCGTGCGGCGCTTCAGCCAGACCGTATAGACCACGCCGTAGGTCAGGCCGCCGAGCAGCACGTAAATGGCGCTGACTGCGCCGCCGACAACATAGGCCAGCATCAGCGACAACACCGCAAGGGCAGCGAAGGCCATGAGCCATCCCGCCCCCGGCTGCAACATTCCGCTTGCGAACGGCCGCGTCTCGGTGCGCCGCATGCGGCGATCGAGATCGCGTTCGTAATAGTGGTTGAAGGCACCAGCCGCGCCCGAGGCGCCGAGCACCGCGAACGCGACCGCCAGCACCTCCCACGCCTCGCGGGCCGCGCCCTGCGCCGCCGCCGCCCCCGCGACCGCACTGGCGGCGATCGCGATGCCGATACGGAGCTTGAGCAACGATACTGCGGTACTCAGCGCGGCAAGCACTTTCGCTCTCCTTGTCCGCAACATTCTCAGCGGAACAGCCACAGGTCTGACAGGTATTTCCAGTTGACGAAGTAGTAGAGGACGAAGGACAGGAAGAAGATCGTCACCAGCACGATGGTGCCGGGCAGCTTGATGTGACCCTCGCTGCCGTATTTCGACACCACGTTGGCGCCTGAATGCAGCGGGAACGTCATCTTGTGACCGGCCACGATCTTTTTGCCGAACAGCGCGGTGCCAACCACGATCAGGATGTAAAGGATGCCGCCGAGTGCCGCGAGGACAGCGCTGATGCCGTTCATGCCCATCATCAGGAACGCACCGGGCGAATGCTGGAAGCCGATCACCGCGTCGGTGAAGTTGATGTCCCAGTGCCGCCGCGCCACGCCGAGCGTACCGGCTCCCATCATGAACACCGAGATGCCCGCGGCACCGATGCCGAACAGATAGGGCTGGATCCGTGCAAGGCCCGGCCAGATGATGTCACGCTGGAAAATCAGCGGCAGCACCAGATAGGTGCCGGCCATGAAGGCCAGCGTGGTGCCGGCGACCACCGTGCCGTGGAAGTGGCCCGGAACATAGATCGTATTGTGCATCAGCACGTTGAGCTGCTCGGTGCCGAGCACCACACCGGAGATGCCGCCAATGAAGCCGAACATCACCAGCGACAGGAACATGCCGGAGAATGCCGGATTGCCCCACGGCGCCTTGCGCAGCCATTCGAACACGCCCCTGTTGAAGCCGTTACGCCGCTGCGCCGCCTCGATCGAACCCGGCACGGTGAGGCCGTGGATCATCGAGCCGAGCACCGCCAGATACATCATGTAGCTGGTGTTGACGATCTTCCACTCGGCGCTGATTCCCGGCTCGGCCAGAAGGTGATGCGCCGAAGCGAGCTGCAAGAACAGGATATAAAGGAAAAACGCGCCGCGACTGACCTTCTCCGACAGCGGCTTCGCCCCAAGCACCAGCGCGCCGATCATGTACCATACCGAGACGTGGGCCGAGACGTTGATCTGCTGAGAGGAGTGGCCCATCGCCCACCACACCAGCTTGTACATCAACGGATCGATGTCGCGGATCAGCCCCATCGACCAGAACATGGTGGGAACGAGGATGATCGCTCCAGACACCAGCGTGAAGACGGCAATGATCGCCGCCGTAAGCGCGCCGAAGGTGACGAGGGGGATCGACCCTTCATAGGTACGCTCCGCCTTGGCGATCATCAGCGTCGCGAAGAACAGCCCGACGCCGATCAGCGCGCCAACCGCAAACAGGATAATGCCGAGATAGAAGTGCGGCTTGGCCATCATCGGCGGATACGAGGTGAACATCACCGTCGATTCACCCTGCAACACCGCCACGTTGGTGATGATGGCGCCGACAACCATCAGAACGAAACCGAGCCAGCCGAGCTTCGGCGCGGCGATGCGCGAATTGAGCAGCACGGCGGAGGCGAAATAAAGAACCGCGATCTCAAAAAAGATGATCCAGAACAACAGCACGTTGGCCCCGTGCGCGGTCAGGATCAGATAAAACCACTCGGCGGGCAGAAGATGCACCGCGGGCCAGCGTGTCAACGCCACCAGCAGTCCCATCAGACCGCCGACGGCAAGAAACACCACGGCCGCAACGGCGTTGGCGATAATCAGCCGCTGCGCGGCGATGTCGACCTTGAGACCGGTGAACTGGCAGGTGCGGAAATTCGCTGCCCGTTCACGCGTCGCTCCGACGACTCCCTCGAAGGTGGTCATGCTACTTGGCCTCCGCCTTGCTATCGACGACGATGATCTTGCCGGTCATGGTGTGATGACCGATGCCGCAGAACTCATTGCAGATGATGCCGAACTCGCCGGCCTCGGTCGGCGTGAGGACGATGACGTGCTCGTATCCGGGATGGACCTGGATGTTGATGTTGGTCGGTTGCAGCGAGAAGCCATGCTGCCAGTCGACAGACGACAGATGCAGGCGATAGCTCTGCCCCTTCTCCAGTTGCAGCACCGGCCACCATTGCCACAACCGCCCGAGCATGTAGACGTCGACACCGGCCGGCGGCTTCACGATCGGCGTGCCGGAGTCGTCGCCGACCTGATACTTCTGGGCGAACTCGTCCACCTTGTCCTGATAGGCGCTCGGCACCACGCGATAGGCTTCGGTCGAAAGATTCTGACCGCCGATGAAATGCCAGGCGATCATGAAGAAGAACATGAACAGGCCCCACAGCAGCGCGACGGCGATCCAGATCATTTCGACCCGCTCGACCGGTTCGTTCCACCAGACGCGGCGGTCAGGAGGGGTAATGGCCATCGAATCGCGCTCCTATTTGCCGACCGGGACGTTGGCGACTTCCATCACGCCCCAGACGAGGTAGAGGATGGTGGGAATGGTGACGCCGATGAACAGAAGCAGGAACGGATCATCCAGCACGCGCTGCATGAACGGCACAGGTTCATCGGCCGCAGGCGGCTCGGACGGCTTGACGATGTCGGACATGGCGCAACCCCTTCGACCTTTCGGTTGCAGACTGCCCTCGTTTGCGCACCTCGGCCTTGACTTTGGATAAGTGGCGCCGCGCCGCCCTGGACTAAGTTGCCCGCATGTTGCGGATCGCTCTTCCTGTCGCCTGGCGATACATCCTGGCCGGAGCCGTCATCCTGTCCGGATGCGGGCTATTGCTTGCGGATATGCAGCACCAAGCGACGAAACCACGCGGGACGATCACCGTCATCTATGTCGGCGCTGACGATTGCGCGCCATGCCGCGCCTGGCGCAAAGACGACCAGCCGGCTTTTTTCGGCAGCGCCGCCTTTCAGAAGATCAAGTATCGGGAGGTGATTACATCGCACCTGTACGATCTGTTGGCGGAGTCGCAGTGGCCAGAGGATCTCTCATTCGTGCGCGAGCGAGTGAAGGCGCGGCCCGGTGCGCCGCAATGGTTCGTCATGCAGAACGGCCGTATGATCATTTGGGAAACTGGCCTGTCGGCATGGCCGCGCGTCGTCTGGCCTACGATCCAGGCACAAACCGCTGATCGGCAGGCGAGCTGAGCCATCGGACCTCGCGGAATAATTATTTTGAGGATGGCTCAAGAGGCCATTGACACTTCCGGACGAATATTACCAGATATAGACGTCACGGTTCCACCGGATCGCAAGATTTGGTGGCTAAGAGGGAAGTCGGTGAACCGCGCTTTGCGCATGATTCCGGCGCTGCCCCCGCAACTGTAAGCAGTGAGTTTCGCTCAATTTTTACGTCACTGACGCGTGCATTCCGCGTTGGGAAGACCGGGCGCGACGACGACCTGCGAGCCAGGAGACCTGCCGCGACACCAGAACGTCCACGGGCGGGGTGTCCGGAGGTCGCTTGCTTGTCATGTCGACGTCGTCGGCATGCATCCGGCGCCTGCTCGCATTCAGCCCCCACGATAACCGACCAACGCTACGGGGCTTGCCGATGTCTTTGTCTCTTGATCGCGAACGCGCGACCGATCTTCCGCTCATCCAGTTGCGTCCCGAGTCCCTGATCAAGCCGCCGGCCGAGCCCGGTATGCAGATCATCCGCCGCAACGGGACGGTGTCGCCATTCGACGCCAGCAAGATTTCCGTTGCGATGACCAAGGCGTTCCTCGCGGTCGAAGGAAACACCGCGGCCGCATCGCGCCGCGTACACGAAGCCGTCGAAAAGCTTACCGAGGAAGTCGTTGGCGCCCTCACCCGAAGAATGGGCGACGGACGGACATTCCACATCGAGGACGTGCAGGATCAGGTCGAACTGGCCTTGATGCGGAGCGAACATCACAAGGTGGCGCGCGCCTACGTATTGTATCGCGAGGAACGCGCGAAGCGGCGCGCAGAAGCCGAAGCCGCGAAAAACTCGCAAGTGTCCGCCGGCCCATTGCTTCATGTCAAACTAGCAAACGGCGCGCTGGCCCCCCTCGACGATGCCCGCGTATCGCTGATCGTCCGCGAGGCTTGCGCCGATCTCGACGGCGTCGACCCCGCTCCTGTGCTCGCCGAAACCTACCGCAACCTGTACGACGGCATCAGCCACGACGAATTGGCGCTCGCCAGCGTCATGGCGGCGCGGACGCTGGTGGAGCAGGAACCGAACTACACTTACGTCAGCGCCCGCCTCCTGCTCGACAAGCTCCGCACTGAAGTGCTGTCGTTCGTCCATGATGCTCCGACCAGCGCCTCGCAAGCAGATATGACCACCCGCTATGCCGAATACTTCCCGGTCTACGTCAAGACAGGTATCAAGGCGGAATTGCTCGATCCGGACCTCGGCCGCTTCGATCTCAAGAAGATCGCAGCCGCGCTGAAACCCGAGCGCGATCTCGCCTTTCAGTTTCTCGGCCTGCAAACGCTGTACGATCGTTATTTCCTTCATACCGACGGCAATCGCATCGAATTGCCGCAGGCGTTCTTCATGCGCGTCGCCATGGGGCTGGCGATCCGGGAAATCGACCGCGAAGCCCGCGCCATCGAATTCTACAATCTTTTGTCGTCGTTCGACTTCATGGCCTCGACGCCGACGCTGTTCAACTCCGGTACGTTGCGGCCGCAACTGTCCTCCTGCTTCCTGACCACGGTAGCAGACGATCTCGACGGCATCTTCAAATCGATCAAGGACAACGCGCTGCTGGCGAAATATTCCGGCGGCCTCGGCAATGACTGGACCCGCGTGCGCGGCCTCGGCGCTCACATCAACGGAACCAATGGCGAGAGCCAGGGCGTGGTGCCATTCCTGAAAGTGGCCAACGATACGGCCATTGCCGTCAATCAGGGCGGCAAGCGCAAGGGCGCGGTTTGCGCCTATCTCGAGACCTGGCACATCGACATCGAGGAATTTCTCGATCTGCGCAAGAACACCGGCGACGACCGTCGCCGCACCCACGACATGAATACCGCGAACTGGGTGCCGGACCTGTTCATGCAGCGTGTCGAGGCCGACGGCGACTGGACATTATTCTCGCCGGACGAAACGCCCGACCTGCACGATCTCTACGGCAGGGCTTTCGCGGAGCGCTATATGGCCTACGAGGTCAAAGCCCAACGCGGCGAAATGCGGGTCTTCAAGACGATCCGTGCCACCGATCTGTGGCGCAAGATGCTGACGATGCTGTTCGAAACCGGGCATCCGTGGATCACGTTCAAAGACCCCTGCAACCTGCGTTCGCCGCAACAGCACGTCGGCGTCATTCACTCGTCCAATCTCTGCACCGAAATCACGCTGAACACCTCGGACGACGAAGTCGCGGTTTGCAATCTGGGCTCCGTCAACCTGCTCAACCATATTGCCGATGGCGGGCTCGACGACGCACGGCTGAATCGCACGATCACGACCGCCATGCGGATGCTCGATAACGTCATCGACATCAACTTCTACACCATCCCGGAGGCGCGCCGTTCCAACCTCCAGCACCGCCCGGTCGGCCTCGGCTTGATGGGATTCCAGGACGCCATTCAGGCGTTGCGCATCCCAATGGCGTCGGAGGCCGCCGTGGCTTTCGCCGACATCAGCATGGAAGCAATTTCCTTCCATGCGATCGCGGCATCGGTCGATCTCGCCACCGAACGCGGCCGCTATCCCTCCTTCGACGGATCGCTGTGGAGCCATGGCATCCTGCCGCTCGATTCCATCGAACGGCTGGCCGATGCGCGCGGCGCGCTCGATCTCGACCGCTCCGCGACACGTGATTGGGAAACCCTGCGCACGCGGGTCCGAAGCACCGGAATGCGCAATTCCAACGTGATGGCGATCGCGCCGACCGCGACTATCTCCAATATCTGCGGTGTCACGCAATCGATCGAACCTGCCTACCAGAACCTCTACGTCAAATCGAACATGTCCGGCGATTTCACCGTCGTGAACGAACTTCTCGTCCGCGATCTGAAAGCGCGCGGACTCTGGGACGAGGTGATGGTCAACGACCTGAAATACTTCGATGGCAGCATCGGCGCCATCGACCGCATTCCCGATGACCTCAAGGCGCTCTACGCCACCGCCTTCGAGATCGACTGCGCATGGCTGGTCGAAGCCGCGGCGCGCCGCCAGAAATGGATCGATCAGGCGCAATCGCTCAACCTCTATATCGCCAATCCGTCCGGCAAGAAGCTCGACGCGCTCTATCGTCTCGCATGGGCGCGCGGTCTCAAGACCACCTATTACTTGCGTTCGCGCAGCGCCACGCACGTCGAGAAATCCACCCTCAAAGGAACCGACGGAAAACTCAACGCCGTCTCCTCAACCACGCTGATGTCGCCGCACGCCCCGATCCTGCTGCCGCACACTGAAACGGCGCCCGATCTCAACGGGGTACTCGCCTGTTCCATCGACAATCCCGACTGCGAAGCCTGCCAGTAAGCGGCCCAAAAAGGAGAACGAACAATGCTTGACTGGTCAGACTCATCGACATCCTCGCGCGCATCCGCAATTCCCTTTGCTTCCCCGCAAAACTTGTCGAGTGAGCAGACGGGCCTGGGCGCCATCGACCGCACTGGCGGCCGCGTGTCGGTTGACGAGAAGCGCATGATCAACTGCCGCGCCGACGTCAATCAGCTGCTTCCGCTCAAGTACAGGTGGGCATGGGAAAAGTACCTTGCGGGCTGCAACAATCACTGGATGCCCACCGAAATTTCCATGCAGGCCGATATCGCTCTATGGAAATCGAAGGATGGCCTGACAGAAGACGAACGTCACGCCATCAAGCGTAACCTCGGCTTCTTCGCGACCTCTGAAAGCCTCGTCGCCAACAATATCGTGCTGGCGATCTATCGCCACCTCACCAATCCGGAATGCCGGCAATATCTGCTACGGCAAGCCTTCGAGGAGGCGGTTCATACCCACACCTTCCAGTACATCGTCGAAAGTCTCGGCCTCGACGAGGGCGAGCTATTCAACATGTATCGCGAGGTGCCGTCGATCACCGACAAGGCGGCATGGGCGCTGAAGCATACCCAGAACCTCGACGATCCGGACTTCAGAACCGGAACGCCGGAAGCCGACCAGGCTTTCCTTCGCGATCTTGTCGCCTTCTATGTCGTGTTCGAAGGCATGTGGTTCTACACGGGCTTCGCGCAAATCCTGTCGCTTGGCCGCCGCAACAAGATGGTCGGCATCGCCGAGCAGTATCAGTACATTTTGCGCGACGAGTCGATCCACTTGAACTTCGGTATCGATGTCATCAATCAAATCAAGATCGAGAATCCGCACCTATGGACCAAGGCATTCCAGGAGGAAGTCCGCGGCATGATCCAGATCGCCGCCGAACTTGAGGCAGCCTATGGCCGGGACACGATGCCGCGCGGCTTCCTTGGTCTGAACGCGACACTGTGCGAGCAGTATATGCATTTCATCGCCAACCGCCGTTGCGCCCAGATCGGCCTCTCCCCGGTCTTTGCCGACGCCGAGAACCCGTTCCCGTGGATGTCGGAAGCGATGGACCTCAAGAAGGAAAAGAACTTCTTCGAGACCCGCGTGATCGAGTATCAGAACGGCGGCGCACTGAGTTGGGAATAATTAGGATCTGGATCACCAGTAACGAGACATGTCGGACTTAGTTTGAGACCCTGTCTCGTTACACGGAGGGGCCGTGCTTCAGGGTACCGATCCCCTTTCCCGCCAACCGACTCGTTCTTAGAGGGCAATCGACTCGTTCTTAATGTGTCGGCATAAATGACTTAGGCATTGGTGGGCCCGGCAGGACTCGAACCTGCAACCAGACCGTTATGAGCGGCCGGCTCTAACCATTGAGCTACAGGCCCCGCCAGACGTCGGGGACCGACGGTGGCGACGCGAACACCCCTTACAATGGTCCGGGCTTCGCGGCAATCCGGCAAGACCCTTTTGGTGAGCCCGGGCTTGAAAGATCACAAGGTCTGACGGACCGGAAGCGAAAAGCAATGGCAAAACCAATCCGGCTCGCCGGCTTGCGGCCTTCACAGCGCCCAATCGTGATCACCGAATACCAGCCTGATCCGCCATGCCGGCCGCTCTCGATCCGCAGTGTCGGCCGCTATGGGCAATATCGTCAGAAGGTGGCCCTCGCCTTCATATAGAACGTTCGCCCCGGCTGCGGTAATCCCCACGCCAGTTCGTAATTCTGGTCGAGAAGGTTCTTGACGCCGCCCGCGACTTCGAAATTGTCGGTGACGCGATAGGACGCCTGAATGTTGGCCAGTGTATAGGCACCGGTCAGCGTATACGGAAACGCTTGCGCCGGGCTCGTCAAGACATCGCTCCAGCGATCGCTGGCAATCTCGAGGCTCGGCGTGATCGTCAGCCGGTCGATCGGCCGCCACGCCATGTACAGGAACGCCTTGTGCGTGGGTACACCGGTTGGCCGCAAATTCGGCTGCAGCGGATCGTTGACGGTACGATAGATGTAGGTGTAGTTGCCGCCCACACTGACCTGTTGCGAAAGCGCCGTCTCACCGGATACCTCGAAGCCATAATAGTGGCCATCACCGACATTCTGCGTCTGCGTCCGGCCGGGGCCGACCTGCACCGTCTGAATCAGATCGCGCACATCGCTGTAGAACAGCGCCGCGGCAAGCCTGGTGTCGCCGGCAAAGCGCCCCTTCCATCCGAGTTCATAATTGGTGGCGCGCTCGGGCCCGAGGTTGGGATTTGGCACGGCTGTCCCAAATCTTGTGCTGTACAGTTCGAAGATGGTCGGGAAGCGTGCGCGGTCCGACACGCTGGCGTGGAATTGGGCATTCTCGGCATAGCGCCAGATCGCGGCGGCCTGCCAGTTGAACGCGTCGGCGCCACCTTTCGGATATTCAAACGGCTGCATGTTGGGGGCGCGCGGAGGACTCGAACTCCTGATCTCCTCGGCCTTGTCGATCGTATACTTGTCGTAACTCACCCCACCGACAAGATCGAAGTTCCGCGTCAGGTGGAATGTGTTCTCCAGCGCGGCCGACCATGTGGTCTGCGCCTGCTGTTGCTTCGGCTCGACAAAATTAATGACCGGGCTGCTGTTCGTCGGATGATGATGCTGCCACTCGTTGTGAACATCCTGCCGGTAGTGAAACGCCGCCTTGAGCGTATTCATCGGTATCAGTTCGGTCCCGGCCTCGACGGACCCTCCGCGCGCATAGTCCTCATAGTAGCTGCGAAAACGGTTATTGGTGGATTGGGTCGTATAGGAAATATTGTCGAACGCATCCAGCGCGTTGTCGAACGTGTTGTAGTAGAGCTTGGTCTTCACGTACGACGCATCACCAAGCTGGGTATTGGACGCAAACGACAAATTCTGAATGTTCCACCACGGCCAGCGCCAATAGCTGTTCGGCGGCACCAGGGGATTGGTGTAAACGTTCAGCGGCGCGCCCTTCTCACCCGCCTGCTTGATATAGTTGATGCTGTATTCGTCGGTGGCGTTCGGCGTGTAGCCGGCCTTGAGATTCACCCGCCAGTCGCGACTGTCCGAACTGCCCCGTTGCCCGGACGGCTGCAACGACCCGAGCGTCGGTTGATAGTCGCGCGACAATGACCAGAAGTCCTGGTTGAGATAGCTCGCGCTGCCCTGCACATAGAAATCCTGCTGGCGCGATCCGGCCATCGCATAGCTATTCCAGCCCTGAAACGTGCCCCGATTGTCGAAGGTCGCACCACTCATGAACTCCGCCTCGAACGGCTTGGTCGGTTTGCGCGACACCAGATTGATCGCGCCGCCCATGGCGCCGGGGCCGTTCAGTACCGACGAATAGCCCTTCTGGACCTGGATCTCGGACATATCGTTGGTAAGGAAACGACCGTAGTCGAGGCGATTGTCGGCGGGGAGATAGACGCGCACGCCGTCGATCGTCAGCGGCACCTGCCAACGGCCGAAACCGCGAACGAAGATATCGCTCTCATTGCGTCGGCCATTGGAATCCAGAGTGCTGGTGACGCCGGGAATCAGGTTGACCGCTTCATCGAGGGTCTTCTTTTCGAAGGTCCAGGTCTGCTCGCGAGTAACCGTCGAACTACCGATGCCAGCCTCACCCTGCTGAGCGCCGGAGACGTAAATCTCGCCGAGTTGATAAACCCCGCCACGATCCTGCGCCCCCGCGCCAACCGTCAAGGCAACAAGCGCCGCCGACGACAGGAGCACGCTCCTGCCGGCAATTCCGAATGATCTTTCCACGCCAACCCCCGCCGCGCTATCGTTATATTTATATGAATATATCGATAAGCAGCGATGACGAAGTGCGGAACCGGCGGCATATTGCCGCGCCCGCGAGAACGATTCGAAATTGCTTGCAGCTCTTGAAGCAGCGTCGCGCTGTCGTCAACTCATGCGCGCGCAAGTATCAGACGCCGACGCGCGCGGTACAGCAACGAGACGACGATCGTGATATTGAGCGCATTCCAGCCGAGACCGTTGAGAAATGCGGCGGCATAAGAGCCGGTAGCGTCAAAAATAACACCGGAAATCCAGCCGCCGAACGACATGCCGACCACCGATGCCAGGATGACGATGCCGACCCGCGTTGCCGCCTGTGCGGCCGGCATCGATTCCCGCACGATGATGGCATAGCTCGGCACGATCCCTCCCTGGAATAGCCCGAACAACGCGGAGATGACATATAGCGACGTCAGACCGTCGAAGAACAGGAACATCAGCAACGCCAGTCCCTGTGCGATGGATCCGATCAGCAACGTGCGCAATCCGCCGATGCGATCGGCCAGAAAGCCCGAACCGATCCGGCTGATGATCCCGAAGCCAAGCATCAGCGACAGCATCTCTGCACCGCGCGCCGCGCCGTAACCGAGGTCGCCGCAATAAGCCACGATATGAACCTGCGGCATCGCCATCGCCACGCAGCAGCTGATGCTGGCAAGGCCGAGGATCGCCGTCAAAGCATTGTTCCCGAGTTTCAGGTCAACGCGCGGCGGCGGAGAATTGACATGGCTTTGCTGCGAGCCGCTTCCCATCTGGCTGCGCAATATCATTGTCGTGACCGTCATCGCGATGGCGACAAATATGCCCACCGCGATGTGCATCGACCGCCAGCCCGCGGATTGCATGCCCCAGGTCAGGATCGGCGGCCAGATTGCGCCCCCGGCGTAGTTGCCGCTGGCGGCAATTGTGACGGCAACACCGCGATAACGATCGAACCAATGCGAGGCTTCAGTCATCAATGGACCGAATGTCGCTGAAGAGCCCAGACCGATGGCAAAATGCAAGACGACGACCTGCCAGAGGGCCGTGGAGTATCCGATGCCGATGTATCCCAAGGCCATGATCGCGATACCGGCACCGATCGCGGAAACGATACCGAGCCGGTCGGTCATCTTGCCGGTGACGACGCCGCCGAGCCCGAATCCCAGCATCACCATCGTGAACGCCAGCGAGGCGCCCCCGCGCGAGGCATTGAACTCACCCTGCACGACCGGCAGCGCCACGACCACGGACCACATGCCAACGCTGCCGATCGAACCGATCAATACAGCGACTGCCAGCCGCACCCATGCCTTGCGAGAGTCGGGGACGAATTTGCTCGAATCGAGCGCCGAACTGGAACTTTGTGCCATAACGCAACTTCGTCGGCCCGCATCGCGCGGTCAAGCAATTGGCCACGCATTCGAGACATGCACGTTTGCCGGCACAAAACAGGAACACAGAACAGACCGCTTCAGGCGCGGCAATGCCGGAACCCATATTTCAAGAACAAGCGCCCCGGGGCGCTTTACCGGGTCTAGCCGTTCAAAGACGGCGTCGATGCTTCGCTCGTCGACGGCCCACCAATCGATCTTTTTCAGGCAGTTGGATGCGCGGGACAAGTTCGCGCATGACGACAGGCGATCCCATCACGGCTGAGATGAAAGGAACGCCAAAACGCCGCCGGTTAACTGTTTGCTAACCATACACCGGGCAAATTTTGCCGAGTGAAGTCGAGTGTCGTGATTGCAAATCGAGGGCCTGCCCTTGGATGCCAGTACGGTACCTCAATTTCGAAACGGTGGCCTGTCGGCCGCCGCACAGACGTTTGGCGCACGCGGGCGGCAAACGCGAGGGGATACCGCAACGATGACGGATACGACGCTCGGGCAAGGCGCCGAAAAGACGGCAGGGGGAATCCCCAGCTTCAGCGACATCGTCACCATGCTGAAACGCGGCGATCTGGCGCTGGCCTTCGGCGTCCTAACTATTCTCGTCGTGCTTATTCTCCCGCTGCCCTCGTTGGTGCTGGATTTCTTTCTGGCGATCTCGATCACCCTTTCGATCCTGATCCTGATGACCGCTCTGTTCATTCAGGCTCCGCTGGAGTTCTCCGCCTTCCCGACCATCCTGCTGATCTCGACGATGTTGCGGCTATCGCTGAACCTCGCTTCGACGCGATTGATCCTGTCGCACGGGCATGAGGGCACCGCAGCCGCCGGCCACGTCATCGAGGCGTTCGGCAATTTCGTGATGAGCGGCAACTTCGTCATCGGCATCATCGTCTTCGCCATCCTGGTGATCGTCAACTTCGTCGTCATCACCAAAGGTTCCGGCCGCATCGCCGAAGTCGCCGCGAGATTCCACCTCGACGCCATGCCCGGCAAGCAGATGGCTATCGACGCCGATCTGTCCGCCGGCTTGATCGATGAAAAAACAGCAAAGGAACGCCGCAAGGCACTCGAGGACGAAAGCGGTTTCTTCGGCGCCATGGACGGCGCCTCGAAGTTCGTGCGCGGCGATGCCATCGCCGGACTGCTGGTAGTGTTCATCAACATTATCGGCGGCATCATCATCGGCGTCGCGCAGCAGGGGCTCGGCTTCTCCGAGGCGGCGCGCACCTACACCTTGTTGACTGTCGGCGATGGTCTGGTGACGCAGGTCCCGGCGCTGATCGTCTCGACCGCCGCGGGCCTGCTGGTGTCGAAGGCGGGCGTGACCGGCGCCGCCGACAAGGCGCTGATGCGACAGCTCTCCGGCTATCCTCAGGCGCTGGGAATGTCGGCCGCCGTGATGATCGTGCTGGCGGCGCTGCCGGGCATTCCGATGATTCCGTTTCTGGCGCTCGGCGGCGGCGCTGCCGCCCTGGCATGGCAATCGCGCAGTCGCCGCCATGCGGCCGCAACGGCCGAGGCAGTAGCAGCCGCGGCGCCGGCAGCCGCGGCGGCCGCCGCAGGCGCGGAAGAACCGATTTCAACCGCCCTGAAGATCGACGACCTCAAGATCGAGCTGGGCTATGCCCTGCTTCCACTGGTCAACGGCCCTGACGGCACCGACCGCCTGACCGAGCAGATCAAGGCGTTGCGGCGTTCGCTTGCCATGGAGATGGGCTTTGTGATGCCCGCGGTGCGCATCCTCGATAACGTCCAGCTCGAAGCCAACACCTACCTGATCAAGATCAAGGAAGTCGATGCCGGCTCCGGGCGCGCCTGGCCGAACCAGTACATGGTGATGGATCCCGCGGGCAATCAGGTCAGCGTCCCCGGCATCCATACCACTGAACCGACCTTCGGGCTGCCAGCCACCTGGGTCGACGCCGGACTGAAAGAGGAAGCGACTCTGAAAGGTTACACCGTCGTCGATGCGGCGACAGTGCTGTCGACGCACCTCACCGAACTGCTCAAGAACAACATGTCGGACCTCTTGTCCTACGGCGAGGTACAAAAGCTTCTGAAGGAATTGCCGAAGGAACAAGCCGAACTGGTCAAGGATATCGTGCCGAGCCAGATCAACGTCTCCGGCATCCAGCGCGTATTGCAACTGTTGCTCGCCGAACGCATCTCGATCCGCGATCTCTCGACCATCCTGGAAGGCATCGCCGACGCGCTGGCATTCTCGCGCAACCCGGCCACGCTGGTCGAACACGTTCGTGCACGGCTGGCGCGGCAAATCTGCGCCCACAACACGTCGCCCAACGGCTACCTGCCGCTGATCGCGCTTTCAGCGAAATGGGAGCAGGCGTTCGCCGAGTCCCTGATCGGCCAGGGCGACGAGCGCAGCCTGGCTATGGCCCCATCCAAACTTTCCGAGTTCATGACGGCGGTTCGCGACCGCTTCGAGCAGGCTGCACGCGAAGGCGAGGCTCCGGTGCTGGTGACTTCGGCGGCGATCCGCCCGTTCGTGCGCTCACTGGTCGAGCGCTTCCGCTCGCAAACCACCGTCATGTCGCAGGCGGAAATTCATCCGCGCGCCCGGCTGAAAACGGTGGGAAGCATCTGAATCCGGCTCCCGGATCCTGCCGACCAAGCCAGAAACCACTGCGACTTTTTGACAACAGACAACCGTTTTGCCGAATGGTTGACGGAGCGTCGACGGTCAGCCGCAAATCCAACCTCACTTTGGAACCCTAATTAAGTAATTGATATTTATTACTTAGTTTGAGAGGGCGGCTGACTTGTTGAGTTTCCCGTCGCGGGACTTCAACATTTATCACCGCCTTGTGATGCCCCCTTCGGAACGAAAAGACGGCTTCTTACGTTTTAGTCACGAAGTTCGAAGCAGGGGTTTGAACCTGCCGGAGCAATGGGGAGACCCAATTGCAGATGGCAGCAAGAACGGCAGGAGGCTTCCATGAACCATTCGATTTACAGCGCCGATCGCATGACCCATCTCAAGATCGTGGTCGTGGCGCTGGTGGCTGGTATCGCAGTGGCAGGCTTCGGCATCTCGGCTCGGATTAATGCGGACAGCGGCGTGCAGACGGCGCGCGTCATCAAGGCTGGTGCGCCGGTTGCGTTGTCGAGCACCGATACAACGATGGTGGTTCGCTAACAGAGATTCAGGAATTCACGAGGCTCTTTACATGCCCCCCAAAGTCGCCACGTGAATGTGTCGTAGAGGTCAACTCCCCCCAAGTTGGCCCACGATAACGAAGAACGCCCGTCCCCCCGCGGGCGTTTTTCATTTGTGGGGTCCCATCATTGACCTGTCGCCATAGGCAACGGATACGCCATCCCCACCGTCGCGGGCACAATCGCCATCAATCGCAAGGCAGCATTCGGATTGGCGCGGCGCGCCGTCTCCGGCGCAAGCTCCGCAACAAAAAACCCGGACTTCACAGCCCGGGTTCGATGTCACTGATTATCTTGGCAATCCAGTTCAGGCGACCGCCCCGATCCGCGCCCGCATCAAGCCAATGCTGTTGAGGTCCGCCTGCTCACGGGCGCTTTCCTCGGCGCGCTCGCGCGCCTGGTCGCGTTCGTCGAGCAGTTCGACCTTCTTGAGCTCTTCGAAGGCTTCTCCCAATTGCGCCTTGGCATCTTCCAACTGGACCCGCAATTCGTCGGCCGAACGCGTCAGGTTCTCGCGACGCTGGATCGCCGCCTTGGCATAGGTCGGATAGGCGAAATGCGTCGGGTCGTTGATGCCGGCGCGCTCCTGCTCGGTCTCGATCTCATGCTCGAGGTCAACCGACATACGCTGAAAATCGGCGATCATGGCCTCGATCTGAGCGACCCTTCGGCGCTTCTCATCGACCTGAAATTTCTTCAGACGAATGAGGGTTTCACGTGACTTCATCGACTCGTACTCCCCAGAAGTCCCGCTCGGAAGACGGGACGAAACCGGCTCCTCATCAGGACCCCGCCGGTGGATAACAGACGAGCGGATGATGGCCCGACAAAGTTAGCTTTCCGTTTCCAAAGTTCCTAGGATTTGCTGGAGTTGCCGATAGCCCTCCCCCAATCCGGCGACCTCGTCCTTGGCCTGACGGAGGAAATCCTCCAGCGGGTCATGCAGCCGGATCGCCTGATCGACCTCCGGGCTGGAACCCGCCCGATAGGCCCCGAGCCGGATCAGTTCCTCCATATCGGAATAGGTCGCCATCACCTGACGGGCCCGGGTAATCACCGGCAGGTATGCCGGATCGGCGCTCCTCGGCATGGTGCGCGATACCGACTTGAGAACGTTGATGGCGGGGTAGCGGCCGCGCTCGGCGATGGAACGCTCCATGACGATGTGACCGTCAAGGATGCCGCGCACCGCGTCTGCGACCGGCTCGTTGTGATCGTCGCCATCGACCAGCACGGTGAAGATGCCGGTGATGCTGCCGTCGCCGATACCCGGGCCGGCACGCTCCAGCAGTTTCGGCAATTCGGTGAAGACCGTCGGCGTATAGCCCTTGGCGGTCGGCGGCTCACCGGCGGACAGGCCGATTTCGCGCTGCGCCATGGCAAAGCGCGTCACCGAATCCATCATGCACATGACATCCTTGCCCTCGTCGCGAAAATACTCCGCGATCGCCAGCGTCAGGTAAGCCGCCTGCCGCCGCATCAAGGCCGGTTCATCCGATGTCGCCACCACCACAACCGACCGCGCCAGGCCTTCGTCACCGAGGTCGTCCTGCAGGAACTCCTGAACTTCGCGGCCACGCTCGCCGACCAGACCGATCACCGAGATATCCGCGTCGACGTTTCGGGCCAGCATCGACAAAAGCACCGACTTGCCGACACCCGAGCCGGCGAAGATGCCCATGCGCTGGCCGCGGCAGCAGGTCAAAAAGGTATTGAGCGCCCGCACGCCGAGGTCGAGGGGGCTGCCGACCCGCCGGCGCGAATGTGCTGGCGGCGGCGAGTTCCGATACGGCATCGGCACCGCGCCTTGCTCCAGCGGCCCCTTGCCGTCGATCGGCTCACCCATCGCATTGAGAACCCGGCCGAGCCAGGATGGCGACGGCCTGACCCGCCCCGAAGCGTTGGCAATCACCGCACGGCAGCCGCGCCGGACCCCGTCGAGCCCGGCGAACGGCATCACCACGGCATTGTTGCCGGTAAAGCCGATCACCTCACAGGGGATGAAACGATCGGTGCCGGTCTCGATCACGATCCGCGCCCCGACCGACATCGCATGGATCGGCCCGGCGACCTCCACCATCAGGCCGCGCACCCCGACGACACGGCCATAAATATTGACGCCGTCGATGTCGTCGATCTGCGCCGCCAGCGCCTTCATAGGGAAAACCTTAAGTTTTCACAGGCTGTCGGACCGGCTTTAACTTCGTGTTTACCCGCATCGTTAATCATTACGTCACTGTCTTTGGTGACTGAGGGTACCCGCACGTCAGAATGAAGGTGCGAGTCCGAAGTGTCGGTCAGGCCCGACTCTTGATGCGAAACTTGGGTGAAAACGGAAAACAGAAACGGCCTCGACGCAACGTTTTAGGGCGATTCGACAAAAATTGCACGATAGAGCTTGCGGAAAGGAATCAGGTTTTGTTAACCATATCTCGTCAGGATTCGAATCAGTTGTTCAAAGGCGTTTTGAGTGCCGCAAGTGCGGCCGACCTGACGCCCGGAGCGGCGACGATAGGGGACTGGCATGCGCGTATTGCTGATTGAAGATGACAGCGCCGTCGCGCAGTCGATTGAATTGATGCTTAAATCCGAGAGTTTCAACGTCTATACGACGGATCTCGGGGAAGAAGGCGTCGATCTCGGCAAGCTCTACGATTACGATATTATCCTTCTCGACCTCAATCTGCCGGACATGTCGGGCTACGACGTGCTCAAGCAGCTTCGCGTCTCGAAGATCAAGACACCCATTCTGATCCTCTCCGGCCTCGCCGGCATCGAGGACAAGGTCAAGGGCCTCGGCGTCGGCGCCGACGACTACATGACCAAGCCTTTCCACAAGGATGAACTGGTTGCGCGTATTCACGCCATCGTTCGCCGCTCCAAGGGCCACGCCCAGTCCGTCATCCAGACCGGTGATCTCGTCGTCAACCTCGACACCAAGACGGTCGAGGTCGGCGGCCAGCGCGTGCATCTGACCGGCAAGGAATATCAGATGCTGGAGCTGCTCTCGCTGCGCAAGGGCACCACGCTGACCAAGGAAATGTTCCTCAATCATCTCTATGGCGGCATGGACGAGCCGGAACTGAAGATCATCGACGTCTTCATCTGCAAGCTCCGCAAGAAGCTGGCCAACGCCTCCGAGGGTCGCAACTTCATCGAAACCGTTTGGGGTCGCGGCTATGTGCTACGCGAGCCGAGCGACGACGAAGTCCGCATTCCGGCTTGAGCTTTTCAGGCGGGCGACCATCCCGCTCCTCCCCGACTGACCCCGCCCCTCAAAGGCGGGGTTTTTGTATGGTTCGCGCTGTTTCGCTTCCGCCGGGCCGAACCAAAGGCGGAGCATCAGCGTGCTGGCCTGATGCGTTTTCTGAACGCCGACCGGATATTGGCACGACGCCGCAAGCCTATGAACCGGGGTTACTTCGGCGTGCCAGCCGCTTTGAACGATTGCGCGACGGCGGCCGGTACGATCGATGGCGAAGCCCGAAGCAGATTGGGACTATAGAGACCACGGCGATCCGCAATGGGCCGGAAGGTATCGGTCAGCCCAACCACCGTCTCCGCCGCACCGAGGGCGAGAAAGCCATCGTCGGGCATCGCCCTCGCCAATCGCTTGAAGACTGACACCTTGGTGTCTTGATCGAAATAGATCATCACGTTGCGGCAGAAAATGACGTCAAAAGTGCCCAGGTGCGATATATCCTGAAGCAGGTTCAACTGCTTGTATTGGACCATGGCGCGAATGTCGGGATTGATCTGCCACATGTCGCCGATCTGCCGGAAGTATTTCACCAGCATTTGGATCGGCAATCCGCGCTGAACCTCGAACTGGCTGAAAATTCCGGCCTTCGATTTTTCCAGCACGCCCTGGGAGAGATCCGTGGCCACGATCTCGACCCGCCAACCATTGAGCGCCGCACCGAACTCCCTCAGGCACATCGCGATCGAATAAGGCTCCTGACCGGTCGAACAGGCTGCGCTCCAGATACGCAGGACCCGCCGGCTCGCACGCGTTTGCAGGAGCGCCGGCACGATCAGCTCACGCAAATGATCGAATGGAATCCTGTCTCGAAAGAAGAACGTCTCATTGGTCGTCATGGCTTCGGCGACGTGAACGGCGAATTCTTCCGAGCCGGCCTTGATCTTCTGGACGAGTTCGCTGATGCCGCCCAGCCCATACTTGCGGGCAACGGGAAGCAACCTGCTTTCGACCAGGTACTGCTTGTCTGCCGAGAGATCGAGGCCGGAGCGTTCTTTCAGAAGCTTGCGCAGGAAATCGTAGTCCGTCGGTGTCACGATCGGTCCCCTGCAAACAACCTGACGACCCTCGAGCCGATCTGACCAAGCGGAAGAATGGCCGCGCAAATGCCCGCGTGGGCGGCGGCACCGGGCATTCCCCAGACCACGCTGCTCGCCTCGTCCTGGGCGATAACGCTGCCACCGGCCGCAATGATCGACTTGCCGCCGCGCATGCCGTCGGACCCCATTCCGGTCAGCACGACGGCCAGCATCGCCCCCTGCCAGATATCGACCGCCGAGGTAAACATCGGATCGACCGCAGGCTTGCAGAAATTCACCGGCGGGCCGTCATCCAGTACGATGACGGTCTTGCCGTCACGACGAGCGACGCGCATGTGCCGGCCGCCGGGCGCGAGGTAAACCTGCCCCGCGACAACCGGCTCGCCATCAATGCCCTCGTGGACCGGACGACCGCAGGTACGGGCCAGATGCTCGGCCAGAATGGTCGTGAAGGTCGGCGGCATATGCTGCGTGATCAAGACCGGGACTCGATCGATCACCGGCTTGATCTCGGCAATCAGGCTCATCAATGCCTGCGGGCCACCGGTCGAGGATCCAATCAGCAGGGCTCGTGGCCGCTGCGTGCCAAACGGCCGCAGGGCTGGGGGCGCCGCCGCGCCGGACGCCGCGGTGAAGCGTCTGACGTGATCTTGCCCGCCCTCGAGCGATGGCGCCAGCGGCGGGCTCGTCACGGCAACAGCCGTGCGTCGAGTCCGGGCGCCGAGATTGCGGATCTTTTCAACCAGGTCGCGCCGAAAGATCTCGGCCGCACCGGGCTCACGGGTGCTTTCCGGCTTCGGGATATAATCCGATGCGCCAAGCGATAGCGCCTTGAGGCTGACCTCGGCGTTGCGGCGTGTCAGCGTCGACGCCATGATGACGACGAGGTTACGCTTCTTTGCCAGCAAGATCGGCAATGCCGAAATGCCGTCGAGGTCCGGCATCTCGATATCGAGAACGGCGACGTCCGGATCGATCCGCCCGATCTGGTTGACGGCGTCGCGCCCCGTGCGCAGCGAGCCCACCACCACCATATCCGGCTCGGCTTCGATCCAGCGCGTGATCAACCCGCGGATCACGGCCGAGTCATCGACCACCATGATACGCAATGGCTCCGGGCGAGACACATCGGTAATCGCCCCTGCGACAGCAACACTCATAACTCACCCAACGCAAACTGACGATGTCGCGGTCGACGGAACTGAGAACACAAACTGAACCCCCAGATACGACGATTCAGATGAGTCCGACCTCGTGGAATTTGGCAGTGACAATGTCCTTGTCAAAGGGCTTCATGATGTACTCATTGGCGCCGGCATGCAGTGCCCGCGCAATGTGGGCCACATCGTTCTCGGTGGTGCAGAACACCACCTTCGGCTCGTCGCCGCGATGCATTTGACGCAGGTTTCGCAGAAACTCGTAACCGTCCATGACCGGCATGTTCCAGTCCAGCAGAATGCCGTCCGGCAATCCCCGCTTGCAGACCTCGAGTGCCTTCTCGCCATCCTCGGCTTCGAAAATCTGAAAATCCAGGCCCTCGAGAATGCGCCGTGCGACCTTGCGGATGACGCTTGAATCGTCAACTACCAAACACGTTTTCATGTCAGCCTCTACTCACCGCTCGGCCCCTCATCGGGACACTTGCTCTACTTACGATGCTCGCCGCCTCAGGCAGCCAGCATGTCGGATGAAATTTCCAGTACACGATCAACGTCAAGAACGACCATCAACTGCCCATCGAGCCGATGCACGCCCGCCGCCATCTTGGCCATCCGCGGATCGAGATTGACCGGATTCACTTCGCGGCCGTCATCGGAGAGCTTCAATACCTCGCCGATCGAATCGATCAGCAATCCATAGGACTCGCCGCGCAGATCAACGCCGACCGCCATCGGCGGACGATCGCTGCTGGCCTTCGGCAGCCCGAGCCTCGCGCGCATGTCGATCGCGGTTACGATCCGGCCGCGCAGGTTGAGGACACCAGCGACGTCCTCGGACGCCAGTGGCACCCGGGTCAGCCGCTCCGGCATGAAGACATCCTGCACGCGGGAAATCGGCAGTCCGAACAACTGCTCGCCGATCATGGTCGTAACGTATTCGGTGACCGCACCTTCAACGCCGGAAGTCGCTGGGTTCATCGTCATGTCCTTACGCTGCCTGATCCATGTCGGAGGCCTGTTCTTTCAGCGCGGCAATCAATCCCGGCCGATCGAACTTGGCGACATAGTCATGGAAACCCGCCTGACGACCGCGCTCGATCGCCGCTGGAGAAATCATCGACGACAGCGCGATGATCGGAATGTCATTGAAGCGCTGGTCGGCACGAATGGTTTCGGCAAATTCGAAGCCGTTCATGTCCGGCATTTCGATATCGGTGAGGACCACATCGAATTGCTGACCCGAGCGGAGCGCAACCAACCCTTCTTCGGCGTTGGTGGCTACCCGCACGCGATAGCCGGCGGCCTTCAGGACCGGCGACAGCATGCTGCGGAAGAACGCGGAGTCATCCACCAGCAGGATCGACTGCGCATTCGCGGACGGACGCATTTCCCGGCGATTGAACCAGTCGGCGAACGCCATCGGCAGGAAGTGACCGACATCGATGACTTCGGTGGCATGCCCCTTGATCACCGCGGAGCCGAGAATGCCTTTATGATTGCTGGCGACTTCGATGTGGAGATGCTCTTCAACAATATCGATGATCTCATCGACCACCAATCCCATGGCACGTCCGTCATCGGCGAAAACGAGGATCGGCTGTACGCCGTCGCTCGCAATCGAAACGTCATCCATCTGCACCAGCGGCATCAACTGGTCGCGGTATTGCACCATGTAGCGACCGTTCGACAACTCGATCTTGTCCGCCGGAATTTCTTCGAGCCGGGTAATCAACGCCAGCGGGACCGCCTTGGGCTGCGACGAACCGGCGCGGAACACCAACAGCGAGGTCATCTGCTCGGCAGCCGCGCCGCGCGTCGCGGCGTTTTCATCGACGATCTCGCGCTGAACGGCAACCGAGGTACCCAGCGCCTGCGCGATACCGTTCGGATCGATGATCATGATCACCGCGCCATCCCCGAGGATGGTGTTGCCGGAGAACATGCCGATGTGGCGCAGCTTGGTCGACATCGGCTTGACGACGATTTCCTCGGTATGGAAAACACCATCGACGACGATGCCGAACGTCTGATTGCCGACCTGCGTTACAACGATGAAGCCGTTTTCCGGATCGCTCGAGGTGCCGTCATCGATCTTGAGCAGCTTCTTGAGGTGCATCAGCGGCAGCAACTTGTTGCGCAGCCGCAGCACCGGGGTATCCTTGATGCGCTCGATGCGATGTTCGGAATTGGCACGCGCGCGCACCAGTTCGACCACCGCAAGCTGCGGAATGGCGAAGCGGTCGCCGGCAGCCTCGACGATCAAGGCCGAAACAATCGCCAACGTCAGCGGAATCTTGACGGTCACGCTGGCGCCTTCGCCGGCCACCGACTTGACATCGATGGTGCCGCCGATCTGATCGATATTGGTGCGCACGACGTCCATGCCGACGCCGCGGCCGGAAACGCTGGTGACTTCCGCAGCGGTCGAAAAGCCAGGCGCGAAAATGAATTTGTGAATCTGCGCCTCGGTCATTCGCTCGAGGTCGGCCTCGGTCGCCAATCCGTTGGCGACCGCCTTGGCCTTGATACGGTCGGTATCGAGACCACGGCCGTTGTCGGCGATGCAGATGATGATATGGCCACCCTCGTGATACGCAGAAAGACGGATGGTTCCCTGCTCCGGCTTGCCGGCGCGAACGCGTTCCTCCGGCGTCTCCAATCCGTGATCGGCGGAATTGCGCACCATGTGGGTGAGCGGATCCTTGATCAAGTCCAGAACCTGACGATCGAGTTCTGTATCCGCTCCGTGCATCTCGAGTTCGATGCGCTTGCCGAGTTCGCCCGCAAGATCGCGAACGACTCGTGGCAGCTTCTGCCAGGCGTTGCCGATGGGCTGCATGCGCGTCTTCATAACGCCTTCCTGCAATTCCGCAGTGACGTTCGAGAGGCGCTGCAATGGCACCTTGAATTCCGTGTCCTCGTTACGACGGCTGATTTCGAGCAACTGATTGCGTGTCAGCACCAGTTCCGACACCATCGTCATCAGATGTTCGAGCGTATCGACATTGACGCGGATCGATTGATTGGCGACGCGGTCGCCTTCCGCGGCGTCGGCCTCGCCGGCGGTCTTTTTGACAACGGGCTTCACCGCCGCCTTGCCGGTCGGCTTTGGCTGTTCTGCCTTCGGCATCACGACCTCTGTAGCCGTCTCGCGAAACGCCCGCTCCAGTTCATCAAGTGAGACTTCGCCGGGGCGCAACGGCCGTTCAAGAACCTGCATGGTCAGTGTGCCCTGGGTTACGGCAGCTTCGGGAGCGGGCGGCGGCGCTGCCCGCGCACCGCGTTCGACCATGTTCTGAAGCTGCTCGATCAAATCCTGATCGGCACCTTTGGGTTCGGCTTGCGTCGCCTCGAGTTGGGCGAGGATTTCCTTGATGCGATCGATCGTCGTCAGAATCAGCGTGACGGCGTCGCCGGTCGCGGGCATGCCATCGCGAAACTTCCCCATCAGGGTTTCGGCCGCGTGCGCCAGTGTTTCCAGCCGCGGCAGATCAAGAAATCCGCAAGTGCCCTTGATCGTGTGAACGAGACGAAAAATGTTGTCGAGTATCTTCGCGTTATTCGGCTCCTGCTCGAAACGCACCAACTGATTGTCGACAACGTCGAGACTTTCGTTGGTCTCCGTCAGGAACTCTCTTAACAAATCATCCATTGAAACAAGCCTTCGCGCACGAGGGGCGAGCGATGGCTCACGCCGCTTCGATGTCCGGCCAGTTTCTACGCAAAGCGTTTAATATTGGTTGAGTAAGTCGCGACAGTGGTGTTCGGGCACCCAAAAAACGCCATTCACGCCACAATGCGCCGCGAATTGAAACGTCCGGTTAACCATATTCGACTTCACACGTCAGGATGCTGTGACGGTGACGGCATCGCCCTCCATGGCGAGCGCGACTTTCAATCCGGCCGACTGCGCCAGCAGGCGGGTATAGTAAGGCTGCACCGCATGGGCGTCGACCACACCGACCTGTTCGGCAGCAAGCATATCCGAGATGTTCTGCGGCAGGCGCGCATTCAATCCACTGGCGGTCACGCGAAATGCCAGGGCATCGCCTTCACCCACCGGGTCAACGGTCAGCACGCCGCCACGTGGAATGGTCTGTTGCGCGATGACCAGCATGTTGAGCAGCAACTTGACGCGATTCTTCGCAAGTAACAGCCGCGGCAGATTCCATGTGATCTTGGTCTTGTTGTCCTCGAGATGTCCGCGCGCCATGTTTTGCGCATCGCCAAGATCGATCTGCGCACCCGCGGAGCCCGCGGCACCGAATGCGAGGCGGCAAAACTGCAGCCTCGCCGAAGCGGTCTTGGCGCTCTTGCGGATCAGATCGAGCGCGAATTCCCGATCTTCCGGCGACGGATCGTCGTCCATCACCTCAAGCCCGTTGACGATTGCGCCGACGGGACTGATGAGGTCGTGACACACGCGTGAACACAACAGCGCAGCAAGTTCGAGAGCGTCCGGCGCGACGCTGGCGGGCGACGGCGTGGAAGACGACAGGATATCGGACATATAAATTTCCTCGAAACTGCTGGATCACGATGATTGCGGATCGAGTCGATCCCAATCATGAGCGCGATCGGTTCTGACAACCCAGAGCATGGTGAAACCCGAAAGCCGTTTCACGCTTTTCGGCATCATGCTCCCATGGATCTGATACGCGTCACCCCCCGGCGGCGAATCTGGAACGCGGGCGTGAAAGCTGGACCTCTGATACAGGACCGGCGAATCAAGCCTGAAGTATGGTTTGATACACTGCGGACGCCTATGCTGCCAACGCGCGGCAACGGCGGATGCCTGGGTTTTCTGGAGACCCGTCATCACCTACATCCAGAATGACTAAGAAGAATCGCAACGATGAGCGGACCTGTCGGAAATCCCAAGGCTCTGGATGCAATGGCACCAAACGTGATGGACCACGGCACGATGCGGGCACTGCTGGAGCCGCTTACCGCTCTTGCGAACGAAGCCGGGGAAGCCATCCTGAAGGTCCGGCGCGGCATGGTCGCGGTCAAGGAAAAAGCCGACGGTTCGCCTGTGACGCAAGCTGACCTTGCCGCAGATCGCATCATCGCCGACGGTCTGTCCCGGCTTGCACCCGCACTGCAAACGCTATCCGAGGAACGCGCCTGTGCGATCAAGCCGCCGTTTCCCGCAACGTTCTTCCTGATCGATCCGTTGGACGGCACCAAGGAATTCATCGCCGGGCGCGACGAATTCACGGTCAACATCGCGCTGATCGTCAATGGCACCCCCGTTCTTGGCATCGTCGGCGCTCCGGCCCTGGGGCTGACATGGCGCGGGCTGCTGGGCCACGGCGCCGAGCGAATCACCGATATTTCGGCCGGCCGTACCGTCGATCGGGTGCGGACCCGCCCGATGCCCGGCCCAGGCAAACCGTGGATTGCCGCCGTCAGCCGCTCGCATGGCGACCCCCGCACCGACGCGTTCATCGCCAACCGCCCCGGCGCCACCCGGCAGACGCTCGGCTCAGCGCTTAAATTCTGTCGTGTGGCGGACGGCGGCGTCGATATCTACCCGCGACTGTCGCCGACCTGCGAATGGGACGTCGCGGCCGGTCATGCCGTCATCGTCGCGGCCGGCGGCCAGGTCACGGACGCCCAAGGCCGCGCGCTGCGCTATGGCACCGGACGCGAGGGCTTCATCCTCCCGAACTTCATCGCATGGGGCGACCCATCGGCGGCTCCGCAGCCCGGGCCGACCCAGAACTGAGGATAGCTACCGCGCCAGCGTGTCCCGCAGTTCGGGCCACCGCGCCCGCGCTCGCGACAGCACCTCGGCGGGATTTGCCGCGAAGGCATCCCGGCTCTCGGAATGGCCGAACAGATAGAGCCGCTGCCCGACAATCAGCCATAACCGCGGATGTCCGGCAAAGGCCACGCCACGTGCGACGTCGACCGGGTCGTAGCCACCGAACTGCGGTCCGTAAATATCTGGATGCGCGAGGAAAAATCGCCGGTTGTCGGCGTTGCGAAAGCGCCAGACCACGCCGGCTTCGGACGCCTCGACATCCGGCCTGCCGACCATGGCCTGGCCCTCGGTAAAATACGCCACCGGATCGGTGCCATCGATCGCAAGTCCCGTGAAACGATCGGCGACCACCCGTTCGGTGGTGGCTGCCCGCGCGCCCCAACCGGCGCTACCCGAAACCAAGACCATCGCCAACAGGCCCGCTATCGCTTCGCGACGGCGCCAGCCGTTTCTTTCCTGCCGCTGTGCCGTCATAGTTGATGTTGATAAGGTCCGAGTCGGGGAACGATCGATGCAGCTTAGAATCGCGCTTCTCAGCATCCGGTTAAAGCGGCAGTCGGGATTTTCAGTATCTAGTGTGGCGGTTCGGAAGTTCGCTTCATCGTCTCGGTGAGATCCTCAAGCGAACTTCAGAACCAGAACCACACTGGAATCATAAAGCTACGAGTGTCCTTTCGAACCTGAAGTTCGCTAAGGAAGGCGCTGCGAAAATAAGGCGAACTTCGGATTCGGGACACTAGGGGTTCTTACATGACCTTCGCTTCACGCCTTGCCGCGGTGGCGCTCGCCGCGATGACGTTCTGGGCGATTCCAGCCTCTGCGCAACAGGCCTCGCAGGGCCGTGGCACCTATGCCCCCGAGGAACTGGTCGGGGCCGGTCATAAGTTTTTCGGTAACGTCTCGCGCGGGCTGGCCTCCGTCATCGAGCGTGCCGTCAGCCAGTGGGGCTTGCCGAACGGCTACATCCTCGGCGAGGAAGGCAGCGGCGCGTTTGTCGCCGGGCTGCGCTACGGCGAAGGCACGCTCTACACCAAGAACGCCGGCGATCTGAAGGTCTACTGGCAGGGGCCTTCCGTCGGCTTCGACTGGGGTGGCGACGGCGCCCGCACCATGACGCTGGTCTATAATCTGCCGGCCACCAACGCGATCTATCAGCGCTTCGCCGGCGTCGACGGCTCCGCCTACATCATTGGCGGGTTCGGCATGACCGCGCTTACCGCCAACGACATCGTGCTGGTGCCGATCAGGTCCGGCCTTGGCCTGCGGCTCGGCGCAAATATCGGCTATTTGAAGTTTACGCCGCACGCGACGTGGAATCCGTTCTGACGCCGGAGCCGACAAATTCAGGTTAATGCACCTGCGCGCTGGCCATTCGCCGGCGCGCCGTGGCATGGTCAATCAGCAATTTCCTCTGCGGAGTAACGGTGATGGTCGAGCCGATCATGTATATGGCGATCGGTTTTCTGGTCTCGATGTTGTTGGGGCTGATGGTTTTGCCACTGGTGCACAACCGCGCCGTTCGCCTGACAACCAAACGGCTGGAAGCCGCGGCACCGGTCTCGATGGCGGAGGTGCAGGCCGACAAGGATCAGTTGCGGGCCGAATTTGCCATGGCCGCCCGTCGCCTGGAAATGAATGTCGAGCAACTGCAAAGCAAGACCGCCAGTCAATCGGCCGAACTCGGCAAAAGGTCCGACGCCGTCAATCGCATGAAACTGGAACTCGGCGAGAAGAACGCCACGATCTTTTCACTCGAGGCGCGCGAGCGCGCGATCAAGGATCAGTTGCGGGTAGCCACCGAGGAACTGGAATCAAAAGCCCAGGCCCTGCAATCCGCGGAGCAGACCCTCGCGGACAGGCACGCCGAGTTGGCCCGGCTCGGTGCCGAATTGAACGATCGGTCGCAGACCGCCGACAGCCGGCAGATCGAACTCACGGCGGTCCACAGTCGCATCGAAAGCTTAAGTCAGCGGGTCAGCGATCTCGACACGCAATTGATCGCGCAGGTGAAGGAAGCCGAGTCGCTCGGCCAGGAGGCCGATACGCTGCGGCAGCAGGCGACAGTGCAGGCCGCACAGCTTGCCGAACGGAACGAAGAGAATGTGCGGCTGCGGGCGGCGCGCGAGGAAGCGGAAACGACCGTCAAGCAATTGCGTGAAGAAGTGTTCGCACTGAACAACAACGGGGCCTCCCCGGCGCTTTCGGCATTGCAGGCCGAAACCGCCGGCGAGACAGCCAAGACCCTGCGCGAGGAGCGCGAGGCTTTTCAGCGGGATCGCGCCGGGAATGAACTGTTGCGCGAGCGGATCGGCGACATCGCCGCCGAAGTGGCGCGGCTGACCATGACACTGGAGGGGCCGGAGTCGCCGATCAATGCCATCCTGGAAGCGGAACTGGCGCACCCTGCCGCCAATGGCAGCCCCGCCACAGCGCCCGGGGAAACGTTGGCGGACCGGATTCGGGCCTTGCAATCACAGGCAAACCGGCATCCCGCCTGAGTTTTCAGCCGACCGCGCTTGACACCGCAGCCCCACACTTCGTAAATCGCGGCGTTGAAGCGGCCCCGCCCGATCCGGCGGGCCTGCCGCCGAAAGTCCCGGGCGCATAGCTCAGCGGGAGAGCGTTCCCTTCACACGGGAGAGGTCCAAGGTTCGATCCCTTGTGCGCCCACCATTTCCAGCCCCCACATCCACAGCCGTCAGAACCGATCCGAGTTCATCTCAAAATCGCGGATCGAATTTGTACGACGCCTGCACGAACATGCCGTAGCGCTCCATCCGGGTCGGCAAGGTCTGACACGGACAAGGCGAACTGAAAGTGTTGGAATAGGCATCCTCTGTTGCCCACGCCGCCCAGTAGCGGCCACCGACGCCGATATCGAAGTTCGGTGTCAGCGCGTAGGACAATATAGCTTCGAGTTGCACGCCGCGCCCCTTGGCGAATTCCGGCGACCAGATGTTGGCCTCCTCGGTCCGCAACAGATGTCCGTCCAGGCCGGTCAAGCGCACATACGGCAGATAAGCGGCCTCCGCCCCCAGCTTCAGGTTTGGCGCGAGCATCACCTGCCCGGCGACGCCGAGGCGCACCGCATGCATCGTGTTGTCCTCGCTGATGATGTCTCCTGACAATGCGACGGTATCGGATCCGCTGCATGGACCGGCTGGATGGGCAAGCTGAATGCAGCCCCGCGCCATCTTCTCATCGCGATTGTAGTGATAGCCGACGAAGCCGCCGAGCTTGTAGCGATCGGTGTGCAGCACATCGTAGCCGACATCCAGCGTCGCATAACCGATGCGACCTGGCACATAGCCGGACAACGTGTTGGAATAAGGGATGTTCTCCTTCGGATCGTGGGCCAGCCAATCCTCGTCGTGCATCTTGCCGCCGCCGAGCGTGCCACCGCCGGCAAATCCCTTGACGAAAACGCGGCTCGGACTGTCGAGACGACCGAATACTTCACCCGAATGCCCGGTGGTGTCGTAGGTCAGGCGCGAAATCAGTACGTTCTGTTGCGCCGGATTGGTGGTGAAGCCGAGGTCCTTCTGGAAACGGCCGCTGGAATACCAATAGCGTCCACCGACCTCGACCTGCCAGCCCGGCGCCATCGCTGGCGCTTTCACCGCAAGCCGCGGCTCCGACCACGCCGCGCGCGCATCGGCGCCGAAGCGATAATTGAGGCCGATCCGCATCAGGTTCAGGCTGTTATTTATGCCGGTGCGTCCGCCCGGCACATCCAGATAGTTGAGCGACAGCGGATCTGTTTGCAGGGAAGCCCCCGGCGACATCACGCTGCCGCCATCGAAGCGCGCGTGGATGTATTCGAACCGCAACGACCACGCCGGCGTCAGCGCCTGCTCGAAGCCAACGCCTGCGGTCCAACCCCAGCGGGTGTCGTGCAATGTCGCAGGCGCGATCTCCGGATAGGCATTGAGCGCGGCGTCGAACCGCGATGTCAGCCACGCCGCACCGCCCTTGACGTAGACCAGCGACCGGCCGTCGACACCACCGGTCAGTCCAACGCGACCGGTGACGCTGCCGAACGCATCGTAACGCGCGCGGCAATTGAACGACGTCAAGGCGCCTGATGGTGCGAGACATGTGTTGGTGCCGTCGGCATCCATCGCGCTAACGTCGGCTTCGACGCCAACCACGAGATTGGGCGAGATCTGCCAGTTGTAGCCTGCCTGCACGCCGGCGAAGGCCGATGGCATGCGGATGGAATCGCCATACATTGAAGCGCCAAAGGGGCCATCGATCGATGTCCTGCCGAAGCCTCCGCCAAGGTGGCCGCCAAGATAGAATCCGCTCCAATCGAACGGTGCGGATACGGCATTCGCCTTCGCTGGAAGATCGGCGGCAACAGCCGGCATGACAGCACCGCCCATCAGTACCGCCGCAGCGACGACACGCCCCGAAAATATCATCATGCATCTCCACCCAGGAATTCGCCCGTGAGTGAGGAAGCCTCGATAGCCTTGAAGAAAATATTAAGCTTAACGGATCGTAATCGCATCCGCGCGCAATCGCGCGCTTATGTCGCAATGTAGACGACCAAATCCCGGCAGACCGCACTCACCGCGCATATCGCGCCATGAGCGAGCTTGCGTGACGGCAGTTATCCGGTGACGAGCGACGCCTGCCGCGAAGGATGATCCCAGACGTAACTATCAAGGCTCGCCGCGAGCGCGTGAAGACCTCGACGTCAATTCATCACGCTTGCACCCTCACCTCGATCAGCCGCGGCCCCTTCTCGGCAACCGCCTCGGCCAGCGCCTTGTTGAAATCGTCGACACTTTCCACCGCACGTCCCGGCACACCCATGCCCTTGGCCAGCGCGACCCAATCCAGCGCCGGTCGGTCGATATTGAGCATATCGAGAGCGCGCCGGCCGGGCTCGCCGGCACCGACGCCGTCGAACTCACCGCGCAGGATCTGATAGGTGCGGTTGGCGAATACGATGGTGGTGACGTCGAGGTTTTCGCGCGCTTGCGTCCACAACGACTGCAGCGTGTACATCGCGCTGCCATCGCCCACCATGCAGATCACCTTGCGATCCGGACACGCAACCGCCGCGCCGGTCGCCACCGGAGTCGAGAAGCCGATCGATCCGCCCATGTTCTGCAGCCAGTCATGCGGAGCGGCGGCAGCCGTCGGCGGGAAAAAACCGCGTCCTGTGGTGATCGATTCATCGACCATGATGGCATTTTCGGGGATCGCCATCGCGATGGCCATCGCGATCGAGGCAGGCGTCAATGCTCCGGTCGGCCTGGCCAGTTCGACCATCGATTGCGGCTTGGCGTCATGCGGCCTGGCGCCTACAGCCGATGCCAGCGCTTCGAGCGCCGCCACCGAATTCTCGCCACCCTCGGTCATGCGATGAACTTCGCAGCCTTCGGGCTTCAACAGGCTTGGCGTGTCCGGGTAAGCGAAGAATGCCACCGGATCGTTGGCCTCGACCAGAATGATGTGGCGGAAATCCTTCAGCACCGGAAGCGCCTGCGCGATCACGTATGGCACACGCTCGATCGCGAACCGGCCGCGTCCGCGCGCCATGCGCGAATTGTAGGTTTGCCCCATCACCGCGCAGCCGGTCTTGCCGGCAATCTGCGCGGCCAGCGCCAGCCCTTTCTCGGTGAGAGCGCCGCCGGTCATCAGCAACAGGGATCGTTCGCCACCGTGCAACACGCGCGCCGCGGCCTCCACCGCCTGCACCGAATATCCGGCACGCTGCTGTGGCGCGGGCACCTCGGCAATCCCGTCGGCCTCGTTCCAGGCGGTATCCGCCGGCAGGATCAGCGTTGCGATCTGCGGTGGCGGTCCCTTGGCGGCCGCGATCGCCGCGGCGCCGTCGCGCGCGACCGATTTGGCATCTTCGGAGGTGTGGACCCACGCCGACATTGGCCGCGCCAGGCCTTCGATATCCGAGGTGAGCGGCGCATTGTACTCGATGTGATAGGCCGCATGCTGACCGACGATGTTGACGATGCCCGAAGCCGCCTTCTTGGCGTTATGAAGGTTGGCCAGACCGTTGGCGAGGCCGGGTCCGAGATGCAGCAAGGTCGACGCCGGGGTTCCCCGCATCCGGAAATAGCCGTCGGCCGCGCCCGTCACGACGCCTTCGAACAGGCCGAGGACGCAGCGCATGCCCTCGACCCGATCCAGCGCCGCGACAAAGTGCATCTCCGACGTGCCGGGATTGGTGAAACACACGTTGACGCCGCCCGCCACCAAGGTTCGCACCAGACTTTCCGCACCGTTCATCGCTACGTTCCCTTCCTGACGCTCCCTGTTTTCTCATCGAGAAATCACTGTTGGCCGCGCACGTCAAAGGTTTAGGACCGGCCGCAATGCAGCCATTCTGAAAGGCAACGCATTTTCGATGCTTTTTGATCACGACGGAGTCGAAAATCCGGCTTTCACACGGCTGTGGCTTGCGAAGCAGCGCAAATTGTGGCCTTCCTCCCCTACAACTGGATTCTGCGGGAGCGACGATGATGCGGGTTTTAGGATTCCTGATCGCGGCGGCGGCAATCATGACGGCAGTCAGCAGCGCATCCGCCGAAGAAACCGATACGCGAACTTTCATGGACCCCGGCTTCCGGCTTCCGTTCGGCGGAACGAGCCCAATTCCACGTACCACCGTCAATTTCGCCGGCAACTACGCACCAGGCACCATCGTGGTCAACACCGCCGAGCGGCGGCTTTATCTGGTACAACCCAACGGTCAGGCCCTGCGCTACGGCATTGGCGTCGGCCGTGACGGATTTCGCTGGGGCGGCACCCACCGCGTTACCGCCAAGAAGGAATGGCCGGACTGGACCCCGCCTGCGCAAATGCTGGCGCGCCGTCCCGATCTGCCGCGCCACATGAAGGGCGGCATCGACAATCCGCTCGGCGCGCGCGCGCTGTATCTCGGTTCCACGCTGTATCGCATCCATGGCTCGAACGAGCCGGAAACCATCGGCCAAGCCGTATCGTCCGGGTGCTTTCGCATGACCAACGACGATGTCACCGATCTTTACAACCGTGTTCCGGTCGGTGCGACGGTAATCGTCAAGAACTGATAACGGCACGGCTTGCGTCTCGGGTTTGACACGCTCGCGATGCCTGATGGCCGGATCAGCGACGATGGTGCCATGCGCATACTGGACGTGACCGGCTCCAATAACCCGGGGCGTGACGTGACCGGAAAACCGCCTCGCACCTTTTGGCAACGTGTTCTGCTGCTCGCCGCGAGCCTGATCGTGGCGACGAGCGTTTTGTCACCGCTGCCGGCCGCCGCCGAACATCCGGCGATCGCCGCGCGCCGGCACAACGAACGAAACAGCTTCACCGATCGCGAGATCATCGACGGCTTCTTGAAAACGTCGTTTGGCGCGGAATTCCATCTCGCGGGGCGCGTCGACCGGATTCGCAAGTACGAAACGCCGGTGAGAATTTACGTCAGCGGCTCCAACGCCAACCGGAAGAGGCAGGTGACCGCCATTGTCCGCGATATCTCGCGGCGGATCCGGCATCTCGACATCGCGACGACGCAAAGCGCCGATGCCGCCAATGTCGCCGTCCATCTGCTGCGTAACCGCGATTTCGACCGCACCATCGCCGAGTTCTATGGCGAAGCGCGGGCGCAAGAAATCCGGACCTCGCTCGATCCGCAGTGCCTGTCGGGATTCCGCAAGAACGAGAAATTCGAAATCCAGCACTCGGATGTTTTTCTCACCGCCGACAGCGGCGAGTTCACCTTCTACGACTGCGCCTACGAAGAACTGCTGCAGTCACTCGGGCCGATCAACGACACCAGTTCAGTGCCGTGGACCATGTTCAATGACGACGTTCAGATGGGATACTTCGACGTCTACGATCAGTACATCCTCAACATCCTCTACGACCCGCGCATCAAGGCGGGGATGACTGCGCAGGAGGTCATCGCGGTGATGCCGCAGGTGCTCGTGGATGTCCGCGCGTGGGTCGCGAAGGTGAACGGATTGCCGCAGGAGTAGCAACGGCTCGACGAGTCGTCCCCGCCTGCGCGGGGATGACCACTCTTCAATGTTCGTTCAGGCCGTCTTCTCGAACAACTCGCGCCCGATCAGCATGCGACGGATTTCGCTGGTGCCGGCGCCGATTTCATAAAGCTTGGCGTCGCGCAGCAGCCGGCCGGTCGGATAATCATTGATATATCCGTTGCCACCCAGCAACTGGATCGCGTCGAGCGCGCATTGCGTCGCCTTTTCCGCGGCGTAGAGGATGGCGCCGGCGGAATCCTCACGCGTGGTCTCGCCGCGATCGCAAGCTTTCGCCACCGCATAGACGTAGGCCCGGCAGGCATTCATGGTGACATGCATATCGGCGATCTTGCCCTGCACCAGCTGGAAACTGCCGATCGGCTGACCGAACTGCTTGCGTTCATGCACATATGGCAGCGCCACATCCAGACAAGCCTGCATGATCCCCAGCGGTCCCGCGGCAAGCACCGCGCGCTCATAATCCAGCCCCGACATCAACACGTTGACGCCGCGCCCGACCTGACCGATCACGTTCTCCTCCGGGACCTCGCAATCCTCAAAGACCAACTCCCCGGTATCGGAACCGCGCATGCCGAGCTTGTCGAGTTTCTGCGCCGTGGAAAATCCCTTCATGCCTTTCTCGATGATGAAGGCGGTGATCCCGCGCGGGCCGCCATTCGGGTCAGTCTTGGCATAGACCACCAGCGTCTCGGCGATCGGGCCATTGGTGATCCACATCTTGTTGCCATTGAGGACGTAACGATCGCCTTTCTTCTCGGCGCGCGTCTTCATCGAGACCACGTCGGATCCGGCCCCCGGCTCCGACATCGCCAGCGCGCCGACGTGCTCGCCGGAAATCAGCTTCGGCAGATATTTGCGCTTCTGGGCTTCGCTGGCGTTGCGTCGAATCTGGTTGACGCAAAGGTTGGAGTGCGCGCCGTAGGACAGGCCCACCGACGCCGACGCCCGTGAAATTTCTTCGAGGGCAATGCAATGTTCCAGATAGCCCAGCCCAGCGCCGCCGTACTCCTCCTCGACCGTAATGCCGTGCAGTCCAAGCGCGCCGATCTTCGGCCACAGGTCGCGCGGAAACTGATTGGTCTTGTCGATGGCGTCGGCGCGCGGCGCGATCTCGTTGGCGGAGAAATCGCGAACCGTTTCACGGATCGCATCGGCCGTCTCGCCAAGATCGAAATTGAACGTCGGTAGTGTGTTCGGGATCATCGTCAACCGTCTCCTCCACCGGACACACTCATGCATCCGGCCCAATCGATGGGCATATCTTGGCTCAACCATGCCACGGCATGGCTTGCCGGAGAAGTAGCTTGACGCCGAATGCATGCTAAAGGCGCAGGGAATTTAAGCCGTTATGGCGCGGTCGGCGCGCGCGGGCCGGTTCAAGATGCCCCGATCAGGTTACTCCAGCGCGCGGGAGGCTTCTTTGACCTTGCGTGTCGCCTCGTCGACCGCTTTCGCCGATTCAGCGATATCGGTCAGACTTTCGTTGACGTCCGTCACACCCTTGGATGCGACCTGCATGTTGGACGAAATGCTTTGCGTGACCGACGCCTGTTCTTCAACCGAAGCGGCAATCGCGGCGGAAATCTCATTCACCCTCGCAATGGTCTGCGAGATCGCCTCGATGACGCCGACCGCACTGGCCGTTGCCCCCTGAACCTCGGCAATCTGCGCGCTGATATCATCGGTCGCCTTGGCCGTTTGCGACGCCAGACTCTTGACCTCCGAAGCCACCACCGCAAAGCCCCGCCCGGCCTCGCCGGCACGCGCCGCCTCGATGGTCGCGTTCAACGCCAGCAGGTTAGTCTGTTCCGCGATGTTGTTGATCAGCTTGACGACGTCACCGATCCGTTGGGCCGCTCCCGCGAGACCGGAGACGATGGTGCTGGTTTCATTCGCCTGCGTCACCGCCTGCATTGAAATGTTCAGCGCGTCGGCAGCCTGGCGACTGATTTCACTGACGGATGCCGCCAGTTCTTCCGCACCGGCGGCCACCGCCTGCACGTTGGACGATGTCTGCGTCGAGGCACTGGCGGCGGAAGACACCTGACCCGCGGTCTTGGCCATCGCATCCGTTATCATCTCGAGATCGCGGTCGATGGATTTCTGCGCCTCGCCGCGCCGGATGCGGTCTTCAACCTGGGCCGTCACGTCGGTCGCGAACTTGACCACCTTGACGACCTTGCCGTTGCCGTCACGGATCGGATTATACGAGGCCTGAATCCACACCACCTTGCCGTTCTTGCCCAGCCGCTTGTATTCGGCAGCCTGATATTCACCACGTCTCAACGCGTCCCAGAATGCCCGATAGGCCGGGCTTTCGCGCTGATCGGCATCGATGAAAATGCTGTGATGCTTGCCGCAAATCTCCTCCAGCTCATAGTTCAGCGCCTTGAGGAAATTATCGTTGGCGCCGAGAACCGTCCCATCCGGCGTAAAACGTATCACCGCCTGCGACTTCTCGATCGCCTTGATCTGCTCTTCATACTCGATGCTGTTGAGCTTTTGGGCGGTGATGTCGGTGGCAAGCTTGACGATCTTGAAGGGCTTCCCCCTCGCATCGAGCAGCGGGTTATAGGAGGCTTGGATCCATATCTCCCGACCGCCCTTGGCGATCCGCTTGAATTCACAAGCCTGGAACTCGCCGCGCCCAAGAGCCGCCCAGAAATCACGATACTGAGCGCTGTCTCGTACCGCCGGTTCGACAAAAATACTGTGATGCTTGCCCCGGATCTCATCGAGGCTATAGCCGACCGCATTGAGGAAATTCTGATTGGCGGTGAGGATGATCCCATCCGGATCGAATTCAATCAGGGCTTGGGATTTGTCCAGGGCAACAGACCTCGCGGCAGATTCGCGGATGCGGCTAAAGATCAGCATTTACAACTCCTGATTGATATTTCAGGATTGCGCCGAAAACCTTAATCAATTTTTTAAAAACGAAACCCACCAGTGAAGGCACGTATACGTCGAATATCCGGGCACCGCCCGGGAGCCCTGGTGCCCGATGCGGCCACGGTCCCATACCGCCGCGACCGGGCCGCCCGACTCACAGTTGCCGGCGTATTGACGCAAGTATATTTGGCGCATGTCGGCGATTTTTAAGTAGAATTTCGTTGGCGCTGTGCGTCACCAAACGCATCGGAGGAACGTGCGGCCATGACCGTCCATCGAACCATCGAACCCGGGAAGGCCGCACTCCAGCAAGCCGCGCGCCAAGACGCCTATTCGACTCCGATCGAGGATTTTCATCCCGGCGCACCGCGCCTGTTTCGCAACGACACGCTGTGGCCCTACTTCGAACGGCTGCGCAACGAGGCGCCGGTTCACTACTGCACCAAGGCGCCGATCGAGCCGTACTGGTCCGTCACCAAATACAACGACATCATGCATGTCGACACCAGCCACGGCATTTTCTCCTCGGACGTCAGGAACGGCGGCATCATGATCCGCGATGTCGCGGAAGGCTACGAATGGCCGAGCTTTATCGCCATGGACGAGCCGCGTCACATGCCCCAGCGCAAGACCGTGATGCCGATGTTCACGCCGACGCATCTCGATGAGCTGGCGAAGCTGATCCGCAAACGCACTCAAAAGGCGCTCGACGAACTGCCGCGCAACGAGCCGTTTGATTTCGTCGAACGCGTCTCCATCAACCTGACCACGCAGATGCTGGCGACGCTGTTCGATTTCCCGTGGGAGGATCGCCACAAGCTGACGCGCTGGTCGGATGTCTCCACTGCGCTGCCCAAGAGCATGGTGGTCGAATCCGAAGAACAGCGCCGCGACGAATTGAACGAATGTGCCGCCTACTTCGGCAGGCTGTGGAACGAGCGGGTCAATTCCGAAGCACGCGGCGACCTGCTGTCGATGATGGCGCACAACGATGCGACGCGGCACATGGATCCCGATAACCTGATGGGCAATCTGATCCTGCTGATCGTCGGCGGAAACGACACCACCCGCAACTCCATGAGCGGCTCGGTGCTGTCGCTGAACGAATTTCCGGACGAATACAGCAAGCTCCGCGCCAATCCGGCCCTGATCGAGTCGATGGTCCCGGAGGTCATCCGCTGGCAGACCCCCCTTGCACACATGCGGCGCACCGCGCTCACCGATACCGAGATCGGAGGAAAGACCATCAAGAAGGGCGACCGCGTCGTGATGTGGTACGTCTCCGGCAACCGCGACGACGAAATGATCGACCGTCCCAATGAGTTCATCATCGATCGCCCGCGGCCGAAAACCCACATGTCATTCGGCTTCGGCATTCATCGCTGCGTGGGCATGCGACTTGCCGAGCTGCAATTGCGCATATTGTGGGAGGAAATGCTGCCGCGTTTCGAGAACATCGAGGTCGTCGGCGAGCCCAGGCGCATCTATTCCAGCTTCGTGAAGGGTTACGAATCGCTGCCTGTCAGGCTGTCCTGACGATCGGGGCCGTCGATCGCGCCCGGTCATCGCATTTCGGTCTATGCCGGTGAGCGAAATTGTATTGGCGGACGGAGGCTGCGTCGGCTAGCTGGATTGGAACTTTCATGCCACTTCATGCCAGCGGCATTCCCGTGCTGGAAACCAGCGCCGGGATTGGACGATCCGCGACAACAGGGAGATCGGAAACAACGTGAGCATCGAGGATTATGCCGACATTCGCGAAGCCGTGGCCAAACTCTGCGCGCAGTTTCCCGGCGAATACTGGCGCAAGCTGGACCGCGAAATGGTCTACCCGAAAGCCTTCGTCGATGCGCTGACGGAGGCCGGATATCTGTCGGTGCTCATCCCCGAGGAATATGGCGGCTCCGGCCTGAAGCTGTCGGCGGCGATGGCAATCCTCGAAGAAATTCAGCGTGCCGGCTGCAACGGCGGCGGCTGCCATGCGCAGATGTACACCATGGGCACATTGCTGCGACATGGCAACGATGCGCAAAAGCAAAAATGGCTGCCAAAGATCGCCACCGGCGAGTTGCGACTGCAGGCCTTCGGCGTCACCGAACCGACCAGCGGCACCGATACGACTTCGCTGAAGACCGTCGCCAGGCGCGAAGGCGACCACTACATCATCAACGGCCAGAAAATCTGGACCAGCCGCGCCGAATATTCCGACCTGATGATCCTGCTGGCGCGCACCACGCCGAAGGACCAGGCGGCCAAGCGCACCGACGGGCTGTCGGTGTTCATCGTCGACATGCGCGAGGCCAAGGGCAATGGGCTCACCATCCGGCCGATCCGGACAATGATGAACCACGCCACCACCGAAGTGTTCTTCGACAACATGAAGGTCCCGGCCGAAAATCTCATCGGCGAGGAAGGCAAGGGCTTTCGCTACATCCTCTCCGGCATGAATGCCGAACGGATCCTGATCGCCGCCGAGTGCATCGGCGATGCCAAGTGGTTCATCAACAAGGCCACCAATTACGCCAAGGACCGCGTCGTGTTCGGCCGTCCTATCGGCCAGAACCAGGGCGTCCAGTTCCCCATCGCCAAGGCCTATGCGTCGATGCGCGCCGCCGAACTGATGGTGCACGAAGCCGCGCGCAAATATGAGGCCGGCCTGGATTGCGGCGCGGAAGCCAACATGTCGAAGATGCTGGCGGCGGACGCGTCATGGGAAGCAGCGAACGCCTGCGTGCAGACCCATGGCGGATTCGGTTTTGCCGAGGAGTACGACGTCGAGCGCAAGTTCCGCGAAACCCGGCTCTATCAAGTGGCGCCGATCTCAACCAACCTGATCCTGTCGCACCTTGCCGAGCACGTGCTCGGCATGCCGCGTTCGTATTGAGATGCCCATGTCGCTGCCACTTGAGGGACTGACCGTCGTCGCCGTCGAGCAAGCCGTCGCGGCACCGTTCTGCAGTTCGCGACTAGCCGACGCCGGTGCCCGGGTCATCAAGATCGAACGTCCCGAGGGTGATTTTGCGCGCGGCTACGACGCCTTCGCCAAGGGCCAGAGCAGCTACTTTGTCTGGCTCAATCGCGGCAAGGAGTCGGTCGTTGTGGACCTCGCAACCGATGCCGGCCGGCAGGAGCTTGAGACCCTGATCGCCGGCGCCGACGTGCTGTTGCAAAATCTCAAGCCCGGCTCGATGGACAAGCTGGGCTTCACGCGCGAGCGATTGTGCAAGGATTATCCGCGCCTGATCTGCTGCACCATCTCCGGTTACGGCGACACCGGCCCCTATGCCAACCGCAAAGCTTACGATCTGCTGATCCAGGCGGAGAGCGGCCTCGCATCCATCACCGGCGGGCCTGAAGGCGCCTCGCGCGTCGGCATATCAATCGTCGATGTCGCCACGGGCGCCACGGCCCATGCCGCCATCCTCGAGGCGCTAATCGGCCGCTCGGTCTCCGGTAAAGGCGCAGACATTCGCATCTCGATGTTCGACGTGATGGCGGACTGGCTCACGGTACCGCTCATCAGCGCCGAGGCCGGAAAATCGCCGAAGCGCATCGGCCTCGCCCACCCCTCCATCGCACCTTACGGCGTTTTCACCTCCAAGGATGGCAAGGATATCCTGATCTCCATTCAGAACGAACGCGAATGGAAGAAGCTTTGCGCCGAGGTGATGGATCAACCGGAGCTGCCTTCAGACCCACGCCTTGCCAATATGGTCGAGCGTGTGCGTAACCGCGAACTGACCGACCGCCTCGTCGGCGAAGCCTTCGCGAGGATGACGCGCGAGTCGCTGCTGCATCGCCTGACCGAGTCGGACATCGCCTTCGCCGAAGTCAACACCATGGACGATCTGGCGAAGCATCCGCATCTGCGCCGCATTGAAGTCGATTCGCCCGGCGGCAAGCTGGCCTATCCGGCCCCGGCAGCCATTGTCGTCGGCGACAACCGCCGCTACGGCGCGGTGCCGTCAATCGGCGCGCACCACGGCAAACTCCCCGGACACCGCAAAGGCTAAGCCATGACCGACAAGCTCGATCTCGATCATCTGCGGCAATGGATCGGCCGCACCGAGGAAGCCTCCGACACCGTCACCGCGCAGCTGGTGAAGGGTTTGCGCGCAACGCTGTTTCTCGATATCGGCACGCCGCAAACGGGCGACGCCGCGCCGTTCACGACGCATTGGTGCCTGGCCCAGCCGGTCCATCCGATGGACATGCTCGGACCGGACGGCCACCCCACCCGTGGCGGCTTCCTGCCGCCGGTGCCGCTGCCGCGCCGGATGTGGGCCGGCGGCGAGTTGTCCTTCATCGAACCGCTTCGCGTCGGCGATGAGACCACGCGGACGTCACGCATTTCCGATGTCACCGTGAAGAACGGCAGCACCGGAACGCTGTGCTTCGTCTCCGTCGAACATACCATTACGACGCCGCGCGGCGTCGCGATCCGTGAACGTCAGGATATCGTCTATCGCGACATGCCGAGCGGCGGCAAGAATGCGACGCCCGCCAAACCGGCAACGCCGCCGCCCGCCGCAAAGCATCGCCAGGTTCATGTATCGGATCCGGTGCTGCTGTTCCGCTATTCGGCACTGACCTTCAACGGTCATCGCATCCACTACGACCGCGAGTACGTCACCAAGGTCGAGGGCTATCCGGGACTTATTTTCCACGGCCCGATGCAGGCCGCGTTGCTGGTGGAGTTCTCGGCTCATCTGCATGGTGGCGTCGCACCGAAGAAATTCAGTTATCGCGGCCTGCAACCGCTGTTCGAAGGTGGCGAATTCAGCGTCAACGCCAATGAAACGGCCGAGGGGCTCGATAGCTGGGTCGCCAACGCGGACGGCGCCCCCACCATGCGCGGCACCGCAAACTGGTAAAAATGGCCGGGGCACGGCAGGCAGTCCTCGCATCGATGCGGCGAACGACGTAGGTTGCGGCTAACAGTCGATCAACCTGTCAGGGAATCGCATCGTGCCTCGCGAGAAGCTCAAGACCGGCCGCGCCGCCATCACCGTCAAACAAGCCACCCTCGACCTGCTGCGTGGTCTCGGCATCCGCAAGGTATTCGGCAATCCCGGCTCGACCGAGCTGCCGTTCCTCAGCGATTGGCCCGCCGATATCGACTATGTATTGGGCCTGCAGGAAGCCTCGGTGGTGGGCATGGCCGACGGCTATGCCCAGGCGACACGCAACGCCGCCTTCGTCAACCTGCATTCGGCGGCGGGCGTCGGCAACGCGCTCGGCAATATCTATACCGCCCATCGCAATCAGACGCCGATGGTCATCACCGCCGGCCAGCAGGCACGCAGCATCCTGCCGTTACAGGCATTCCTCTACGCCGAACGCGTATCGGAATTTCCGCGACCCTACGTCAAGTTCAGCGTCGAGCCGGCGCGCGCCGAGGACGTTCCGGCGGCGATCGCCCGCGCCTACTACGTGGCGATGCAGCCGCCATGTGGGCCGACCTTCGTGTCGATCCCGATCGACGACTGGATGCAGCCGGCCCAGCCGGTCGAAGCGCGTCACGTGAGCCGCGACATCGGTCCCGATACGCAAGCCATGCAGGCGCTCGCCACCGCTCTCGCCAAGAGCAAACGTCCGGCACTGGTGGTCGGCCCGGCGGTGGACCGTGCGCAAGCAGTCGATCTGATGGTGAAGGTGGCGGAGAAGACGCGCGCTGCGGTCTGGATCAGCCCGTTTTCGGCGCGATGCAGCTTTCCGGAACGGCACCCGCAGTTCGCCGGCTTCCTGCACGCCTCGCCGTCGCAGCTATCGGACGCGCTGCGCGATCACGATCTCGTCGTCGTCATCGGCGCGCCGGTGTTCACCTTTCACGTCGAGGGCCACGCCGCGATCTTTGACGGCGGCACAGCGATCTTCCAGATCACCGACGATCCGACGGCCGCAGCGGTAGCGCCACTCGGCACCAGCATCATCGCCACCATGCGACCGGCACTGACCAATCTATTGGAATTGCTGCCTGCCAGCAAACGCGCATTGCCTGCCCCGCGCATGCTACCGCCATCGCCCGCGGCCACCGATCCGATCACGGTCGAATTTCTCATGCATACGCTAGCGACCACCATGCCGGCCGACGCCGCGCTGGTCGAGGAAGCGCCGTCGCATCGCCCGGCCATGCAGAAACACCTGCCGATGCGGGGACAGGACAGCTTCTACACAATGTCGAGTGGCGGCCTCGGCCATGCCTTGCCGGCATCGGTCGGGCTGGCGCTCGGGCAACCGGAACGTCGAACGGTGTGCCTGATCGGCGACGGCTCGGCGATGTATTCGCCACAGGCGCTATGGACCGCTGCACAACGCAAGTTGCCACTCACTGTTGTTGTCATCAACAACTCAGGCTATGGCGCCATGCGCTCGTTCAGCCAGGTGATGCAGGTCCGCAACGTGCCGGGCCTCGATCTTCCCGGCCTCGATTTCGTCAAACTCGGCGAGAGCATGAGCTGCCATGCGGTTCGCATCGGAAAATCAGCCGAATTGGCACCGGCGCTGTTACGGGCTTTTGCGGAATCTGGAACCAATCTGATCGAAGTGACCGTGGATTCCGCGGTGCCAATCCTGTATGGACAGAAGCACTGATGCAGGATGCGGAACTGATGCGCGACGCGCCGGCCGATCCCCTTCACGGATATCGACGGCACGTTCCAACGTAATTGGATACGGCCCGGATCGCAGCAACTGGGAATTCTGAATTCCGGGAGCAAAAGATGACCGCGCAAATTATGAAATCGGCGACATCCCGCTCGCACAGCTCCCATTACGGGGTGTTTTCGACCGCATGGGTCAACGACAAGCTGGTCATCACACCGCACCCGAGCGATCCTCATCCTAACCGCATCATCCAGAACTTCTCCGAGGCACTGCGCCACAAGGCGCGGGTTGCGCGGCCGATGGTTCGACGCGGCTGGCTCGAGGACGGCCCCGGCAAGGACAGCCGGCGCGGCCGCGACGAATTCGTCGCCGTGCCGTGGGACGAAGTGCTCGACCTGCTCGCCGCGGAGCTGGTTCGGGTCCGTGACACTTACGGTCCGAAAGCGATCTACGGCGGTTCGTATGGCTGGGCCAGCGCCGGACGCTTCCACCATGCCCAGAGCCAGATGCACCGGTTCCTCAACATCGCGATGGGCGGCTACATCCGCTCAGTGAACACCTACAGTTCCGGCGCAGCCTCGGTGATCCTGCCGCACGTGCTCGGCAACTACGATGAAATGTCGCGCCGCAACGTCAGTTGGGACGACATCGCGACCACCACTGACGTGCTGCTCGCATTCGGCGGCATGGCGCTGAAGAATTCCAGCGTTGCCTCCGGCGGCATCAGCCGTCACACCGAGCGCGATCACATGCGGGCCGCACATGCGCGCGGTGCGCGCTTCGTGCTGATCAGCCCGATCCACGACGATCTGCCAGAGGAGATCGGCGCCGAGTGGCTGCCGCTGCGCCCCGGCACCGATACCGCGTTGATGCTCGGCATCGCGCATACACTGGTCGCCAATGGTTGGCACGACCGCGCCTTTCTGGCGAGCCACTGTGTCGGCTGGGAGAAATTCGAGGACTATCTGATGGGCCGCAGCGACGGCATGCCGAAGGACGCTGCGTGGGCGGCGGCCATCAGCGGTATCGCGGCGGACGAGATCGAACGGCAGGCTCGCCTGCTGCCCGGCAAGCGCGTGCTGGTTGTCGTCTCGCACTCGCTGCAGCGCGCCGAGCATGGCGAACAGCCGGTCTGGATGGCGGCCGTTCTTGCCGCGCTGCTTGGACAACTGGGGCTGCCGGGTGGCGGCTTCAACTACGCGCTCGGCGCCATTGCGAACTACGGCCGCCGCTTCAATGCGGTGCCGGTCGCGGCTTTTCCGCAAGGCAAGAATCCAATCAAGGAGTTCATCCCGGTCGCGCGCGTCTCCGACATGCTGCTCAATCCGGGAGCCCCGTTCGACTACGACGGCCAGCGGCTGACCTATCCCGATATCCATCTGGTTTACTGGGCCGGCGGCAATCCGTTTCACCATCATCAGGACCTCAACCGATTGCGGCAGGCGGTCGCCAACATCGATACTTTCGTTGTTCACGAGATCGGCTGGACCGCCACCGCGCGCCACGCCGATATCGTACTGCCCTGCACGATGACGCTGGAACGCAACGACATCGGCGCGACGCAGGTCGATCCGCTGATGGTCGCCATGCAGCAGGCGGCCGAGCCTTACGGCGAGGCGCGCGACGATTACGCTATCTTCGCGGCACTCGCCGAGCGCGCCGGACATGGCGAGGCCTTCACCGAAGGCCGCAGCGCCGAGCAGTGGCTTCGCCATCTTTATCGCACCACGCAGGATGCGCTGGTGGCCAGGGGCCTCGATGCGCCGGACTTCGATACGTTCTGGGAACGCGGCGAAATGCTGCTGCCGCAACAGGTTCACGACGGCGGCGCGCTCCGCGCTTTCCGCAACGATCCGGAAGGCAAGCCGCTGTCGACGCCATCGGGCAAAGTGGAAATTTTCTCCGAAACTATCGCGAGCTTCGGTTACATCGATTGCCTCGGGCATCCGTCATGGATCGCACCGGTCGATGTCGTCGACCAGCGTCACCCGTTGCAACTGGTCGCCAACCAGCCGACGACGCGCTTGCACAGCCAGTTCGATTTCGGCGGCCACTCGACCGAAAAGAAGCATCGCGGCCGCGAAGTGGCGCGCATGCATCCGGTCGATGCCGCAGCGCGCGGGATCGAGGACGGCGACATCATCAAACTGTCGAACGATCGCGGCGCTTGTCTCGCCGCCGTTACGCTCAGCGATCAGCTTCGTCAGGGCGTCGTGCAACTGCCGACCGGTGCGTGGTACGACCCGCAGGACCCGACGGAAGACAAGCCACTCTGCGTGCACGGCAACCCGAATGTGCTGACGCGTGATGTCGGCACCTCCAGCCTGGCGCAGGGCTGCTGCGGCCAGCTCACCGCGGTTCAGGTCGAACGGTTCAGCGGCAACCTGCCGCCGATCCAGGCCTATGATCCGCCGGTGGCGGTGAAGCGCTGATCGTTATTGCCGCCGAAGCAATCAGGTGATGTCGGATCTCATCCTGAGGAGCGTGCTCTTGCGCGTCTCGAAGTATGAGGCGGCCAACGTCACGCCTTTCGTCATGGCCGGGCTCCGCCCCGGTCATCAACGTCTTCACAGCATCGCAGCAAGTCAGACGGGATGCCCGTGACAAGCACGAGCATAACGCGTGGACATATGGCGCCCTGCGTCGGTTGACCGCTAAGCCTTCGAGAAATCCTCGCGCATCCTAGCCTGGATTTTAGCCATGCCACCGATCCAGCGGTCGTAGTTCTCGGTCTTCTTGCGCATGTAGCCGAGCACCTGCGGATGCGGCAGGATGAGGAATGTCTCCTGCTCGATACCGCGCAAGGCATCGTTGGCGACCTGCTCCGGCGACAGATCGCCATCGCCCGATTGCGGGCCCTTGGGCAAGTCGCGCAGCATGTCGGTATCGACGCCTTGCGGGCACAGGATCGAGACGCGAATGCCGTGCGCCTTGTGTGCGATCGCCAGACTTTCCGCGAAGCCGACGGCGGCATGCTTGGTCGTCGAATAAGGGGCGCTGCCGACCTGCGACAACAACCCCGCCGCCGAAATCGTATTGAGGAAATAGCCGCCACCACGCGCCTTCATCAGCGGCACCAGATGCCGCGCGGCATAGACGTGCGCCATGACATGGATCGCCCAGCTCCGCGACCATGGCTCGTCGGATGCCCCGCTGATATTTTCCGACATCGGATCGAATCCGCCGCCGATTCCGGCATTCGAACAGAACAGCCCAATCGGCCCGAAATCCCGCTCGGTCACTTCGATCACGTGACGGATATCGCGCTCCTGCCCGACATCGCATTTGAACGCCGCTCCGCCAATGGCGCCCGCGACCTTCTCGGCGCGCGCGTGATCGAGGTCGGCGACGATGACCTTGGCCGCACCGGCGCGGTGAAATGCCTTGCAAAGCGCTTCGCCAATGCCGTTGGCGCCTCCGGTTACAACGACTGTCTTACCGGCGACTTCCATGGCGGCGCTCCGTTGAAGGAAAAGGTTCAGGTCAATACGAGGTCGAGTACAGCCGTATAATGACATGCGGCGCCAAGCAAGACGAAGCCGTGCCAGATGGCATTCTGGAAACGCAACCGCCGCCAGGTATGGAAAATGACGCCCAGCGTATAGAGCGCACCGCCGATGAGGATAAACCACAGTGTCATCTTCGGCAGCGCGGTGAACACCGCATCGTACGCCGCGATTCCGCTCCAGCCCATTGCCAGATAAAGCACGATCGATAGCCGGTCGAAACGGCCCGGCAAGAACAGCTTGAGCAGGACGCCGACCAGCGCCACGAACCACACCCCTGCCAGCAACGCCATGGCAAGTACACGATCGTTCATCTGCATCATGAACGGTGTATAGGTCGCGGCGATCAGGACATAGATCGCCGAATGATCGAAGCGGCGCAGCAGCCACTTGCGCGGCGACACCGGCCAGAGATTATAGGCCGCCGAAAATCCGAGCATGGTCAGGAGCCCCGCCGCATAGATCGAAACCGACACGATTTCCGACGTCGAGGCGAATACGCCGGTCAGCACGATCAACGCCGTAACGGCGATCAGGCCGAAGCTCACGCCAAGGCCGTGCACAATGCCGTCGGCGATCAACTCGGCGCGGTCATAATTCCACCGCACGGCGCCAACCGCAGCCGCCGCAGAGCTTGAAGCTAGCTGTTTCAACTGGAAGACGGTCATCTAAAATCCGTTATTGAGCGTCCAGACAGGCTGGCGGGATGTAGAGCAGGCACATCAAGAAACATCGGGGCCTTCATCGCTGATAAATGGGTCGGAAACATGAAGCTTGATTTTGGCCCGACAATCTCCATTTTCTGGAGTACGCGCCAACAAGTAACCCTTCCGATCGATTGACGCCCCGCACACATGGCTTCCGGTTTTTCCGATATCATCGAGGAAGCCCGCCTCTCGGCTCAGGCGCTGCTGGAATATGGCAGCCACCTCTTCAACCCCACTGTCCGGCTTGGCGTCACCGGCCTGTCACGCGCCGGCAAGACGGTATTCATCACCGCGCTGGTTCATGGGCTGTTGCGGGGCGGTCGCTTCCCTGTGTTTGAATCGCTGTCCGGTGGGCGGATCGCCCGTGTCCGGCTCGAGCCGCAACCCGACGATGCGGTGCCGCGCTTCGATTATGAAGGGCATGTCCATACGCTGATCGATGCGCGGCGCTGGCCGGATTCCACGTCGGATATCAGTGAGCTGCGACTGGTCGTCGAATACCAGCGACAGAATGGCGCAGAGCGCAAGCTGACGATCGATATCGTCGACTATCCCGGCGAATGGCTGCTCGATCTGCCGCTGCTCGACAAGAGCTACGAGCAATGGTCGGCGGAAAGCCTGGCGCTGTCGCAACAGGCGCCGCGTGCGGCGCTCGCAACGGAATGGCATGCGCACCTTGCGACACTCGATCCGGAAGGCCGCGAGGACGAACAGGCAACGCTGACCGCGGCCAAATTGTTCACCGCTTATCTTCGCGCGTGTCGCGATGAGCGCTTCGCCATGAGCCTGCTGCCGCCCGGCCGCTTCCTGATGCCCGGCAGCCTCGCCGGCTCGCCGGCATTGACCTTCGCACCGCTCAATGTGCCGGTCGACGGCATCGCACCGGAGCGCTCGCTGTGGGCGATGATGCGGCGACGCTACGAGGCGTATAAAGCGATCGTGGTGCGGCCGTTCTTCCGCGATCACTTTTCACGGCTGGATCGTCAGATCGTGCTGGTCGATGCTCTGGCGGCATTCAATGCGGGGCCGGCCGCGTTGCGCGATCTCGAAGCCGCGCTGGCAGGCATCCTGGATTGCTTCAACGTCGGGCGCGATACGTTGTGGAGCGCGCTGTTCCGGCCGCGGATCGACCGCATCCTGTTTGCCGCCACCAAGGCCGACCACCTGCACCGCTCGAGCCACGACCGGCTCGAAGCCATTCTCCGCCGGATGCTCGATCGCGCCGCCTCCCGCGCGGAAATCGCCGGCGCAACGGTGGACGTGGTGGCGCTGGCCGCGGTACGCGCCACCCGCGAAGCCGAGGTGCAGCGCGGCCGGGAAAAGCTGCCGTCGATCCTCGGCACACCGGCCGCGGGCGAACGTGCCGGCGGCGAGACTTTCGACGGCGAGACGGAAATCGCGACCTTTCCCGGCGATCTGCCGACCGATCTCGACGCTCTGTTCAAGGACGACCAGCCGTTCCGCGGGCTAAGCGCGGAATTGCCTGAGAACGCGGATTACCGCTTCCTCCGCTTCCGGCCGCCACTGCTGGAACATGGCGCCACCGAGCCGCCGGCGCTGCCTCACATTCGCCTCGACCGCGCCCTTCAGTTCCTGATCGGAGACAAACTGCAATGAGCGAGCGGCCTCATCCGCGCCGTCCGGCAGCCTTCCGGCTCGATGATCCACGGGTCGTGGTCAAGGATGCCGATGACGGCGCGAGCCGGCTTGCACGCGGCACGATCCACATCACGCCGCAGCCGGACCCGTCCCTGTTGCCGGTGCCGCTGGACGAGCCGCCTGCCGCGCTCAAACGCCGTTCCTGGTGGGGGACGGTGCTATGGAGTTCGCTGGGCGGACTGGTGCTGCTCGGCGCCGGACTTGGCGTCACGAATCTCATCGAGGATCTGTCCGTCCGCAGCCAGGGGCTCGGCTGGTTCGGCGCGGTGCTCGCCGCAGCGGCGCTGCTGGCGCTGATCGTCATTATCGGACGCGAGGCGCTGGGATTGATGCGTCTCGCCACCATCGAGAAGCTGCATCTGCGCGCGACCGCGACCATCGCCAGCGACAATCGCGCGGAAGCCGACACCATCGTGAACGACTTGCTCAAGCTTGCGCAAAACAACCCCCGACTGGCCAAGGCGCGCGCGACGCTGGTGAGTCATCACGATGATATTATCGACGGCGCCGATATGTTGCGGCTAGCCGAACGCGAGCTGATGACGCCGCTGGATCAGGAAGCACGGCGGCTGGTTTCGGTCGCGGCGCAGCGCGTTTCGATCGTCACCGCAATCAGTCCGCGCGCCTTGATCGATGTCGCATTTGTGCTGGCCGCGGCACTGCGGCTGGTTCGCCAGCTCGCGCTGCTCTATGGAGGGCGCCCCGGCACGCTGGGAATGATCCGCCTGATGCGCCACACCGTGTCGCATCTCGCCATCACCGGCGGCGTGGCGGCCAGCGACAGCCTGATCCAGCAAATGCTGGGACACGGTGTGGCCGCCAAACTCTCGCATCGGCTTGGCGAGGGTATCCTGAACGGTCTGCTCACCGCGCGGCTGGGACTTGCGGCCATCGACGTGACGCGACCGCTGCCGTTCAACGCACTGCCCCGCCCCGTCCTCAGCGACCTCGCCAAGGATTTACTGCGCAAGCGCGACGAAGACAGTCCTGACGAGGCGTCAAAATAGTCGGCCGGTATTCCCGGTGATCCGCGACGGCACGGCGCCGTTTTCGGCCAGCGGATGCCAGCGATAGAACGGCGTATCCGGTGGTGGTGACAATTCCGGCGTCCAGTTCGTGATCTTCTGAAGCACGTAGGTATCCATGGTGAGGCCACGCCAGGTCCGCGCCACCTCGCCGAGCGGCTGGCGAACCGCCGTCGTCGCCGACCACAGCGGGTTGTCGGCATCGGACTGGCGCGCAACATAGAGCCCGGCCTGTCCGCGAATCCGATCCATGCCGGGGTTCTTGAATCCGATAAACCGCGCCCGCTCGTTGATCTGGATCACGGGGACGCGATCCTTCAGTTCCCATCGCAGCATGGCATAGGTGCGATAATCGGTGGTGGCGATCCATGTTGCACCGGCCGTCTTCATCTCGGCTTCGGCACGCTCGGCAACCTGCGCGTAGCCGGCTTCCGAACCGCCGGGATCGAGCCGCCCGAGCCACGGCCGATCGCTGACGACGTAATAGAAAAACGTCAGCACCACGATGGCGATGCCGGAGACGATCGCAGTGGTCGCCCAGAAGGCGGTCGACTTCGCCAGTCGCGACTTTTGCTGACGCAACCACCAGACGTTGATCGCAGTGGCCGCAAAACCCAGCGGCCACATGAACATCGGCCAGGTATCGCCGATCCGCAGCGTCAGCGATCGCCATAAGAAATACGCGAATGGTACCGCCACGCCGGTCGACAGCAGAACGGCGATGCCGTCGCGCTGCCGATAGCCGCGCCAGAGCGTCATCCCGACGCCGGAGAGCGCCACTGGCAACAACACCGGCCCGACAAGACTGAATTGCAGTCCGAGAAATTCACCGAAGCGCTCCAGCGACAGCGGCGGCGCGACGGCTGCCCGCACGAACTGGAATTTGAACGAGGCCCAATCGTGCATGTCGTTCCAGATCAAGACCGGCGCGAACAATGCGACCGCAATCAGCACCGCCAGCCATGGATAGGGGCTCAGCAACCAGCGCCGGCGCCAATCCGGCACCACGATGAACGCCGCGACAGCGGGCAACAGCATGATGGCTGTCAATTTCGACAATAACGCCAATCCGGCGCAGATGCCGGTGAGCAACCACCAGCGGCCGTCATCGGTTTCCGCGACGCGAACCAGCGACCATCCCATGGCAACCGCGAACGGGATCAACGCCGTGTCCGGCGCGACCTTCGCCATCAACAGCCCGTAATAAACGGCAGCATCCGGCAGCAGCACGGCAAGGACGACGGCACGCGCGTCATGCGTCACGCGGCGAACGATATCGGCCAGCAGCAGTTGCGTAACCAGCATCGCCACAATGCCGGCGAACCGGACGCCAAGGCTGGTATCGCCAAAGATCGCCGTTCCAAACCGGATGAACCAGGCGATCATCGGCGGATGATCGAGGAAAGACAGCACGCTCTCCTTCGACCAGGTCCAGTAGTAGGCCTCATCGGTGCGCAGATCGATCGACCCGGCATAGACAAGACGCAATGCCGTCATCGCGACGATCAACAGCAATACGGCGCCAAGCTGGCGGCGGCTGATGCCGTCCGAACGCAAATGATCGTGGCTGGAAGGAACAATGGTCATCGGAAGGCCACGCAACAGGGATCAAGCCGGCCTTTTCAGCGATCGCCGCGAGCCCGGAGAGGCTTTGTTTCCGACTCCGGAGGGGGTGTCAATCGCGCAGCTTCCGTCCCGAACGGACCGGCGAGCCACCAGCATCCGGCATGGACAATGCGTTGCCCCATGGTATCTCGGCCCGGCAGCAACTAACATCGTGGCCAAATCAGCTATCGTCGTCGGGCAACCCGCTCACCAAGAGCCGAAAGCCTTTGTTCAAGCCAGACTCCATGACAGGCCACTTCCTCGCCCTCACCTCCAAATTCGCGCGTGGCTTTGGCATCCGCCAGCTCCGTCTGACATGCGGACTGATCCTGTTCGCCTACCTCATCAGCCACTTCCTCAATCACGCGCTGGGCAATATCTCGGCCGACGCGCTGGCGATCGGTGCGAACTATCACACCGGTTTCTGGCAATTTCCGCCAATCGCATTCGCGCTCTATGCCGCCGCGATCATCCATACCGGGCTCGGCATCTGGTCGCTGTACGATCGTCGGGATTTTCACTGGCGAACCATTGAACCAGTACAGCTCATTCTCGGCCTTTGCATTCCGACGTTGATCATCTCCCACATCATCGGCATCCGGCTCAGCCAGACGCTGTTCCAGACCGAGAAACTCTATCCGCAGGTTTTCTACAACTACTGGATCGCCTCGCCGGATCGGCTCTGGCTAATGTTCCTCGTCCTCAACGTGTCCTGGATTCACGGCTGCATCGGCCTGTATTTCTGGCTCCGGCCGAAGACATTCTTCAAAGCCGCCGCACCATGGTTGCTCGCGCTGGCGATACTCGTGCCGACCGTCGCCATGCTCGGGCTCTATCAGGGCGGCCGCACGGTGGTGGAGCAGAGCCGCTCGGCGCAGTGGCAGGCGGAAAATCTGCTCCCGCCGCACACCGATACGGCAGCGCATCAGCAACTGCTGGATTCCGTCGTGACCTATTTCCTGGCGGGATACCTCATTCTTCTCGGCCTCGCAGTGGCCGGTCGCGGCATTCGGCTGCTGAGTGAACGGCGCGGCGGATTGATCACATTGGCTTATGATGACGGCAGGACGATCCGGGTGCCGCGCGGCATCAGCGTTCTCGAAGCCAGCTTGCGCCATAAGGTGCCCCACGCCAGTGTTTGCGGCGGCCGCGCGCGCTGCTCCACCTGCCGCATTCGCGTGACCAGCGACCATCGATTGTTGCCGCCGCCTTCAAAACGTGAAGCGTTCGTGCTCGACCGGGTCGGTACGGCGAACGACCCGGCCATCCGGCTGGCCTGCCAATTGCGTCCGACCTTCGACCTTTCATTTGCCAGGCTGTTCATTCCGCAAATTTCCGCCGCGGATACGAGACGCGCGAACTCTCGCCGGATGGGGCAGGAACGTTATCTCGTCAGCATGTTCATCGATATGCGCGGTTCTACCAAGCTCGCTGAAAAGCTGCTGCCGTTCGATACTCTCTACATCGTCAACCAATTCCTCAACGTCGTATCACAAGCCGTGATCGCAGCCGGTGGTCAGCCGAACCAATTCTACGGCGACGGCCAGCTCGCTTTGTTCGGATTGCAGACCGACCCGCAAACGGCTTGCCGTCAAGCTCTCCGCGCCGCCGCGCAGCTCGCGGCGAATGTCGACGACCTCAATCAGATTCTGGTCCACGATGGCCGTGAGCCGATCCGCTTCGGAATCGGCATTCACGGCGGCGTCGTCATTATCGGCGATATCGGCAACCCGGATCACATGGTGTTCACCGCGTTGGGTGACGCGGTGAATGTCGCTGCCCGCCTGCAGGACATGACCAAGACCTACGACTGCGAGGCTATTCTATCCGAAGAGGTCTGCCAGCGCGCCGACCTGCCCGATACCGCGCTGCCAACTGAACACGTGGTCATCCGGGGCCGTGCCGAACAAATGTGCATTCGCCTGGTCAGTCGATCCGGTACGCTCGCGCAGATGCTCGAAAGTCATCGGGTTCCAGACGTATGAGCTTCAGGCGACTGCACGTTTGGCCAAGCTCTGTCTCGCGATCGGGCCGATCGACGTCGCGGCGTGAGCGCAGCTCGCCGTCACCGGAATGCCGCCCGGCGGACGTCGGGGCCCAAACCATCTCAGAATCATAGAGTTGCGGGAATTTTCGCGCTGAAGCGAATTGAAGTAACGCCATCCCAGTGACGTGCCCCCGTGACACCGGCCCTGGACGCTTTCTGGCATGCCACCGAACCGACGGGGTCAGCCGCGATGCTGACCGCCCTCCCGATCAGCGCCGGTTAGATCGTCAAAACCACCGGAAAAACTTCACCGGCCGATGACGACACGGCCTGCCAAAATTCCAGGCGTACTGGGGGCTATCAAGATTGACATATTCCGCGTATCCTGCCCGCCGTCGGAAAAGCCGGTTTCCGGGGACCGACTGTTTGTTATCGTTTTCATCCTGCGGAGACTACGTAATGGCTAAAGGCACTGTGAAGTGGTTCAACCCGACCAAGGGCTACGGATTTATCCAGCCCAGCAATGGCGGGAAGGACGTGTTTGTTCATATTTCGGCGGTGGAGAAAGCGGGCCTTTCGTCGCTTAATGAAGGACAGACGGTTGAATACGAAGAAGTCGCCAATCGTGGCAAGACCTCGGCCGAGAACCTGAAGGTCTGATCCTCGCGCCGATTTCGCGGCGCCTGACGTCGCGACGCGCGGTACGGATTTCTCTCGAGAGCATGATCTCAGAAATGTCGCGCGGCGCTTTTCCAGAACATGCTCTGCCAGAGCCACCGACAAAGGGTCTGATTCGATCGGATTGAATCAGACCCTTTTGGACACCTGAGCCATTAAATCCCGATCTGATATTCGCCATCGGCGCGATCGGAAGGCTGTGGCGCTCACGCAGCTCAATTCTCCTTCAGCCATCTCGCGACCGACATGACATCCGGCGGCTGTGCGTAGCCGCGCGGCCACAGATCGACCACCCACTCGGCACGATTGGCTCGCTCGACCAGTACCGCAGTATTGTGCGGCGTTTGCAGCGCCACGACGTTGCCCCGATAACGGGGATCACCGACGGTGTGAAACTTCAATAAACCCCAATCCTGCAACACGAGCAGCAGGCTGGTAGTATTGCGCGTGGTATCCCAGCAATCGAAATTGTGCCTGTCGTCGCGGGCACGAAAATCCGCCCGGGCAACACGCTTGTTGGTGCCGATCACCGGACCGATGCGGCGGTCGAACCAGATCACCGCTTTCTGCACCGCCGCGCGTTCGGCCCCAGCCGAGGATCGCCCGGCCGCCAGAATGTGGGTCAACGCCCGGCGATCGGCAGCGGAGAAACTCAACGTTTCCCGCCTCTGGCACACGAAACCGTAGCACACTGTCATGCCGCTCGCGGACGGCGGAAAAATCGATACGGAACTATAGAGCTGGGCTACCGGCGCACTCAGCGACGCCGCGCTGACCGGCGGGGCCACCGCCGCCAGGCCGATCACAGCAACGCAATACCAGGCTAACCGCCTCGTACGAGACGCAATCGAAGAAGGAGGTTGGCGCCAAGGCGGCCGGCGCAGAGTCTGCCGCATATCAGTCCTCTCGTAGACGTACTCGGGTACGACGCTAACAATTGATTGGCGTGATTCCAATACGTCCGGCCGCACTCAACACAGATCCGAGGGCTCGCACACCACGCGGTATTCCGGGGAACGGACATCGAAACTCTTCACATGCCGGAAGGGCCGTAACATTTCCGACATTTGCATCACGCCAGTTGCACCGGCAGCGCAACATGGCTCAAATGCGCCCGGCATCCGCCGCGATTGACGGAGTCGCCAGAACAATTCCTCTGCGACAGAGAATTACGGAGCAGCGCGACCATGGAAAATGGCATCTTCGACGGCCTCAAGGTTATCGATTGCGCGAGTTTCATTGCAGCGCCCGCGGCCGCGACGGTGTTGTCCGATTTCGGCGCCGAAGTCATCAAGATCGAGCCGCCCGGCGCCGGCGATCCATATCGCAACCTGCCGAACCTGCCGGGCTATCCGGTGAGTCCGCATAACTACAGTTGGTTGCTGGAATCGCGAAACAAGAGGAGCCTTGCGCTCGACCTCGGCAAGCCCGAAGGCCGCGCCGTACTGCATCGGCTGATTGCCGAGTCCGATGTGTTCATCACCAACTTTCCGCCGGCCGTTCGACAACGCCTTGGCATCACCTATGAGGACCTCGCGCCGCTCAACGCCCGGCTGGTCTATGCATCGTTCACCGGCTACGGCGAAAACGGCGAAGAGGCCAACAAACCGGGGTTTGACAGCAACGCATGGTGGGCACGATCCGGCATGATGGACCTGGTGCGCGCCGACGAGGAGACCACCCCGGCCCGCTCGCTTCCCGGCATGGGCGATCATCCCTGCGCGATGGCCCTGTTCGGCGCCATCGTCACCGCGCTGTACAAGCGCGAGCGCACCGGTGAAGGTTCACACGTCAAGTCCAACCTGATGGCCAACGGTATCTGGGCCAGCGGCGTGATGGCACAAGCAAAGCTCTGCGGCGCGCAATTCCAACCGCGCCGGCGCCGCGAGAATGCGCTCAACGCCGTGGCCAATCACTATCGTTGCCGCGACGGACGCTGGCTTATTCTTTCCTTGCTGAACGAGGAGCGGCAATGGCCGGCACTCGCCCGCTGCCTCGGACGCGAGGACCTGATTGCCGATCCACGCTTCGCGACCAAGCCGGATCGTCACGCCCGCGCGCAGGAATTGATCAGGGTATTCGACGAAATCTTCGCCACCAGAGATCTTGCGGAATGGCGCAAAGCGCTTGATGGCAACGGGCTGGTGTTCGGCATCGTCGGCATTCTCGACGACATTCCGCACGACCGGCAAATGCACGACAATGACGTGTTGATCCCGTTCGAAGGCGACAGCATGCTGACGATCAACAGTCCGATCTGGATCGATGGCTCTGAAAAGCGACAGCCGCGCCACCCGCCAAAGGTTGGTGAGCACAGCGACGAAATTTTGCGTCAGACTGGTTACGCCGAAGCCGACATTCGCCAACTTCGCGACGCCGGAATCGTGAGCTGATCCCGCAGCATCCGGCTCAGTGGCGCATCCAGAGCCAGCCGACAAATATCAGGATGACCATCGTCAGGATGGCCCAACTGCTGACCCGGATGTCGCCCCAGACCTGACGCTCGCCTTCGTTGTGCGCAATCTTGCGATCACGCCGCCTGATTTCCTGCTCGTTGCGGTTCATCGGCTGCCCTCCTGGGCATCGGAACCAACAACGCACATCCCCATACGTTCCGAGCGGCCGGCGCTGCCGATGATTTGTCAGACCAGCCGTTGACGCAGAACGCGAAGCTCAGTGACTCGAAATCACTTCAGCGGGCAACGATCAAACCCCTGCTGGTCACAACCACCCAGCGGCCATCCTGACGACGGATCGCATCGACACGACCGAGACCCGGCAGCGGATCGCCGGCATAAACTTCGTACAGCCCGTCACGGCCTTCGATCAACGCGCCGCCATTGGCAACGTCGCGAATCCGCCAACCATCGACGGTCGGCAGTCGGTTGACCTCAACAGATCGGTTCGGCGCAGCAACCGGCGTCGGGATCGAGCCCGTCGTCTCCTTGCTGGCTTCCTTGACCGTCTCCTTGGCCGGAGCAGATGCAGGCGCAGCCGCCGCGACACGCAGCTTCTCGACCGTCTCGCTCAGCTTCGCGATTTTCGCGGCAGGCTCGGCTTGCGCTTTCTCGACTTTCTCGATGCGGTCGCTAACCTTCGCGAGCTGGGATGCATCGGCCTTCGCGGAACGCTCCGCGCCGGACTTCAATGCCGCAACCTCGGCGCTGAGCTTGCGGATCGAATCTTCGAGCGCCTGGGTATGCTGATTGAGCGCCGCCTTGCTGCTCTGTCCAGCGAACAGATGACCGATCGCGGCCGATGCGAACGATCCGCCAACCACACCGGCCACTGCCGCCAGCGCAAACACTGCCGCCATCGCGGTCAACCGGCGCTTGCCGAACATTCGCGATCTGTGTGCACCATGCGCTGATGATGTCTCGTCATCGGCCGCGGCATTGCTCCAGCCGCCGTCGCGCACCGGCGACATGACCATGATCTGGCCGGCCGCGCGCGCTGGAGCGCCGGATGTTTCCGCTCCACTTTGAATCTGCCCGTCGCCGCTGTTGGAAGCCTGCGACGCCTTGTCCTGTCCGGCGGCATCCGGCGCCGCGGCACTTACCGCTTCGCTCGAGTCCGAAGACCTGGACGCGGAGCCGCCCCCCACCGGATGAACGGAATCATCATGGGCTGATTGATTGCTGGGATCGTTGCGGTCCTGATCGGCCATTTTCTCACTCACGTGCTGAATCCGCGACAGATTGACAATTTGGTAACCATGATTGCTTGCCAAATGGTTACCGCTGATGTTGGCCCCAATTATGGATGGCGATACCTGACCGGGACCTGAACGGTTCCACCACAAATGGGATCGATGGCAATTGCCGCCCCGTCGCGCGATCTCCGACGTTCGCGGTTATTTGCGTGGAATATTTTCCCCGTTAACATGGCTCGACGGGGCGTCACTCTGCCAATCGGAACAAGCAAACGGACCCTTGTTTCTTGGGGAGGGTGCATCGCGAACCGGCAATTCGGGCTGCGCATCAAGCGATGCCCCATGATGGGGAACTAACAATGAAACTTTACGACTCGGTCGGGCCCAACCCACGGCTGGTACGCATGTTCATCGCCGAAAAGGGCCTGAGCATCCCGACGCAGACCGTCGATCTCATGGGCGGCGAAAACCGGCAACCGCCACACCTGGCGCGCAATCCGCATGGCCAGATGCCGACGCTGGAGCTCGACGACGGCTCCTATCTGGCTGAAATCACCGTGATTTGCGAATACCTCGAGGAGAAGCATCCAACCCCCGCGTTGATCGGAACGACGGCGGAGGAGCGCGCGGAATGCCGGATGTGGACACGCCGCATCGACCTCAACATCTGCGAACCGTTGGCCAACGGTTTTCGCTTCAGCGAAGGGCTGAAGCTGTTCAAGGATCGCATCGTCTGTGTCCCGGAGGCAGCGCCCGGCCTCAAGAAAATTGCCGCGGACCGCATCCGCTGGCTGAACGGCCAGATGCAGGGCAAGCAGTTCGTCTGCGGCAACCGCTTCACGCTGGCGGACATGATGCTGTTCTGCTGGCTCGCATTCGGCAAGCAAGTCGGCCAACCGCTCGACGAGGCTAACACAACGATCACCTCATGGATGGAACGGATCAGCCAGCGCCCCTCGACCAAGGCATGACGCCGGCCACGCGAGGCCAAGCTGTGATGTAACCGATCCTCACAACACCACCGGGGCATCCGGCAGTTCGTTACTGCCGGTCCCCGTTTTTGGAAAATGCGCGGCCAGATGCTTGGTGACTTCAAGGATACCCGCCAGGGCGCCTTGCTCGAAGTTTCCCCTGCCGAATTCGGATTCCATCGCCGCGCAGATTTCCTCCCACGCCGCGTGACCGACAGCGGCATTGATGCCGCGGTCGGCGATGATCTCGACGTTACGATCGGCCAGCAAGACATAGATCAGGACGCCGCTGTTGTGCGCCGTATCCCAAATCCGCAATTGGGAAAACACGTCGAGCGCGCGTTCTCGCGCCGGCTGATCGCGGAACAAGGGCCGCCCGTCCAGCGCGCCCTCGACGACGAAGCGTATCTGGCCGGCATGCCGGGCCTCGCTCGCCTTGATGGCGCGTTCGATGGCGGCGAGCGTTCGCTGCGGAAACGCCCGGTTGACGCGCGAACGATTGGCGACGAGATGTCTTCCGATCCGCTTCAGGCTCATCGTCACCACCTCCCCGACGCGCCGCCGCCGCCGAAGCTGCCGCCACCGCCGCTGAAGCCGCCGCTCGACCCTCCGGAAAAACCGCCACCGCCCCCCGACCAGCCCCCTCTGCCGCCGCCGGAAGACACGACGCTGTCGCCAATCAAGGTGAATACGAATGCGATCACTCCGACGATCAATGCGACCGCCAGCGCCCCGGCAAGGAACCAGACCACCAGGCCGATCAGGCCGCCGGTGACGGCAGAGCCAAGCAATCGGCCGAACATCGCGCGAAAGATTCCGCCTAAAATCAGCACGGCGATGAATGCAAACGGACCGACGGATTCGATGTTGTCGAGAACGTTCACGCCCTCCTGCTGCCGCTTCGGCTCCGGCAGCGGCTCGCCGTCGACAACGCGGATCATCCGGTCGATGCCCGCCGAAATGCCGCCGGCAAAATCGCCGCTTCGGAATTTCGGCGTGATGATTTCGTCGATAATGCGCTGCGAAGTCACGTCGGTCAGCGCGCCTTCGAGACCGTAACCGACCTCGATGCGCAACCTGCGATCATCCTTGGCGATCACCAGCAGCGCCCCGTCATCGATCGCCTTGCGGCCGATTTTCCAGGCTTCCGCGACGCGAATGGAAAACTGCTCGATCGTCTCAGGCGCCGTGGTCGGTACGATGAGGACAGCAATCTGGCTGCCCTTCTTCGCTTCGAACGCCTTCAAGGTGGCTTCAAGCGAAGCCGCCTGTTCCGCGGTCAGCGTCGAGGTTTGATCGACGACGCGTCCCGTGAGCGGTGGAATTGCGACATCGGCGACGGCGGTGAAAGCCCAGCACAGCGCCAATGCCAACAGCGCTGCGGTCGCCGTTCTGATAGCGGCCATGGCCCGGGCCGCCGGCTACTTGGCCGGCACAGGAGCGGGGGTAGGAGCAGGAGTTGCCGGGGTCGGATTGAAATCGACTTTCGGCGCTGTCGAAATCGCCTTCTCATTGTCGACGGTAAAGTTCGGTTTCTCCTTGTAGCCGAACATCATCGCCGTCAGGTTCGACGGGAATGAGCGCACCGTCACGTTATAGTCCTGCACCGCCTTGATATAGCGATTGCGCGCCACGGTAATGCGGTTCTCGGTGCCTTCGAGTTGCGACATCAGATCGCGAAACAACGCATCGGATTTCAGTTGCGGATAATTCTCCGTCACGACGAGCAATCGCGACAATGCGCTGGAGAGTTCACCCTGCGCCTGCTGGAACTTGGCGAAAGCTCCCGGGTCGTTCAGCACTTCCGGCGACACCTGCAGGCTGCCGACCTTGGCGCGTGCATTGGTAACGCCAAGCAGAACATCCTTTTCTTGCTGCGCGAAACCCTTCACCGAATTGACGAGATTGGGGACCAGATCGGCGCGGCGTTGATATTGATTGACGACTTCGGACCAACCGGACTTGACCTGCTCATCCTGGCTTTGAATGGCATTGTAGCCGCAATTGGTCAGGCTCAATGTCGCCAGAGCTGCCAGGACCGTGAGAAGCCGACGCATCAGGATCTCCTGTTATGTCACTACAATAAGATAAAATGATCGATGGCGACGATCCACCATGGAACCCTCGCCTCTTGCACCAGCATATCTCAACTAAGGCCGAGCACCACGTTTTGATGAGCCCTCGCTGTCTGATGAAATCAGTGCCGGTGCTCGACGATTTCAATTCGACGCGTCTTCTTCAAGCGAAACGAAATCGACTTCGGACCAAAACCCGATAAACGGTGAATTGCTACCGCCCAAAGGCAGATCCGGTCGAGTGTCAGAACGGAGTCCGGCCTGGGGACGCCTCACGCTTGCGACGACCCGGCGACTTGAATCGCCTGCCAGATCTTGACCGGAGACAGCGGCGTATTCAGCGTCTTGATGCCGAGCGGCGCCAATGCATCCATCACACCGTTGGTGATGCACGGCGGACCGCCGATCGCTCCGGACTCGCCACACCCCTTGGCGCCAAGCGGATTGGTGCGGCAGGGCGCGGAGTCATCGAGCGTGACCTTGATCGGCGGAACGTCGCTTGCGCGCGGAATACAGTAGTCCTGAAAACTCGCAGTCAAAAGCTGTCCGCTGCTGTCGTACGACACGCCCTCGTAAAGAGCCTGCCCGATGCCCTGCGCCACGCCACCGTGCACCTGCCCGGCCACCAGCATCGGGTTCACGGCCACGCCCACATCGTCCACCGTGGTGTAGCGGACGACATTGGTCACGCCGGTTTGCGGATCGATCTCGACTTCACAGATGTGAACGCCATTCGGCCAACTCGGCGCATCGACCTCGCCGGTGCTATCGACGCTTAGGCGCGCGCCTTTCTCCTGCCTGGCAATGTCGAACAATGCGATGCGCCGGTCGGTGCCAACCACCGTCAGCCAACCGTCGCCATACTCGATGTCGTCGACCGCTGCCTCCAATAAATGCGAAGCCCTCTCGCGCGCTTTGGCGATCATGTCGGCGGCCGAAACCACCACCGCCGTGCCGCCCACGTACAACGACCGCGAACCGACGCTGCCAAACCCTTGCGCCAGATCGGTGTTACCCTGCACCACATCGATCCTGTCGATCGGAATACCCAGCGACGCGGCGATCATCTGCGAATAGCTGGTCTCCAGACCCTGCCCCATCGCCTGCGTGGCGGAATGCAGAACGACACGGCCCTCGCCGGTCGCGTGCAGGCTGACCTTCTCGGTATGCGCCCGCCCCCCGGTCCATTCGATATAGCTCGTCAGGCCGCGGCCATACAGCAGGCCCTTTTTCGCGGCGGCTTTCTTGCGGGCCGCAAAGCCATCCCAATCAGCCAGTTCGGTGGCGCGATCCAGCATGTGTGCAAACGCGCCGCTATCGTAAACCTGTCCTGCCGCGTTGGTGTAAGGCAACTGATCCGGCTTGATGAAGTTGGCCTTGCGAATCTGGCGAGGGTCGATACCGAGCTGCCGGGCTGCCGCATCCATCAACCGCTCGACAATGAACACCGCCTCCGGCCGGCCCGCACCGCGATAGGCACCGACCGGCGCCGTGTTGGTCATCACCGCCTTGACCTCGAAATGGACCAGCGGCAAATCGTAAACGCCGGTCGCCACGAACGGACCCAGCACCAGCGGAATAAGGACGCCGACACCGGACAGATAGGCGCCGGTGCCACCGATCGAGCGCACACGAAATGCCTGCACCCGGCCCTTGGCGTCGAGCGCGAACTCGGCGGTCGAAGTGAGATCGCGGCCATGCGTGCCGCCGACAAATTCGTCGGTCCGGTCGCCACGCCAGCGCACCTTGCGACCAAGCTTGACCGCGGCATAGGCGACAATACCGTCTTCCGGATAAAGCCCGGTTTTCTGCCCGAAGCCGCCACCCAAATCACCCACCAGAACATGGATGCTTTCCTTTGGCCGCTTCAGAATGGCCTCGGCAAGAATATCGCGCGTGGAGGTCGGCGTTTGCGACTGCACATGCAATGTGAGCCGTCCCGATCTCTTGTCGACGTCGGCAATCGTGCTGCGTGGCTCCATGGCAGAGGGAGCAAGCCGCTGGCTGGCGACATCAAGCGTCACGATATGCCTGGCGGCGGCAAATGCCTTTTCGACCGCGGCCGCGTCGCCGTAACTCATCGCCGCAACAACGTTGTCTGGCGCACCGAGCAGTGCAGGCGGCGCATCAGGCGCAACCGCCGCGATCGGATCGGCCACCGAAGGCAAGACCTCATATTCGACGATGATCGCTTCGGCCGCGAGCCTCGCTGCATCGAGCGAAGTCGCCACCACGGCCGCGACCGCTTCACCGGTAAACCGCACCACTTCATGCGCCAGCAGCCGCCGCTGCGGCAGCGTCATGTCCGAACCATCCGGCCGCTTGAAAATCGCCAGCGTCGGAATGCTGCCGACATCGTCAGCGACCAGATCCGCTCCGGTAAAGATCGCCTCGACGCCCGGCATCGCCCGAGCCGCTTCGCTATCGATGGACGTGATGCGGGCATGCGCATGCGGAGAGCGCAGCAACACCAGCCACAATGCGCCATCGGCCGGCTTGTCGTCGATATATCGCCCCAGCCCCGTCACCAGGCGCCGATCTTCCAGGCGTTTGACGGGCTGACCGGCGCCGAAGCGCATGTTGCCGGGCAGAATATTCATGGGCGAACCTCTAATAAACTGGCGCTGCGAAACGTGCGGGACCGTCTACGGGAGCGAACGCATCAAGGCAAGTTGACTGCAGTCCGGGGAGCTATGCGATATCGCTCAAAAGCGCCTCGACCACCTTGCGTTCATCGGCCGTCAACGGGAGCTGCGGCGCCACCGGGTCGCCGACGTCATATCCCTGAACGATCAATCCGGCCTTGATGCAGGCCGCAAGATTGAACCGAGCGAAGGCCTCGTTGAGTCGCCACATCTTGCGTTGCAACGCCAGCGCCTCGTCCCACTGCGCCGCCTTGCACAGTTCGTAGAGCTTGACGCTGTCGCGCGGCGCGACGCACGCCGGACCGGCCATCCAGCCACGGCCGCCAATCAACATCACCGCCGCCGGAATATGCGCCGACGCAGCGAACACCTGCAGCTTGTCGCCACATCGGTTCATGATCGACATCAGGCGGCCGGTGTTGGTCGATGCATCCTTGATCGCGACGATCCGGGGATGCTCCGCAAGGCGTGCGATCACGTCGAGCGACAGATCGGAACGCTGGAAGTTCGGATTGGTGTACATCACGACCGGAATCTCGACGGCGTCGGCGATGGCGCCAAAGTACGATTCGACCTGGGCGTCCTTGAGTGGAAAGTAAGCTTCCAGAATGGCGAGAATGCCGTCAGCGCCCAGTGCCTGGTACGAGCGCGCCTGCGCCACGGCATCCGCTGTCGCGGTGGAACTGACACCGACAATCACCGGGACCCGGCGCTGCGCCGCGTCGATCGAAGCCTTCGCTACGGCCGTGCGCTGTTGCGCATTCAGGTAGGCGAATTCTCCCGTCGAACCGAGCGGCGCCAATCCATGCACCCCGGCCTTGATCAGGTCGTCGCACAGCCGCTCGAGGACATCGGTACGAATGTTTCCCGCCGCGTCGATGGGAGAAACCAGATAGGGAAAAACACCGTGAAATTCAGTCTGCACTTTGGTCATATCCATTTGTTCGAGACACAAAGCATCGCGCCAACAAGCTGCGATGTCATATTATCCAATCTCCGCGCTTCCCACCTTCCGCTGGTCCGCCGCGCCGATCAGCTTTTCACGGCGCCGAAACCGGCCTGCAGTCCGGCGATCAAGTCCGCCTCGGCTTCCAGCCCGATCGACAGCCGCAGCAGACTATCGCTGATGCCGGCGATATGGCGTGCCTCCGCCCCCATCTTGGCATGCGTCATCGTGGCAGGATGGGCGATCAAACTCTCGACGCCGCCCAGCGACTCCGCCAGCGTGAACACCTCAACCGCTTCGACGAAAGCCCGGACCGCGGCGGTGCCGCCGGCCAGTTCGAAACTCAGCATCGCACCGAACCCGGCCTGTTGCACCTTCGCCAAAGCGTGACCCGGATGCGATGGCAGGCCGGGATAATGCACCGCGCTGACCAGCGGATGCGCTTGGAGGAATTTCGCAATCGCGCTGGCATTGGCTTGCTGCCGCTCGATGCGCGGAAACAGGGTCCGCAAGCCGCGCAACGTCAGATAAGCGTCGAATGGCGCGCCGGTGACGCCGACGGTATTGACCCAGTCGGCCAGCGCCTCGACGTCCTGCTTGGCGGCGGCGATGACCGCGCCGCCGACGACATCGGAATGGCCGTTGAGATATTTCGTCGTCGAATGGATGACGAAATCGGCGCCGAGCGCGATCGGCCGTTGCAACGCCGGCGACAGGAACGTGTTGTCGACCGCCACCTTGGCGCCGACCTTCCGGGCCTGTGCAACGATCGCCTTGATATCCACCACACGCATCAGCGGATTGCTCGGCGTCTCGATCAGGATCAACGCCGGAACGCGCGCCACCGCGGCAGCCAGCGCCGCCGGATCGCCATAGTCGACGAAGGCCGCCTCGATCTGTCCGGTTTGCTGCCGTGCCCCGAGCAGGCGGTGCGTGCCGCCGTAGCAATCATGTGGTGCGACGACGAGACTGCCTTTCGACGCGCGCGACAGCACCACATCGATCGCCGCCATGCCCGAGCACACCACGACCGCACCGGCGCCACCTTCGAGTTTCGCCAATGTATCCGCCAGCATGTCGCGGCTCGGATTTGCGGTCCGCGTATAGTCGTAAGGCCCGGGCTTGTCGTACTCCGGAAACGCAAATGTGCTCGACAGATAGATTGGCGGCGTCACCGCGCGAAACGCGCTGTCGGTGGCGATGCCGTTGGCCACGGCAATAGTATGGGGATCCCGGAGTTTCGGCATAACCATCAAATCCTGCGCTTGTCGTCGCGGCGAAACTGTCGGCGACCGGTCAAACGACCCGGCCCCGCGCCACATCGGCCGCTGGTTTAGAGGTTTTTGCCGTCAAATGGAACCGGGGCTGGCAAGGGCCAACCCGAGATCGCCGCGCACCTTGCCGCCGGCATAGGGCAGCCCGGCTTAGATCAGTCCGGAGGTGCTTCAGTCGTTGAAATGCCTGCCTTCCGTAACCTCGGCAACATAACCGGCGCGGATGGCAAAATCGCCAAAATGCTCCTGCGGCTTTCGCTCCCGCGCGTAGTGGCCGATGACCTTTTCGAGCGCTTCAAGAATAACGGCTTCCCCGACATTCTCGAGATACATCTTGTTGAGCCGCTGGCCGTGGAAGCCACCGCCGAAATAAAGATTGTATTTGCCGGGCGCGCGGCCGGTCAGCGCGATTTCGGCGATATAGGGCCGCGAGCAACCATTCGGACACCCGGTCATCCGGATGGTGATCGGCTCATCCCGCAAGCCGTGAGCTTCGAGGATGGGCTCGATCCTGGACAACAGCGTCGGCAAATAGCGCTCGCTTTCGGCCATCGCCAGCCCGCAGGTCGGCAAGGCCACGCAAGCCATCGAATTCAGCCGCAGGCCGCTGCGGTCGCTCAATCCGGCGAGGCCATATTCGTCGAGCAGCTTCGCGATCTGCAGCCTATCCTCCGGCGCGATATCCGCGATGGTCAGACTCTGGTTCGGCGTCACCCGGAATGTACCCTTGTGGATGCGGGCGATGGCGCGCAGGCCATCCATCAGCGGCAGCGTCGACGTGTTGATGACGCGGCCGTTTTCGATGAACACCGTATAATGGTGCCGTCCGTCGTCACCCTGCACCCAGCCCAATCGATCGCCGTTCGAAGTGAACTGAAACGGCTGTGCCGGAGCGAGCGCGACGCCAAGCCGTCGCTCGATTTCACCCTTGATCCAATCGAGCCCCTTGTCGTCGATCGTGTACTTGAAGCGCGCATGCAAGCGATTAACACGATCGCCAAAGTCGCGCTGCACCGACATCACCGCATCGATCGTTGCGATCAGTTGATCCACTTCGATAAAGCCGATCACATCCGCAAGGCGCGGATAGGTTTCCGGGGCCTGATCGGTGCGGCCCATGCCGCCGCCGATGGCCACATTGAATCCCTTCAATTTGCCGCGCGAGACGACAGCGATGAAGCCCAGATCCTGCGCATAGACATCGATATCGTTGCTCGGCGGAATGACAAAACCGATCTTGAATTTGCGCGGCATGTAGGTCCGCCCGTAGAACGGCTCTTCGGGCTCCCTGGAAGGCGTCGCGGCTTCTTCCTGATACCAGATTTCGTTATAGGCTCCCGTCTTCGGAATGGCGTGATCGCTGGCCTTCCTGGCCAGCGCATAAACTTCGGCATGGATTTTCGACAACTGCGGATTGATCGAGGACATCACGCCGCGGGTATCGTCACCGCATGCCGCGCGCGTATCCAGCACGACATCCCGCAAGCCCTGAATGACGGCCCTCAAATCAGTTTTCAAGATGCGGTGCAGTTGAAATGTTTGCCGCGTCGTCAGCCGCAACGTGTCACCGCCATAGGCGCGGCCAAGCTCATCGAGCTTCAGCCATTGGCTCGGACTTAACACGCCACCCGGAAGACGCACTCGCGCCATGAAGGCATAGGCTGCCTCCAGTTTTTGACGGCGGCGCTCATCACGAATGTCACGGTCATCCTGTTGATAGATGCCGTGAAACTTCATCAGCTTGGTATCGGCGGTCGTCACCGCGCCGGTGATCGGATCGAACAGGCCATCCGCAATCGTTCCACGCAGTTGCCGGCTGTTGGCCTTGAGCGTTTCATCCGGGCCAAGCTTGTCCAGCGGCTGCGAAAGATCGTGGCTGCGATCCGGCGTCAACGAGGTTGCGGTCATATCAGATCTCAATAGACATCGCGCTGGTAGCGGTGATCGCGTTGCAGGGCGGAGAGATATTCACCGGCTGCCGTGGCATCCAGCCCGCCGTGCTCGGCGATGATGTCCGCCAGTGCGGTATGAACGTCGGGCGCGAGATGCGCGGCATCGCCACAGACATAGATGTGCGCACCTTCCTCAAGCCAGGCATAGACATCACGCCCCTGTTCGCGAAGACGGTCCTGCACATAGGCTTTCGGTGTCCTGTCGCGAGAGAACGCAACGTCCATGCGGCTGAGCACGCCGTCTTTCAGAAAACCTTGCCATTCGGTCTGGTAAAGGAAGTCGCTGCGGAAATTACGCTCGCCAAAGACCAGCCACGCCCGTCCACGCGCACCGCGCGCTTCGCGCTCCTGCACGAATGCCCGATACGGCGCAACACCGGTGCCGGCCCCGATCATCAGGATCGGCGCATCGTCGTGCGGCAGGCGGAAATGCGGGTTGCTTTGAATATAGACCGGGACCGTTGAATCGGGCTCGCCGCGATCGGCCAGATAGCTGGACGCGACGCCGGCGCGCGGGCTCCCGTCAAGCTCGTACCGCACCGTGCCGACAGTGAGATGCGCCTCGTCGGGGACCGCCGCGAGACTCGACGAAATCGAGTAGAGCCTCGGCTGTAACGGCCGCAAGCCGCGCAGCAACGTATTGGCTTCGATGCCGTGAACGGGAAATTGCCGCACGACATCGACGACGTGATTTTCGCGCATGAATGCCGCACGCGCCGCGGCATTCTCCGGGCCGCGCAGCCGCTGCAACTCCTTGGCGCCGCTTACGTCGGCCCAGTGATCGATGAAGCGCGGCGTCAATGCCGTCACCTCGAAGGCCGACGAAAGTGCCTCCTTCAGCGTCAGCGTCTGCTTCTTCACTCCAACCGGCGCGTCGACTCCCAGCGACAAACCCTCAAGCAGCGCATCGACCAGCGCCGGGTCGTTGCGCGGCACGATGCCGAGTGCATCGCCGGGTTCATAGGCAAGACCCGACCCTTCAAGCGACAGTTCGATATGGCGCGTTTCTTTGCTTGACCCGCGACCGGTCAAGACGATGTTGTCGATAATGGTTGCCGGAAACGGATTCTGCTTGTCGAAGGCAGGCGGCATCGTCGATGCAAGCGATGCAGCGCGCACAGAGGCCGGCGCTGTTCCCGCTGAGGGTCCGATTTGCGGTTTCAACTTTTCGAGCACGGACGCGATCCAGGCCGGCGCCGCGTCCTCGTAATCGACGTCGCAATCGACACGCGGCGCGAGCCGCGTGGCTCCCAGTTCCTCAAGGCGACGATCGATACGCTTGCCGCCTTCGCAATATTTCTCGTAGGTGGAATCGCCAAGCGCAAGCACCGCAAAACGCAAATCGGGAAGCTTCGGTGCTTTGCGACCTTCGAGGAATTCGAAGAATGCCACGGCGGATTGTGGCGGATCGCCCTCGCCGTGCGTACTGGTAATCACCAGAACGTCCTGTTCTTCCTTGAGCTTGCGCGTCTTGTAGTCCGCCATGTCGGACAGCGTCGCAACGATACCATGCTGCTTGGCAGCCTCAGCTAAAGTCTTGGCAAGACCACGGCTGTTGCCGGTCTCGGTGCCGTAGAGAACTGTCAGCGATCGGACCTCGATGGCCGGGGCTAACGACGGCTCCGCCTTGCCGCGTTCAAGCAGCGCCACCTGATCGAGCCCACCGGGCACGCGCGCGGTATAACCCACGCCTGCGAAGTAACCGCTCAACCACAGCGCTTGCGCCGGCTGCAACGAGACCGCGAGGTCGTTGATCCGCTCCCATTGCTCGCTGCTCAGGCCAGGACCTGAGAATTCCATCTTGGTCATCGCATTCATTCCCGGTGCCGTTCGATCCGCCTTGGCGCGGCGCGGATCATCGGAAGCGCACCACCGTCGAAAACAAAGCGGCCCCATCATCGCTGCTGTAGAACGAATGGGCCGCAACCTAAGTTGCAGCATTTTCCTCAATAAAATCAACGAGATTAATGTTTTATCGATCCGCCATGCGACGTCAGACTTGTTCTAGCGTGACGCACAAATGCAGTCGGAACGTTGCGCGTCCGGTAAATTCCGGTTCCATCAAGACGACTCGTGCGCGCGGAATTGGACGATGAGACATCACCGCAGGCACGAAACGAAAAGCGGCTGATCGATGGTTCGACCAGCCGCTCATTTCGCGATGAAAGATAAGGAGAAGACTTACTTCTTGATCATCGGACAATTGCCGTCCGCCAGCGGGCGGAAGGCTTCCGCTGCCGGGATCGTCTGGATCAGCTTGTAGTAATCCCACGGCCCCTTGGACTCCGCCGGCGTCTTGACCTGGAACAGATACATATTGTGGATGTGCCGCCCGTCCTGGCGCACCGTGCCGTCGCCGAACAACGGATCGTGTGACGGCATTTCCTTCATCTTGGCAATCACGACCTGGCCGTCCGAACTGTTGGCGGCTGCGGCAGCGCGCAGATAGTGCAACGTTCCGGCATAAACGCCGGCCTGAATCATCGTCGGCCGCTTGCCGCCCGTCATTGCCGCAAAGCGATCCGAGAATTTGCGGGTGCCGTCGTTCATGTCCCAATAGAATGCTTCGGTCAGGTAAAGGCCCTTGGCCACGTTGAGGCCGATGGCATTGACGTCGGTGACTTGCATCAGCAGCGCCGCCAGTTCCTGCCCGCCCGCCTGCAATCCGAATTCGGACGCCTGCTTGACCGAATTGATGGTGTCGCCGACCGCGTTCGCGAGCGCAACCACCTTGGCCTTGCTGGCTTGCGCCTGCAGCAGGAACGAGGAGAAGTCAGCCGTGCCGGTCGGATGGCGCACCGCGCCGAGCACCTTGCCACCTTCCGCCTTCACGACGGCGGCAGCGTCGTTCTCGAGTGAATGCCCGAAAGCATAGTCGGCGGTGACAAAGAACCAGGTATCCTTCTTGGCGCGCAGCAACGCCAATGCGGTGCCGTGCGCCAGCGACCAGGTGTCGTAGCTCCACTGCACGGTGTTCGGCGAACACTTTTCACCGGTCAACAGCGAGGTGCCCGGACCGGATGCGATGAACGCGGCCTTGCTGCCGCGCACCACTTCCTGCACCGCGAACGCCACCGAAGAGAACGGCACATCGAGAATGGCATCGACCTTATCGACATCGACCCAGCGCCGCGCCAGCGTTCCGCCGATATCGGCCTTGTTCTGATGATCGCCCTGAATCAACTCGACCTTGATATCCGGCTTCTCCTTGTTGAAATCCTCAATCGCAAGCTTTGCCGCCGCAACAGACCCTTGCCCCGTGGAATCCGCGGCAAAGCCGCTCAGGTCGGTGAGGACACCGAGTTTCAACGTCTTGTTGGCAATTTCCGCGTGCGCCGATCCCAATAACAACATTGCCGCCGCCGCGCCGGCGAGCCAACCGCTTGTCGATCTCAGCATTCCATTCCACTCCCTTTTGGTCTTGGTTAAACTGCAACGAACTCTGCGGGCTCTGCTATTTCCGAAGCCCGCTCAGAATTTCCTGCGCGACATCGATGCGCACCGTGCCGCGTTCCACCAGCACCTTGGCGACGGCATCGATCTCGTCGCCAACCGCGCCGGCCATCATTGCGATATTCTGCGCGTGCAAACCCATGTGGCCAGCTTGAATCCCGGTCGTAGCCAGCGCTTTCAGCGCCGAGAAATTCTGCGCCAGGCCGACCGCGGCAATGATGCGCGCCAGCCGTTCGGCCGTGGTGACGCCGAGAATTTTCAGGCAAGCCTGCGCGGTCGGATGAATCTTGGTCGCGCCGCCGATCAAGCCGACTGCCAGCGGCAGCTCGATCGAGCCGCTGAGATCGCCATCGGCATTGACCTCGTAACGCGTGAGGCTGCTGTAGCGGCCGTTGCGCGAGGCATAGGCATGGGCGCCCGCCTCGACCGCGCGTGTATCGTTGCCGGTGGCGAGCACCACGGCGCTGATGCCGTTCATGATGCCTTTGTTATGCGTCGCGGCACGATACGGATCGGCTTCGGCGAACTGATAGGCGCTGATGATGCCATCCCGCACGCCAGCGCCACCGATATCATCGAGCTTCCACGTCGCATGGGCACGCGCCAGTCGCCGATCGGCCAGATTGGAGAGAATGCGCAGGAACACTCTTCCGCCGCTCCAGGCCGCAATATGCGGCGCGATCTTTTCCGCCATGGTGTTGACGGCGTTGGCGCCCATCGCATCTCTGGTATCGACGATCAGATGGGTAATCAGCATCACGCCGCCGAGCGTCTCGAGAATGCGCACCTCGAGGTCGCGGAAGCCGCCGCCCAGTTTCACCAGCAGCGGATCGCACGCATCGCAAATGCGCTTGATCTCGTCGCGCTTCTCCAGCAGACGGAGCCGCGCTGCGTGCGGATCCGGCACCGCGACCGCCTGCACCTGCGCAATCATCAACGTCCCGGAGACCGACGTCGAGAAGCCCGCTTCATAATTCTGCCGCGCGGCGTTGCAGACGGCGGCCACCACCGAAGATTCCTCGGTCGCCATCGGCACCAGAACGTCCTCACCGTCGATCCGCAGATTGGTGGCGATGCCGATCGGAATGTTCATCGTGGCAATGACATTCTCGATCATCTTGTCTGCCAGTTGAGGCGGCAGATTTCCCATATCGGCGAGATGGTCGACGGTTGCCTGATCGAGCCCGGCGAAGGCGGCAACCAGATCAAGCCGTTCGGCCAGCGTCCTGCGATGAAAGCCCGCAATGCGTGCGCTGCGATTGGCGCCTTGCCGAAGACCCGACATTCCTCACCTATTGTCTCGTCGAAACTTGTTTTGACTTTTGATGCTCGGACCGTACCCGGTGACGGGCACGCCGCAAGGAACGCTTTGCACATTTAACGGAAGGCCCGTACCATTCCTCCAATGGGTACAGTTGAAACATCGGACCGACCGAATGCACGATCCCGCGTCGAGACCATTTTCGACGCGATCGTCAGCCGTATCGAGCGCGGCCTGATCCGGCCCGGCGAACGGCTGCCATCAATCCGCGCTGCATCGAAGGCCTTCGGTGTCTCGAAGAACACCACCGTCGATGCCTATGATCGTCTCGTCGCATCGGGTCAGGTGGAGAGCCGGCCCGGCTCCGGCTTCTACGTTTCACAGCATCGCCCCAAGCGCACCGAGCGCGAGTCTCCCGCCAAGGTCGAGGCGGTCGACATCGTCTGGTTGCTGCGCGAGCAACTGGACAAGCGTTACGAAGTTCGTGTCGGCGATGGTCGGCCACCGGCGGCATGGATGGAAGGTTCGGAAGTCGGCGCCTATCTGCGTCCGGTGACGCACCCCGGTAAACGCAGCCTGCCCGAAAGCTACGGGAGTCCCTATGGGCTGATGGCGCTGCGTGAACGCATTGCGCTCATGCTGGCGGAACGCTCGATCAATGTCGCGCCGGCGCAAGTATTGCTGACCCAGGGAGCCAACGACGCGCTCGACATGATCGTCCGTCACTTCGTCGAACCGGGCGATCCGGTGCTGGTCGATAGTCCCGGCTACTATCCACTGTTCGGAAAGTTGCGGCTGGCGAAAGCCAAACTGTCGGGCGTGCGACGCAACCCGGACGGACCGGACCTCGATGATCTGGCGAAGCGCGCGGCCGCGACCGGAGCCAAGATCTTTTTCACCCAATCGCTCGCGCACAATCCGACCGGATGTTCGATCACGCTGCCGGTGGCGTATCGGCTGATGCAAATCGCGACGCAATACAATCTCCGGATCGTGGACTCCGATCCGTTCGCCGATGTGCTGCCGGTCAGCAGCCCGCGGCTGGCGGCGCTCGATCAACTCGATCGAGTGATCTACGTTGGCACTTTCGCCAAGACGCTGTCGGCCAGTTTGCGCTCCGGTTATATCGCGGCCGATCCGGACACCATCGGCGCGCTTGCCGATCTGAAAATGATCACGCGCGCCAACAGTTCGGGCTACATCGAGCAGATCATCCATGACCTGATGACCAGCGGACGCTATCGCGGCCATCTCAAGCGTTTGACCGGTCGCATCGAGGTCGCAACCAGCCAAGCCCATAACAGCCTCGCCAAGCTCGGTCTGCCGGTCTTCGGCCAGCCCGGCGGCGGCTTTTACATGTGGTGTGAATTACCGAAGCAGATCGACGACAAGCAGCTCTCGAAAGCCGCCGCGACGCAAAGCATCTTGCTGGCGCCGGGCTCGGCATTCAATCCGGAAGCGAACCCCGGCACGCCGGCGATGCGGGTCAACATCGCCTATGCTGGCGATCCCAAATTTACTCGCTTCATGTTGGAGAACGACGCAACATTCTCACGCCCCAAGTGAAGTACGCTACGAAGCACGCTACTCCGCCGCCTCGCGAACCGGCAGCCCCGCCTCGACATCCAGTTGCAGAACGTCATTCAGCCGATTGAAGGCACCGCACAGCGCGATCCGCCACGTCAGTTCGACAATCTGCGCCTCGCTGAAATGCTGCCGGAGACGATCGAAAATTTCATCCCGTGTCCGGTTCCAGTTGTTGGTGACCGTGATGGAATATTCGACGACCAGCTTGTCCAGTTCATCGAGTTCAGGGTGATCCCTGTAGTCGAGGAGGCGGGCCGCGCCTTCCTCGGAGACGCCCTGCACCGCCAGCTTCGGAGCGTGATGCGAGACGCAGTAAGTGCATTGGTTGAGCAGTGAAACAGTCACCAACGCCAGTTCGAGGTGCCGCTTCTCGATCAGAGCCTCATCGGCCAGTTCGACCAGCATCGACCAGCAATGATCGAAGATCGGCGGCCGGTGCGCCATCACGCCCGCCTGATTTTCAAACGAACCGTAGGTGGTCATGCGGTCCCACAGCGGTTGCAGCGCGGCCGGCAGATCGGCTCTGGTCTTGATCGAAATACGGCTCATCGATTCCCCCGAGCTGGACCGAACATTGTTTCTGACCAATCGTTTAACACGCGTGCTCGAACCCTCCCAGCACGGCGGCCAGATTGGCACCAAGACTATCAGACAGGTAGCCCCCCTCCTGCACGAACACGGTCGGCAGGCCGATCGCCGCAAGCTCCGCGCCGATCCGGCGAAAGCCATCGGTGGTGACGGCGAGACCTGCCAGCGGATCATGCTCGGAGGCATCCAGGCCGAGCGCGATCACCAGCGCACCGGGCGCAAACGCCGCGAGCGTGGCCCTGGCGTGTGCCAGCGCCACGATGAAACCATCGTCGCCGGTACCGAGCGGCAGAGGAATATTGAGATTGGCGCCCAGCCCCGCACCGGCACCCCGCTCATGGGCATGGCCCCAGACGAATGGATAGAACCGCGCCGGGTCGGCATGAATCGAGATCGTCAGCACATCGCCACGTTCATAGAAGATGCCCTGCGTGCCGTTGCCGTGATGCACATCGACATCGAGAATCGCAACGCGCTCGTGCGCCAGCCGCAGATGCGCAGCGGCAATCGCGGTATTGTTGAGGAAGCAGAAGCCGCCCGCCATATCGGCAAAGGCATGATGTCCGGGAGGCCGGCACAGCGCATAGCTGGCGCGCTCTCCGTTCAGCACAAGCTGCGCGGCGGTGACGGCGACGTCAGTCGCTTCGCACGCGCCCTCCCACGTCCCCGGGCCAATCGGGCATGCGGTATCGGCGGTGTGCCAGCCAAGCCGCCCGATAATGTGCGACGGGTAAGTTGCGGCGTGGCGCACCGGATGGATATTGGCGATCATCTCCGGACCGGCATCGCCAAGCGCCACCCATTCTTCCCATGCCCCGGCAAGAAAATTGAGATAATCGGCGCTGTGCACCCGCGCGCGTGGCCCCTGACCGAATGCGGTGGGCGCAACCAGCGTGTGGTTGCCGGCTCTCACCCCTGTCAACAGCCGGTCGGCACGCTCCGGCTGTTCGGTGGTCCGCTTGACCACGCCTCGCACCAGAAAAAACTGAGGGTCATGACGGCGATGACGTTCGCTATAGACAGCTTTCAAGACTCTATTCCAACGTTAGAACAGATAGCTCCACGGCTATATCGCCAGCCTACACCTCGTCCCATGGTTTCGTCTCCTGCTGTTCAGGCAAAAAACGCAAATGAGGGCGAAAGGCCGGCATCCGAGGGAAAAAAGCCGAGCAGCAATGAACATCGGAGCGGCCATGTGAGCCGCGAACCTGTTGTATTGACTGCTCGCTCCATGCCACACATGGCCAGATGCACGGCGGGCGCTTGATTTTATCGCCGCGATCTGACCTTTCGTCATCCTATCTAAGGTCGAGTAGTTGCAGTTGGCGGCGCATACGCGCTGCACTGCGAGGTTGGAAGCATCGGCATGCATGACTTGAGGAAGAGCGACAGCGGCATCGGAGCCTTTCTGGTGCTGGCACTGATCGTCCTGGCGTGCGGCCATATGCTTTCGAACCTGATCCGCACGCTGCCGGCGATCGCGGTCGACGTCATGGCTCCCGATCTGGGAACGACCGCTCACGAGGTCGCCAGCCTCACGGCCGCCTATCATTTTGCTTTCGCCGTTTGCCAGCTTCCGGTCGGCGCGGCACTTGATCGCTTCTCGGTGAGAACGGTGTCGCTGACACTGTTCGCGGGTACCGTGGCCGGCTCGATACTCGCTGCCCTGTCATCCGGCCCATCAAGCTTCCTGATCGCACAACTGGTGCTCGGCATGGCGACCTCGGGCATGCTGATGTGCCCGATGACACTCGCCGCAAGAGATCTCACACCCGCCCAGTTCGGCTTGTGGTCCGGCGTGATCCTGTCGCTCGGCAACACGGGCATGTTGCTGTCCGCAAGTCCGCTGGCGTGGGTGGTCGAGGCGTTCGGCTGGCGCGCCGGATTCTGGGTTGCGATGACGCTGGGCTTCATCATCGGCGGCGCAATATTTCTCTACGTGCCAAACGACAGGCCGGAGCAAGCCAAGGCTCGGGTGCTGCGGCGGGAAATGATCGAGGTCGCTCGACTGGCAATTTCGCCATCGCTACGCGGCTTGATTATTCTGGCACTCCCCTCGCTGGCTGTGGTGCTGGTGTTTCGGGGACTGTGGGGCGGCCCGTGGTTAATGGATGTCAAAGGCCTGTCGCGTCTGGATGCAGGGAATGTTCTGTTCGTTTTCACGCTGGCGTTGATCCCCGGCCCCTTCCTGATGGGGCTGGCGGACCGCAAGTTGAACCATCGCCGGGGCCTGGTTGCCGCGGCACATCTGGCGGCTGCGGCCGGGCTGTTGCTGATGGCTGGCGGAGGATCGGGCTATATCGTGTCGAGGTTGTTCGGCGTGCAACAGATGCCGGTGTCGTATGATCTGGTGCTGCTGATCGGGCTCGGCTTTTCGATGTCGGCGCAACCGCTGATCTTTGCCATGACCCGACAGGCGGTGGGTGTCGAGAATGCCGGCAAGGCACTCTCGGCGATGAACCTGGCATTTTTCCTTGGCACCGCCATGATGCAATCGGCAACCGATCCGATTGCCGGACTGTGGGGGCTGCCGGTGGTGCTGCTGTTCATGGGAAGCAGCCTAATCGTCGCGACGCTGGCTTTCCTGTTTTTCACGCGCCCAAAAACGCCATAGCGATCCGGAAAGATCCGGCAAACGGCACCACGCCGACAGATGTCGTCAGGCTGCCGCGCCGGATTTTCTTTCCGTCTGCAACACTTCGAAACCCTCAAACTTCGGATGTCCAAGGTAAAGACTTTCGCCGGTCTTGTTGCCGGCACGCGCATGTGCGCGCCGAAAAGCCTCCGATTTGGTCCACGCTTCGAATGACGCACGATCGGCCCAAACGGTATGCGACGCGTACAGGGTATGATCCTCGGCCACCGGACCTTTCAATAAATGAAATTCGACAAAGCCGGCCGTATCACCAAGATAAGACTCGCGCGTCGCCCACAACGTCTCAAAGGCATGTTCCGCCCCTGTTTTGACCTGAAACCGGTTCATCGCAATGAACATGCCGGCGCCTTTCTCCATGTGCTGCTGATCTGTTGGCCCATCATAGCGGCACCATACGCCGGCCGGAAGTACGGCACCTGCGACCGATCACCGGCAGACAACTCGCGGCAAGCGACGTTGATGTTGGCTCGATCCGGCATCGCAATCACACCGCGCACATTGCGTACCACCGGGATCAAATTTCATCGCGGCAGATCGGTATCTTCTGGAGTCGCGGGTCTACGTACTCTCGCGGCCCGAGACCCCGTCGCAGTTCCTTGATGCCGACAAAGCGGGCGCCCAGCAAAGGACCGCGGCGCCACGCCGTCAAACAGGCGCGGCGCACATCACCGCTCGGCGTCAAGACCAACGCAAAGATCTTCGGCACGGCGAGCGCCCCCACATCGAGGCAAGCGCCCCCTTCCGAGATATCGAGCATCATGCAGTCGAACCACGGACCGTCGGGTGCGAGAACGACGAAGACCGGACGCCGCAGGTCTACCCGCTCGTGCTTGCGTCCGCCGTATTCACTGTTTCTTTTCATAGGTAATTTACCACCGCTCATAGGTAATTTCCCACCGCCTCGTTCTATGCGGTGGGAAATTGCCGAGAGATGAGCAAAACCGTTCAAATTCGACGGTTCGGGGCGGCGGTTCGTCGCATCGGCGGTCGGCAGCAACAGCCCGTGCAAGGACGCAGTACACGAAGCCATCGACCGGAGAATTCCGAAAATTAACGATGGTACAGAGGCTTATCCCTCAGGGAGGGAGAAGGAGTCCAAGACCGCCAGTGCTCTATCCGGGCTCAAGCGGGACCATCTGATCAATCCGGCTTGCGGTATGCGGTTCCGGCAGGCCAAATAAAACCCGCCCCAAAGGAGCGGGTTGGCAAGTCCTGGAAGGTCTGGGCCGCCGGAACGGAGGCCTACGGGTCAATTTGAAAATCGACGACTGCTGAAACTCAAGCCCGACTGCGACATTCTGCCACAGTCGAACGTATTCCGCATCACCCATTTGAGGGAGCCTCGACCGAAAGCCGGTCCGAGTGCTCAGGCGAACACAGGGCACCAGGCTTTCGAGTGAAGCGGACGGCGGTTCGCGTCGAGAAGACACCTCGAACAAATCGGACACCCAGGACGCCCACCCGCGCGATCCGGAAAGGCTTTGCCGAGTCCTTCCCCTCAAAACGGTGTCAGGCATTCTCAGCGCTTGGATGGATACGCTTGGTCCGATGCAGTGTGTTGCGATCGGTATGGTGCATTTCGCTGTTCGTCGCCGCCAATTTCAAAACGAGGTCGGAGGTGTAGCTGAAAGTCCCATCGTCATTGAATGTAAACGAGCACTCGAACGCCGTCGCGGCTGCCCGCTCAAGAAGGTATTGGTTCTGGGATAGACCGTATCCCTTCGAGCCAGGCTCTGCCTTCAGCGTAAACGACTTGTCGCGAGGTTTGGCATTGCCTCCGGCCAGGATGGCGAGCCCGCGCGGCACGGCGAAGCAGCGAATGACCTGCCCGTTCGCCTTGTCCCAGAGAAGATAGCCGACTTCGTCATGAAAGGGGTCCATGGCTTCCTCGCCATGACGCCAGGCAGTCATGCCGTAGTTCAACCCTTCCATGGTTTGCTGGCCGTTCTCGACGATCGGAATAGGCCGAAACCACGCCTTCTCGAAATAACCGGTCTGTATCGTTTCGTCGTCCTTGTTACGGTAGGAGAGATCGACGCCGTGGTCGCCTTCCCAATCACCCACCAGCGCCGTCAATGGTCCGAGTTTCTGTGGACCCAGTATTTCCGCCATCATTATTTCCTTGTCGTCTTGCCCGCTACGATCGTCTCAGCAGGGTTCCGTCCCGAACCTACGGCTCGAAATATACATTTTCAATCTATCTTTTTGTTGGAGCCTCCGCGCTTTGGCAGGGTTCTTGCGAGGTCAAGGCAAGGACGTGCTTGAGCTTGCGAGTTGCATCAAAACAATGCACCCGGGAGTATCCAAATGAGACAGGGTTTCGTTTCTCGGATCAAGGCGACTAACGACAGCGACGTCGCAAGGATATGGTCGCTGGTCGACAACCTGAGCAAGATTATCCAACTGCTGGACTGCGATATCCTAGCCGAGGAAGAGCGGGTACTGGTTTTCGACCCGCAGGACATCGCCTATCCCATGCTCGCGCGAACGTTGCGAACAAGGCGTGACAACCTGAAAGCAACAATCGCGATGCTCAAGCTCCAGGTTGGCGCGATAGAAGCCCAATCCGCCGCTTGATCGAGAAAGAGCCGGCGTCATGCCAAAAACGCATGACGGCAACGTTCCAAAACTTGCGCCGTCCGACATGCGCTGGCCGGTGTCTTGAAAATAATGGTGGGCGATGTAGGGCTCGAACCTACGACCCGCTGATTAAGAGTCAGCTGCTCTACCAACTGAGCTAATCGCCCAAGGTCCATCCGGACCCAACTCGGGTGGGCGTCGTTTAGCAAAGCGAAACCGCGATGTCCAGCAAGGTCACGCGAATTCTGCGCTGAAAACCACAGAGGATAAAACGGCAAAGCCACCCGTTGCCGGAGTGGCTTTTTAACCGTTATGGCAAGGGCTTGCTGTTCACAAGCGCCCGGAGTCCTCGCCGCGATCCATCCGCTCTCCGCCGCGACGGTCGTCGCGACGATTCTCGTCACGCCCGAACTCATGGCCATGATGTCGGCGATATTGGCGCCAGCCTTCGCCGCCAAGCATCCCTTCTCCGCGGGTCAGCACCGCCAGCCGCCGCTTTTGCCCCTCGTCGAGGGTCTTGTAGAGCGGATCGGCCGCGTCGGCGATCTTCTTCAGCGCAGCCGCCGTGGTGGCCATATCATCGGCACGCGTCTTCAACCGGGCCACCGGATCGGCAGCCGTTGACGATTTCTCCGCACCGTCCTCGCGCGCGGTCATCCTGGCGTTGGCGCGGTCGATGCGCAGCTTGGCGAAGTCGCGCACCGCGGTCTCAACCGGTGGCCACAACTTTTCCTGATCCGGCGTCAGCTTCAAACCGGCCTTGACGGCCGCGATACGGGCATCAGCCAACGCGGCACGGTCCTCCGGGTTGACCCGGACATGGTGATGCCGCCAGGGGCGCTGCTGAGCATAGACCGCGGTGGAACCGGCAATGGTCAGAGCGGCCAGACTGGCAAGAATAATCTTCTTCATCGCAACCTCCTGTGAAAGGTGGTGCGAGGATGAAGTCGGTCTCGCCTGCAATCAACTTAAGGTTCGGACACGTTGATTAAGAACCATTCATCAACGTGTCCCCTGTCATCGATCGCGATGCGACGTCACAGCATCCCCAATACGCGCGGCAGCCAGAGCGAGATTTCCGGGATGTAGGTCACGACACCGAGGAACATGAGCATCGTGAGCAGCCACGGCCAAACGGCAATCGTCAGTTCCGTGATGCCCATCTTCGCGATTCCAGACGCCACATAGAGATTCAGCCCAACGGGCGGGTGGCACATGCCAACCTCCATGTTGACCACCATCAGGATGCCGAGATGCACCGGATGAATCCCGAGGCTGACCGCAACCGGAAACAGGATCGGCGCCATGATCAGGACGATCGAGGATGCCTCCATGAAGTTGCCGGCCGCCAGCAGCACAATGTTGACGATCAGCAGGAACATCCACCAATTGACGCCGATCGAGGTGATCCAGTTGGTGATGTGCTGCGGAATGTTTTCGTTCGCCATCAGGAACGAGAACAGCACCGCGTTGGTGATGATGTAGAGAATCATCGCGCTCATGTTGGCCGAGCCGAGCAGCACCCTGGGCACGTCCTTGAGCGACATATCGCGATAGACGAACACCGCGATCACAAAGGCATAGACCGCGCTGACGGCAGCGGCTTCGGTCGGCGTGAACAGTCCGGCATAGATGCCGCCCAGCACGATGACGATCAGCAGCAGTCCCCACACGCACTTGCGGAACGAGACGAACCTCTCGGTCCAGGTCGCGCGCGGCAGGCGGGGATAGTCGTTCTTCCAGGCCCGATAAAATGTCGTGACGCCGAGCAGCGTCGCCAGCATGAGGCCGGGGATGACGCCCGCCATGAACATCTGCCCGACGGACGCCGACGAGACCCGATGGCCCGATGGATCGAGCGCGATGCTGCCGCCGGTTGCCACGCAATAGATCACCATGACGATCGACGGCGGGATCAAGATGCCGAGTGCGCCCGACGTGGTGATCACCCCGGCACCGAAGCGCTTGGGGAAACCCTGAGCCACCATCGCCGGCAGCATGATCGAGCCGATCGCGATAACAGTCGCCGGCGAGGAACCGGAGATCGCGGCGAACAGTGCGCAAGCCATGACGCCCGCAAGCCCAAGACCGCCATACCAGTGCCCGACCATCGACGTCGCGAAATTGATCATGCGTCTGGCGACGCCGCCATGCGTCAGGAAATTTCCCGCGAGAATGAAGAACGGGATCGCCATGATCTCGAAATTGTCGATGCCGGTGAACAGTTTCAGCGCCACCGACTCCGTCGGGACGTTGGTCATCGTGTAAATGAAGGTCAGCACCGTCATGCCGAGTGCGATCGAGATCGGCATGCCCGTCAGCATGAAGGTGACGAGCAGCCCGAAAATAAGAATGCTGCTCATCGGGCGACTCCCGCGGTACCGGTGGCGGATTCGTCGAGATCGATGCCTTCAACGTGCGAATGATCATGATGCGGCAATTCACCAGTTCGCCAAAAGGCATAGGCGACCTGGAGGAAGCGGAAACACATCAGATACGATCCGAGCGGAATGCAGAGGTAAACGAACCAGCTCGGTATCTCGAGGTCGGGCGAGACCTGATCGGTATACATCAGGCCGATGACGAACTTGGCACCCATGGTGCCGATCACGAAGGTAAAGAACGCGCCGCAGAGCAGACCAAACGTGACCACGATGTTGCGCCACGGTGATTTGAGCTGATTGACGACGACATCGACGCCGACGTGAATGCCGGTCCGCACGCCGTAAGCCGCACCGAACTTTGCAACCCAAACGAACATGTAGATGCAAAGCTCCTGCGCCCAGGACAGATTGATGGGAAACAGGATGGGATAAAGCCAGGAAACACCCAGCAGATAACGATGTGCGACAGCGACGAAGATGATCAGTGTTGCGAGCGCCATCAGCGTCGCAATCAGGATCTCCTCAAGACGATCGAGGATGCGAAGAAACATGGATGTCCCCTGTGGCGTTCGGGCGAATGCCGTTTCCGGCGGACCTACGCTTAACGCGGCCGAGTGGCCGCGTTCCCCTGCAATTCACGATAGATGTATGCGGACAACGATCCTGGCCGCGGGTCATGAGTTCATCCACGACCCGCGACAGACGACTTGACGTCAATCGATCGGCTGACGTCCCTCTTCCTTCAGGAACTGGTTGATCAAGTCCTTGCCGACCCGCGACGAGACTTCCTTGTAGACCGGCAGCATCGCCTTGCGCATCGCGTCGTCCTGCTCCTTGGTCAGCGTGACAATCTCGGTCTTGCCGGATTTGCGCATCTCTTCGAGCGCGTCGCTGTTCTCTTTCGCCGACTGGTCGTTGCCGTACTCGGTGGCTTCCTTCATCGCCTTCTCGAGCTGGCCGCGGATATCCGCCGGCAAGCCATCCCAGAACTTCTTGTTCGCGATGACCGCATAGCCGATGTAGCCGTGATTGGTCAGCGTCGTGTACTTCTGCACTTCGTGCATCTTCTGGGTGTACATGTTCGACGCGGTATTTTCCTGTCCGTCGACCACGCCCGTCTGCAGCGCCTGATAGACTTCCGAGAACGCCATCACCTGCGGGATTGCGCCAAGCGAGCGGAACTGCGCTTCAAGAACCTTGGACGACTGGATGCGGAACTTCAGTCCCTTGTAATCGTCCGGCGCCACGAGCTTCTTGTTGGCGCTCATTTCCTTGAAGCCGTTGTCCCAATAAGCAAGACCCGTGATGCCTTTCTTGTCGAGCAGACCGAAAAGCTTCTTGCCGAGCGGCCCGTCGGTCACTTTCCTGAGCGACGCCAGATCGGGCAAAATGTACGGCAGATCGAAAACTTCAAATTCCTTGACGCCAATGGGACCGAACTTGGAGAGTGACGGCGCAAGCATCTGCACGGCGCCAAGCTGCAACGCCTCGAGTTCTTCCTTGTCCTTGTACAGTTGCGAGTTCGGGTAGACTTCGACCTTGACCTTGTTGTCGGTATATTTCGCGGCAAGCTCGGCGAACTTCTGCGAGGCAAGACCCTTCGGTGTGTTCGGCGCGACGACGTGGCTGAATTTGATGATGATCGGCTGCTGTGCCGCCGCCGGCACAATGAAACCAAACATCGCTACCGCGGCACTCAAAAGAATGGTTTTTCGCATACGCCCCCCTAGGATTTGATTCAAACATCAACTGGATAGATTTATCCCATCGATGGACTAGATGACCCTTATCAATATCGTCTCTTTCCGGCGGAGCCTATACGTCCTTTGGCGATAGACACGTTTTTGGGTGCTGCAACGCAAAAAAATGCGGCGCCGAAGCGCCGCATTTAAATATCACGTCCTGAAGAGTATTTTACCGCGTTCAACTCGCGGCGGCCGCCGGCACATCGCGCTGACGCTTCATGACGATCTTGTTGAGCGCGCCAAGATAGGCTTTCGCGGAAGCAACAAGCGTATCCGGATCAGCAGCGCGCGAGGTCATCGAGCGGCCCTCATGTCCGAGCCGGACCGACACTTCCGCCTGCGCATCGGTACCTTCGGTGACGGCATGGACCTGGTAGAGTTCCAGCTTCGCCTCGTGAGGGACTAGCGCCTTGATGCAATTGAAAACAGCATCGACCGGGCCGTTGCCTTCGGCCTCCTCGATTTTGACCTGTCCGTCGATATCGAGTTTCATGGTGGCGCGCTGCGGCCCATGGGTGCCGGCGATCACCGTCAGCGAGGTCAGCTTGATGCGATCATGCGAGGCGGCGAGTTCCTGGTCCACCAGCGCCTCGATATCCTCGTCGTAGATATCCTTCTTGCGATCGGCGAGCGCCTTCATGCGATTGAAGGCGTCTTCCAGTTGATTGCCGCCGAGCTTGTAGCCCATCTCCTCCAGCTTGTGGATGAAGGCGTGACGGCCGGAATGCTTGCCCAGCACCAGCGAGGACTGCTTCAGGCCGACCATTTCCGGCCGCATGATTTCATAGGTCGAGGCGTCCTTCAGCACGCCATCCTGATGAATGCCGCTCTCATGGGCGAACGCGTTACGTCCGACAATGGCCTTGTTGTACTGCACCGGGAAGGACGTCGCGGCCGACACGACTTTCGACGCCCGCGTCAGCATGGTGGTGTCGATCTTGTTCCAGTACGGGAACTTGTCGTTACGCACGTTGATGGCCATGACGACTTCTTCAAGCGCCGCATTGCCGGCCCGTTCGCCGATGCCGTTGATGGTGCATTCGATCTGACGGGCGCCGCCGGCGATGCCCGCCAGCGAATTGGCGACCGCCATGCCGAGGTCGTTGTGGCAATGCACCGAGAACACAGCCTTGTCGGAATTCGGCACGCGCTCGATCAGCGACCGCATGAAGTGCGTGTATTCCTCGGGCACGGTGTAGCCGACGGTATCCGGAATGTTCACCGTGGTCGCGCCGGCCTTGATGACTGCCTCGACGATGCGGCAGAGGAAATCCATCTCGCTCCGCGTGCCGTCTTCGGCCGACCACTCGACGTCGTCGATATGGTTGCGCGCACGCGTGACATTGGCGATCGAGGTTTCGATCACCTGCTCCGGCGTCATGTTCAGCTTCACGCGCATGTGCAGCGGCGAGGTTGCAATCACCGTATGGACGCGACCGCGCCTGGCGAACTTCACCGCCTCCGCGCAGCGGTCGATATCCTTCGGGTGCGCGCGCGACAGACCGGCGATGATCGAATTCTTGGAGCGGCGCGCGATTTCGCTCACCGCCTGGAAATCACCCTCGGAGGTAATCGGGAAGCCGGCTTCGATGACATCGACGCCCATGTCGTCGAGCATTTCGGCGATTGTCAGCTTCTCTTCGAACGTCATGGTGGCGCCAGGGCACTGCTCGCCGTCGCGCAGCGTGGTGTCGAATATAACGACGCGGTCCTTCTCGGACTTGGTGGCGTTAGTCATTGGAAAATCCTTCGGTCAGGTGCGCCGGGATGCTGGGGCGCTTGAGGTGGCGGACAATCTCGCAAAACCCCTGAGTGCCCAGGCGCAACCGCCCAGACGGCCCTCAGGGGCCGATAAGAAGCAGTCCGCCGATAAGCAGGGAGGTCGCGCACGCAGCCGGAATCGCTTCGAGGCAGCCAGTAAAGGCACCCCCGCGAATTCCATCCATTTGGCCGCGAATCAGCATTGCCGGACCCTTCAAGGTGACATCCTCGTCCCGAACCGTTGACGGTTCCTTGCCAAGGCACCTTATCGCCTCTGTTTTAGACGACATTGTCCCGGTTTCGCAACGCAAAAGATGGCGAGGGCTCCGACCTCGGGAGCCCGCGGGAGGCATGCGCTGACGACCCGCAATTCCGCTATCCGTCGCTTGAGGCGCCCTTGGACGCGCCCTTGGACCCGCCTTTGGAGGCGTCCTTGGAAGCCGCTTTGGAAACTCCTTTGGATGCCTTCCCGTCCGCATCCGCTCCACGGGTGGCAGCCTTGCCCTCATTTTCGAGCGCCAGGCGGACCTGCTTGAATTCCGCCTGCGCCGCCGGACCGACCTTCGGAAATTGCAGATCGAGCCCCTCCAGCGCACGGACGATCACCGACCCGATGACCACCCGCGCAAACCACTTCCGGTCGGCAGGCACGATATACCACGGCGCGGCGCGGCTCGACGTATGCCGGATCATGTCCTGATACGCGGCCTGATAGCGATCCCACAGCTTGCGCTCGGAGACATCGCTCATCGAAAACTTCCAGTTCTTGGCGGGCTGTTCCAGCCGGTCGAGGAAGCGCTGGCGTTGCTCCTCCTTCGAGACATTCAGAAAGAATTTCAGAACCACGGTACCATTGCGCGTGAGATAGCGTTCGAACGCGGCGATATCCTCGAAACGTTCGCGCCAGATGTTCTTCGTGACCAACGCGCGGGGGATCTTCTGCTTGGCCAGGATTTCCGGATGCACCCGGACGACCAGACACTCCTCGTAATAGGAGCGATTGAAAATTCCGATGCGGCCACGCTGCGGCAAACAGCAACTGGTACGCCACATGAAGTCATGGTCGAGTTCATTGCTCGATGGCGTCTTGAACGAATAAACCTCACACCCTTGCGGATTGACGCCCTCGAACACGCTCTTGATCGCGCTGTCCTTGCCGGCCGCGTCCATGCCCTGGAAGATCAACAGCAGCGACCAGCGATCCTGGGCATAGAGCCGCTCCTGCAAATCGTTGAGACGCTTGCGATTGGCGTCGATGATCTCCCTGCCCTCATCCTTTTCGAGATCACCTTTCTCGTCGTGCCGGTGGGCACGCAACTGAAACCGCTTCGAGCCATCGACGCGGAACGGATCGATATACGACTGCAATTGTATCGTGGCTGACGACGAATTTTTACCCACAGCGATACTCCATGCCGGTGCCGCGACAGGCTACATGGTCGACGCCGTCTGCACCAGAACGGCAGCAATCATGAAATCTGCAACGGACTACTCGTTCCGCAACTGCTTCTCCAGATACGCCACCATGTAGGCAGGTATCGCCGGTGTCAGGTCGCCGTGCGCCCGCACGAGATGAATTGCCGATAATTCCGGCTCCGGCTGAGCGGCCAGATTGGCTTCGATCCGGTTTTGCAACGCCTTGCCGGTGAGCGTCGAATTCAGGACCCGCATCAGCGCAACCAGCGGTCCTGCCATGACGCAATCCCAGTAGTCGACCGCGCGATAGTCGGAAGCGGTCAATCCGGTTTCTTCCTCCACTTCGCGCGCAACGCTGCCGTCGATATCGACGCGACCGTCTTTCACGTCGTTGCGGTCGGGGGTTCCGGCGGGGAAGTAGATTTTACCGGCATTGGCCGTGTGCGCCGCCATCTCGCCAAGCACGAATGCGCCGTCGCTGCCGCGCAGGGCGCCCATGCCGAAACCATTGAACACGGCAGCATCGGGGAAACCCCAATCGCGCCAGGCCAGAAAACTCGCGAAATCGGTCTCGAAATATTGCGCGCTGAAGCAGCCGTCGGCGAAGCGCGGATTCCGCGCCAGCAACACCTGCCCGTTCCAGAGTTGCGGCGTCGCGCGCCGCAGCTCCGTGAAGTGCGCATCGATCTCGTCGCGACGCGCCTCCGCAAATGGCCAGCGCCACGGCACCACGGTCAGATCGAGCCGCGTTACCCGATGGATCGCATAGGCCGTCACGCGGTTACTTCGCGCCTGGCCCGGCCGCCTTGCCGACCTGCTCGACAAATCTGTTGGTGTAGGTTTTGCTGACGTCGATGTTCGCCTTGGCGACCTCGGGCGAGCCTTCGCTGAACACCGCAAGCACGGCGGCAGCGCCCTTGGGATCCATGGTGCCGGTCTCCGAATACATCGGAATCGTATTCTTGAGCGCCGCCAGATAAAGGTCCTTGTTCTTGCCGACGAGTTCCGGCGGCATTTTCGCCATCACGTCTTCCGGCGAATGCGCGTGAATCCAGTTCAGCGTATGGACGATCGCATTGGTCAGAGCCTGCGCTTCCTTCTCGTGCGACTTGACCCAAGCGGCGGTGCTGTAGAGCGCCCCACCCGGATATTCGCCGCCGAACACCGCCAGCGTATCCTTCTGCGTGCGGGTGTCACTGAGAATGCGCAGATCCTTGTAATTGCCTTGCAGCACAGTAACGGACGGATCCAGCATCACCGCCGCATCGATCTGGCCCTGCTCCATCGCCGCAACCGCCGTCGCACCCAATCCGACGCCGATTACCGACGCGCTGGCCGGATCGAGACCGTTCTTCTTCAGCAGATACTTGAGAAAGAAATCGGTCGAGGACCCCGGCGCGCTGACGCCGACCTTCTTCCCGGCGAGGTCCTTGATCGATTTGATCTCGTCGGTGTGCTTGGGCGACACCACGAGGACCAATCCCGGATAGCGATCGTAAACGACGAACGCCTGCATCTCCTGCTTTTTCGCGGCGAGATTGACGCAGTGATCGAAGTAGCCCGACACGACATCGGCACTGCCGCCGAGCACGGCCTTCAGCGCATCGGAGCCGCCCTTGAGATCGACCAGTTCGACGCTTAGGCCCGCTTTGTCATACTCACCGAGTTGCTTGGCCAGCACGGTCGGCAGATAGCAGAGGCAGGCGCCGCCGCCGACGGCGATCGTGACTTTGCTTTGCGCCGCAGCGAGACCGGACATCATGAGCAGCGCCGCCAACGGCGCAACAAGCTTGCCGAAAATCGTTCTCATCATTTCCTCCCATGCGTGGTTGGCGGCACATTAGAGGAGCGCCTCCGCCTTGAGAAGCACACGATTTCAGAGTGCGTCAGCTTCTGCTTCCGGCCGCATCCGGTCGCCAGACCAGCAACCTTCGCTCCACGACCGTCACCGCCATATCGATCAGGATCACGAAGGCCGACAGCACGAACATGCCCGCGAAGACGCCACCGACATCGAACACGCCCTCAGCCTGCTGGATCAGATAACCGAGCCCGGCGGCGGACCCGAGATACTCGCCGACGACGGCGCCGACGACTGCGAATCCGACCGAGGTGTGCAACGACGAGAACATCCACGACAGCGCCGAAGGCCAATAGACGTGCCGCATCAACTGCCGCTCGTTCATGCCGAGCATGCGGCCATTGGCGAGCACCGTGCCGCTGACTTCCTTGACGCCCTGATAGACGTTGAAGAAGACGATGAAAAACACCAGCGTGACGCCGAGCGCGACCTTCGACCAGATGCCGAGCCCAAGCCACAAGGTGAAGATCGGCGCGAGAACGACACGCGGCAGCGCATTCGCCATCTTGACGTAGGGATCGAACACCGCCGCGACCGTCGGCTGACGCGCGAACCAGAAACCAAACAGAACCCCGCCGAGCGAGCCGATCACAAAAGCGAGGATCGATTCCCACAACGTGATCGCCAGATGCTTCCAGATCACGCCGGTCGAGAACCACGCGATGATCTGGCTGCCGACGTCGACAGGGTTGGAAAAAAAGAACGGCGGCAGCAACATGCGGCCGAACACGGGTACCGTCGTGAAGAGTTGCCACAGCGCGAGCAGCACCACGGCCACCAGCACCTGATAGAGCAGCAGCGTCAGTCGCGACATGTCCGCCAGCCCTTCGCCGTCACGCCGTCGCGCCCTTGGCCTTAGGCCGGCGCAAATGTTCATCGAGCCGCGGCATGATTTCGACGAAATTGCACGGACGCGACCGGTAGTCGAGTTGATGCGCGAGAATGCCGTCCCAACCATCCTTGCAAGCGCCCGGCGAACCCGGCAGACAGAAGATGTAGGTCGCACCGGCGACGCCCGCGGTGGCGCGGCTCTGGATCGTCGATACGCCGATCTTGGCATGGCTTAACAAATGGAAAGCGATGGAGAACCCGTCCATCCGCTTTTCAAACAGCGGCTCGATCGCTTCCGGCGTCACGTCGCGCCCGGTGAAGCCGGTTCCGCCGGTGGTGATGACGGCGTCGACGCTCGGGTCGGCAATCCACTTGCGGACGATGGCGCGGATCGCCTCGACGTCATCGGTGACGATGTCGCGCGCCGCCAGACGATGCCCGGCCGCGGTCAGGCGATCCACCAGCGTCGCGCCGGATTTGTCATCATCGAGCGCGCGCGTGTCGGAGATCGTCAGCACCGCGATGTTGAGGGGAATGAATTGTTTAGAGTTGTCTATGGAGGACATTGTTCAAACCTTCTCGCCTCGGCCGAGACCGTCATCCTGAGGTGCGCGCTTTTTCTTACGCGCCTCGAAGGATGAACCACAGGTGCTGACGCTCGTCATCCTTCGAGGCTCGCCAAAGACGGCTCGCACCTCAGGATGACGACCACGGAATGTCTCGCTCACAAATTATCCGTCGCAAATGTGTTGCAGGCCTGTACCGTGCCCTGCTGATAGCCGGTCATGAACCAGCGCTTTCGCTGCGCGGCGGATCCGTGCGTAAACGAATCCGGCACCACGCGGCCGGTCGCCTGCCGCTGCAAGGTATCGTCGCCGATCGCCGAGGCCGTGGTCAATGCGGCATCGATATCGCCCGCCTCCAAAAAGCCCGGGCGCTTCTTCTGTTCCCGATTGACCCAGACGCCGGAGAGACAATCCGCCTGCAATTCGACCTTGACCTGCAGCGCATTGGCTTCCGCCTTGCTGCCGGCCTGCTGCTGCAGCCGCGTCACGCGTGGCAGGATGCCAAGCAGGTTCTGGATGTGATGCCCCGCCTCATGCGCGATGATATAGGCCGCGGTGAACTTGCAGGCGTTGCCCGAGCAGCCGTGGAAGCGCGTCTCGACCTGGCGAAAGAATCCGGTGTCGAGAAAAATCTGCTGATCCGGCGGACAATAGAACGGCCCCATCGCCGATTGCGCCATTCCGCAGCGTCCGCCGTTGGTCGCGTTCTTGAACAGCACGATGCGCGGACCTTTGTAGGTCTGGCCGCCGGCCTTGAATATCTCGTCCCAACGATCGTCGATCTCGCCGAGCACGCCGGCGATCATGCTGCCCATCTCGTCGGTCGGCGCGCCGGTCTTGGCGGGGCCCGACCTGCGATCGGTCTGATAGCTCGGCGCCTGCTGGCCACCGGTTAAAATCTCGGCGCCGCCGATCAGGATGCGCGGGTCGATACCGAATGCGTAACCCACCAGGCCGAGCACGATGATGGTACCGATGCCGAGGCCGCCGCCGCCCATCGGCAGCCCGAAGCCACCACCACCGCCCATGCCGCCGCCATCGTCGCGGCGGTCGTCAATATTGTCGCTGCGGCGAAAGTCATCGTAACGCATGTCGCAATTCCTTTTGTTGCCGATGATCCCGGCGCAGAGACCACCGCGTCGCGCAGAGACGTAAAATTTCCAAGCCAGCAATCAATAGCTCGCCCGGCAATTATTGCCTAGTCCGATGACGTTGGCAGTTAAGCCGATTTTTACTTTGCCGCGTCAGTGTAGCGCCAGTCGGTTGTTTAGTCCCGCGTCGCCGACAGCGTCGCCTGAGTCAGAGTAATTGAGTCATGGTTGTGTCGCGTCGCGGGGCGTCTGCAAGGGCGCCCCGCACCAAATTCGAGTCTGCGTCCAGCTCCGGGAATCCCGGCGCGGTGGAGAGTAGTACCAGGATCGTCGTTGGCGATTGCGTCGCCGAGATGTCGAAGCTGCCGTCAGCTTCGGTCGATCTGGTATTCGCCGATCCGCCATACAATCTCCAGCTCAAGGGCGATCTCAAGCGCCCGGACGAATCGCACGTCGATGCCGTCAACAACGACTGGGACAAGTTCTCGTCGTTCGCCGCCTATGACGATTTCACCCGCGCATGGCTGTTGGCCTGCCGCCGTATCATGAAACCGTCGGCGACGTTGTGGGTGATCGGTTCGTACCACAATATCTTCCGTGTCGGCGCCATCATGCAGGACCTCGGCTTCTGGGTCCTCAACGACATCGTCTGGCGCAAGACCAATCCGATGCCGAATTTTCGTGGCCGCCGTTTCACCAACGCGCACGAAACCATGATCTGGGCGGCACGCGACGAAAACGCCAAAGGCTACACCTTCAACTACGAAGCGCTGAAGGCCGCCAACGAGGACGTTCAGGCGCGCTCCGACTGGCTGATCCCGCTGTGCACCGGCGATGAGCGGCTCAAGGGGGGCGACGGCAAGAAAGTTCATCCGACGCAGAAGCCCGAAGGCCTGCTGGCGCGCGTGCTGCTGTCGTCGTCGAAACCCGGCGATCTGGTGATTGATCCGTTCAATGGAACCGGCACCACCGGCGCGGTCGCGAAACGGCTGGGGCGCCGCTACATCGGCTTCGAACGCGACAAGACCTATGCCGCAGCCGCGGAAGCCCGCATCGCGTCGATCCTGCCGCTGCCGGGCGCGACGCTCGCACCTTTCATGACCGCGCGCGAAGCTCCACGCGTGCCGTTCTCGGAATTGATCGAACGCGGCATGATCATGCCGGGCGCGAAGCTGTTCGACGCAAAGAAGAAGCATAATGCGCTGGTCCGTGCCGACGGCGCCATCATGCTCGGCGACAAGGTCGGCTCGATCCATCGCATGGGCGCGGTGGCGCAAGGCGCCGGCGCCTGCAACGGCTGGACCTATTGGCACGTCGAGACCAAGAAAGGTCTCAAACTGATCGACGAATTGCGCGCCAAGATCCGCTCGGAAATGGCGGCAGCGGGCTGATCTGCCGCCGTCACCGCTTCGGCATTGCGTCGAAGCACTCCAGCATTTTCTTCGGCATCTGGATTGCTTCGCCGCTACCGCTCATCTACAGAGCTGACGTCCCAACGCCTAGCTCTGATGCGGTCCGCGCATCTGCCTCATGGCATCGGCAATCTGGCGCCAGTTCGCGGCGTCTTCCGCCTGACCGTTCTGCTCGAGGCTCTGTGCCTTCTGGGCGGCTTCCGCAATCGCACCGGCACCGCGCCGCTCGAACAGCTTTCGCGCGTAATCGCGGATTTCCATCGTTCGCATTCCATTCCTCCATGGCTCCGCCGCACCGGAACGCGGCGCGTGTACCCGTGGTGAATACAACACCTTCTCTAGAGATAGGCCTGATTGAGCCGCGTGCAATGCTTCGGTTCCCGAGATGAGGACAACCTGCATTGCCGCCACCGCCTTTCAGCGCGTTTCCTCGGCGATGGCACGTTGCACCGTGGCACGCTCCGACATGCGCTGCCGGTGATCCTTCACCTTGGGGAAGTCCGAGGGATCGACGCCGTCGCCTTCCATCCACTGCGCCATCGTGAACAGATACGGATCGCAAATCGTGAAGCTATCGCCCATCACCCACGGGCCACGCAGCATGTATTGCTCGATCAGGCGATAGTGGTTTCCGACCGATTCCGGCACCTTGCGCTGCATGTCGGCAAACGACGATTGCTCATAGGCCCAGCGATGGCCGCGCATGCGGTGCGAGTGCGCCACATGCAGCGACGAACAGAGGAAGCTGTTGAACGACTGCACCTGCGCGAATGCGAACGCGTCATCGAACGGCGCGAGCCTCGCCTCCGGATAGCACTGCGCGATGTAGGCCAGCATCGCCGGGGTTTCGGTCAGGATGCCGCGTTCGGTAATCAACGAGGGAATGCGCCCCTTGGGATTGATGGCGAGATATTCCGGGCTATTCTGCTGACTGGTCTTGAAGTCGATGCGAACGGTTGAATAGTCCGCGCCGACTTCCTCCAGCGTGATATGCGATGCCAACGCACATGTGCCGGCGGCGTAATACAATTTGAGCATGGCAATCCCTTTGGATGGCTGACCGGCGACGGACATCGCCGGCATGACGTTGCGATCCAGTCTGGCACGACAGCTACGCCCCGCGCCATAAGCCTTTCCGGTTGCCCCCGCGGCCACCTTCATGCGATGACGCAGCCTGCAATTCAGGAGGCGGACATGACGGTTCTTATCGCGGGCGGCGGCATCGGCGGGCTGACACTTGCACTCAGCCTGCATCAGATCGGCGTGCCGTGCCGCGTATTCGAAAGCGTCAGCGAACTGAAGCCGCTCGGCGTCGGCATCAACGTGCTGCCGCATGCGGTCCGGGAACTGATCGAGCTGGGCCTGCTCGAAAAGCTCGACGCTATCGGAGTGCGAACCAAGGAGCTCGCCTTCTTCTCCAAATACGGCAAGCCGATCTGGAGCGAGCCGCGCGGCATCGAGGCCGGTTACAAATGGCCGCAATTCTCGGTGCATCGCGGCCAGTTGCAGCAGATTCTGCTCGACGCCGTGATCGAGCGGCTCGGTGTCGACAATGTGCTGACCAGCCATCACCTTAGCAACTGGCGCGAAACCGCCGAGGGCGTGCGCGCCAGTTTCATCGACAAGGCCACCGGCAAGCCGGCGGGCAGCTACGACGGCACACTGCTGATCGCCGCCGACGGCATCCATTCCGCCATTCGCGAAAAACTCTATCCGCAGGAAGGCGCGCCGCTGTGGAACGGCCGCATCCTGTGGCGCGGCATCACCGAGGCCGACGCCTTTCTCTCCGGCCGCACCATGATCATGGCCGGGCACGAAATTCTGAAATTCGTCTGCTATCCGATTTCACGCGAACCGAACGCGCGCGGCAAACATCTGATCAACTGGGTGGCGGAGCGCCACATGCCGCCGAGCTACGAGTGGCGTCGCGAGGACTATAACCGCACGGCCATGCTCGAGGATTTCCTGCCCTGGTTCAAGGATTGGACCTTCGACTGGCTCGACGTGCCGGGCCTGATCCGCGACTGCCCGCATGGCTACGAATATCCGCTGGTCGATCGCGATCCGCTCGAACGCTGGACGTTCGGCCGCGTCACGCTGATCGGCGATGCCGCGCATCCGATGTATCCGATCGGCTCCAACGGTGCGTCGCAGTCCATCCTCGATGCCCGGGTGCTGGCGCGCGAAATCCTGGCACGCGGCGAAGTTCCGGCCGCGCTCGAAGCCTACGAGGCCGAGCGGCGTCCGGCGACCACAGAACTGGTCAGGCTCAACCGCCGCAACGGCCCCGAGCAGGTGATGCAACTGGTCGAGGAGCGCGCGCCGCAGGGCTTCAACGTCGTGACCGACGTTCTGTCGCGGCAGGAACTGGAAGATATCGCCGCCAACTACAAGCGCGTCGCCGGATTCCAGGTGGAGGCGCTCAACGCCAAGCCGTCGATCGTGCCGCGCTTGGCAGTATCACAGCTTTCCAGCGCGGGGTAACGCCACCCAGAGGTGCGAGCCGCAGGCGAGCCTCGAAGGGTGACGGCGATGAACGGTGCGCGACCATCCTTCGAGGCGCGCAAGAGCGCGCACCTCAGGATGACGCCCTAACTTCACGCGCCCAACCCGTGCGCGATCGCCTTGCGCATCACGTTGGGCAGCGCCTCGTCGTGCAGCGTCGCGATCGGTACCCAGCGCATCTCGGCTGGCGCGCGCGTGCGCGCCGCAACGCTGGCGGTGTAAACTACCAGTTCGAGCGGAAAATGCGTGAACACATGCGTCACGACGCCGGCCTTGCGGTGCCAGCGCGACACGCCTTTCAACGCGGGCGCTTGCGCCAGCGCCGCCGCATCGTCATGCCCGGCCAACCATTCCGAATTCGGCACCTCGGTCATGCCGCCAAGCAATCCCTTGGTCGCACGGGTGCGCACCAACAGTTCGTCGCCACGCCTGACGACGAACGCCGCGCCGCGCCGCAACGCACCGGTCTTCTTCGGCGCCTTGCGTGGAAACGTCTCCTGATCGCCGCGCGCACGCGCCACGCAGCCCTCGTTCAGCGAGCACAGCGAACAGGCCGGCTTCTTTGGCGTGCAGATCGTCGCTCCCAGATCCATCAGCGCCTGCGCGCTGTCACCGGCGCGCGACGGGCCGAGCAACGTCGCGGCAAGCTCCTGAATGCGCGGCTTGGCCTGCGGCAGCGCTTCCTCCACCGCGAACAGCCGCGACACGACGCGCTCGATATTGCCGTCGACCGGCATGGTGCGGCGATCGAACGCGATCGCCGCGATCGCCGCCGCGGTGTATGGGCCGATGCCCGGCAACCTGCGTAGCCCCTCCTCGGTGTCGGGAAACGCACCCCCGTGCTCGCGCATCACCGTCACCGCGCAAGCATGCAGGTTGCGCGCCCGCGAATAATAGCCGAGCCCGGCCCACATCCGCAGCACGTCGTCGAGCGCGGCGCTCCCCATCGCGTCGACGGTCGGCCAGCGTGCGACAAACTTTTCGAAATACGGCCCGACCGCCTTCACGGTGGTCTGTTGCAGCATGATTTCCGACAGCCAGACCTGATAGGGATCCTGATCCCGGCCCGGCAGCGCGCGCCACGGCAACCGGCGACGATGGCGGTCGTACCATGCCAGCAGCAAGGCAGGACGATCTTGCACAGTGCGCTTGACGCGTTCGCCGATCTTTTTCCGGGCTGCCAACAAACTCATCTGACAACTCTAGCCGCTTCGTCCGAACGTCACCACGCCATGCCCGCGCTTGTCGCGAACATCCACGCCTTTATTCCGACACGCCAAGCAGGACGTGGATGCCGGAACAAGCCGGGTCATGACGATTTTGCGTTTCATGCGTCTCGCGAAACGGCAACGTCATGGTATAGAAATCCATGTCCAAGCCCGGCCCGATTTTCGCCAAGCCACTATCCGTCCTGCTCGGCGGCGTATTCGCCGACGCCTACGCGCGGCAGGGCTTCGCCTCGCGCGAACTGGTGACTCGCTGGCCGGAAATCGCCGGGCCGGAGATCGCCGCCTTTTCCGAGCCCGTGAAAATGCAGTGGCCGCGTCCAGTTGAAGGCCAGCCGCAGGCGCCGGCGACATTGGTGCTGCGCGTGGAAGGGCCGATAGCGCTGGAAATCCAGCACAGCTCCGACGTTATCCTGCAGCGGGTCAACAGGTTTTTCGGTTGGAACGCGGTCGGCAAGTTGGCCCTGCGGCAAGCTCCTCTGGCCCGCCGCCCGCAGCGCAAGCAGCCCGGCGCGCCGGACGCCGCCGCCGTGGCTGACGTCGCCGCAACCCTCACCTCGGTCGAAGATGATGAATTGCGTACAGCGCTGGCGCGACTGGGCGCCGCAATCAAGCGAAATTGACGGTCGATGCTCCGGCCCGATCCAGGCGCGCCATTGCCACAATCGCGGTTTCAAGCTAGCCAGACAGCCGAAAGAGGCGTATCCGAGCGCCGTTTGAGGAGCACTCCTTTGATTATTACCCGCCGCACCTTCACCGCTGCCTTGTCGCTGACCGGGCTCGCCGCCATCGCCGGCCTGTCACCCTGGCGTTTCATCGGTGAAGCGATGGCGCAGAGCCAGCTTGCGGCGGACGTCGCCAAGCCGCCGTCGCTGCCGGACATGGCGCTGGGCCCGAAAGACGCCGCCGTCACCATCGTCGAATATGCGTCGATGACCTGCCCGCACTGCGCGGCCTTCACCGAGCAGGTGTTTCCGAAGCTCAAGGAAGCCTACATCGACACCGGCAAGATCCGCTTCGTGTTCCGCGAATTCCCGCTCGATATCAAGGCCGCCGCCGGCTCGATGTTGGCCCGCTGCATCGCCAAGGACGATCCGGTGAAATACTTTGCCGCGATCCACACCCTGTTCAAGCAACAGGAAAACTGGGTGATGAACAAAACCAGCGAAGAACTCACCCTGATCGGCAAACAAGCCGGCCTCAGCGAAGCCGATGTCGACAAGTGCCTGAAGGACCAGAGCCTGCTCGACAAGATCGCCGCCGATCAGAAATTTGCCAACGAAAGGCTCAAGGTCAATTCGACACCGACCTTCTTTCTCAACGGCGAGATGATCAAGGGCGAAACATCGTTCGAAGAGTTCGACAAGCGCATCAAGGCAATTCTCAAGACCTGAGACGCAGTCCTGAGAAACCAGAGACCGGAAACGGCCGACTCCAAAACAGCAAATCCGGGTCGGCCCGGAATGCCGGCGATCTCCCGATTCGTGCGCTTCGCTTGATCGGTTGCTGACGGGTTGCCCCCGAGCGGAACTTTCGCGGCGGCGTCACGCCAACGCCGCGATGTTCTGCATAAGTCCCGCAAAAGCCATTGGAAAAGACCGTTTGCGCGGTTGCCATGCTGGTTGTGGCTCGCCATTGTCCAGCTACGCGAGATACGTGACTCAGCGCGGCACACGATACTACATATGGTATTGTCGTTGCGGGCTGATTCGCGTTTTGCCAACAGGGCATACCTTATGAAACTTACGCGCCTTCGCCTGCACGGCTTCAAGTCCTTTGTGGAACCCACCGATTTCCTGATCGAGCCGGGCCTGACCGGCGTGGTCGGGCCGAACGGCTGCGGCAAATCCAATCTGGTCGAAGCGCTGCGCTGGGCAATGGGCGAAACCTCCTACAAGTCGCTGCGCGCTGCCGACATGGACGCGGTGATCTTCGCCGGTTCCGGCAATCGTCCGTCGCGCAACCATGCCGAAGTGGTGATGACGATCGACAACAGCGACCGCTCGGCGCCGGCGGCGGTGAACGATCAGGAAATACTGGAAGTCTCGCGCCGGATCGAACGCGAAGCAGGTTCCGTCTACCGCATCAACGGCCGCGATGTCCGTGCGCGCGACGTGCAATTGCTTTTTGCCGATGCGGCCACCGGCGCGCGCTCGCCGGCGCTGGTCCACCAGAACAAGATCGGCGAAATCATTCAGGCCAAGCCGGAACAACGCCGCCGCGTGCTGGAAGATGCCGCCGGTGTCGCCGGCCTGCATGCCCGCCGTCACGAAGCCGAGTTGCGTCTGAAGGCCGCCGAAACCAACCTCACCCGCGTCGAGGACGTCATCGGCCAGTTGTCGAGCCAGATCGAGGGCCTGAAGAAGCAGGCGCGGCAGGCGATCCGGTTCCGCGAAGTCGCCGCCAAGGTGCGCAAGGCAGAGGCCACGCTATTCCACCTGCGCTGGCTGCAGGCCCATGCCGACGTCAACGATGCCGGCCAGACGCACGATCTCAGCGTCCGCGAAATGGCCGAACGTACCCAGCAGCAGGCCGAAGCGGCCCGCATTCAGGCGATCCGCGCGTCCGGGATACCGACGTTGCGCGAGGCCGAGGCCCGTGCCGCCGCCGGCCTGCAACGCCTGACCAACGCTCGCGAAACCCTCGATCGCGAGGAACAGCGCGCGAAGGAACGCGTCACCGAACTCGATCGCCGCCTGACGCAGTTTTCCGCCGACGTCGAACGCGAGCAGCAGCAGTCGTCGGATGCCGACACCGCGCTGGCGCGACTCGAAACCGAAGATGTCGAGTTGAAGGAAGAGATCAAATCGCGCGTCGAGCAGCGCAGCGGCGTCGACGAGCGGGTTTCGGACGCCGAGGCCGTCCTGGCCGCCGCGGAGCGCACCTTTGCCGAACTAACAACCGCGCTGGCCGATCTCACCGCGCGCCGCACCCAATTCGAAGCCAACGTCCGCACCCACCGCGACCGGCTGGCGCGGCTCGACCACGAGATCGCCACCGTCAACGCCGACGTCGATCAGATTGCCGCCCAGACCAGTGGCTTCGGCGATCTCGACGCGCTGGCAGGCGCCGTCGAAGGCGCGCAGGAGAGCCTGGCGCAGTCGGAATTCATCGTGCAGGAGGCCGAGGCCGCTCATGTCACGGCGCGTCAGGCGCTCGAAGCCAGCCGCAGCCCGCTGACGGAAGCCGACAAGCGGGTGCAGCGGCTGGAAACCGAGGCGCGGACGATCGCCAAGCTTGTCAACGGCGAGACCAAGAACCTCTGGCCGCCGATTATCGACGGCGTCACCGTCACCAAGGGCTACGAGAAGGCGATCGGCGCGGCGCTTGGCGACGACCTTGATGCGCCGGTCGATCCGACTGCGCCGATGCGCTGGACCGACATCGGCGTCGCGGAAGGCGACCCGGCACTGCCGGAAGGCGTCGAGCCGCTGTCGTCCCACGTCCAGGCCCCGCCCGAACTGGCGCGACGCCTTGCGCAAATCGGCGTCGTCACCAGGGAACGTGGCGCCGAACTGTTGTCGCAACTGAAAGCCGGCCAGCGGCTGGTATCGCTGGAAGGCGATGTCTGGCGCTGGGATGGTTTCATCACCGCCGCGCATGCGCCCACCGGCGCAGCCCGTCGGCTGGCTGAACGGGCACGGCTGGTCGAACTCGAACTCGAACTCGAACAGGCCCGCAACGACGCCGTCGCCAAGCGTCAGGCGCTGGAACTGGCCGATACGCAGCTCAAGATGGCCGCCGGCGCGGAAGCCGCCAGCCGCGAGGCGCTACGCGCGGCCCGCCGCGAGGTCGACGCCGCCCGCGAGCGTCACGCCAATGCCGAGCGCGAAATCAATCGCCACGCCGCGCGCAAATCGGCGCTGACCGAAGCGCAGTCGCGCCTTGCCGCCGACCGCGCCGAGGCCGAAGCGGCGCATGACAACGCCGCCGAGGCGTTGGCCGGACTGGCGCCGAGCCATGATACCGAAGCCCAGCTTGCCGCCGTGCGCGGCGAGATCGAGGGCCACCGCCGGCTGGCGGCGCAGGTTCGTGCCGAAGCACAGGCGCTGGCCCGCGAAGCCGAATTGGCCGATCGCCGCCTGCAAGCCATTATCGCCGAGCGCGACCAGTGGCAAACCCGCAAGCAGAGCGCCGCTTCACAAATCGCCACCATCGAAGCTCGTGTCACCGAGGTCAGGGCCGAGCGCGCCGAACTTGAGAATGCACCGGCGCTGTTCGCCGAAAAGCGCAGCGCGCTGATCACCGAAGTCGAATATGCCGAGAGTGAGCGCCGTGCCGCCGCTGATGCCCTCGTCGAAGCGGAATCCGCGATGGCCGAGACCGATCGCGTCGCCAAGCTCACGCTTGAGGCCTTGTCGAGCGCGCGCGAGGCCACGGCGCGCGCCGAAGAGCGCATGGAGGCGACCAAGCGGCGGCTGGAAGATATCGAGCGCGAGATTCGCGATGGCCTGGAGATCGAGCCAGCGGGCGTCGCGGCATTGGCCGAGATCAACCCCGGCGACGAGTTGCCGCCGCTCGGCGAGACCGAAGCCGAACTCGAAAAGCTGCGGCGCGATCGCGAGCGGCTCGGCGCCGTCAACCTTCGCGCCGAAGAAGAATTGCGCGAGGTCGAGACCCAGCACACCGGACTGACCACCGAACGCGACGATCTGGTCGAGGCGATCAAGAAGCTTCGTACCGGAATCCAAAGCCTCAATCGCGAGGCACGCGAACGCCTGCTGACGTCGTTCGAGACCGTCAACAGTCACTTCAAGCGGCTGTTCGGGCAGTTGTTCGGCGGCGGCGAGGCCTCGCTGCATTTGATCGAAAGCGACGATCCGCTCGAGGCCGGATTGGAGATTATCGCCAAACCGCCGGGCAAGAAGCCGCAAACGCTGTCGTTGTTGTCGGGCGGCGAGCAGGCGCTGACGGCGCTGGCGTTGATTTTCGCGGTGTTCCTCACCAACCCGTCGCCGATCTGCGTGCTCGACGAAGTCGACGCACCGCTCGACGACCACAACGTCGAGCGGTTCTGCAATCTGCTCAACGAGATGACCGGTGTCACCGAAACCCGTTTCATCGTCATCACGCACAACCCGATCACCATGGCGCGGATGAATCGCCTGTTCGGCGTTACCATGGCCGAACGCGGCGTGTCGCAACTGATGTCGGTCGATCTCGATCACGCCGTTCAGATCCTGGACCAGAACGTGGCCTGATTTCTTCGCTTCCAAAGAAGATCAGTCTGCGCATGCCGCCAAACAATCCCGTCCTGAACGGGCTTGTCTGGCCGTCCACGTCTTGACTCGTTGCCCTCGCGCTTGAAAGGAAGACGTGGATGCCCGGCACAAGGCCGGGCACAACGGTTTTCCTATCGCAGATGGCATCCGTCCTGAAATGATCGCGCCCGAGCTTCCCGCTGAGCTGAAAGTCGCGCTTGAGCATGCGGCACACGGCATGTCGCGCAGCGATGCCGCCACCCGCGCGGCGACGATCTCGCGAACCTATCGCGACGGCGGCAATTCGGGTGGCATCAAAACGCTCGACGATGCGCTGGCCTACGCCCTGGCGCGGATGCCGGCGACCTATGCCGCCGTGGCAGCCAGCCTTAATGCCCTCGGCGAGGCCCGACCCGACTTCGCGCCGCAGAGCCTGCTCGACGTCGGCGCCGGCCCCGGCACCGCGACGTGGGCGGCAATACAGGCCTATGCCTCGCTGCAAACGCTGCGCGCGCTGGACGCCAATGCGGCGCTGCGCCAGTTGGCACTGCAATTGGCCGGCGGCGAACACGCGCCGCGCATTGGCTATGAGCATGGCGACATTCGAACAAAACTCTCCGTCATGCCGGAAGCCGATCTTGTCGTGGCAAGCTACGTCATCAACGAACTCGGCGATGCGGCACGCCGCGATCTGGCGACGACGCTGTGGAGCAAGACGCGTGACACGTTGCTGGTTATCGAACCCGGCACGCCGGCAGGCTACGCCCGGATCATCGAACTGCGCCGGCAATTGATCCTCCAGGGGGCGCACGTCATCGCGCCCTGCCCGCACGAGCGCGAATGTCCGCTGGTCGCCCCCGACTGGTGCCATTTCGCGCAACGTCTCGCCCGTTCGCGCATGCACAAGCAGCTCAAGGGCGCAGAACTTCCCTTCGAGGATGAGAAGTTCAGCTACGTCGCGCTGTCGCGCTCACCGCCAATGCGGAGATTCGCGCGGGTTCTGGCGCAACCGGAAATGTCCAAGGTTGCCGTCCGCGCCAAGCTTTGCACCGTGGATGGCGTCGGTGTCGCAACCGCACCGCGCCGTGACAAGGCCGCCTATGCCCACTTCCGCAGGCTGGATTGGGGAGACGCAATGATTGACCCGCCGACCTTGGAAGCCGACCCAACCACGCCGTGACCTAGTCCGTTAAAGCACCCGCCTCGCGGCTAGGATGGGCGGGAAAATACATAAAACAGGCCGCCCAACATCAACAAGCCAACCGCCACGGTCAATGGCCATCCGGGATGACCGCCGAACCAGAACAGCGCAAAGCCCAGCGCCATGCCGCCGAGCGCCATCCATTTCGCCTTGCGCGGAATCGCACCACGCGCTCGCCAGTCACGCAGCAACGGGCCGAAATGCCGATGGTTCAGCAGCCAGCCCTCCAGGCGTTCCGAAGACCGCGCAAAACAGGCTGCCGCCAGAATCAGAAACGGCGTGGTCGGCAGCACCGGCAAGAAAATCCCGATGAATCCCAACGCGACGAAGCCCAGTCCGAGCACCAGAAACACGCCGCGCATGAGACGCGACACGCCGCGGCGTCCGGACCGCGGAGGCCCCGCCTTATCGACCGGATGTGTGCCGAACTGATTGTCCACGATCATGCATCCACTATCCACGACATCCGGCGATCCTGGTCCGCCGGCTTCTGCATCACACAGAGAAAGCCGGCCGACAATTTGAACATTTCTAAGGGATGCCGACACCAAGGACGAGGAACTCTCGACCATCCGGCCCAATAGCATTTTCGCCTGAAGTTGCCCAACCGCGTTGAAACAAATTTGTCGCCGGCGTTCCATGGGGCATGATCCCTTCGCGCTCCAAGGCCCCCGGACGCACCTCAACGAGGGGCCGCAGGGTTCGCCGTTTGCGTGGTCATATCATCGAGTGCAGAGGAAACGCCGATGGACAAACTAAGCCTCCAGAACCCCGTATTCGTTACTTATGTCATCGCCGCGAGCCTGATGATCCTCAAGGCGGTCAGCATGTCATGGCTAACCGTAATCCGCATGATGTCCGCAAAGAGCGGCTTCCGCTCGCCCGAGGACCTGAGAAAAACCGCGCTCAACCCCGAACCCCATCCGCGACAACTCGAGCCGAACGAGCGTGTCGAACGCATCCGGCGAATTCATCTGAACGACCTGGAAAACCTGCCGTTCTTTCTGGTCGCCGGACTGCTGTTCGTCTTCACGGACCCATCGCTATCGCTCGCGCGGTGGCTCCTTTACGGCTACGTGGTGTCGCGGCTTCTGCATTTTGTCGCCTATTTCACAGCCCAGACCCATGACGTGCGAGCCACGTTCTGGACCATCGGCTCGTTGATCCTGATCTTCCTGTCGTGTCGGACGCTTGTCGTGGCACTTGGTGCCTGAACCGAAAGGTTTGAACGCATCCACTCGCTGAAACGACCAATGCAGGCGGCGTCCGCGCGCGCGCCTGCCGCTTGGCAATGTTCTGGTCTATGGTGGTGGGCATCTTTGTCGTTTTCCCGTCTCATCTGGAGCCTCTCCCCATGTCGACCGGCTGGATCGTTCTTGGCGTTCTCATCGTTGTCGCGTTCATCGCTTTCGCTGCCTACAACCGCCTCGTCGCGCTGAGCCAGCGCGTCAATCAGGCATTTGCCGATATCGATGTGCAGCTCAAGCAACGCCACGACCTGATTCCGAACCTCGTCGAGACCGTGAAGGGCTACGCCCAGCATGAGCGCGGCACGCTCGAAGACGTCATCAAGGCGCGCAACTCCGCGATATCGGCGCAGGGTCCGGCGCAGGTCTCGGCGGCCGAAAATATGTTAAGTGGCGCGCTCGGACGGCTGATTGCGCTATCCGAAGCCTATCCGGACCTGAAGGCGAACGCCAATTTCCAGCAGTTGCAGAGCGAACTGTCTGACATCGAAAACAAAATCGCCGCCAGCCGCCGCTTCTTCAACAACGCGGTTCAGGAATACAACACCGGCATCCAGCAGTTGCCGGCCGCCTTGTTTGCCGGCACTTTCGGCTTCACCAAGAAGGACTTCTTCGATCTCGGCGAGAGCCGGGGCCAACTCGAACAGGCACCGGCGGTGAAGTTCTGACAGTTCAGGCTTGTGATGAATTCCCGTCATTGCGAGAAGCGATTACGACGAAGCAATCCAGTCCTTTGTTGATCGCCATATGGATTGCTTCGCTCCGCTCGCAATGACGGTCGTTTAGATTTCGCGCCCAGAGCGTTCAAAACCCCGGCACACCGATGGCAGCCTACGGCCTCTATACGCATATCGCGTCGAACAGGTTACGTTCGATGCTGCTGCTCGCCGGCCTGTTCGTGCTGATTTACGTCATGGTGTTCGCCGGAGCGTTGATCGCGGAGGTCATGCGCTCCGACGGCCGAACGGTGAATTTCTATGTCGCCGCCGCGACGCGCGATCTCATCCAGGCTTTCCCGTGGGCGACGATCGCCGCCGTGCTGTGGATCGTCATCGCCTACTTCTTTCACCAGAAGATCATCGACGTCGTGACCGGCGGCCGCGACGTCACGCGGGCGGAACAGCCGCGTCTGTACAATCTCCTGGAGAATCTCTGTATTTCGCGCGGCATTCCGATGCCTAGACTGAAAATCATGGAAAGCCCCGCGCTGAACGCCTTCGCGACCGGACTCAATCCACGGCAATATGCCGTCACCGTCACCAGCGGCCTGCTCGCGGCGCTCGACGACCGGGAAATGGAAGCGGTGCTGGGCCATGAGCTGACCCACATCCGCAACGGCGACGTCCAGATGATGGTGGTTGCCGTCATCATCGCCGGTGTGATCGGCTTTGCCGGCGAGCTGCTCTTCCGAATGTTCTTCAACGGAGGCATACGTTTCGGAGGCGGCCGCTCCTCGTCCTCGTCGGATTCCAACCGCAAAGGCGGCGGTGGTGGTGCCATCGTCGCGGTGCTGCTCGCCGTGGCGCTGATCGCGCTGGCCTGGTTCCTGTCCCAGGTCGTCCGGCTGGCGCTGTCGCGGTCGCGTGAATTCCTGGCCGATGCCGGCTCGGTCGAACTGACCAAGGATCCCGACGCCATGATCTCCGCGCTCCGCAAGATCGAGAACCGCGGCGAACTGCCGGGCGCGACGTCGGCGGTGATGGAGCTGTGCGTCGACAATCCGCGCGAGGGCTTTGCCGATCTGTTCGCAACGCACCCTTCGGTGGATTCCCGCGTGCAGGCACTGGTGAAATTCGCAGGTGGACATGATCCCGGACCGCTGGCGCCTCCTTTGGACGAAGGTGTCTCCCCGACCGGCCCGGCGGCGAGCGGCACGGCCAATGACGATGGCAGCGCCCCGGGTCCGTGGGGCCCGCATTCAAACCTCTCAGGACCCGACGCAAGCCCGCTCCCGCGGAAATACCGGGACGCGCTCAAGCTCTGGCAGAAACACTTTCCTAACGGCCCTTGGGGGCTGCGCTGAACCATCCGCCGAATTCCTGAACTGCGCCAACGTCATCCCGCCTGTTAACGACTTTCGCACGAATTAACCCTGTCGGCGGCCAGGACAATTGAAATATCCCTTGTTTCTGCCATGTTCGCGCTCAAAGCAGGCGTGGGACTATTCGGATCGCGCGAGCCGATCGCGCGACGGGGATCCGGAACCTGGGGCGTGGACCGTCATGCTCCCATCAAACACAGCGCATAAAGGAATGTCATGGCGAAACCAGCAGTGATTGTCGTGGGTGCGGACAAGGGCGGCGTCGGCAAAACCACCGTGTCGCGAACGGTGCTCGATTATTTCAACGCCAACAACGTTCCGACACGAGCGTTCGACACTGAATCGCCGCGGGGCACGCTGAAGCGGTTCCATTCCGATATCACCGAGATCGTCGACATGACGGCGACCGCCGATCAGATGAAGATCTTCGATACGCTGAACACCGCCGCCCCATCCGTCACCGTGATCGATGTGCGCGCCGGCCTGCTCTCTCCGGCGCTGGCCTCATTGCGCGACATCGGCTTTCTCGACGCCGCCAAGTCCGGTCAGATCACTTTCGCCGTATTTCACATCCTCGGCCCGTCGATCGCTTCGCTGGACGAAATCGCCGAGACGGCCAACTTCATGCAGGGCGCGAAATACTTCCTGGTGAAGAACTTCATCAACAACACCAGCTTTTTCGAGTGGGATCAGGCGACCTACAATTCCTATTTCCACCGCATCAAGGATGCCACCGAACTCACCATTCCCAAGCTCAACGAAATGGCGTTCGAGCAGGTCGAGGTTGCCTCGGTCCCGTTCCTGAAATTCGTCGCCAACAAGGGCCCCAAGGACGAAGCCGCGAATTATTCGTTCGTATTGCGCGGCTACGTCCGCCACTGGCTGGCCAATGTCTGGAGCGAGTTCGATCGCATCAAGCTGACCGATCTCGTCGGCAAGGAGAAGGACAAGTCGGGGGACAAGGCGAGCGAAAAATCCGCCGCCCGCCCGGCCGGTGAAAAATAAGCTGCGGCGCATACTTTCCGGTATGGCGGGATTAGCGCGAGAAGCGCAGCCATCGAACAAGCGGCGATTGAACCGGAAGCCGTCACCCTGAGGTGCGACACGCGACGCGTGAAGCCTCGAAGGGCGGCGGCGATCCTTCGAGGCTCGCGACCAATGCCGCTCGCACCTCAGGATAACGCCATCACGCTGGTTCGGCTCCGGTGACGAGAGGGGCCACAAATTTCATTGGACCGCGGAGCGAATTTCCCCGAAATAGCGCCATGCGCCGTACGCCCGTTTATATCATCTGTTCGCCACGGCCGCTGGTCGGCAAAACGCTGATCGCGCGGCTGCTGTGCGAGTTTCTGCTGCTGCAACGCGGCGGCGTGGTCGGTTTCGACGTCAATCTCAAGGAGCCGTCGCTGCTCGACTTCCTGCCGCGCACGACGGAGACCGCCGACATCGACAACACTTTCGGCAAGATGGAGTTGATGGATCGCCTGATCGTCAACGACGGCATCGCCAAGGTGATCGATCTCGGTTTTCCGGCATTCGACGAATTCTTTCGCATGGTCGAAGAAATCGGGTTCTTCAAGGAAGCGGCGCGGCGCGGCATCGCCCCGCTGGTGCTGTTTGTCGCCGACACCGATCGCGCTTCGGCGCGCGGCCATGAGATGTTGCGATCGACCGTTCCGCCGCATGCCGTCATCACGGTCGACAACGAGTACATCCTGCGCGGCGAAATGCCGGACGGCTTCGGCCATGGCCGGCTTCTGCGTATCGCCGCATTGCCGCCATTCCTCAGGACCTACATCGACCGCACCAACTTCTCGTTCACCGAATACCTGCGCGCCGAACGGGATTCATCGAGCGAACTTCACCAGTGGATTCGCGACAACTATTTCAGTTTCCGTGAACTCGAACTCAGCCTGATCCTGCAGGGCGGGTAACGGGATTCATTTCGTCTCTCGCGCGCGGGCAATGGTTCAATGCCCGTCGAAGGCCATCAGCGTGCGCACCGGTACGTCCATGGCGCGCAGCTTGTCGGCGCCGCCAAGATCGGGGAGATCGATGATGAAGCAAGCCGCGCACACCTGCGCGCCGATCCGGCGCAACAACTTCACCGCGCCCTCGGCGGTCCCGCCGGTGGCAATCAGGTCATCGACCAGGATAACGCGCTCGCCGGGCGCGATGGCATCGACATGCATTTCCATTTCGTCGGTGCCATATTCCAGCGCATAGGCCATCCGCACGGTCTGATGGGGTAGCTTCCCCTTTTTGCGGATCGGCACGAAGCCGGCGGACAGTTGATGCGCCACCGCGCCGCCGAGAATGAAGCCCCTCGCCTCGATACCCGCCACCTTGTCGATCTTGTTGCCGGCCCACGGATGCACCAGTTCGTCGACCGCGCGGCGAAACGCCCGCGCGTCGCCGAGCAGCGTCGTGATGTCGCGAAACAGAATCCCGGGCTTCGGATAGTCCGGAATGGTGCGAACAGCGGCTTTCAAATCATCATCGATTGTCATCAAATTTCTTTCAAATCAAACCACCGCCGTTGTTCCGGGATGCGCGTTCTTCACGCGCAGGCCCGGAATACATAGTCCCGGCGGTGGTTATGGATTCCGGCTCGCTCGTAAAAGGCTCGCGCCCCGGAATGACAGCCTATTTATCCTGATAGCGTGCGGCCTCAATACAAGAAACGGATTCTACTTAGCAGTCAGTCCCAGCCGGAACGCATTTTCCACGATGCGCAAGCCAACCTCGCCGCCGAGCGACATCAGCGACTCGGGATGAAACTGCACTCCGCCGACCGGCAGCGTCTTGTGTTCGATAGCCATCGCAACGCCATCTTCGGTCGAAGCGGTCACATTCAATGCGTCCGGCATGCTATCGCGCTCGACATAGAGAGAATGATAACGGCCGATAACGATCTCGTTGGGCAGCCCCTGCATCAAGGTGCCGCCGCGCACCTGGACCCGCGACGGCCGGCCATGCGCCGGCTGTGTCAATTGACCGAGCCGACCGCCGAAATATTCCCCGATCGCCTGCACGCCGAGACAGACGCCGAACACCGGCAGATTTTTCTTCAACGCCAGATCGATCGTCTTGTCGATCCCGAAATCCTGCGGCCGCCCCGGCCCCGGCGACAGCACCAGCAGATCGTAGCTGCCCTTTCCCAGCATCGCCAAAGCGTGATTGTGGCGCGTGACGCTGACTTCGGCGCCGACCTGGCGGAAGTAATCCGCCAGCATGTGCACGAAGCTGTCGTCGTGATCGATCAGCAGCACGCGCTTGCCGGAGCCGGTGGCGTCCGGCGCCACAGCGGACAGCGGCTTCGGCGGATCGCCGCGCAGCGCCTGAAATAGCGCCGCGGCCTTGGTCTGGCATTCGCGGTCTTCCGCCGCAGGATCGCTGTCGAACAGGCACGTCGCGCCGACGCGCACCTCGGCAAGACCGTCCTTCATGCGGATGGTGCGGATCGTCAGACCGGTGTTGATCGAGCCATCGAAGCCGACCACACCGAAGGCGCCGGCGTACCAACGCCGGGACGAACGTTCGTGATCCTCGACGAACTGCATCGCCCACTTTTTCGGCGCGCCGGTCACCGTCACCGCCCATGCGTGAGTCAAAAACGCATCGAGCGCATCGAATCCCGGACGCAGGATGCCCTCGACGTGATCGACAGTGTGAAACAGCTTGGAATAGGTTTCGATCTGCCGCCGCGCCAGCACCTTGATGGTGCCGGGCATGCAGATGCGCGCCTTGTCGTTGCGATCGACGTCGGTGCACATGTTGAGTTCGAATTCGTCCTTCTGCGAGTTGAGCAGTTCGCGAATCTGCTCGGCATCGCCGATCGCGTCGGCGCCGCGCGCGATGGTGCCGGAAATCGGGCAGGTCTCGATGCGGCGGCCATCGCTGCGCACGAACATCTCCGGCGACGCCGACACCAGAAACTCGCCGCCGCCAAGATTGACCAGCCCGCCATAAGGCGACGGGTTGATGCGACACAGCCGCTGGAACACTTCCGCCGGCGTCCGCGCGCACGGTTCGGCGAACAATTGCCCCGGCACGGCCTCGAACAGATCGCCGCGAGCGAACGCCGCGCGCGCGGTCTCGACGGTCGCCTGATATTCACCCGGCGCGTGATCGGTGAAGCCCTGCCGCGGCGTCTTGTCATAGATGCTGTCGGCGGTGTCGTTGGGCAGGCCCTGCGAGGTCTTGCCGGCGAAGGCGAACTCATAGCTCAGCGTGACGCCACGACCGGTGGCGCGGTCGTAGGCCAGCAGACGATCCGGAATATAGAGCACGATGTCGCGCTGATCCGCGGCGCGCGTCCGCTTCTGCACCAGATCCTCCATCTGGAAAACCAGATCGTAGGCGAACGCGCCGTAGAGCCCGAGCAGCGGATCGGCAGACGAAAACAACGTCGCAACCATCGCCCGCACCAGCGACATGACGCTGGCGCGCCGCGTGCGCTGATCCTCATCGACCGGCGCGTCGCCGCGCAGAATATGGCCGGCGAGATGCATCGCCGTGCGCTCCGTGATCTCGACGCAAGGCGCGTGCAGCGCCGAACCGAGAAAGGCGACCAGCACCTCGCCGCGCGGATTCAGCGCCCGCAGCGTGAATTGCGTCCCCACCGTTTCCAGCACCAGCGGCGGATCGGCGAAGCCCATATCGAAGCTCTCGTAGCGTCCCGGCACTGTCGTGCCCGACGACAACACAACGCCCCGACGACGATCGAGCAGTTCGATCAAGCCGTCCAGCGCGGCGCCGCCGGTGAAATGCGCGAGAGAGCGCGACACCTCAAGGCCGCCGGCGGTACGATAGGTTTCATACTCGGGAAGCGAGAAAACAGTCCTGTTCATGTGATCCTCTTACGAAACTTACCGGAGGAGCGCCACACAGGACTGACAAGCCAAATCATCAGCAAAGGCCGCCGCGCTGCGAGGCGACCTTGACGATTGGAGAAAACGAAATCGCACCGGCCACCTTCAGAAGGTGCGCCACCACAGACGGGCTGGACTGGATACGGTGCTCATGGCGGGCAAATCATCACGCCTGCACCGCCGCGTCAAGTGACTAAAGCGCTTCCATTTTCGATGGAAACGCACCCTGTCATTGCCGGGCTTGCCCGGCGATCCATCCTTTTGGAACAACTTTTCCCTATTTGATGGCTGCGCGGGTCAAGCCGGCGCATGACGATTCCACCTCAACGGGAAAACTATGGTGGCCCCGCCCTGACCTGGGTCGGATCATCGATCTCGTTCCGCGCCGTCGGTCCGCTTCCATGGCCGTGCCGGGTCGGGTGCGACCGTCGCCATTTGTGACCCGCTCAAGGTTTCGGATGCACCTTATCGGCAGGCCTCTGTGCGGCACGGGCGGCGCTGGTCGCGTCCCAGGTCAGGATCGTGAAATGAAGGTCGCCAACGTCCTCCTCCACCACGTCCCATCCGAGTTCCTCATAGAGCGAGCGCCGCGCCGGCCGCGTGGTCAGATAGACCCGAGGCACGCCCGTGCTGAGCGCGTAGTCGGCCGCATGGCCGATCAACTGCCGGCCGATCCGCCGCGAGCGAAAATGCGGCTCGATCCACACCGCCGCCACCCATGGCGTATATTGCGGACGCTCATCGAGATCGGAGGCGATCACCGATGCGGTGCCGGCGAACTCTGCGCCGGCATGCGCGACGAAGGCGCGCGGCAGCACATTCGTCGCCAGCCCCTCTTTCATCCGCTCGGCAATATAAGTCAGCGGCACGCCGTGCGGCTGCCACCACGCCCGCCAAATGCGATCGGCGACCTGATCGAAGAATTCGGGGCGGTCACACAGGCTCGAAATGGTGACGCGTTCGACCGGCTCACCCAAGATGCTTCCTGAAGAATTCGGTAGCCCGGCCCCATGCCAGCTCTGCCGCCTCGCGGTCATGGACCGCCGCGCGCTGCTCATTGACGAAGGCGTGGTCGGCCTCGTAGCGGAAGAATTCGGCGGTCTTGCCGGCCGCCTTCATGCCTTGCTCGAAGGCGTCGACCACCTGCGGGGTGCACCAGTCGTCGCGGCTGGCGAAATGGCCCTGCAACGGCACCTTGATGTCGGACGGCTTCGCCGCCTGCTCCGGCGGGATGCCGTAAAACGCCACCGCCGCACTCAGTTCGGGGAGCTTGGCCGCGCCGATGATCGTCACCGCGCCGCCGAGGCAAAAGCCGGTGAGACCGACCTTGGCGCCGTTACGCGCCAGATATTGCGCGGCGCCGCGCACCGTTTGCGTGGTAGCGTCGATGAAATCGAGCGAGCCCATTTCCTTGTTGGCTGCCTCGACGTCGTGATACGGCACCAGCACGCCGTTATAAAGGTCGGGCGCCAGCGCATCGAAACCGGCCAATGCAAAGCGGTCGGTCAGCGCCTTGATGTTCTCGGACAGCCCCCACCATTCCTGGATCACGATCACGCCCGGTGCATTGCCCCGCGCCGCGTTGGCGAGATACCCCTTGGCATCCTTGCCATCCGGGCGTTTGAACGAAATGCTGCTTCCCATGGTGTCCTCCGTCTTGTCGCGAGCGCGGCGATCGAAACTCATTCTCGCCGCTACGCGATGACAAGGCAATGCTTGACGGATGCCTGGATTCTCACGCACGCGTCATCCTGAGATGCGAGCGACAGTGAGCCTCGAAGAAGGATGCTGATTGCTTCGTCATGGCCGGATTTACGCCGACCATCCACGTCTTGCCTGTCGATGCGCCTGGAAGACGTGGATGCCGGGGACAAGCCCGGGCATGACGGAAAGATTCGAGTTTGAAGCGTGCACAAACGCATCGTCATCCTTCAAGGCTCGCCCAAGCTGGCGCGCGCCTCTGGCTGACGGTAGCGGCGGCGCGCACCAGCCCAACAAAAAAGCCCCCGCAGGGGCTTTTTCAATTCGGCATCTGGACCCAATCGGGATCAATGCGCGTTGGCCCAGACCTTCTTCTTGGTGAAGTACATCAGGCCGGCAAAGATGATCAGGAAGATCATGACCTGCATGCCGGTCCGCTTGCGCGCCTCGAGGTGCGGCTCGGCCGCCCACATCAGGAACGTGGTGACGTCGTGCGCGTACTGCGCCACGGTCTGCGGCGAGCCGTCATCGTAGGTCACCTGATCGTCCGACAAAGGCTTCGGCATCTTGATCGCATGGCCGGGGAAATACTTGTTGTAGAATGCACCCTCCGGCACCGTAACACCGGCCGGAGGATTCTCCTCGTAGCCCTGCAGCACGGCATCGATCATGTTCGGACCCTGCTCCTGGAACTGGGTGAAGAAATCGAAGATGAACTGCGGGAAGCCGCGGTCATAAGACAACGCCTTGGCCAGCACCGACATGTCCGGCGGCAGGGCGCCACCATTGGCGGCGCGCGCCGCGTTGTCGTTCGGGAATGGCGCCGGAAATTTATCGGCCAACCGACCCGGACGCTCGAACATGTCGCCGGCGTCGTTGGGGCCGTCCTGCACCTTGTACTCAGCAGCGACAGCCGCCGCCTGTGCCGTCGAGAAGCCGGGGCCACCGGGGTCGGCCAGATTGCGGAAGTGCACCAGGTTCATCGAATGGCAGGTCGAACAGACTTCCTTGTAGACCTTGTAGCCACGCTGTAAGGCGCCACGGTCGTACTTGCCGAACGGGCCGGCGAACGACCACGACAGCGACGGCGGCGTATTGCCGTGATCCGCCGCCTTGGCATCCGGCACACCGATCATGAACAGCGAGCCCGCAGCAACCAGCGCGACAATCGCGGAGGCGGCCGTCGAACGCCCCTTCGATTTCGCCAGCACGTCGTCGGCGATCGAATTCGGCGTCGCGCGCGGCGTCTCGATGCGGCTCAGGATCGGCAGCACGATCAGGAAGTAGGCGAAGTAGCAGAACGTCAGGATGCGGCCGATGGTGACATAGACGCCTTCCGCCGGCTTGCCGCCGAGCCAGCCTAGCAACAGGCAGACCACGACGAAAATCCAGAAGAACTGCTTGGCCAGCGGACGATAGCGCGACGAACGGGTCTTCGCGCTGTCGAGCCAAGGCAGGAAAGCCAGGACAAGGATGGCGCTGAACATCGCGATGACGCCGCCGAGCTTGCTCGGGATCGAGCGCAGGATGGCGTAGAACGGCAGGTAGTACCATTCAGGCACGATGTGCGCGGGCGTGACGCCCGGATTGGCCTGAACGTAATTCTCCGCGTCGCCGAGATAGTTCGGCATGTAGAAAATGAACCAGGCGAAGAAGATCAGGAAGCAGGTCATGCCGAACGCGTCCTTGACGGTCGCATAGGGCGTAAACGGCACGGTATCCTTTTCGGTCTTCGGCTCGACGCCGGCCGGATTGTTCTGGCCCGCGACGTGCAGCGCCCAGACGTGCAGCACGACGACGCCGGCGATCACGAACGGCAGCAGGTAATGCAGCGAGAAGAAGCGATTCAGCGTCGGGTTACCGACCGAATAGCCGCCCCACAGCAGCGTCACGATGCTCTCGCCGACATAGGGAATGGCCGAGAACAGGTTGGTGATGACGGTGGCGCCCCAGAAGCTCATCTGGCCCCACGGCAGCACGTATCCCATGAAGCCGGTGGCCATCATCAGCAGATAGATGATGACGCCGAGAATCCACAGCACCTCGCGCGGCGCCTTGTATGATCCGTAATAGAGACCACGGAACATGTGAACGTAGACGGCGATGAAGAACATCGATGCGCCGGCGGCATGCATGTTGCGCAGCAGCCAGCCGTAGTTGACGTCGCGGACGATCGCTTCGACCGAATTGAACGCCATGTCGACGTGCGGCGTGTAGTGCATTGCCAGCACGATACCGGTGATGATCTGCAGCGCCAGCATCATCGACAGGATGCCGCCGAAGGTCCACCAGTAGTTGAGGTTTCTCGGCGTCGGATACGCCACAAACGAGGAATGGACGAGGCCGCCAATCGGCAGGCGCTGTTCCAGCCACTTCATAGCGCCGTTTTGTGGCTGGTAGGTCGAGGGTCCGCTCATGGTGCGATCCTAGGAATTAATGCGGCAACACTGTCTGCAGGCAACTGCAGCAGCATTAGCCAATCTGGATTTTTGTGTCGGAAACGAAGGCGTAAGGCGGGACCGGCAGGTTCAGCGGAGCCGGACCACTGCGGATGCGCCCGGAGGAATCGTACTGCGATCCATGGCACGGGCAGAAGAAGCCGTCGTAGTTGCCTTCATGGGCAATCGGAATGCAGCCCAGATGGGTGCAGATGCCGATGACGACGAGCCAGTTGTCATGGCCTTCCTTGACCCGGGACTGATCGCTCTCGGGATCAGGCAGCGTGGCGACCGGCACCGCACGGGCCTCGTCGATCTGCTTCTTGGTGCGGTTCATGATGTAGATCGGCTTGCCGCGCCAGAACACCTTGATGTCCTGCCCCGAAGCAATCGGCGTCAGATCGACTTCGATTGGTGCACCGGCGGCGATCGTCGAGGCATCGGGATTCATTTGCGAAATCAGCGGCCAGGCAACGGCTGCGGCGCCCACGACCGCGGCAGCTCCCGTGGCTACGAAAAGGAAATCACGGCGTGTCGGATCCGCCGAAGACGCTGTCGTCACGATTCCAAACCCTTTCTCTCCTGCTCCCGGCAAACCACCCCTGAGAGACCGCTGCGGCGGCTGGAATGGACTGCCGGCGCCCGCGACCCCCGCGGCGGCAGAATGACCCCGCATCCCGCCCAAGCGGGCAGAACACACAGTCCAGAATCGTTCTATTGGCACCCTTGCCGATGGAGCGCAAGCCCGCTATCGGCTGAGCCGCGTGCAATGCACGAAAACTGCCCAATACGACGAAATATTTCAGCCGCTTCAGGGGCCGCGAGGACCACCGCACCATGCATATCGCGCTCTTCCAGCCTGACATTCCGCAGAACACCGGAACGATTCTCCGGCTCTGCGCCTGCCTCAATATCACCGGGCACATTATCGAGCCGGCCGGCTTTCCGGTCTCCGACCGCCACTTCCGCCGGTCCGGCATGGATTATCTCGACCAGGTCGACATCGTCAGGCACGATTCCTGGACCGCCTTCGAGCAATGGCGGCGTGAAATCGGGGCGCGACTCCTGTTGTTCACCACCAAAGGCAGCAGTAATTACCTTGATCATCGCTATCGGGCGACCGATATCCTGCTCTTCGGACGGGAGTCGGCCGGGGTGCCGGACTACGTTGCCAGCGCCGCCGACGGCCGGCTCGCGATACCGATGCAGCCGGGTCTCCGATCGCTGAATGTCGCCATGGCGGCGGCAATGGCTGCCGGTGAAGCCCTGCGACAGGTCCGGACCGCAAAAACGGAGGCGGATACTTGAGTTACGCGGTCAAGGAAATCTTCCTGACGCTCCAGGGCGAAGGCGCGCATGCCGGGCGTGCTGCGGTATTCTGTCGCTTTTCCGGCTGCAATCTGTGGAGCGGGCGGGAGGAAGACCGGGCCGAGGCCGTCTGCACGTTCTGCGATACCGATTTCGTCGGCACCGACGGCACGCTGGGCGGCCGCTATGCTTCCGCCGACGCCCTCGCGGACACCGTCGCCGCGCGATGGATCGGCCCCGCCGACCGCTATGTCGTCCTGACCGGCGGCGAGCCGCTGTTGCAGGTGGACGCGGCGCTGATCGATGCGCTACATGCCCGGGCCTTCACCGTTGCCATCGAAACCAACGGCACGCTGGAGCCGCCCGACGGGATCGACTGGATTTGCGTCAGCCCGAAAGCCGGTGCGAACTTGCGCCTTCGCAAAGGCCACGAGCTCAAACTGGTGTATCCGCAGGCCGAAAACAGACCGGAGGACTTTATCGACCTGGCCTTCGAACGCTTCTCGTTGCAGCCGATGGATGGCCCGGATGTGGCGGCCAACACCGAACGCGCCATCGATTACTGTTTGCGGCATCCGCAATGGCGGCTCAGCGTGCAGACGCACAAGGCTTTGGGGATCAGGTAGAAGAAATGCTGAGCAACGCCGTCACCCTTCGAGGCGCGCACGAAAAGGCGCGCACCTCAGGATGACGGATCATCGCTTCGATCCCGGCGTTAAGGCCAGACCGGAAGAATGAGGAGTGACTTTCGCAAATGTGGGAATTGACCAAGGCGTTCCGCTTCGAGGCCGCGCATTCGCTGGCCGGCACAACGCTCGGCGCGGCGAGTGAAGAAATCCACGGCCATTCGTTTCGTGCGGAGGTCACCATTCGCGGTACGGCCGACGCCACCACCGGCATGGTCACGGACCTCGGCCTGCTGGATCGCGCGCTAGCCGACATGCATAAAACGCTCGACCACAAGTTTCTCAACAACATCGAAGCGCTCGGCCCGCCGACACTGGAAAACCTGACGCGCTTCATCTGGGATCGCGTTCAGCATGCCGGCACGGTGACACGCGTCAGCGTGCATCGCGACAGTTGCAACGAGTCGTGCACCTACTTTGGACCGCAAACCTGAATGCCGTCACCCTGAGGCGCCCATGCGCAGCATGGACACTCGAAGGGCGACGACAAGGTCATCCTTCGAGGCTTGCTCCGCCCGCACCCCAGGATGACGCATCGTCACGCGTGATACACCTCGCCAGGAGCCGGACATGGACGTCTCTCTCATCGACCAGCGCAAAGCCCGCGCCCGCATGTGGTTCGAGACGTTGCGCGACCGGATTTGCGCGGCGTTCGAAAAGCTCGAAGACGACGCCCCGGCCTCGCTGTATCCGGGCCAGGCGGGACGTTTCGTCCGCAGCCCGTGGGACCGCGCCGATCATACCGGCAAGCCCGGCGGCGGCGGCGTCATGTCGATGATGCACGGCCGGCTTTTCGAGAAAGTCGGCGTGCACTGCTCCACCGTGCATGGAGAGTTCGCACCGGAATTTCGCGGCCAGATTCCAGGCGCATCGGACGACCCGCAGTTCTGGGCTTCGGGGATTTCGCTGATCGCACACATGCGCAACCCGCACGTCCCGGCGGTGCACATGAACACGCGCTTCGTGGTGACGACGAAAGCGTGGTTCGGCGGCGGCGCCGATCTCACTCCGGTGCTGGAGCGACGGCGCGGCCAAAACGATGCCGACACGATCGCGTTTCATTCTGCGATGCAGGCGGCTTGCGACGCCCACGCGGCCATCGCGCCCTACGACAAATTCAAGAAATGGTGCGACGAATATTTCTACCTGCCGCATCGCAAGGAAGCCCGCGGCATCGGCGGTATTTTCTACGACTGGCTCGATAGCGGCGATTGGGATGCCGATCTCGCATTCACCAAACAGGTAGGTAACGCCTTCCTCGACATTTATCCCGAACTGGTTCGGCGCAATTTCGGCACGCCGTGGACGGCGGCCGATCGCGAAGAGCAACTGGTGCGGCGCGGGCGCTACGTCGAATTCAACCTGCTGTACGACCGCGGCACCATTTTCGGCCTCAAAACCGGCGGCAACGTCGATTCGATCCTGTCGTCGATGCCGCCCGAGGTGAAGTGGCCCTGATCTCTTGCGCTACAGCTTGTGATCGCGCGCAAATCGCGCCACGGTCTGGTCCGCAATGGCGGTCAGCGACGCCGCATCCATCGGAAAGCCGGCCCCAAGCCAGGCGTCTTCCGCCAGCGACAGGACATGACCGAGCGCGGGCCCTGCCGTAAAACCGCGCGCGATGAAATCCGCCGCCTTCAACGGAAACGTCGGCACCGCCCAACGATCCGGCAGCGCAAGGAGATTTTGCCAATAACCGATGTCGGCGTCCTCCCCCGCGCGGGCCCACGCCAGCATCACGCGATCGCGAAACCTTACTTCGCCAAGGCGATAGAGCCTGCGCTGCGCGGTCGCCTCATCCATGCCGCCGAGACGCCACCATCGGTGACCCATCGAATCCAGCATCTTCACTTCGCCATTGGTCAATCGCAGTCGCGCACCAAGACGTCGTACATCTTCCGTCACCGCCACGGCGAGCGCCGCGAGCCGCAGCATCGGGTCGGGTGGAAGGCCACGAAGCCGTTCGATCCCGATCATCCGCGCAAGCGTTTGCGGATAGGCAACCCCGAGCACGATCGGTAACAGCAAGCCGCCGTCCCTCATGGCCACGATGGCTTCCAGCGCGTTTCCGGCGATCAGCAGCTTGCGCATTTCCATGCCGATCCGCTCGGCCGACAACTCCGAGAGGCCTTCCCGACCGCGAATACAGGCGAGATATCCGGCACGATCGAGTTCGCCCACGCCATAGGCGGCATGGAAGCGAAAAAAACGCAGAATGCGCAGATAGTCCTCGGCGATGCGCCGATCCGGATCGCCGATGAAGCGCACGCGCCGCGCGGCGATATCGGCGAGCCCCCCGACATGGTCGTGAACAACGCCCGCGGCATCGACCGACAGCCCGTTAAGGGTGAAATCGCGCCGCTGCGCGTCCCGCTGCCAGTCGCGCCCGAAAGCGACCCTCGCCCGGCGGCCGAAGGTCTCGACATCCTCGCGTAACGTCGTGACTTCGAACGGCTGGCCATCGGCGATCAGCGTGACGGTGCCGTGCGCGATGCCGGTCGGTACGCTCTTGATGCCGGCGGCGGCCGCGCGCCGGACAACTTCATCGGGCAGCGCCGTGGTAGCTATATCGATATCGCCGAACGGGAGCCGCAGCAGCGCATTGCGCACCGCACCGCCGACGACGCGCGCTTCCTCCCCACCGTCATTGAGCAACGCCAGCACGCGCGCAGTCGCACCGGACGTCAGCCATGGGGCGTCGTGAAGCGAAACCGCTTCACTCATTTATCCACTCCGGGAACCAGTCTGCCGTTTTCCATATGCGCGGGAATGTAGGTTGAATCCGGCGGCGCGCCAGAAAAATGAGCCAGCAAGATCAGGCTGAGAATTGTCAGCGCCAAAGCACCAAGGATCAGCCAGCGCAGGACATGGCCGGGCCATGACGCCGGGTCGAACACGCCCGCACGGGTGGCAAATAGATAAAATGCATAGATAACGAACGGAACGAGAAAGATTCCGATTTCAGTCAGTATCGGACGGATCATGGCAGATAGATCCGCTCATACAGTACCCGCAGGATGCCGGCCGTCGCGCCCCAGATATAGCGCTCGGCGAACGGCATCGCGTAATAGGATCGCTCGACGCCGCGAAAATCCTTGGTATGCAGTTGATGATTCTGCGGATTCATCAAGAACGCCAGCGGCACCTCGAATGCGTCGTCGACTTCCGCGGCATTGATATGAAGATTGAAGCCGGGTTTGACGCGCGCGAGCGTCGGCAGGATTCGGAAACCGAAACCCGTCGCATAGAGATCAAGATAACCCAGCGGCTCGATAAAGCCGCGTTCGAGGCCGACCTCTTCGTCGGCTTCACGCAATGCCGCGTCGAGCGGCGATCGATCGGTGGCGTCGATCTTGCCGCCCGGAAACGAAATCTGCCCGGCATGATCGTTGAGATGCGCCGAGCGCTGCGTCAGCAGCACGGTCGGTTCGGCATGCTCGACTACGGCAATCAGCACCGCCGCCGGACGAATCGGCTGCTCCCGCGCGACGATTTGCAACATCCGGTCGGTCCCCTGATCGCCACTCGACGGGACGATATCGGGATCGGTCAGGGCCGGCGGAACCTCGAAATTCAGCCGCCGATGCGCCCGGTCAAAAAAATCGGCGGAACTGAGAACCGGCGCCGCGCGCCCCGGCTTTAACATCGGCTCAGTCAAAGTCCACTCCTCACCTGCCCCGCATCGGCCATGGCGAAGAATTCGCCCCCGGAAGCAATCCCGAACATCGTGCGCCCATCGACCACCCGCTCCTCACCGATGTCAACCAGATCATAATAGATCGCCCGCGTGACTTTGGCCCAGAGGCCCGCCCGCACGTGCAGGTAGGGCATCAGCCCGCCGTCGGGCGCGGTCTCGAAACGCAGCCGATGCGCGGCATCGCACGGCACCCAGTCATCGACATTTGTGCGAAACCGCAACAGCCGCCCGCCATTGCGCGGTTCGCTGCACATCTCCACCGCCAGAAACGGCGCATCATCGACCCGAATGCCGACTTTCTCGACCGGAGTCACAAGAAAGTGCTTGCCATCCTCGCACTTCAAGATGGTTGAGAACAGCCGCACCAGCGCCGGGCGCCCGATAGGCGTCCCGAGATAATACCAGGTGCCGTCGCGGCCGATCCGCATGTCAAGATCGCCGCAAAACGGCGGATTCCACAAATGAACCGGCGGCAGCGGCTTTGCCTCTCCATCGGCACTTTTCCCGGCGGCGACGGCTGCATTGGCCGCCGACGTAAGCCCTTCAAGGCCTTGATTCACCGCCTGCCCTTGCTTCGCCATGGTTTACCCCGAGGTTAGTCGCGTCGGTCTGCCGCGGCATCAGCATCTTTCCGGCGGCTTTTGAGGCACAGGGGCTCGCCTTATCGTGATACGGCCCCTATTCCCTGCCTATCGATAATATGGGGATAGTTCTATTCAAGAAACATGTGGTGTCCGCTTACGTTTAGCATGAAGTTGATGGCATGACGGCGAATACCACTAGGTTTGGCAAGGAGTGACGGATGGCTGGCGCAGATAGTGTCGAGAAACTCGAAGACGTCATCGTGCGGTCGGCGGAACAGCTTGCCGGCAATATCCGTGCGGCAAAGACAGCCATCGCGACCGTCATCTTCGGGCAGGATCGCGTTGTCGAGAACACGCTGGTGACGATTCTGTCCGGCGGCCATGCGTTGCTGATCGGCGTTCCGGGGCTGGCCAAGACAAAGCTGGTCGAAACGCTCGGCATCACGCTCGGTCTGGATGCCAAACGCATCCAGTTTACGCCGGACCTGATGCCATCGGACATTCTCGGAGCGGAAGTTCTGGACGAGAGCAGCGCCGGCCGACGATCGTTTCGCTTCATCGCCGGCCCTGTGTTCGCGCAGTTGCTGATGGCCGACGAAATCAACCGCGCCAGCCCGCGCACGCAATCCGCGTTGTTGCAGGCGATGCAGGAGCAGCACATCACCGTGGCCGGCGCACGCCACGACCTGCCGAAACCGTTCCATGTCCTGGCAACCCAAAATCCATTGGAGCAGGAAGGCACCTACCCGCTGCCGGAGGCGCAGTTGGACCGCTTCCTCATGGAGATCGACGTCGATTATCCCGATCGCGACGCCGAGCGGCGCATTCTGTTCGAGACCACCGGCGCGGACGAGACGGCAGCACAAGCCGCGATGACCGTCGAGGAACTGATCGCCGCGCAACGTCTGGTCCGGCGGTTGCCGGTCGGCGATTCAGTGGTCGAGGCGATCCTTTCGCTGGTGCGCTCGGCGCGTCCCGGTCCCGACGCCGGCGACCTCGGATCGCTGATCGCCTGGGGACCGGGTCCCCGCGCCAGCCAGGCCCTGATGCTCGCCGTTCGCGCGCGCGCGCTGCTCGACGGACGGCTCGCGCCCTCGATCGACGATGTGCTCGATCTTGCCGAACCCGTGCTCAAGCACCGCATGGCGTTGACCTTCTCCGCACGCGCCGAAGGCCGCACCATTTCCGACATCATTCGGCAACTGAAGGCGCGGATCGGCTGATGGCCGCGGCTGCGCAGAGCGCAACACCCGAACTCGTCGCGATCCGGCGCGCGGACGGCGAAAGCCGGACGCTGGCTGCGTCGCTGCCGCGTCTGGTGCTCGAAGCGCGCCGCATCGCCGCCAACGTCATCCATGGCCTGCACGGACGAAGGCGCGCGGGCGCCGGCGAAAGCTTCTGGCAATACCGCCGCTTCGTCTCCGGCGAGCCGGCCTCGAATGTCGACTGGCGGAGGTCCGCGCGCGACGAACACCTCTATGTTCGCGAACACGAATGGGAAGCCGCCCATACGGTGTGGCTGTGGCCGGACCGCTCGCCATCGATGGCTTTTGCATCCAGGGCCGCGCGCGACAGCAAGCTCGAACGCGGGCTGATCGTCACCTTCGCGCTGGCCGAACTGCTGGTGGCAGGCGGCGAACGCGTCGGCGTCCCCGGCCTGATGAACCCGACCGCGAGCCGGACCGTGATCGACAAGATGGCGCAGGCGATGCTGCACGACAACGCCACGCGCGCCAGCCTGCCACCGTCATTCGTACCGACGGCATTGTCGGAAATCGTCGTGCTGTCCGATTTCTGGTCGCCGATCGGCGAAATCCGGACCATGCTTGCCGGCCTGTCGGCCTCGGGCGCGCATGGCGCGCTGGTGCAGATCGTCGATCCGGCCGAGGAGACCTTTCCTTATTCCGGCCGCGTCGAATTCGTCGAACCGGAAGGCGGCGGCACCATCACGGCAGGCCGCGCAGAGAGATGGGCCGACGACTATGTCACACGGGTCGCTGTGCATCGCGACCAGATCCGCACTGAGGCCGGCAAGCTGGACTGGCTGTTTTCCACCCACACCACCTCGCGGTCCGCCGCCGAACTGCTGCTGTTCCTGCATGGCGGCATGATGGCGGGCAAAGGCGCCGGGCGCGCCTCCGGCGACAAAGCGGGACACATCGCATGATGGGTCTGCCGCTCAGTTTCGCGCAACCGCTGCTGCTGCTCGGGCTGCTCAGCCTGCCGGTGCTGTGGTGGCTGCTGCGGGTGATGCCGCCACGGCCGCGACGCATCGACTTTCCACCGACACGACTGCTGTTCGACATTGCGCCGAAGGAAGAAACGCCGTCGCGGACGCCATGGTGGCTGACGGCGCTGCGCCTGCTCGCGGCTGCGCTGGTGATCTTCGCCGCGGCAGGCCCGACGTGGAATCCGCAAACCGGCGCTGCCGGCGGCCGCGGCCCGCTGGTCATTCTTCTCGATGACGGCTGGAGCGCGGCGTCGAGTTGGGACGCCCGCATCAAGGCAGCCGACGAATTGATCGCCAGTGCCGACAATGACCGGCGCGGCGTCGCACTGGTGCCGCTCTCTGAACCGGCGCGCGATATCACGCTGGCGCCGGCCGGGACCGCGCGCGTGACGCTGCGGCAATTCTCACCCAAGCCCTATGCCGTCGAACGCGTCGAAACCCTGCCCGCCATCGCACGCTTTCTGAAAGCGACCGGCGACTGCGATATCGCGTGGCTGTCCGATGGCGTCGATACCGGGCGCGGCGCCGAATTCGTCGAGGGCCTCGGCAAGATCATCGAGGATCGCAGCCTCACCATCTTCAATGGCGGCGCGCCACCGGCCCATGCGTTGGCGGCCGCCGAAAACGCCGCCGCGAAAATGACCGTGAAGGTGTTGCGCGCCGGCAGCGGCGGCCTCGATGGCGGAATTGTCCGCGCACTCGACCAGAAGAATTCACCGATCGGCGAAGCAGCGTTCCGGTTCGCCGCCGCCGATACCGAAACCGAGGCATCGTTCGACCTGCCGGTCGAATTGCGTAACGATATCGCTCGGCTCGAAGTTGCCGGCGAGCGATCGGCCGGCGCGGTGCAGTTGCTCGACAAGCGCTGGCGGCGTCGCGCCGTCGGCATTTCCAGCGGATCGACATCCGATACCGCGCAGCCCCTGCTGGCTTCAACCTTCTATCTGACTCGCGCACTGACGCCGTTCGCCGACGTGCGCGCGGGCGGCAGCGCCGCGCCGGCTCAGGCGATCGCGCAATTCCTCGACCAGAAGCTGCCGATGATCGTCCTGGCGGATGTGGGTGCGCTGTCGCCGGAGTTGCGCACGCGGCTCGAGGCATGGATTCAACAGGGCGGCGTGCTGGTGCGTTTTGCCGGGCCACGCCTCGCCCAACAGGCCGACGACGACCTGGTGCCGGTGAAACTGCGCCGTGGCGGCCGCAGCCTCGGCGGCAGCCTGACCTGGGAAAAGCCGCAGCATCTCGCCGCCTTCGCCGCCGACGGACCGTTCGCCGGGCTTGAGGTCCCGCAGGACATCACCGTCACCCGTCAGGTGTTGGCCGAACCCGATGCAACGCTGGCGACGCGAAGCTGGGCTTCGCTGGTCGATGGGACGCCGCTGGTGACCGGCGAACGTCGCGGCAAGGGCATCGTCACGCTATTCCATGTCAGCGCGGACATGCGCTGGTCGGATCTGCCGTTGTCCGGCACCTTCGTCGAGATGCTGCGCCGGCTGGTCGATATGTCCGGCTACACCTCGACGCCGGGCGCCGGCGCCGCCGCCGAGGCCAAAGCCGAAACCGTGGCGCCGCTGCGCACGCTCGACGGCTTCGGCGCCTTCGGGCCGCCGCCATCGACGGCGAAGCCGCTCGCCGCCAGCTTCCGCGATCGCGCCACGCTGGATCACCCGCCGGGATTTTATGGACCGGCGGACGGTCCGCTCGCCGTCAACACGCTGGCGCCGGCCGACCATATCGCCGCGCTCGACACGTCGGCGTTGCGCGCGCGGCACGCAAACTACACCAACAGCGAGCCGAGCGATCTGCGCGGCATGCTGCTCTCCACAGCACTGGCGCTGTTCCTGATCGACGCCATCATCGTCGCCATGCTCGGTGGCGGCATCGCCGCGCTGCTGCGGCGGCGGACAGCCACCGCGACGGCATTGGCAATCGCAATTGCGCTGGCTGCTTCTGTGGTGATGCCCTCTCCAACCCGGGCGCAAAGCGCGGCCGACGACTTTGCCGTGAAGGCGACGTCGCAAACGCGACTGGCCTACGTGGTGACGGGCAATTCCGACGTCGACACCATCGTCAAGGCCGGCATGCAGGCACTGACGCTGTTTCTCGCGCAACGCACCGCACTCGAGGCCGGCGAACCGGTTGGCGTCGATCCCGGCAAGGATGAGCTTGCATTCTTTCCACTGATCTACTGGGCCATCGTCCCCGGCGCGCCGAAGCCGTCGCAGGACGCCATCAACCGGATCGACGCCTACATGAAACAGGGCGGCACGGTGCTGTTCGATACCCGCGACGCCATCGAAGCGCCGGCAGGCCCCGGCGGGGAATCGCAAACGCCCGGCATGGTGACATTGCGCGGCATCCTGTCGTCGCTCGACGTGCCCGAACTGGAGCCGGTGCCGCACGAACATGTGCTGACAAAGACGTTCTATCTGTTGCGTGATTTTCCCGGCCGCTTCAACTCCGGCCAGACATGGGTGGAGGCGCTGCCACGCGACGAAAGCGACGACGCCGCATCGCGTCCGGCCCGTGGCGGCGACGGCGTATCGCCGATCATCATCACCTCGAACGATCTGGCGGGCGCGTGGGCATTGCGGCCCGATGGCCAGCCGATGCTGCCGCTGACGCCGGGCGAACCGCGCCAGCGCGAGTTTGCCTTCCGCGCGGGCGTCAACGTGGTGATGTACACGCTGACCGGCAACTACAAGGCCGACCAGGTCCACGCGCCGGCCCTGATCGAACGGCTCGGACAATGATGGCAAATGTGCACATCGGGCGAAGCGTCATCCTGAGGTGCGAGCCGCGCCTTAACGGCGAGCCTCGAAGGATGGCGTGTATGTCCCGGCGGCGCATCCTTCGAGGCGCGCATGAAGGATGCGCGCGCCTCAGGATGACGGCTCCCGTGCGGAAGCTCAGGAACCAGAGATGAACTACGGCATCGCCTTCACACCGCTCGTACCGACCCTCGTGCTGTGGATCGGGCTTGCCGCCATCGTCGTGATCGCGGCGCTGCTGCTGATCGCGCGCGCGCGCGGCACGGCGATACGCGTCACGGCACTGGCATTGATTCTGCTGGCACTCGCCAATCCGTCGTTCACCAGCGAGGAGCGCGAACCGCTGTCGTCGGTCGCCGCCGTTGTCGTCGACAAGAGTCCGAGCCAGAATTTCGGCGAGCGCGCGAAAGAAACCGAAGCGGCGCGCGAGGCACTGGTCAACCGGCTGAAGCAGATCAAGGGACTCGAGGTTCGCGTCGTCGAGGCCGGTCAGGCCGACGGTGAAACCGACGGCACCAAACTGTTCGGCGCGCTGTCATCGGCGCTGTCCGACGTCCCCACGGACCGCGTCGCAGGTGCTTTTCTCATCACCGACGGCCGCGTGCATGACATTCCGGCCAACGCCGCAACGCTCGGCTTTGCCGCCCCGGTCCATGCGCTGATCACCGGACATCCCGACGAACGCGACCGCCGCATCGCCATCACCGCCGCGCCGCGCTTCGGCATCGTCGGGCAGAAGCAGACCATCACCTATCGGCTGGAAGACAACGGCGTCAGCGGCGAGCGCGCCCGCGTCGTCGTCCGCCGCGACGGCGAGGTGCTGAGCGAACGCACCGTCCTGAGCGGCCAAACCGTTCGCACCGATATCGACATCAAGCACGCCGGCCCGAACATCGTCGAGATCGAGGCCTCGCCGCTCGAGAACGAACTGACGCTGGTCAACAACCGTGCGGTGGTGGTGATCGACGGCGTGCGCGACAAGCTGCGCGTGCTGCTGGTGTCGGGCGAGCCGCATTCCGGCGAGCGCACCTGGCGCAACCTGCTGAAATCCGATGCCAGCGTCGATCTGGTGCATTTCACCATTTTGCGGCCGCCGGAGAAACAGGACGGCACGCCGATCAACGAACTGTCGCTGATCGCGTTTCCGACCCGCGAGCTGTTTCAGCAGAAGATCAACGAATTCCAGTTGATCATCTTCGATCGCTACGCACGTCAGGGCGTATTGCCGACGGCCTATTTCGACAACATCGCGCGCTACGTGCGCGCCGGCGGCGCCATGCTGGTTTCGGCCGGACCGGACTATGCGTCCCTGACCAGCATCTGGCGCACGCCGCTGGACTCGGTGCTGCCGGCGGAGCCGGTCGGCGTGACCGAGAAGCCGTATCTCGCGCATCTGAGCGACATCGGAAAACGCCATCCGGTTACGCGCGGCCTGGAGGGCTCGGAAAGCGAACCGCCGCACTGGAGCCGCTTCTTCCGCACCGTCGATACCCGCAACGCCGACACGCCGCCATTGATGACCGGCGCCGACGGCAAGCCGTTGCTGCTGCTGTCACGCTATGGCGAAGGGCGCGTCGCACTGCTGCTGTCGGACCACATCTGGCTATGGGCGCGCGGCTACGAGGGCGGCGGGCCCCATCTCGACCTGCTGCGGCGAATGTCGCATTGGCTGATGAAGGAGCCCGAACTCGACGAAGAGGCGCTGCGCCTGCAGGTCCACGGCAAGGAACTGGTGGTGCAGCGGCAAACCATGGCCGACACGGTCGCGCCGGTGACGGTCACCTCGCCCTCGGGAGCGACGCGCCAATTGACCCTGACCGCCGGCGAGCCCGGTTTGTGGACGTCGACCATCGACGCCAACGAACTCGGCCTCTGGCAGGCCACCGACGGCACGCTGAAAGCGTTGATCAATGTCGGGCCGGTCAATCCGAAAGAGTTCGCCGAAGTCACCTCGACCGCGGATACGCTGAAGCCGCTGGCGCAGGCTACCGGCGGCGACGCCCGCCGCATCGTCAGCGGCTCCGCCATCGACATGCCGCGCATCGTGCCGGTGCGCTCATCCAGCGTCTATCGCGGCGACGGCTGGCTCGGCGTGCGGATCCGCGACGCCAGCGTGGTTCGGGGCGTCGGCGTGCTGCCGGTATTCGCAGGACTGATCGGGTTGCTGCTGCTGCTCGGGGCGTTCGCCGCGACGTGGTTGCGCGAAGGCCGCTGATCGCTTCGACGCCGCGGGAACTCTGACAGACCGCAAGGCAATGTGGCTTCCGGATTGCGTCAAGGAAACGCGTCAAATCAGGATGCCCTGATGAGACGGCGAACGGCGGTTGACAATCGTGCGGTTTATCTGGATGTTATATTATAACATACAGGCGGCTGGGGTGGTTTCCGCCGAGCGGTGTCGGGGCACACGTCGCGATGAAGTGGTTTCGGTCCAGAGCGAAATATGGGGCAACGCTGGCGCTGCTGGCGTTGGCGATCCAGTTCGCGCTGTCGTTCGGGCATTTCCATAGCGATGCCGCGCAGGCGGCGCCTGGCATCCATGCCATCGCGGCCACCGTCACGCCGGCGACCGACTCGCCCCCTGCGAGTCAGAATGCCACGGTCGACGGAAAGCAGGCGCAGCGCGGCCCGGATCAGACCCCTGCGCCGCATCATGACGATTATTGCGCGATCTGCGCCGTCATGGCGCTGGCCGGTTCGGTCATCACCACTGAGCCGCCGGTTCTGTTGCTGCCGCAGGCCTATCATTTCCTCGCACTGACGACCGATGCCGAGTTCTCTCACCTCGCATCGCCGCACGGCATCTTCCAGCCCCGCGCGCCTCCCGCTTCCTGATAGCGATCGCCTGCCCCTTCCCGCCGGTGGCCATGCATCCGCAATGGCCGACGGGACTCCCTCTCGGAATCAATTTGCCCTTACCGGGCAACCGCGACACCGCTCGCCAGCCATGGCGCCGCGTGGCGCGACGTTATCAGGATCGGAACCGCAATGTCATTTTCGCTGAAGCGCGCGCTGCTTCTTTCGAGTTCTGCTTCAATTGTGCTGGCCGTTTTCAACGGCATAGCATCGGCACAGGATGCGACGACAACACTTCCCGGCATCACCGTCACGGCACCAAGTCCGATCGTCCGTCACGATACGCATCGTCGCGCGTCATCGGTCGCACCGCGAACCACACGCGTCGTTCACCGGCGCAATGAGACGCCACCGCCGCAGCAGCCGCGCGTTGTCATCAATGCCCCGCCGCAGCAAGGCGTGCTGCCGATCGTCACCGATCAATTCGCAACCGTCACCGTGGTGCCGAACGAGGAGATCCGCCGCAGCGGCGCATCCACGCTCGGCGACCTGCTGAACAACAAGGCCGGCATTACCGGCTCCAGCTTCGCGCCGGGCGCATCGAGCCGCCCGATCATTCGCGGCCTCGACGTCAATCGCGTCGGCATCGTCGAAAACGGCGTCGGCAGCAACGGCGCGTCCGATCTCGGTGAAGACCACTTCGTGCCGATCGATCCGCTCTCGACCAACCAGGTCGAGGTGATCCGGGGACCGGCCGCGTTGCGCTGGGGATCGACATCGATCGGTGGCATCGTCAGCGCCAGCAACAATCGCATTCCGGAAACCATGCCGTGCACCCCGGCGCCGGCGATCCAGACCTACGGCTACAACGTCAAGACGCCGCCGCAGCTTGCCGCATCAAATGGCTGTGCGACCTTCGAGACGCGCTCGGCGCTGTCGAGCGTCGATCGCGGCCGCGAGGGCGCGGTGCTGCTCGATGCCGCGGGCAACAACGTTGCAATCCATGCCGACGCCTTCATCCGGCGCACCGATGACTACAGCATTCCAAGCGGCACACAGAAAAACACCGCCACCGATTCCAACGGCGCATCGGTTGGCGGATCGTATTTCTTCGATGGCGGCTATTTCGGCGCGGCGATTACGCAGAACAACAGTCTCTATCATATCCCCGGTGCCGAAGGCGAAGCTGCCGGCACGCGCATCGACGCGCGACAGACCAAATTCACCGCCAAGGGCGATTACCATCCGGACAACAAGGCGATCGACGCGATCCGCTTCTGGGTCGGCGTGACCGACTACAAGCACAACGAACTCGGCCTTGCCGACACGTCCGATCCCGGCAGCGACGGCGTGCGGCAGACCTTTACCAACAAGGAGCAGGAAGGCCGTCTGGAAGTCCAACTGGCGCCGTTCGATATCCGCTTCGCGGCGCTGACCACCGCGATCGGCGTGCAGGCATCGCATCAGGAATTGACCGCACCCAGCCCCGACGATCCCGGCAGTCCGTTGAACGGACTGTGGGACCCGAACAGCAACACCAAGGTCGCGGGCTATATCTTCAACGAGTTGAAATTCACCGACACCACCAAGGCGCAGATCGCCGCCCGCATCGAACACGTCAACCTCAAGGGCTCGACGCCCGGCATCATTCCCGATGAGTTCGACCTCGCAACCAACCCGAACGATATCGGCGCGGCAGTGGGGCGCAATCTCAGCTTCACGCCGAAAAGCGGCAGCGTCGGCCTGATCCAGAATCTGCCGTGGGACCTCGCGGCCAGCATCACCGGGCAATACACCGAGCGTGCGCCGAAGCCGGCCGAGTTGTTTTCGCGCGGCGCTCACGACGCTACCGAGACATTCGACATCGGCAATCCGAACCTTGGCATCGAAACCGCCAAGTCGATCGAGATCGGGCTGCGGCGCGCCAAGGGGCCGCTTCGTTTCGAACTCACCGGCTATGCGACCCGCTTCAACGGCTTCATCTACCGGCGGCTGACCGGCAACACCTGCGACGGCGAAGCATGCGTCGCCGGTGCCGGGCTCGAACTCAATCAGGCGATCTACTCGCAGCGCGACGCCACCTTCCGCGGCGGCGAATTCCAGTTTCAATATGACGCCCTGTCGCTCTGGAACGGCACGTTCGGTATCGAGGGACAATACGATATCGTGCGCGCAACCTTCACAGACGGCACCAACGTGCCGCGCATTCCGCCGCAGCGCGTCGGCGGCGGCGTCTACTATCGCGACGCCAACTGGTTTGCCCGCATCAACCTGTTGCATGCGTTCGCGCAGAACGACGTGAGCGGTGTCGAGACGCCGACAGCCGGTTACAATCGCCTGCGCGCCGAGATCAGCTACACCACCAAGCTCGCCAAGACAGATTGGTGGGGAGCACAGCAATTCACCTTCGGCGTCGTCGGCGACAACCTGCTCAACGAAGACATCCGCAACGCGGTGGCCTACAACAAGGACGAGGTTCTGATGCCGGGCCTCGGCGTGCGGATCTTCGCCAATGTGAAGTATTGAGGTAGAAATTGGTCTTTCGTCAGGGCCGATCTATTCCGGCCATCCACGCCTGTCCTGTCGGGCCGCCTTAGACTCTTTTCGATTGAATCGACGCATAATCGAAAACATCGCCGTCATTCCGGGATGCGCCCTCTTCAGGCGCAGGCCCGGAATCCATACTCCCGGCGGTGGTTATGGATTCCGGGTTCGCTCGTACAGAACTCGCGCCCCGGAATGACGAAGCTGGAGCGATTCAAACCAACTTGAAAGCGCTATAAAACGTGGATGCCCGTGACAAGCACGGGCATGACGGCGGCAACATCCTCAGTTTTCCGCCGACACCGTTCGCGCGAACGTCCAGTCGGGCCGGATCATCCCCGAGACGCCTTCGAAAGCGCCCTCGGTCAATTCCTTCACCAGCATCCGGCGGCGGTCCACCGGGCCGGGCATATCGGCGCGACCGAGCGGAATCATCTTGAAGCCGACACGGCTGTAATAGGCTTCGTCGCCCACCAGCACCACAAGGGTATGGCCCTTGGCCCTGGCATCCTTGAGCGAACGATCCAGCAGCGCCCGCCCAACCCCGCGACTGCGGAACGGCGGTTCGACCGTCAATGGCCCCAGCAACAGCGCCGGCGTATCGCCGATGCAGACCGGCAACTGTCGCACCGACCCGACCAGCAGGGTGCCGATCCGCGCCGTAAAGGAGAGGTCGAGCCGGTGATCGACATGCTCGCGCAGCCGGTAGGCGCTCAGCACGAAGCGCCCCGGTCCGAACGTGCGCTCGTGCAGGCGCTCGATCGCCTGGGCGTCGTTGGCGGTTTCCGGCAGGATGGTCAGGGACAGATCGGTCATGGTGGAGCGCGGGATAGCATCTGCAAACGGCGCGGTCCATGGCGGCCATGGGGTTTCGGCGGGCGACGGCGGCGATTCAGCTCCAGGCCGGCGTAGGCGCCACCCCCTGCAGAACTTCCGCGATACGCAGCCGGGTGCCGCGGGTGGTGTCCGGCGGCAGCGTTGCCGCATCGAAAAAGCCGCAGGCAACGATCTCGCGGTTCGGCTCCGGCATACGATCCTGACTGAAGCGGCGGATGACGAACACCGCGACATGGTCGCGCCGGGACACATGCCGGTTGAAGAACACGCCATGCAACAGCGGTGGCCCCTCGATCGCGATCCGGCCTTCTTCCATCAACTCGCGTCGCAGGGAATCATCAATGGTTTCGCCGACTTCGACGCCGCCGCCCGGCAGGTGCCAGCCCGAAACATAGCTGTGCTTGACCAGAAAGACGCAGCCGTCCCCGTCCAGCACGACAGCACGCACGCCCAGCGTCATGCCACGCGCAAACCGCCAGTAGAGGTGGAAAACCCGGCGCAGCAGCGGCTCCATCCGCCGCCGCAGCGTCCCGTCCCTGTCGGCATCTTCCACGACGCACCCTCTTGATTCTTGCCGCCCTCCCGTCATCTTGCACCAGCTTTTCCCGTTACGACAGCGAGCGATATCGATCGTGAAACAATTTGCCGATTTGACCGAGCGCGAAATCCTGGCCTTGGCGATCTCCAACGAGGACGAGGACAGCCGCATCTATCGTGGCTTCGCCGAGGGGCTGGCCGAGCAGTTTCCAGCGTCCGCGGCAGTCCTGTCCGGCATGGCCGATGAAGAAGTGCACCACCGTGGCGCCCTGTTCGAACTTTACCGCGAGCGTTTCGGCGAATACCTGCCGCTGATCCGGCGGCAGGACGTCAAAGGCTTTATCAAGCGCAAGCCGCTGTGGCTGATGCGGCCGCTCGGCCTCGATGACGTGCGCAAATATGCCACCGCCATGGAACTGGATGCCGCGCGCTTCTATCGCAAGGCGGCGGAATCCACCCGTGATGCCTCGATCCGCGAATTGTTGCTGAAACTATCGGAGGAAGAGGATCGCCACGAGGCCATTGCCGAGCGCCTCACCGAAAAGCACCTGACCAGCGAGGCCCGCGCCGGCGAAGCCGACAGCGAACGCCGCATCTTCGTCCTGCAATACGTGCAGCCCGGCCTGGTCGGCTTGATGGACGGTTCGGTCTCGACGCTGGCGCCGCTGTTTGCCGCGGCCTTCGCCACGCACAAGCCGTTCGAGACGTTTCTGGTTGGGCTCGCCGCCTCGGTCGGCGCGGGCATCTCGATGGGCTTCGCCGAAGCTTTGTCCGACGACGGCACGCTGAGCGGGCGCGGATCACCGTGGATTCGCGGCCTGGTTTGCGGACTGATGACCGCGATCGGCGGGCTTGGCCACACCCTGCCCTACCTGATTCCGGATTTCTATGTCGCCACCGTGCTCGCCGTTGCAGTGGTGATCGTCGAGCTGGCGGCGATCTCCTGGATTCGCCATCGCTTCATGGATACGCCATGGTTGCAGGCAACGTTCCAGATCGCCGTTGGCGGCGCGCTGGTATTTCTGGCGGGAATCCTGATAGGCAGCGCATAATGGACCGCTACCTGCTGGCACATCTGTCCGATCCGCACCTGCCGCCATTGCCGGCGGCACGGCTGCATGAACTGATCGGCAAACGTGCGCTGGGCTATCTCAACTGGCAACGTAACCGCTACAGCATCCACCGCCGCGAACTCCTCGACGTCGTGGTCGACGACGTACAGGCGCAACAGCCCGATCACATTGCCATCACCGGAGATCTGGTCAATCTGGCGCTGCCATCCGAATTCGCTCCGGCGCGCAAATGGTTGCAGAGCGTCGGCCCGCCGGACCGCGTGACGGTCATTCCCGGCAACCACGATGCCTATGTCCGCGCGACGCGGCAGCGTTTCGCTGAAACCTTCGGCGACTATCTGCGCGGCGACCACGCCACGACGACCAGCGCCGTCACCTTCCCGTTCGTGCAGCATCGCGGCCCATTGGCGCTGATCGCGACATCGACCGCGGTGCCGACCGCGCCACTGATGGCGACCGGCCGGCTTGGCGCCATCCAGATCGCGGCGCTCGATCATACGCTGGCGCAACTCGCCGCCGAGCGGGCGTTCCGGGTCTTGCTGATTCACCATCCGTTGAGGGCCGAACATCATGGGCGTTTCAAGCGCCTGACCGATGCCCAACATCTGCTGGCATTGCTGCGCCGGCACGGCGTCGAACTGATACTGCACGGCCACGATCACATGCACTCGACGATGTGGTTCGACGGGCCGCACGGACGCATTCCGGCGATCGGCGTGCCGTCGGCTTCGGCGGTCGCGCACGGCCATCATCCGGCGGCGGCCTACAATCTGTTTTCGATCGAACGCGATGGCGATGTCTGGCGCTGCGAGCAGCGCGTGCGCGGCTGGATCGAGGGCAAAGGCATCCGCGACATTCGCCGTGCACGCCTGATGTGACGACGGATCAGAAACTGCGCAGAGCCGCAAACAATGCGAAGCCGAACAACGCCACAATGCCGGCGATGAATCCGAACGCAAAACTCCAGATGCCGCTGCGGCGCGGCTTCTTCTCCGGCTGCACCACGGCTTCCGGCATCGGTGTCGCGACCAGCGCATGCTCGCGCTCGACCATGCGGCGCGCGACATAGTCCGTCACCGCCTGCACGATGACCGACGCGGTATGCGATTCTGCCAGCACGGTGCGTCCGAAACGCGTGTCCTGCACGAAACGATACATCCGCTTGTCACGCCCCATTGCAATGTGGGCGACGACATCGATCCAGAGCCGGGGCGTGTCGCCCTGACTGATGCCGCGATCGAAAAGATCGATGCGGTCCGGAATCTGTTCGAACAGGGGATCCAGCGCTTCGTTGAGGATCTCAAGCCGCGCGACCTCGGCATCGCGCAAATCGACGACGACGCCGGTGCGGTCGGCAGCCTCGATGCGCGCCTGCCGCAAGGCATCGCGCAGCCGAATGGGCTTGCTGGCGGCCGTGGCGCTCGACCCGATACTCTGAACATCCGACATGGTCTGGCTGCCTTTTCCGAGACTCCAAGGGATGCGTTAATCTATCAGTAACTTCGTTCGGAAAAAAGGCTGATTGCTGTCAATGGGTTGGCGTCGAGGTCGATGCGCCCGGCACGAGCGCTCAAAACCCAAAACCAGCGGCCCCACCCGAGGTTCGGATGGGGCCGTGGCGCGATTTGTCCTGACGATCCGCGCGGGCGTGGCCTCGCGGTGCATCTCTCGTGAAACTAGTTCGCCGTGCGGCGCGGTTCCTCGACGATCGAGAAGCGGACGCTGCCGCGATGACGGTTGGCTTCCGAGACCTCCCGCCAGACGTCCTCGGCCTCCTTCCGGGTCTTGAACGGCCCTTTGACCTGGGCCGAGCCTTCCACCAGCTTGTGGAAGTTCATCGAGCCGAATTCACCGCCGATCACCCAAAAATTGCTGCCGTCCTGCATAATTGCCTCCTGCTACTCTGCCGCTAGCGCCTTCAACGGGGTAGCGAATGTCAAACCATTCCGCTGGCCCCTGTCTAGCCACGTTGCGGCCGTTTGTAATGAAAATTCTGCAATAATCCAATGTGGCGATCGACACCCATTAGTCGGACGAAAACCCGAATGGGACGTTCAGTTGCCGATAGTCATCGGGAAGCAGTTCACGGCCGATCGGAAGTTCGGATCGCGCGGCGCATGTCGGGCGATGACAAACCCGGCACGCAACGCCGATCGGCGTCGGAGCGTCGGCGCGAGGCCCGGATTCATCGCTGGTGTAGATCAGCTTCCCGGCATGCTCGGCGGCACAGCCGATGGCGATGGCGCGCTCCACGCGGACGGCGCCGAACGATCCCCCGCCAGCAGTGACCGTGCGGGCGATGGAAAAGAATCGCTGTCCATCCGGCAATTCCAGCCACTGCGTCACGATCTGGCGCGGCGTCTTGAAGACTCCGTGAACCGACCACAGCGGACAGGCACCGCCATGTTTTGCGAACGGAAAGCCGGCGCCGTCGAGCAACTTGGAAATATTTCCGGCCGGATCGACGCGGATCAAAAAGAAGGGGACCTTTTCGGAGCCCGGCCTTTGCAAGGTCGTGATGCGGTGCGCCGTCTGCTCGAAACTGGTTCCGAACTGGCGGGCCAGCGCTTCGACATCGTATCGGCGCGCCTCCGCCGCCTTTGCGAACGCGGAATACGGCATGATCATCGCCGCGGCGGCGTAGCTTGCAAGCGAGCGGCGCGCGAGCAGCTTGCCGCTTTTGCTGGTGAAGTGCCCGGCCTTCAGCGCCGCGTTGATCTCCTGCTCGAATTCGAGATAGGCGAGCTGCTGGGCGAGCTGAAAGTTGAAACTCGCGGTGTCGAGCGAGTCGTCGAACAGAATCTCCTTGCGATGACGATCCAGTCGTCTGACCGCGCCGACCATGACGTCGGGCGGCAACTGGCGGACGCGAAGATGGTGCCGGCTTTTCAGCCGCTCGATCGACCAGCCCGGATTCACCGGCTCTTGCAGAATCCGTTCGGCGGCGTCGTCGAGATCGGCGAAGTTGTTGCGGCGAGCGGCGAGAAACCGCCGCACTTCCCGAACCGGATCGTTGATATCCAACCCGCCACGGCGCGCCTGCGAGGCCGTGCCCGACAACCCCGGGCTCTTGCGATCCGCGAGCGCGAGCTGTTCTTCGCGGTAGGCCGTGTAGAGCCGCAGAAACGCCTCGGCGAGCCCCGGATAGCCGATGGCAATATCGCTGATTTCAAGCGGAGGGATATCGATGTCGGCGAACATCGGTTCCTTGAGAACGGCTTGCATCCGAGCGGCGTGATCGGCGCCGCCGTCGCCGGCCAGATTCGCAAGATCGATCTTGTAGGTGCGGGCGAGACGAAGCAGCATGTCGGCCGTCACCGGCCGCTGATTGCGCTCCAGCAGCGCCACGTAAGGCGCGGATATATCGAGATCGGCGGCCATATCGGCCTGCGTCAACCCCAGGTCGCGCCGCAGTCTTCTCAATCGCGGGCCCATGAAAACCGAGCGGATCGTCGATGTCGCCATGGCCGGTCACCTCGCCAGCAACGCCCCAATGTAATGTATTTACAACATAACAATGAAAGCTTGTAAAGTCTGACAAGCTATCTTCGAACTGACTGGCGATTGGCGGGGCGTGCCGTAAATACGTGGGCAATGTCACGAGGAGATCAATCATGAACTACCAATCGCGTGGAATTGTCGACCAGGCTATCCAGGGTCCGGCGTCTTATCAGAGCGAGGTCGAAGCTGCGAAGGCGCTCCTCACGACCAAGCCGACCTGGAACGGCGTGACCGCCGAAGCCGTCGCGCGCATGCGCCTGCAGAACCGTTTCAAGACCGGCCTCGACATCGCGCGCTACACCGCGGCGCTGATGCGCGCCGACATGGCCGCCTACGATGCCGACCCCACCAAGTACACCCAGTCGCTGGGTTGCTGGCACGGTTTCGTCGCCCAGCAGAAGCTGATTTCGATCAAGAAGCACTTTGGTGGCCGCACCGACCGCCGCTACCTCTATCTGTCGGGCTGGATGGTCGCGGCGCTGCGCTCCGAGTTCGGCCCGCTTCCGGATCAGTCCATGCACGAGAAGACCACTGTGCCGGACCTGATCAAGGAGCTTTATGCCTTCCTGCGTCAGGCCGACTCGCGCGAACTCAACGATATCTTCCGCGAACTCGACGCCGCGCGTGAGGCTGGCGACAAGGCGAAGGAAGCGGTGCTGATCGAGAAGATCGACAACTTCCAGACCCACGTCGTGCCGGTCATCGCCGACATCGACGCGGGCTTCGGCAATGCCGAAGCAACCTACCTGCTGGCAAAGAAGATGATCGAAGCCGGCGCCTGCGCGTTGCAGATCGAAAACCAGGTCTCGGACGAAAAGCAGTGCGGGCATCAGGACGGCAAGGTGACGGTGCCGCACGAAGTCTTCCTGGCGAAGATCCGTGCCTGCCGCCATGCATTCCTCGAACTCGGCGTTGAGGATGGCATCATCGTGACCCGCACCGACTCGCTCGGCGCCGGCCTCACGCAGCAGATCGCTGTCAGCTACAAGCCGGGCGACATCGGCGACCAGTACAACAGCTTCCTCGACTGCGAGGAAGTCGATGCGACGAAGATCGGCAACGGCGACGTCATCATCAGCCGCAACGGCAAGCTGCTTCGCCCGAAGCGCCTGCCGAGCAACCTGTACCAGTTCCGCCCGGGCACCGGTGCGGACCGCTGCGTGCTGGACTGCATCACCTCGCTGCAGAACGGCGCCGATCTGCTGTGGATCGAAACCGAGAAGCCGCACATCGAGCAGATCGCCAGCATGGTCGATCGCATCCGCGAAGTCGTGCCGAATGCGAAGCTCGCCTACAACAACTCGCCGTCGTTCAACTGGACGCTGAACTTCCGCTGGCAGGTCTACGATGCCTGGAAGGAAGCCGGCAAGGACGTCAGCAAGTACAATCGTGCGGATCTGATGAAGGTGGAATACGACGACACACCGCTTGCGATCGAAGCCGATCAGCGCATCCGCACCTTCCAGGCGGATTCGGCCAAGCGCGCCGGCATCTTCCATCACCTGATCACGCTGCCGACCTACCACACGGCCGCGCTGTCGACCGACACCCTTGCCAAGGAATACTTCGGCGAGGAGGGAATGCTCGGCTATGTGAAGAACGTCCAGCGCCGGGAAATCCGTGGGGGCATCGCCTGCGTCAAGCACCAGAACATGGCCGGCTCCGACATCGGCGACGACCACAAGGAGTACTTCGCGGGTGAAGCCGCCCTGAAGGCAGGCGGCGCCCACAACACGATGAACCAGTTCGGCTAACGACTGCTTCCCGATCAATCACGACAATGCCCGGCCGCAAAGCCGGGCATTTTTTTGCTTTCGCCATTGCGCCGGGGCCGCCCCGGCGATCCATCGTCTCCCGAAGATGGATGCTTGGATCAAGTCCGAGCATGACGGCGGGCGGACAATTTCAACCGCAACCGGCAAGGCCCTAGGCAGAACCTGGCTTCATCGCGCCGCGCTTGAGCCGCCCGTAGACGAGGCTGAGCGTCAGGCAATAAGTGGCGAGCATCGCCAGCATCATCAACGCGGGCCCGATACTGGCACCCGCGCGCACGGCAAACACGCCATGGCCAAGCATCGGCATGATCACAAATCCGGTCAGGCACCAGGCGAAGGCCGTGACCAGCAATCCTTTCCCAAGGGCGGTGCGCCCCGGAATCCGGTCATAGGCCCACGCGAAGATCGAACTCCAGACCAGAGCGCCGCTGACCACCGGCAACAGCCACCACAAGCCGGCGGCCAGCGACGCACCGACCAACTCCGTCACCAACCGCTGCAAGTCGGCATAGGGCTGGAAGTCGGGAAGGATTCCGAGCAGACGGCGCATCGCCATCAGGCTGCTTTGCGCCGCCATGCCGCAGACCCCGGCAATGGCGGCATTGCGCAGCCACAGTGCCACGCGGCGGCCGCCGCTCTCCGGCGAGGTCATGGGCACCGCCTTAGATTTTTCGCGCATTTCATGACATTCTCGGAATCAATCGCCCTCAGCCAAACGACAGATGAGCAGGACATTGCATTTATACCGCATCACCGCCATTCGCAGTCTTTTGTTCACCCTCATGATTGCCGGTCTCCCCGCCGCCACATCTCCCGCCCTCGCGCAGCGCGGTGCGAGTTGCCATAACGGGATGAGCTTTCCGCAATTTCTCGACACGCTGAAGAATGATGCGGTGAAGGCCGGCGTCTCGCCACGCGCCATCGCGGCAGCTTCGCCCTATCTGGTCTACGACCAGGGCATCGTCAATCGCGACCGCGGCCAGCGCGTGTTCGGCCAGATCTTCACCGAGTTCGCGGGCCGCATGGCCGCGACCTATCGCATGGAGCAAGGCCAGGCGCATATCCGGAAATACGCCGCCGCCTTCGCGCGCGCCGAGAAGGAATACGGCGTGCCGCCGGCCGTGATCGCCGCGTTCTGGGGCCTCGAAAGCGACTTCGGCGCCAACATGGGCAAGCTGCCGACGCTGCGTTCGCTGGTCTCGCTGGCCTATGACTGCCGCCGCGCGCAGATGTTTCACGACGAAACCATCGCCGCGCTGAAGATCATCGATCGTGGCGACCTTGCGCCCGCCGAGATGATCGGCTCATGGGCCGGCGAACTCGGCCAGACGCAATTCCTGCCGCAGCATTATTTCAACTACGCGGTCGATTACGACGGAGACGGCCATCGCAACCTGCTGCGCAGCGCGCCTGACGTGATCGGCTCGACCGCCAACTACATCGCGACCGGCCTGAAGTGGCGGCGCGGCGAACCGTGGCTGCAGGAGGTGCGCGTGCCGCAGAACCTGCCGTGGCAGGAATCCGACCTCGCCATCAGGCATCCGCGCTCGAAATGGGCGCAATGGGGCGTGACCTTCGCCGACGGTCGCGCACTGCCGGGCGACAACCTGCCGGCATCGCTGCTGCTTCCGATGGGCCGGCATGGCCCGGCATTCCTGGCCTATCCGAACTTCGCGGCCTACACCGAATGGAATAATTCGCTGATCTACGCGACCACCGCGGGCTACCTTGCGACGCGCATCGCGGGCGCGGCGCCGATGCGCAAGCCGTCGGCGCCGATCGCGCAACTTCCGTTCAATGACATCAAGGACTTGCAGAAGCGGCTGGCGCAGCAGGGCTTCAATGTCGGAAAGATCGATGGCGTGCTCGGCCAGCAAAGCCGCATCGCCGTCAAGGCCATGCAAATCAAGTATGGGCTGCCCGCGGATTCGTGGCCGACCGCCGAGTTGCTAACACGGATGCGCGGACATGACGCGCCCCTTACCCGTCGATAACCGTTCCAGAAACAAGTTGTGCTGCACGATCGCTGCCTGCGAGCAAATCATCCTCCAGCAGCAACGCAAACACGTTGCTCATCCGTCGGCGACCGCATCCGGCAGCCGTCCCGGACCGGGCATGGATGACATGCCGGCGGACGCCTTGCATTGCCGGGGCAAGCGCCTTAGATGCAACTGCATTGAAACCGACAACGGAAATTCGCCATGGCGACATCGAAGCTCTTCGAGCCGTATCAACTTGGTCCGATCACCCTTTCCAACCGCACCGTCATGGCGCCGCTGACCCGCAACCGCGCGGGCGCCGGTTTCGTACCCAGCCCGCTTGCGGTTGACTATTACGGCCAGCGCGCATCGGCCGGCCTGCTGATTACCGAGGCCAGTCAGATCTCTCAACAGGGCCAAGGCTACCAGGACACTCCCGGCATTTACGCGAAGGAACAGATCGCCGGCTGGCGCAAAGTGACCGAGCAAGTCCACGCACGCGGCGGGCACATCTTCATCCAGCTCTGGCATGTCGGACGCATTTCGCACACCACCTTGCAGCCGAACGGCGGCGCGCCGGTTGCGCCCTCCGCAATCCGCGCCAACACCAAAACCTTTGTCGGCGGCAAGTTTGCCGAAGTCTCCGAGCCGCGCGCGCTCGAGTTGAACGAAATTCCCGGCATCATCGACAGTTTCAAGCGCAGCGCAGCGAATGCTCTCGAAGCCGGTTTCGATGGCGTCGAAATTCACGGCGCCAACGGCTATCTGCTCGATCAATTCGCGCGTGACAGTACCAACAAGCGCTCCGACGCTTACGGCGGCCCCATCGAAAATCGCGCCAGGCTGATGCTCGAAGTGACCAAGGCGGTTGCGGCCGAAGCCGGCCCCGAACGCACCGGCATCCGCATTTCTCCGGTGACACCCGCCAACGATATCTCCGACAGCGATCCGCAGCCGCTGTTCGACCATATCGTCGACGGTCTCAGCGCCGAGAAGCTGGTCTACATTCACGTCATCGAAGGGGCGACCGGCGGCCCGCGCGACGTCGCGCCATTCGACTACGGTAGCCTGCGCAAGCGTTTCAGCGGGACCTACATCGCCAACAACGGTTTCGATCTGGCGCTCGCCAACAAGGTGCTGGCAGCGAACGAAGCCGACCTGATCGCCTTTGGAAAACTTTTCATTTCCAATCCGGATCTGGTCGGGCGCTTAAAAAGCGGTGCGCCGCTCAACGCGCCGGACAAGGCAACATTCTACGGTGGTGGCGCAAAGGGCTACACCGACTACCCGGCGCTGGATGCGCTCGACGCGGCGCAATAACGGAACATCCTTCCCCCATCGTGCAAAGAAGCATGCTTGTTCGTCCGGCGCGCCTTCACGGCTCGCCGGACTTCTTGTTTGAGCACAGGACAAGGAACAGCGGGTGATCGTGAGACCACCCTTGGAAAGTCAGTTCACCTTTGGCTCGGATCGCCCGGCGAATTGGGCGGCGGCGCGTTCGGCCTCTCGCGCGCTGCGGAAGAGTTGACCTTCAAGCCGATCAAATTGCGGTGCGGCAGCGAAAAAACGAAAACCGGCACGATCGCGAACCACAATACCTGCCGTCCGCGAGCTGACTTCGATGATGTAGCTATCTGACATGCTGGCAACCCACCGTCTTGAATCCGGGCGTCTAGAGTCCGGGCTTCTAGAGTCCGGGCGTCTTGAATCCGGGCCTATAACCGCGACGCGTACAAATCGTTCCACGCGCGCGCGATTGATTCGTTCCCCATGCTGTAGAGATGTGGCGCGACAAGCAAGTGACAGTTGCTGTGCAGTGCGGCAATCAGACCGGAACCGTTTGACGGCCTTGGTCGATCAAGCGTGGCCGCCCTTGATCGTCAATCGCAACATACGTGAAGTTTCCGTCGGTTACGAGAATCGAGTGGGTTTCGTTGCGGCGCATCACCCACGCTTCAAGATGAACGGTGATCGATGTCTTGCCGATGCGCACGGTGGTGGCGTGGACCGAAACAACATCCCCCACGAACACCGGTTTGCGAAAATTCATCGCGTCGATGGCCACGGTAACGGTGCGCGCCTTGGCCACCTTGGACGCATAGATGCCGCCGCCGATATCCATTTGGCTGAGCAGCCAGCCGCCGAAGATGTCACCGTTCTGGTTGGTGTCCGCAGGCATCGCCAGCGTGCGGATCGACATATCGCCGCACGGCTCGAGTTCGGTATTCGCCGGAGCATGCACGGCTTGAGGTTCGGTCATCGGAAGCGATCCTTCGACAGAGACAGGAACTCCGATTACCTGAAATTGGCCCAGCCGTCATCTGGCGCGAAGCGACCGCCGTGCTTCGCCGCCAGCGTTCGCAACGTCGCCACCACATTGTCCACGCCACGCGCGCGCGCATAGTTGAGCGGTCCGCCCCGGAACGGCGCGTACCCGGTCCCGAAAATCATCGCGCCGTCGACGACGTCGGCATTGTCGACGATGCCCTCGCGCAGACACGCCACGCACACGTTCGACATCGGCAGCACCAGCCGATCGATCATTTCCGTCGTCGGCTCGGCGCCATTGGCCGGCGTCGCGGATCGATCGACCTTTCCGTCCTTCCAGACATAGAAACCCTTGCCGGTCTTGCGGCCAAGCTCGCCGCGCGCCACCATCTCGCGCAGCCAGGCCGGCGTCGGCGGCAACAGGTCGCCGAACTTCAGCCGCAACATGTCCCCCACGGCAAGACAGATATCGAGCCCGACCTGATCGGCCAGTTCGATCGGCCCCATCGGCATGCCGAACTGCCGTGCCGCGGCATCGATCGTGGTCTTATCGATCTTCTCGTCGAGCATCACCATCGCCTCGAGCATGTAAGGCGTCAGCGCGCGGTTGACGAGAAATCCGGGCGAACTCTTGACCGGCAACGGCAGCCGATCGATGGCGCCGACGAAGCCAAGCGCGCGTTGGAGCACCTGCGCATCGGCCGCATCGTGACTGACGACTTCGACCAGTTGCAACCGCGACACCGGGTTGAAGAAATGCAATCCCACCAGCCGTTGCGGCGATGCGAGCGCGGTGCGCAAATCCTGCAACGGAATGCTCGAGGTATTGGTGGCGAGGATGGCATCCGGCTTCATGCGCGGCTCGATGCCGGCGTAAACCTTTTGCTTCAATTCCAGCTTTTCCGGCACCGCCTCGATAATCAGATCGGCAGCGCGCACGCCTTCGCCATCGAGATCGGGGATCAGGCGATCTTGCGCGTCGCGCGCATCGGTCCTCTTGCGGATGATCTTGCCGAACAATTCGGCCGCGCGTTTGACCGCGCCGGCAATCGGCTCGGGCTTCATGTCGGCCAGCGTCACCCGCATGCCCTGATGCGCGCACCACGCCGCGATGTCGCCGCCCATGGCGCCGGCGCCGATCACATGAACGTGCTTCACGCTGTTATCGCCGCCCGCCAGTTTCTTCATCTGCTCGCGCAGGAAGAACACGCGAATGAGATTCTGCGCGGTCTCCGTCACCATCAACCGGGCGAACGAGCGCTTTTCTCCGGCCAGCATCGCGGCGCGGTCGTCGCCGTGCCGCTCCCACAACCGGATCAACGCATAGGGCGCCGGATAATGGGCATGCGGCGCGGCCTTTTCGGCCTCCTTGCGCATCCGGTTGGCAAGAAAACCGCGTACCGGTCCCAAGCGGAAGAGCGACTGCCACGGCCGCGGCCGGGCGCGTTTCAACCTGCCGAACACCGCATCGCGCACCGCATTGCGGACATGACGCTCCTGCGTCACCGCATCGACCAACCCCAACGCCTTCGCCTTGCGGGCATCGACGGTTTTGCCGGTCAGCATCAGCGTCATCGCTTGCAGCGGATCGATCAGATGCGTCAACCGCACCGTGCCGCCGAGACCGGGATGCAATCCCAGCATGACCTCGGGGAAACCGAACCGCGCATTGTCAATCGCGATGCGCATCTGGCAGGCCAGTGCGACCTCAAGACCACCGCCGAGGCAAAAACCGTGGATCACCGCGACCGTCGGAATCTTTAACGCCTCTAGCCGGTCGATCACCGCGTGGGCGCGGCCGATCTCGCTTTCCACCGCTTGGGGATCGCTGGCGCCGCGGAAGGCGTTGACGTCCGCTCCCGCGATAAAGCCGGATGTCTTGGCGGAACGAATGACGATGCCGGCCGGCCGTTCGGCTTCCAGCGCGGCGAGCACCGCGTCGAATTCCTCGATAACATCGGCTGACAACGTATTGGCGCTGACGCCCGCGCGATCGAACAGCAGCCAGGCGATGCCGTCATCGTCGCGCGTCAGTTTGAAGTTGCGATACGGGCTATCGGCATCGGGCCGCGGCCCCAGTTCGAGCACGCGGTCCGCCAGAACGTCCATGATCTTCGAGTCCATGCCGTTCCTCATACCGTCTCGATCAGCATGGCGCCGCCCTGCCCGCCGCCGATGCATTCGGTGGCGATGCCGCGTTTGGTGCCGAGCCGTTTCATCGCATTGACCAGATGCAGCACGATGCGATTGCCGCTGGTGCCGACCGGATGGCCAAGGCTGATGGCGCCGCCGTCGACGTTCAGCCTGGCGCGGTCGATCTCGCCCATCGCGCCATCGACCTGCAAGATCTCGCGGCAGAACCTGTCGTCATTCCACGCGGCCAGACAGCCCAGCACCTGCGTGGCGAAGGCTTCGTTCAACTCCCACGTCTCGATATCCCGCAACGCCAGTTTGTGACGCTTGAGCAGTTCGGTCGCGGACAAAACCGGCCCCAATCCCATGATGCTCGGATCGAGCGCCGACCACTGGCTGTCGACAATCACGGCCTTCGGAGTGAGGCCATGCTTGGCTACCGCTTCCTCGGAGGCGAGAATGGTCCAGCACGCGCCATCGGTGATCTGCGACGAATTGCCGGCCGTCACCTGCCCCCACGGCCGTTCGAACACCGGCTTCAACGCCGCCAGCTTGTCCGGCGAGGAGTCCGGCCGCACGCCGTCGTCGTGATCGAAGAAGCGCCCGTCGCGCGCGAACGCGGTTTCGACTTCACCTTTCAGCCAGCCTTGCGCCTGCGCGTTAGCCAGCCGCTTGTGGCTCTCGACGGCGTAGGCATCGGATTGCTCGCGCGTCACATCGAACAGGTGGCCGACGACTTCCGCGGTCTGCCCCATGTTCAGTTCTGTGATCGGATCGGTGAGACCGCGCTCGAGCCCGATGATGGGCTTGAAATAGGCCGGGCGCGCTTTCGCCACCGCCGCCAGCTTGGCAAGCATACCCTTGGCGCCGGCGAGCCCGGCAAACCAGCGCACGCCCTGTTGCGGCCACACCAGCGGCGCGTGGCTCAACGCCTCCGCGCCACCGGCCAGAATGAGATTCGCGTTGCCGTCGCGGATGTAGCGATAGCCGGTGTCGATCGACTGCATGCCGGAGCCGCAATTGATCTGAACCGTGAACGCGACCATCGCCTCGCCCATGCCGAGCCTCAACGCCGCGACCCGCGCCGGGTTCATTTCGTCGGCAATGACGTTGACGCAGCCGAGGATGACCTGATCGAACGCATCGGCCGCGAACGGCTGCCGCGCCAACAGGGGCCGGCCGCATTGCACGGCGAGATCGACCGGCGTGAACGGCCCCGGTCCGCTGCGTGCCTTCAGGAACGGCGTGCGCGCGCCGTCGATAATGTAAACCGCTCGCGCCATCAGCCGACTACCCGCTTCGAAGCCAGTTCCTGAAAGAACCGGTGCACGTTGGGCTTCTTATAGATCGGCGACAGCGCTTCCGGCGCAAAATCGTCAACCTCGATCACCTTTGCGACAGCTTCGTGTGCCGCGGCGAGTTGATCGGCGTCGGCCTGCGTGATGACACCCTGCCTGACGGCGTCTTTCGCGTCCCGTAGCCGCGCGGCACGCAATCGCCTGGCGATGCTGTTGGCCGCCGTCACCTGAAGGAACGCCGCTTCCAGTCGCGCCACGCCGCCATCGTCATCGATCCGCGCCAGTTCCGGCGTCAGCCGATCGCGCGCGGCGGAAGGCTCCAGTATCATCTCCGCGCAACGATGCACGAGCGCATCGGACGGGCCCAGCACGCGCGCACCGAGCGGCTGGATCAGGAATTTCAACACCACCGCGACAAACCGGTTGGGCAGATTCGCCAGCACTTCGGCGAAGCGATTTTCGATGGTGCGCAAGCCGCTGGCCATGCACCATTGCAAAACCGCCAGATCCGCCGGCTGACGGCCTTCGTCTTCCCAACGCTTCAGCACGGCCGACAACAGGTACATCTCCGACAAAATATCACCGAAGCGTGCCGACAGCATTTCCTTGCGCTTCAGCGCGCCGCCCAGCGTCAGTAACGCCATGTCGGCGCACAAGGCGAAAGCGGACGAATAACGCGACAACTGCCGATAGAAGCCGGTTGCGGCGCCGGCATCCGGCGCGGGCGCGAACACTCCGCCGGTCCAGCTTCGGCCCCAGGCGCGGAACAGCGTCACCACGCTGTGACCGACATGTTTCCAGAACGCGGCATCGAAGGCATCGAGCCCCCTCGCCTTGTCCTCATCGCCCAACGCCGTCATCTCCGCGAGCAGATACGGGTGCGCGCGGATCGCGCCCTGCCCGAACACGATCAGGTTGCGCGTCAGGATATTGGCGCCCTCGACGGTGATCGCCACCGGAACGGCGCGATACAAATTGCCGAGATAATTTTGCGGCCCGTCGATCACCGCCTTGCCGCCATGAATGTCCATCGCATCGTCGATGGCGAGCCGCATCCGCTCGGTCGCGTGCAGCTTCATGATGCCGGAAATCACCGCCGGATGATTGCCCTGGTTGAGCGCGGCGCACGTCAGTCGCCGTGCCGCATCGAGCAGATAGGCCGTGCCGGCGATGCGCGCCAGCGGCTCCTCGATGCCTTCGAACTTCCCGATCGGGACATTGAACTGTTCGCGAATGCGCGCGTAAGCCCCGGTGGTGCGCGCGGCATAGGCCGCGCCCGCCGCCGATAGCGACGGCAGCGAAATGCCGCGCCCCGCGGCCAGCGCCGTCATCAGCATCTTCCAGCCCTGGCCGAGCCGCGCCTCGCCGCCGATGATGTAATCGAGCGGGATGAAAACATCCTTGCCCCAGTTCGGGCCGTTCTGAAACACCTGCATCGCCGGAAGATGGCGCCGGCCGATCGAGACACCGGGCAGATGAGTTGGAATCAGCGCCACGGTGATGCCGAGGTCATCCTGCGCGCCGACCAGATGATCGGGATCGTAGGCCTTGAAGGCGAGGCCGAGCAATGTCGCGACCGGGCCCAGCGTGATGTAGCGCTTGTGCCAGTTCAATCGCAGGCCCAGCACTTCGCGGCCTTCGAAGTCGCCCTTGCAGACGATGCCGGTATCGATCATTGACGCCGCGTCCGATCCGGCTTCCGGGCTGGTGAGGCCGAAGCAGGGAATTTCGCGGCCATCGGCCAATCGCGGAAGCCATTGCTGTTGCTGCTCCTGCGTGCCGAAACGCATCAGCAGTTCGCCCGGCCCCAGCGAATTCGGCACCATCACCGTGACCGCCGCCACCAGCGAGCGCGACGAGATTTTCCGCACCACTTCGGAATGCGCGTAAGGAGAAAAGCCGAGGCCGCCGAATTCCTTCGGGATAATCATTCCGAAGAATTTCTCGCGCTTGATGAAATCCCACACCTCGGGCGGCAGGTCGCGCCATTCCCAATTGATTTTCCAGTCGTCGAGCATGGCGCACAGCTCGTCGACCTGACCATGGAGAAACGCCTCTTCCTCCGGCGTCAGCGTGGCCTGCGCCGTGGTCAGCAATTTCGACCAGTCGGGATTGCCGGTGAACAGATCGGCGTCCCACCACACATCGCCGGCTTCCAGCGCCTCGCGCTCGGTATCCGACATCGACGGCAGCACACCGCGCGCCCATGCGAAAATCGGCTTGGTGAGAAGGTCACGACGAAGCGCGAACGAACCCATGGCAATGTCCCCTGGCAATGACCCTTGGCAGTGTCCCCTGCGGCGGTCAACCCAAAGCCTGCGCCGCGAGCGGCGAACAGAAAACAGGTCCAGCGTTAACGCCGGCGAGACGTTACGGTTCCACAGGCGGATTTGTTCGCATTCCGCCCCCGACCGCATCGCCACCCGGCGCGGCGAGACCCGAACCACGGCTTCGGCCACTCTACTTCGGCCGCACCATTTCGAACATGGCATCGGGCCGAACCTCGACATAGTCGCCCATCCGTCCGGCACGCAGAATCGGATGCGCCTGCGCGGTCTGGTAGACGCCGTCCTTGATCAACGCCTTGTCGATGTGGACGGCGACAACCTCCCCGAGCGTCAGCCAGGCTTCGGCCTTTTTGCCGTCCGCACCCTTGAGCTGGATGATCTCCGACAACTTGCACTCAAAGGTGACGCGGCTCTCGCCGACCCGCGGCGGCTTGACCAGACGACTCGGAATCGGCGTCAACCCCGCAAGCGTGAACTCGTTGACTTCATGCGGCACCGTCGCGGAGGTCGCATTCATCTGCTTTGCGATATCCATGGTCGCGAGATTCCAGACAAACTCGCCGGTCTCCTGGATATTGCGGACACTATCCTTCCAGCCGGTGGAGGAAAATCCGATCAGCGGCGGATGATAGTTGAAGGCATTGAAAAAACTGTAGGGCGCCAGGTTGACATTGCCCTTGGCGTCGCACGACGAAATCCAGCCGATGGGGCGCGGGCCGACAATAGCGTTGAAGGGATCGTGCCGCAGGCCATGGCCGTTGACGGGCTCATAGAAGTGGACGTCATTCGGAACCGGCCTGTTGATATCGCCGCCATCCATCTGTGGTTCCTCATTCAGCGTTGTGGACCCCGAGCCCCACGAGAATGAAGTCTATCATCTGATCCAGCGTCGGGCCCGGCTTGTTAACACATTGCGCAATCATCTGGGGATGAAAGAAGCGCAACATCGCGCTGCCGGTGCACAGCGACGCCTGCAGCACATCGGCGACCTTGAACTCGCGGCTGGCAACGCCGGAGGCGATCACCTCGGCAATCATGCCGGTGATGCGCTCGATGTGGACCTTGCAGACGTCCCAGTTCTCCTCCATGGCGATCGCGACCATTTCGTGCAGCTTGGAATCGCCGACGTAACGTTCGGAGTTCATGTGGTGGACCGTCGTCAACAGTTCGCGCAGCCGCGCCACCGCCGGTCCCGGCTTCGCCGCGATAGCTTGCGCCGCTTCTTCGACCTCGCCCATCAGCCGGCAGGCAACCCCCTGTCGAATCGCGTCCTTCGACTGAAAGAACCGATACACGTTGGCAGGGCTCATGTGCAGTTGTTTGGCGATGTCGGCCACCGTCGTCTTCTGGTAGCCGATCTCACGAAACAGCCGCTCCGCCACCACCAGAATGCGGTGCTGGGTATCGGCCTCGTTGGTGTCGGAAAGCATTGTCATGTCGGTATCTTCAATTATTCCGCCGCCTCGGCAAGCGGAAATACGGGTTGAACTCCATCGGAATGTTGCGACGCAACGTTCGCACCTTCATCATGACCTCTCTCGTCAAGCGTCTTGCGAAACCACAACGCATAAAGGCCGGGCAGATACAGCAACGTCAGGAACGTCGCGACGAACAGCCCGCCCATGATGGTGATCGCCATCGGTCCCCAGAACGCCGAGCGCGACAACGGAATCATCGCCAGAATCGCCGCCAGCGCCGTCAGCACCACCGGCCGCGCACGGCGCACGGTCGCTTCGACGATGGCTTCGCGGCGGGTGAGACCATGGCGCACGTCGGTCTCGATCTGGTCGACGAGGATCACCGCGTTGCGCATGATCATGCCCGCCAGCGCAATCAGGCCCAGCAACGCCACGAAGCCGAACGGCTTGCTGGCGACATTGAGGCCGAGCGAAGCGCCGACGATTCCCAAGGGCGCTGTGAGAAACACCAGCAGCAGCCGCGAGAAGCTCTGCAACTGTATCATCAGCAGCGTCAGCATGACGATGATCATCAGCGGAAACAGCACATAGATCGAAGCGTTGCCCTTCGCCGATTCCTCGATGGCGCCGCCCATTTCCATGCGATAGCCGGGCTCGAGGCTGTCGCGGATCGGTTGCAGCTTCGACCAGATCGCGTTGCTGACATCCGGCGCCTGCACGCCATCGACAATGTCGCCGCGCACGGTGATCGCCATGTCGCGATTGCGCCGCCACAGGATCGGCTCCTCGTGAACGTATTCGACCTTGGCAATCTGCGACAACGGCACGGCAACACCATTGCGTGAAGTGATGGTGAGTTCGCCGACACGCGCAAGGTCGAGCCGTTCGGCCGCGACGGCACGCGCCACCACCTCGACCTTCTCGATGCCGTCGCGCACCGTCGTCACCGGCGCGCCGGAAATCAGCATCGCCAGCGCCTGCGACACATCCTGCGGCGTCAGGCCGAGCGCGCGGGCGCGATCCTGATTGACCACCAGCTTCAACGCGGGCGTCTGTTCGTTCCAGTCGAGGTGCGGATCGATCACGTCATGATTGGCGCGCACCACGTCGCGGACCTTGTAGGCGATCTCGCGAACCTTGTGCGTATCGGGGCCGACGACGCGGAACTGAACGGGGAATCCGACCGGCGGCCCGAAATTGAAGCGATCGACGCGCACCCGCGCCTCGTTCAACGCGCCTTCGTGCACGGCCTTTTCAATCTTCGCCTTGATACGTTCGCGCGCCTCGACATTCTTGGACACGATCACGATTTCCGCGAAAGACTCGTTCGGCAGTTGCGGGTTGAGGCCGAGCCAGAAACGCGGCGAGCCCTGACCGACATAGGCGGTATAGGTCGCGACGTCGTCGTCATCCTTGAGCAGTTTCTCGGCTTCGGCCGTGGTCTTCCTGGTCACGTTGAAGGCGGTGCCTTCCGGCAGGCGAATTTGCAGGAACAGTTCGGGCCGCTCCGACAGCGGGAAAAACTGCTGCTGGACGTGACCGAAACCGACGATGCTGGCGACAAAGACGCCGACCGTCGCCGCCACCACGGTGATACGATGCTTCACGCACCATTCGATGACACGGCGCAGGCCGCGATATATTCGCGTCTCGTAGATCGCGTGCGGATCGTGGATCGGCTGGCCTGGCTTGACGAAATCCGGCAGCAGCTTGACGCCGATATAGGGCGTGAAAATCACCGCGACGAACCACGACGCCACCAGCGCAATCGCCACGATCCAGAAGATGCCGCCGGCATATTCACCGACCGAGGAATTGGCGAAGCCGATCGGCAGGAAGCCCGCCGCCGTCACCAGCGTGCCGGTCAGCATCGGAAAGGCTGTGGATTCCCAGGCGAACGCCGCCGCCTTGGTGCGCTCCCAACCCTGCTCCATCTTCACCACCATCATTTCAACCGCGATGATGGCGTCGTCGACCAACAGCCCCAATGCGATGATCAACGCGCCGAGCGTGATCCGGTGCAGATCGAGCGACATCGCCTCCATCACGACGAACACGATCGCCAGCACCAGCGGCACCGAGAGCGCCACGACGATACCGGTGCGCAAACCGAGCGCGAGGAAGCTGACGAACAGCACGATCACCAGCGCCTCGATGAACGAGCGGACGAATTCGCCGACCGCGTGCTTGACCACCAATGGCTGGTCGGCAATCTGCGTGATATTGATGCCTTGCGGCACCGACGCCATGAACCCGTCCGTCGCCTTCTTCACGTCCTCGCCAAGGGCAAGAATGTTGGCGCCCTTCGCCGTCACCACGCCGATGCCGAGCGCCGGCTCGCCCTGCTGGCGGATCTCGAAGCTGGACGGATCGACGAAGCCGTGTTTCACCGTGGCGATATCGCCCAGGCGGAACACGCGACCATTGCTTTCAACCGGCGTCTCGGCCACCGCCTTGGCGCCATCCAGCGCGCCGGTGACGCGCAGCGGCACTCGCTGCGACGAGGTTTCCACCGTGCCCGCGGGCACCACCGCGTTTTGCTTGGCAAGAGAATCGAAGATCGCCTGCGGCGCGATGCCGAGCGTCGCCAGCTTGGCGTGCGAAAACTCGACGTAAATCTTTTCGTCCTGCGTGCCGTAGAGATTGACCTTGGTGACGCCCGGCACCTTGAGCAGACGCTGCCGCATCGCCTCCGCAACTTTCTTGAGTTGCGCGTAGTCGGCGCCCTTGCCGGTCATCATGTAGAGCACGGAGTCGACGTCGCCGTACTCGTCGTTGAAGTTCGGTCCGATCAGATTCTGCGGCAGGTTGGCGCGGATATCGGAGAGCTTCTTGCGCAATTGATAGAACAGCTGCGGCACCTCCGCCGGCGGCGTGTTGTCCTTGAAGAACACCTGCATCGCCGTGAACGACGGCTTCGAATAGGTTTGCACCTTGTCGAAGTAGGGCAATTCCTGCAGCTTCTTCTCGATCGGATCGGCAACCTGCTCCTGCATCTCCTTGGCGGTCGCGCCGGGCCAGATCGCCGACACCACCACCAGCTTGATGGTGAAGGACGGATCTTCCGCGCGGCCGAGCCGCAGATACGAGAAAGCCCCGGCGGAACCGATCGCGAGGATCAGGAACAGAACGAGCGCGGGATGAGCAACCGCCCAGGCCGACAGATTGAAGCGCTTCATGGCAAGCCTCACGGAGGTGAAGTGCGAGGAACCGAAATCAGAACGACAGCGACGACACGACGCGGACTTTTTCGGCCGGATCGAGTTTCTGCACGCCGAGCGTCACCACCTTGGCGCCTTCCTCGACGCCGCCGCTGATGACCACATCGTCGGTGCCGTAGGATTTGACGCTCACCGGCTTCAACGCCACCTTGCCGTCGTCATCGACGACATAGAGCGAAGGCGCCGTGCCCTGACTGAACAGCGCCGACAGCGGCAACCGCGCGACCCGCTCGGTCGAGCGGCCGGTAATGGTCAATGTCGCCGTCATGCCGAGCGCGACGCGGTCGTCGGCATCGGGCAACGAGAATTTCGCCAGATAGGTGCGCGTCGCCGGGTCGGCCTGCGGCGCGATCTCGCGCAGCTTCGCGGCGTATTGCTTGCCGGGCTCCGACCACAGCGAGACGGAGGCGACACCATCCTTGGCCCGCCCGATCAGCGTTTCCGGGATCGCCACCACGGCCTCCTTTTCGGCGATACGGGCAACGCGGATCGCGGTCTGCCCCGCCGCCACCACCTGCCCGGGCTCGATCAGCGTCGCGGTCACGACACCGCGGGTGTCGGCGGTCAGCGTTGCGTAGGACAGGCTGTTGCCGGTCAGCTCAACCGAACGTTCGGCGCGATTGAGCCGGGCCCGCGCCTCGTCGGCGGCAGCCTTGGCCTGATCTAGCTGGGCATCGGTCGCCCAGCCCTTGACCTTGAGTTCCTTGGCGCGCGTCTCGGCGGCTGCCGCCTGCGCCAGCGTACCAGTGGCGGCGCTCCGCTCCGCCTGCGCCTGCTCGGCCTGCAGCTTGAGATCGACCTTGTCGAGCGTTGCCAGCGGCTGGCCGACTTCGACGATCTGGCCGACCTCGACCAGACGCTTCTCGACCTTGCCGGCGACCCGGAAACCCATGTCGGATTCGATTCGCGGGCGAATGGTGCCGACAAAACTGCGCTCCGGCGATTCCGGGGCATAGTGGACGCTGGCGACCAGAACCGGCCGCGCAGGCACGGATTTTTCCGCGGTGGAGTTGTCGCACCCACCCAGCGCCAGCGCCGGGATCAGCACCGCCATGGATGCTAATGCTTTGTATTTATTCCAAAAAACAGAAATCGAGGGGGCAACTGCCAGGTTGGCCATGTCCAACTTCCTTCGCTGATCGCGCGGAAGCAAGGTGATATGAATAGTGATGATTGTCAATATTCATCAGTGATTATAAATCAAACATCAGTTACCGATTAACAAAACGTTGCTTCCGGGCGCGGCGCGGAACCGCTCCCGAACAGACCGAAGCGGCAAATGCGCCTATTCCGCTTCCGGAGCGGCCGCGAACTCCGTCCGGCTCTCGTGTTTGCCCAGGAACACCAGAAGGCCGGCGATCAGCGGCAACACGGCCAGCACCAGCAGCCCGGTCTCGGTGCTACCGGTGCTTTCCTTGACCCATCCGATCAGATACGGCCCGCCGAAACCGGCGAGGTTGCCGATCGAATTGATCAGCGCAATGCCGCCTGCCGCCGCCGTTCCTGTCAGCCATGCCGTCGGCAAGGTCCAGAACACGCCGAAGGTGCAGAAGGTGCCGACGGCCGCCAGCGTCAGCGCCACCAGCGTCAACATCGGATCGTGCGTGTAACTCGACGCGCCGAGCGCGATCGCGGTGAGGAACAGCGGCAGCGCGACGTGCCAGGGGCGTTCGCGGGTGCGATCCGAATGCCGCGCCCACAAGATCATGGCCACCGAGCCGAACAGATAAGGCACCGCTGTCACGAAGCCGGTCTGCGCATTGCTGAAGCCGAACGCCTTGACGATCTGCGGCAGCCAGAACTGCATGCCGTAGAGCGCGCCGACGAAGCCGAAATAGATCAGGCTCAGCGTCAGCACGCGCGGCGATGCCAGCGCCTGCCCGAGCGAGAGGTGCTTCGCCGCCTGCTTGGCCGCGATCTCGCTATCGAGCCGCGCCGACAGCCATGCTTTCTGTTCCGGGTTGAGCCAGTCGGCCTTGCCGGGCTTGTCGGTCAGATAAAACCAACTGACGACGCCGAGCAGTACCGAAGGAATGCCCTCGATGAGAAACAGCCACTGCCAGCCTTTCAGTCCCATGTGGCCGTCGAGCCCGAGCAACAGGCCGGAAATCGGCGCACCGATCACCGTCGAAACCGGCACCGCGATGGCAAAGGCTGCAAGGAAGCGCGCGCGATATTCCGCCGGATACCAGTACGTCAGGTAGAGAATGATGCCGGGAAAGAATCCCGCCTCGGCAACGCCCAGCAGGAACCGCAGGATGTAGAAACTCCACGGCCCGCTGACCCAGATCATCGCCGCGGAAATGATTCCCCACGTCACCATGATGCGGGCGATCCAGCGGCTGGCGCCGAATTTTTCCAACGCCAGATTGCTCGGTACCTCGAACAGAAAATAGCCGATGAAGAAAATGCCGGCGCCCCAACTGAAAATCAGCGGCGAAAATTTCAGCTCGGCATTCATCGTCAGCGCCGCGAAGCCGAGATTGACGCGATCGAGATACGAAAAGAAATAAGCGATAATCAGAAACGGGATCAGCCGGTACGAGATGGCGCGGATCGTGCTGCGCTCGATATCGGATTTTGCCGCGCCGGACCTGTTCCCGCTCAGTCCGCCGGCCACCGACTGGTTTTCGATCTGCCCCATCTTGCCCTCCCCGAATGCGATGATCGTCGCTCGATACTTTTTTCGCCAGCCTGTCCGATGGCGAGTTCGACCATCTGTCCACGAGACAACTCACGACACAACCGGCCCGTCAGCATGGCTGACCGGAGCCTTATTAATGAAGGACATGCCTAAAGAAGATGTCCTTGTCGCCGGCCGAATTCTACCGCGCCGGAACATGCTCCAATGCATCGCTCGATTCAAGTTTCACCGGAACCGCCGACCGACCTGTCGAAGTCACACCAGATACTCAGGAACATTCCGCCGTCACCCTGACTTGTATCGGCGACGTTCATTCATGGTCAGAGAGGTTTCGATGGGTAGCACGACAGACAAGATCAAAGGCACTGCCAACGAAGTAATCGGCAAGACCAAGCAAGGCATCGGCGAAGCGGTCGGCTCCGACCGGCTGAAGGGCGAAGGCCTCGTGCAGGAAGCCAAGGGCGACGCGCAGAAAGCCATGGGCGATGCCAAGGCGGCTGCAAAACATACCGTCAACAAGGCAGCCGAGCTGGCGAACAGGAAACTGTAGGCACGCTTCGCGGTCACGCAATCTCATTAAGAAAGGGCCGACCCACGGGTCGGCCTTCGTGTTCGGTGAGAAAGCAAACCGAGGTGTATGAGATCGGGATGACTTGCTATTGAATCAAAATCCGTCACCCCGTTGCGAAGCAATGGCCTCGAAGGGCGGCGACACATCCTTCGAGGCTCCGCGCTCCGCGCGTCGCACCTCAGGATGACGCCGTCGGGTCAGCCTCGTTTCAGCGCGCTTAATATCCTAGCGCGCAACCGTCCTTGCGCGGATCGGAACCGCCGATCAGCGCGCCCCGCGCCCAGTCGATCCAGATGCTTTGCCCGCCGCCCCACGGGGCCGCCACGCGCGACGTCCGGTGCCCGATTTTTTCCAGGCCCGCGATGACTTCAGCCGGGATGCCATCCTCCATCTGATAGACGCCGTCGTAATGCAGCGCGCGCGGTTGATCGATCGCCTCCTGCACGTCGAGCCCGTAATCGAGCATGTTGGTCAACACGTGGACCTGCCCGACCGGTTGATACTGCCCTCCCATCACGCCGAACGACATCACCGCACGCCCTTCCCGGGTGACAAGGCAAGGGATGATGGTGTGCAGCGGCCGCTTCCCGGGCGCGATGCAGTTGGGATGGCCCGGCTGCACGCGGAAACCGGCGCCACGGTTTTGCAGCAGGATGCCGGTCTTGTTGGAGACGATGGCCGATCCGAACGGATGCGCGATGGAATTGATGAACGAGCAGACGTTGCGATCCTTGTCGACGACGGTGCAATAGATCGTCGACGAACTCGCCTGCGGCGAAGCCTTCGCCAGATCGAGCATCCGATCCATCCTGATCTTTTCGGCAAACTCGGCTGCGAATTCCCTGGCAAGAATCCTGACCACGTCGACATCGACGTGCTGCGGGTCGCCGATATGGGTCTCGCGCATCATGTAAGCGGCCCGCGCGGCCTCCGCCTCGAGGTGCAACCGCTCGACGCTGAGCGGGTGAAATCCGGTCAGGTCGAAATGCGACAGGATGTTCAACATCACCAGCATGGTGATGCCGGGGCCGTTCGGCGGGCATTGCCAGACCTCATGGCCCTTGTAGCTGGTCCCGATCGGCACCGTGGTCTCGGTCGTATGCGCGGCGAAATCCTCCAGCGTGTGCAGGCCGCCGATGCCGCGCAGCGTTTCGACCATGTCCTCGGCGATGGCACCTTTGTAGAAAGCCTCGGGCCCCTGCTTGGCGATCGCACGCAAGGTCTGCCCCAGTTCGGGCTGGCGGATCACATCGCCGGCCACCGGCGCTTCATTGTCCGGAAGCAGGTAGCGCGCCGCGTTCGTCCCCTTGCGGAGCTTGTCGAGCCAGTTGCACCAATCGAACGCAATCCGCGGCGCAACGACGTAGCCTTCTTCCGCGGCCTCGATCGCGGGCTGCAGCAAACGGTCGAGACCGAACCTGCCATGATCGCGCACGATCGTTGCCCACGCATCGATGGAACCCGGCACGGTCACCGAATGCGCGCTGGTGAGCGGAATCGCATTGATCTTGTTTTCGAGATACCACGACGCCTCGGCCGCGCGCGGCGCGCGGCCTGAACCGTTGTAGGAGACGATCTTGCCCGTGCCCCCCGGCATATACAGCGCGAAACAGTCGCCACCGATGCCGGTCGATTGCGGTTCGATGACGCCGAGCAGCGCGCTCGCGGCGACGGCGGCGTCGGCGGCGGTGCCTCCCGCCTTGAGAATTTCGATCGCGGCAAGCGAAGCCTCCGGATGCGACGTCGCCACCATGGCGTTACGGGAGTGGACGGTCGAGCGTCCGGCAAGTTGGAAATTTCTCATAGCGTGCGTTTTCAACCCGTTGGGAGGAGCGCCACGATAGGCGGCCGTTCATGGCATAATGTCATGCCCTATGCCATGGGCAATGCACACAAACGCCGTGCAGTTACGTCTGACGCGTATGGGTTTTCCTCGGACAAGGTAACTGATAGTTATTCGCCATGAATTACGCAGTTGCAGCATTTTATCAGTTTGTCGCCTTGCCGGATTTCCGCGAACTGCGCGAACCGCTTCGCGCATTCTGCGCCGAGCGCCGCATCAAGGGCACCATTCTGCTGGCCGCAGAGGGCATCAACGGCACGGTTGCGGGCGACGACGACGCTATCGGCGAATTGATCGCGCACTTGCGCGGCGGCCCGCCGTTCGCGGGACGTTTCGACAATCTCGAACTCAAATTCTCGACTGCCATGGCGATGCCATTTCAGCGGCTCAAGGTTCGCTTGAAGAAGGAGATCGTCACCCTCGGCACAGATGACGGCGATCCGACGCGGCAGGTCGGCACCTATGTCGCTCCGGCCGACTGGAATGCGCTGATTGAAACACCGGGCATGGTGCTGATCGACACCCGCAACCAGTTCGAGGTCGCGATGGGGACTTTCGCCGGTGCGATCGATCCGGACATCGAGAGCTTCGGACAGTTCAAGGATTTCGTCATGCGCACGCTCGATCCGCGCAAGCACAAGAAGATCGCGATGTTCTGCACCGGCGGAATCCGGTGCGAGAAAGCCAGTTCCTATCTGCTCGCACGCGGCTTCGAGCAGGTCTTTCATCTCAAGGGCGGCATTCTGAAGTATCTCGAATCCATTCCACAACACCAGAGCCGCTGGCAGGGCGAATGCTTCGTGTTCGACGAACGCGTCGCGCTCGGGCACGGGCTCGCGGAACGCCCGGACACCGGGCCGGCAAAGGATGACACGCCATGAACGACAGCGAACGACTGAGCGCGCGCATCGATGCGCTGGAAACCCGCCTCACTTTCCAGGACGACACCATCGAGACACTAAACAAGACCGTTACCGAGCAATGGAAGCAGCTCGATGCGCTGACGCGACTGGTGTCCAATCTCGGCGATCGCCTGGAAGACGCCGAGAGCAACCTCCGCGACCGCACCGCTCAGGAGCGCCCGCCTCACTATTGATTTGGATTGCCTTCGCAAGCCGTCGCCCGGCGCAGAGCGCGTACGCCTCACCGCAACGCCATCGCAGACCCTGTGGCGAAATCGCGAAGACACGAGCCACCCCTCGCGCCTTTGTGTGCTGCGCATCGGGCATAACCGTCATGAAAGCATAATGTCGCGTTGACACCCGCGCCCAACGGCCTACATTGAGCCCGTTCCGAGGGGAGTTCCGTCAGGGAGCTGAGATACCGCCGAATAGCGGTGACCCTTTGAACCTGATCCGGGTCATGCCGGCGAAGGGACAGGGATGGTTCGAGCTTCACATTTTCAAAGCGGGAAGCCGCGCGTTCAAAGCGGGAAGCCGCGCGTTCAAAGCGGGAAGCTGCGCGCCCCGCGCGAGAAATCGCACATCAATATTATCGGGGGCGGCATTGCCGGCTCGTGGCAGGCGTTGCTGCTGGCCAAGGCCGGCCATCACGTCACGCTGTACGAGCGCAGTGATCCCGCGATGGCCGATGGCACCAGCCACTGGGCCGGCGGCATGCTGGCGCCCTATTGCGAAGGCGAGGGATCCGAACCGCTGATCACACGCCTCGGCGTCCGCTCGCTCGCTTTGTGGCGACGCGAGGTTCCGTCCACGCCGTTCCACGGCTCGCTGGTCGTCGCGCACGCCCGCGATCGCTCCGATTACGAACGGTTCGCGCGCATGACGACGAATTACCAGCGCATCGATCACGACGGGTTGATGCAGCTCGAGCCCGCGCTCGACGGCCGCTATCGCGACGCGCTGTTCTTTGCCGAGGAAGGCCACGTCGAGCCGCGCCGCGTGCTGCCGGAGTTGCACGACAGCATCCGCGCGGCGGGCGGCCACATCGTCTATGGCTCCGACGTAAGCGCCGACGATCTGGACGGGATCGTCATCGATTGCCGCGGCATCGCGGCGCGCGATATCTTCCCGGACCTGCGCGGCGTCAAGGGCGAGGAAATCATCGTCGAGACCGATGAGGTCGAGCTATCGCGCCCGGTGCGGCTGTTGCATCCGCGCTGGCCGCTCTACCTCATTCCCCGCGAAGACCATCGCTTCATGATCGGCGCCACCTCCATCGAACGCGAGGATTACGGCGTCAGCGTGCGCTCGGCGCTCGAACTGCTGAGCGCGGCCTATACGGTGCATCCGGCATTCGGCGAAGCGCGCATCGTTGAAATCGGCGCCGGCTTGCGCCCGGCGCTGCCCGACAATCTGCCGCGCATCCTCATCGACCGACACCGCATCGCCATCAACGGATTGTTCCGCCACGGCTTCCTTCTGGCGCCGGCGCTTGCCGAACTGACGCTCAGATTCATCGAAACCGGCGCGATCGACAACGAGGTGATGCAATGCGCGTAACCGTCAACGGAGAAGCACGCGACATCACCGCGGCGCACGTCGAAGCGCTGCTGGCGGAGCTGGATTACGAGGGCACGCATTTTGCCATCGCGTTGAATTTCGACGTCTTGCCGCGCAGCCGGTGGTCGCAAACGACGCTCAAGCCCGGCGACGAGATCGAGATCATTACGCCACGGCAGGGAGGGTGAGGGTTATGCGACTGCTGGCACATACTTTCCTGTTGTCGTCCCCGCGCAGGCGGGGATCCATAACCCCGGGCATCGAGATTGTAGCAGACGGCATTTGCCCCGGTGCCACCAAGCGACGACACAGCGTATGGGTCCCCGCCTGCGCGGGGACGACGCCGACGATTGGGCGAGGTTGCTGACATCATGAGCGCAGTGAAATTCTACGACCGCGAATTTTCATCGCGGCTCCTGATCGGAACGGCGCTGTATCCGTCGCCGAAGATCATGCAGGACGCGATCCGCGCCTCGGGGACCGAGATCGTCACGGTCTCGCTGCGACGTGAATCCTCCGGCGGTAAAACCGGCGACGCATTCTGGTCGCTGATCCGCGAACTCGGCGTCACCGTGCTGCCCAACACCGCCGGCTGCAAGACCGTGCGCGAGGCCGTCACCACCGCGAAGCTGGCGCGCGAACTGTTCGACACGCCGTGGGTCAAACTGGAAGTGATTGCCGACAACGACACGCTGCAGCCCGATGTCGTCGGCCTGGTCGAGGCGGCCGAAATCCTGATCAAGGACGGCTTCGAGGTATTTCCCTATTGCACCGACGATCTCAGCGCCGCGATGCGGCTGGTCGATGCCGGCTGCAAGGTCGTGATGCCGTGGGCAGCGCCGATCGGCAGCGCGAAAGGCATCATCAACCGCGACGCACTGCGGCTGCTGCGCGACCGGCTGCCGGATACCACGCTGGTGGTCGATGCCGGCCTCGGCGCACCGAGCCATGCCGCGCTGGCGCTCGAACTCGGCTACGACGCCGTGCTGCTCAACACCGCGATCGCCAAGGCCGAAGACCCCGTGGAGATGGCCAATGCGTTCCGCCTCGGCGTCAAGGCCGGCCGCACCGCATACGAGGCGGGCCTGATGGAAGCCCGCGACTTCGCTTCTCCTTCAACCCCCGTGGTAGGGACACCGTTCTGGCATGCCGTATCCTGATCGCTTCTATCCCGTGGTGGATTCGCTCGACTGGGTCAGGCGTCTGACCGCGCTCGGCGTCGGCACCATCCAGCTCCGCGCCAAGAACCTCGACGACGCCGAGGCGCTGCAGACCGTCAGCGACGCGCTGGAGATCACGACAGGCACATCGACCAAGCTGGTCGTCAACGATTACTGGCGCGCGGCCATCGTCGCGGGCGCGCAGCATCTGCATCTCGGCCAGGAGGATCTTGCCGATGCCGACCTGCACGCCATCCGCGAGGCCGGGCTGACGCTCGGCATTTCGACCCACGACGACGCCGAACTGGAAACCGCGCTCGCCGCCGATCCCGATTACGTCGCGCTGGGGCCGATCTTCTTCACCACGCTGAAATCGATGCGCTTCGCACCGCAAGGCATTCCGAAGATCACCGAATGGAAGAAGCGCATCGGCAACATCCCGCTGGTCGCCATCGGCGGCATCAAGCTCGAACACGCCGCCGACGTTTTCGCGGCCGGCGCGGACTCCATCGCCGTCGTCAGCGACGTCACCCAGAACGCCGACCCGGACGCCCGGGTGCGCGCCTGGCTCGGACAGGAAGCCGAAACCGCATGAGGTGTCGCCATGCAGACATCCATCTTCATCTCGCGACTGATCGGACCGGTCATGGTGGTCGCGGGTCTTTCCACATTGCTCAACCGGCAGACTTTTCGATCCATGATCGAGGATTTCCTGGCCAATCGCGGCCTGATGTTTCTCGCCGGGCTTATGGTGATGCTGTCCGGCCTCGCCATCGTGCTGACGCACAACATCTGGACGCCGGACTGGCGCGTGGTGGTGACATTGTTCGGCTGGCTGTTGGTGATTGCGGGCGCGATCCGCATCCTTGAGCCACCGTTTCTCTACGCGGGCGCGCGCGCCTTCCTGAGTCACGCCGCGATGCCGCCGATCGCCGGACTGATCTGGCTCGCGATCGGCATCGTCTTCTGCCTTCTCGGCTACATGCACTGACCCCGAACACAAGTTCCTGACACACGATTCTTAACAACGACTCCTGACAACGAATCCTGCACCGGAGAAACGCCATGAATATTCGCTCCAATCCGGAAACGACCCGTCCTGCCGTCACCACCGGCGCCCTGCCCTCGTCCCGCAAGATTTTCGCAGTGCCCGACAGCGCTGCGGACCTGCGCGTGCCACTGCGCGAGATCATTCTCAGCGAAGGCGCCAACGAACCGAACTTCGCGGTCTATGACACCTCCGGACCCTATACCGATCCGAACGTCGTCATCGACGTCAATGCCGGACTGCCGCGCACGCGCCTTGCCTGGGTGAAGGAGCGCGGCGGCGTCGAGGAATACGAGGGGCGCGATATCAAGCCGGAAGACAATGGCAATGTCGGCGCCGCCCACGCTGCTGCCGCCTTCAAGGCGCATCACAAGCCGCTGCGCGGCGTCGATGCTTCTGTTCCCTCCCCGCTTGCGGGGGAGGTCGGCGCGCGTAGAGCGGCGGGTGGGGGCCCCCTCCCCAACCCTCCCCCGCATGCGGGGGAGGGAGAAAGCTCCCTCGACGCCATCCGCCGCATTCAGGCGGAGCGCGCCGCGGCGGGACTGGCTCCTTTCATCACCCAGCTTGAATTCGCTCGCGCGGGCATCATCACCAAGGAGATGATCTATGTCGCCGAACGCGAAAACCTCGGCCGCAAGGTCCAGCTCGAACGCGCGGAAGCGGCGCTGGCGGGCGGCGAATCGTTCGGCGCGGAGATACCGGCATTCATCACGCCGGAATTCGTGCGCAGCGAGGTCGCGCGCGGCCGCGCCATCATCCCGTGCAACATCAACCACGCCGAGCTCGAGCCGATGATCATCGGCCGCAACTTCCTCACCAAGATCAATGCCAATATCGGCAACAGCGCGGTGACATCGTCGGTCGAGGAGGAAGTCGACAAGATGGTGTGGGCGATCCGCTGGGGCGCCGACACCGTGATGGACCTCTCCACCGGCCGCAACATTCACACCACGCGCGAGTGGATCATGCGCAACGCGCCGATCCCGATCGGCACCGTTCCGATCTATCAGGCGCTGGAGAAATGCGACGGCGACCCGACGAAGCTGACATGGGAACTGTATCGTGACACGCTGATCGAACAGTGCGAACAGGGCGTCGATTACTTCACGATCCATGCCGGCGTGCGCCTGTCCTACATTCATCTCACCGCCAGCCGCGTCACCGGCATCGTTTCGCGCGGCGGCTCGATCATGGCGAAGTGGTGTCTGGCGCATCACAAGGAAAGCTTCCTCTACACCCACTTCGCGGACATCTGCGACGTGATGCGCCAGTACGACGTGTCGTTCTCGCTCGGCGACGGCCTGCGGCCCGGCTCGATCGCGGACGCCAACGACCGCGCACAGTTCTCCGAACTGGAAACGCTCGGCGAACTGCGCAAGATCGCCTGGAGCAAGGGCTGCCAGGTGATGATCGAAGGCCCCGGCCATGTGCCGATGCACAAGATCAAGGTCAACGTCGACAAGCAGCTCAAGGAGTGCGGCGAAGCGCCGTTCTATACGCTCGGGCCGCTGACCACCGACATCGCGCCGGGCTACGACCACATCACCTCGGGCATCGGCGCCGCGATGATCGGCTGGTTCGGCTGCGCGATGCTGTGCTACGTTACGCCGAAGGAACACCTTGGCCTGCCCAACCGCGACGACGTCAAGACCGGCGTCATCACCTACAAGATCTCGGCCCACGCCGCCGACCTCGCCAAGGGGCATCCGGCCGCGCAACTGCGCGACGACGCGCTCTCGCGCGCGCGGTTCGAATTCCGCTGGCAGGACCAGTTCAATCTCGGTCTCGATCCCGACACCGCGATGGCGTTTCACGACGAAACCTTGCCGAAGGAAGCGCACAAGGTCGCGCATTTCTGCTCGATGTGCGGTCCGAAATTCTGCTCGATGAAAATCACGCAGGACGTGCGCGACTATGCCGCGACGCTCGGCGACAACGAGAAGGCCGCCCTCTATCCGGATAGCGACAAGCTCCCGGACGTCGGCATGTCGATGAAAGGCGTGGTCGAGGACGGCATGGCGCAGATGTCGAAGAAGTTTCTCGATTTGGGCGGCACCGTTTATGTCGAGACGGATGCCGTCAAGGAGAGCAACAAGGCGTTGTAGGCGCCTCGCAGACAGCCATCCGACAAGCAAGCGGCCGGGCAATTGCCCGGCCGTTTCATTGAGCGTTGCTTTGCCGCAAGATCGCGGGATTCACGCTTTCGTTTTACGCGCCACGTCCTCGGGCGACTCCAGATAAAACCCCGACCAGGTGTCGACGAAGCACAGGTGATCGTGAATCTCCTTGACGCCTGCGACGTTCTCCGCGGCGACCTTGCAGGCCTGCCGCGCGCGCTCGTCGATGATCAGGCCGTGCAGATGCACGACGCCGTTGCGCACCGTGACCTCGAGAGCGGCCGGACGCCAATCCACATTCATCAGCAATTGGGTGATTTGGGTGCGAATGCGATCGTCGTCGGCCGTCGGATCGGGAATAGCGTTGGCCAGGTTTATGACCGCCCGCATCACGTTGGCGCGGGTGACGATGCCGGTCAGGCGCCCGTCCCGCACGACGGGCAGCCGCTTGACGTGTTTCTTCTCCATGAGTTGGACAAGTTCATCCAGAGACGTTTCCTCGTCGACCGTGACGGGGTCGCGCGTCATTACCTCGCCGATTTTTCGCCCCCGCTCACGCACGAAGTCCTCGGCCTGCTTTCCGGGGCCAACCAGGAATTCCAGCCACTTCGGCCGCTTGTGCTGGGTGCCGATCTCGAACCGGCGAAGGAAGTCGCCCTCGGAAACGATTCCGACAAGCTTGCCTGCATCGTCGACCACCGGCAGGCCGCTGATGTGGTTCTGCATCATACTGGTCGCGGCATCGGCGATCGTGGTTTCGGGAGTAACCGTAATGACGTTTCGAGTCATAACCTGATGAGCACGCATGCTAGTTCTCCTTTATCGGATGCTTGATATTGCCAGACTGACGTTCGGGTTCTTTGACGAAAAGCAAGTTGGGCGAGCCTGCGTCGTGGCGCCGGGATTTGGCGCAACCGGACATGGCGGCATCCCGACCCGGTTATCGTTTCGCGCGTTGGGGCGGCAGGGTATAATGCCACGGCCAATTTCGGCCAGCGTAGAAGGACCGTGCCCCATGTCCATCACTCACATCCCACCCCCGCCCGGCGTCAAGGCGCCACCGCTGTCATTCGCAACCCGCACCGGCGATCTGCTGTTTGTCTCCGGCATTCCGGGCTTCGACGACAAAGGCGCGTTGCCGGAAGGGTTCGAAGCGCAGTTCGCCAACGTCGTCATCAACTTCACGCGGGTTCTGGGCGAGGCCGGCATGACCATCCGCCATCTCCTCAAGCTCAACGTGCTGCTCACACGCGCCTCCGACGTCGCCACCATGAATCGCCTTTACGCCGAGGCGTTCGGTCCCGCGCCCTACCCGGCACGCACCACTTGCGTCGTGCAGGCGCTGCCCGGCCCGGGGATGCTGATCGAAATCGAAGGCGTGGCCTCTCTCGCGGATCGCTGATCGCCGCCGCATCGCAACGCGATGCACGCCCGCCATCCCGAAATGCTTGCATTCACCGATTTGCATTCACCGACTTGCATTCATCGACTTGCAGTCCGCACGTTCGCCGGGAATGATCGTGCAACACCAAAAGCAAAGGAAACTTGATGCCTCTTCTGCAACATCACATCGCGGTCATCACCGGGGCCGGCTCCGGGATCGGCCAGGCCATCGCCGCCGGGTATGCGCGCGAAGGCGCTCACGTCGTGGCGCTGGATATCGACGCGACGGCGGCGGCTGAGACCGCAAAGCAGATCCTTGCGGCCGGCGGCAAGGCCGACAGCTTTACGCTCGATGTCGCCAGGCGCGAGGACTGCAACGCCTTGGCCAAAACGATCGCGGACAAGGTCGGCCGCGTCTCCATTCTCGTCAACAACGCCGGCATCGCGCGACGGAGCGGCTTCAGCGCCGCAGCGAACGTCGTGGCGCAGGAATGGGACGACATCATCGGCATCAATCTCAACGGCGTTTTCAACGTCACGCACGCGTTTCTCGAACCGCTGCGCGCAAGCAAAGGGCGCATCGTGAACATTGGCTCGATCCAGTCCTTCCTGCATTTGCGGACGCCAAGTTCACCGGCCTATACCGCCTCGAAACACGGCGTGCTCGGCTTCACGCGCGCGCTCGCCGCCGAACTCGGCAAGGACGGCGTTCGCGTCAACGCGATCGGGCCGGGATTGGTCGCAACGTCGCTCAACGCCAGCGTTCGCGCCACTCGTCCCGATATCATCCAGACCTTCGTCGATCACACGCCGCTCGGCCGCGCCGGACAGCCGGAAGACATGGTCGGTCCGGCGGTTTTCCTCGCCTCCGATCTGTCCGCCTATGTCACCGGATCGATCGTGATGGTCGACGGCGGCTATCGAACGGTTTAACTAAACTCGCTTCCGATTGGATCGGCGCACACTCACAATACCGCCGTCATTCCGGGATGCGCGCACTTGGCGCGCAGGCCCGGAATCCATACGCCCGGTTATGGTTTCCGGATTCGCTCGCGAACGGCTCGCGCCCCGGAATGACGAAGAAAGATTCAACCCGACTCGAATTTGGCTGAAACACATACCGGCACATGACGCGCAACCGACCCTAAGACGTAGATGGCCGGAACAAGTCCGGCCATGACGTGTCGAGGGCGTATACACTTCCGATAGCTGTTACTTGTCGCCCTCGGGTGGAGTCGCGCGGCCGTAATACTGCACGCCGAGTTCGATCGGCCCGCGCCCGGTGGCGCGGCGATGCGCATTGGTGTCGCGCAGCGAATAGACACAGCCGCAGTATTCCTGCTGGTAGAATTCCTCGCGCTTGCTGATCTCGATCATCCGCGCCGCGCCGCCGCCCTTGCGCCAGTTGTAATCCCAGTATTTCAGCCCCTCGTAACGGCCGGCGGCGCGTTGGCCGCAATCGTTGATCTGCGCCATGTTCTTCCAGCGCGAAATGCCGAGCGAACTGGTCATCACCGGAAAGCCGTGCTCGTGGGCGTAAAGCGCGGTCCGCTCGAAGCGCATGTCGAAGCACATCGTGCAACGCGCGCCGCGCTCCGGTTCCCACTCCATGCCCTTGGCGCGCGCGAACCAGTTGTCCTTGTCGTAGTCGGCATCGACGAAGGCAACGTTGTGCTTCTCGGCGAAGCGGACGTTCTCGTCCTTGCGCAGCAAGTATTCCTTCTCCGGATGAATGTTCGGATTGTAGAAGAAGATGGTGTAGTCGACGCCGGAGGCCAGCATCGCCTCCATCACCTCGCCGGAGCACGGCGCGCAGCACGAATGCAGCAGCACCTTCTTCTCGCCGCCGGGCGGCCTCAGCATCGGGCGGATCACGTCATCCATCGCATCGGGCTTTCGAAAATCGATTGAAACCGGGCGAACGCTCGCCATTTCGCCGGGACGATAGTTGGCACCCCGCCACTGTCAAGTCATAAGGCATCGGAACGCCCACAGCGGTCCGCGGCGTGTTACGATCCGCTCCGCTGACGCTGCTCACACATTCCTGTGAATGGCGGGCCACCCGAGAAACGAAAGGGATCGAGAACTCGTCCTTACATGCGAACGCCGGCTTCACGGCGTGTGTCGGCGCGGAGAGACCTACCGATGATCCTTTTTCTGCTGGCCTATGTCGGCGGCATCCTGACCATTATCAGCCCCTGCATCCTGCCGGTTCTGCCTTTCGTGTTCGCCCGCGCGGATCGGCCGTTCCTGCGCAACGGCCTGCCGATGCTGATCGGCATGGCGCTGACCTTCGCGCTGGTGGCGACGCTGGCGTCGGTCGCCGGCGGTTGGGCCGTCGCGGCCAATCAATACGCGCGCTTCGCCGCCATCGCGCTGCTGGGCCTGTTCGGAATCGCATTGTTGTTTCCATCGCTCGCCGATCATCTGTCGAAGCCGCTGGTGGCGCTCGGCGCGCGGCTCTCGCAATCGGCCGACGGCTCGGGGAACGAGTCCGGCGGCGTGTTGTCGTCGGCCCTGCTCGGGATCGCCACCGGCCTGTTGTGGGCGCCTTGCGCCGGGCCGATCCTCGGGCTGATCCTCACCGGCGCGGCGCTGCAGGGCGCCAATACCCAGACTTCGCTGCTGCTGGCGGCCTATGCCGCCGGCGCCGCGACATCGCTGGCGCTGGCGTTGCTGATCGGCGGACGCCTGTTCGCCGCCATGAAGCGCTCGCTCGGCGTCAGCGAATGGGTTCGGCGCGGTCTTGGCGCACTGGTGCTGGCCGCCATCGTCGCCATCGGCCTCGGGCTCGATACCGGATTCCTGACCCAGGTCTCGCTTGCGAGCACCAACCGGATCGAGCAAGGGCTGCTCGACAAGTTCCACGGTGCAAGCGCAGTCGCGGACAGCAAACCGACATCCGACGCAGGCGCGATGATGAGCGCGGGAGCCGCGATGCGCGCCGAACCTGCCACGACCACGGAAGCGCTGCCGGTCGAGGGCATGCTGCCGTCGCTGGATGGCGCGGTGGAATGGCTCAACTCGCCTCCGCTGACGCGGGAAGCGCTCAAGGGCAAGGTGGTGCTGGTCGATTTCTGGACCTACTCCTGCATCAACTGCCTGCGCGCGCTGCCTTACGTGCGCGCCTGGGCCGACAAGTACAAGGATCAGGGCCTCGTGGTGATCGGCGTTCACGCGCCGGAATTCGCCTTCGAGAAAAACATCGGTAATGTGAAGAAGGCCGTCGCCGATCTGAAGGTCGATTACCCGGTGGCGATCGATAACAACTATGCCATCTGGCGCGCCTTCAAGAACCAGTACTGGCCGGCGCACTACTTCATCGATGCCGAAGGCCGCATCCGTCATCATCACTATGGCGAAGGCGAATACGACAATTCGGAGCGGGTCATCCAGCAATTGCTCGCCGAAGCCGGGCACAAGACCGCTGGAGAAAATCTGGTCACGGTCAAGGCGTCCGGCATGCAGGCCGCGCCGGATATGGAACAAGTGAAGTCGCCGGAAACCTATCTCGGCTATGAGCGGGCGGAGAATTTCATCTCACCGGGCGGCGTCGTGCCCGACATGCCGAACAGCTATCAGGCCAGCGTTTCGAAGCTCAACACCTGGGGACTGACCGGCGACTGGACCGTTGGCGACGAGCAGGCCTCGCTGAACGAGAAAGGCGGCGGCATCGTCTACCGCTTTCACGCCCGCGATCTGCATCTGGTGCTTGGGCCGACGGAACAGGGTAAATCAATCCGCTTCCGCGTGACCATCGACGGCGCTGCCCCCGGAGACGACCACGGCACCGATATCGACGCCGAGGGCGCAGGCGTCGTGACCGGCGAGCGGCTCTACCAGCTCGTGCGCCAGAAAGACGACATCAGGGACCGCACGTTCGAAATCCAATTCCTCGATCCCGGCGTGCGCGCCTACGCGTTTACGTTTGGATAGATCAGCTTGCGCTTTAACGCAGACATCCAAAGCCGTCATGCCCGGCCTTGTACCGGGCATCCACGTCCTGCAAGCCGGGACAAGCCCGGCCATGACGGAAGTCGAACACCCTCACCGAACCAAATCAAATTCGGATCGATCAAACCCGCTCGAGCAATTCGATCGAAATGCCTTGCGGGCCGCTAATGAAACAGACGCGCAGACCGGGCCGCACCTGGTAGACATCCTTGGCGAAATGCACGCCCTTGGCTTTCAGGCTCGCAACCAGCGCATCCAGGCCTTTCACCGCCAACCCGAAATGATCGAGCCCCTGATAGGGCGTGACCGGCGGTGGATTGATCCCGTCGCCCGGTGTCACCGGCGTGACAAAAATGCTGTTTCCGCCAAGCCGCACATCGATACGCGCCGGCGTCGGCACGATTTCCGCGCCGAGCATCTCGGCGAACCACTGCGCGGTCGCTTCCGGATCAATCGTACGGATATGCGCATGATCCCAACTGATTTGCGGTTTGACATCGGCCATCGGACAGACTCCCTTTTTATGATTGATTATGATTGAGATCGGGCGCGCAGAAATACGAACTCGGTATCGTCGTAGGCGCGCCGCTCGAGTTCTTCAAAACCATCCGGCGCGACGAACGCCGCGGCTTTCGACTCCTCGACAACCAGCAATGCATCCGCTGTCAGCCACCGGCCGTCGCGCAACGAGGCCAGCGCCTTTTCTCCAAGACCTTTTCCATAGGGCGGATCGAGAAACACCAGCGCGAACGGCTCGACCGGATGCGCCGGCCCGAGGTTGGTGGCGTCGCGGCGATAGACCTTGGTGACGCCGCCGAGGCCAAGGGCCTCGACATTGTTACGCAGCAGCGCGCGCGCCTCCGCACCGTTATCGACGAACAGCGTGAACTTCGCGCCGCGCGAAACGGCCTCGATGCCGAGCGCGCCGGTGCCGGCAAACAGATCGAGCACGCGCGCACCTTCGATCGGATCGTCATAGGCATGCATCAGGATGTTGAACACCGACTCGCGCAGGCGATCCGCCGTCGGGCGGATATCGCGCGACGCTGGCGCAGCGATGGTGCGTCCCCGCAACCTGCCCCCGACCACGCGCATCAGTGAGAAGCTCCGTCATCCTGAGGTGCGAGGGCGAAGCCCGAGCCTCGAAGGATGATACGATCGTTGTGCGGCTGCCGTCGCCCTTCGTGGGCCGCAAGCGGCCACCTCAGGGTGACGACCATCCGCAAATTGCCTCCGCGTCCGCGCATCGCCTAGTCTCTTGGCTTGAGATCGCGCTTGCCGTGATAGCCACGCTTGGGACGGCGCGGCGGACCGGAGCCGTCGACGTTCGCCTCGTTGCGCGCGCGCGCCTCATCGCTGCCAGTGCGCTGCACCGCGACACTGCGGCCCTTGCGATCCTCGACCACCGAGCGCTTGGCGCGCGGCTTGCTTTTCTTCGGGCGCAGCGGCGTGCCGTCGCGGCCGAGCTTCACGCCGGCATCGGCTTCGACGGTCCGCGCGAACTCGGCGCCCGCCAGCGCGGCAACCTTGTCGCCGAGTTGCTCGCGCAGCACCCGGGTCTTGACCTCCTCGACCTCGCCTTCGAGGATTTCGCCCAACTGGAACGGCCCGTAGGAAATGCGGATCAGCCGGTTCACTTCGAGTCCGAGGGCCCCGAGGATGTTGCGCACCTCGCGATTCTTGCCTTCGCGAATGGCAATGGTGATCCAGACGTTGCTGGCCTGATCGCGCTCCAGCGTCGCATCCACCGCGCCGTATTTGACGCCGTCGACTTCGATGCCGTCACGCAAGCCGTCGAGCTGGGCCTGCGTGATCTCGCCATGGGCGCGGGCGCGATAGCGCCGCAGCCATCCGGTGTCCGGCAATTCCAGCACGCGGGCGAGGCCGCCGTCGTTGGTCAGCAGCAGCAGGCCCTCGGTATTGAAGTCGAGCCGCCCGACACTGATGAGGCGCGGCAACCGCTCGGGCAAGTGATCGAACACCGTCGGCCGCCCTTCCGGATCGGAATGCGTCGTCATCAACCCGCGCGGCTTGTGATAGAGGAACAGCCGCGTGCGTTCGCGCTCCGGCAACGGTTGGCCGTCGACCGTCACGACGTCGTTCGGCGTAATGTCGAGCGCCGGCGAATTGATCACCCGCCCGTTGACGGTGACGCGGCCTTGCGTCACCCACTCCTCGGCATCGCGCCGCGAAGCAAGACCGGCACGGGCGATCAGCTTGGCGATACGCTCGCCTTCCTTCTTGACCGGCGTCTGCGGACGCGCGATGCGCTTGTCAGGATTGGCGACGCGCTCGCGATAGGCGCCACGCCCGCCAAAGGCGGGGCGCTTGGCGAACACCTTGCTGTCGTCCTCATTCTCCCGGCGTGGGCGATCGGAGAAACGTCCGCCACGTCCTTCGCTGCGCGGATGCTCATGCCAGTCGCGGCGCGCATCGTCGCGATCCTCGCGCGGGCGGGAAAAGCGCGGACGCTCACCGCCATCGCGCGCCTCGCGCGGTCTATCGAAACGCGGCTTGTCGAAGCTGCGTGCGCCATCGCGGGACGGGCGTGAGTCACGGCGCGCCTCATCGCGCGAACCCGCCTCGCGCTTCTGCCACGGCTTCGATTCTCCGCGTTCCGGACGGTCGCCATAGTCCTTGCGCGGGCCGCGATCCGGACGGCTGCCGAACTCCTTGCGCGGACCGCGATCCGGCGCACCGCGCGAAAATCTCTTGTCGCCAAAGGGACGGTCGCCACGCGGCTTGTCGCCAAAAGACCGATCACGTTGCGGCCGGTCGCCATCGCGGGAGCCAAACTCTTTTCGCGGGCCATCCTTGCGGAAGCCCTCGCCGCGCGGCGTATAGGGTCGCTTGTCGCCAAACTTCTTGTCGCCGAATTTCTTATCGGCAAACCGGCCGGCCGGGCGCGCATCGCCACGCTCGGTGCGCGGCGTATAGGGCCGCTTCTCACCACCCTCGCGCGGGGTGTACGCGCGCTTCTCGCCGCCACGATCGTCGCGCGGGCGGAAATCCTTGCGCGGCGCCCGTTCGGGGCGATCCTCGCGGCTGCGCGCCGGACGCTCGTCACGATTGAAGCGGGCCGGACGCGGAGTGTCCCCATAGTCACGACGCGGAGTGTCCCCATAGTCACGACGCGGAGCGTCACTTGAACCACGACGCGGAGCGTAACTTGAACCACGACGCGGAGCGTCCCCATAGCTGCGACGCGGCGCATCCTCACGTTCACGGCGTGGTGTATCGCCGTAATCGCGGCGCGGGGCGGCGCCGTCGCGCTTGCCGGCGTAAGGCTTGTCCGCTGCATAAGGCTTGCCCGCTGCATATGGCTTCTTGCCATACGATCTGGCGCCGGCTGGCTTGTCGCCCTCGCTCTTGCCGGCAAAACCGCGCTTGGCAAACTTCTTGTCGGGGCCGCGCGGCGCGCCTGAGCGGCCTTTGCCGCCCGAGGGCCGGTCACGCCGGCCGCGCGAAGGGCCGTTGTTTTTGTCATTGTCGCGGGGCATGAATGCTCTCGTCAGATCTGTGCGTCGAAATCGCAGGTGGAGCGATGTGGGCGGGTTCGCGCACCGTCGTTCCGGGGCGCTATCTCATTCAAAAGCCGCTATCCACATGCTGAGGCGGCTCTCATAACAGAGTTCTTTGCGAGAAACGAGGCGAGAAACGCGATATGAGCGCGGCAACTTTCATGGATTTGGCCCTGCTTCAGGCCGAAAATGCCGCCAAAGCCGGCGAAGTGCCGGTCGGCTGCGTCATTGTCCGCGACAATCAGGTGATCGCCAGCGCCGCCAACCGCACCCTGACCGACCGCGACCCGACCGCCCACGCCGAGGTTCTGGCGCTGCGCGAGGCCGCCCGCCGCACCGGCAGCGAGCGCCTGACCGGTTGCGATCTCTACGTCACGCTGGAGCCCTGCACCATGTGCGCGGCGGCGATCTCGTTCGCCCGGGTCCGCCGGCTGTATTACGGCGCGGCCGATCCCAAGGGCGGCGCGGTGGAGTCCGGCGTGCGGTTCTTCGCCTCGCCGACCTGCCACCATGCGCCGGAGGTCTATCCTTCGGTCGGCGAAACCGCGGCCGCCACCCTGCTACAGGACTTCTTCAAGGCGCGCCGCTGACAAATCGTGGAAAGCCGTCACCCTCAGGTGAGAGCCGCGCAAGCGGCGAGCCTCAGGATGACGATCCAGCCGTGAAAAATTCCAGCAACGCCTTCGCCGTCGCATCGGGATTTTCCTCGGTGAGGAAATGACCGCTGTCGATCGGGCTGCCGCTGACGCTGGTCGCCCAGGTCTTCCAGGTATCGAGCGGCGTCGCGGCCGCGGCGGCGATGCCGGCACTGCCCCACAGCGCCAGCATCGGGATGGTAATCTTGTTGCCGGCGTCGCGATCCGCCTTGTCCTGCTCGAAATCGGCATAGGCGCCGGCGCGATAATCCTCGCACATCGCATGGACCCGCGACGGATCGCGGAACGGCGCGAGGTAGTGCTCCAGCGCACGCCGGTCGAACGCGTCGAGGCTCTTCGACTTGGTCCAGCTCGCGAGCTTGTGCTTGAGGAAAAAATCCGGATTGCCGAGGATCAGCGTTTCCGGCAGCGGATTGGGCTGCGCCAGAAAAGCCCAGTGATAGATCTTCAGCGCGTAGGCCCGATCCATCCGCGCCCAGTATTCGTAGGTCGGCAGGATATCGAGCACCGCGAGCTTCGACAGCCGCCCTGGGTGATCGAGCGCCAGCCGATAGCTGACGCGACCGCCGCGATCGTGCCCGGCGAGCGCGAAATGTACATGACCAAGTTGTTCCATCGCCTCGACCAGCGTCTTCGCCATCGCGCGCTTGGTGTAGGGCGTGTAAGCGTCATCGCTTTCCGGCATGTCGGACCAGCCGTAGCCCGGCAGATCGGCGACGATCACCGTGAAACGCTCCGCCAGTTGCGGAGCAACGCGATGCCACATCACATGGGTTTCGGAAAAGCCGTGCAACAACAATAGCGGCGGACCGCCGCCGCCGACGCGCGCGAAGATGCGTCCCGCGCTGGTGTTGATCCATTCGGATTTGTAACCGGGAAACAGGTCGGCGAAATCGGGCATCGGCTTTTTCCTTTGTCGTCCCAGCGTAGGCAGGGCTGTTCCGGTCGTCCAGTGCCGTCACCCTGAGGTGCGCGCACTTGCGCGCTTCGAAGGGCGACGGCGATCCTTCGAGGCTCCACGCTGCGCGTGAAGCACCTCAGGATGACGCCGTCGTATCGTCCGTGACTTATCAAGCCCTTCCCATGAAAGGCTCCAGCGTACGCTCCCTGCGTTCGCAGGGACGACACCGTGCTAGTTGGATTGTTCCCGCTTCACCGCCTGCCAGCCGATGTCCCGGCGGCAGAAGCCCTCCGGCCACTTGATCAGATCGACGGCCTGATAGGCGCGCGCCTGCGCCTCGGCCACCGTCTCGCCCGAGGCGCAGACATTGAGCACGCGACCGCCATTGGCGACGATGTGGCCGTCCACGCGCTTGGTCCCGGCGTGGAAAATCTCGACGCCCTCGACCTTGGCTGCATCCTCGAGCCCATCGATGCGCGACCCCTTGCCGTAATCGCCGGGGTAGCCCCTGGTCGCCATGATGACGGTCAGCGCGGCGTCCTGATACCAGCGCAGATCGAAATGCTTCAACTGACCGTCGATGCTGGCGAGCAGCGCCGGCACGATATCCGACATCATGCGGATCATCAGCACCTGGCATTCCGGATCGCCGAAGCGGGCGTTGTACTCGACCAGCTTCGGCCCCTGTTCGGTGATCATCACGCCGGCATAGAGCACGCCCTTGTAGGGGGTGCCCATCGCTTTGAGCGCGCGCAGCGTCGGCAGCACCATCTCATCCATGACGCGCGCGTTCATCGCGTCCGTCATCACCGGCGCCGGCGAATAGGCGCCCATGCCGCCGGTGTTCGGTCCCGTATCGCCATCGAAAGCACGCTTGTGATCCTGCGCGGTCGCCAGCGGCAGCGCGTGCTCGCCGTCGCATAGCGCGAAGAACGAGGCTTCCTCGCCCTGCATGAATTCCTCGACCACGACCTCCGCGCCGGCCTCGCCGAAGCCGCCGCCGAACATCATGTCGACCGCGCCGAGCGCTTCGTCCAGCGTCATCGCGACGACGACGCCCTTGCCCGCCGCAAGTCCGTCCGCCTTGACGACGATCGGCGCGCCCTGCGTGCGGATGTAGCTTTTCGCCGCCTCCGCATCGGTGAAATGGGCATAGGCCGCGGTCGGAATGTTGTGGTCGCGGCAAAGCTGCTTGGTGAAGCTTTTCGAGCTTTCGAGCCGCCCCGCCGCTTTGGTCGGGCCGAACGCCTTGAAGCCGGCGGCGGTGAGATCGTCGACGATACCCGCCGCGATCAACGCATCGGGGCCGACCACGACCAGATCGACCTTGTTGGCGCGGCAGAAATCGATCACCGCCGCATGGTCGGCCAGATCGAGCGCCACGCATTCGGCGTCCTGCGCGATGCCGGCATTGCCCGGCGCGCACCACAATTTGGTCAAGAGCGGGGACGCCGCGATTTTCCAGCATAGCGCATGTTCGCGGCCGCCCGAGCCCAGCACAAGAATGTTCATGAATAACGACCAATCCGGAATTTTCGATGGTTTCGAAGCGGTTTAGCATGGTAATGCGAACGCGCAACACAACAGAGGCCAATGACCGCGACCTCCACACAACTATTGCCGAACGCCCCGGAATACAGCGTTTCGGAACTGTCCTCCGCGCTCAAACGCACGGTCGAGGATACCTATGGCCATGTCCGGGTGCGCGGCGAGATTTCCGGCTTCCGCGGGCCGCATTCCTCCGGCCACTGCTATTTCGCGCTGAAGGATCAATCCGCCAAGATCGAGGCGGTGATCTGGAAAGGCGTTCACGGCCGGATGCGCTTTCGGCCGCAGGAAGGCCTCGAGGTCATCGCCACCGGCAAGCTGACCACCTATCCCGGTTCCTCGAAATACCAGATCGTCATCGAGTCGCTGGAGCCCGCCGGCATCGGCGCGCTGATGGCCCTGATGGAGGAGCGCAAGAAGAAGCTCGCCGCCGAGGGCCTGTTCGACGAGGCCCGCAAGCAGCTCCTGCCCTACCTGCCGGAGGTGATCGGCGTCGTCACCTCGCCGACCGGCGCGGTGATCCGCGACATCCTGCACCGGCTGGCGGACCGGTTTCCGCGCCGGGTGCTGGTGTGGCCGGTGCGGGTGCAGGGCGAAGGCTCGGCCGAACAGATCGCCGCGGCCATTCACGGCTTCAACGCGCTGGAAGACGGCGGCGATATCCCGCGCCCGGATTTGCTGATCGTGGCGCGCGGCGGCGGCTCGCTGGAAGACCTGTGGTCGTTCAACGAGGAAATCGTCGTGCGCGCGGCCTCGGAAAGCATGATCCCGCTGATCTCGGCGGTGGGCCACGAGACCGACATCACGCTGATCGATTTTGTGTCCGACAAGCGCGCGCCGACGCCGACCGCCGCCGCCGAGATGGCGGTGCCGGTGCGGGCCGAACTGTTCGTCGAGGTCGGAAGCCTCGCCCGCCGCGCCATGCTGAGCTGGCAGCGCGAACAGGAGCGGCGGCGCCACGAGCTGCGCAGCCTGTCGCGCGCGCTGCCGTCCGCCGGCGACGTGCTCGCCATTCCCCGCCAACGGTTCGATGCGGCGACGGCGGCCCTGCCGCGCGCGTTGAAGGCCAACACCCACGCCCACCAGCGCCGCTTCGCGCAAGCCGGCAGCGGCCTCACCTTGCGCGTGCTGCGCGCGCAGATCACTCACGCCAAGCAGCGCGTCGGCGCGACCGGCACGCGGCTCAATCATTGCGCCGAAGCGGTGCTGCGCCAGCGCCGCGACCGTTTCAACGCGATTGCAACGCGCCTGCAGGCTTCGCGCCTCGCCAACGCGCAGGCGCAGCGCCATCAGATCGCCCGCAACCGCGAGCGGACGCAGCGGCTCGCCGAACGTGCGCGGCGGGCGCTGACGACGCTATTGCAACGGAATGACGCGCGCGTCGTCCATTCAGGTCAACTGCTGACGGCGCTATCCTATAAAAGCGTGCTGACGCGCGGCTTCGCGCTGGTGCGCGACGAACATGGCCACGCGCTGCGCAGCGCCACCGCGGTCGCGCCCGGCGCCCGCCTCGATCTCGAATTCGCCGACGGCCGCATCGCGGCAGTTGCCGACGGCGACCCGGCAGCTCCTCCGCATCGCCACGAGCCGGCGGGCGCGGCGAAAGCGACCACGAAGCGGGCCGCCAAACTGACCGACCAGGGCGATTTATTCTAACGGCGGCAACGGGCCTGTTCCGGGCAAACGTCGCAGCCATGCCCATCTATCGGGTATGCCGCTACGGCCCTTCTGTGCTAAACGATGGCTCAACATCGATTGACTGCGCGGCCCGCAAGGGGATCGCGAGGAGAACGACCGTGCTGAACAAATTCGGACCGTCGAGCAGCGGCGAAGCCAGGCTGGAATATCTGGATGGCGATTTCCGCGTCGTCTCGCCCGGAACCTATGTCACCTGCGCCGTCACCGGCGTGCGCATCCCGCTCGACGAGTTGAAATACTGGAGCGTCGATCTGCAGGAAGCCTACGCGGTTCCCGATGCGGTGCTGCAGCGCCACTTCCCCAACGCGCTGAAATCCTCCGGCTAGAGCCGAAAGAACCAGGACCACTGAGATATCGTCAGGCCTGCGCTTGTCGCGGGCATGACGGCGGCCACAACCGCGCCTCACGTTCGCCGCGCTTGTTTCATCCGTTCGCTCACGAACCGCTGCATCTTTGCCTCGTCATCGAACCGCAACGTCACCGGGAACGGCACGATCGCTTGCGCACGTGAAGACAATTCGCCATGACGCAGCCGCGCCAGATCTTTTTCCGTTGTCACCAGCGTCAATCCGTCACGACGGGATTCATCGAGCAGCGCATCGATATCCGCAGCCGTAAATCGATGGTGATCGGCAAAGCGCTTTTCCGCCGCCACCTCGACCCCATGGGCGCGCAAGGTATCGAAGAAGCGGCCGGGATCGCCGATGCCGGCGAACGCCAGCACACGGCGGCCGCGCAATGCCGCAACCGCGTCCGGATCAGGCGCGAGATGCGCCCGCCACACCGGCACGCCGCGTGCAGCCAGCGCTGTCTCAAGCGGCGCGGCGGCCTTCCCCTCGCCGATCACCAGCAGCGCATCGGTGCGCGCCAGTTGCGGCGGCAACGGCGCGCGCAGCGGCCCGGCGGGAAACACCTTGCCGTTGCCGAGGCCGCGCTTCGCATCGATGACGATCAGCGACACATCCTTATGCAGCGCCGGATTTTGAAAGCCGTCGTCCATGACGATGACGCTGGCGCCTTGCTCCCGGATCAATGCCGCGCCCGCGATCCGCTCGCGCGCCACCACCACCGGCGCATGCGCCGCCATCATCAGCGGCTCGTCGCCGACCTCGGACGCCGTGTGCCGCACCGGATCGACACGCAACGGGCCGGGCGCGCTGCCGCCATAGCCGCGACTGAGCACGCAGGGAGTTTCGCCCAGCGCGCGCAGCAGGTTCACCAGCGCCAGCACGGTCGGCGTCTTGCCCGCGCCGCCGACGTGATAGTTGCCGACGCAGATTACCGGCAGCCCGGCCGAGGCGCCCACGCGCGACATGCGCCGCGCGGCAATCGCGCCGTAGAGAGCGGCCAGCGGCGAAAGCAATCGGGAGGTCAGCGATGATGGCCGGTGCCAGAAGGCAGGCTCATGCATCGCGCGCTCCCATCTCGAACCTGAGCTGCAACAGGTACGGCCGCAGCGCGTCCAGCGTGCGGTCGAGCGCGCCGCCCAGTTCGCCGACCACGCGTTCGGCGGCTACGATCGACGCGCGTTGCGCCGCCGGGTCATCGAGCAGTTGGCCGAGGTGCGTCACCAATGCCGCCTCGTCGTCGGCGAGCCGCGCGCCGCGGCCCCGGTCGAGCGCGTCATAGACATCGGTGAAATTGAAAACGTGTGGGCCGTGCACGATGGCCGCGCCAAGCTTGGCGGCCTCGATCGGGTTCTGGCCGCCATGCGCCACCAACGAACCGCCCATGAACACGATCGGCGCCAGCCGATAGAACAGGCCGAGTTCGCCCATGGTGTCGGCGACATAGATTCCGATCCGCGCGCCGGGGAGTTCCTCGTGCGAACGCAGCGCCGCCTCGATGCCCGACGCCGCGACCATCTTCGCGATGGCTTCGCCGCGCTGCGGATGGCGCGGCACGATGACCGTCAACAGCCCGGGAAAATGCCGCGCCAGTCTGGTGTGCGCCGCCAGCAGGATTTCTTCCTCGCCCGGATGGGTCGAGGCCGCGACGATCACCTGCCGGCCGCGGGTCAGCGCCAGCAGCCGCTCCAGCCGCGCATTGTCGGCGGGCGGCGCTTCGACGTCCCATTTCAGATTGCCGGTGACGGCGACGTTTCGGCTGCCGAGCGCCGAGAAACGTTCGGCATCGAGCTGCGATTGCGCGAGACAGATGTCGAAGCGGCCGAGCAGCGCCGCGATGGTCTGCGAGGCGCGCTGCCAGCGCGGGAACGAGCGCGGCGACATGCGGCCGTTGATCAGCACCAGCGGCAGCCGCCGGGCCGCTCCCGCAAGGATGAGATTCGGCCACAGGTCGGACTCGATGAACAGCGCCAGGTTCGGCTGCCAGTGATCGAGAAAGCGTTCGACGAATTTCGGGGAATCGTAAGGCACGTACTGATGCAGCACGTCGGGCGCGAACCGCTTGGCGACGATCGCCGCCGACGTCACGGTGCCGGAGGTGACGAGCACATGAAAGCCGCGCGTGCGCAGCCGCTCGATCAGCGCGGCCGCCGCCAGCACTTCGCCGACGCTGGCGCCATGTATCCATACCAGCGGTCCTACTGGCCGCGACTGGCTGCTGAGGCCGCGCCGCTCGTTGACGCGCGCGGGATCTTCCTTGCCCTTTTTGAGGCGCCGCCCCGCGAATACTCCAGCCAGTGGCGTCGCCGCCGATGACACCGTGCGGTAAGCGCGCAGCAACATCGGCAGTGTTTCAGCCATGGCCTTCCTCTTCGGGACGGCCGATGGCGATATAGGCGCGGCGCGTGGCGTCGTTCAGGGTCGCCTCCAGTTGCGCGCGCAGCGCTTCCATGGTTTTCGCATCCGCATCGTGGGGAACGACGATCACCTCGCCGCCGACCAGTGCGCCCCGGCCGAACGGCAGATTGATGGTTGTGCGATCCCAGTTCTTCAAACGTATGTAGCGACTGGTGGCCATCGCGAACGGCATGATCGGCCGCCCCGACTCGCGCGCCAGCATGATAATCCCCATCCCGGCGACGCGCGACCTCTTCGGCACGTCGGCGGTGAGCGCCATGTTGTATTTTTCATCGAGCGCCCGCAGCATTTCCTTGAAGGCGCCGACGCCGCCCTTGCGGTGAAACGCCGAACCGTGATCGCCGGACCCGCGTACCGCGCCGATCTTCAGCCGCGCCGCGGCGATGGCATTGATCTCGCCGTCGCGATGGCGCGATATCAGCACCTTGCCGCGATGGCCGTCCTTGCGGATGAACGGCGTCATGAAATGCTGGCCGTGCCAGAACGCCAGGATCACCGGCATTTCCGGCTCGACGATGTCGTAGACGTTTTCGGGCTCGAAGCTGAAGCGATTGGTCAGCCAGACCAACCGCAGATATTCGGCGGCGAGCACGCCGATGGCGCGCTGGAACCAGGCCGAGCGCAACCAGTTACGAACGAGTTTTTTCAACGGGCAGGCTTCGCTTCTGGGGTCGGCTGCCGGCCGGGATCCAGCAGCCGGTGCAAATGCACGATGAAATAGCGCATATGCGCGTTATCCACGGTCTGCTGCGCCTTGGCTTTCCAGGCGTTCAGCGCCGTCGCGTAATTCGGGTAGACGCCGACGATGTCGAGCTTGTCCAGATCCTTGAAGGTGATGCCATCGAGATCCGTCAGTTCGCCCCCGATCACCAGATGGAGCAATTGCTGCGCGTGATCCGTCATCGGCTTCATATTCCTTAAAGGCCGCATCGTCTCGAGGGGCCGTATCTTCCTGAAGGGTGATGACCCCGAGTTGCACCGTTCGCGATCACTACAGCGGACGGTTGCGAAAATGCTCGATGATGGAGGCGTGACGATCACGCCCTGCTGCGACCAGCACCCCATGTGTTACGTCCGGACGGTTATAGCCGATCGGCTCGCCCGAAAGCATCGTCATTCTACCACCCGCCTCGTGGACGATCAAATCGGCCGCGGCAAGGTCCCAATCGCGGCTCTGCCCCCCGGCGAAGGCAACGTCGAGCGTCCCGTCGCCGATCCGGCATAGCCGCAACGCCAGCGACCCGATTCGCGGATGAACCGCAACCCCTTCGTGCGGCAGCCCGAGCCGTTCGATGATCGGCTTCGGCCCGGCCGCCCGGCCAAAATCCATCGCGGTGCCGGCCGTGGCATGGATCGGGGCGCTGTTCAGCGTCGCGCCATTGCCGCGCACGGCAAAGAAGAACTCGCCGCTAACCGGCGCGAACACCGCCGCCAGCACAGGCGCGCCGTCACCGACCAGCGCCACGCTGACGCACCAGTCCTCGCGACCGGCGAGATAGCCGCGGGTGCCGTCGATCGGATCGACGATCCACACCCGGCGCTGCGACAGCCGCGCCGGTTCGTCGGCGCTTTCTTCGGAAAGCCAGCCGTAGTCCGGCGTCGCGGACCGCAGCCGCTTCTCGATCAGGTCGTTGACGGCGATATCAGCCTCGGACACCGGCGAGGATGCGCCCTTGGTCCAGTTCTTCAATTCGGTGCGAAACATCGCCAGCGCCAGCGCGCCCGCCTCGCGAACCGTCGCCGCCAGCAGCGCACGGTCGCGTGCGGCGGCAATCTCGTTCGCGGCGGCGTCAGCGTCCGGCAATCGTCAGTCCTTCGATGCGAAGCGTCGGTGCGTTGACGCCATAGCGGAATTCGAGATCGTTGGCCGGTTGCAACGATTTGAACATCTCGATCAGATGGCCCGCGATGGTGATTTCGCTGACGGGATAGGTGAGCTTGCCGTTCTCGATCCAGAACCCGGACGCGCCGCGGCTGTAGTCGCCGGTGACGCCGTTGACGCCTGAGCCGATCAGATCGGTGACGTAGAAGCCCTGCTTGATATCGGCCACCAATTCGGCCGGCGTCGGCTCGCCCGCCGCCATGTGAAGATTGTAGGCGCCCGGCGAGGGCGACGACGACACGCCGCGATGGGCGTGTCCGGTGGTCGCCATGCCGAGTTCGCGCGCCGTGGTCGAATCCAGCAGCCACGAAGTCAGCACGCCATCGTCGATAATCGCCAGCGGCTTCGTCGCAACGCCTTCAGCATCGAACGATTGCGAGCGCAATCCGCGCACGCGACGCGGATCGTCGATGATGCGAATCCCCTTGGCAAACAGTTGCTGACCGAGGCGATCCTTGAGGAAGCTGGTCTTGCGCGCGATCGATGCGCCATTCGCCGCCCCGACCAGATGGCCGACCAGAGAGCCCGCGACGCGCGGATCGAAGATCACCGGCGCCTTGCAGGTTTCGGCCTTGCGCGGATTGGCGCGCGCCACCGCGCGTTCGCCGGCGCGCCGGCCGATGCTGGCGGGCGATTCCAGATCGGCGGCATGCAACGCCGAACTGAAATCGTAATCGCGTTCCATGCCGGTGCCTTCGCCGACGATCGCCATCATCGAGATGCCCTGGCTCGATCGCAGGTAAGCGCCATGGAAACCGGTCGACGTCACCAGCACCATGCCGCCGATGCCGGTCGAGGCGGATGCGCCGCCCGACTTGGTGACGCCCTTCACCGCGATGCCCGCGGCCTCGGCCTCGAGCGCGCGGCGCTCCAGTTCGGCGGTCGATGGCATCGCCGGATCGAGCAGATCGAGGTCGGGAAATTCGCGCGCCAGCAATGCCGGATCGGCGAGGCCGACATAGTCATCGTCCGGCGCCACGCGCGCCATCGCCACCGCGCGCTCGGCAAGCTTGGCGACATTGTCGCCGCCGATATCGTTGGTGGAAATCACCGCCTGCCGCTTGCCCACCAGCACGCGCAGACCGACATCATCGCCTTCCGACCGTTCCGATTCCTCGACGCGCCCATCGCGTACTTCAACGCCTTGCGACACGCCGCGAACCGCCACCGCATCGGCGGCATCGGCGCCGGCGCGCCGGGCGGCTTCCACCAGCCGCTGCGCCAACTCACTCAGCGCGGTCTGGTCGAACAGGCCGACATCGGCAGCACGGGACGTCGAGACGCTTGGTGAAGAGATCACGAACAAAATCCTAACGATTGAAAGCAGTAAAACACACGCTGCAGGATTGAACGGAAGCCGGTCCGAATGCAATGCCGATCGTGTGCAGATGTGACCGTTTTACGCTGACTTCAAGCCGGTTGCGCGAAGATTCGCCGCAAACTTTTCCGACCCCGGCAACGACTCGTCAATCATGCCTGCCAAGCTCTTGTCAATCATGCGGACCGAAGCAGGGCAAGTGACTTTCGATTAACCAGCCTTCTTAAGTGAATCCGGACACGCCTCTGGCAAGGTCACACGCATCGACCGGGAGCATAATCCTGGCGGGGAGATAAAGACCTTGAGGCGTCAAACAGAAACAGGCGGGATCAATCCCGCAGGGTCGAGCCGCGCCAAGCGGCTCGACCCCCACTCACTGCCGGTCAGTTTCGACGCGCACGATGTGCGTGCCGACGGCAACATCCGACATATCGAACTGCATCGCGAACGCGTCGTTCTTCGCCGCGCGGTGCGCGGCATGCGGATGGCGATCAACGTCCGCGTCAGCGATTTTCTCGGCATCGCAATCCGCGACGGCGGCGACACACAGCTGCTGGTGCTGATGCATCGCGATCCATCGCTGTCGGTGCCGCTCTGCGAGATCGACGATCCCGCTTCGATCAACGATACGTGGCAGACGTGGAGCGATGTCTTCGCGCTGCCGCAGCTCGTCGAGGTCAACCGCCGGCCGGCGCCGCGGCGGCGGCGGCGCAACGCCATCGGCAAGCGCCACCCGCGCTTTCTCATGCGTCGTCGCACCGGAGAGATGCCGAGCGAGCCGGTCATCCATCGCGGCGAACACGAGATCATCGCGCGGGATTGAGCGCGGCAGATAAATCCGGGCACTGGGTCGTCCCTGCGCAGGCAGGGACCCATAGCCACGGAATCAGAGATTGGTTCGAAGCCATCAAACAAGGTGGCTGAGATCGCTCCAATCGAGATTGTCCTGCTCGATTAGCCTGATTTTCCAATCGCGCTTCCAGCGTTTCAATTGCTTTTCACGTGCGATGGCTTCATCGGGCCGTCCGTAATTCTCGACGTAGACGAGTCGATAAATACCGTACTGCTTGACGAATTCCGATCCCTTGCCGGCTCGGTGCTGTTCAAGTCTGGTGCGCAGGGAATTAGTGACACCGATATACAGCGTTCCATTGCGTCGACTGGCCAGAATGTAGACCGAATACATAGGCGAACTGTACGATCGTTTCACCCATTGTACCACGGGGCCAATGTTGGTGGTTATGGGTCCCTGCCTGCGCAGGGACGACGGGCGGCACCGAGTGAAACCAGCTATCCCGCCGCTCGCAGCACCGCGTCGACCACCAGACCCGCGAACAGCAGCAACCCGGCGTCGCGATTGGATTTGAAAATGCGCAGGCACAACGCGGAGTCGGAGATATCGAGCCGGCGTATCTGCCAGACCAGATGCGCGGCGAAGGCGACGAGGCCGAGCGCCGCCGGCCATCCCGCGCCCGCGAGCCACAGCGCGACACCGATCAGCACCACGGCGGCGGAATAGAAAATCGCCAGCGCCTCTTTGGTGCGCGCGCCGAATAAAAGCGCCGTCGACTTGATGCCGACCAGCACGTCGTCCTCGGTGTCCTGATGCGCGTAGATCGTGTCATAGGCGATCACCCACGAAATCGACCCCGCATACAGCACCAGCGCGGCTGCATCGATCCGCCCCAGCGTTACCGCGAATCCCATCAGCGCGCCCCAGGAGAACGCAAGGCCCAGCGTCACCTGCGGCCAGTAGGTGATGCGCTTCATGAACGGATAGACCGCGACGATCAGCAACGAGGCGATCCCGGTCATCACGGCGAAGCGATTGAACTGCAACAGCACGGCGAGGCCAACCAGCGCCTGCAATACGAGAAAGGCCGCCGCCTGCGCCACGCTGACCTGTCCGGCGGGGATCGGCCGCGACCGCGTCCGCTCCACTTTGGTGTCGAGGTTGCGATCGGTGATGTCGTTCCAGGTACAGCCCGCGCCGCGCATCACGAACGCGCCGACAAAGAACAGGGCCAGCGTCAGCGGCAGGTCACGCACGCGGCCCGCGACACCGGCGGCCAGCGCCGCCGACCACCAGCACGGCATCAGCAGCAGCCACGATCCGATCGGACGATCGAAACGCGCCAGCCGCAGATAGGGGCGCGACCACAACGGCGCGCGGGTATCGACCCAGTTGTTGGTCGCATCCGCAACGCGGGCCGCTGCGCCAGTCATCGAAGCGCGATCATCGCGTCAGCACGTTGCCACTGAGCGTGTCGAACGTGCTGCCGCCCTTCTTCGAGGTCGAAGGCGCCGGGGCCGGCGCCGATCCGAGCACGTCGGCCAGGCTCGGCCCGGCAGGCCCGCGCGGCTGCTGGGCCTGCTGCTGTGCGACGTTGCAGACCTGCTTCAGCATCTTCTCGGTGTTCTTGTGACCGCCTTGCAACTGTTCGGCGATTTGCGCGGGAATGCCGCACTTCTTCTGATGCTCCTGCACGTACCGGATCATCTTGACCTCGGCCTGCGAGAAATGGCCGATCAGCTTGCAGGCTTCGGAAGCAGGCGCATGCCGTTCGCTGGCGGCCTTGATCAGATTGCCGCGACGCTCTGCTTCCTTGCGCAGCGGCATGAAGCCGCTCATGCACTCGTCCACGCCCTGTTGCGAGGCGCCTTGCTGCATCGGGGAAAATCCGGCGCCGGAGACCGGCGGCGCGCCGTTGGACGGAAATGCGCTGGGCGGCGCGCCGATCGAGGCGCGTGGTGCGCCGTTGACCGGCGGGAATGCCGAATCGTTCATCGGCGCGGAATTCACCGGCGGAAATGCCGGGTCGTTCTTGATGACGCCGTTGACCGGCGGGAACGGCGAATTGCTGGCAGGCGCGGGCGTGACGCCGGCCGGCAGCGGAGCGGGAAATGCACCTTGCGCCGATACCGGGCCGGCCTGAACCGCGAACGCGATTACCGTCAACGGGACGATCAAGCAGCGGATAATCACGGATGTTCCTCCGACAGTTCCGACGGTTGGCAAGGTTCTCTAAATACACAGCGATTTGCGGTTTAGTACCTTGTACGATTCCCGCCAGTGCTTAACAACCCGTCGAATTGGGCAAGAGCGCGGCACGGGCGGCTCGATTCCAACATTTGCATCCCGCATTTGCATCCCGCTTCGGCAGCCTTCGCCGCAACTGCCGAAATCTTAGAACCTTTAACAAATACAAAGTTCTAGTGGAGCTTTGATGCTGACGTTCGCTGGACGAGTCAGACTATACAATCGTTACGAATGGCAAATTCGCAGCGCCACCGCGACATCCGGCCGCGACATCATGGCAATTGCACGATGTTGGGCTAAAACCGGCAGTGGAATGGAACCGTGATCATGCCGCTTGCCGATTTTCGTAGTCCCCGCCTGTTCGTCGAAGCCGCCCTTTCCACGGGCGCTGACGTGCCGCTCGACCGCAATCAGGCCAACTATCTCGGCAACGTGCTGCGCCTTGGTGCCGGAAGTTCGATCCTCGTCTTCAACGGGCGCGACGGTGAGTGGCGCGCGACGATCGCAGGCGGCAAGCGGCCGGATCGCCTCGAAATCACCGACCGGACCCGCGAGCAAGACCGCCTGCCCGATCTGACCTACGTCTTTGCGCCACTCAAGCATGCCCGGCTCGACTACATGGTGCAGAAGGCGGTCGAAATGGGAGTTGCGACGCTGCAACCGGTGCTGACCCGGCACACCCAGGTATCGCGGGTCAACGGCGAGCGGATGCGCGCCAATGCAATCGAGGCCGCCGAACAGTGCGGCATCCTCAGCGTCGCAACCGTCGAGGAACCGTTGATGCTGGAGCGCTACCTCCAACAGCGCGAAGCCAAGCGCTTGCTGGTGTTCTGCGACGAGGCGGCTGATCTCGCCGCGCCGCTGGGCGCACTGCAGGCCGGCAACGCCGCTGCAGGAAACGGCATCGACGTGCTGATCGGCCCCGAGGGTGGCTTCGCCGACGACGAACGAAGCCTGCTGCTGAAGCAATCGAATATTCTGCGGGTATCGCTGGGGCCACGCATCCTGCGCGCCGACACCGCCGCCGTCGCCGCGCTGACGCTGGTACAGGCTGTCCTCGGAGACTGGTCCCGCCCCTCCCCAGCTTAAGCCTGCCCCCGGCCGCCCGGCCACCAGTCAAACGGATAGAGCGGTATTAAGCGACTTGGCGGATCGAGGTCGAAACACCGCTCAGGGCGTGCTAAGGGCTGGGTCGAAACCGCGCCGGGGCGGCGGCAGCGACCGCCGCGACGACGAAAGTTATGTGAATTCAATAATATAACAAATTTTGCAGTCTTCGGTGATCGCCTCGACGCCCGTCTCGCTGCAAAACCTTCGAACGTTGTGGACCAGATCATGAGTAAGACAGCCCCGCCGCGGGCGACCGGATCCGCCGCCTGGGCGGCCACCCTGCTGTCGTCTTTCGCGCAGGCCGGCTACACGCGCGCCGAGCCCACCATCCTGCAACCGGCCGAGCCGTTCCTCGACCTGTCCGGCGAAGGCATCCGCAAAAGCCTGTACCTGACCAGCGATCCGGGCAACGAGGAGCTGTGTCTGCGCCCCGACCTGACGATACCTGTGGCGCGCGACTACCTCGCCTCCAGCCGCAACGGCCAGGCGGCGGGATTTTGCTATCTGGGACCGGTGTTTCGCTATCGCGGCGGCAAGCCCAGCGAGTTCCTGCAAGCCGGCGTGGAGTCGTTCGGCCGCCAGGATCGCGCCGCCGCCGACGCCGAGATGCTGGCGCTCGGCCTCGAAGCCACGGCGGCCTTCGGCGTCGAGGATGTCGATATCCGCACCGGCGACGTCGCATTGTTCATTGCCGTGATCGACGCCCTCAAGCTGTACCCGGTGTGGCGACGGCGGCTGATCAAGGATTTCAACCGCAAGGTCAGCCTGGCGCAGGATATCGAGCGACTGACGCTGGCCGCGGGGCCAACCCACAACGAATACGAAGGCGTGCTGGCGGCACTCGCGGGCTCCGACCGCAACGCGGCGCTGGCGCTTGTTACCGATCTGATGTCGATCGCCGGCACCACCAATGTCGGCGGCCGCTCGGTGGCGGAGATCGCGGATCGCTTTCTCGAACAATCGACGCTGAAAGGCGGCGCGCTGCCCCGCGACGCGCTGCAACTGATCAACCGCTTCCTCGCCATCGCCGGCGACCCGGACGATGCGGTACGCCAGTTGCGCGTGCTGGCGGCCGACGCCAGGCTCGACATCAACGCCGCCATCGATGAATTCGAAAGCCGGACCCGTCTGATGGCGGCGCGCGGCATCGACACCCGCGCGATCCGCTTCTCGACCTCGTTCGGGCGCGGGGTCGATTACTACACCGGCTTCGAATTCGAACTGCACCGCAAGGGCAACGGCGACGACCCGCTGGTGGCGGGCGGACGCTATGACGGGCTGCTGACCCAGCTCGGCGCGGCCTCCCCGATTCCCGCCGTCGGCTTCTCGATCTGGGTCGAATCGCTGACACAGGATCGCCACAGCTTCGCCGCAAGAAAAACCGGGGCTAAGTCATGACCACGCCGTTCGTTCTCGCGGTCCCGTCCAAGGGACGCCTGCAGGAAAACGCCGAGGCGTTCTTCGCGCGCGCGGGTCTCACCCTGTCCAAACCGCGTGGCGCGCGTGACTATCGCGGCACCATCGCAGGGCTCGACAACGTCGAGATCGCCTACCTCTCCGCCAGCGAAATCGCGGCGCAACTCGCGCGCGGCATGATCCACCTCGGCATCACCGGCGAAGACCTGATCCGCGAGAGCATCGTTGATGCCGACAAGCGCGTCGCATTGATCGAGGCGCTCGGCTTCGGCAGCGCCAATGTTGTCGTCGCGGTGCCGCAGGCGTGGATCGACGTCCGCACCATGGCCGACCTCGATGACGTCACCACCGAATTTCGCGCGCAGCACAACCGGCGCATGCGCGTCGCCACCAAGTATATCAATCTGACCCGCACTTTCTTCGCCGCCCATGGCATCGTCGATTACCGCATCATCGAAAGCGCCGGCGCCACCGAAGGAGCACCCGCGGTCGGCACCGCCGAGATGATCGTCGACATCACCACGACAGGTGCGACGCTGGCCGCCAATGGCCTCAAGGTGCTGGACGACGGCGTCATGCTGCGCAGCCAGGCCAATCTGGTCGCCTCGCGCAACGCCGACTGGTCCGATGAGGCGCGGGAAACGGCACGCGTCATCCTCGATCACATCGCCGCAAGGGCGCGCGCCAGCAAATACAAGGAAGTCCGCACGCGCTTTGCAGGCTGCAATGCGCAGTTGCTGGCCGAAGCCCATAACCGGTTCGGGGTGGTGTCGCCTTTCGGCGGCCCGACATCGTCCGGAATGCTGACGCTGCATTGTCCGCCGGCGCAAATCTACGCGCTCGGCAGCTTCCTGCGCGAACATGGCGCCGACACCGTGTCGGTGGCGTCGCTCGACTACGTGCTGGATCGGGAGAACCCGCTGTTCGCCAAACTTGCGGCTTTCCTGCCGCCGACAGCGGGTCAGCCATAAGCTGCGTTGCCGAAACACCGCGCCCGCATCATATTAAGGCCAACACGCATCAAGGCTCTGGAAAATCGAACGATGGCCGTGAGTAGGGAAAATGCTGGCGTAGCTTGTGGCGCGGCCGGTAGCGGCGCGCATCGACTTTCGATCGTGGTCCCGCTCTACAACGAAGCTGCCGGGCTCGCGCGACTGCATGAGCGGCTGAGCACGATGGCTCAAACTCTCGGGCAGCGATACGCGCTTCCTTGCGAGGTCGTCTACGTCGACGACGGCAGCAGCGATGCCACGCTGGCGATTGCACGCGACCTGCCGGCCGCCGCCATCGACATGCAGGTGGTGTCGTTGTCGCGCAACTTCGGCAAGGAAGCAGCATTGATGGCCGGCCTCGACCATGCCGGCGAAGGCGCTATCCTGTTCATGGATGGCGACGGCCAGCACTCACCCGATCTTGTTGAGAAACTCGTCAGCCATTGGATCGATGACGGCTACGACGTGGTCTATACCGCCAAGGCAAACCGCAACAACGAACCTGCCTTGCGACGCATTGCGGTTCGCGGCTTCTACGCATTGATCAACTGGGGTGCGCGCCAAAAAATTCCCGAGGATGCCGGCGACTTCCGCCTGCTGTCGCCGCGTGCCGCAGCCGCCCTGCGGCAGTTGCCCGAACGCAACCGCTTCTTCAAGGGGCTGGCGAGTTGGATCGGATTTCGTCAAATTCGCGTTGACTACGAGCCAGCGCCACGCGCGCATGGTGTCACCACCTTCAGTCCCGCGCGCTTGCTGGGTCTTTCGATCGAAGGTCTTACCTCGTTCTCCGTTGCCCCGTTGCGCTTCGCCAGCATGCTCGGCCTGTTGCTGGCATTCGGCGCATTCCTGTTCGGCCTCTCTATTTTGTGGGAGACTCTGGTCAAGGGTGAAAGCGTTCCCGGCTATCCGTCGCTGGTCGTCGGACTAATGACGATCGGCGGCGTGCAATTGATCATGATCGGAATCATGGGCGAGTACATCGGCAAGATACTTTCCGAACTGAAGGCGCGGCCGATCTATTTCGTTGCCGAACACGATGTGAAGCGACTTGAACGCCAGACCAAACCGGACAACGGCGAGCGGACCGCAGCCGAATGAGCGCGGTCACACCGCTGCGCAATATATGGCTTTGCGCCGACGACTACGGCATCAGCCCGGGCGTCAATCGCGCCATTCGGGATCTGATTGAGCGCCAACGCCTCAATGCGACATCGGTCATGGTCGTTGGTCCCGCGATCGACCGTGGCGAGATAAGCGCTCTCAACGCCGCCGCCGCAACCAACCCGCACTGCGCTATCGGCCTGCACGCAGTGCTGACCGCCCCGTTCAATCCGCTGACGATGCATTTCAAGCCACTTGAGGGCGGTCAATTTTTGCCCTTGGCAAAGATGCTGCGCGCGAGCCTGCTGCGGCGAATCGACCGTGAAATCATTCACACCGAACTGGCCGCACAGATTGCCAAGTTCATCGAACTGATCGGACGCCCCCCGGACTATGTCGATGGGCATCAGCACGTACAGTTGTTTCCGCAAATCCGCGACGCTTTTCTCGGCGCGGTGAAAGGCGGCGCACCAAAGGCGTGGGTACGTCAATGCGGCCGCGCGCAACGGCTGTTGCGCGGATCCCCCAAGGCATTGCTGCTCGATGGGCTAAGCCGGCAATTCCGCCGCAAGGCGGCCAATGCCGGACTTGTCTTCAACCCTGCATTTGCCGGCGCCTATGATTTTTCCGGGTCGCCTGAATTCGGCGCGTTGATGACGACCTTCCTCGATGGCCTGCCGGATCGGGGCTTGATCATGTGTCACCCCGGATTTGTCGATGACGTCTTGATCGAACTCGATCCGCTGACGCATCAGCGCGAGCGGGAATATGCCTATCTGGCCAGTGACGGTTTCTCCGCCCTGCTGGAGCAGCAACGGGTCAGCTTGCAGTCCGGCCGGTCAGCCGACATTGCCTGAATGTAATGTGACCTGCCCGGCGTCGAAAATATTTTCCACGGCATACTTATTGCGACACAAAGCAACCTTACATCTCTTTCGGTTCGCACTGGGAGAACGCCATGACACCGCAAGAACGCCAGATGATCGACGAGCTTTTCGACCGCTTGGCCCGCGTCGAGGCTGCGCCGCGCGATCGGGACGCCGAGGCCGCAATCGCGGAGGCTTGGCAACGTGCGCCCAACGCCGCCTATGCTTTGGTCCAAACCGTGCTGGTGCAGGACGAAGCGCTGAAGCGTGCAAACGCCCGCATTCAGGAACTTGAAAGCGGCGGCGCAACGGCTCAGCAACCCTCGGGCGGTTTCCTCGACTCGATGCGCGACAGCTTGTTCGGGCAGAACCAGTCGCGCGGATCGGTACCCAATGTGCGTCCTCCCGGCGGTTCCAGCCGCCCGGCATGGAACACCGGCCAGGTTCTTGGTTCGGGTGGAGCGCCGCAAGAGCAATACCCGCCGCAACAACAACAGCCGGCCAGTGGTGGCGGCGGATCGTTTCTTGGTACAGCCGCGGCTGCGGCCGCCGGCATGGTCGGTGGATCGCTACTGCTGGGCAGCATTCGCTCGATGATGGGCGGCGGCCAGCATGGTTTCGGCAGCGCCACCGGACTCGGCAATCAGGGCGGCGGGAGCAATCCGTGGGGCTCGGATCAGTCTGGCGGCAACCTCGCACGTGATGCCGGCGTCAACGATATCGGCTCGGGTGACCGTTCAGCGGATGCCAGCCGCGCAGGACAGTTCGACCAGGCGCAGGCCGATGCCGATCAGGATCAGGATCAAGATCAGGACGACGAGGACGATTACGCCGACAACGACGATGATGGCTTCGATGGCGGCGGCGATAGTGATTACGCATAACGGCGCTCGATAACCACAGACGAAAACGGCCGCTCGAATGAGCGGCCGTTTTGTTGTTATGCCCGGAGCTTGTTGGCGAAGCGTACCTCCCGCGTGCCAACTTCCCTCACGCGCAAACGCGGAGGATCAGATCACCACCACGCGCGCGCCGACGTTAACCCGCCCGTACAAATCGATGACATCCTCGTTACGCATGCGAATGCAACCCGATGATACGTTGGTGCCGATCGTCCACGGTTCATTGGAGCCATGGATGCGATACAGCGTCGAGCCGAGATACATCGCGCGCGCGCCGAGCGGATTGGCCGGACCGCCTTCCATGTGGCGCGGCAAATCCGGCCGACGGGCCAACATCTCGGCAGGCGGCGTCCACGATGGCCACTCCTTCTTTGCGGTGATCGATTTCACACCCGACCAGGTAAAGCCGGGGCGGCCGACACCGATGCCGTAACGCAGCGCCTTGCCTTCGCCCTGCACGAGATACAGAAACTTGTTCGGTGTATCGACGATGATAGTTCCGGCCCGTTCCTTGCCTTGATACTCGACCAGTTGCTTTTCGTACTTCGGATCGAAAGCCTGGCGTGCAGGCTCGATGGATTCGTCGCGTTGATACGCGGACTGTTGTGGATCGACGGACGTCATGACGCCGGATTGAGGCGCGTAGATCGGCCGCTGATCATAGGCAGGCTGAGACCGATAGCGATGCGGCCGCGCCTGCTCGTCGCCGAACAGAAATTCGATAAAGCCACCGCCCAGATTCGGACGCTCGGCATAGGCGACCCGGGTCGGGGCCGGCGATCGCTCCGCCGGATCGGCATAAATCACACCGGATGATGCAATGGGAATGCGAACTTCAACCGCCGTCGCCGGTGAGAGGCCAATGGTGAAACTGGATGCGCCGGCTAGAATGGCCATAGGTACATATTTGAACATCGACGTACTCTGCACTGTTTCGTCATGAACACGCGCCTCGCGTCGATGAATTCATTCGCCCCGTCACCGGCAAGAATGCCTTCACGAGATCATCGTCGAATTCGCGTGCAAGCTCCGCGAGAAGCGGCTCGCACGCCAATCATTAAGGTTAAAACCGCATCGGTTTGGTAAACACGGCCGGCTTTCAACTCACAGCGCCGCGCGGCGGCATCTGTTCTTTCGAGCAGCGTTTATTTTGAGTGAACGGGAATCCCCCATGGTTAACGCCCGGTTGGCAAAGAGGCCGCCCGACAAAGTTCCCGCTGTGAACCTCGCGTTAAATCACGATGCACTACAACAGCCAGTATCAGGTTGGGGGGAATGATCGATGGTCCAACGCAAGCGTTTTCGTATTGAAGAAGTCATTCTGGGCGGCGCTCCGCTGCAGGAAGATGTGGGCAACGACGTCATCCCGTCGCACCGCGAAATCATGTCGGAACTGCGAGCCATTCGCGACCAGATGGCCATGCCTCATCGGGCTATTGCCGCCGATCCCGAAATGCCGACCGCGCAGCGGGCATCCGAGGCCCAGGCGTTGCTGCAAACCTATCGCGCCCAGATCGAGCAATGCGAAAAGCTCAAAGTCGAACTCGACCTGATCTATGACGCCATCAACCGCACCAAGCAGGAAATTGCGGTACTGCACACCAAGAGTTTCAGCGGCTCGGAGATGGCCAAGGTAACCGGCGAACTGGGCGCCGTCGTCGGCGGCACCGAGGAGGCGACGCAGCAAATTCTCGAAGCCGCCGAATCGATCGATCAATCGGCAACCGCGCTGGCCAAAATAACCTCGCCCGACCAGCAGCACTTGCTCAGCGAAGAGATTCAGGAGCGCGTGGTCGCCATCTTTGAAGCCTGCAATTTCCAGGACCTGACCGGCCAGCGCATCAACAAGGTGATGAACACGATGAAATTCATCGAGCATCACATCAACGTCATGATGGATATCTGGGGCGGCGTCGATGCCATCAAGGCGCATGCGCCGGCCGTCACCGATGATCGCGTCGGCGAGGCGCGCCTGCTCAACGGACCCAAAATGGATGGCGACCTCGACCACGCCTCGCAGGACGACATCGACGCGATGTTCGGCTAGCCGGGAGCAATTCCGACATTTGCAAAAGGGGCCGCCGCCACCGAATGCAAGTGTTGGGACCACGCGCGCGCAATTCTCATTTTACGCCGATTTCATTTCGGCACCCGGATTGCGTAGAAGCAGGCGAGCGCCACCGCGGCACCGAACGCCGCGATCGACAGCACAACCCTGTCCGATAATATCTCCGCCGCCGACGCGACGGCAAACGGCGCCAGAGCCTGCAACAGCAGTGCCGGCCGCGCAATACGGCCGATGACCCGGCCATAACCGACCGGGCCGAACATCACGAGCGGCAATGCGCCCCGCGCGATGGTCATCACGCCGTTGGCGGCACCGAACATGATCGAGAACGCGGCCGCGACGACCGGTGATATTCCGGCCAGCGCCAGCGCCGCGAATGCCACGGTCATGGTTATCATCGCCGTGCGCGCCACCCACATCGGACTGGTGCGATTGGCGAAGGCGAAATCGCCGAGCCGAGCCACGACCTGCGATGGACCGAACAGGGTGCCGATCATCACCACCGTCGTCGCGTCGATGCCGCCCCGCTCCAGCATCGCCAGCAGATTCGAGGTCACTCCCGATAGCAGGAAGGCGTGCAGCGCGAATGCAGTGGCAAGCAGGACAAACGACCAGCCATGCGGTGACAGAAAGCCGGTCGGGACCATTGCTTCGTGCTTTACGGTGCGCTGCGGTGGATCGGATACGGCACGCGGCAGCGCAAAGGCATGCAGCGGAGCGATGACAAATGCAAAGACGCCGGCGAAAACCAGATACGTGCCTCGCCACCCGACATGCTCGAGAAGAAAATGAGTGGCAGGCCAGCCGACCGTCGAGGCAAATCCCCCGGCAAATGTTACGAACGTAATCTGCCGCCGCGCGGTTGCGCCGAATATCCGCGTCAAGGTCGTAAAGGCCGGGTCATACAAAGTCGAAGACATCGCGATGCCGATCAGCAACCAGCAGGCGACATAAGCCGGCCACCGATCCACGAAAGCGAGGCCTGCAAGCCCAAGCGCGCCGGCGACCGCGCCCAGCGACATGACCCGGTTGCCGCCGTGCCGGTCGATCAGCCCGCAGGCCGTCGGCGAAAGAAGTCCGGATATCACGAGACCGATCGATAACCCGGCCATGCAGAATGCCAGCGACCAGCCACGGTCGATCGCCATGTGCGGCATCGTCAGCACGGGCGGATAGATCAATATCCCCCATGACAGGATTTCAGTCAGGGATAGGACGATAACGGCGCGTTCCGCCCCCAGGGCAAGATCGCGCAGCTTGAGCATCACATCTCGACTTCAGTACGCAGGGTTGGTGCCATTACAGATCTAGCGCCATCCCGTCAGGCGTGAGGTGCACACCGGACATAGACCATGTTGCCGTAACGCACCGCCGCATCCTTGTCGATAAAGCGGGTAACGAGCACACGACCGTCGAACGAGATGATTTCGCGATCCTTCTCATCCCCGGCCGGGCCTGCCGGACCGATGTAATTCTTGCCGCTCTGGCTGCCCTTCAGGCGCAGCTCCTGTGGCGTTGCCTCGTCGGCCAAGTGCATGATCACGCCCCCTGTGGGCCCCGCGCCGATCACATAGGGGTTCTTGCACTGGCCGCGCGCGGCGGCTTCCGTCCGGGCCCGGTCGTTCGGATTCTGGTACGACGCAAGACCCCAGCGCCCGACAAGCTCGCTTGAGCGGATCGTCGAGGGAATTTCCGGTGCAACCGCAGGCTCGGGCGCCGCGGTCGGCTGTGAGGTGCCGAATGTTTCGCAGCCCGCAAGCGAAGCAGCGAGCAGCGCCGCCACCCCTACGTTGAGCAGCCTGCGTCCACGACGAATTTCAGTGTCAATCATCATATCCCCCGAGCGAAGATTGCCTTCGCACCTGCGTCCCGGACAAGTCGTCTAGTCCTGCCGGACAGACTGCCCGCAGTCAACAACGTCAATGCGCTGGCCCGGTTTCGAAACCATCCTAGATTCGTCTCACCAACCCCTTAAGGCCTTGCTTGACAGGATCGATGTCAGGCCATATTTCCGAGCGCTGGATTGGCACTCTCGAACGTTGATTGCCAAAGCAAGAATCCCTCGGCCCAACGGCACCCCACCGATGGGTACCGTACCCCATCTTCTACTGGTGATTCAGACCCTAACCCAACCCCCAAAGGAACATCATGGCTAAAACCAAATTTCGTCCACTACATGACCGTGTCGTGGTGAAGCGCATCGATGCAGAGGAAAAGACCAAGGGCGGCATCATTATTCCTGATACGGCCAAGGAAAAGCCGTCCGAAGGTCAGGTCGTGGCGGTTGGCCCGGGCGGACGAGACGAGGCCGGCAAGCTGATTCCGATCGACATCAAGGTCGGCGACCGCGTGCTGTTCGGAAAATGGTCGGGAACCGAGATCAAGCTCGATGGTGACGATCTCCTGATCATGAAGGAATCCGACATCATGGGCGTGGTGGGCTAACCACCTTTCTATCCCAATCCAACGAGCCGCCAATTTTGATGTGTCATGCCCGAACTTGATCCGGGCATCCACCTCGCAAACCGAAGGATTGCCGGGGTCAAACCCGGCAGTGACCCGAAAAACGGTGCGGCGATCAATCCACTCAGGAGGAGTAACTCTTCATGTCAGCCAAGGACGTAAAATTTGCCGGAGACGCGCGCGACCGCATGCTGCGCGGCGTCGACATTCTCGCCAATGCAGTCAAAGTGACGCTTGGGCCGAAAGGTCGCAACGTCGTCATCGACAAGTCGTTCGGTGCACCGCGCATCACCAAGGACGGCGTTACCGTCGCCAAGGAAATCGAGCTTGAAGACAAGTTCGAGAACATGGGCGCGCAGATGGTGCGCGAAGTCGCCTCCAAGACCAACGATCTGGCAGGCGACGGCACCACCACCGCGACCGTGCTGGCCCAGGCGATCGTCCGCGAGGGCGCCAAGTCTGTTGCCGCCGGCATGAATCCGATGGACCTCAAGCGCGGTATCGATATTGCCGTCGCAGCGGTCATCAAGGATATCGAAAAGCGTGCCAAGCCGGTCGCCTCTTCCGCGGAAGTCGCGCAGGTCGGCACGATTTCATCGAATGGCGACGTCGCCGTCGGCAAGATGATCGCGCAGGCGATGCAGAAGGTCGGCAACGAAGGCGTCATCACCGTCGAGGAAAACAAGTCGCTCGACACCGAAGTCGATATCGTCGAGGGCATGAAGTTCGATCGCGGCTATCTGTCGCCGTACTTCGTCACCAACGCCGAGAAGATGACGGCCGAGCTGGAAGACGCCTACGTGCTTCTCCACGAGAAGAAGTTGTCCGGGCTGCAGGCCATGCTGCCGGTGCTGGAAGCTGTGGTGCAATCGGGCAAGCCGCTTGTCATCATCGCGGAGGACGTCGAAGGCGAAGCGCTTGCGACGCTGGTGGTCAACCGCCTGCGCGGTGGCCTCAAGGTCGCGGCCGTCAAGGCTCCGGGCTTCGGCGATCGCCGCAAGGCCATGCTGGAGGACATTGCGATCCTGACCGGCGGCCAGTTGATCTCGGACGACCTCGGCATGAAGCTCGAGAACGTCACCGTGAACATGCTGGGCCGCGCCAAGAAGGTGGTGATCGACAAGGAGAACACCACCATCGTCAATGGTGCTGGCAAGAAGCCGGCGATCGAAGCCCGCGTCAATCAGATCAAGGCGCAGATCGAGGAGACCACCTCGGACTACGATCGTGAGAAGCTGCAAGAGCGTCTGGCCAAGCTTGCAGGCGGTGTTGCCGTGATCCGCGTCGGCGGCGCCACCGAAGTCGAAGTCAAGGAAAAGAAGGATCGCGTCGAGGATGCTCTGAACGCTACTCGCGCGGCTGTTCAGGAAGGCATCGTTCCGGGCGGCGGCACTGCCTTGCTGCGCGCCAAGAAGGCTGTCGGCCGCATCACCAACGAAAACTCGGACGTTCAGGCCGGCATCAACATCGTGCTGAAGGCGCTGGAAGCCCCGATGCGCCAGATTGCCGAAAACGCCGGTGTCGAAGGCTCGATCGTTGTCGGCAAGGTGCTCGAGAACAAGTCCGAGACGTTCGGCTTCGACGCGCAGAACGAAGAGTACGTCGATATGGTCGCCAAGGGGATCATCGATCCGGCCAAAGTGGTGCGCACTGCACTGCAGGACGCCGCCTCGGTCGCGGGCCTGCTGGTGACGACCGAAGCAATGGTCGCCGAACTGCCGAAGGAACCAGCACCTGCGATGCCCGCCGGCGGCGGCATGGGGGGCATGGGAGGCATGGGCTTCTAACTCCCATCGACACTCGCGTGACGAAAGGAAGGCCGCCTGCTACGGGCGGCCTTCTTGCTATCAGCGCCGAAAATCCCATTTGAGGCGCAACAAACGCCGTCCTGGGACGTCAAGGGCGCCACAACGCGCAACGCGGGGCCGAACCGGAGGCGGTGATGAGCACTTGCAAAAATCCGCGCCCGGCTCCAGGAATCGTTTGCGATATTGGTGCACGTTTCCACCCCACGAGAGACCTCTCATGCGCACATTTTCCGCCTGTCTGATCGGCTTGACGATAGTGGCGACCGGACCGGCGCTGGCCCAAAACAAGGTGACTGGCAAACTACCGACCTCAACCAACGAGACCCGCTATTTCACCTCCATCGACGGCCTCATGAACGGCAATGCCGACGTCATCCTGAAGGAAGTCTATCAGGGCAAAACCATCACTTCCGCCGTGCTCGACGTTTGCTATCCCGCGGCCCAGGGCTCCGAGCGCAAGGATCGTTTCGTCGTCAATCTCGCGGTCAACGGCCAGACCATGACCGGGACAACCCAAAGCATCGGGGACAAATTGCCGGTATCCGTCAACCTGACGCGGAAACCAACCGGGGATACTGTCGAATTCAAGGGCCAGATCCGCGTCGGCCAGACGGTGACCAACGTTGTTTCCTCCGACAATGCCGATCTGAGCGAAAGGGAGTTCCAGGAAAACCAGGCCACCGACGACGGCATTGCGACGGCCCCGAAAGATTTTACGGAGGTCTCGCCTGAAGCGGTCGCCGTGAAGGTCAAGCTGGAAAACGCCGCCGATCTGTTGAAGTACCTGAAAGGTCAGAACGTCGGTCTTGCATTGAACAGCCTGACGATCTCCTGCGAAGCGTTACGCAGCGGACAGACCACGCTCAATCTCAGTGTCGACCCGCAACGCGCTGCGGGCCTCGTCGCCAATCTCAAAACGATGCCGGGCGTCACAACATCAGGCTGGACCAGCGGGCTGTTCGACATGGAGCGGACTATCCGCTTTGCCAACGCAGGCTGGCAGGATGGCGGACGCCTGAACCGCGACAAGCTCACGACAACAATCGCTGCCGTCGCGGAAAAAACATTGTCCGCCAAGCTGTCGTCGGCGACATGGAGTGACGACGTCGGCAAATTGACTTTGGTGCTGAAGCGGCCTAGCGATGCTTTTCCGGAGCTCCTCCTCACCGATACCATCGAACTCAACGCTCTGATCGCTCCCGACCGGCCCGGCGCCTCCGACTATCTCATGCTGTGGGTCAGTGGACCATCGACCACCACCATCGATGAATCGCCTCCCCCCAGACTCAACCTCATCGATACCGATGCAGCAGACGATGAGGGTGATCAAAATGACGGTAGCGGAATCGTCGATGCACTGACGAAGGAGTTCAAGGCCCAACGCTGGGATCTGGAAAGCTCCGTTTGGAAATAACGCGACCCGATGCAGCCGGCAGAGCGGATCCACCCGCTTCGTGATGCGAAAATGATCGAGGGTTGAATTCTGGCGACGGCAAGCCGGCACGTACTGACGTTTGAGGATGAATTATCAATGACAGCTTACGACGCTGTGGTGATTGGTGCCGGGCTTGGAGGCTTGACGACCGCAGCGATCCTGGCACGCGCCGGACTTAAGATCATAGTGATCGAACGAAGTAATTCGGTGGGAGGAGCCGCATCGAGCTACAAGGTCGGTGATCTGTTCGTCGAAGGCTCGCTGCACGAAACCAGCAACCCACAGGATCCGCGCGACCCGAAACACGCCATCCTGGCTCGTGCCGGCGCACTCGATCTCGTCAAATGGATTCCGTCCGGCTCCTTTTATGAAGTGCGCGGCGGCCCATTGAAGCAACCGTTCGTGCTGCCGGACAATTTCGTTGAGGCTCAGCGTGCCCTTATCTCTCGCTTTCCCCAACATAGCCAAGGCATCCGGCAAGTCCTCGACGAGATGCAACGCATCGCGGAGAAGGCTGCCTCTCCTTCAGGAAGAGATATCGTCGATGATGCGGCCAAGCCAGCGCCTATCACTACGGCGGATAAACCGGCCCTGTCATTGATCCAAAGATTCGACGAATTGTTCGGCGACGACGAAACAATCAAATGCGCCCTCGCCGCCAACCTTTCCTATTATCACGACGACCCGGCAACGATTCCATGGGAAGTCTTCGCACGCGCGCAAGGACGCTATCTGCTAAGCGGCGGATGCTTCATTCATGGCGGTTCGCAACGCCTGTCCAGCGCGCTCGCCCGCGCGGTCAGATCGGTTGGCGGAGAAGTGCTCGTGCGGCGTGTCGTTAGTCGTGTGGCTATCGATGCGGCGGGTCTGCCCGTCAGCGTGACGCACGTCGCACGCGATGGCCACGACCCGCAGACCATCGACTGCCGGCGCATCGTCAGTAACGCAGCACCCGCGACGCTTGCCAGCTTGATGCCGGACGGCGCCGCGCAGAAACTGACCAATGCCTACGCGCGCCAAAAACCCTCTATCTCATTATTCGCACTAACCCTCGGCCTCGCCAAACCGCCACGCGAATTCGGCGTCAGCAGTTATTCGACGCAGTTGCTGCCGGACTGGATGACGCGGTTGAGCGACTATTCCGCGGCGAAGCAGCTTCTGGCCGATGAACCAAACAGCCGCATGCCGCCGCTCGCGGTGATCGATTATGGCGCGATCGATTCCGGCATTCCCGCTCCGCCTCATGTGCTTTCTGTGGTCGGACCGGACCAGATCGCGAACTGGGAAGGACTTTCCCAGCCACATTACCGGGAGAAACGCGCACGCTGGCTGGCTGCGCTCGTGCAGCATCTCGATATCCATTATCCCGGGCTCGCTGGCGCAGTCACGTCGTCATCGTTCAACACGGCCCAATCCGTCCGGCAATATCTCAATGCGCCACACGGCGCGGTCTATGGCTTCGCACCGGACTCCGATGTCAGCACGCCACGTACGCCAATTGACGGCATCTATCTCGCGTCAGCCTATGCAGGTTCGGGCGGATATACGGGCGTCATCGAAGCGGCCGGCGCCTGCGCGGACATCATCCTGGGCGAGGTTTGATCACGGTCAGACGGCGCGGGCCGGCCGGATCAATTCGAGTTCAAATAAAACCGCAGCGTCTTGCGGCCCATCAGGGAGAGGCTGTCGCCCTGTCGCGACCAGCTGGTTGCCTCGCCAAGTTCGGCAAGCAACGCATCGTCCGCCGCGACCTGCGCCGGCGAACATGTCCGCTGGTCCATGACGCCAGCGACAAACACCACGGTGCTACCGGCCACAGAGAACTGCCCCGAACCGCCCTTGCACCACAATTCGAGTTTGACCTCGCCTCGATCACCGATCTCGAGGTTCGGGATTCGCTTTGAACCAGATAGCGGCGACGCATCCAGCGTCATCTCCATACCGAATGGAAATTCTCCTGCGGCGCGCGCCGGCCCCGAGATCAAGCCGAGGACGCAAAGCATTGCCACCGCAGCCAAGCCCTCCGAAACCGTCAAAGTCATACCGCCCCTCAATGGCTCGCAACAATCCGTCCTGTTCGCACACCCTACTGGAAAGTGTGGCGATCATCTGCCCAGCGGAAGCAAATAACAGACACCGCACAAAAAATCCCCGCAACTCTCGCTGCGGGGATTTCGAGGGATCAGAGTCCGTTGACTACTTAACGACCATTTCTGTGAACGGATAGACGTAAGCCTGCAGCATCACAAACAAACCGACCAGACAGGCCAGCGCGATCGAATGCTTGAACACGAAGCGCAGAATGGTGCCTTCGTGTCCGTACCAGTTGGTTGCCGTCGAGGCGACAACGATCGATTGCGCATCGATCATCTTGCCCATGACACCGCCGGAGGAGTTGGCTGCGCTCATTAGAATCGACGACAGGCCAAGTTGCTCGGACGTGATCTTCTGCAAGTTGCCGAACAACACGTTCGACGCTGTGTCGGAGCCGGTTAATGCCACGCCTAGCCAGCCCAGCAAGGTGCCGAAGAACGGATACAGCACCCCGGTCGCGGCGAAAGCCAGACCGAGTGTCGCGTCAATGCCCGACAGCCGGGTCAACGTGCCGATCGCCAGCATCGCCGAAATCGTAATCAGCGATACCGCGCAGATCCGGATCGTGGTGGCATAGACCGAGAAGATCCGAAGCGGCGAGAAGCCCATCACCAGGCCGGAAATGATCGCGGCAATCAGCATGCCGGTACCCGTGAACGACAGATACTGGAACGAGAACACCGCGGCTTCCGGCGTCGGCTTGGCAACGATGGGCGCCACCTTGTTGATCATGTTGTGAAGTTCTGGAACCGCATAGTTCCAGGTGAAGATCGGATTGACGGCCGCCTTGAACCAGCCGGTTCCCCAGATCAGCAGCACGGCGCAAACGATGATCCACGGAAGCACCGACGACCACACTTCGGCTTGCGTCAATTTCGGCAGCGTCGTGCTCTTGTCCGGCTTTGCCAGATCAGCCGAGATGTCGTGGCCGCGCAGCGCCGGCGAGGTCCACAGCTTCTTCGGCTGCCAGACACGCAGGAACAGGATGAGTGCGCCCATCGAAATCAACGAAGCGCCGATATCGACAATCCACGGGTTGATGTAGTTGGAAATCAGGAACTGCGGCACCGCGAACGAAACGCCGGTCACCAGAATGGCCGGCCAGACTTCCTTCATTCCCTTCCATCCGGCGAACGCCCAGATCACCCAGAACGGTACAATCAGCGAGAAGATCGGCAATTGCCGTCCCACCATCGCGCCTAGCAGATATGGGTCCAGCCCTGTGACCGAGGCGAGGCCCTGGATCGGCGTACCCAAGGCGCCGTAGGCAACCGGCGCGGTGTTGGCGATCAGCGACAGACCGGAAGCCGCAAGCGGCGAGAACCCAAGCCCGATCAGGATCGCTCCGGTGATCGCCACCGGCGTGCCGAAACCCGAAGCGCCTTCGAAGAAAGCGCCGAATGAAAATGCGATCAGCAGCAGTTGCAGACGCCGATCGGTCGTGACGCTGCCGATGGCCCGTTGCAACGTCTCGAACCGCCCGGACGCGAGCGTCAGCTGGTACATGAAGATAACGTTGAGAACGATCCAGCCAATCGGGAAGAAGCCAATCACAACGCCAAGGATCGAGGCCCGGATCGACATGTTGACCGGCATCGTAAAGACGAAAATCGCAATCAGGTTGGCGACGATCAGCGCCGTGATTGCCGCAATGTGCGCCTTGACCTTGCCGCTGGCGATCATAGCCAACAACGTTATGACGGGTATCGCTGCCGCGATCGTCGACAGCGCCGCATTTCCGAACGGATTGTAGACTTGATTCCACATCTGCGTTGCCTCCCCCAGTTTCCTTCGATCAATTCGTCGAAGGTGCCGACCCGGCGAGATCGCTGCGATCTCGCCTAACAGCTTGTTGATTTGAGAGAGATTGCGCGCCGGTGCCCCTCCGGATAACGCTCACCCTCCGCAATTGAGGAGCCAAAAAAACCAATGGTTCCTAAGTACCTATGCTAGGAGCAAACGTGTTCTTGCGACAAGTGAGCGCAGCGACATTTTGTCAAGAAATACCTTGAAGGAAACAAAATCCTCAAAAATATTCAAGTAAAATCAAATAGATGAGCGGAGATAAATAATTGTGAAGAATCTCGGCAGGACGCTTGCGATCGTTTGGCGTATCGCAGTGCCATATTTCCGTTCGGACGACCGCTGGCCCGGCCGAATCCTGCTGGCCGCCGTCATCGCAATCGAGCTGGCCATCGTCGCCATCAATGTGCTGCTCAATCAGTGGTACCAACGCTTCTACAATGCGCTACAGGAACGCAACTGGGACGTCTTCGTCTCAGAGCTGACCTATTTTTCGGTGATCGCGGCGATCTTCATCGTCCTTGCGGTATACCAACTTTATCTCAACCAGTGGCTGCAGATACGCTGGCGCGCCTGGATGACGCGACGTTATCTCGGTGAGTGGCTGCACAGCGCCAACCACTATCGCATGCAGTTACTTGGCGACGCCGCCGACAACCCGGACCAGCGCATCACCGACGACGTCAAGTTGTTCGTCGATCGAACCCTCAATATCGGCATCGGGCTTCTCTCATCCCTGGTGACGCTCGGATCGTTCGTCGTGATTCTTTGGGGCCTGTCCGCCGCCGCGCCATTGCATCTGTTCGGTGTCGCATATGACATCCCCGGCTATCTGGTGTGGGGCGCGCTGGTGTACGCCATCATCGGCACACTTCTGACTCATCTGATCGGCCAGCCGTTGATCCAGCTCGACTTCATGCAGCAGCGCTATGAAGCCGACTTTCGTTTCAATCTTGTTCGCGTTCGCGAGAACGCCGAGCAGATCGCGCTTCTGCAGGGCGAAGCCGCCGAGCGCGGTCAACTGCTTCGCCGCTTCGGATCGGTGGTGGACAACTGGATCGCCATCATGATCCGCACCAAAAAGGTCACGGCGTTCACCGCGAGCTATTCCCAGGCATCCACGGTGTTCCCCTTCATTCTGGTGGCGCCGGCTTACTTCGCCGGCAAGATCCAGCTCGGCGCCATGATGCAGACCGCGAGTGCCTTCGGCAGCGTTCAGGGCGCACTGTCCTTCTTCGTCTCGGCCTACCGGTCGCTGGCTGAATGGCGCGCGGTGGTCATTCGTCTCGAAGGCTTCGAGGCCGCCATTGCCCACGCCGAGGCCCTGCCCGGCGCAAGCGACAGCATCAAGCACGTCACCACCACCGACAAGGCCATTTCGGTCGATGACCTGCTGATAAAACTCCCGACCAGCGTGCCATTGGTCGCGGCCAACGCCATCGAACTCAGGGCCGGCGAGCGTACCTTGATCAAGGGGCCGTCGGGCTCGGGCAAGTCAACCTTGTTTCGGGCAGTTGCCGGTATCTGGCCATTCGGCAGCGGGACGGTTCGTATCCCGGCTGACGCAAGGCTGATGATCCTGCCTCAACGGCCTTATTTTCCTGTCGGATCGCTCAAGGCCGCGGTGGCGTATCCGTCCGAGGTCGGCGAACTCGGCGAAGCAGCGATCCGTTCGGCAATCGAAACCATCGGTCTTCCTGCGCTGTCCGATCGTCTCGATGAGGAAACACATTGGAACGCCCGGCTTTCACTCGGCGAACAGCAACGGCTCGGGCTGGCGCGGGCGTTGCTGCACCGGCCGGATTACCTGTTGCTTGATGAGGCGACAGCGTCGCTCGACGAGTCCGCCGAAGCAGAACTATACGGACGGATCATCGAGAAGCTTCCCACAACGGCAATCGTATCGATCGGCCACCGCAGCACCCTTGAGGCCTTCCACCAACGCGAGATCACGCTGGTACGGGACGCTGCATCACCAAACCTCTATCAAGTGACGGATTCGGCTCAGGTAAAGAAGGCGGCTGAATAATTACTCTGTCCAGCGTGGGGCGGCGTGTATGTCCGCCGCCCCCCCCGGAGATTCTGGAAATCATTTCAGATTGGTCATCGCGGTCAGATCGGCCGAGAGCTTGACGATGCCGGCGGCGCCGCACCACTTCGATCCCGCCGCGGTAGCGGTGAAATCGCTGGTGAAGAGGTTGCAATCCGCCTTCGAAAGATTGGTGTCGGAGTAGCGGAAGTCGAGCGTGAACACCTTGTAGGTGAAGCCGATACCGACATTCCAGGTGTTATAATCGGCGTACTTGACGTTGCCATAGAAGGCATCCGAAGTGCCCAACCACTGGCGGCCGAATTCACCCGACAGATAGGCGCCCACTCCACTGGTGCCGAACCACGCGGTCGGCGCGGTCGCTTTGCCGACGACCGAAGCATACGTTCCCTCTGCTCCCGAATTCAAGAAATTGGGGCTGTAGTACACATTGGCACCCAGCGAGAAGTTATCGTTGAAGGTGAAATTCACCTTGCCGTAGAACTCGTAGAAGCTGACGTCAGCCTTCATGAAGTTCCCGTTGGGGAGAATGGCCGCACCCAGCGGGCAGAGGCCAGCCGCAACACCGCCGGCATTGGCGTCGATGCACTGTCCGCCCGGATACAGATAACCCCAGATGCCGAAGTCGAACGCGACCGGACCGAAGGTCGGACGAATACCGGCATAGACGTCGACCTCGGCGGCCGCCCGGTTCGTGAAGGAGATGCTGTTGCCGGCGGCGCCGACGTAAAGCTGCAGATCCTTGTTGATGTTGTAGCGCGGCTCGAAATAGGCGTTGACCGACGCTTCGCGGTTCGACTGCGTCACGCCGCGGAAGACGTAATTGTTGGTAATTGCTGCCCCGAAGGCAATGTCCCAGGGATCAAACGCAGCAACCGGCAGCGCCTTGGTATAGACTTTCGCGGGTAAATCGGCAGCGGACGCACTGACGCCCCCAACCGCCAGAAGTGCAACAGCAGACAGCAAGACGCTCTTCATCTTGAACCCCCAATTCAGCCAACGCAGAGCCGCTCGGAGAGCGGCCCAACGCCGGCAGCAAACGGCCGAAAGGACTTTTGTTGTGGGAACAGTCTGCGGCGCACCACGCACAACGGAAAGCAACAATGAAATGCAACTGCCGCCTTATTAGGCGTTAGTGCGGGCCTGCATCACATCGGCGACAATTGTTGCAAACCGACAACAATCTTCTGACGGCGTATGGAGTGCCCGGGGCAACTCCCGCAATGGATAGTAACCGCTTGATGCTCTGGCTCCGGTTTGGGCCGTGCCCTGCGGATGCCTATGACAGTATTGCCCCGCTCTGAATGAAGGCAACGATACAAAAGGGCCGCAGCTTTTATGCTACGGCCCTTCTAGAAGCACCCGCAATCGATCATTAGTCAGGCGTTACCGAAATGATCGGCCGGACCCGCCTCTCCTGTCCCGCCCGACGAATCATGTCCACCCCATTCCTGGGTGGGCGCGTTGTCCGGCGACGGAGTCGATACTGGCGGCGCAGCGGGGGCAGCCCTCCTCGCCGGGCTTTTTCGCGCGGCGCCGGACTTTTTCGCTGCTTTTTTAGGTGCGGATTTCTTCGCGGCAGCCTTCTTGGCGGTCTTTTTCGCCGCCTTCCTCGCCGGTTTGCGGCTAGCCTTTTTTGCTGATTTCTTCTTGGCTGATTTCTTCTTGGCCGACTTCTTTACGACCTTCTTTTTAGCCGATTTTTTCGCCGATTTTTTCGAGGTCTTCTTCGTTGCCTTCTTCACCTTCGGTGATTTCTTCTTAGCGCTCTTGCTCTTCGACTTTTTCGCTTTCTTGGCTTTAGCCATCGTCGTCCTCCTGTTGCCGCCGACTTAAATCCATCAAGCTTTGCGTCTTGCACCAACCCTAGGCCGATCGTTGCGATCCAGGGCGGGGACCACCGGTCGCCCAATCGAGGAGCTCAATTGTGTGGACTACAGGAATCGACGTTCCGCTGGCAATTTGCACCATGCACCCGATATTGCCCGCAGCGATCATCTCCGGCTTGACCGTCGCGATGTTTGCGACCTTGCGGTCGCGGAGCTGACCCGCGATCTCAGGCTGAAGAATGTTGTACGTTCCCGCCGAGCCACAACACAAATGACTCTCCGGGATATCTTTCACCACGAATCCATTCTTGGAAAGCAAATCTTTCGGAAGCTGTGTAATTTTCTGTCCATGCTGCAACGAGCATGCGGAGTGATAAGCGACCAACAGGCCGCTGCGATGTTCTGGTGACGGCAATCCCAGTTTCGCGATGTACTCCGTGACATCCATCGCCAGCTTGGAGATTCTCGCCGCGGAAGCGGCATACTGACGGTCTTCACGCAGCATGTAGCCATAGTCTTTAATGACCGTGCCGCAGCCCGAAGTCGTAATCAGGATAGCGTCAAGGCCGCCATGATCGGCTTCTCTGCTCCACGCGGTGATGTTGGCCCGGGCATGCGCCAGCGCCGCCTCGTCGCGACCGAGGTGATGTGTCAGTGCGCCGCAGCACTGTTCTTCCGCGACCAGCACGACCTCGACACCGTGGCGAGTCAGCAGCCTGATCGCAGCCTGATTGATCCGCGGCGCCAGAACCTGTTGAGCGCAGCCTTGCAACAGGGCAACCCGGCCACGACGGACGCCGACCGCCGGAAACACCGTACCGCCCCTGGGACCCGCCGGCGGCAAAGCGGATGGCGCCAGAGACAGCATCGCGCGCAGCCGGCTGCTCAGCGTCGGTGTCGTCGCGCCGGGTTTTGGAGCCGGCAGCAAGGTTATGAAGGGACGGGCAAGCCGCGCCAGAACCATACTGGCTCGAAACAGCCGAGGCCGCGGCAACACCCAGGCCAGCACGGTACGCAGCAGGCGTTCGGTGAATGGCCGGGTGTAATTCTCCTCGATCTTGACCCGGGCCTGATCGACAAGATGCATATAGTTCACGCCGGATGGGCACGTGGTCATGCAGGCCAGACACGACAGGCACCGGTCGATATGCTTGACGACTTCCGGGGTCGGCGGCTTGTCCTTCTCCAGCATCTCCTTCATCAGGTAGATGCGGCCGCGCGGGCTGTCGAGTTCGTCGCCCAGCAGCACATAGGTCGGACAGGTCGCCGTGCAAAAACCGCAATGAACGCAAGCCCGCAATATCTTGTCGGCTTCGGCGATATCGGGATCGGCAAGCTGCGTCAGGCTGAATTCGGTTTTCATGTCGTCGTCCTGCGCGTCAACCGCCCACGGTTGAAGATATCCTTCGGATCGAAGCTGTTCTTGACGCGCTGGGTAAGCGCGGCAACCCCGGCCCGGGGTGGATGAAATACATCGATCTGCTGACGGATCGACTCGGGCGCCCGTATCAAGGTGGCGTGGCCGCCGACCGCTTCGGCACGTCCCCGCACCAGTGCCGCATGGGCGTCGGCCACCGGCGGCAATGCTGCCCAGATCAGGCCTCCCGCCCAGTCGTAGAGCACGTCGCCGCCAGTATCGGTGGCGAGCTGCTGGCCGAAGGCGCCCCCCGATGCCGGCGGACAGACGATCCGCCAAACCGGCCACGCGCCAAGCGGACCCGTGGCCGCGAACCTCGCCACATCCCTGACGGATTTCCAGAGCGCGGCGGACACATCGTCTTCGATGGTTTGCGCGACGCCGTACGACGCCAGCGTGGTCGCCAACGAGGCCGCGCGTTCGATGGCCGAGACTGAAATGCCTTCCAGCCGGACCAGGGTTACGGCCTCCCCTGCAACGCCGATATCTGCCAGCGCATCGGAGGGGGCAGCGCGACTGGATGCCGGCAAATGGGCCGCACCCGAAATATCGAATGGCGACCCCATCGCTGCCGTCAGCGCCTTCACCGCCGTGACGTCGTCAAGTCCACGCAACACCAGGGTGCGCTGGCTCTCCGGCCGCGGCATGACCTTCAGCGTGACCTCGGTCATCACCGCCAGCGTCCCCCACGAACCAGTCAGCAGCTTGCAAAGATCATAGCCCGTGACGTTCTTCACGACCCGGCCGCCGGTCTTGAAACTGTCGCCGAAACCGGACACCGCGTGCGCGCCGAGCAGATGATCGCGCGCGCCACCATCCTTGACACGGCGCGGGCCGGCCAGCCCGCTCGCCAACATGCCCCCGATGGTGCCGGTATCGCTACCCGACCCGAGCAGCAATGCCGGGTTCATCGGCTCGAACGCAAAGTGCTGGTTCTTTGAATCGATGAGAGACAGCACGTCAGCCAGCGGTGCGCCGGCCCCGACGGTCAGAATCAACTCGTTGGGCTCGTAGGACACCACCGCGTTGAGCCCGGAAAGGTCCAGGATCGCGTTGGTCGCCATCGGTTGGCCGATCATCCGTTTGGAGCCATGACCGAGGATTTCGAGAGGCTGTTCGCTGGCGAGCGCGGCGCGTACCACCTGCTCGACATCCGCCGCGTTACGTACTTTGAGTGTATCCACCTGCAATCATCCGCTCAGAACCGAGGAAGTTCAGGAAACGCCAGCTTGCCGCCATGGACATGCATCCTGCCCAGTTCGGCACAGCGGTGTAGCGTCGGGAAGACCTTGCCGGGATTCAACAGTCCCTGCGCATCGAAAGCACACTTCAAGCGCTGCTGATGGGCGAGATCAATATCGCTAAACATATCCGGCATCAGATCACGCTTTTCGACGCCGACGCCGTGCTCGCCGGTCAAGACGCCACCCAACTCGACGCACAGCCTGAGGATATCGGCGCCGAAAGCCTCGGCGCGATCGATTTCGCCCGGCCGGTTGGCATCGAACAGGATCAGCGGGTGCAGGTTGCCGTCGCCTGCATGGAATACGTTGGCGCAACGCAACTGATACGTCTCGGACAGTCCACGGATGCGGGTGAGCGCCTCCGCCAGCCGTCCACGCGGAATGGTGCCGTCCATGCAAATGTAGTCAGGCGAGATGCGCCCGACCGCCGGGAACGCCGCCTTGCGACCGGCCCAGAACAGCAGCCGCTCTTCCTCGGAGTTCGAAACCTGACAGGTGGTCTGGCCACATTCGCGGGCGATCGCATCAACCCGCAAGATCAGTTCGTCAACCTCGACCTTGGGCCCATCAAGCTCGACGATCAGAAGCGCCTCGACGTCGAGCGGATATCCGGCATTGACGAAAGCCTCGGCGGCGGCGGTCGCCGGCTTGTCCATCATCTCCATGCCGGCGGGGATAATTCCCGCCGCGATAATGCGCGCGACGCATTCCCCGGCCGACTCCACACTGGGGAATCCCGCCATCACCGCTCGCGCCGTCTCGGGCTTCTGCAGAATGCGAACAGTGATCTCGGTGATGACTCCCAGCAGCCCCTCGGAGCCGGTGATGACCCCCATCAGATCGTAACCGCTGCATTCCGGGGCCTTGCCACCAATGCGAAGGATTTCTCCGGTGATAAGCACGATCTCGCAGCCCAGCACGTTGTTCGTGGTCATGCCGTACTTCAGGCAATGCACGCCGCCGGAATTCTCCGCGATATTGCCGCCGATCGAGCACGCAATCTGCGACGACGGATCCGGCGCATAGTAAAACCCGGCGTGCGCGACGGCCTGGCTGATGGCCAGATTCGTCACGCCGGGCTCGGTCACGACGACGCGGTTGTCGAAATCGATCTCGCGGATGCGTTTGAACTTGCCCAGACCAAGCAGCACCGCATCCTTCAACGGCAGCGCACCACCGGACAGCGAGGTGCCTGAGCCCCGCGGCACCACCTTGATGCCCTGCTCGAAGCAATAGCGTAGCACCCGGGACACCTGCTCGGTGCTGTCCGGCAGCACCACCACCATCGGTGGCTGCCGATATGCGGTGAGCCCGTCGGATTCATAGGGCAACATCTCCGCCGCGCTCGAGATGACTCCCTCGCCCGGCACAATCTGCCTCAGCGCCGCGACGATCTCATCGCGGCGACCAAGCACGCTGGCATCCGCCGGTGGCATCTGAATCGACATCGAACCTACTCCGATCGCAATAAATTGCTGCGTTCTCCGCAAAGCGCGCGACATGACTTGTGCGGTCTTGCAAGCTTGTCTGGAATAACTCTAATGTGCCCTCACCTTTACGCGCGCCACGCGGGAAAAACCAACTTTTTTACATCGACTCGCCGGCGCTCGCGCAAGGCTTCTCGCACACTATCCTGGGATAGATTCCATGAAAATTCTCATCGCCGCGACCATCCTTTCCCTTGCAACGATATCTGCCGCACCCGCGCAGGACATCAGCGCCGGCAAAACATCGTTCAACAAATGCATGGCGTGTCATTCCATCGGCGAAAACGCCAAGAACAAGGTCGGCCCCGAACTCAACGGGTTGAACGGCCGCAAATCGGGGACGGTCGAAGGTTATTCCTATTCGGATGCCAACAAGAACTCGGGCATCACCTGGAACGAGGCGGAATTCAAGGACTACATCAAGTCCCCCAAGGCGAAGATTCCCGGTACCAAAATGGCATTCGCCGGCATCACCAAGCAGTCGGAAATCGATAACCTGTGGGCTTTCATCGCGCAGTTCGACAAGGACGGCAAAATCAAGCAGCCCTGATCCTCGCCGTCCTCGAACGAGGCGAACACCAGTTCGCCTGAAACGCGCCAAGTCAAAATCGTAGAGCCTGGTCGTAGATCCCTGGTTCTGATTCCATCAGAACCAGAAAGACCCTCGGTCAGGCCCCCAATGCGATCCTGGCCGGCAATACGGCCTGAACCACGAGCCCGCGCGCCCGTGCATCCATGACACCCACGGCGCGCAACGCCAGCAACGTCGTGGTCTGCACGGCGTCGCGGAGTTTCACCGGATCATCCAGACTGGCCGGCGCCAGCGGTCCGACCAGGGATTCATGGAGCGCGCCGAGCAGCGCCGTTGCAGCCAGAGCCGTATCCTGCGCCGGCAAATGACCGGCGCGCACCGCAGCCGCGATACGAAGTTCAAGCTCCCCGGCGATTTCGCGCCGGCTCGCCAACCGCGAAGCGGTCACGTCGACGTCGACCGGCTCGGCCAGAATGCCCCACGCCAGCTTGCGATGCGTTACCACATGAACCGCGACAGTCGTCACTGCCGCGGCCAAAGCCGACGATGGACCGGGTGCGGCGTCGGCAGCCCGGCGAATGGCTGCCAGCTTGTCGCGAGAGACTTCAACGATCAGTTCGGAAATCAACTCGGCCTTCGACGGGAAATATCGATAGACCGTGCCCGCGGCAACCTTGGCGCGCGCCGCAACCGGCGCGATCTGAACTGCACTCATGCCGCCTTCTGCGGCAGCGTCACGCGCTGCCTCGAGGATGGCACTGCGCCGCGCCGCCAGACGCTTCACGACCTGCTGGGTGCGCCGGTAAACCATAGATTTGTCTTGCCCCTACCCCACCGCGAGAGAAGAAGTGAACACTTATTCAGGCGTGGTGACAAGCCCTTGATTGTACATCGGGATCATCCGAACATTCGACGAAGTCTGCGGACCGGCGGCCGCTCAGAGACCGAGGCCAGACGCGCGAGCCAGCGCGGCCACTGCCATGCCGACGATGACCGCGATGAAATCGTTGCGAAACAGCAGCGTCGCGGCGATTGCCGCAACGAGGGCGAAGATCACGACCGGACCGCCATTGACGGCAATCGGCAGCGCCGCGGCAACGATAATCGAGCCGGGCAGCGCATCCAGCATACGGCGGACGCGCGGCGTCACGGTCACATAACCCATCAACCAAAAGCCCCCGAGCCGGACCGCGACGGTGACGGCCGTCATCACGGCAAAGGCCATCATCACATCGCTACGCAAGAGTTCAGCCATGTGGTCGCTCCCGCGCCGCGTCCTGCGACGGCTCTATCAGGCCGGCGCTAACGGCTCCCGAAATCGCTCCGACGATAATGAACCACCAGCCCGGCACCAACCAATGGACAAGCAGCGCCACGATGCCGGCGACCGCCCAAGGTATTGCCGGCCGCAACCCTCTCCATGCCGGCACCAGCATCGCCACGTAAAACGCCGGCATCGCCAGATCGACACCGTACTTTTTCGGATCGGCCAGTTGCTCGGCGAGCAGATAGCCCGGAATCGCGGCAACCAGCCAGAGCAGATACAGCACGAGCCCGCCACCAGCGAAAAACCAGGCATTCGCGCCACCGCGATCGCGATACTGAGTCGCGGCAAGCCAACCGCCGTCAGTGACCAGCAGCATCGACAGATAGGACTGCCAGCGCGGCAGCGTACCAAACCAGGATCGCAGCGAGGCACTCATCAGCGCGAAGCGAATATTCACGGTGAGCGTCAGCAAGGCGAGCGTGGCGATTGACGACGCCGTCAGATGCTGCGGCCAGGATTGTACCGCGACGAACTGCGACAGCCCGCCGTAGACGAAGGCCATCATCACTTCGACTTCGGCAAGCGAAAACTGTTTCTCGGCGCACAGCGCCCCAAATGCCATGCCGAACGCCAGCGTCCCCGGAAGCATCGGGCCGATGGCGATGATCCCCGGCATGATGGCGTCGGTCGACCAGTAGGCCGCGGATTTGGCAGATCCGGCTCCGGACGCCAAAGGCCTTGGCGACATAGATTCGGTCATCTTGAGGTTGGTCGGCTCGGATGAGGTCATGGGAGAACTCGCATGGCTCGCAATGCCTGCCGCCTGTACACAAATGCGTCAAGGGACGCAGGCTCATACAGGCCATGCGTGTGCGCTCTCTCATCACTTCAATGCGCCGGGTAGCGGCGATACTGCACCCACGCCAATCCGGCGAGCGCGACAGCCGTGAAGCCGGCTCCGGTCAGGAACGTTGCGTCCGGACCAGCGGCATCCCACAACGCGCCGGCCAGAATACTTGCGACGAGTAATGCGACGCCGCCGGCGAGATTGAATACGCCGTATGCAGTCCCACGAAGATCGATCGGCGCAACGTCTGCAACCAGAGCCGCAAGCAGCCCTTGCGTCAGCCCCATGTGAACGCCCCAAAGAATAATCCCGATCGTCACGCCCATCAGACCAGCGGAAACTCCGAGAAACAGATCGGCCACGATCAGAATTGCAAAGCCAACCGCCAGCAATGCGATGCGATCGACCCGGTCCGACAACGCGCCAGCCGGATAAGATGTCACGGCATAGGCAAGGTTCATCACGACAAGAACCAGCGGGGCGAGATAGATCGGAAGGCCGGCCGCCTGCGCTTTCAGGATCAGGAACGCCTCGCTGAATCGGGCCAGCGTAAAGACCGCCGCAATACCAACCACCCACCAATAGGCCGGCCCCAGCCGCCTGAGCGCCGACAAACGAAGCGGCGAACGAAGCTGACGCAACGGACCATCATGCGGCACGGGATCGTGCACCGCGAACGCAATCAGCGCGAACGCCAGAAAGCCCGGAATGACAGCGAGCCAGAACACCGCCCGAAAATCATCGGCAGTCGCCCACATCATGGCAATGGCGATGGCCGGTCCGAGAAATGCCCCCACCGTATCGAGCGACTGCCGCAGACCAAAGCTCGCGCCACGCAAATGGGCCGGTGCGATATCGGCCACCAATGCATCGCGCGGAGCCCCACGAATACCCTTGCCGATCCGATCGACAAAGCGCGCGCCGATGAGCCAGCCGACCGACGGCGCAAGTGGAAAAACCGGCTTGGTCAGCGCGGCGAGACCATAACCGATCGCAGCCAGCAACTTGCGTTTGCCAAGCCAGTCGGAAAGAGCGCCTGAGAACACCTTTGTGATCGACGCCGTCGCTTCCGCCACACCCTCGACGACCCCCACCGTCAGCGTCGATGTCCCAAGCACCGTGACGAGATAGATCGGCAACAGTGAATGGATCATCTCGGACGAGACATCCATCAACAGCGAGACGAAACCAATGATCCACACACCCGACGGAATCTGGCGGGCACGGCTGAGGCGCGGCGGGATTTCACTCATATCGGCGGATCATGATCATGGCGCCGGACCATTGCGCATGACCGTTGCGGCTACACCGATTGTCGAAAAACCCACAAAAAAATGCGACGTCGCCGCCGCATTTTTCGAGTTCTCTACAATCTTTCGCCTCCGCTTCAGGCCTGCGGTTGCGGCTCCAGTCCAGCATCGGGATCCGGACGCGGGCGTTGCTTGCCGGCGGGCGGCACCGCCGACGTTCGCGGCCCCGACGGTTCCAGCACCGATTCCCGATTCGGCTTCTTGCCGTCGAGCAGATCGGTAATTTCGTCGCCGGACAGTGTCTCGAATTCAAGCAAGCCCTTGGCGAGCGTTTCGAGATCGGCGCGCTTCTCGGTGAGGATACGCGTTGCCTCGTTGTAGCCGTCTTCGACGAGACGCTTCACTTCAGAGTCGATTTTCTGCGCGGTCGCTTCCGAAACGTTCTGCTGGCGATTCACCTGCATCCCCAGGAATACCTCGTCGTTGTTTTCGCCATAGGCAACGGTGCCGAGTTCATCCGACAGACCCCACCGCGTCACCATCATGCGCGCGAGACGCGTCGCCTGATCGATATCCGATGACGCGCCGGAGGTGACCTTGTTGCGGCCGAAAATCATCTCCTCGGCAACGCGGCCGCCCATCATGATGGCGAGGCGCGATGTCATTTGCTCGAGCGACATCGACATCTTGTCGCGTTCCGGCAACTGCATGACCATGCCGAGCGCACGGCCGCGCGGAATGATGGTTGCCTTGTGGATCGGATCGGTCGCGGGCACGTTGAGGCCGACGATGGCGTGACCGCCTTCGTGATAGGCCGTCAGCATCTTCTCTTCCTCGGACATCACCAGCGACTTGCGCTCGGCGCCCATCATCACCTTGTCCTTGGCCTCCTCGAACTCGGCCTGCGTCACCATGCGCTTGTTACGGCGCGCAGCGGTGAGAGCCGCCTCGTTGACCAGGTTCATCAGGTCGGCACCGGAGAAACCGGGGGTTCCGCGCGCGATGGTCTTGAGGTTGATATCAGGCGCCAACGGCACCTTGCGAACGTGAACCTTGAGGATCTGCTCGCGGCCGGCAACGTCGGGATTGGGCACAACCACCTGGCGGTCGAAACGGCCCGGACGCAGCAGCGCCGGATCGAGCACGTCGGGACGGTTGGTCGCGGCAATAAGGATCACGCCCTCATTGGCCTCGAAGCCGTCCATCTCGACCAGCAACTGGTTCAAGGTCTGCTCACGCTCGTCGTTACCGCCGCCGAGACCAGCGCCACGATGACGGCCAACCGCATCGATTTCGTCGATGAAGATGATGCACGGTGCATTCTTCTTTGCCTGCTCGAACATGTCGCGGACACGGCTGGCGCCGACACCGACGAACATCTCGACGAAGTCCGAGCCGGAAATGGTGAAGAACGGCACGTTGGCTTCACCCGCGACCGCGCGCGCGATCAGCGTCTTACCGGTACCCGGAGGTCCGACCAGCAACACGCCGCGCGGAATCCGGCCGCCAAGCCGCTGGAACTTGCCCGGGTCACGCAGAAACTCGACGATCTCCTGCAAATCCTGCTTGGCCTCGTCGACGCCGGCTACGTCCTCAAACGTCACCCGGCCGTGTGCCTCGGTGAGCATCTTGGCGCGCGACTTGCCGAAGCCCATCGCCTTGCCGGCCCCGCCCTGCATCTGACGCGACAGGAATACCCAGACGCCAATCAATGCGATAAACGGCAACCACGACACCAACAGCGAGACGAACCACGGCACGTTGTCGCCGGGCGGCTTCGCGGTGATCGAAACCTTGCCGTCGTACAGCCGCTTGACCAGCGTCGGGTCGTTCGGCGCGTAGGTCTGGAAGCTCGCGCCGTTGGTGAAGGTGCCGTGGATTTCCGGCCCCTGGATAACGACATCGCGGACGTGGTTCTGATCAACCTCGGTCAGCAACTGGGAAAAGGAAATATCCTGGGAAGTGGTGCGCTGGCCCGGGTTCTGGAACAACGTGAACAGTGCCAACAGCAGCAATACGATGATGACCCAGAGGGCGAAGTTACGCAGATTGGCGTTCATCGAGGTTCCTTCGTGGTCACGCGGAACGCGACCTCATTCCTTGGACGGTAATTGCAATTTAGGTGCCGCATCAGCCCCTGCCAAGGGAACCGACCGGGACTATTTAACGCACGACCACGCTACTTTTAATGCATCCTAGCGCCATTCCGGTTCAAATAATGGCAATTCGGCCACAAGTCTAATCCGGTGGTTAAAACCAGCCATGCATTCCGACCCGGCCCCCGTGTCCTTACCTCGCGGGATGGCGACGTGGGGGGGCTGGTTCGATCCAGATGCGACCTCCAGCCAGGGTAATCAAGGCCCCGGCCAACGTCTGCCTCAACCGAGCGGTCTTCGTTACATCCGAGCCTGCCCCGGCAACCTCCAGCGCCGCCGCGAGTGACTCCACCTTTCCCAGTTCAGCCGGTCCTTCATGCCCGATACGGTCGATGGCGCGCAGCAGGAGCCGGACGCGGAGTTCGTCCGGCAAGGCGGCAAATGCAAGCGCATCGAAACCCGGCTGCAACGCCCCGCCATTGCGCTGCGCCAGAAAGCGCTCGGCGCCGTCGGCCATGGCTTCCAGCGCGACGTTGGCGCGATCTAACCGGGCGGCCAGCCGAGTCAGATTGCGCGCGTCACATCCTTCGGCGGCGAGTACCGGCATCAGGGCGCGGAAACGCGGGCGAGTATAACTGCTGTCGTGATTGGTCGGATCGAGTGCAAAGGGGATGCCCGCCTTGTCCAGGGTCGCAAGCAGTCGCGCTTTCGCGACACCGAGTAGCGGGCGGGCAAGCACCACGCCGTCGCGCGGCGACTCTCTGGCCATCGCCGCCAGACCCGCGAGCCCGCTTCCCCGCGACATTCGCATCAGCAGCGTTTCGGCCTGGTCGTCCTGTGTGTGGGCGATGAGGATATGGGTTGCGCCACAACGCCGAGCCGCCTGCGCCAGAAGCCGATAGCGCGCCTCACGCGCAGCAGCCGGCAGTCCGGTCTTCGGCTTGATGCCGCTCCAGCGAAGTGTGCGGTGCTCGATGCCCAGCGTCTGCGCCAGCCGTTTGACGTCCAGCGCCTCGCGCGCGGCCTCCTTGCGAAGCTGATGATCGACAGTGACCGCAACCAGACGGGGGCCGTCCCTGAGAACTCTACGCCAGCGCGCCGCCAGCCACATCATGGCCACTGAATCGGGACCGCCGGAGACCGCCAGAACAATCGCGGGAGCAGGTTTCCAGGCCGCGAACAGGGCCTTCGCATCCCGGGCCGAGATAGGAGATCTATCCTCGTTGGACATGACGTTCAGAAACCGGCTTTGCAGATCGGATCAGGGGCCTAGACCACGCCTTACACCTTTCACACCTCTGATAAAATCAGAAGTGAAGCTCCAGCTCCCGGGCCTGTATCCGGCGCAACGCCGAGGCGAAACGCGCCGCGTCGACCTCCGATGCGGCGGGAAAAAAGCGGACCGCATGGATGCCGCTTTCCGCCGCAACGAACAGAGGCGCTAGCATTTCACGCGCTTTTGCTCCCGGTCGACGGCTTGTTTGACACCACGAGAGGCTTGCGGGTACTTGCGCGCCACCTCACCCAGCGCCGCACAGGCGGCTTCCTTTTCCTTGAGCGCGGCGAGCGATTGTCCCAATCGCAACAGGGCGTCCGGCGCTTTGGCCGACGTGTCATATTTTGATGTGACCGCCAGGAATGACTCCGCCGCCTCACGATATTTCTGGCGCTGGAACAGGCTTTCACCGAGCCAGTATTGGGCGTCCGCGACCTGCCGGTCGTTGGGATAATGCTGCGTGAAACTGCGCATGGTCTCCTCGGCCAATGCATAGTCCTTGCGCTGCATGTAGCCGATACCGAGATCGAATTCGTCTTGGGGGCTCTGCGACGGCGGCGCCGTGGTTAGTCCCAACCCACCATTCGGCGGCGGAAGCTGCCCGCCCGATTGCGATCCCTCGCCGACATTCGAGAGATTGAGCGGCTCGCCGGGATCGCGGCCCCCAGGCGCGCCGACGGGTGCATTCTGGCCGGCGGGCATCGCCTGACTGCTCCCAAGCACACGCGGCGCACCGGGAGCGCCGGGATTGCGGCTGGGATCGAACGCGTCGCCGCGACCGGGACCACGCGCCAACGGCACCTGCTCCTGCGCGACAGGCGCGGGCGGTTGGCCGTAAACGGGCTGGGGGTTCTCGCCCGGAGATGAATTGTAGGCGGGCTGTCGTGGCGGCTGGCCGTATCCCGGATTGACGCCGGGCGTTGCCTGCACGGGCGGCATTCCGGCGACGTTAGCGCCTGCACCACCTGCCGCACCGCCCTGCAACTGCCGCAGTTGTTGCTCTAACACCTGATTGCGATGCTGCAGTTCTTCATTCTGGCCGGTCAGCCGCCGCAACTGATTTTCAAGCTGCTCAACCCGCAGCGCGGGATCGACGCTGTCATCATCGTAGCGCTGCGCCATCGCGTGCGATGACATGGCGAACGCCATCACGATCACCGTGACGCGCGCGAAACTGGGAAAGGCGAGCCTTGCGAACCGGACTGACATCTGAGCCTGACGAATGAAGTGGCGCCGCTAGGGCACATATCAGCTTGAGGGCTGGAGTACGCCAAAAATGTGACTGGTGAAAGCACCAAAAACAAGACCGACGCCCGAGGGCGCCGGCGAACTGCAGTCGGTCGGGAAATCTCAGGAACTGGCATTCAGGACAGTGACCGCACGGCGATTCTGCGACCAGCACGATATGTCGTTACAAACCGCGACCGGGCGTTCCTTGCCGTAGGAAATGGTCCGCATCCGCTGCGCCGGTATGCCGCGCGAAATGAAGAACGACCGCACCGACTGGGCACGCCGCGCCCCGAGCGCGATGTTGTATTCCCGGGTACCACGCTCGTCGGCGTGGCCTTCAATCGTGAACGAGTAGCGATTATAGGTCTGCAGCCATTGCACCTGCTTTTCCAGCGTGGCCACGGCCTGCGGCGTAAGATCGGTCTGGTCGCTTTCGAAGAATACGCGATCGCCTACATTGACCACGAAGTCCTGCTGGCTGCCCGGCGTCGCCGCGCCAGCCATCCCTGCCCCATCGGCACCGAGACCATTCTTGTTGGCGCAAGCGCCCATCGACAGCGCCACCGCAAGCACCGCAGCCAGCTTCAATCCCTGGAGGAATCGCATTTGATAGGTCATTCCGGAGCCTCCACGCTCACGATTTGTCTGATGACCCGGTCTACAGGGCGTTGGTTAAGCGAACGTTCCATCAACCTTGATGAGGTGTTGCCAAAACCGATCAAATGCCCCCAACCCCCGAGAACCGGTCACGATGGTTAATGCGGGGCAAATATGGCGCGAGAGTGAATGCGCCGCGAGGTCGCTACGCCGGCCGGCGCGCACAGCGCGAACGCGATCTATCATTACGCTGGCAACGATTTCCGGAACGCGCCCGGTATCCTGCGCAGTCAGCCCAAGCCGGTGAGTCAGGAGTGGGAAACGGCCCGAGGGAACACGAGCTCCGAATCAGCGGGGAGTTTAGACGCCGCGTTCACTGACGGAGCGCGCACGTCTCTGCGTTCGAACAGCATGCGTCGTTCGAAAAGGGTTGAACGCAGAAAGGGATAGCGAGCAAAAACCTGCTGGCGCTTCTCCGGGAAGTCGATCGCCATCAAGCAAATCTGTTTGGTCAGTCCGGGATAGTCGCGAGCCTCCGCGATCGTATGCAGAAACACGCGACGATAAAAAGCCCTGTGCTCGACACGCACCGAGGCGAGACCCAGGTCGGCGCGGAAATGCTCGCAAGCGACGTAAGCCAGTCGCAATGTCATATAGGGGAGTTCTGCCAAACGCTTGGCTTGTGCCGGATCGGCGACGAACCGTGTCGGATCGACCAGAACTTTCCCCTTCGCGATTTCCGGCGCCAACGCGTCGGGAAAGACATCCATCGACGGCGTGGCGGGCCATTCGGGTGACGCAACGCTTACCCGGAGCGAACTAACAAGCTGATCCTCGTAATAAACGCCGAAAATCCACGAATTCGGCAGATCGTCGAAGCGATCCTTAACACGCCGGGATGAATTCGGCTCTATGGCCCCTTCATTCAGGTAAGCGCGATATCGCAAACGGTAGATCTCGTCCTTCTCAGCCTCGGTTTCAGCGAGCCTGTAGTCTATCAAATTCAGTAAATCGATCTTGCGTTGCGCGATGGCACTCGTTGTCGATTGATGACTCGCATTCATCTGTCTCTCCAACGCCGAACCGCGCGAATGCCTTGGCACGAAAGTTAATACTTTCCTACCACGACCGCAAAATCATAACCATATTAACGTTAACGCAAAGGGTGAATACATTCGATCGTCTTTGAACGAACGTCGTCTTGAGGATTGACTGTCAGAGAGCCGACTGTCAGAGGGTCGACTGACTTGCGCGCGCCGGCAACTGGCGCCCATGAGAAGCATCGAGCAACTGCCGAATCCTTGCGGAAGGAACCGGCCGGCTGAACAAATAGCCCTGCGCTTCGGTGACGGTTCCATCGGCACAGATCAGTTCCAACTGCTCGTTGGTCTCGATGCCTTCGACGACCACCGACATGCCGAGATCGGCGCTCAGACGAGCCACCCCCCGCAACAATGTCAGCGGTCGGTCCATATCAATCCCTTCAAGGAATGAACGATCGATTTTGACCTTGTTGAGCGGGAAAGTGTGGAGATAACTGAGACTTGAATAGCCCGTGCCGAAATCGTCCAGCGAAATACGCACGCCGGCCGCCTTCAGCTGCACCAGAGCATCGTGGGTCCACTGCGTATTGCGCAACAGCGACGACTCGGTGATTTCGACCTCAAGGCGCCTGGCGGGCAGCCCCGATACCTCAAGTGCGTAGCGTACCTCGCTCAACACATCGCGTTGATGAAATTGCTGGGACGAGAAATTGACCGCGACGCTGACTCCTTCGGGCCACTGCATACACTCCATACAGGCCTTGCGGAGAATCCAGCGGCCGAGATCGACGATCAGCCCCATCTCCTCGGCGACCGGAATGATATCGACAGGCGACACCGTTCCGCGCTCCGGATGATTCCAGCGCAGCAACGCCTCGCAGGTCGAAATCCGGCCCGACTTCAGATTGACGAGCGGCTGATAGTAAAGCTCGAACTCTTCGTTCGCGAGCGCCTTGCGCAGATCCAGTTCAAGGATACGCCGCGCTTCGACCGTGAGCGCCATTTCCTTGCGGAAGAAACAGAAAGTGCCGCGACCGTCCGCCTTGGCGCGATAGAGGGCCATGTCGGCATTCTTGAGAAGCACGTCGGCACTGGCATTGGGTGACGTCATCGCGATGCCGATACTGGCTCCGATTTCCACCAGATGGCGATCTATCTCGTAGCGCTCACTAAGGTGATCGACGATCCGTCGTGCCAGGGTCGCCGCATCCTCATTTGATTTGATGTTCTGTTGGAACACTACAAACTCGTCACCGCCGAACCGCGCCACAAAATCTTCCGGCCGCAGCATTTCGCGCAGACGATCGGCGACCATGCACAGCAGCCGATCACCGCAGGGATGGCCCAGCGTATCGTTGACCTGCTTGAACTGATCGAGATCGATGAAATGCAGCGCCGACAGCGAATTGCCTCCTCGCGCGCCGGCCAGCAAACGTTCGATCTCATCGCGGAAATGCACGCGATTGGGCAGTCCCGTAAGTTCGTCAAATCTCGCGAGGTGGGTGATTTTGGCTTCAGCACTGCGGCGTTCGGTGATGTCCTCCACCAGCACGACGCTGCCGCCATCGGCCATCGGCTGAAACGTCCATGACAGGGCGCGCGCGTCAAACGCATCTGGATCAACGGATACGATCTCGCCGGCCTGCGCGGTCTCGACTTCCGCGAGGATCAACTTGGCGCTCGCTTCCGACAATGTCTTCACGTCGACACATGCCGAAACGATATCCGCTACGTGCACTCCCGGCTTCACCATATTTCCGGACAGCCCCATCATCTCGCTGAAACGATGGTTCATAACCGCCAGCCGCCCATCGGCGGTGAACATGCTTAGTCCATGCGGCATGTTGTTGAGCGCCGTATCGAACTGGCTGGCAAGCGCCGCCTCCCGTTCACTGGCGATCCACGCATTCACATAGATGCGCTGTAGATTGGACGTCATGCTCCTCAAGGCGAGGAAGAAGACCGTACTTAAAAGACCCAGAGCGACGTAATAGAAGCCGCCCAAATAGATCAATGCGACCATCAACGGGCCGCAGCCAAACAGCACCTGCAGGTGGAAAATGTATGGACGACCGAACGTTCGACCAACACCGGCCGACGTGTAGGCCACGACCGTTGTCACACACAACATATGTGCGGCCACGCTGTCGGTCCGCAGCAGAATCGTAAGCCCCCAGATTCCGAGCGCCATCCCATAGACAACGGCGCCAAGCCTGTACCGGCGCTCCCAGATCGCTGCCTCGGTAATCGTCAGAGGCGCATTCCGCTGCTTGTAGCGATGCATCTGGTAGGCTCGCGCCACACCAACGACCACAAACATCACCACGCATAGCCAGCTCGGGATATCGCCGGTAATGCTCGCGATCACCGCCCCCGAGATGGCCGGACCGAAGGCACCGAAAACAATCGGCGCGGGATTCAGGAACAGCGAATCCACCAGCGCCGCATGGATCGCTGGTGAAAACGCCTCCTGCTCGCGCCGCTTTCCTCGGTTAAACAACTGCATCGCGCCCGCACATACCCTATTCAGGAACGTGTTTTACCGCCTGCAGATGAAGTCTTCCTGAGCGAATATCGTTACCGAGAGGTTGTTCTGTCAGCCAAAACGCTCTGGCAACGATGCAATCCCGCCCGTCGGAGACGAGCTCTGAAATATCCACACGTCGCGATTGAAAGCATTAACCGCGCGTTTACGATAACAGGGGCGACCACGCCGGGTCGGATGCGAAGCCTGGCGTTGGCACCTTCAGTTCATTCCGCCCCGAGATATCGACGGTGTAGAGCGAAGGACCGCCGCCCCCGCCGGGATCGCGGAAGAACATCACCACGCGACCGTTCGGCGCGAAAGTCGGCCCTTCGTTGTGGAAGCCCGATGTCAGGATTCGCTCGCCGGAACCGTCCGGCTTCATGATGCCGATCGCGAACTGGCCGCCACCCTGCTTGGTGAAAGCGATATAGTCGCCGCGCGGCGACCACACCGGCGTCGAATAGCTGCCGTCGCCGAACGAAATCCGCTGGGCGCCGCCACCGCCAGCCGGCATGATATAGACCTGCGGCTTTCCGCCACGATCCGACTCGAAGCAAATTCGCGCGCCGTCGGGGGAATAGGACGGCGACGTATCGATCGCCGGCGTATCTGTCAGACGCGTGGTCGACTTCGACCGTAAATCCATCACGAACAGATTCGAGTTGCCGCCCTGCTGCAAGCTCATGATGATGCGCTGACCATCCGGAGAGAAGCGCGGCGCGAACGACATGCCGGGAAAATTACCGACGATTTCGCGCTGCCCGGTCTCTATGTTGAACAGATATACGCGTGGATCGCCCTGCCCGAACTCCATGTAGGTGATTTCCTGCGTCGACGGGGAGAACCGCGGCGTCAGCACCAGATCGGCGCCACGCGTGAGATAACGCACGTTGGCGCCATCCTGATCCATCAGAGCGAGACGCTTGACGCGACGCTGCGCCGAGCCGCTTTCATCGACGAACACCACGCGGCTGTCGAAATAACCCTTCTCACCCGTCAGCCGCTCATAAATCTGGTCGGAGATGATATGGGCGATGCGCCGCCAGTATTCCGGCGAGGTGAAATACTGCTGACCGGTGAGTTGCTGCCCCGAGGCGACATCCCATAAACGAAACTCGGCTTTCAACCGGCCGTCGCCCTGACGCGTCATCCGGCCGGTGACCAGCGCCTGCGCGTTGATCGTCTTCCAGCTCGCGAATTGCGGTGCGGCATCGATATTGGTGATCTTCTCGATGAATGCCGCCTGATCTATCGGTGCGAACAGTCCGCTGCGCTTGAGATTGTTGGTAATGACCTGCGCTACGCCATTGGCGACCTCTCCGTCCGACGGCGTGCCGGCAACAAAATTCGGAATCGCGATCGGCAGCGGCGCGACGTTGCCCTCCGTCACCTGCAGGCGGGTCTGCGCCGATGCCAGCGACGGCAACAGCAAGCCACTCGCGGCTCCGATTCCGCCACGCACAACATCCCGACGCGTCAACAGGTCGGACAAGGGAGAAAATGGCATTACGTGCATCACTCGCTCATTTCAAAAGTATCGGCAAACATCAGCCATTGAACATCTGGCGCGGATCGAAGGTCACTATCATGTCTTTCCACTGCTCGTAGGTGCCGGGCTGCAGCATGTCATAGGGCTGCGCCTGCAACACGGCACGCATCGCCGCGTCGGCGGCCGCCCGATAACGCGGCGAGGAGCCGCGCGACACGATCTCCGGCGGCGCCGCCAACCGCTTGTCCGGCGTGAGGCGAATATGGATATCGACAATCAATTCCTCCGGCCGTTCGGTGCCGGCCTGAACGTTCCACAACTTGGTCAGCCGCGCGCGCAGCGCATCGAGTTCGGATTGTGACAACGTCTGCGCGGTGCCGCGCGAGCTGCCCAACGATGCCGTCGAATTGAGTGCGGCGCCGGTGGCCGCATGGCGGGTCGGGTCCTGCTTGTTGAGCAACGCAGCGATCTTGGATTCGTCGAAGGTGCGCTCGCGCTTTGGCTCCGGCGGCTTCGGCGGCGCTGCCTTGGCCTGCGGCTTCGGCGTCGGCTTCTTCGATTCGTCTTTCTTCAAAGCCTCCGCGATCGGATCCACCTTCGGCGGATCCGGCTTCTTCTCGATTGGCTTCGGCTCGTCCTTCGGCTTGTGCTCGGCAACCGGCTTCGGCGGATCGGGCTTTTTCTCGACAGGCTTCTCAACCGGCTTCGGCGGAGGCTCCGGCGCAGCATCGGTCTTGATTTCCGGCTTCTCCGTGACCTTGCCGACAAGATCATCGACCGGGCTGGCCTCGGCGACTTTCTCGACCTTCGGCTTCGGCTTGTCCTTTTCGCCGGATTTGTTGCCAGCGGTGATCTTCGACAACTGATCCGCCGAAATGATATCGACCGGCATCGATTCCGGCGGCGGCGCTTCCAGCGAGCGCGCCGAGAACGACACCAGGCCCCACCCGATCACGAGAACGTGCAGGGCAATCGATGCGGCGAGTGTCTTGTCGACTTTCACCTCGGGCTATCCCTGCTCCACTTCGGTCACCAATGCCACACGCCGAAACCCTGCCGCCGATAATCGCCCCATCACCTTCATGACGGTGCCGTAGTCGACCTTCTTGTCGCCACGCACGAAGATGCGCTCGTCGAGACCGGCTCGCGCTTCGGTAATCGCTTTCAGCTTCGGCACCAATTCATCGATGGCGATCTCGGTGTCGTTGAGAAACACCTGCCCCTTCAGATTCACCGACAACGTCAGCGGGTTTTTATCCTGATCGAGGCTCTTGGCCTGGGTTTGCGGCAAATCCAGCGGCACGCCGACCGTCAGCAATGGCGCCGACACCATGAAGATGATCAGCAACACCAGCATGACGTCAACCATCGGGGTGACGTTGATCTCGGCCATCGGCGGCGTGCGATGGCGGCGGCCACGGCCACCTCCGCCACCCGATGCCCCCGCCATGTTCATACCCATGATGTGGTGCTCACATTCGCCCTTTCAGGCGCGCTCATCGATCTGGCGCGACAGAATCGCCGAAAACTCGTCGGCAAACCCCTCCAGGCGCTGTGCCTGCCGATTCACCTCTGCCGTAAATTTGTTGTAAAAAATAGTCGCCGGGATGGCGGCTATGAGGCCGATTGCCGTGGCGAACAGCGCTTCGGCAATACCCGGAGCCACGACGGCGAGCGAGGTGTTCTTCGAAGCCGCGATCGACTGAAAACTCGACATGATGCCCCAGACCGTGCCGAACAGGCCGACGAACGGCGATGCCGAACCAACCGTCGCGAGCACCAGCAGCCGGCGTTCGAGGCGCTCGATCTCGCGAGCGATGGAAACGTTCATGACTTTCTCGATACGCATCTGCAGCCCGGCAAAGGAGCGAGCCTGGCTCTCGAACGAGCGCTTCCATTCTCGCATCGCGGCGACGAAACAGGCCGCCATCGATTGCGTCGGCTTGGCCGACAGCGCGCGATACAATTCCTCGATCGACTCGCCAGACCAGAAAGCCTGCTCAAAGCGATCCATCGCGCGCTTGGTGCGCCCGTAAAGCAAAACCTTGTCGATGGCGATCGCCCACACCCACACTGAACACGAGATCAGGCCCAGCATCACCGCTTTCACCACCCAATGGGCCTGAAAAAACAGTGCGACCAGCGAGACATCGGAGGAGGCCAGCGGCAAGGCTGACTGCGCCACATCGGCCGGATTCATTGGCAGTATCCTCTCAACGCAATATCCTCAATTGTCCCTGGCTGCGACGCGCCGGTCGGGTTCCGCAATCACGCGCCGCTGCGCGCCGCGCGCCAACGCCAGTTCTGCCAATTCGCATGAGGGGCCCGTCCAAAGCCGGACCCTGCATCCCCTGCCAACGTGTCAAAACGAGGGCTGACGGCGCGTTTTGTCGAGCCTTACCAAGCGCTCGCCATGGTTAATGCGGGGTTACCAAGGCCGTCTCGGGGCGGCCTCGAACGAGAAATTCCAGGCAAAACAAAGCCGCCCGTCCGGGTTACGGACGGGCGGCGAGCCGGCGTCAGGTAAAGGGGGCGCTTATGCCTGAGGCTGACCGTCGGACGGAGGGGTCGGACGCGGCCGATGCTGCGCCATGAACTGGTCGAACTCTTCCTTGTCCTTGGCGTGGCGCAAGCGGTCGAGGAAATCCCTGAATTCTTTCTGTTCGTCTTCGAGACGGCGCAGCGTCTCGACGCGATATTCGTCGAATGCACGGTTGCCGCTCGACGGCGGACCGAAGCCGAAACCACCGCGCTCCATGCGGTTGCGCATCCGCTCCATCTTGTACTGCATTCGCTCCATCTTATTTTGCCAGCGATCGCTGTGGCTCCAGCATCCCATTTTCCTGCTCCCGAGTGTGAAGAAGAGAAGTGCGAGGCCCACCGGCCACCAGAAGATGAAACCGAGCACGGTCAGGGCGATCCAGCCCGGGTGCCATGGCGATTCCATCATCCGCGGACGCCGGTACTCGTCCGTTGGGCCGTTCCAGCGATGGACATCTGCGGAATAGGTCATTTGCATCTCCCTGGGTCGGCGCGTGCCGTGTTAATGTAAATAACATTCACATACGTAAATCATCCCGGATTTTTGTCAAGGCGCGACCCGCGCTCCACGTACAAATTATTTTGAGGGCTGGCCCGGGCTACTTGGAGGGCTTGCCCCACGGACCGGACGCCCCCGCCGGCGGCGGACCAGGAGGGACCGGCGCTCCCCCCGTCGGCGGCGGGCCGGGAGGCCGCGGCGGCGTTGTATGCCCGGCTTCGCCCGTCGCACCAGCGGGCCGCGCTTCGGTCGGGAAACCAAGTCCGCGCAGGTAAATCAACACGCCGGCCTCGAGCAGATCCTCGGGCGACATCGGCAGCTTGCGCCGCGCCGCATCACCGCGCGAAAACAGCGAGGCGACGCCGTGCGACATCGACCAGATGTGCAGCGCCATCATCAATGCCGGCGGCCGCGGCGTGCCGGGCGGCGTCAAGGCCGCGAGGCGCTCGGCGGCCGCGCGAATGATGTTGAACGCGCGTTCGCTTGCGACCATCAGCGTCGGATTGGTGACGACCGGCACACCGGATTCGAACATCGCCGAATAGAACGCCGGCTCCGCGCGGGCGAAGGCGAGGTACGCCTTGCCGACCCGCTGGAACGCCGAGACCGTGTCCGGGCGGCCATCGTCCCATGCCACCGTCAGCACGCTTTCGAACTGCTCGAAGCCGCGTTGCGCGATGCTGGCCAGCAATTCGTCGCGGTCGCGAAAATGCCGGTACGGCGCCGCCGGGCTGACGCCGGCCGTGCGCGCGGCATCGGCGAAGGTGAAACCCGCCGGTCCTTTTTCCGCAATCAGGCCCAGCGCCGCCTGCAGCAGCGCCTCCTTCAGATTGCCGTGATGGTAGCCGCGTTCCGCGCCGCGGTGATCTTTGCGCCAATTCATGTAAAGAGCTTTTACATGAAGCGGTGCAAAAGGTCACATCTTTCGTATCGATCCGCGAGGGTGTTCCCACCCTCCCGGACCGCACTTTTCGTGCCGGACGACGCCCGAGGATTCTTGCGACAAACCGGTGACCGAATTCAGGCGGGAAATTTCGCCGGAATTTCCCGTCAGGAACGCCGTGCTCCGGCTTTGAGGTCGGCAAATCCGGCCGCCGCCTCCTGCACCTCCGGAGAAAAATCCTCCATCTCCTGCACCCGGCGAACCTCGACGATCTCATTCTCCGAAGCCGGGCAGCGGGTCGCCCAGGCGATCGCCTCCTCGCGCGATGCGACGTCGATCATCCAGTAGCCGCCGAGCACTTCCTTGGCCTCGGCGAAAGGACCGTCGGTCACCAGCGGCTTGCCGCCGACGAACGTCACGCGCGCGCCGGTTGACGGCGGATGCAGGCCGTCGAGCGTGATGAGCACGCCCGCCTCCTTCAGCGCTTCGTTGTACTTCATCATCTCCGCCACCCGCGCCGGATCGAGGTCGATCTCGGGCCCGGCGCTCTCGTAGCCTTTCGGGATCATCAGCATCATGAATCGCATGGTCGATTGTCCTTGTCTGTTCAAGAGATCGTGGAGCCGCAATTCCAACCCGGCCCTTCCGGGATACGCACACACGATGCGTCGTCTCGAAATCCATGCCTCCGCTGATGGTCGTGGATTCGGGACCCGTTCGTTCTGCGCGCACTCGGAAATAACAGGGTGATCAACGTTTCGTGCCCTGCGCACGAAGACGTTCCTCCTGCGCGCGCAGTTCAGGCGTCAGCGCCTCGCCAAAATCCTCCGCTTCGAACACCTGCCGCAACTCGAGTTGAGACCCCGCATCGAACGGCGCGCGCTTCATCCATGCGATGGCCTCGTCGCGCGACCCGGTCTGGATCAACCAGAAGCCGCAAGCGAGTTCGCCGGTTGCCGGAAACGGACCGTCGGTGACGGACACGCCGTCCGTGCCGAAGTGGATGCGGGCCCCCTTCGAACTGGGGTGCAACCCCTCGCCCGCCAGCATGACACCGGCCTTGACCATCTCCTCGTTGAACTTGCCCATCTCGGTCAGCATGGCTTCGGACGGCATGACGCCGGCCTCGGTATCTTTGCTGGCCTTGACGATCACCATGAAACGCATCGGTTTTCTCCATTTGATCGAGACTGGCAGGCGCCGGACTCTGTCATGAAGACGAACGAAAGGCAGCGTCTCCGACAAGACCTACAAAATATTTCCAGCGGGACGCAGTATCTCTTCCATTCTCCTGCGTTGCCATCCTTCAAGACGGCGCTACGCGCCGCATGAGAGCCCGACCGGAAAATCGCTAGCGGACGAACTGACAACGCGAAATCGTCCCCATGAACTCAAGGATCTATACGCCGCAGCCCTTCAGGTGTGGCCACGCGTCAGAGACCGCGTGACGGCGTCATCCTGACGCGCGACACGCGAAGCGTGAACCCTCGAAGGATGGAGCCGTCGCCCTTCGAGGCGTTGTTTCGCAATGCACCTCAGGGTGACGTCGTTGGATCGGGTGAGGGCCTCAGAGCCTGACCGAAAATGCACCCAAGGTTTTCAAGACCTTGCCAACCGCTTGAACATGAATCCCTTTCGGTCATGCCCGGGCTTGTCCCGGGCATCCACGTCTTTCTGGTGAGCGCTGTGTAAAGACGTGGATGCCCGGAATAAATCCGTCGACACCGTCCAGCGCATCTGGTGCTCATAGCAACGACGGGGATGCAAAAAAAATCGATCACCTTCGTCATTCACGCGCGATCGCGCGCAAGCGTCTGCATGCATTGAAATATCGACTCGAATGCGCGATGGCGCACAGCACGCGGATTGCAACGCTCCGTTGCCGCCGACAAATTCCCGCCGCATTGATGCCTGACCTTTTCCGCGTCGATGTTCGCCGTGTGGGACACAAGGCGGCGGACCGGCATCACGGGGCGTTCCGCGTAAAAAATCTTCGATGGCTCGCGCGCATCCAGCGCAACAATCAACTGCGCCCAAACCTGATCGGGCAGCACGACATGAAGGACTTGGCCGCATGAAGGACTTGGCGGCATGAAGGAGTTGGCCGCATGCAGGACATGACCGCATAAAGGAGTTGACCGCATGAAAGACATGGCCAAACGAGTGGCTTCGTCGAGCGTGGTCGCACATGCGATGGCGATGGCGGCATTGATCGTGATCGCCGGTTGCATCTTCTACGTTCGCTAGCGAAACCGGTTCAGGTCGACACGACGTTGCTATGTAGAGGTGCGAGCGATGCAAACCGTGTGTATCGGTGCTTAATCGAAAATGCGTTCATAGGACTGGCTCAAAAATTCCGTTCGTCATGCCCGGCCTTGTGCCGGGCATGACGAACGGAAAGACCTGTTCCCGAGTCTTACGACAAATTGAAAGCTGCACTCTCGATTCCGCCCCGTCTTCAGGAGACGACACTCCGATCGATTCCAATTGATCCATTTCCTGTGACGTACCGGCCGAATGGGCAAGACAATCCCATCGTCATCCTTGCCATCTTCATCTTTGCGCACCATCGTCACCACAACCGCTTGACCGCCATCACGCAATGCCCGAAGTAGAGCCGGCTTATAACGGATGCGGTCATGACGAAAAATTCCCAGAAGGTCGCGCTGATTACCGGCGCGGCGCGCGGCATCGGGCTCGCGGTGGCGAAGCGTTTTCTCGGCGAGGGCTGGAGCGTCGCGCTGCTCGACATTGAAGACGGCCTGTTGCGCGACGCCGTCGCCGCGCTATCCGACCCCGCCAATACCTTCGCGGTCCATTGCGACGTTTCGGATTCCGCAGCCGTGCGAGCCGCCTTCGCAAACGTCAACGAACGTTTCGGGCGGCTCGATGCGCTGGTCAACAATGCCGGCATCGCGGTGTTCAAGCCGGTGCTGGAAACCACCGACGCGGACTGGAGCCGTGTGCTGGCGGTCAACCTCACAGGACCGTTTCTCTGCACCAAGGCGGCGGCGCCGCTGATGCGCGAACATGGTGGTGGCGCCATCGTCAACATCACCTCGATCTCGGCGGTTCGCGCGTCGACGCTGCGGATCGCCTACGGCACCAGCAAGGCCGGCCTTGCGCACCTGACCAAGCAATGCGCCGTCGAACTCGCCTCGCTCGGCATCCGCGTCAACGCGGTGGCGCCGGGGCCGGTCGATACCGCGATGGCCAAGGCGGTCCATACCGCGGCCATCCGCGCCGATTATCACGATGCCATTCCGCTCAATCGCTATGGTCTCGAGGAAGAACTCGCCGACGCGGTGTTTTTCCTGTGCAGCGATCGCGCCAGCTACATCACCGGGCAAGTGCTGGCGGTGGATGGCGGTTTCGATGCCGCCGGCATCGGCCTGCCCACGCTGCGCAGCGAAGGCAGGAACGGATAAGCGACGTGAGACCGGGTTAACGCGCCGCCGTCATCCGGAAGCGACAATGGTCTCGCATCGCCCTCGAAGGATCACCGTCGCCCTTCGGGATATGCAAAAGCGCGCGCGCCTCGGAGTCTGACTGGAAATGCACTCAAGATTTTCAAGGCATTGCTAACCGCTCGAACATGAATCCGTTTCGGTCATGCCCGGGCCTATCCCGGGCATCCACGACTTTCTGGTGAGTATTCCGTAAGGACGTGGATGGCCGGAATAAATCCGGCCATGACGGGGTGGAGTCAAAAATACGCGATCTTGTCTTCCCCAACCGTCGCCACGACAAACGCGCTTCCCTGCGCATGGCATGGTTGCGGCGGCGAGACGTGCATTCCGGCGGCATCATGCCTAGATGCATCAAGCGTTTCTCCTCCCATCCCGCTTCGCGCGAAATCTCCGGAATATCCGCAATGGCCCTGCTTTCGATCCTCGACCTCGTCCGTGTCACCGAAGAGACCGACGCGCGCGGCGCGCTGGACAATGCGCGCGATCTCGCCGCCCACGCCGAGACCTGGGGCTACACGCGCTTCTGGGTCGCCGAGCATCACAACATGGCGGGCATCGCTTCGGCGGCGACCTCTGTTGTGATCGGCCACATCGCCGCCGGGACGCAGCATATCCGCGTCGGCGCCGGCGGCGTGATGCTGCCGAACCACGCGCCGATCGTGATCGCCGAACATTACGGCACGCTGGCGCGGCTGTTTCCCGGCCGCATCGATCTCGGCCTTGGCCGCGCGCCCGGCACCGACCAGCTCACCGTCCAGGCGCTGCGCCGGACGCTGACCGGCGTCGACAACTTCCCGCAGGACGTGCTCGAACTGCAGGCTTACTTCGCGCAGGCGATGCCGGGCCAGCGCATTCAGGCGGTGCCCGCCGCCGGCACCGATGTGCCGCTGTGGATTCTCGGATCGAGCACCTACGGCGCGCAGGTCGCCGCCGAATTCGGCCTGCCCTACGCGTTCGCGTCGCATTTCGCACCGGCACAACTGTTGCCTGCACTGGAGATATACCGCGCCCGCTTCAAGCCGTCGGCGCAACTGGCGCGGCCCTACGCCATGGTCGGCGTCAACATCATCGCCGCCGACACCGAACAGGAAGCGCGACGGCTGGCAACCACGCAGCAGATGTCGTTTACGAATATTTTCCGTGGCGCGCGCGGCTTAAGCAAGCCGCCCATCGACGATATCGAAACCTACTGGTCGCCAATGGAAAAGGTGCAGGCGATGCAGATGCTGGCGCGCACCATTATCGGCGACCGCGAGCAGGTGCGTTCCGGCATCGCCGAACTCGTCCGCGGAACCGGCGCCGACGAGTTGATGATCGTTTCCGACATTTACGATCACCGGGCACGGCTGCACTCCTACGCGTTGATCGCCGAGGCCGGTTCGGATGCAAAGACGGCCGCCGAAGCCTGAACGGGACGTCGATTCCGGCAACGTTGCAGCATCGCGAAAGCGTGACGGCGGCATCGCGATTCTTTTTTCGCGCGGCTGCAACCAAGAGCAATTCCAGGCGTTTCGCGGTTGCTGGGTGGCGATCACTAGGAGCGCATCCATGTGTGATTATAGTCTCCATGCCGTCGCATCGCGTGCCGCCGTCGCGGGCGAAACCCTTGTGACAACCCGATTCGATCTGACCTCGACGCGCGGCTTTGCCGGGGTGGATAATGCGCGGGTCGCCGTATGCCTGAGGCCCGGCACCGAGATCGCCTTCGAGGCGGACGTCCAGCGCGAACGAATGATGTTTCACCACAGCATCGGGGCGCGACTGGCCCGATTCCGCCAGATCGATCTGAACAGCCCGACGCATCATCACGACGCGCTCGAGTTCTCGAACGGGACCATCGTGTTGCTGACGGATCTGGTTCCCGGTCAGCGGGCGACCATCGTGCAATTGCCGGCAAGCCTGACCGGCACCACAAGCGAACCGGCGAGCACGGCTCCGGTTACGACGGCGCTGGACGATCCGATTCATATTTATTGAATCGAACGCATCGCGGCCGTCTTGCGAGGGAGGAGCATGATCGCTGACTCATGCTCCAGCGGAGAGCTTCCGGGAACCCAGGTTCCCGGAACGGTGGAGTACTGCCGCGCGAGTGTGAGCACAGACCCCGCGCGAGACACATCCCCAAGCAAGACGCGTGTCGAGCCGGCCATCGCGCTGCTTATCAAGCTACGGGGTTTATTTACGGGGGGACTATGTGCGTGGCGCTCCCTAGCGGAATCGAACCGCTGTTTCAGCCGTGAGAGGGCCGCGTCCTAACCGCTAGACGAAGGGAGCACTGGCTCAGGGAATAGCCGCGAAACGCGCCTTCCGCAAGACCACCCGCCCGGCTCCTGGAGCGAATTTGACATTCGCCGTCCACATTGCGGCAATCGGGCGACCTGCCTCCCCCATTCCATCACGGTTCGTTGGCGAATTTCAGCCGGCCGGCCGGTTTCAGCGTTTTGGCGTCGAACGTCAGGATTTCAGTGGCGCCGCCGCTCTCTACCGTCACAATCAGGCGATCGCCCGCCGTTGCGGTGGAAACGATCCGCGCGCCCTTTGGCAGCATTGCGGTGGTCTCGGCCGCCGGGGCACTTCCCTCGGCACGGAAAAGACGATAGCCGATGGCGACAAGCACGGCACCGACGGCAAGCGCCGTGGTCAGGCCGGCGATCAGCATCATCCGCCGCACCCGTGCAAACAGCGCGGCCTGTTCAGGGGTCGGTTCGGGTGCAACGGTCTCGGTCATATCAGGCTCACGACAAGGCTTAACGTTGGAACAATCGTCTTCGGATCACGGCCAGTTGCTGTCCATCACCGTCGCCGGCGACGAGGGATCGGTGCGGCTCGACCGCGTGCTGGCGGTGCGCGCGCCGCACCTGTCGCGTTCGCGGCTGAAGGCCCTGATCCTTGCGGGTGAGATTTCGCTGCACGACGCCCCCGTCCGCGACCCCGCTTATCATGTCGCCGCCGGCGATACGATCACTATTCGCGTCCCGCCCGCGGTTGCGCCCGAACCCGCCGCCGAGAACATTCCCCTCGACATCGTCTACGAGGACGACGACATCATCGTCATCGACAAGCCGAGCGGGCTGGTCGTCCATCCGGCCGCCGGCCACGAGACCGGCACGCTGGTCAACGCGCTGATCGCCCATTGCGGCGCCAGCCTGTCCGGCATCGGCGGCGTCAAGCGCCCCGGCATCGTGCATCGGCTCGACAAGGACACCACCGGGCTGATGGTGGCGGCGAAAAACGACCGCGCCCACGCCTCGCTGTCGGCGCAGTTCGCCGACCACGGCCGCACCGGCGCGCTGCGCCGCGGCTACCTCGCTTTCGTCTGGGGCGTCCCGAACCGGCAGCGCGGCACGGTGGACGCGCCGATCGACCGCCACCCGTTCGCGCGCGAGAAGATGGCGGTGCGCGACTCCGGCCGCGAAGCGATCACCCATTGGGAGTTGCTGCAATCGTTCAACGGCCGCGACGGCAAACCGGTCGCTGCGCTATTGGCCTGCCAGCTGGAGACCGGCCGCACCCACCAGATTCGCGTCCACCTGGCCCATATCGGCCATCCGCTGGTGGGCGACGGCGTCTATGGCCCCGGCTTCAAGACCAAGGCCAACGCGATCGCCCCGGCCGCCCGGCAAGCGCTGGCGGGCCTCGGCCGGCAGGCCCTGCACGCCTATCTGCTGACTCTTGAGCATCCGGCGAGCGGAGAAATTATGCACTGGGAGGGGGCGCTGCCGGAGGATCTTGTTCTCCTCCAAAATGCCTTCGCCGCGGCGGATTGACGCAAATGCATGAACTATTGCATTACATTTCAATAATTTAATAAACCACACGGGATCGTGAGCCCCGTTTGTTCTTTCCTTTTCCGGCGGTTTTGGTGTATATTGCACCTGCGTTGGATGTCCCAGCGCGGAACTTCGCAGTCCGGTCGGCTTTAACACAGCGAACGCCTGCCTGGCCCGCCGCTATCGGGGGCCTGAACAACTGGAGGGCGCTACCATGGCCCGTACAGCTACTCTGCCGGTTCTCAACGGGGAAACCGGCCTTTCCCATTATCTCGCCGAAATTCGCAAGTTTCCGATGCTGGAGCCCCAGCAGGAATACATGTACGCCAAGCGTTGGCGCGAACATGACGATCGCGATGCGGCGCATCACCTGGTCACAAGCCATCTCCGGCTCGTGGCGAAGATCGCCATGGGCTATCGCGGCTACGGCTTGCCCATCTCCGAAGTTGTCTCGGAAGGCAACGTCGGATTGATGCAGGCGGTGAAGCGGTTCGAACCCGAGAAGGGTTTCCGCCTCGCCACTTACGCCATGTGGTGGATCAAGGCGTCAATTCAAGAGTACATTCTGCGTTCGTGGTCGCTCGTGAAGATGGGCACCACCGCGAACCAGAAGAAGCTGTTCTTCAACCTGCGCAAGGCGAAGAGCAAGATCTCCGCGCTCGAGGACGGCGATCTTCACCCCGATCAGGTGAAGTTGATCGCCAAGCGCCTAGGCGTGACGGAGCAGGACGTTGTCGACATGAATCGCCGCCTCGGTGGCGACGCTTCGCTCAACGCTCCGATCCGTGACGATGGCGAACCCGGCGAATGGCAGGACTGGCTGGTCGATACCTCGCCCAACCAGGAAGCCATCATGGCGGAGAGCGAGGAGTTCGATCATCGCCGCAAGGCGCTCAACGGCGCCATCGGCGTGCTCAACCCGCGCGAGCGGCGTATCTTCGAGGCGCGCCGTCTGGCCGACGAGCCGATGACGCTGGAAGACCTCGCGAGCGAGTTCGGCGTCTCGCGCGAGCGCGTGCGGCAGATCGAGGTGCGCGCGTTCGAGAAGGTGCAGTCGGCGGTCAAGACCACGATCGCCCGCCAGGAAGAGGCGGCGCTGGAAGCAGCGCTGTAATCCTGAAGCGAAACCCATCAACGAAAGCCGGCGGAAACGCCGGCTTTTTTGTTTTCGCCTTTTCCGCCTGGAGTCCTTTCGGTTCTGACGGAATCAGAACCGGGACTTCATGATTTTGATTTGACGCGTTTTCTTCACGCGAACCGGCGTCCACTTCGCTCGAAAACGCTCTAAAGCGCTTTCGAGCAAAAAGGGCGGATGCCCGGATCAGGTCCGGGCATGACGAACTGAGATTCCACTCAAAACAGAACGGCGCTGGCCGCGGCTATTCACCCCACGCCATGAACGCGCCGTTGAATGCGCGCTCGCCGGGCGCGCCCTTCTCGATGGCGATGATGGCGCGGCGCTGGTTGGAATAGACCAGCGGCACGTCGAACCACGACCGCTCCTTCAATAGCTGAAGGTTGCGCACCCGATCGCTCTCGACATTCGACAGGCCGATCAGGAAGAAGCCGTCGGTGACCTTGACGGCGAGGCCCGCGAGCGGCGTGCCGCGCGACTGCTCGTTCGACTTCATCAGGATGCCGGGCACGTTGGCGACGCTGCCGCCGTCGAAATCCGGCGGCAGGACAAAGGTCAGTTCGGCGGTGTGGCTGGCCGGCAGCGAGGTATCGGTGTTGCGGCGGAACGACATCGTCATCTTGAACTTGCGTTCGGGAATCTCGATGTCGGCGCGCACCGCGATATCGTCGGGCTTGCCGTCGCTACTCTTCACCGGCTCGGTCCGCCAGACCACGCTGCCGACGTATTGCTTGCCCTTCGGGTCGCTCGGGTCCTCGTCATAAAGAACGACGCGCTGCGCCACCGGCGCCACCGCATCCGACGACCCCGGTTGCCCGACGCGGTCGGCGATCTTCGGCGGCGGCGCGGTCGACGTATCCTTCGGCGCCTGCACGGTGACGGTCGGCTTGCCGAGCAGGCCGCGAATGTAGGTCAGGCCCTTCTGGCCCCACAGAATGCCGGCCCCGGCCAGGATCAGCACGATGCCGAGAATGATGGCGCCCTTGAACGGGAAGCCTCCGCCGGTACGAACCCGGCGCGGCTGCTCGCTGCGGCGCTCCTTGCCGCGGCGGCGGCCAAGCGAAGGCTCCGGCGGCTCGTAAGCCTCCTCGACACCCTCATCGTAATCATAGGAAACCGGCGCACCGGCGCCGCGGTCTTCCATGCTCGGCTCGAGCCGGTCGAACTCCGGCGTCGGAGACGGCACGTTGGCATAGGTCCGGCGCGCGGCGCGGTTGGCCTGCGCGGTCGCACGGCCCAGATCGTCGGCATCTGCCACGACGTCGCGAAAACCACGCACGCCGCCCTGTCCGCCACCGGATGCGCCGGGCTGCCCCGGTGCCGATGGCGGCCGCTCGCTTTCGAAGTGACGGCGCGGCGCCGACGGCCGCTCGCGCGACATCGGCGATTCCGGCGGCTGATCGCGCGCGACATCGGAACGCGGCGGTTCGGAGCGCGGCTGACGATGCCCGCGTTCGTCCGGCCGTCGATCTTCGGAACCGGCGGCGTGACGATTATCCACCGGGAAAGCCGGACGCGGCGGCGCCGATCCCGGCGCGGGCTTAGCCGCGTCGCGCTCGGTATGGCGGGCGGCGGCGGCGCGGCTGCCGGCGCGGAAGGCATCGCCCGGCCGTGGCCGCCCCTTGGAATCGGTGCGCGACAATTCGCGGGCGCGCTGGGCTGCCTCGGATTCGACCTTGCGGATGGCTTCTTCCAGCGACAACCGCTCGCGGGTGATTTCGGACTCGGTCAGCGGCGGCTGCACGCTGCGCAGTTGCGCAATCAGCGCCGAACGCGCGCGCTCATAGAGCGCGCGGCGGCTTTCGCCGGGCGCGCTCGGGTCGAGGCCGGAAATGGCACGGGCGATCAGCGGGTAGTAGTCAGCCATGTCTCGTCAATGTTGCAGACCTTATTTGCAAGGACTTTGCAAATATTCCGGTAACATTCCATTAAGCCTCGAACGGATTTTGGACCAGAATGGTATCTTCACGTTCCGGGCTGGTCGACAAAAGCGCGATCGGGCAGCCAATCAATTCCTCGAGGCGGCGGACGTACTTGATCGCCTGCGCAGGCAGGTCGGCCCATGAGCGCGCGTTGGCGGTCGGCTCTTTCCAACCTTCGATGGTCTCGTAGATCGGCTCGATCCGCGCCTGGGCGCCCTCGCCGGCCGGCAGGTGATCGATCTGCTCGCCGTCGAGCATATAACCAACACAGACGTCGATGGTGTCAAAACCATCGAGAATATCCAGCTTGGTCAGCGCCAGGCCATGGATGCCGCAGGTCCGCACGGTCTGGCGCACCAGCATGGCGTCGAACCAGCCGCAGCGCCGCTTGCGCCCGGTGTTGACGCCGAATTCGCGGCCGCGCTGGCCGATCAACTCACCGATCTCGTTGGTCAGCTCGGTCGGGAACGGCCCCATGCCGACCCGCGTGGTGTAGGCCTTGCAGATGCCGAGCACATACCCCAGCGAACCCGGCCCCATGCCGGAGCCGGTCGCGGCCTGCGCCGCCACGGTGTTCGACGAGGTGACGTAAGGATAAGTGCCGTGATCGACATCGAGCAGCGCGCCCTGCGCGCCCTCGAACAAAATCCGTTTGCCCTCGCGGCGCTTTTGATCGAGTAGGTTCCACACGCTGTCAGCATAGGGCAGCACCCGCGGCGCAATTGCGGCAAGCTCGCCGAGCAGCGCCTCGCCATCGACTTCCGCGATACCGAGGCCCCGTCGCAAGGCGTTGTGATGGGACAAAAGCCGTTCGATCTTGTGCGGCAGCGTCTGCAGGTCCGCGAGGTCCATCAGCCGGATGGCGCGGCGGCCGACCTTGTCCTCATAGGCCGGGCCGATGCCGCGCTGGGTGGTGCCGATCGCGGTCGCCTTGCTGGCATTCTCGCGCTGGGCATCGAGTTCGCGATGCAACGGCAGGATCAGCGTGACGTTTTCGGCGACCCGCAGGTTCTCCGGCGTCACCGCGATGCCCTGCGCCGTCAGCTTGGAGATCTCGTTCAGGAACGCCTGCGGATCGAATACGACGCCGTTGCCGATCACCGACAGTTTCGAGGAACGAACCACGCCGGACGGCAGCAGCGCCAGCTTGTAGGTGTTGCCGTTGATAACCAACGTGTGGCCGGCATTGTGCCCGCCCTGGAAGCGGACCACGATATCGGCCTGCTCCGACAACCAGTCGACAATCTTGCCTTTTCCCTCGTCGCCCCATTGGGCGCCGACGACAACGACGTTGGTCATATCGAGATTATTCCCCGCATGCTTGCCACCGCGCTCAACACGGCGCGGTTACCCGGATTCGGGTCGTCCTTTCGGATAAAGGATGCCGGCATCCGACGCAAGCAAAAGGGCTCGCCGCGGGCCATTCTGTAATGTCTCCAAACCATTGATATCCCCTAAAAATCCGTATTCCCCGCAGGAATGCCGGGGCCGGCCGGCGGCGCCGGCGGCGCGGCCGGCGGATCCGCCTCGCGCAATCGCATCGCCAGATCACAACGATGTCAGAAATGCACCGGCGCAAGCGGATCGCAATTGAAGCGCCGCCGACGAACAGGCATAGTTTGCCAAGCTATGCCAATTACAGAGACATTCCTTCTCCCGCCTTGCAGCGCCCCCCGGACCGTGGATACGCCGCTATCGGAACCGATCGCCGCCGCTCATACGGACTTGCAGCCATGAGCAAGCCGGTCGTCGGCATCATCGGGAACATGCACATGATCGAAAATCGCTTCGCGGTGCAGGCCGTGGGCGAGCGCAACCTGCGCGCGGTCGCCGAGGTCGCCGACGCGCTGCCGCTGATGTTCGCCGGCGCCCCGGACATGACCGATGTCGATGCGCTGCTCGACGCGGTCGACGGCATCCTTTTGACCGGCGCCCGCGCCAATGTGTATCCCGCGCGGTTCAGCGCCGAGCCGGACCCCCGCTACGAGCCTTACGACAACAACCGCGACGACGTGGCGCTGGCGCTGATCAACACCTGTGTCGCCCGCGGCGTCCCGCTGTTCGGCATCTGCCGCGGCTTTCAGGAAATGAATGTCGCCTTCGGCGGCTCGCTGCATCCGGAAATCCGCGAACTGCCGGGGCGGATCAATCATCGCATGCCGCGGCTCGCCAATGGCGAAATCCATCCCGACCCGGAGGTGGTGTTCGCCGACCGGCACGCGGTCCGCCTGACGCCCGACGGCGTGTTCGCCAGGCTGTGCGGATGCGATTGCATCCGCGTCAATTCGCTGCACGGCCAGGGCATTCTCGAACTCGGCGAGCGGGTCGTGGTGGAAGGGGTCGCCGACGACGGCACCATCGAGGCGATCCGTATCCAGGACGCGCCGGGCTTCGCGCTCGGCGTGCAGTGGCACGCCGAATACGATCCGCAGCGCAACCCGATCAACCGGGCGTTGTTCGAGGCGTTCGGCGAAGCGCTGCGCAGCCGGCGGCAACGCGGCGGATAACATGTCAAGGACCACGCGCGCCACGCAGGCGCTGGACAAGCTCGGCGTCAGGTTCACGCTGCAAACCTACGACTACGATCCCGACGCCGACAGCATCGGCCTGCAAGCCGCCGAAGCGATCGGCGCCGAACCGCGCCGGGTGCTGAAAACCCTGATGGCGGAAGTCGACGGCAAGCCCGTCTGCGTCGTGGTGCCGTCGGATCGCGAAGTCAGCATGAAAAAACTGGCGAGCGCATTTCGCGGCAAGGGCGCGAAGATGATGAAGCCGGCCGACGCCGAACGGCTGACCGGCTATCATGTCGGCGGTATCAGCCCGTTCGGCCAGAAAAAGCGCGTGCCGACCGCCATCGAACAGGCGGCGCTGGCCGAAGCACTGGTGTTCATCAACGGCGGGCAGCGCGGACTGCAAATTGAGCTCGATCCGAATGAAGCCCGCAAGGCGCTGGATGCGATCGCCGCCGACGTGGTGGCGTAACAACGCAAATCCACAAGGCCGTCATTCCGGGCACGTGTCTGACCGGGCCTATATCAACAGCCCCGACAGATGCTCTTGATCATCCGGTCGACCTTGGCGTCCTCCGGATCCGGTTTTGTCGCGATGCCGGAAAGTGCCGCGATCGCGGCGCGCGTCGGCGGACGCTCCGACGGCAGCGGTGCGCTCCCGATCATTCGCGGATCGGATGCTAGCGATGGCGGGACCGATGGATTCGCCGGCGCCGACAGCGCTGAACTACTGCTGTGTCCACCACGTGCGTGCACCGGGGACAATCCGGCCAGAACAAGGATCGCGGTTGCCGCAACGAGTTTGCTCATCGTCACCTCCTATAGAGGCTTTCAGGAGACATGCGCCCGGCACGCCTTCTATTCCATGGCTGACACAACGATGTGATCCGCGAGCCTTAATTTCAGCTGCGGAAGCGATACACTCGCCGGCCAGCAATCCATCCGGTAAGCGGCCATGGCCCATTCACAATCCGCAACGCTTGCTATCGTTATCGGCGTCGGGCTCATCACGATGTCCGCGTCTCCGCTGGAGGCGCGCGGCGGCGGTCATTACGTTGCCATGCACTCTTTCGGTCATGGAATGCACGGAATGCGCGCGAACGCTTTTGCCGGTGCGGGACATCGCAGGGACAATCCCTACCTCAAGGCTGCATCGGACGAGCGCGACAAGCTGCTGGACAAACTGAAAAGCATCTGTCGCGGCTGCTGATACCAATAGAGGCGCGCCGCTCCGACCGCGCCCCGTGGACGTGACACGCCTATCGATATCCGGCCGCCTGCAGCTCGAACAACTCCGCGTAGCGGCCGGGCTGCGCCAGCAATTCCTCGTGGGTGCCCATGGCTTCGACCTTGCCGTCGGCAAGAACGAGAATCCGGTCGGCCATCCGCACGCTGGAGAAACGGTGCGAGATCAACACCGCCGTCTTGCCCTCGCTCAATTCCTTGAAGCGCTTGAACACCTCGAATTCGGAACGCGCGTCGAGCGCCGCGGTCGGCTCGTCGAGGATCAGCACCTGCGCGTTGCGCATATAGGCGCGCGCGATCGCGATCTTCTGCCATTCGCCGCCGGACAGTTCGACGCCGTTCTTGAAACGCTTGCCGATCATCTGCCGATAGTCGTCCGGCAGCCGCGCGATCACCTCGTCGGCCTGGCTCTGCATCGCGGCACGCGCGATCCGCGCATGGTCGTCGCGCGCGGCGATCTTGCCGACCGCGATGTTGTCGGATGCCGTCAGGTTGTAGCGCACGAAGTCCTGAAAGATCACGCCCATGTTGCCGCGCAATTCGTCCAGATCATATTCGCGCAGGTCATGGCCATCGAGCAGGATGCGGCCCTCGTCGGGATCGTAGAGCCGGGTCAGCAGCTTCACCAGCGTGGTCTTGCCGGCGCCGTTCTCGCCGACCAGCGCAACCACCACGCCGGCATCTAGCGTAAAGTCGAGATGGCGCACCGCCCAGCGCTCCGCGCCGGGATAGATGAATCCGACATCCTCGAACACGAATCCCTGCCGGATCGGTTGCGGAAACGGCCGCGGGTTTTCCGGCGACAGGATTTCCGGCTCGACCTCGAAGAACGAGAACAGGTCGTTGAGATACAGCGCCTGCCCCGCCACGGTCGAGAAGCTGATAAGCAGGCCCTCGAGCAGATTGCGCAGCCGCCGGAACGAGCCGGAAAGAAACGTCAGGTCGCCGATGGAGAATTCACCGGCCAGCGTGCGCCAGGCGATATAGGCATAGGCAACGTAATAGCCGATGGTGCCGAGCGCGGTGAACAGCCCGCCCCAACTGGCGCGCCGCACCGCGAGCCTGCGATTGGCGGCGTAGAAATCCGTCGCCAGCCGCACGTAGCGATCAATCAGGAATCCGTTGAGGCCGAATATCTTGACCTCCTTGGCGGTGTCGACGCTGGCGGCGGTCTGCCGGACATAATCCAGTTCGCGCCGCTCCGGAGTTCGGCCATAATCCAGCGAATAGCTCTGCGCGTTGAAGTGCGCCTCGCCGAGAAACGCCGGCACCAACGCCAGCAACAGCAGCACGATCAGCCACGGCGCATAGACGACAAGGCCGGCGGCGAAGCTCGTCACCGTGACGATATCCTGCGCCTGCCCGAACAATTGCCCCATCAGCGACATCCGCCCGGCGGTCTGCCGACGCGCGCGTTCGAGCTGGTCCTGGAATTCGGCATCCTCGAAATCTTCCAGATCGAGCGTCGCGGCGTGCTGCATCAGCCGCACGCTGGAGGCGTTGGTCACGCGCTCCGACAACAGGCTGTCGATCAGCGACACCACCCGCCCGAGAATGTCCGCGAGCACGGCAAGCACGAACTCGGCGAACAGCAGCAGCGCCAGCCAGTTCAACTGGCCACTGTCGATCCACTGCTGCAACGATTGCGGCCGCGCCGGCATCTGCACCAGCATCACCACATCATCGATGATGAGCTTTCCGATGTAGAGGCTGACGACCGGCAGCAGCGCGCGCGTCAGCCGCAACGCCAGCGATGCCGCCATCAAATGCGGGCTGGTGCGCCAGACCATCGCAAGGAACGGCGCGAGGTTTCGCAACGCGCCGAACCGCGCCTTGAAGGACTGGTCCTTCGGTGGCGGCATCGGCGGCCCGCCCGGGTTCGGCCCGCGCGATCCGGGCGGTTGCCGTCCGCCGTTGCTGTACTGTCGCGGCATGCGTTACACGACCTTCCTCGGCCGGCCCGGCTCTCCTTGCCGGCATTCGAGCGCGGCGCGATCCCACCTGGCGAGGTTCGCCGCCGCCTCGTAGGTCGTTTGCAGGAATTGCATCAGCGCCTCGTCGGGCGACGGCGCGGTACGCACCGCATCATACGGCAGAATGAATTCGCCAAGGTCTTTGCTGAAGAATGCCGCATCCGGCGCCACCGGCGCGGAGGCAAACCCGTCCGGCGCGGGATAGGCATAGGCGTAGAACGCCGGATAGTCGATCGCGCCGCCGCCGGGCCAGAACCCGGCGCTGCTGACTTCATGCGAATAGGCTTCGCGCACGACATCGTCGGGGAGATTGGGCACGCCACCCGGATGCAGCGGCGCGCGACGGCCGGAGAACCGCGTCACCGCCAGATCGAAACTGCCCCAGAAAAAGTGCACCGGGCTGCACTTGCCGAGAAACGCGGTGCGAAATTGCTTGAAGACGGCATCCGCGCTCGCCAGCACCCGCCAGAACCGATGCGCGGCATCCGCATCGTAGGAGGCGTGCTGCCGGTCCTCGCCGAAACGAACCGCACCGGCGATCTCGTTCGGCATGTCGTCGATCGTGACGTCGATACCCAGGTCGGCCAATGCCGCCATCACGATCACGTAAAAATCCGCGACCGTTTGCGGCTTCAACTGCAAGCGACGCTGCGCGCCGTCGCTGGCGACAATGAGGAGAACATGATCGATGAAATCGAAATCGATCTGGAAGGTGCGCGCGCCATCCGGGATCGGCGACGTGGTCAGCCCGCGCGCCGTGACATAGAGCGCGACGTGCCAGGAATGATTGAGCCACGGCGTTCGCGCCAGGCGAACCTTGCCGACGACCTGGGTCCATAGTTGCAAGGTTTCGCTGGTGGTTCGCCAATCCGCCCAGGGCAAAGGCGGCCACATCGCATCACGAGCCTGGTTCATGCTTCACCTGCGATCCCGTTGGCCCCCGCACAAGCTACACTGCCCGATGCAGCCCGCAAAACGAAAGGCTCGGGAAAACGCATCATCGCATTGCGGCAACGGAGGGCGGAAACGCCCACAGGACGCCTGCATGGCTCCAATTCCGCGCTGCCCCTTGCTCCGCGGCGGTTTATGGCACAAGTCTCACGCTTTCCAGCTTTTGAAGGTTGTGACCGGTTTTGGCGTCCGCTCCATCCACTCGCAAAGCACGACGACTGCGACTTGCCGATCGACCGTACCTGCTGCTCACCCTGACCGCACTGTTCTGGTCCGGCAACGCCGTCGTCGGACGCTATGTCGCCGGCCACATCCCGCCGGTGACGCTGGCGTTCATTCGATGGGTCGGCGCATTCGCGATCATCCTGCCGTTCGCCTGGTCGCACCTGGTGCGGGACTGGCCGCTGATCCGACGCCATCTCGGCGTGATGATCGCCATTTCCGTCATCGGCATCGGCGTCTTCAACACGCTGCAATACTCGGCGCTGGAATACACCCAGGCGATCAACGTGCTGCTGCTGCAATCGGCGGGTCCGCTGTTTGTGGCGGTGTGGTCGTTTTTCCTGCTCGGCGTCCGCCTGACCCTGGCGCAGGCTGTCGGCGTCGTGGTCTCGATGATCGGCGTGCTGGTGATCCTGCTGCACGGCAACCTGGCGGCGATCACCGACATCGAGTTCAACATCGGCGACCTGATGTTCACCCTGGCGGTGGCGGTCTTCGGCTATTACTCGGTCATGGTGCTTAAGCGCCCGGCGATCCACAGCCTGTCGTTCCTCGCTTTCACGTTCGGCTGCGGCGCGCTGAGCCTGGCGCCGCTGTTCGTTCTCGAACTCGTCCTGCGGCCGCCGATGGAGATCACGACCTCCAATATCCTGGCGTTGATCTATGTCGCGGTATTCCCCTCGATTCTGGCCTATTTCTGTTTCAACCGCGGCGTCGAGCTGATCGGGGCCAACCGCGCCGCGCCGTTCAACCATCTCATTCCGGTATTCGGCACGGTCCTGGCGATCGTCCTTCTCGGCGAGCAGATGCATCTGTATCACATCGCGGGCTTCCTGCTGGTGATCGTCGGCGTGTTCGTCGCGTCGCGCAAATAGTTGGGCCGATGAAGCCAGATCAAAACTCCGCGCGTCAGCCCGCCGCCGTCGCCTGGTTCACCAACCAGCCTTATCTGCTGCTGAGCCTGACGTCGCTGTTCTGGGCCGGCAACGTCGTGCTGGCCCGTTACGTCGCCGGCCACGTCCCGCCGGTCACGCTGTCCCTGATCCGATGGGCCGGCACCTTCATCCTGCTGCTGCCGTTCGCATGGCAACACCTGCGGCGCGACTGGACGACGCTGTGCGCGCACTGGCGGATGATGCTGATCTTCTCGGCGACGGGATTCGCGCTCAACAACGTGTTGTCCTACACCGCGATGCAGTACACCGAGGCGCTGAACGGCCTGCTGATGCAGTCGTCCGGGCCGCTGTTCGTCGCCTTGTGGTCGCTGACCCTGTTCGGTGTCCGCCTGACGGCGGGCCAGTTGCTCGGCATCGTGATTTCGTCCGCCGGCGTCCTCACGATTCTTCTTCACGGCGACTTGTCGGCGCTCGCCAGCATCCGTTTCAACAAGGGCGACCTGATGTATGCCGGCTGCATGTTCGCATTCGGGCTGTATTCGGCGCTGATGCCACGGCGGCCGAAAACCCATCAACTGTCGCTGATCGCATTCACCACCGGCTGCGGTGCCCTAATGCTGGTGCCGTTCTCCGTGTGGGAACTCGCCTCCGGCGCGGCCACCCTGACGTTCGACAGGCTCACGCTCGCCACGATCGCCTATGTGGCGATCTTTCCGTCCGCGCTGGCCTATCTGTTCTTCAATCGCGGCGTCGCCCTGATCGGCCCCAACCGCGCGGCGCCGTTCCAGCACCTGATGCCGGTGTTCGGTTCGATCATGGCGATCCTGCTGCTCGGCGAGCGGCTGCAGCCGTTTCATATCGTCGGCTATGCGCTGGTCTCGGCCGGCGTGGTAATCGCGTCACGCAAATAGAGCGTTTTCGAGCGAAGCGGATCCCGGTTCGCGTGAAAGGATTCTAGCACGATGAGCTCCGCCGGCGGCCATCGCCGGTCATCGCCGCGCCCGGCGGCGGCTTTCAGGTCCCCCGGAAACTTGCTACAGTCGAGCCATATCGGAAGCACACCAACAGCTTTCGGCATAGCGAATGGGAGCAAGCGTCGTGATCAAATCGGCCCTCTGGCTCGCCGCGCTCGGCATCGGCGCACTCGGTGCGACCAGCGCACAAGCGCAAACCATGACGCTGACCAGCCCCGATATCAGCGAAGGCGGCACCATCGCCAGCGAACAGGTGTTCAAGGGTTTCGGCTGCACCGGCGGCAATATCTCGCCGGCACTGGCATGGAGCGGCGCGCCCGCCAACACCAAAAGCTTTGCGGTGAGTATTTACGATCCAGACGCGCCGACCGGCAGCGGCTGGTGGCACTGGGTGGTCTACAACATTCCGGCCGGAACGACGTCGCTGCCCAAAAATGCCGGCGACCCCACCAAGGGGCTGATGCCGAAGGGCGCGATCCAGAGCCGCACCGACTTCGGCAGCGCCGGTTACGGCGGCCCCTGCCCGCCGCCGGGCGACAAGCCGCACCGCTATCAGATCACCGTGTTCGCGGTCGATGTCGACAAGCTTCCCGATGCCAGCGACGACACCGCATCCGCCGCGCTGGTCGGCTTCGACCTGAATTTCCATACGCTGGCGAAAGCAACATTGACCGGCCTGTACGGCCGTTGAACTGCCTGTCGTACGGTTCATAAAAAATCCGGCGCTGAAACGACCAGCGCCGGATTTTGAATATTACAGCCGTCGAAAATCAGAACGTCAGCGCTTTCGCCTGCTTGACCTGCGGCAACGCCTGCACCTTGGCGAGCACGTCGGCCGGCACCGCTCCGTCGATCTCCACCAGCGCGATTGCGTCGCCACCCTGGCTGTGACGGCCGAGGTTGAAGGTCGCGATGTTGACCTTGGCGTCGCCCAGCAGCGAGGCGAACTTGCCGATGAAGCCGGGCTTGTCCTCGTTGGTGATGTAGATCATCGAGGGGCCGAACTCGGCGTCGACGCGGATGCCCTTGATGTCGATCAGGCGTGGCTTGCCATCGGCATACACCGTGCCCGAGACCGAGCGGGTCTGGTTCGCGGTGGTCACGGCGACGGTGATGACGCTCTCGTAATCGCTCTGCGCCGCGCGCACCACCTCATCCACCACCATGCCGCGCTCCTTGGCGACCACCGGCGCCGAGACGACGTTGACGTCGCCCAGCATCGGCCGCAGCAAACCGGTCAGCGCCGCCGAGGTCAGCGCCTTGATCTTCATCTCCGCGACCTCGCCCTCATAGGTGATCGTGACCTTGACGATGCCGCTTTCGGTCAACTGGCCGGCGAACGAACCGAGCTTTTCGGCGAGTTCGACGAACGGCTTCAGCTTCGGCGCTTCTTCGGCGGTGATCGACGGGAAGTTGATGGCGTTGGTGATCGCGCCGGTGAGCAGATAGTCGGACATCTGCTCGGCGACCTGCAGCGCGACGTTCTCCTGCGCTTCCGTGGTGGAGGCGCCGAGATGCGGCGTGCAGATCACGTTGGGATGACCGAACAGCACGTTCTTAGTGGCCGGCTCCTCGACATACACGTCGAAGGCGGCGCCGGCGACGTGCTTGGAGTTCAGCGCCTCGACCAGCGCCTGCTCGTCGACCAGACCGCCGCGCGCGCAATTGACGATGCGCACGCCCTTCTTCATCTTGGCGATCGCGGCCGCATCGATGATGTTGCGGGTCTTGTCGGTCAACGGCGTGTGCAGCGTGATGAAGTCGGCGCGCTTCAACAGGTCGCCGAGGTCGACCTTCTCGACGCCGAGGTCCTTGGCGCGCTCCGGCGACAGGAACGGGTCGAACGCGATCACCTTCATCTTCAGGCCGATAGCGCGGTCGGCGACGATCGAACCGATATTGCCGCAGCCGATCACGCCCAGCGTCTTGCCGGTGATCTCGACGCCCATGAAGCGGTTCTTCTCCCACTTGCCGGCCTGGGTCGAGGCGTCGGCGGCGGGAATCTCACGCGCCAGCGCCAGCATCAGCGTGATGGCGTGCTCGGCGGTCGTGATCGAATTGCCGAACGGCGTGTTCATCACGATGATGCCCTTGGCGGTCGCCGCCGGAATCTCGACGTTGTCGACGCCGATGCCGGCGCGGCCGATCACCTTCAGCTTCTTGGCATTGGCGAGAATTTTCGCGGTGGCCTTGGTGGCGGAGCGGATCGCGAGACCGTCATAGTTGCCGATGATCTCGGCCAGCTTCTCCTTGTCCTTGCCGAGCGCCGGCTGGAAATCGACGTCGATGCCGCGATCCTTGAAGATCTGCACGGCGGCGGGGGACAGGGCGTCGGAAATAAGAACTTTCGGTTTGGCCATGGGATGTGATCCTTACGAGATCGTCATCCTGAGGTGCGAGCGAAGCGAGCCTCGAAGGATGACAGAAATGGAAATCGGGAATCCGGGAATGTCGCTGCCTATCCTTCGAGGGCCGCTGACGCGGCCACCTCAGGATGACGACCCCTCCCCCGCAGGAGAGGGTGAAGAAACTACGCCGCCTTGGCGAGCGAGGCCTTGGCTTCGGCGAAGGCCCAGTCGAGCCACTGCGTCAGCACGGCGACGTCATTGGCTTCGACGGTCGCGCCGCACCAGATGCGCAGGCCCGGAGGGGCATCACGGTAGTGGCCGAAATCATAGCCCGCGCCTTCCTTCTCGACCGCGGCGACCAGCGCCTTGGCGAAAGCGGCCTGCGCGTCGGCGGCCAATGCCGTGATCGCCGGATCGACCACCTTGAGGCACACCGAGGTGTTGGAGCGGATCGCGGGGTCGGCGGCGAGGAAATCGATCCACGGCGTTTTCGCCACCCAATCCGCCAGCACCTTGGTGTTGGCGTCGGCGCGGCCGATCAATGCCTTCAGGCCACCGACCGACTTGGCCCAGTTCAGCGTGTCGAGATAATCCTCGACGCACAGCATCGACGGCGTGTTGATGGTTTCGCCGACGAAGATGCCCTCGTTCAGCTTGCCGCCCTTGGTCATGCGGAAGATTTTCGGCAGCGGCCATGCCGGCACGTAGCTTTCGAGCCGGGCTACCGCGCGCGGCGACAGGATCAGCATGCCGTGCGCGCCCTCGCCGCCCAGCGCCTTCTGCCAGGAGAACGTGACGACATCGAGCTTGGCCCAATCGAGCGGCTGCGCGAATGCGGCCGAGGTGGCGTCGCAGATGGTCAGGCCTTCGCGGTTCGCGCTGATCCAGTCGGCATTCGGCACCCGCACGCCGGAGGTGGTGCCGTTCCATGTGAACACGATATCGGACGCCGGATCGGCCTTGGCGAGATCGGGGATTTCGCCGTAACCGGCGGTGAGCTTGGTGACGTCCTTCAGCTTCAACTGCTTGACGACATCGGTGATCCAGCCTTCGCCGAACGACTCCCAGGCGATCATGGTGACGGGGCGCGCGCCCAGCAGCGACCACAGCGCCATTTCGACCGCGCCGGTATCCGACGCCGGCACGATGCCGATCCTGTAATCGGCGGGCACTTGCAGCACTTCGCGGGTCAGATCGATCGCAAGCTTGAGCTTGGTCTTGCCGACCTTCGCGCGGTGCGAGCGGCCCAGTGCCGCGTCCTTGAGATTTTGGGGGGTCCAGCCGGGGCGCTTGGCGCAGGGGCCGGAGGAGAAATGCGGCACGTTCGGCCGCGCAGCGGGCTTCGCTACGGTCATTTGTCTATCCTTCCAGATAGTAAGCCTCCCGGTGGGGGGAGGTGTCCCGCCGCGGGAGATACGCCAAGCGGCCATGCCGGTCAAGGGATACTGAAGCGGCATCGAACGAAGTATTGATGCTGGTATCCAGGGAGCACCGATGGGCTTGATCCCTGCCCGCTGACGCCGCGCGATGTGGAATCCGATGCATGTCGACTGAAGTGATGACGCTCGTCCTGCTTGGCGCCCTGCTGCACGCGAGCTGGAACGCCATCGTCAAATCCGGCGGCGACAAGCTGAGCGAGGCCGGATTGATCGCGGCCGGCGCATCGGTGGTGGCGGCCTGCTTCCTGCCATTCCTGCCGCTGCCCGCCAGCGCCTGCGTGCCATGGCTGATCGCCTCGGTCTGCATCCATCAGGTTTATTACGTGCTGGTCGCGAGCGCCTATCGCGCCGGGGACATGGGCCACGCCTATCCGCTGATGCGCGGCGCCGCGCCGCTGCTGGTCGCCATGGCCAGCGCGCCATTGCTCGGCGAAACCTTGACGACGATGGCATGGCTCGGCGTCGCGCTGATCTGCAGCGGCGTTCTGCTGCTGGCCTTGCATCGTCATGCGCCGCGCCGCGCGACGATGCTCGCCTTGAGCAACGCGTTTGTGATCGCGCTCTACACCATCGTCGACGGCAGCGGCGCGCGCGCGTCGGGCAATGCCGTCTCGTTCGTGGTCTGGCTGACGTTCGTGAGCGGAATGCCGCTGACGGCGTGGCTCTTGTGGCGAAACGCCGAACGATTCACCGCGACGGTTCGCGGACGCGGACTATCGGGCTTGATCGGCGGCGCATGCTCTGTTGCGTCCTACGGCCTGGCGCTGTGGGCGATGACGCGCGCCCCATTGGCCAGCGTCGCGGCGCTGCGGGAAACCTCGGTGCTGTTCGCGGTGGCGATCTCGACGTTCGTGCTGCGCGAAGTCACCGGCACACGTCGCATCATTGCGGCGGTGCTGGTCGTCGGCGGCGCGGCCGCGCTGAGGCTTGCGTGACGTCCGCTCAGAACTTGTAGCCGAGGCCGCCACGGACCGAATGCGCGGAGGTTTCGATGGCCGAGGTGATGCGCTGATATTCATACTCGACGCGCATGAACAATCCCGCCACCAGCATCACGTCGACGCCCGCGCCGGCCGAGTAACCGTAAACCAGCTTGCTCTGGGTATCGTACGACCGAAGCGTCGGCAGTGGCAACGGCGCAGGGTCTGCTGAAACCTGACGCACCACCGTCTGATTGCCGAAGCCGGCGCCGGCGAACATGTACGGCAGGAACGAGCCTATCGCGTAGCCGGCGCGGATGCGCGCCGAACCGAAATCGCTCGACTGGATTTGCGCGCTGGACAGTGTGGTCGACGTGATAGGAGACCCGTTGAGCGGCGCATAGCCGGTCGAGTTCGTCAGCGCGTTGTAGCCGCTGTGGATGTAATTCGCTTCGACGCCGATCACGACATCGTCCCACTGCGAGTTGTAACCGATGAAGCCGCCGTAGCCGATCCTGTTGTCCTGCGCCGTCCCCAACCCGACCCAGTTGTAGGACGATCCGGGAGGCGAAACGAACGTGCTCTGGAGGTCGCCATTGATGCCGGGCGATGGTTTCGAGGTGGCTGATCCGTATTGCACCTGGCCGCCGAAGTAGACGCCCTCCCAGTTGACGACACGCGGCCCGTAGCTGTCCGGCAATGCGCCACGAAGGATCGGAAGATCGGCGGCCTGCGCACCCTGCATCGCCCCGAACAACATTCCCGCCACCAGCAACTTACGCATCGAAATTCCCCCAGGGATACCACTAAGGATCACGCTCAAGCCGATTCTGAACCGGCTCTCATCTGCATCGATCATCGCGCGTTAACCTTAACCAATCGTTGTCCGGCCGCGCCTTGCGTTCACTCGCGACAAAAAAATCCGCGCGAGCTTCGAAAATTCGACGCATCCCGAAAGCAAACGGCGCGGGAAAATCCCGCGCCGTTAACAGACAATAAGAAGCGACCTTATCAGCCCTTGGTGATGAGCGGCGGCGGCGCATAGGCCGGCGGGCTGTTCAGATCCCAACGCACGCCCAGCTTTACGTCATGCGAGGTGATGTCGTGGAACTCCATCGCAACACCGCGGGTGAAGCCGTCGTAGGTCGACACCGCACCTGTCGTACCCTTGCCGAGATTGACGTAGCTGTAAGCCAGTTCGAGCGTCAGGCCCGGATTGACCCGGTAGGCCAGACCAGTGTGCAGCGCCCAGGCGAAATTCCATTTCGACGCGGCCGGCGCACTGGCGTAGCTCGGATTGGGTCCGCCCAGGTAATAGCTGTCAGTGCCCGGGTTGTAGTTGACGTTGGTGGAACCGTTGTCGGTATAGTTCGCGATGGTGACGCGCGACATGCCGACGCCCGCGCCGATGAACGGCGTGACGCACCACCAGGTGCCGAGATCGACGTAGCCATTGGCCATCACCAGCCATTCCGACTTGGTGGCCGAATAATTATTGACGCCGTTTCCAATGAGACCGTAGGCCGGGAAAGTCACCAGATCGGTGCCCTTGAAGTTCGAGTTGCCGCGATATTGGCCGGTGATGTCACCGCGGAACCAGTTGTTGAACTGATAGCCGATACCGATCCCGAAGATGCCTGCGGTATCGAAAGCGGTGCTCTGATCGAGTGATGCAAGCGCTGCGTTACGACCGTCCGCCATGGCAATGTTCTTGACGCGCTGGTTGCTGAAGCCGATGTCGCCGCGCAGATACCAGCCGCCGAAATCCTCGACCGGCGGCGGCGCATAATACGGCGGCGGCGCGGGCATATCCGCGGCCAGCGCCGCACCCGACAGTAACGATGCCGCTCCCGCGGCCAGCAGACATTTAACACTACGCATGACTTCGTCCTCTTGTGCGGTGAGGCAGACGAGGCCTCACGTCGAAACTCACCCGGACGATGCCATCAAATGTTTAAGCGCAACTTAACCCTAATTTTTAAGGTTGATTTTTGGTAGACGCTAGGAACCCGCCCCCGCACGGCGCCGAACTTCTTAACGAAGTCTTTGCAAACGCGACGAACGGCGTCCCCACATGCGCGGGGACGTCGCCGACGCCGTAAGGCATGACCCTACCCGCTTTTCGCGCGGGAGAAAAAATCAGGCAGCGGCCTTGTGCATCTTCGGCAGGTACATCGCCAGCAGCCCGATCGCCGGCAGGACAGCGCAGACCGCATAGACGAAGTCGATGCCCTTGGCATCGGCCACCACGCCCAGCAACGCCGCGCCAAGCCCGCCCGCGCCGAAGGCGAAGCCGAAGAACAGACCGGAGATCATGCCGAAGCGATGCGGCATCAACTCCTGGGCATAGACGATGATCGCCGGCATCGCCGAGGAGATCACGAACCCGATAATCACGCTGAGCACAACCGTCCAGCCGAGCCCGACGTGAGGCAGCAGCAGCGTGAACGGCAGAGCGCCGAGGATCGATATCCAGATGACGTAGCGGCGGCCGACCCGGTCGCCGATCGGACCGCCGAAATAGACGCCGGCGGCGTTGGCGCCGAGAAACACGAACAGCAGCAACTGCGCGGTTTGCGTCGACACCGCGAACTTATGCATCAGATAGAAGGTGTAGTAGCTGGTCAGGCTCGAGAGGTAGATGTACTTTGAAAACACCAGCACGATCAAAATGCCGATCGCAACCGCGGTGCGGCGCGGCGACGGAAGCCCGGCGGGGCGCAGCATCGCGCCCTTCGCCTTGCGCACGGCAATGCGCGGCTTGTACCAGCTCCCGATCCGCCACAGGATGATGATGGCGACGAAGGCGATCGACGAGAACCACGCGATGCTCGGCTGCCCGAACGGCACCACGATCAACGCGGCCAGCACCGGTCCCATCGCGGAGCCGAGATTGCCGCCGACCTGAAACACCGACTGCGCGAAACCGTAACGCCCGCCCGACGACAGGCGCGCGATCCGCGACGATTCCGGATGAAACACCGCCGAGCCCAGCCCGACCATCGCCGCCGACACAAGCAGCATCGCATAGCCGTGCGCCGTGCTCAGCATCAACAGGCCGATGAAGGTGAAGCCCATGCCGATCGCCAGCGAGAACGGCTGCGCCTTGCGGTCGGTGATGCTGCCGACAACCGGCTGCAACAGCGATGCGGTGACCTGGAACGCCAGCGTGATTAATCCGATCTGCGCAAACGTCAGCGAATAGTTTTCCTTGAGGATCGGATAGACCGAAGGGATCAACGACTGCATCGTGTCGTTGAGGAAATGCGAGAAGCTGATTCCGGCCAGCACCAGATAGACCGGACCGGCCGCGACCGCCGGCTTCGCGGACGCGTCGATATCAGCCGTAACCACAGGCGCGGCGAGAGTTTCTTCCGTGACGACAACAGGCCTGTTCACAGCGACTTCCGATTCTCAGGACAGCGGGAGCAAACTCCCTCCTTCTCACGCGGAGAAGGGGTTGGACGAGCAGCCTTATATAGAAGTTCCTCACCGGCGGCGCTTGGCGCAGCGTGCCTCCCGTCAGACGGGGTGAGGTGCAACTTCACCAGGAATGCGAGCCCGATTCAAACAGGCGCGGAACTTAAGGCGGCCGGCACCACCGGACCACCACCAATCCGCGATGGCTGCGATGCGGATCGCCATTACGCCGCGGCCGCCGCCTCCCCCAGCGCCGTCACGATGTCGTCCACGACTTCCTCGACCAGCAGCCGATCGTCGCCCTCGCCCATGACGCGGATGACGGGTTCGGTTCCGGAGGAGCGCACCAGCAGCCGGCCGTGGCCGTTGAGGCGCTTTTCGGCGCTGGAAATCGCCGACTGCACGCCGTCGCTCTCTAGCGGCTTGCCGGCGCGATAGCGCACGTTCTTGAGAATTTGCGGCAGCGGATCGAAGCGATGGCAGACCTCGGACACCGGGCGCTGATGCTTCTGGATCACCGCCAGAACCTGGAGCGCGGCGACGAATCCGTCGCCGGTGGTCGCATAGTCCGACAGAATAATGTGGCCCGAGGGTTCGCCGCCGAGATTGTAGCCTCCCGCCAGCATCTGCTCGAGCACGTAACGGTCGCCGACGGCGGTGCGCACCAATTCGATATCGATGCCCTTCAGGAAGCGCTCTAGGCCGAGGTTGGACATCACCGTGGACACCAGGCCCGGCCGCGCCAGCCGGCCATCCTCTTTCCAGCTTTCGGCGATCACCGCCAGCAACTGATCGCCATCGACGATATGGCCGCGCTCATCGACCACGATGACGCGATCGGCATCGCCGTCGAGCGCAATGCCGATATCGGCGCGCATCTCGCGCACCTTGCGGCTCAGCGCCTCCGGCGAAGTCGAACCGCACTCCTTGTTGATGTTGAAGCCGTCCGGCTCGACGCCGATCGAGATCACGTCGGCGCCCAGTTCCCACAGCGCTTCCGGCACCACGCGATAGGCCGCGCCGTTGGCGCAATCCACCACCACGCGCAAGCCATCGAGGCTCAGGTCGCGCGGCAACGTGCGCTTGGCGAATTCAATGTAGCGGTCATGCACGCCGTCGATACGCTTGGCGCGGCCGAGGCTGACGCTCGCCGCAAGCTTCTTGTCGAGATTTTCGTCGAGCAGTTCCTCGATCTGCCGTTCGACCTCATCCGACAGCTTGAACCCGGCTGGGCCGAACAGCTTGATGCCGTTGTCCTCGTAGAGGTTATGTGACGCCGAAATCATGACGCCGAGATCGGCGCGCATCGATTTCGTCAGCATCGCCACCGCCGGCGTCGGCAGCGGGCCGACCAGCAGCACGTCCATACCCACCGATGTGAAGCCGGCGACCATCGCATTCTCGATCATGTAGCCGGACAACCGGGTGTCCTTGCCGATGACGACGCGATGCCGATAATCGCCGCGCTGAAATGCCAGACCGGCGGCCTGACCGACCTTCATCGCCAATTCCGGAGTAATGACGCCATTGGCACGACCGCGAATACCATCGGTCCCAAAATATTTCCGGCTCATCAAAATACCCCCAAGCGCAGACAAACAGGCGCAGATAAATTTCCGCCGGGCAATTCGCTCATTGCACCTCGCGAAGCCCGCAAATGTAACAGCGCGGCTTTATAATGCGTTTAGCATCGAGGCGGCTTCAAAAAATATGATGAATCATTACCGGGCGCAGGAACCGCGCCCGACATACAATCCATTGATATAGCTACATTAATCCAAATCGAACCAGCACACCAGTGTGGTTGTTCAGAAGTTCGCTTCATTGTCTCAGCATGTTCTTCAAGCGAACTTCCGAACCAAAACCGCACTGGATTCATAGAGTTGCCAGTGTCCTTGCGTATCCGAAGTCCGAAATGAAAGGCGCTGCAAAATGAGCCGAACTTCGGAATCAGGACACTAGCCCTTCCGCTTGATGTCCTTGTCGGGTTTCGAGGGCGGCGGCTGGGTCAGGCTGACCGGATCGGAGCCTGGAAACGATTCTTCCAGACCCTTGTTGAGGGCCTCGTCCAGCTTGTCCTTGCGGCTTTTGCCACCGGAATCATCGCGTTTGCGAGTGTCTGTTTCGGCCATGCCGCTCTCCCATGTGATGTATAAAAATAACGCACCGGGACGGCGGCTGTTCCCGGGACATCCGCCCGGCAGGATCTGGCCCCGCTCGGCCTACCCCTTGCGCCGAATGTGGCGATCATGGCGCGACGGCGCCGGCTGGGTGATGCTGACGGAATCGGACCCCGGAAAGGTCTCCATCAAGCCCTCATCGAGCGCGAGATCGAGCCGGCTTTTGTCGGTGGCGGGCACGGGGACGGCTGTCGCCGCCTGACGTCCGGTTTTTTCTTCACCCATCGCGGCCTCCGCTTATCGAGCAGCCGTCAAATGGCTGTCGCAAAGATAATTTTGCCGGTGGCATGAACATGGTAGATCAACATCAATGCCAAAGAAACAAGGGGCTGACCTGTGTCTATTAAACATATCACCTGCATCGAAGACCTGCGGCAGCGGCACATGCGCCGGGTGCCGAAAGCCTTCTTCGATTATTGCGACCGCGGCTCCTATACCGAGGACACCTTGCGCGCCAATCGCGCCGATCTCGAGGCCATCAAGTTCCGCCAGCGCATCCTCGTCGACGTCTCCAAGCGCGACGCCTCGACCACCATTCTCGGCGAGCCGGCGGCAATGCCGCTGATTCTCGCGCCCGTCGGTCTCACCGGCATGCAATATGGCGATGGTGAAATTCATGCCTGTCGCGCGGCGCAGGCGGCCGGCATCCCCTACACGCTGTCCACCATGTCGATCTGTTCGATCGAGGACGTCGCCAGCAACGTCGACAAGCCGTTCTGGTTCCAGCTCTACGTCATGAAGGACCGCGGCTTCATCAAGGCGCTGATCGAACGCGCCATCGCCGCGAAGTGCAGCGCGCTGGTGCTCACCGTCGACCTGCAGGTGATCGGCCAGCGCCATCAGGACATCAAGAACGGCATGACGGTGCCGCCGGAATGGAGCCTGTCGAAACTGGTCGACTTCGCCACCAAGCCGGCCTGGGTCGCGGGCGTTCTGCGCGGCAAGCGCCGCACCTTCGGCAATCTCGCCGGCCACATCAAGGGCATGGAGAACGTCACCCAACTGGGCCAATGGACCGCGGGACAGTTCGACACCACGCTGAACTGGAAAGACCTCGACTGGATCCGCTCGATCTGGCCCGGCAAGCTGATCATCAAGGGTATCCTCGATGTCGAGGACGCCCGCGAAGCGGTCAAGACCGGCGCGCAGGCGCTGGTGGTTTCCAACCACGGCGGCCGCCAGCTCGACGGCGCATCGTCGTCGATCGAAATCCTGCCGGAAGTCGTCGCCGCGGTCGGCGACCAGATCGAAGTGATGTTCGACGGCGGCATCCGCTCCGGGCAGGACGTCATGCGCGCGCTGGCGCTCGGCGCCAAGTCCTGCATGATCGGCCGCGCCTATGCCTACGGCCTTGGCGCCTATGGCGAAGCCGGCGTGACCAAGGCCATCGATATCATCCGCAATGAATTGCTGGTGACGATGGGCCTGTGCGGCGTCAACACCATCGGCGAAATCGACCGGCACGTGCTGGCGATCTGAATTCCGGCTCCCTCCCCACGCGGGGAGGGAGAAAACTCCGCGTCAAGGCGCTTACGAAGCCGCGTGCAAGTCAGCCTCGACTAGCGCGCGCAGTTCGGCCGTCACCGTTGGGCGCCGGCCGAACCACAATTCAAAGCCGCGCACCGCCTGATGCAGCAGCATGCCGAGACCGTCGGCGGTGCGCAGTCCGCGCGCCGCCGCCGTTGCCAGCAGCGACGTCTGCAGCGGCACATAGACCAGGTCCGCCACCGCCGCATGCGCCGGCAGCAGCGCGATATCGATCTCCAGCGGCGGCTGGCCCTTCATGCCGAGCGAGGTGGTGTTCACCAGCAATGCCGCCCGCGGCAGCAACCCGGCGACATCGGCCCAGGTCGCGGGCTGAACGCGCGCCCCGAACTGATCGGTCAGCGCCCGCGCCCGCCCGATGGTGCGGTTGACGAGATGCACACGCTTCACGCCGCGCTCCAGCAGGCCGAACACCACCGCGCGCGACGAGCCGCCGGCGCCCAGCACCAGCGCATCCTCGATGCGATCCCAGCCCGGTGCGCTGACATCGAGGTTATTGAGGAAACCCTCGATATCGGTGTTGGTCGAGCGCAGAAGATCGCCGTCGTACCACAACGTATTGGCCGCGCCGACGGCGCGCGCGCGTTCATCGGGCGTGGTCAGCGCCAGCGCCCGTTCCTTGTGGGGAATGGTGACATTGGCGCCGACAAAACCATGCTGCGAGAGATGCTGGACGAACTCGGCGAAACCCTCCGGCGGCACCGCCTCGATGCTGTAACCGCCCGCGATGCCGAACTGCTTCAGCCAATAATGGTGAATAAGGGGGGAGCGCGAATGCGCCGCCGGCCAGCCGATCAGACAGGAAGCGCGTGTGTTGGTCATCGTCGGCTGCAATCGTCCGCTTTGCATGAAACAGGTCGCGGATCAAATCCCGCGACCGGGATCGCTTGTCAATCCGATTCAGGCCGCCGCGGACAAACCCGGCGGTTTCACGACGACTTATGCGGGCGCGGAACAATCAGCGCAAGGAAACCACATTGCTGGCGGCGTGCGCCGCCGGCTGCGCCTTGATATCGGACATCGCGCGCGCGATGCTTTCGCGATATTTCGCCAGCGGCGGCCGGACGCCGTGCGTCAGCAGTTCGCGCCGCACCGCGCGCGACGCGCCGGTGATGAACAGGCGCACGCCTTTCCGCTCCGCCTTCACCGCCATGCGATGCACGGCATTGGCCGCCGTGGAATCCAATAGCGGCACCGCGCTGAAGTCGATCACGAAAGCCTTGTGGCGATCGGCAATGCTGTCGAGCACCGCACCGACGGTCGAGGCCGCACCGAAGAAGAACGCGCCGGTGATGCGATAGACCACGACATCGGGATCGGTGGCGAGATGGGAATCGTAAGGCACCCGCGTGCCGTTGGCATCGTCGGCCTTGTCGTCGGTGGCGATCGGCGCGCCGGCCTCGATTCCGGTGGCCTGCGCCATGCGATTGATGAACAGCACGGCGCCGAGCGCGAACCCGACCAGGATTCCTTCGGTCAGATCGCGGAAGATCGTCAGCAGGAAGGTTGCCATCAGCACCGTGGCGTCGCCCCACGACGAGCGCAGCAGCGTCCAGAATTCCTGCTTTTCCGCCATCCCCCACGCCACGATCACCAGCACCGCCGCCAGCGACGACAATGGAATGTAGCTCGCCAGCGGCGCCGCAATCAGCATGAACAGCAACAGAAACGCCGAATGCATCATGCCCGCGATCGGCCCGCGCGCGCCGGCGCGCACGTTGGTGGCGGTTCGCGCAATCAGGCCGGTGACGCAGATGCCGCCGAACAACGGCGCGGCGATATTGGCGACGCCCTGCGCCACCAGTTCGCAGTTCGAACGATGCCGCCGCCCGGTCATGCCGTCAGCGACGACCGCGGACAACAGCGACTCGATCGACGCCAGCAGAGCGAACGCCACCGCATCGGGCAGCACGGCCTGCGCCTTCGCAAATGAGAACGCCGGCAGCGACGGCGTCGGCAGGGATTCCGGAATGCCGCCGAAGCGCGAGCCGATGGTGTCGACCGGCAGCGCCAGCGCCCAGGCGACAACGGTGGCCACCGCCACGCCGATCAGAATACTCGGCCAGGCCGGCCGAAGCTTGCGCACTCCGACCATCACCAGAATGGCGAGAACCGCGAGAGCAAACGCCCATGGGTTGACGGTGCCCGCCGCGTGCCACAGCACCGCCAGCTTGGGCAACAGTTCACCCGGCTCCTTGCCGGGCAGCGTGAAGCCGAACAGATCGTGCAACTGGCTGGCGAAGATGATGACCGCGATGCCCGCGGTGAAGCCGACCGTGACCGGATAGGGAATGAACTTGATGTAGGTGCCCAGCTGCAACAGGCCGGCGGCGACCAGAAACACCCCGGCCATCATCGTCGCCAGAATGACGCCGTCGACGCCGTGGCGCTCGACCGTCAGCGCCACCAGCACGATGAAAGCCCCCGCGGGACCGCCGACCTGAAATCGACTGCCGCCGAGCAGCGAGACGAAGAAACCGCCGACGATGGCCGTGTAAAGGCCGCGATCCGGCGTGACGCCGGAAGCAATGGCGATCGCCATCGACAATGGCAACGCGACGATGGCGACCGTCAAGCCGGCGATGACATCGGCGCGGAAATCACCGGCGCCGTAGCCCTCTCGCAGCACCGTGACGAGCTTGGGCGTGAATAGCTCGATAAAGCTCGCAGCGCGCGGCTTTGTCGTCGTCTTAGCAGTCGAGATCATATCCGTTGTCCTTGGCCTCGCTGCCAGCGAGGCAGCGAACGAGGGTCAACGGTTCGATGTTCAGACGCGCGGCGGCGGCCCCGGCTGTTTCAGACGCACACCGCGCCCGCCGTCATCGCTCCGTGCATGTTCGCCGATGAGGTCCACGCCCGCGCGATTCAACGCATCGACCACCTTGGTCAGCGACTCGACGACACCGCGCACGTTGCCGTCGCTGGCTTCCATGCGCTGGATTGTCGGCAGCGAAACTCCTGCAAGTTCCGCCAGTGTCTTCTGATCGATACCGAGCAGCGCCCGCGCCGCCCGCATCTGGAATGATGTGATCAATGCCAGAATTCCATGTTGAGGAGTTATAATTGATGTATCATACAATGACAATGATGTAAAATACATCACATAGCCACGTTGCCCCCGGGCTCCGCCCCGTCACCGCATGGCCGGTTATGCAGACGCCGCTTGTATCCGTCAAAGCCCTCGAACAGGGCGAGATGGCCGCTGAATGAACTCGGCGTCTCGCGGCGCCAGTAATCCGCGGCCCATTGCAGGAAGGCCGCGTGGTCTTCAGCCGTCGCGTCACGCCACGGGCCGCGCGCCTCGAGGCCCTCGCGGCAGAGGCTCCACGGCAGGTCGAGCCAGATCAACGCGGTGGCGCGCGGCAAGGCGGCTTCCGCCAGCCAGCCAAAGACGCCTTCGATGATCCAGCGCGGTTCGCACGCGGCGGCGCGGACAAGTTCGCAGGCCTCGGCCTCGTCGCGCTTCGCGCCGACCCTGTCGAGCCAGTGGATGCGATCCAGATCGATCGGAGCAATGCCCGCGCGCATGCCGAGTTCGCGCGCCAGCGTGGTCTTGCCCGACCCGCTGTTGCCGATGATCACGATCCTCGATCCAAGCAATCCATCGAGGGTCGCGAGCATCGCGGCAACCTTACGCCGCGGCGCGATGCGCGGCGACGATCTGGTCGGCGGTGCGGCCGGTGACTTCCGCCATGCGATCGAACGTGCGGGTGAAACCGCCCGCGCCGGCGGTCGCCGAACGCAACTCGACGATGAGATCGCCGATTTCCGCCTCCGGCATCGTCGCGCGAATGCTGTCCCAGCCGGCCCAGCCCTGGCGGGTATCGAAGCCGAGGATCTGGCCGCGCCGCCCGGACAGGATGGCATTGACCTTCGCGGTCGCCTCGCTCGGGCAGACGATCTCGACCTGATAGATCGGCTCCAGCAGCACCGACTCGCATTGCGGCAACGCCTCGGTGACGCCGATCCGCGCAGCGGTCCGGAATGCCTGATCGGAGGAATCGACGCTGTGATAGGAGCCGTCGGTCAACGTCACCGCGACATCGACGACCGGGAAGCCCAGCGGTCCGCGCCGCAAGCCATCGACGGCCCCCTCTTCGACCGCGCCGATGTAGTTGCGCGGCACCGCACCGCCGACCACCTTCTCCTCGAAACGAAAACCCTCGCCGCGCGGCAGCGGCTTGATCTCCAGCACCACATCGCCGAACTGGCCATGACCGCCGGACTGTTTCTTGTGACGGCCGCGCTGGGTCATCGGCTTGCGGATCGTCTCGCGATAACCGATGGCCGGCGTGTGGGATTGCGGTTTGACACCGAAGCGATCGCGCAGCCGCCCCAACGCCACCCGCAGATGCATCTCGCCCTGCCCCCACAACACGACGTCGTGGCTGGCCGCATTGTGCACGACGGTCAGCGACGGGTCCTCCTCGCTCAGCCGCGACAGCGCCTGACCGAGCTTGACGTCGTCCTTGCGATCGGTTGCCGCCAGCGCCACCGCCAGCACCGGCGCGGCGGGTGTGACCGTGGTCAGCGCCGCCGGAGCGGTTTTTGCCGTCGTCAGCGTGTCGCCGGTCTTGATGGCGTCGAGCTTTCCGAGCGCCACCACCTCGCCGGCACCGGCGCTGGCGCTCTTGCTGTCATGCGTACCATTGACCGCGAAGATGCCGGACACGCGCCCGACACCGCCGCCCGAGGCTTGTACCGTGGAGCCGTCATCGAGGCGACCGCTCAACATGCGTACCAACGACAGCTTGCCGCCGTGCTGCAGGTACGTGGTCTTGAACGCATAGGCCAGCGTCGTTGCACCGTTCGCCGCCGCGCCGAGCCGCGCGACCGTCTGCGCGATGCCGGGCGCCTCGTGCCGCAACGCCTTCAACAAGCGGCCGACACCGTTCTGCCGCGCGGCCGAACCGAGCAGCACCGGACAGATCTGGCCGTCGCGCAATTCGCGGGCGAGATCGTCGAACACCGCATCGCGCGGCGGCGGAATGTCGTCGAGCAACTGCTCCATCAGCGCATCGTCATGGTCGGCAAGGTTTTCCAGCATCGCGAACCGCGCATCCTTTCCGCGGTCGAGGTTGCCGCCATCGAGCGCAACGACCTCGGATGCCATGTGCTCGCGATAGATGAACGCACGTTCCAGCGCCAGATCGACGAAGCCCGCGATCAGTTCGCCGTTCCAGATCGGAATCTGGCGCAACACCAGCGGGATTCGAGAAGCCGGCTGCAATGCCGCCAGCGCCTCGCGAATGCGCATGCGCGTCCTGTCGATCTTGTTGAGAAACAGGAAATGCGGGATCTTCAAATCCTCAAGCTCGCGCAGGATGAGCTGAAGCTGCGGCAGCTTGCGTTGGTCGGCTTCACAGACCACCACCGCCGCGTCGATGATCGGCAACGCCGCGCGCATGTCGTGGGCGAACTCGATCGAACCCGGGCAATCGATAAACGTGTAGGTGTCGCCCATGAACGTCGTCGTCACGGCGCTGGCACCGATACTCATCTTGTGCAGCCGCGCCTCGGGACTTGCATCGCCGACCGACGTGCCGGCCTCGACGCTGCCGGCATGCGGGATCGCGCCGGTGCGGGCAAGGATCGCTTCGAGGAGAGTGGTCTTTCCGCCTTGAAAGGGGCCCACGAGCGCAATGCAGCGTGGACCCGGTCCGTGATGTCCCGAGGGACGATTGACGTCTTGTCCCATTGCCGCCTCCTGATCTGGAGCTCGGCCCATGATTGGGTCAGCGAGGGGATCGTCTCAGGGGTCCCGGCAACTGGCAAGTTGGAACTTGCCGAATGCGACGCGATAACCATCACCGCCGCGCGAGAGCCGTTACCGCCCCGGCCGCAATTCCAGTCCCGCCAGTCCGACCGCGACGCTGATGCCGGTCGAACCCGATACGCTCAAGGGTTGCAACGCGATCGAATTGGCCGAACCGCCGACCAGCACGTTGGCGCCGAGCCCGATCCCGACCGTGGCGCTGCCTTGCGCGCCGGCGTAGTTGCCGGACAGGTCGCCGATGCCGGACCGCTCGACCGGCGCGAACACCGCCCATGCCAGCGTCGATTGTTCGGTGATGCCGAGGTCGAGCCCGACCTTGCGGATCGTCGCCACATAGGGCTGATCCGGCTTGCCGTCGGAACGCAGCAGGCAGCCGAGATTGGTCACGGATCCGACGATAAAGCCGACACTGGCGCCGCCACGGCACTCCAGCACCCCGATCTGGACGCGCTGCGATGATTGCGCATGGGCCGCGACGGACATCAACGTGGCGGCGGCCACGCCCAGAAGAATCGAACGACGGCGCATCAACTGTCTCCGCTTGTATCCAACACGCGCGATGGCATCACACGCGCCGCCGCGTTGAGGGTGGGTTCGAAGAATACCGTGACGGGTCACGAGGAACGAAACTCACTATGCCATGGCGGCGGGTGCGCCGCCAGATCGCGCGCCGCGACGCCTCCTCGAACGGCTATGCCCGACGATGACATTCCTATGAAGAAAATAAAACGCCGAAGTTCGGGCCATAAAAAAGGCCCGCTCGCGCGGGCCTTTCAGGATCGTCAGCGCCGCTTAGCGGTGATGACGATGATGGCGATGATGCTTGCGGTGCTTGCGATACTTGCGGGGCTGCTGAACGGCAGCCGGGCGCAGATCGACGTCGACGACGCCGGCCGTCGCGTTCAGGCCGGTCTGGCCCTGCAGGCTGAGCGGCTGCAGCGAGAACGAGTTGTTCGAGCCGCCGACCAGCAGGTTGCCGCCGAGGCCGACACCGACCGACGCATTGGCGCCGACGCCGCCGAAGTGACCAGCGAGATCGCCACGACCGATCCGATTGGTCGGCGCATAGACCGCCCAGGCGAGCCCGGTCTGCTGGGTGAATCCGAGATCGAGACCGAAGCGCTTCACGGTCGCGATATAGGCTTCCGGACGACGGCCCTGGCTTTCGAAGGTGCAGGTCAGATCGGTGTTCGAACCGACAACGTAGCTGACGTTCTGGCCACCTTCACACGAGAGCACGCCGACCTGCAGTTGGCCCTGCTGGGCATTCGCCGTGGCAATCGATGCAACGAGCATGGCTGCGCCGATACCGGCAAGTTTGATGGTTCGCATTGAGTTCAGTCTCCGCTTTGTATTGGGAAGGTTAGGCGTACGCGAGGGGCGCGCAGTAGAGAAGCAGGCGCGGCCCTGAAAGGTTCCCAAAAATCGCTCAAAATATGGCAATTACAGATTTTGCCACTTTTATTGTGCGGTTCAGGAAAATTTGATCGGCGCAGATTATCTCAAATTGCCACAGAAGCGCTGGATGCGTTTGCAGGCCTCCTCGAGGTCCGACGTCTTGGTGGCGTAGGAAATGCGGAATGCCGGTCCGAGCCCGAACGCCGACCCCTGCACGACCGCGACACCCTCAGCCTCCAGCAGTTCGGTGACGAAATCCTGGTCGTTGCCGATGACCTTGCCGGACGGCGCGGCCTTGCCGATGGTGCCGGCGCAGGACGGATAGACGTAGAACGCGCCCTCCGGCCGCGGGCAGTCGATGCCGGTGGCCTGATTGAGCATGCCGACCACCAGGTCGCGCCGCTCCTTGAACACCTTGTTGTTGGCCGCGATGAAATCCTGCGGACCGTTGAGCGCTTCCACCGCCGCCCACTGCGAGATCGACGACGGGTTCGAGGTCGATTGCGACTGGATCGTCGCCATCGCCTTGATCAGTTGCGCCGGGCCGCCGGCATAGCCGATACGCCAGCCGGTCATGCAATAAGCCTTGGAGACGCCGTTCACCGTCAGCGTGCGGTCGAACAGCTTCGGCTCGACCTGCGCCGGGGTGGTGAAAACGAAGTCGTCATAGACGAGATGCTCATACATGTCGTCGGTCATCACCCAGACATGCGGATGCTTCAGCAACACGTCGGTCAGAGCCTTGAGTTCGGCGCGCGTATAGGCCGAGCCGGTGGGGTTCGACGGCGAGTTGAGGATCAGCCACTTGGTTTTCGGCGTAATCGCGCGCTCCAGCGCGTCCGGCTGCAGCTTGAAACCGAACTCCGCGGTGCAGACCACCGGCACGGACTCGCCACCCGCCAGCGCCACCATTTCCGGGTAGCTGACCCAGTACGGCGCCGGGATGATGACTTCGTCGCCCGGATTGATGGTGGCCATCAGCGCGTTGTAGAGCACCTGCTTGCCGCCGGTGCCCACGGTGATCTGGTTCGGCTTGTAGCTCAGGCCGTTCTCGCGCTGAAACTTGCCGATGATCGCCTCTTTCAGCTCGGGAAGACCATCGACCGCGGTGTACTTGGTCTTGCCGGCCTCGATGGCATGAACCGCCGCCAGCTTGATGTTGGCCGGCGTGTCGAAATCCGGCTCGCCTGCCCCGAGGCCGATGACGTTGCGGCCCGCCGCTTTGAGCTGCCGTGCTTTATCCGTGACCGCGATGGTCGCGGACGGCTTCACACGGTCGAGCGCGGCGGACAGAAACGGCATCGTCATCTCCTTGCAAGCGTGGCCGATCATCGATTCCACGCGGTTTTCCTGAATGGGATCGCGCCACCTTAGTGTGCGTCTCGCTGCACCGCAAGAAGGTTGCGATAACTGTTCCGCGACATCGTCGTTTCAGGGAAAATTAAACGGCACCGACTAGTGTGGCGGCTCAGAAATTCGCTTCATTGTCTCGGCAAGTCCTTCAAGCGGACTTCCGAACCTATAGCACACTGAACTCATAAGTTTGCGAGCGTCCTTTCGAATCCGGAGTCCGCGAAAGTAAGCGCTGCAAACTGAGGCCAACTTCGGATTCGGAACACCAGCTTGCGGCTTTGCCCTCACCCCGCAGTCACCGGCCAATGACGTCCTTCTGGCGACAATTTCAGAGTGGCGCGTGGCTGACGGCGGAGCGCGTACGGGCCTACGGCCTGATTCTGCTGGCCCTTTACGTCATCGCGACAGTCGTCTGGATCAGCCTGGCCCATGGCCTTTCGGATGCCAACGGCAAGCCGCTCGGCACCGATTTCGCCAGCTTCTACGCCGCGGGATCGCTGGTGCTCGATGGGCAGGCCGCGCAGGTCTACGACATGGCGGCGCACTATGCCCGCGAACGTCAGCTATTCGGGGCCGATACGCCTTACTACGCCTGGTTCTATCCGCCGTTCTTCCTGCTGCTGGCGGCGCCGCTGGCGGCGCTCCCCTACCTGCTGGCGCTGGCGATCTGGCAATCCGTCACATTCGCGGGCTACCTCGCGGTGATGCGCGCGATCTTGCTGACGGCTTCGCTGACACGCCGCCAAACCGCGCTCGGCCTATTGGCGGCGGCGGCCTTCCCGGCGGTCTTCGTCAATCTGGGCCACGGCCAGAACGGCTTTCTGACCGCCGCGCTACTGGGCGGCGCGCTGGTCGCGCTGCCGCGCCGCCCGCTGCTGGCGGGGGTATTGTTCGGGCTGCTGGCCTATAAACCGCAATTCGGGCTGGTGATCCCTGTCGCGCTGCTCGCGGCCGGCCAGTGGCGCAGCATCGGCGCGGCGACGTTTACCGTGGTGGCTCTGATGCTGGGGACGGCGGCGCTATTCGGGCCGGATATCTGGACTGCCTTCGCGGCATCGACCGAACTGTCGCGCAAGCTGTTGCTGCAGGACGGCGACGTCGGATTCGAGAAGCTGCAAAGCGTCTTTGCCGCGGTACGGATGTGGGGCGGCGGCATATCGCTCGCCTATGCGATCCAGGGCCTGATATCCGTCATCGTCATCGGCAGCGTGGCATGGGCCTGGCGCAGGCCGTGCGGCCGGGACGTCAGGGCCGCGATGCTGTGCGCGGCCACCGTGCTGGCATCGCCCCATGTCCTCGACTACGACCTGATGATCCTGGGACCGACAATCGCATTCATGACCGTGGCCATCGCCACGGGCGGCGCGAAGAGTTACGAGGTCAGCGCTCTGGCATTCGCGTGGCTGGTGCCGCTGGCCGCGCGCGGCGTCGCCGGAGCCACCGGGATTCCGCTGGCGTTGATTGCGATGATCGCGCTTTACGTCATTATCCAGCGCCGCGCGGAGACACCCGACGGCGTGAATTTGCGCAGCGCCGCATTCAACGCAACGTGAGCTGACAACCTCCTCGCGCGCAGCAGGAATATTCCCGAAATCACCGCGCGTCGGCAATTTGACACTATTTGCGCCACGCAACTTGTTCCTCAGCTCGATATGTTCCAGAGTTGGGGACTTGCGACAGCGCGCTGCGATCCTCATTGTTTAGCCGCGTTGCGGGCCGGAGCGCTCGCGCAAGCGACGGGGTCACGACGCGAATGTACAAGCTCTATTCGATGCAGCGGTCCGGCAACAGCTACAAGGTTCGATTGGCGCTCGCCATCCTCGATGTTCCTTATCGCACCGTCGAGATCGACATTCTGAAAGGCGAGAGCCGGACCCCGGACTTCCTTGCCAAGAATCCGAGCGGTCAGGTGCCGCTGCTCGAAGTCGAGGATGGTCACTATATCGCCGAATCCAACGCCATTCTCTGGTACCTGGCCAACGAGACCCCCATTCGGCCGGAATCGCGCCTTGGCCGCGCCGAAGCCCTGCAATGGATGTTCTTCGAGCAGCACGCGCTCGAGCCGAACATCGGGGCAGCCTATTTCTGGCTGGCGCTGGTGCGCGGCGGCCGCGACCTGCAAACCCACGCGCTAGAGGACTGGATGGAACGCGGCTACGCCGCGCTGCAGGTGATGGAAAATCACCTCAAGATGCACGACTTCTTCGCCGCCGGCCAACTTACCGTCGCCGACATCGCGATGTACGGCTACACCCACGTCGCCGATCGATGCGACTTCGACCTCGGGACCTTTCCCGCGATCCGGGCCTGGCTGCGCCGGGTCGAGCAGGCGCCGCGTTTCGTCTCGATGGATTGGCGGCCGGACTCCGCCGCCGCGAAATTGCGGGCGTAGTCGGACAGGAGCGGGCGGAACTGCCGGCACGGTCTCGATTTCGCCCATATTGGCGCAATTGCCGCCCCAATCTCGCCCTTGCCCTCGGGCAAATTCCGTTACGCGGGTGATTCGCCAACTAATACGTCTTGGTTTCAAAAGCGTCTTGGTTTGACGTGTTTCGTTCGCGCGGGCCAGATTCATCCTCGCGTCAACTTCAGGGATTGAGGTTTCGCGCGGGACGTTCCGAATGAAGGATTCACGACCATGTCCCGGTCGCGCGGCGCCGGACCCGGATTTCACGAGAAATCCGCTCCTGTTGCTTCCTCCCGATTGACTCATGCCGTCGCGGCATCGCTGGCGATCGCGCTATCGCTATGTCTGGCGATGACCTTCACGCTGCTGACCGTCAACACGCACCTGATCCTTCCAGCCTAGAACGGCCTGTCCGCCTCCGCGAAGAACGGCTCGCACCGATCACGACGACTGAAATCTCCGGCACGGTGTCGACGCCGCTCAATTGAATCAAACACGCAGGGACATCCGGCTTCGCCGTTTTACGGTCTGTTCACCGTAGTGCGAACCTGCCCGATAAAACTGTGAACAACTACCGCACGAATAGGCTTTAATCCGTCCGGATCAAGAGTTCCGCTCATGCGAACAGATTGGCGCGCGATATCCGGACCCGTCCTGACCGCCGCGACATCGCTGGCCGCGATCGCGGCTGACCAGACGTTCGGCAACATCCCCAACCCGGCCCCATTGCAGGTTTGCATCGTGGCGATGGCGGCCGCATTGGCCGGCGTCGGACCGGGATTGATCAGCGCCGTGATCGCCGTCGCAACCATGGCGGTGTTCATTCTGCACCGAGGCCACGGTGCCGAATTCGATTATCCCGCGCTGCTGCGGCTCGCACTGCTGGCGATCACCGCGGCCGGCACCGCCGTCGTCACCGGCCTGCTGAGGCAAAAGATGCTGGACGCGATCGCATGGGAGCGCGACCAGCATGCCACCGCGACGCGCCTCGCGTCGGCGCTTGACCAGATCGACATCGGCGTCGTGCTGCTGGATGCCGACACCCGCGCCGAGTTCATCAACCGCGCCTTCCGCAAGTACTTCGCGTTGCCCGACGCCAAGGCCGACAGCAAGCCGCCCTTCATCGCGCTGATGTATCACGGCCGCGACGCCGGCTGCTACGAACTGCCCAAGGACGAACTGGCGCACTTCATCGCCGAACGCATCGAGAAAATGCGCATGGGAGATTCCACGCCCATCAACATCAACCTTGCCGATGGCCAGGTCATGCGCTTCGGCTGCGCGGTGTTGCCCGACGGCGGCCGCATGCTGAGCTACACGCCCGTGACCGACCTGATCCGCCGCACCGACGATCCCGCCAGAGCTGATTACTACCGCTCGCTGCGCGGCAGCGCGGGACTGCTCTTCGATACCCGCATTCGCGCCGCCGAATAACGACGCGCCACTCACGCAAGCGGCGGCGATTGCAAACCGCTGCCGCCGCTGTCATCGGCCTGCAACAAATAACGACTAATCGTTCAAGCGTGACAGCCGCATCCCGTCTCGCGTTCGGACTGTTTCGAATAGTGCGATCGGAGAACCGCCAGTAAATTCCGTTCGCCGAGGAGCGTCCGGATCAATGCCGAGCTTGCGAACTCCCGGCCTGAAGGTCGCAAGTCTCAGACCCGCTCCATCGGCCTATCGTTGTGCGTGATCCACATCCCCCCGCTCGGATCATTCGCGCAAGCGGTCCCGTCAGTCACCCGCTGACCGGGGCCGCATTTTTATGATGCGCCGGAAATTGCATGACGCTCAACCTATTGCTTGAACATCCCGAAACGCGGTAACGAGCGGTTCATGATCCGCCTTATCCTGGTCATCGCGGCGCTGACGATCCTGACCTTGGCCTTGTTGCCATTTCAGTTGATCGCCATCGCCCTTGGCCTGCCCATGCAGCGAACCATCCCTCACCGGTTCCACCGCATCCTTTGCAAGCTGGCGGGCGTCAGGATTCGCCAGAATGGACAACGCGCCGCCGAAACGCCGCTGCTGATCCTCGCCAACCACGCCTCCTGGCTCGATATCTGCGTCATCACCGCCGTCACGCCCGTGGTGTTCGTCGCCAAAAGCGAAGTGGCGCAATGGCCGGTGTTCGGCTGGCTTGCGAAACTGCAACGCACGGTGTTCATCGATCGCGAGCGACGGCAGCAAACGAGCACGGCGACCGCGGAGATCGCCGGCCGCCTGCTCGGTGGCAACGCCGTGGTGCTGTTCGCGGAAGGCACATCGAGCGACGGCACCCGCATCCTGCCGTTCAAATCGGCGCTGGTCGGTTCGGTGCATCAGGCGCTCGGCACATCAGCGGTGCATTCGCGGATTGCCGTGCAGCCGCTGTCGCTGGCCTACACCCGGATCGACGGCTTGCCGGTCGGGCGCGCCTTGCGCGAGCGCGTCGCATGGTACGGCGATGCCGATCTCATTCCGCATTTCATCGGCGTGCTGTCGTCCGGCGCCATCGACATCACGTTAAGCTGGGGCGATGCCGTCGCACTGGATATCGATGCCGACCGCAAGCAGATCACGCGAATGGCCGAGGCGTCGGTCCGCCGCATGACCGCCGCGGCGCTTCGGCCGACGCCGATGGACTCTCAAGCGTCCGTCGCAACATCGACACCTGCTCTTGCCGGGCATGGCGCGCCTGCTTCAAATCCTTGACGGCGCTGGAGCGTGCGCAACCCAAGCGCCATTGCCCGGAGCGCCACTGTCCGGCGGCGGCTACGACGCCGCACTGCTTTCACCCGGATGCCGGCCCGCCTTTTGCGGAAGCAACAGAATGCCGACGATCATCAACGCCGCCAGCACCGCCGACGCCGTGAAGCGGCTGAACGCCAATCCACCGTGATCGATCGGCTTGTCCAGCAAATCGCCAAGCGTCGCGCCGAGCGGTCGTGTCAGGATGAACGCGCTCCAGAACAACAGCGTGCGTGAAACATTGGTCAACAGATAGGCTACGGCGATAACCGCAAGGCCGGCGGCAAATACCAGCGCGCCCCACTCGTAACCCAGCCCGTTGGTATCGGCCATCCAATCGCCCAACGCGGTGCCCAGCGTCTGCGAAAACAGAATGGCCGCCCAATAAAACGCCTCCACTTTCGGCGACGCGACGGTCTGAACCGCAATCGAACCCATCGAGCGATACCACACGTAGAGCACGAGGAGCAGCAACAGAAGCAGGATCGACGATCCGCCGGCATAACCGATGCCGAGCGAGCGATCAGCAAAATCCGCCATCGTGGTGCCGGCCGTCGTCGTCGCAACGATCACCGCCCAATACAGAAACGGATAGAACGATTTTGCGGCGATCTGGCCGGCGACGGCGACGGCAAAAACGCCGATGAAGATGATGCTGCTGATCGCATAGCCGAGATCCAGCGACATCGAGACGGCGTCACCGGCGGTTTCACCCAGCGTCGTTGCGGCGATCTTGATGATCCAGAATGCCAGGGTGACGGCCGGAACCTTGCTCAAGGCCGCTTTTTGCAGATCACTCATGTCAATTCTCTGAACGATTGGGCTTGCCTGCTATACGCGCGATGCGTTTGTATGTCGCAGCAATATCGCGCACTCCGTTCCGGCAGCCCCATCTTCGCGAGGCGGCGTGAAGGGAATTTCCCGATACGACAGCACGACTTGCTGCCTTCCCGGTAGAGCACCACAATGCCGGTCGACTCACGGCAATTTGACAGGATGACTTCATGCAAATTCGCAATCTCGGCGGCTCCGGCCTGCGTGTCTCGGCGGTCGGTCTCGGCTGCAATAATTTCGGCCAGCGCACCGACCTCGAAACCTCGCGCAAGGTGATCCACAAGGCGATCGACCTCGGCGTCACGCTGTTCGACACCGCCGATATCTATGCCGGACGCGGCGGCTCCGAGACGGTGCTCGGCGAAGTCCTCGGCAACCGCCGCAAGGATATCGTGCTGGCGACGAAATTCTCCAAGGCCATGAGCGACGACGGACGAAAGCAGGGAGCCTCGCGCCGCTACATCATGGCCGCGGTTGAAGACAGTTTGCGGAGGCTCAGGACGGATTACATCGACCTTTACCAGCAACATGATTTCGACCCGCTGACGCCGATCGAGGAAACGCTGCGCGCACTCGACGATCTCGTGCAGCAGGGCAAGGTGCGCTACATCGGCAATTCGAATTTTCCGGCGTGGCGCATCAGCGAAGCCGAGTTCACCGCACGCGCCGCGAACACCACGCGCTTCGTTTCGTGTCAGGACGAATACAGCCTGCTCGTGCGCGATATCGAGAAGGACCTGCTGCCGGCGGCGCAGCAGTACAGCCTCGGCCTGCTCCCGTTCTTCCCGCTGGCCAGCGGCATGTTGACGGGCAAATACCAGCGCGGCGCCGCGGTGCCCGACGGCACCCGCTTCGCCATGATGCCGGCCATCAAGGAGCGTTACGCCACGCCGGAGAACGAGAACATCGTCGAACGGCTGACCACATTCGCCAAGGCGCGCGGCCATAGCCTGCTCGAACTCGCGTTCTCGTGGCTGGCGTCGCGGCCGCAGGTATCGAGCGTGATTGCCGGCGCCACCCGCGTCGAGCAGATCGAGGCCAACGTCAAGGCCATCGACTGGACCCTGAGCGCGGACGAACTGGCGGAGATCGACAAGATCACGCTGTGAGCCGTCATCCGGGAGGTGCAAGCCGCATCTGCGGCGAACCTCGAAGAATGAATTCATGCCGCCATCACCCTTCGAGGGCCGCCAAAGACGCGGCCACCTCAGGGTGACGGCGGTGCCGTCGGATCTTACCCCACCAATCCCTGCGCCGGCTTGACCGACGCACTGTCGGGAAACACCACGGATGCCAGCACGCGTTCGCTGATCCCGAGATGATCGTGCAGCACGCCCTTGACGATGCCGCGCAGGTCGGCGGTCGGCGCAAGATCGCGCGCCTGATACAGATTGGCCGGCTTCAATCCGGGCCAATCGGCAATGACGCGACCGCCGTTAACCGCGCCGCCTGCAAGCAGAGCCACCGTGCCGGTGCCGTGATCGGTGCCTTGCGTGCCGTTGATTCTGGCGGTGCGTCCGAATTCCGTCGCCACCACCACGATGGTGTCGCGCCAGCGCGCACCGAGTCCGCTTTCGAACTCCGCGAACGCGCCGTCGAGGCCGGACAGGAGTTGGGCCAGCCGTCCGACCGGACCGCCCTCGTTGGCATGAGTGTCCCAGCCGTCGAATGCCAGTGCAGCGATGCGCGGACCGTCGTCCTCCGCCATCAGTTTCGCCACGCCCCTGGCGGTCAACTGCATGGCGCCGATGCCATTGACCTGTTTGGCTCGCATGTCGCCGCCGCGCGCGGCGATCTTGTCGAGTTGCAAACCCTGCGACAGCGCCGCGGCCAAGGCAGGGTCGCGATGCTGATAGAGTTCGAACAGCCGCATCGCGGTGTCGTCCGCCGCCTGTGGCAGATTGACCGGCGCCCAACTCACCGTCGGCGCCGCGCCGCGCACCACCAGCGGCGCGGTGGCGCCGACCGCGAGCCCGCTCATCACCCGATCGCCGCGCGGCAGTGCGCCGAGCGCGCGGTTGAGCCAGCCGGACTGAACGCGGCCCGGCCCGGCGAAGCCGCTTTCCAGCACGTCCTGACCGTCGAAGTGCGAACGGTCGCGATATGGCGTCGCCACCGCATGCACCACCGCGGCGTGCTTCTCGCGATACATCCGCGCGAATTGCGGCATCGACGGATGCAGCGCGAAAAACGAATCCAGCGCGATGGCCGGATGCGGACCGTCGCGCGTCAATGCGATCGCGCCGTGCAGATCGGCGTAGTCGGGATCGCCGACCGGCGCCACCGTCGCCAGGCCATCCAGCGCGCCCCGCAGAATGATGACGAGCAGGCGCGGATCGCGCCCGTCGGCGGCGCGCGCGAATTTCGGCACATAGGCCCAGGCCGCGAACGACGCGCCACCCAGCAGCAGAGAGCGGCGTGTAATCGACAACGATCGGCTTTCGCAGCACTCCATCGTCACCTCCTCTGGAACTCCGGCGACATCAACAGCAACGCAAATGCCTGCTGCCGCGATTCGGCCCGCGCGACGGTCTGCCGTGTTTCGCTCGAAGCGGCATCGGCGGCCACGACATCGAGCAATTCACGCGGGTCCATGCTGTCGCCGATCCGCGACGACACCTGCGCCGCGATATCGAGCCGCAGCTTCATGCCTTCGGGCGACGCCCACACCGCGTTGCTGTCGGCAAAGCCGTTCGGCCCCGCCGGCGTCCACAGTGGCTGCCCCAGGATGTTGAGCCCGGAGAGATAACGTCCCGGGTCTTCCGGAATCCGTGCCATCAGCCGCCCGGTCGCGATCAGGTATTCATAGGGCGAGCGCATCTTCGACCTCGGCGCCTGCCACGCCTCGCTGGAATCGATCAGCGCCAAAGCCAGCGCCTTGAGGTCGCCGTCGGATGTTCTGAAAGTATCCTCCAGCCGCGCCACCAAAGCCTTCGGCGGATCGTCGGCGACGAAATGCCGGGCGAATTTCATCGCAATGAACCGCGCGACGGCGGGCTTGCGCGCGATATCGGCCAGCGCCGCTTCGCCCTGCGCCAGCCCGGTGTCCGGATAGGCTTTGCCAAGCAGGGTCTGCGCACCGGGCTCGTGGGCGTTGACGTTGAAAACAAAGCTTCCGGGCGGACCGAGGCGGCCTTGACGCCCGACGAACGTCCAGCCGGTGAGGATGCGCGCCAGTGTCGTCACGTCGGCCTGGGTGTAACCGCTGCCGACGCCGAGCGTGTGCAACTCCATGATCTCGCGCGCGAGGTTTTCATTCAGGCCGCGCTTGCCGCGCTGGCCCGCCTTCGAGTCCGGACCGATCGACTGCTGATTGTCGAGAAAGAACAGCATCGCCGGATGTTGCTCGACCGCCTTCAGCATGTCGGCGAAGCGCCCCAGAACGTGCGGCCGGATCGCCTCCCGCTCGAACGAGCCGGCCCAGATGCGCGCCGGCGGGCCCTTGTTGGCGGAAATACAGAAGTGATTGGACCAGAAGGTCACCATCCGCTCGACGAAACCGCATTCCGTGATGGTTGCGCGCTGGATGCGCGCCAGCGCCTCGGCGCGATAGGTCTTTTGAATGACGTTGAGCGGCGGCGGCGCCTTCGGCATCGGCGTCATCGGCCCGACGCCCTTCCCCGGGGCGGCTTCCTTGCCGGGCATGGCTTCCTTCCCGGACATGGCTTCCTTCCCGGGCATGGCTTCGGACATCATCGCCTGCGCTGCCGCTGGCGCATCGGGCGCTGCCACGGCGGCCTTGGCCGCGGCCTCGCGTTGCTGTTTCACCTCGAGCTGATAGGCATACAACGCGGTCGCGAGCGCCGGTGTGGTTTGCAACCCGTCGGCCTCCAGCAACCCGCCGGCAGGGCGCGCCAGTTCGGCTTTGACGAAACCGCGCGGGTCCGAAGCAGCGTTGGCAAAATCGCCGGACGAGCCGCCACGGGCGCCAAAGCCGAAGCGATTGAGCGCAACGAGCGCCGCTTGCGGATCACGGGCCATTCGACCTACCGTAAAGTTGCCATGCGCTACGACGAACTGCCGGACGTGCCTTTAGCCCGACACGTCTCTAGCCCGAAACGTCTTGCGCATCGGAGCGGACTGGCTGGATTATAACACGACCGGAAATGAACCCGACCTGAAGCAACCGGACAAACTGGCCCGATCGATGACAAATTCGTTAGCCGCAGCAGCTCCAGCTCCGCGACGCCTCGCCTGCGCGCGCTGCGGCGTCGAGTTTGGCTGCACCCTCTCGCACGACTGCTGGTGCGGCGAGGAAGCGGCGCGGCTGCCATTGCCTGCTGCCGGAACCGGATTTGCCGATTGCCTGTGCCGCGATTGTCTTCGGATCGTCGCCACCGGCGCGGCCGAGCGCTGGCAGATCGGCGCGGTCCTGCTCGACATGGACGGCACGCTGCTGGATACCGAACGCATCTATCTCGCCAGCCTGAGTTCGGCATTGGCCGACCTCGGTTATCCCGATGGCCTTGCGATCGCACAGACCATGACCGGCATTCATGCCGCCGAATGCGAGGCGATGCTGTTCGCGCGCTATGGCGCAACGTTTCGTATCGGCGACGTGCGCCGCGCCTTTGTCAGCTACAGGGACGCCATGCTGCGCGATGGGCTGCCGCTCAAGAGTGGCACGCTCGAACTGCTGGATGCCCTGCGGGATGCCGATCGCCCGATGGCCATCGTCACCTCGTCGTCGCGGCGCGGCGCGGAGGAGCATCTGACGCTGGCCGGCATCCGCGCGCGTTTCGACACCGTTCTGACACGCGACGATGTCGCGCGCGGCAAGCCCGATCCCGAACTCTATCTGCTGGCCGCCAATCGCCTCGGCCTCGATCCGCGAGCCTGCGTTGCAATCGAGGATTCTCATCCCGGCATCGCCGCCGCGCATGCCGCCGGCACCATCGCCATCATGGTGCCTGATCTGCTGCAACCGAATGACAAAACCCGCGCGCAATGCAGCGCGGTGTTGCCCGACCTGCACGCCGCGCTGGCGATGCTGCGCGACAAGGGGGCGCTGACGTAGCGTCCTGCTGAACGCAGAAGCCCATCAAGTAACGACACCCGCGTTACGGTTCGGTCCGCTTTTTGCCGCCGCGCATCTGGATCAATCCGATGCCCATTGCGATGCACCCGGCCCACCAGAAGACCGGATAGTAGGTCGGGATCGCGGAAATCCTCGCGATCCGCTGCTGGAACAGCTCGCACTCCGATGTCGCGACGGCGATACACATCAGCTTCACATCCATCAGGCCGAACGCGCCTTGCCAGTTGGCGTAGTAGGCAAACCACCACAGTGCGGCGACGCCCCACAGCGCAAAGCCGATCTTTGTCGCCATCGGCATTGGCGCGCGAGATCGCGCAGCCAAATCGACATCGGCCGCGAGCGGCCGTCCCGGCGTTGGGCGCGGCAACATGCGATCGCGCTCGAAAACACAATAGGAACGCGCCGGCTCCTCCTCTTCTTCGGCGGCGGCGCCATCCTGGCTCATTCGACGGCGGCCTTTTTCGGCTCGATCACCTCGAAATCCGGTGAGAAGTCATCCAGCATTCCGAACAGTTCGCGCAACTTGAGCGGGTTGCCGCCGAGCGAGACGTCGCCAGTCAATACGCTGCCGAGGAAGGTTCGCTGCTTCAGCGTGATCGCGTCCCACGTCGCGCGGGTCAGGGTGACGCTGGCGTCGGCGTTGTCCGAAAGCTTTCCCGCGGTATGGGTCAGCGCCGAGTTCTCCAGATTCATCACATAGGTCTGCTTGAGATCGCTGAAGGTCCAGTTGATGACAATATGCTTGCCTTCGGCTTTCGCGGCATTCAGGCGCACACCAAGGAAGTCGAGCGCCAGATCGATCGAGACGCCCTTGAGCAGATCGGCGCTCGCGGTCGAGGGCGGCGCCTTCGGCACCCCGTGACGCAATTCCTGCGCGCCGAGCAGATAGGCGTTACGCCAGGTTGCCGCCTCACTCTGATAGCCAAGCTGCTCGAGCGCGTCGGCGCCGAGGTCGCGCGCCGCCTTGTTGGCCGGATCGGCAAACACCAGCTGGCTCATCACGCTGGCGACCCAGCGATATTGCCCGGCCTTGAAATCGTCGCGCGCGCGCTTGAGCACCGCATCGGCGCCGCCCATGTATTCGACCTGCTTTTTCGCCTCCTCGGCGCGCGGCAACGGGTTGAGGTCGGCGGGATTGGCGTCGTACCAGCCGAGATAGAACTGATACACCGCCTTGGCATTGTGGCTCAGGGTGCCGTAATAGCCGCGCGACGCCCAGTCATTGGCCAGCGAGGGCGGCAACTTGAGTTGCTCCGCGATTTCGGTCGGCGTCAGGCCGTGATTGAGCAGCCGCACCGTCTGGTCGTGAATGAACTTGTAGAGATCGCGCTGCCTCTTGAGAAAAGCGACGATGCGCGCATTGTCCCACATCGGCCAGTGATGCTGCGCGATCACCACGTCGGTCTTGTCGCCGTAACGCTCGATCGCCTCGCCGATATATTTTGACCACAGCCGGCCGTCGCGAATCTCCGCGCCGCGCAGCGTGTAGAGATTGTGCATGTTGTGGGTGGCGTCCTCCGCCATGTTCAGAAGCTTGAACTGCGGAAAGTAGATCAGCATTTCCGCGGGCGCTTCGGAACCCGGCACCAGATGGAATTCCATCTCGACGCCGTCGACGGTGCGCGTCTCGTAAGCCTGCTTGATGAGATCGTTCGGCGGGATCAGCGAGATGGTGCCTTTCGACAGCGCCTTGCCGAGCCCGGTATCGATCTGCGCCCGGTCGCCGACCGGCAACGCGCTGCCGAACTGGAATTGCGCGCGGCGCGCCATGGCGTTGCCGGCGATGACGTTCTCCGCCACCGCGTGTTCCATGAAGCCGTCCGGCGCGATCACCTTCACCTTGCCGGAAGCCGCGTCTTCCGCCGATATCACCCCCTTGGCGCCGCCGAAATGATCGACATGGCTGTGGGTGTAGATCACCGCGACCACCGGCTTGTCCGTCCGGTTTTTCACGTAGAGCGCCAGCGCCGCTTTGGCGGTCTCGTTCGACAGCAACGGATCGATCAGGATCAGGCCGCTGTCGCCCTCGACGATGGTGAGGTTGGCAAGATCGAGGCCGCGCACCTGATAAACCCTGTCGGTGACCTTGAAGAGACCGTTGACGGCATTGAGCTGCGCCTGCCGCCACAGGCTGGGATTGACCGTCGCCGGAACCTGGTCGCTGTTGAGAAACGCATAGGGTCTGGAATCCCAGGCCGGTTTGTCGCCGGCCCCCGCAATCACGCCATCCGGCAGCGTGGCAATGAAACCGCGCTTCGCATCGTCAAAATCGGCGCGATCGCTGAACGGCAACGCCTTGGCGAAGGTTTCGTTGGCCGCGCGGGTCGCGGGCTCCGCGTCCTTCGATTGCGCCCACGCAGGCGACGACATCAATACGACGACGACCGCGAACACGGCTTTGCGTAATGGTCCCATATAAACGTGATTCATCGTGTTCCCCCGAAAACCTTGCCCTTTTATCGTTCGCAGACTCGTCCCATATTCCGGCCATGGCGAAGAAAACAGAATACCCGAAAAATCCGGGCGCAAATCCGAAATCCAAGGCCCCGACGTCGAAAGCGCCGAAATCCAAGGCCCCGAAATCCAAGGCGCCGAAATCCAAGGCGCATCGCCCCGACGTGCAGCCGATCGGGCCGGCGCTGGCCGATCTGCTCAACCCCGCGATCAATCGGGGCGATGCCGGCATGGGCTCCGGTACGGGTTTGCAGCCGCCGCCGGATAATTCCTGGGATCGCCGTTCGGGCGGCGAAGCGGCCGCGCATCGCGCCCGCGCCTCGACGCGCGGCAAGAGCGACGCGATGGCGGAGCGGGATGGGGCCGTCTCTCCGCCTCCTGCGGAAGAATCTCGGGTGGGCGGCGGCGCACCGGGCTTCGAGGAAGCACGACAAGCCAACTACGGCACCAGCGCCCCCATTCCGACGCTCGATCCCGAACTGGCGCGGCAACTCGGCCTGCCCACCGAAGAGGACGACAACGCCGCGCTGGCGCGGCCGCCGCGCAGCAAGATGGAAGGGCTCGGCGTGCAGGCCACCGCCGAGGCGCTTGAGAATCTGATCCGCGACGGCCGCCCCGAATTCAAGAAGGACGACGGCAGCGTCAAGATCTGGACGCCGCATCGTCCACCGCGCCCGGAAAAATCCGAAGGCGGCGTACGCTTCGAGATCAAGTCCGAATACGAGCCGAAGGGCGATCAGCCGACCGCGATCAAGGAACTGGTCGAGGGCATTTCGCGCAACGACCGCACCCAGGTGCTGCTCGGCGTCACCGGCTCCGGCAAAACCTACACCATGGCCAAGGTGATCGAGGCGACACAGCGCCCGGCCATCATCCTCGCGCCGAACAAGACGCTGGCGGCGCAGCTCTACGGCGAGTTCAAGAACTTCTTCCCCGACAATGCGGTGGAATATTTCGTCTCGTATTACGACTACTACCAGCCCGAAGCCTACGTGCCGCGCACCGACACTTATATCGAGAAGGATTCCTCGATCAACGAACAGATCGACCGCATGCGCCACGCCGCGACGCGCGCGCTGCTGGAACGCGACGATGTCATCATCGTCGCTTCCGTGTCGTGCATCTACGGTATCGGCTCGGTCGAAACCTATACCGCGATGACCTTCGCACTGAAGAAGGGCGAGCGTATCGACCAGCGGCAATTGATCGCAGATCTCGTCGCGCTGCAATACAAGCGCACCAGCGCCGACTTCACCCGCGGCACGTTTCGCGTGCGCGGCGACGTGATCGACATTTTCCCGGCGCACTACGAGGATCGCGCCTGGCGCGTCAACCTGTTCGGCGACGAGGTGGAATCGATCGAGGAGTTCGATCCGCTGACCGGCCACAAGAGCGACGAACTCGAATTCATCAAGATCTACGCCAACTCGCACTACGTCACGCCGCGCCCGACGCTGATCCAGGCCATCAAGAGCATCAAGGTCGAGCTGAAGCAGCGGCTCGATCAACTGCACGCACAGGGCCGCCTGCTCGAAGCGCAGCGGCTCGAACAGCGCACAACGTTCGATATCGAAATGATGGAGGCGACCGGAAGCTGCGCCGGCATCGAGAACTATTCGCGCTACCTGACCGGCCGCCTGCCCGGCGAGCCGCCGCCGACGCTGTTCGAATATGTGCCCGACAACGCGCTGGTGTTCGCGGACGAAAGCCACGTCACCGTGCCGCAGATCGGCGGCATGTTTCGTGGCGACTTCCGCCGCAAGGCGACGCTGGCGGAATACGGCTTCCGCCTGCCGTCCTGCATGGACAATCGGCCGCTGCGCTTCGAGGAGTGGGACATGATGCGCCCGCAATCGGTGGCGGTGTCGGCAACGCCGAGCGCGTGGGAGCTGAACGAGTCCGGCGGCGTGTTCGTCGAGCAGGTCATCCGACCCACCGGGCTGATCGACCCGCCGGTGCATATTCGCCCCGCCCGCACGCAAGTCGACGATCTGGTCGGCGAGGTGCGCGCCACGGCGCAGGCCGGCTACCGCTCGCTGGTCACGGTGCTGACCAAGCGCATGGCCGAAGACCTCACCGAATATCTGCACGAGCAAGGCATTCGTGTGCGCTACATGCATTCGGACATCGACACCATCGAGCGCATCGAGATCATCCGCGACCTGCGGCTCGGGGCATTCGACGCGCTGGTCGGCATCAACCTGCTGCGCGAAGGTCTCGATATCCCGGAATGCGCGCTGGTCGCCATTCTCGACGCCGACAAGGAAGGTTTTTTGCGCAGCGAGACGTCGCTGATACAGACCATCGGCCGCGCGGCGCGCAACGTCGACGGCAAGGTGATCCTCTACGCCGACCAGATGACCGGCTCGATGGAGCGCGCCATCGCCGAGACCGATCGCCGTCGCGAAAAACAGGTGGCGTATAACACCGAGCACGGCATCACGCCGGCGAGCGTGAAGAAATCGATCGGCGACATTCTCAACAGCGTCTACGAGCGCGACCACGTGCTGGTGGAGATCGGCGACGGCGGCATGGCGGATGACGCCATCGCCATCGGCCACAACTTCGAGGCGGTGCTGGCCGATCTCGAAACGCGGATGCGCGAGGCCGCCGCCGACCTCAACTTCGAGGAAGCAGCGAGATTGCGCGACGAGGTCAAGCGGCTGCGCGCGACGGAACTGGCGGTGGTCGACGACCCCACCATCAAGCAGCGCGGCATCGCCGCGAAGGGCGGCGCTTACAAAGGCAGCAAGCAGTTCGGCGAAGCGGCGAACCTGCCGGCGCGGACCGCTGGCAAATCCGTGGAGCCAGCGGCATCGGGACGACTCGACAAGGCCGCGCAAGGCAAGCCGTCAGGCAAATCGCGCGTCCACAAGCCCTCGCTCGACGAGATGGGCATTGCCACCTGGCACGAAGTCAAACCGGATCGACGGAACGTTGCCCGCCCGCGAAAGCCGACGCTCGACGAGATGGGCCCCGGCACCGAGAGCCGCATCTACAAGCCGAAATCGATGCGCGAAGGCGGACAGGAATTCGGCGGCGTCATCAAGGACGGCCCCTCCCCGCGCTCCAGCGGCGGGTCGCCGGGGCATAGGGGTGGATGGAAGAAGCGGTAGGGATAGCCTCTCTGGCAATTCGAACAGGTTCGGCTAGATTCGCCGAAAGGGATTCGCCTTCGATAAATCGCGATCACCCAACAGCGTCAGCCAGTGGACCTTTTGCCTTCTGATACGACAGTCGTCAGGCACACACTTCAACCAATTAAACATCGACACATGTTGCTATCGCTCCGCTGCACTCTCGTCGCCCTTGCCCTCGTCCTCTCCCCGGCGATCGCCGCGGCCGAGCCGGCCGCGCAAGGCGCGCCGCAAGGCATCGCTTGCAGCGGACCTTTCGCGAAGGATACGTCCCACGCGAAACTGTTGACTGCGTTCGGGGCCGCCAACGTCACCGATCAACAGATCGAGGGTGCGGAAGGTTCGACCGAGCAGGCAACGGTGCTGTTCGCAAACGACCCGACGCGCCGCATCGAGGTGATCTGGGGTAACGCCAAGGCCAGGGCGAAGCCTGCCAGCGTCATGATCAAGTCACCATCGACCTGGACCGGACCGGAGGGCATCCACACAGGCATGGCAATAGCGGATGTCGCGCAACACAATGGCCAGCCGTTCAAGATCAACGGCTTCGAGTGGGACTACGGCGGTTACGCTGTCAGCCTCAAAGGCAAACTCGCCAGCCTGCCCGGCGGTTGTGGCGTGACGCTGCGCTTCTCGCCGGGCGTCGAACTGTCCGGAAAGACTTTCCGCTCGATCATCGGCGACAAGCAGGTCCGATCCGACAACGCGGTGCTGCTCTCCGCCAGGCCGGCGCTGGCCGAATGGAGCATGGTCTACGACGACTGATCGTCCGGGCTCCGCCAACCGTCGCGATTGCCATTCCTGCATTTCGCCTGCTACGTCAGCCCATCACCTGTTGACTGGGACTCGAGGAAACCACCCATGGCGGACGCCGATCTGGATGTCATCATCCGGCAACTTGCGAAGCAGCAGAACAAGGCCCTGATGGTCGCCGTGAAGAAGCGACGCGACCGCTTCATTTCCCTCGCCGCCAAAGCCAGGGACGGCGACGCGAGGCAACGGCAGCGCCAGATGGCGAAGCATGCCATGGAAGAAGGCAGCGCCGCGGCGAGACGTCTGCAGATGTCGGCCGACAACGCCGCCGACAGCTATGCCCGCGCCATGCGAAAGGCGGCGGAAGCCGTCGCCTCGCAAACGGTTGCGGCGGCACAAAAGACAAGCAAGACGGCAAAGAAACGGGCGACGAAAACGCCGGTCAAGAAAAGCCGCGCCTGAGGCCTTCCATCCGCGCCGGCGCAATCGATTGGATTTTGCGCTGCCACGCGTCGGAAAGTCCGGGAAACGAATCTCGACGTCAATCGCTGCCGGACATCCTGCGGTCGCGCCTACGTGCCGCGCAAATCTGCGGCATACAACGCTCTGCCAGTGCGATATGATCGAGGCGTGCCTGCGTCACTCGCCGGCGCAAAGGAGGCTGTCATGGCCAAGGGTCAAATGCGCAGCAACAAGGAAAAGAAAAAGCCGAAAGCCGACAAGAACCTGAAGAAAGGCGGCGTTGCGCCATCGCCATTTGCTTCAGGGCGAACGCCAACAGGACAAAGCCCGAACAGCAAGAGAAGCTGAATTCGACGTGTCTTGCGATTCATCGAGAGGCGTTATCGCGCGTATGGATCGAGCATCCACTTGACGCCGCGCCGCAGCGAGCAACGCTACCGGGCAGCGCGTTGCATTGCGACAATTTTGCATCCGCGCCGCTAACACAACAGCAACCTTTCGCATCGTGCACTCTTGCCTAATCAACGATTCCGTTGACAATGGCGGCAACAAAAAATGATCCGGGGGCATCTGATGGTCGATAACACAAACCAGCAATGCGTCCTCAAATTCCTCGATGCGTTTTTCAGCGGCGATGCCATCACCGCGCAAGCCTGCTGCGACGACGAACTCGAGAGCATCACCTACGCGCCGATCGATCTGTTTCCGCATCTCGGCCACAAGCGCGGCAAAGCCTGGGTCAACGAAGCCATCGCGATTCAGCAACAACGCTATGCGATGCGAAGGCATGAGGTGCTTTTCATCGCCGCCGAGGGCGACCGGGTCGCGACGATGACGCGTTGCGCGCTGACCAAGCGCAACGACAACCGCGTGGTGCAATTCATCGTTGCGGAATTCTTCACCCTGCCGAACGGGCGCATCGCCCAGCATCGCGCCTTCTTCGACTCATTCGATCTGGTGCAACAGATCCTCGGCCACGATCTCTCGGACGAATTCTCCGCCAGCGTGCGGGCTGCGATGGCGCACTGACGTTCGCCATCCGACACCACGACATCAGTTTGGTTTTGAAGGGGCTGCCGCTTGCCGCGACCACGCTATTTTCGCGCGGGAGAACGTCGGTGACGCGAAATGACGCAGGTGAGGCCCGCCCCGCCAACGCCCAAGTGGGCATGATTCCGGAAGACCCCGCAAAACGGGCTTGCGGTGCGCGGCGCACCCGACTTCACGGTCGAGACAAAATATTCAAGCATGCCAAATGTTTAAGGCATCCCGAAACCGGCAAGACTTTGCACTCACCGCGCCTTGCCGATGACGATCATTCCCGTATCCAAGCATTCCTGCATTTGCGCAGTGCAAAATTGCAACTTGTCATTGTGACAATTTGAGCTATCTGCATCAAAATCTCCTGGGCGAGCGTCAAAAATGATGCCGTTGAAGCCGGGACCGATCACAATAAAAATTTGAGGACGCAGAGTGCCATGACAGAGCATAGTCTCTGGCGTTTTTCGCGCGCGTTGCATCGCGCCATCAACGAACGCCAGCCCGCCGATCTTGAAGCCCTTATCGACGATAATGTCGAATGGACCATCTATGGGCCGATCGACATGTTTACCTTCCTCGGCGCACGTCACGGCAAGGCTGCCGTGCTGGAGGTCTGCCGGCAGATCGCCGAAAACGTCCGGGTTCATCGCTTCGATCGCGAATCAATCATGCTGGGGCAGGACTCCGCCGCATCGATGATGCGCTATTCGCTGACGGCGCTTGATTCAAATCGCCCCATCAGCCTGCGCATCGCGCAATTCGCACAGTTCAAGGGCGGGCGCCTGCTCAGCATGCGGGTGCTGATCGACACTTTCGATCTGGTCGAACAGGCACTGGGCAGCCCGATCAATCTTCCGAAGATCGCCTGATTCCCGGGGCGGGTTCCGAATCTCTCCGTTCGGCAGACGGGCAACTGTACCGTCACCGGGGGAGCCTTGATAACGCGGGCGCCGGTGCTGCCGACCGTTTTCAAAATTTGTCGTGTTTAACGCTGTATTAACCTCGAATGAGCGAACCATGCCGTAGATCGGCCGTGATCTGGTCAAGATCGGCTGTATTTTATGGCACGCCTATTTCATGGTGCGGGACATCCGCGCTCGCGTCACGCGAAAAGGAACGGCAGATGAATGCAACTTCACCGGAAAAAACCGAATCGATCGAGTCCGACAGCAATCTGGCAGCCGTGTCGGAAGTCGAAGCCGGCATTCGCGACTTCGTGCGTAACGACGTAGCCTATCTGCGCCGCCCTGGCGCCGGCCTCGCCACCACCACCGAGCCGGCGCTTGACGGCAATGCCGAAGCCACCGTCAGCAGCGTCAACTCACTGATCCAGCGCGTCGCCGGCACCTCACTCGCCGAGATCGAACGGCTGATTACCGAGCTCGAGGGTCTGCGCGATCTGCTGCACTCGGAAGGCCAGCGCGTTCAACGCGAAATCTCGGGCTATGCCCAGCTCAGCCAGGCCGCGATGAAGTCGACCCGGATCATTTCCGAGAACGTCGCGCAGTGGAAGAAGGCCGCCGAAAACCTTCGCCACGACTGAGCCGCCGGACAACGCACGCAATTTCGGCGGCGCGGGCGATATTCAAATCGCTACCGCGTTGTCGGAGCATCCATCCTCGGGGCGGGCCCGGGGATATATTGCGCTCGACGTTTCGCCCGCGGCATCGATGGTCGGCGTCACGTCGCCGTCTTGCCGGTCGCCGTCTTGCCGGCGCCCTCTCGTCGCGGCACGAACGCGGTCGCCAGAAACGAATACACCGCTTCGCCACGCTGATTGACGCCAAGATTGCGCGCCTGAACGATCCCCCATTCCGGGCGCTTCTCGGAGGTGCGCAGCGATTCCACGACGCTGCTGTAGGTGATGGTGTCACCGGCGAGGACCGGCTTCAGCCATTTCAACTCGCGAAAACCCGGCGACGGTCCCCACACCGCGGGCGTGCCGCCCGCCGCAAGCGTTGCCGCGGTCTCCTCCTTGCCCTTGGCGACCAGCATTTTCATGCACACCGAGCCGACGTGCCAGCCTGACGCCGCAAGCCCGCCGAACAGCGATTGGCGACCGGCCTCCTCATCGAGATGGAAGGGCTGCGGATCGAACTGGCGCGCGAACGCCTTGATCTTTTCGGCCGTAAAAGTGAACGAGCCCAGTTCGCGCCGCTGACCGACTTCGATGTCTTCGAAAAAATGCATCGCTGATGTCCTCAGGCTTCGGCCGCCGCATCGCGGCGCGCGATCATGATCGGCGAAGTGGCTTCCAGCAGCACCACGCCGGACGCATTGCGCAACCGCATGCCAAACGTAACAATTCCGACGGTCGGCCGACTGCGCGAGACCCGCGCCTCCTTGACCTCGACGTCGAGCGTCAGGTCGTCGCCGGGGCGAAACGGCGAGAGCCAGCGCAGCTCATCGACACCGGGCGAGCCGAGCGAGGCCGTCCGCGCGATGAAGCCGTCGAACAGCATCCGCATCATCAGCGAGCCGAGGTGCCAGCCGGACCCTGACAGTCCACGCAGCATGGATCGCTTCGCAGCCTCCTCGTCCAGATGCATCGGTTGCGGATCGAACTCGGTGGCGAAGGCGATAATTTCCTCGCGCGTCACATGGCGAGGACCAAAAGTGCCGAAATGGCCAAGCGGAAAATCTTCAAATGTCAGGGGCATGTTGCTGATCGTTGGAGGGATGCCCGATTGTGGCCGCTATTTGCAGCAATCTCAAGCCCACCCGCGTCGCAGGTCCGCAGCCTGCCGCACGCGGGCGGGGCCAGGGGTCGGTTTCTGACAGCGGCAAGCGTTTTTTTGTGGGGCTCGCGCCGGATCACCCGGAACAGGTCCAAATCATACCTCTCCGCCGGGTTCGGACGCGCCGGTCGGTTTCATATAATCCACCGATGCGGGGTTCGCCTGCGTCGTATCGGAAACTCACCTCGCGTTCGACGCATTCGGCGAAGAACCGGCGCCCTTCGCTAAAAGACGCGGGCACGATCCGCGTGCCAGTCTGACAGGAGAACGACGATGTTTGAATTCCGGGATCTGTTTCAGTGGGACCGCTTCATCACGCCCGGCATCATCAAGACCTTCTATTGGCTGGTCATGGTGTTGATCGTGCTGTTCGGGATCTCCGGTATTTTCTCGGGGCTCGCGGCGATGGCGATCAGTCCGTTCGCGGGCTTCATCATCGTCCTTTCAAGCCTTGCGGGCATCGTGGTGGGAATCATCTTCTCGCGCATCGCCGCCGAATTCGTGCTGATCGTCTTTCGAATCAACGAGCACCTCGGCGCCATTCGCGACCAGGGTCTTCCGCGCTAGAGGGCTTCTGCTTTCGATGGAAACGCACCCTGTCATTGCCGGGCTTGACCCGGGAATCTATCCTCTTGAAAAAAACTCTTCCTATTTGATGGATGCGCGGGTCATAGGCGAGTGGTAGCGACGCCGTTCTTCGAACGGCTATGCCCGCGCATGACGATTTCACCTCAATCGAAAACGCGCCAGGTCTTGCCAGGTCGAGATTTCAGGTGTTGAACCTGAAGTGCATTACGTCGCCATCGACGACGACGTATTCCTTGCCTTCGAGCCGCAGCTTGCCGGCATCGCGCGCGCCGGCCTCGCCATTGAGAGCGATGTAATCGTCAAATGCGATGGTTTCAGCGCGGATGAAGCCCTTCTCGAAATCGGTATGAATCACGCCGGCGGCCGCGGGCGCCTTGGTCCCCTTGGTGATGGTCCACGCGCGCGCCTCTTTCGGGCCGACGGTGAAATAGGTGATGAGATGAAGCAGTTCATAACCGGCGCGGATCAGGCGATCGAGACCTGCCTCCTCCAGCCCAAGCGTTTCGAGAAAATCCACACGCTCCTCGCGCGACAACGTGGCGATCTCCGATTCGATCTTGGCGGAGATAGCCACCGCAACCGCGCCTTCCTTTTCGGCGTGCTCGAAAACGGAGCGCGAGAACGCATTGCCGGCCGCAGCCGCGCCTTCCTCGACGTTGCAGACATACAATACCGGTTTCGACGTCAATAGCCCGAGCATGCGGAAGGCCCGCTCCTCCTCCGGCTTGCGTTCGAGAAACCGCGCCGGCTTGCCGTCGCGCAGCAGCTTCAGCGCGCGCTCGACAAGATCGAGTTGCTCCTTGGCATCCTTGTCGTTGCCCTTGGCTTTCTTGGCGAGATTGTCGACGCGCTTTTCGAGGCTGTCGAGATCGGCCAGCATCAGTTCGGTTTCGATGGTCTCGATATCGGCCAGCGGCGCGATCTTACCCTCGACGTGAGTGATGTCGGAATCCTCGAAACAGCGCACCACATGCGCCACCGCATCGACCTCGCGGATGGTGGCGAGGAACTGATTGCCGAGACCCTCGCCTTTCGATGCGCCCTTCACCAAACCGGCAATATCGACGAATGTCAGTTGCGTCGGAATGATCTGCTGCGATTTGGCAATCGCCGACAGCTTGTCGAGGCGCGGATCCGGCACCGCCACCGCGCCGACATTCGGCTCGATGGTGCAGAACGGATAGTTCGCCGCCTGCGCCGCCGCCGTCTCCGTCAGCGCGTTGAACAACGTCGATTTACCGACGTTGGGCAATCCGACGATCCCGCATTTGAAACCCATTTTTCCTGTCCGCTCGTCGTCGCGCCTGAACTCGTCAGACTGAGTTACACTCGTCATACGCGGGTCAAGCCCGGCGATGACACCGATATTCATCTGGCGTCTCTTTATTTGGCGCCGTTGCCGTCGCCATCGTCTTTTTCCGTTCCGAACCCCTTGGCCTGCATCGCCAGATGCACCTTGTTCTGAAACGTGGAATCCTTGTTCGCGGCAAGCAGCGCGGCGTTATCGGCGACCACATCGCAGAGCGCCTCGAAACGCGGACGCTCCGCCTTGGCGAAATCGTTGAGCACGTAACCGTGCACCAGCTCCTTCATCCCCGGATGTCCGATTCCGATCCGCACCCGGCGATAGTCATTGCCGGTGTGGGCCGAAATCGACCTCAGGCCATTGTGCCCGGCGATGCCGCCGCCGATCTTGACGCGAATCTTGGCGGGCGGAAGTTCGAGTTCGTCGTGGAATACGCTGATATCGCCGAGCGCCAGCTTGAAGAAATTCATGGTCTCACCGACGGCGCGGCCAGACTCGTTCATGTAGGTCATCGGCTTGAGCAGCACGACGCGCTCGCCGTCAAGCGTCCCCTCCGAGGTCTCGCCCTGAAAGCGACGGCGCCACGGTGCGAAACCGTGACGCCGCGCCATCACATCCATTGCGATGAAACCAATATTGTGGCGGTTGCCCTGATACTTCGAGCCAGGATTACCGAGACCGACAAAGAGGCGCATGACGCGGCATCCCGCGCCGCGTTACTTCTTCTTGTCGCCGCCAGCCGGCGCCTTCGCAGCCGCTGCGGGCGCCTTCGCGCCAGCCGCAGGAGCCGCACCGGCCGCAGGAGCGGCCGCAGCGCCCGCCGCGGGAGCAGCAGCGGTACCGGCAGCAGCAGCCTTCAGCTCTTCATTGTAGCCGGACGGCGGAACCACGGTGACGAGCGTTGCATCGTCGCGCGTCAACAGCCTGGCGTTCGCCGGCAGCGTAATCTGGGTAATGTGCAGCGAGCCGTTGATCTCCAGCTTGCCGACATCGGCCTCGATGAATTGCGGGATGTTGTCCGCCGGCACCTCAAGTTCGATCGCATGGGTCACGATGTTGACGGTGCCGCCGCGCTTCACGCCCGGCGCCGTTTCGGCGTTCAACACATGCAGCGGAACGCTGACGCGGATCTTCGCACCCTGCCCGAGCCGCAGGAAATCGACATGCAGCGGGAAATCGCGCACCGGATCGAGGCTGAAGTCGCGCGGAATCACCCGATGCTTCTTGCCGTCCAGATCGATGTCATGAATCGTCGTCAGAAAGCGGCCGGCCTGCAGGCACTGGCGCAGTTCCCGATCGTCGAGCGAGATGGTCAGCGGAGGCTCGTTGTTGCCATAGATCACAGCCGGGACACGGCCCGCGCGACGTTCAGCCCGAGCGGCCCCCTTGCCGGCCTTCGGACGAGCGGTCGCCTTCAATTCCTTGACGGTCGCCATCGTATAAATCCTTGTTTTCTAAAAGTTAAAGGCCGCTGAGCGGCCCGTTTCCATGCCGTGGCAAGCCTCCAGGGGTGCGGGGGCCACGCGCATGGCCGGGCTTTTAGCGCCAAAGCCCTCAAAATACAAGGAAAGCCGGGATTTTTCTCTCCCGACAAAAAGCAGACCTCAAAAGCGGACAGATATTGTCGCCAGGATAGCAGCAGCGGCCGGCGAGCGTCCCGAATCCGAAGTTCGCCTCATTTTGCGGCGCCCGTCCTTGCGAACTTCGGATACTAGCCGCCCAATTTTGCCTCCAGCGCGGCGATCCGGACTTTCAGCGCCTCGTTCTCCTCGCGCGCCAGCCGGGCCATGTCCTTCACCGCCTCGAATTCCTCGCGCTTGACGATATCGAGATCACGCAGGATTTTTTCGGCCTGATGGCGAACCACATTGTCGACCTCGCGCTTGACGCCCTGCGCAGCCCCGGCGGCATCGTTCATCAAGCGGCCAATCTCGTCGAAAAACCGATTGTTGGTCTGGGTCATGTCAGCTTCTCCCACGATCCGCGAAGGCGTCGATCTGTGATTTCACAATGGCGATCCGGCGCGCGCAGTTCAAGCCCGCCGCCACCTCGCACCTGGCGCGTTGACCGACCGTGCGCAGCGCCTTGCCAGCGCCTTGCCATGACCTGGTTTCCTTGCGATCTTGCCGGCCCCGAAGCGGTGAATAGCCGCTCCCTGCAAATTGTAGCCAACGTGCCGATACCCACCCTTGCTATCGCCTTTCCGCAATTCGATCCGGTGGCCATCGCCATCGGGCCATTCGCCATTCGCTGGTACGCGCTGGCCTACATCGGCGGCATCGTATTCGGCTGGATCTATGCACGTGCGCTGATCCGCAGCACCCGGCTATGGGGCGGCCCGGCGCCGGTCACGCTGCTGGAGATGGACGATTTCATCCTCTGGGTCACGATCGGCATCATCCTTGGCGGCCGAACCGGCTATGTGCTGTTCTACAATCTCGACTTCTTCATCAGCCAACCGGTGAAAATCTTCGAGTTGTGGGAAGGCGGCATGTCGTTCCACGGCGGCTTCATGGGCTGCGTGTTCGCCGTGATCCTGTTCTGCTGGAAGCGCAACGTCCCGATTCTGTCGCTGGGCGATATCACCTGCGCGGTCGGACCGATCGGCCTTTTCCTCGGACGGATCGCCAATTTCATCAACAGCGAATTGTGGGGCCGTCCCGCCGACCCCGGCCTGCCGTGGGCAATGGTGTTTCCCAATGGCGGACCGCTGCCGCGCCACCCAAGCCAACTCTACGAGGCGGGTCTCGAAGGCATCGTACTATTTCTCATTCTGGCGCTGATGATCCGTGCCGGTGCGCTGAAACGGCCGGGCCTGATTCTCGGCACCTTCGTGACCTGCTATGGTCTGGCGCGCATCACCGGTGAATTCTTTCGCGAGCCCGATCCGCAGCTCGGCTTCCTGTGGGGCGGATTGACCATGGGCATGCTGCTGTCGGTGCCGATGGTGCTGGCCGGCATCGCCACGATCGTTGTCGTCTTGCGCCGCAAGGCGTTGCCGCAACCAGCACCCCGGAGAACGCCGTGATCGATGCGTCGCCGCTGCATCACGAGATCGCCCGACTGATAAAGGCGGCCGGTCCGATGCCGGTGTGGCGCTACATGCAGCTCTGCCTGACGCATCCCCGTTACGGCTATTACATCGCGCACGACCCGCTCGGCCGTCAGGGCGATTTCATCACCGCGCCGGAAGTCAGCCAGATGTTTGGCGAACTGATAGGCCTGTGGGCGGCTTCGGTATGGCGCGAGATGGGATCGCCGGCGTCATTGCAACTGATCGAACTCGGGCCCGGCCGCGGCACCATGATGGCCGATGCATTGCGGGCGTTACGCGTATTGCCACCGCTCTATCAGGCGCTCAGCATCCACCTGGTCGAAATCAATCCGGTCCTGCGCGACAAGCAGCAGGAGGCATTGATCGGGGTGCGCAACGTGCATTGGCACAACAGCCTCGACGAGGTTCCGCGCGGCCCGTCGATCATCCTCGCCAACGAATACGTCGACGTGCTGCCGATTCATCAGATGGTCAAACGCGACGATGGCTGGCACGAACGAACCATCGAGATCGACGGCGACGGCAAGCTGTCCTACGGCTACGCTCCAGAACCTGCGCCCCGGTTCGACGTGCTGTTGCCGCCGCTGGTGCGCGCCGCACCGATCGGCGCCATCTTCGAATGGCGGCCCGACACCGAGATCATGAGCCTCGCCACCCGGCTTTGCGAGGACGGCGGCGCTGCCCTGCTGATCGACTATGGCCACATCCGCAGCGATGCCGGTGATACCTTTCAGGCCATCGCCCATCACAGCTTCGCCGATCCGCTGCAAAACGCCGGCGAAGCCGATGTCACCGCGCATGTCGATTTCGAGGCGCTCGCCCGCGCCGCGCAGGACGTCGGCGCGCAGACCCACGGCCCGGTGACGCAGGGCGAATTCCTGCAACGACTCGGGATCGAGGCCCGCGCCCAAACGCTGATGGCCAAGGCCACCGAGCAGGTCGCGGAGGGTATCGTCACCGCCAAGGCCCGCCTGATCGGCGGCGGGCGCGGCGGCATGGGCGCGATGTTCAAGGTGATTGCCATTTCGGATCCTTCGCTCGCCACGCTGGTCGGATTCGGTGACGAGGAATCCCAACCCGGAGCCGGGTCATGATGCTCGCATCGTCGTTGCTCACCGCCATCCCCGGCTTGCGCCATGCCTTCTTCACCCGCGAGGGCGGCGTCTCGACCGGCATCTACGACAGCCTGAACGGCGGCGTCGGCTCGCGCGACGATCCGGCGCATGTCCGCGAGAATCGCGCCCGCATGGCCACTGCGATGGGGGTCGCGCCGGATCATTTCCTCACCGTCTATCAGGTGCATTCACCCGATGTCGCGGTCGTGTCCGGGCCATGGCCGACCGAAGCACGCCCCCATGCCGACGCTATCGTCACCCGGACACCGGGGCTCGCGATCGGCATCACCACCGCCGATTGCGGACCGGTCCTGTTCGCCGACGCCAAAGCGCGGGTGATCGGTGCCGCTCACGCCGGCTGGAAAGGCGCGCTGACCGGCGTGCTGGAAGCGACCGTCGCCGCGATGGAGAAGCTCGGCGCCGAGCGGCAGGGTATCGTCGCCGCCATCGGCCCGCTGATCCGGCAGCGCAGCTACGAGGTCGGCGCGGAATTCGTCACCCGGTTCACCGAGGTCGATGCGGAGAACGCGGACTTTTTCGTCCCCTCGAGCCGCGACGGCCACGCCATGTTCGACCTCGCAGGCTTCATACGCTCGCGGCTCGAAAATGCCGGGGTATTGATGATCGACGATCTCGGCGACGATACCTATAGCGACGACCGGTTCTTCAGCTACCGCCGCTCGGTCCACCGCCATGACGGGGATTACGGACGGCATGTCCACGCCATCGCGCTGGAAACGCCGTAAGGGCCGCGTCCGGCAGCGGGCAACGATCAATTTGATTGAAATTGCCCGGTGAACGGCACCGGTTTGCTGACCGTGCCGTGCTTCACACGCGCTCTGCCCTAGACCTTAACGGATTTTAACGATATCGGTGCTGAGCCTGCCGAACGGCCGGCGAGCGATCCGACGCGTACAGGATATCGATGGTCTTACCCCGTGCCTCCGTGGGCGCCGCATGGCGCGTCGTCCTGCTGCTCGCATTGACCGGCGCGGTATCCGGCTGCGTGAGCGACGGACAGGGGCCGACCGCGACCGCCTCTTCGCCCGCAGGCGCGACAGTGGCATTCGAACAGATCGACGGCCCGCCACCGCAGGTTTTCGACCGCATGGTCGATCTGCTCGACAGCGAGGCCCGGTTGCGCAATGTCGCGGTGGTGTCGCGCGCGACACCGGCGGCCTATCGTATCCGCAGCTACCTGGCGGCCCAAGTGGAACAGGGCCGCACATCCATAGCCTGGGTCTGGGACGTCTATGACCGGAACCAGCAGCGCACCCTGCGCCTGAGCGGCAGCGAACCGGTCGGCAAGGCCGGCGGCAATGCCTGGATGGCCGCCGACGACATTACCTTGCGGCGTATCGCCCAAGCCGGATTGACCGGCCTGAGCGCGATGACGGGCAGCGGCACAGCGGCCGAGACCGCGCCGGCACAGCCCGCCGTCACCGCCCCGCCGTCGCCGCGCAATAGCGGACCCGCGGTTGCCGACGCCGCCGGCGCACCTGCGGCCTCCGAAGCCAGTCCAGAGGTCGCGCTGAGCTTTGCCAGCCGATAACCGCGCCGCTGCGGAGAAACGCCGACTTAACCCCCGGAAAAAGCGCGACGACGGGTTGCCATCGCGGGTAGCTCCTTGATATCACGACGCCTGTCAGCCGCAATTCAAGTTCCTTGAACGCTTGTTCCTTGAACGCCAGTTCTTTGGGTAACCGATATGTTGAACGTTGTGTCCACCACGCCGCGGGGGAAAGCGACGATGTCGGCCAAGAATGGAGCCATCAAGCTCGTTTCAGGTAACTCCAACCCGGCGCTGGCGCAGCAGATCGCCGACTACCTCGAAATGCCCCTGACCAAGGCCAGTGTCCGGCGCTTCGCCGACATGGAGATTTTCGTCGAGGTGCTCGAGAACGTCCGCGGCTCGGACGTCTTCGTGATCCAGTCGACATCCTTTCCGGCCAACGACCATCTGATGGAGTTGCTGATCATCACCGACGCGCTACGGCGAGCCTCGGCGCGCCGCATCACCGCGGTGATACCCTACTTCGGCTATGCCCGGCAGGATCGCAAGGTCGGCTCGCGCTCGCCGATCTCCGCCAAGCTGGTCGCCAACCTGATCACCCGTGCGGGCGCCGACCGCGTCATGACGCTCGACCTGCATGCCGGGCAGATTCAAGGCTTCTTCGATATCCCGACCGACAACCTCTATGCGTCGCCGGTGATGGTGCGCGACATTCGCGAACGGTTCGACCTCACCAACGTCATGGTGGTGTCGCCCGACGTCGGCGGCGTGGTGCGCGCGCGCGGCCTGGCCAAGCGCATCAATGCTCCGCTGGCGATCATCGACAAACGCCGCGAACGCGCCGGCGAATCCGAAGTGATGAACGTGATCGGCGACGTCGCCGGCTTCACCTGCATCCTGATCGACGACATCGTCGATTCCGGCGGCACGCTGGTGAACGCGGCCGATGCGCTGCTCGCCAACGGCGCCAAGGACGTCTACGCCTACCTCACGCACGGCGTGCTGTCCGGCGGCGCGACCGCGCGCATCGCCAATTCCCGCATGAAGGAACTGGTCATCACCGACTCGATCCAGCCGACCGAGGCTGTTCGCGCGGTCAGCAACATCCGCGTGCTGCCGATTGCGGGGCTGATCGCCGAAGCCATCGGCCGCACCGCCGCCGAAGAGTCCGTATCCAGCCTGTTCGACTGAGGCGTCGCACCCGCGATTGTCGCGGGCGTAACGGTCCACCCAGAGCGTCCTCGCTTCTGATTGAATCAGAAACGAAGCTCCAGCTTTTTGACCTGCCGCGTTTCTTGACGCCAACCGATATCCGCTTCGCTCGAAGCGTTATCGCTTTTCCCATTGAGGTGGAATCGTCATGCGCGGGCATAGCCGTTCGAAGAACGGCGTCGCTACCACTCGCCTATGACCCGCGCATCCATCAAAAAAGAAGAATCGTTTCAAGAGCATGGATTGCCGGGTCAAGCCCGGCAATGACAGGGCGCGCTTCCATTGAAGGCAAAAGCGCTCTCAAGGCACGAACGCCGTAGCGCGAGCGCTCCCCCGCGAACTACCCGATCCCCGCAGCGACCTGCGCGCCGAGACGCTCGAGCGCGTGCAGCGTGGTGGCGCAGGCTTCCGCCACCTCGATGCCCTTGATCGCGAAATGCTTGCGGAAGAAATCGAAGTGCGTTGCGTGCTCGTGAAATTGCTGCGGTGTCAGAACCGCGGAAAACACCGGCACTTCGGTGCGCAACTGCACATCCATCAACGCATTGATGACCGTGCCGGCAACGAAATCGTGCCGGTAGATTCCACCGTCAACGACGAGTCCCGCAGCGACGATCGCGGTGTAACGGCGGGTCTTGGCCAGCAGTTGGGCATGCAGCGGAATTTCGAACGCGCCGGGCACCTCGAACAGATCGACTTGCGACGGCGCAATGCCGCGCACCTCGATCTCCTGCAGGAAGGCAAGCCGGCATTCGGCGACGATCTCGCGATGCCAGCACGACTGCACGAATGCAATGCGCTGCGGTTTGGCGAAGTGCGTTCGTTCCACGGTCGCGGCCGGCGGACTCGTGTAACCCGGGTTGGTGGAGGTCGAAGTTGAAGAAGATTCCGAAAACGTCTCGTTCATGGTCTGATTCATGGCTTTCCTCGTTAGGTACCAGAATCAGGGCATACGGACCGATGGCCGCGCGCAAACGCCGCCGTCGAGACCCGTTCTCTTCCATCCGGACTTTAACCGTCGGCTTCGGGATCGCACCGAATCTGCTGACCCTGCCTCGGGAGAAGCAGGCGCTCGCGGGCTTGGGGACGTGTGGTCGGCAAAGGTAAACCCCTTTGCGGACACAATATGCGCGAGATTCCCTTCACCGCCGGTGGGGACTTTCACCCCGCCCTGAGAACTCACCGCCCGACATGGACGGCCATCGAATTATGGCGCGGCGCTCTAACCGCAGCAAGCCGCAAGCCATGGGGCGGCCGCATGGCTCCCTCGCCGCACACGCAACGGCTTCATCCGGCAGCACTCGCGAAATCGCCCCTGACTCGCGCCGAAGGCCCGAGCCCGACGCGGAAGGCCGCGCCGCTGAACGCGGCGGCCAGACTCGCGTGACGCGAATAGCAGCCGCCAGACTCGCACCCCGCGAATCCGATTCCGTTTTGTTCTGCGGTCCCAGCCGCACCGGGACGATCATCTGTGGACGAGGGTGCGTTTGCCTGTGGATGGAGTCCGCACGCCGTTGCACGGATTCTGCAAATCACATCACTTGATGCTGGCAAGCCCGGTCGCCATCGGTTCAGTTCGAACAGGGTTTGCAACTTGCAGCGATGCGTCAGGCTCCGTGCCTATTGTCCTGCCGCGTACGTATCATAACAAACAACAGCAAGGTCGAGACGGCATGTCCCTCCTCGAAGGCATGATTGATTCACGCAACAGCCCGCTCGCAGTGGTCGAGGATGTCGCTGCGACCAATGACTGGTCGTTCGAACGCTCCGGTGAAGATGAAATCACCATCGTGACCCAGGGCGCATGGACCGATTATCAACTCTCCTTCACCTGGATGAATGAGATCGAGGCGCTGCATCTGGCTTGCGCCTTCGACATGAAAATTCCGGTGCCGCGCCGCGCCGAAGTGCAGAAGCTGATGGCTGCGGTCAACGAACAATTGTGGGTCGGTCATTTCGATATCTGGGCGCAGACCGGCACCATCATGTATCGGCAGGCATTGTTGCTGCCGGACGGCATCGCCGCTTCAAGCGCGCAGTGCGAGGCCATGCTGGCCGGCGCCATCACAGCCTGCGAACGTTACTATCCGGCGCTGCAATTCGTCGTCTGGGCCGGCAAATCCGCGCCCGACGCCATGAGCGCCGCGATGTTCGACACCGAGGGCGAGGCCTAGTTCAAGCCAACGATGCCGAACCCGACAATCAGGATCGCTACGCAGCCGGCCGAATCCGATCGTCAAGCGATCATCGAGGCTCTGGTCTCCTATAACAATCGTGCCGGCGGACCATCGAACTATCAACCTATAGCCATTCTCATTCAGGACGAGTCCGGAGCCACCGTTGGTGGCCTCTGGGGCAAGACCGTCTACGACTGGCTGTTTGTCGAACTGTTCGTCGTTCCAGAATCTCTCAGAAGACAGAAACTCGGAAGCCAGATACTGGCTCAGGCGGAAGGCATCGCTCGCCAGCGTGGCTGCATCGGCGTATGGCTCGACACATACGATTTCCAGGCACGCGGTTTTTATGAACGATGCGGGTACCACCTCTTCGGGACCATTGACGATCATCCGCGCAACGGCCGTCGCTTTTTTCTGAAGAAGCGTCTGGCGTAGCCCGTCCGATTTTCGATGGACTTTTCCATCCGCGACGTCGATATGTCGAGCATTCTCAACCGAATTGATGGGGCCGACAATGTCTTCCGCCACGCTCGATAGACTGTCCGGCACCATCGTCCTCGCCGGCGCGGGGAAAATGGGAAGCGCGCTAATGACCGGCTGGCTGGCGCAGGGTCTCGATCCGACGCGCATCGCGGTGATCGAGCCGCGCCCCTCCGACGACATTCGCGCGCTCGGCGCCAGAGGCGTCACGCTCAATCCCGCCGCTGGCGATTTCGGCGCGGTCGCGGCGCTGGTGCTTGCGGTCAAACCGCAGATGTTCGGCGAGGCGGCCACGGTGTTGCGGCCTTTCGTTCAAGCCTCGACCCTGGTGCTCTCCATCATGGCGGGGACGACCATCACATCGATTGCAAACGCCTGCGGCGGCAACGTGGTGCGCGCGATGCCGAACACGCCGGCCGCGATCGGCCGCGGCATCACCGTCGCGGTTGCCGATCGCAACGTCGGCGCCGACCAGCGCGCACTCGCGGGTGCCCTGCTGGCAGCGACCGGTGCATTCGAATGGCTCGACGATGAATCGTTGATGGATTCCGTCACTGCGGTGTCCGGCTCGGGTCCGGCCTACGTGTTCCTGCTGGCGGAAGAACTGGCGCGCGCCGGCGTCGCGGCGGGACTGCCGGCCGAACTCGCGGCCAAGCTGGCGCGTGAAACCGTCGCAGGCTCCGGCGAACTCCTGCACCGCTCCGATCTCGACGCGGCAACGCTGCGCCAGAATGTCACCTCGCCCGGCGGCACCACGGCGGCGGCGCTCGGCGTGCTGATGGGCGAGGACGGATTCAAGCCATTGCTCGAACGCGCGGTGGCGGCAGCAACCAAGCGTTCGAAGGAATTGGCGAAGTAAGCGACCTGCCGTCATGCGCAGGCGCGCGGTTTTTGCCGCGAGCCGCAAGGGCGTCATCCTGAGGTGTGAGCGGTGAATGCCGCGAGCCTCGAAGGATGGCGGCGCTGCCCTTTGAGGCTCGCTTGCGCTCGCACCTCAGGGTGACGGGCCCTCTCCTGCAAGGGAGGCGGGCGCGATGGCAGAGAAAGGTTACACGGGTATCCGCACCGTCGCGCGCAGGCCGCCCATCGGGCTGTCGCCGAGCGTAATATCGCCGCCGTGGGAACGCGCGATGTCGCGGGTGATGGCGAGACCGAGGCCGGTGCCCCCCTCGTCCTGATTGCGCGCGTCGTCCAATCGCAGGAATGGCTTGAACACTTCTTCACGCATGCTTTGCGGGATGCCCGGACCATCGTCATCGATGGTGACGGTGAGCCAGCGATGATCGCGATGCCCGGAGATCGCAATGGTGTCGGCGTAGCGCGCGGCGTTCGACACCAGATTGCCGAGGCAGCGCTTGAAGGCCGCCGGCTTCACCGTCACCACCGGCAAACCATGGAACGCCACCGTCGCGGCATGCCCGTTGCGTTCGGCATCGCTGCGCAATTCCTCCAGCGCCTGAGCCATGTCGGTCGGCTGCGCCTGTTCGCCGCTGTCGCCGCGCGCGAACGCCAGATAGGCCTCCAGCATGGCGGCCATTTCATCGACGTCCTTGCGCATGCCGTCGACTTCCGGGCTGTCGCCGATCAATGCCAGTTCGAGTTTGAAGCGGGTGAGAATGGTGCGCAGGTCGTGCGACACCCCCGCCAGCATCGCGGTGCGCTGTTCGATGCTGCGCTCGATGCGCGACTTCATTTCGATGAAGGCATGCGCCGCGCGCCGGACCTCGAGCGCGCCGCGCGGCCGGAAGTTCGGCGCCTCGCGGCCCTTGCCGAAACTTTCCGCCGCATCGGCGAGCCGCACAATGGGCCGGATCTGGTTGCGCAGGAACAAAACCGCGACGATCAACAGCACCGAGGACGTGCCGACCATCCAGAGCAGGAATATCTCCGAGTTGGAGGCGTAGGCGGCGCTGCGCTGCGCGAACACCCGCATCACCGAGTCGTCGAGCTGGACGCGAATCTCCACCAGCGACGAACGACCGACCGTATCGATCCAGAACGGCCGTGCGATCTGGCGGCCGATCTGCACCGACAGCGACTGGTCGAGCAGCGAGAAAAACGGCTTGGGCCCGGGCGGCGGCATATCGCCGACCGGCAGGAAATCCACCACCAGCCCGAGCCGCTGCTGGGCGATGCGCCGCAGCAGCGCGTGATCCTTGTCCTGCGGGTAGCCTTTATAGACATCCATCAAGGCGGCGATGTCCTGCACCACCGCCGCCGACAATCGCCGCGTCACCGTATTCCAGTGCCGCTCCATGAACACGAACGCGACGACCGATTGCAGCACCACCATCGGCACGATCATGATGAGCAGCGCGCGGGCATACAGGCCCTTCGGCATCCAGCTCTTGAACCCCTGCCCCAAACGGCCATTGAGCGTCGAGACCTGCCGCCTGGCGGTACGGATCAGTGTCAGTCCGGTGTCGAGCGCGGTCATCGGTGGCAACTCACGGCGAGGCGACGAGACGATAGCCGATGCCGCGCACAGCCTGCAAAAACAGCGGATTGGCGGGATCGCTTTCAATCTTGCGGCGGAGCCGGTTGATCTGCACGTCAACGGTGCGTTCGTTGACGGTGCCGCCCGGGCCGGTCAGATCGCCACGCGGCACGGTCTCGCCGGGCGTCGCCGCCAGAATGCGCAGCATCTCCCGTTCGCGGTCGGTGAGGTGAACGACGGTATCGCCATCACGCAGTTCGCCGCGGTCGAGATGGTAGACGAACGGTCCGAACGTCACCGATTCGATCTTCGCAACCGGCGCCGGCGTCGCGCGCTTGAGAATATTGCCGATCCGCAACAACAACTCGCGCGGCTCGAACGGCTTGGCGACGTAGTCGTCCGCGCCGATCTGCAACCCTTCGATGCGGCTTTCGGCTTCGTGCCGCGCGGTCAGCATGACGATCGGCACCGTCGACGAGGCGCGGATGAACCGGGCGAGATCGAAGCCGGTTTCGCCGGGCATCATCACATCGAGGATCAGGAGATCGAAATGCAGCCCGAGCAGCTTGGCGCGGGCGTCCTTCGCGCTCATCGCCGTGGTGACGCGATAACCCTCGTGGGAGAGGAAGCGCGACAACAGATCGCGGATACGACGGTCATCATCGACCAGCAGCAGGTGCGGTGCATCGTCGGCAGGTTGCGCGGGCGTGCGTGTCATCAGGGAAGCCGTTGTCATCATTCCTTCGCACCAAGCGGATCCTGGTCGAGCAAGCGCTCGAGAACCATGTCGGAATCTTCGCGATCGATCATGGCGCGCAGAAACCCGCTCACAGCCGCAGCGCCGGACGCATCGAGTCCGCGGAGCGCGCGGGTGATACGGTCGGTCTGCAGGCCCGCAAGCCTGGCAACCAGCGCATCGCCCTTCGCCGTGGCAAAAAGCAGGCGCTGCCGCCGGTCCTGATCGCCAGCCTGCTGCACGATATACCCTTCATCGAGCAATTGCTTCAGCACCCGCCCCAGCGATTGCTTGGTGATCCGCAATACGCTGAGCAGGTCGGCCACCGTCAGGCCGGGATTGCGGCTGACAAAATGCAGCACCCGATGATGCGCACGCCCGAAGCCAAACGCTTCCAGCACATGATCGGCATCGCCGACGAAATCGCGATAGGCAAAGAACAGGAGCTCGATGATATCCCAACGGAGCGGCGGCGATTTGCCGTCCGGCGTGCCATCTCCATCCGGCAGGGCAGCCATGACATCGACCTTCGCAAAATTTATGTCAGCCATATTGACGTATCTAGGTTCCAATGTTACAAAAAGGACGATGAAGACGAAATATTAGATCGTTCTAGGCTTGTTCCTGGTTCCAGGTTTGCGTCATCGATTATCCCTGCGCCAACTCCAGGTTCAAAACCCCGTTCCATCGATTGCCGGCCGGCGGCCGGCGAACAGCGGCGGTCCGAGTCTAACATTTGTGTCCCGTTGCGGCAGGCACTTTTGCAAATGTTGGAATCAGGGGACCACCGGCAATTGTAAGTTCGCAATGGAGTTTTGAATTTGACATTCGCTTGCCAAGATTGCTGCAAAACGGGTAGCGAATGTCAAATTCACTCCACTGAAGTTTGCCTGTTCCGCAACCGGCGGAAAGTCATTTTGCGAGTGGAATGGGCATAAAGTTGACTTGAAGCCGCCCGGCGCGCAACCGCGCGGGTGGCCAGATCCGGGAGAAGACCATGGGAGTGGGAGTTTCATTCGCCAAAATCGACAGCGCGATGCCGTTGAAATTCGACGTGCAGCCTGCAACCAATCCGACCTCCGACGAGGCGCGCGCGGCCAAGCTGGTGGACCCCGGTTTCGGAAGGGTTTTCACCGACCACATGGCCATCGTGCGCTACAATCAGGACAAGGGCTGGCATGGCGCACGCGTTGAATCCCGCGCCAATTTCCCGCTCGATCCGGCGCTCGCCGTCCTGCACTACGCACAGGAAATTTTCGAAGGGCTCAAGGCCTACAGGCGCGACGACGGCGGCGTGAACCTGTTCCGTCCCGATGCGAATGCGCGGCGGTTCCAGAATTCCGCGGACCGCATGGCCATGGCCCCCCTGCCCGAGCCGGTGTTCATCGAAGCCGTCGAGCAACTCGTGCGCATCGATCATGCCTGGGTCCCGAGCGGAGAAGGCAGCCTCTACCTGCGCCCCTTCATGATCGCCAGCGAGGTCTTCCTCGGCGTGAAGCCTTCGGCGGAATACATCTTCGCCGTCATCGCCTCGCCGGTCGGCTCCTATTTCAAGGGTGGACCGGCCCCGGTGTCGATCTGGGTGTCGGAGAACTACACGCGCGCCGCGATCGGCGGCACCGGCGCGGTCAAGTGCGGCGGAAATTACGCAGCGAGCCTGCGGGCACAAGCGGAAGCCATCGACCACGGCTGCGATCAGGTGGTCTTCCTCGATGCGGTCGAGCGCCGCTACATCGAGGAACTCGGGGGCATGAATATCTTTTTCGTGTTCGACGACGGGTCGCTGCTGACGCCGCCGCTGGGCACCATTCTGCCGGGCATCACGCGCGATTCGATCATCACGCTTGCGAAGGAAGCCGGTGTTCGCGTGCGCGAGGAAGCCTACACCCTCGATCAGTGGCGCGCCGATGCGGCGAGCGGCAAGCTGAAAGAAGCATTCGCCTGCGGCACGGCGGCGGTCATTTCGCCGATCGGCAAGGTGTGTTCCGCCCACGGCGACTTCACCATCAACGGCGGCGCCGCCGGCCCGGTCGCGACGCGACTGCGCAAGCAACTGATCGACATCCAGTACGGTCGCGCGCCCGACACTCACGGCTGGATCCGAAAGGTGCTGTAGCCGAAACGGCCGCACAACCTGCCCACACGAACGACTACGCCGCAGTTCCCAAGCTGCGGCGTTTTTAGTTTGCGGGCACAAGGCCCAGCCGCTCGCGCCTGACCCAACGGCGGATCATGGCGATGGATACGACGACCAGTCCCGACGCCAGGCCGATCCAGATGCCGACGCCGCCAAAGCCGAGCTTGAATGCAAACAGCAGGCTGAGCGACATGCCGAACCCCCAATAGCCGAGCCCGGCATAGATCATCGGCACCCGCGTATCGTTGAGACCACGCAGCATGCCGGCGCCGACCACTTGCGCGCCATCGGCGATCTGGAATACCGCCGCACAGGCGAGGAACGAAATCGCCAGTGCGATCACCGGCGCATTGGCCGGGTCGGCAATATCGATGAACGCGGCGATCAACACCTGCGGTGCGGCAATCAACAACACGCTGGTCGACGCCATGAAGATGATCGCCAGTGCAAAGGCGGCCCATCCCGCGCGCGTCACGCCGGCAATGTCGCCGGCGCCGAAGGCGCGGCCGACGCGCACCGTCGCCGCCTGCGCCAATCCCATTGGCACCATGAACGACACCGACGCGATCTGGATGGCGATCGCATGCGCGGCAATCGCCGCGGTGCCGAACTGCCCCATCAGGAAAACCGCCGCGTTGAACACCGTGATTTCAAAAGCCAGCGCCGTACCGATCGGCAGACCGATACGCCATAGCGTCGCGAGACGCGGCCAATCCGCCCGCCACCATCGGCCGAACAGTCGATAACGACGGAATTTCTTGCCGAACGTCACCACCAGCGCCAGCCCGACAAACAGGAAGAGGTTCGACAACGCCGTCGCCATACCAGAACCGCGCAGACCCAACGCGGGAAATCCGAGATGGCCGAAGACCAGCACCCAGTTGGCCGCGATGTTGAACGCGATCGCCGTGCCGGTCACCATCAGCGCCCATATCGGACGTTCCAGCGCGGCAACGAAGGAGCGCAGCACAATGTATCCCAGCGCCGGCAACAGGCCCCACTGCAATTCATGGACGAAGCTCTGCGCCGCCGCGGCGAGTTCCGGCTCCTGATCGAACAAAATCAGGATCGCCTCCGCGTGCCAGAGCAATATCCAGCTCGGCACGGCGATCATCACCGCGGTCCACAACCCCTGACGAAACGTGCGCCGCACGTCGCGCACCGAATGCAGCTTGCGCCCCAGCGCGTTGGCCATCATCGGCGAGGTCGCGGTGACGACGCCGATGCCGAAAATCAGGATGGCGAGATACAGATTGACGCCAAGCGTGGCGGCCGCCAACGCCGCCGGACCGACCCGGCCGAGCACGATGACATCCGTCGTGGTCAGCGCGATCTGGGCAAGGTTGGTGAGAACCAGCGGCCAGCCAAGCGCCACCGTGGCCCGGAACTCGCCGAGCCAGTCTTTGCGCGTGAACGCGCTCTGGTGGGCAACAAAAAGCACGGCGATACGATCATCAGTTCGGTGGCGTCTTGATGTGACAATGCGAAGACAACGAAACCCCCGGCAGCACGGCCGGAGGTTTCGTTACGCTATTCGCTGGACGAGGCTTATCTAGGTGAGCGGTTGCGGTTTGGCCAGAGCCCGCCAAGCGGAGCGGATATGTCGGGCACAAGGTGATGCCCGACAGCCACATTCCTCAACAGCATATTGTTATTTCGATGCGGCAAGGGTTTCCGCATCGACCCAGAACACCTCACCATCGGAGTCTTCCGTATCAAGCCATAACAACGGGAGTTCCGGGAACGCGGGATCAAGCAGATCGCGGCCGCGGCCGATCTCGCACAGAAGAGCACCTTGCGGATGCAGATGGTCCGGCACGTCGCGCAGAATGCGACGAACGATGTCGAGCCCATCGTCGCCGCCGTCGAACGCCATCTTCGGTTCGTGCCGACATTCGCGCGGCAAGTCCGCCATGCCTTGCGCATCGACATAAGGTGGATTGCTGATGATGAGATCGTAGCGGGCATCGCCCAGCGGCGCGAACAGATCGCCCCTGTGAAGCGAGATGCGATCCTCTAGGCCATAATCCGCGATGTTGCGTGCCGCGACCGCCAGCGCATCCTTCGACAGATCGACGGCATCGATCCGCGCATTCGGGAAACTGCGGCTCGCCAGAATGGCAAGGCAGCCCGAACCCGTGCACAGGTCGAGAACGCTTTCAATCGCGGCAGGATCGTCAATCAACGAACCGCCGGTTGATTCATCCAAACCACTGAAATGCGAGTCGAGCAGCTCTCCGATGAACGAGCGCGGCACAATGACGCGGCGATCGACATAGAACGGCAACCCGCGCATGTAGATCTTGTTGACCAGATAAGCGGTCGGCTCGCGGCTGGCGACACGCCGCGCGATCAGATCGAGCAGCTTGGCGGATTCGGCAGCGGTGACACGCGCCGTTGCGAACATTTCGAACTGATCCGGATGCAGGTGCAATGCCTCGCACACCAGAAATGCGGCATCCGCCACCGGATCGGTGGTTCCGTGCGCGAACACCAGCTCGGCCTCGATGAAGCGGCTGACCGCATAACGCACGAAATCAAGCAGCGTCAGCAACTCGCCCCGCGCGGGCTTGCGCGGCGTCGCGGCTTTCGGGGCGCGCTTGATCGCCTTGCCTGCGGATCGGGCCATCAGGATTTGGCCCAGCGCGCGGCCGCCGCGTCGTCATGGTCGGTGGCATCGACCCAGTTACCACCGCTCGCGCCCTCTTCAAGCTTCCAGAACGGCGCGCGGGTTTTCAGGTAGTCCATCAAAAACTCCGCCGCTTGAAATGCCGCCTCGCGGTGCGAGGACGCGGTGACCACCAGCACAATGTTTTCGCCGGGCTCAATGCGGCCGTAGCGATGAATGACGGTCAGTCCCATCAGCATCGGCCATCGCACCAGCGCCTCATCGGCATGTCGCTTGATCTCGGCTTCGGCCATGCCGGGATAATGTTCGAGCGTCAGCGCGGAAATAGCATCGCCCGCGACACCATCATTGGCGCCGCCACGGCAGACACCGCTGAAAGAAACCACGGCGCCGACATCGGTCCGGCCCGCCGACAGCGCCGCAATCTCGCGCGCGGTATCGAAGTCGGCCTGCTGCAGGCGAATGGTGACGGGAATGGTCATCGGATCACTTTATCAAATTCGCGCATGATCTGACCGGAAAACCGGTGCACTTTTCCGGATCATGCGCTAGCCGCCGGTCATCGGCGGAAAGAATGCGATCTCGCGGGCTCCGGCAATCGCGGTGTCGGGCTGCACGTGCGTGTGATCGATCGCGGCCCGGATCACCCGCGGCCTCTCGAACGCATGGGCATATTCGTCGCCCCGCCCGGACAACCAGCCAATCAGTTCGGCCACGGTGCGCACCGTGGCCGGAGGATCAACGATCTCCTCGGCCTTTCCGATACGCTCGCGCACCCATGCAAAATAAACAACCTTCATTCATCGGCCTCGATGAGATGATGAATGCCGGCCCGGAAATAGTCCCATCCGGTATAGATCGTAAAGACGGCCGACAGCCACAGCAGCAACAAGCCAATCTGGGTGACGAACGGAAACACCTGATCGCCGGCTTCGCCCGCCAGCAGGAAGCCGATCGCAACCAGTTGCGCCGTTGTCTTCCATTTCGCCAGCTTGGTCACTGGAACGCTGACGCGCAGTGCAGCGAGGTATTCGCGCAAACCCGAGACCAGAATTTCACGGCACAGGATGACGATGGCCGCCCAAAGCGTCCAGCCATGGATGATTCCATCGGCCGCCAGCATCAACAGGCAGGACGCCACCAGCAGCTTGTCGGCAATCGGATCCAGCATGCGCCCGAGCGCCGACTGTTGATCCCAAATGCGGGCGTAGTAGCCATCGAGGAAATCCGTGATCGCGGCCCCGACGAATACCGCCAGCGCAACCCAGCGCAACCAGAGCGGACCATCAAGGATCGATTGCGCATAGACGCAACCGACCACCACCGGAATCGCGGCGATGCGGGCGCAGGTCAGGAGATTGGGAACCGACAACGTATGCCGTGCCGTGCTTCTGGTGGTAACCGTGTTCATCCGTCTTACCAATACCGCCGCTTCCGGAAGGTCAACCTTCCGGGCCGTTTGACCCGCATCAAATCCGGAATGGCAGGCTGCCGCCACCGAATGCCCTGACGCCCATCGCAAGGATAGCATATCCGCCCGATCCTCGCTGGGGAGGATTGCACGATCAGCCCGCTTGCGCGTGAAAAAACTCGAAAATCTTGCGGGCACTCTCCGCGCTGATGCCCGGCACCTTGCCAAGATCGGCCAGCGACGCCCGTTCGATCTCCTTCAACGTTCCGAAGTGGTGCAACAATGCCCGTTTGCGCGACGGGCCGATGCCGGCAATCTCCTGCAATCCCGCCTCGCGGATGTCCTTCCTGCGCAACTTTCGGTGCGATCCGATCACGAAGCGGTGCGCTTCGTCACGCAATCGCTGGATGAAATACAAGACCGGGTCGCGCGGCTCCAGTTTCAGCGGCTCCCGCCCGGTCATGAACAAGGTTTCCCGGCCGGCATCGCGATCCGGTCCCTTGGCGACCGCCATCAACGCCACCTGCGTCAGGCCCAGGCCGTCAAAGACCGCTTGGGCGGCATTGAGCTGGCCGCGCCCGCCGTCGATGATGACAAGGTCCGGCCACTGCTGCGGCGTTTCGCCGTCGCGCACGGCCTTGTCGGCCTCCGGCCCCTGCGTCAGCAACCGCTTGAAGCGGCGTTCCAGCACCTCGCGCATCATGCCGTAGTCATCGCCGGGCGTCAGGCCCTCGGAGCGGATATTGAACTTGCGATACTGGTTCTTGAGGAAGCCGTCCGGCCCGGCGACGATCATCGCGCCCACGGCGTTGGTGCCCTGAATGTGACTGTTGTCGTAAACCTCGACGCGTCCGGGCGGCTGCGGCAGATCGAGCATGGCCGCCAGCCCTTGCAACAGCCGCGCCTGCGTCGCGGTGTCGGCCAACTTGCGGCCGAGCGCCTCGCGCGCGTTGGTGAGAGCATGGGCGACCAGTTCTTTCTTTTCGCCGCGCTGCGGAATTGACACCTCGACCTTGTGACCGGCCTTGATGCCGAGCGCGCTGGACAACAACTCCCGTTCCTCGATGGGATGCGACAGCAGCACCAGTTTCGGCGGCGGCTTGTCGTCATAGAATTGGGCCAGAAACGAACCCAGGACCTCCTCGCTGGTAAAGGACTTCTCCGCGCGCGGGAAATAGGCCCGGTTGCCCCAGTTCTGCCCGGTGCGGAAGAAAAACACCTCGATACAGAAGTAGCCGCCTTCCTGATGCACGGCGAAGACGTCCGCCTCCTCCACGGTGCGCGGGTTGATGCCCTGCGTCGACTGGATCGCCGACAGCGCCGCGAGACGGTCGCGATAGACGGCGGCACTCTCGAACGCGAGTTCGGAGGATGCCTGCTCCATCGCGCGGGCGAGATCGTCCTTCACCGCGCGGCTGCGGCCGGACAAGAACTCGGTCGCCTCGCGCACCAGCGCGGTGTAGCCGGGGAAATCGATCTCGCCGGTGCATGGCGCGGCGCAACGGCGGATTTGATAGAGCAGGCACGGCCGCGTGCGACTTTCGAAAAAGGCATCGGTGCAGGACCGCACCAGAAACGCCCGCTGCAACGCCGTAATGGTACGGTTCACCGCTCCCACCGACGCGAATGGTCCGAAGTAGCGGCCCGGACGGGTCTGCGCGCCGCGATGCTTGAGAATTTGCGGCGCCCAGTGATCGCCGGTGATGAGAATATACGGGAACGACTTGTCGTCGCGCAGCAGCACGTTGAAGCGCGGCCGCAGTTGCTTGATGAGATTGGCCTCGAGCAACAGCGCTTCGGTCTCGGTGGCGGTGGAGATAATTTCCACCCTGGCCGTCGCCGCGATCATCCGCGCGATGCGGGCGACATGACCGGTCGGCCGCGCATAGGACGACAGGCGCTTGCGCACGTTCTTGGCCTTGCCGACGTAAAGCACGTCGTTGGCGGCATTGAGCATGCGATAGACCCCGGGCGCGGTCGGAGCATGGCGAACCGCATGCTCGATCGCCGCCCGGCCGATGGCGAGCGTCCCCTCGAGCGGTGCAGCCCCCTCATCGATGGCTTCCGGCAGTCGCTCCTCGTCATCCTCCTCGGCAACGTTCCCGGCCGGATCGACATCGGGCATCGCGGATACGGTTGCATCGGTCTCGGTGGATGCGGCTCCCCGCTGCGGCCCGGCCTTCGGCTCTTTCGAGGTGTCGTGGGAATCGTTGTCCATAGGGCCGAATTTAAGCGTTGCGAGCGGCCCTCGCCAGCCGAACCGATCCCGCCATCCGGCAGCGGTCTCGGCCCGAGACCCGCGACGGTAAGACTCTCTTAACGACGTTCCAGCGCGCCGGGACCGTATTAACAACCGCTTAACGTAAGACTCTCGATAAATCCTGCCTAATAAATTGAGAATTCCGTAACCGTTCGGTTGCGCCCCGCTTCGGGAAATCGCCCCCCGCCCGAGGGCCGATGGCCCAACCGAACGGCAGTCAAGCGTCGAGGAGAGTTGAGATGAGCAAGACCGCGATGGGAGCCGCTGCCGGCGTAGCGATGACCCTGGCCCTGGCCGTATCGGCGCAGGCCGCCGACCTGCCCTATGGCGCGCGCGGTCCCTACACCGTCAACCAGCCGCTCAACGCCTATAGCTGGGCCGGTCCCTACCTGGGCGGCAATCTCGGCTATGCATGGGGTGAGGTTTCCAATACCTCGACGCGGCCTTCCGGCCTGTCCGGCGGCGTGCAGGCCGGCTACAACTGGCAGACCGCCAGCCCGATCGTGTATGGCCTTGAAGCCGACATCCAGGCCACCGGCGCCAACGATACATTCGCGCCGTGGAAATTCTCCAATCCGTGGTTCGGCACGGTGCGCGGCCGGATCGGCTATTCGTTCAACAATGTGATGTTCTACGGCACCGGCGGTCTGGCGTTTGGCGAACTGCGCGCCGAAACCTACGGTCTGTCGGAATCGCGCTCGACTGTGGGCTGGACCGTGGGTGTCGGCGCCGAATTCGGCCTGACCCAAAACTGGTCCGCCAAGGTCGAGTATCTGTATGTCGATCTGTCGAGCAACCGCTTCAGCATCACCCGCGCATCGAACGCCTACGACTTCGGCCTGGTTCGTGTCGGCGTGAACTATCACTTCTGACCGGAACAAACACTCCAAGTAAAAAACTGACGATCACCTCCCGGCCGCACCTCGCGGCCGGGATTTTTTTGCGATGAACACGAATTTCAGGGATGCACCACTTCAAGCCGGAAGCGCCCGGCGCCGCCCTGCCCAAGCGGCTTCTGCAACTCCGGCAGAATGGTCTTCAGTTCGTCCGCCAGCGTCCACGGCGGATTCACGACAAGCAGTCCCGACGAGGTCAAGCCGCGACCTTCCGCAATCGGCGCAACGCTGAACTCCAGCCGCAGGCATTTGCCCGAAGCACCAGCCGACTCGCACGTTTGGCCGACCTGCCGCGCCAGCGTGTCGGCGGCACGGCGACTCTTGACCGGATACCACAGCAGATAGATTCCGGTCGGCCATTTCACGAAGGTTTCCGAGAAAACACTTGCCAGGCGCTCGAATTCGTCAGGCTGTTCGAACGGCGGATCGATCAGCACCACACCGCGCCGCTCCTTCGGCGGAACAAAAGCGGGCAGCGCCGTCCAGCCATCGAGATCGACGACACGGGCCTGCTCGTCGCGGCGCAGCGCATCGATCAATTGCTTGCGCGGACCCGCCGCGACTTCGCAGGCGACCAGCCGATCCTGCGGACGTAGCAACGCGCGCGCGATCAGCGGCGAGCCGGGATAAACTGTCAGGTCGCGCTGCGGATTGAAGGCGCGGACGATATCGAGATAAGGCGCAACCAGTCTGCCCGCCGGGTCGGAAAATCGCGCCTGCAGCATCCGGGCGATGCCGGTCAGCCATTCGCCGCCGCGCTGCGCCTCCTCGCCGGTCAGGTCGTATCGGCCGGCGCCGGCGTGGCTATCGATGACGCGGAATGCCGCCGGCTTCTCATGCAGATAGGTCAGGATACGGACCAGCACGAGATGCTTGATGACGTCGGCAAAGCCGCCGGCGTGGAAGGCGTGACGATAATTCATGCCGCAACGGTTACGGCATTAGCCGCTGAAAGTAACGTATCCATCATAAAATATTGCATCGAACGGCGAGCACAACCGATTCAAAGGCGGCGCTAGTGTCCTGAATCCGAAGTTCGCCTCATTTTGCAGCGTTCACTTTCGCGAACTTCGGATTCGAAAGGACACTCGCAAACTTGTGATTCGAGTGTGGTTTAGGTTCGGAAGTCTGCTTGAAGGACCCGCCGAGACAATGAAGCGAACTTCCGAACCACCACACTAGATCAGCCGCAACCCCTTCAGGCTGGCGTGGCCATTCTTGCCGACGATGATGTGATCGTGCACCGAAATGCCGAGCGGACCGGCAATGCCGATGATCGACTTGGTCATCTGGATATCGGCGGTCGAGGGCGTCGGATCCCCGGACGGATGGTTGTGAACCATGATGATCGCGGTGGCCGACAATTCCAGCGCCCGTTTGACCACTTCGCGCGGGTACACCGGCGTATGGTCGATAGTGCCGACCTGTTGCAACTCGTCGGCGATCAACTGGTTGCGCTTGTCGAGAAACAGGATGCGAAACTGCTCCTTGTCCGCAAACGCCATGGCGGACCGGCAATACTCAATCACCGAGGACCAAGAGGACAACACCGTGCGCTGCTTGAGTTGTCCCTTGACCACCCTGCTCGCGGCGGCAGCGATCAGCTTGACCTCCGTGATGGCCGCTTCGCCAAGGCCATCCACTTCGCGCAACCGCGCCGCCGGGGCATGCACCACCTCGGCGAACGAACCGAATTTGCCGATCAGGGTTTTGGCGAGCGGCTTGACGTCACGGCGGGACAAGGCGCGAAACAACACCATTTCCAGCAATTCGTAGTCGCTCAAGGCATCGGCGCCAACCTCGCGGAAACGCTCACGAAGCCGTTCGCGATGGCCATGATAGTGCGGCGTCGCTTCCGCAAATCCCGACGGCTTGGAATTCTTGCTATCAACAGACATCGATGCCGATACACCCGCGATTCCTGAGGCCTCGCAACCATGCCGCGCCGGGTAACATTTGCAACAGCAAACGTCGTCCGATCATGGCAAAATTGACAGCCGTTCGAAGAAAGCCGGTTCAGGCAGTCGCGAGCGCCTGTTCGCGATGCCGCGCCGAGAGCGTGAAAATCTCGACACCGGTTTTAGTCACGCCGACCGAGTGCTCGAACTGAGCGGACAGCGAGCGGTCGCGCGTGACCGCGGTCCAGCCATCCGAAAGGATTTTCACGTGCGGCTTGCCGAGGTTGATCATCGGCTCGATGGTGAAGAACATGCCGGGCCGCAGCACGACGCCTTCGCCCGGGCGGCCGACGTGGATGATGTTGGGCTCGTCATGAAAAATGCGGCCCAGACCGTGACCGCAGAAATCACGCACCACGCTCATCTGCTGCGGCTCGACGAAGCTCTGAATGGCATGACCGATGTCGCCGGTCGTCGCCCCGGGCTTCACCGCGGCAATGCCCCGCATCATCGATGCGTAAGTCACTTCGATCAGCCGCTCGGCCTTGCGCGCGATCGAGCCGACGGCGTACATGCGGCTGGAATCGCCGTACCAGCCGTCGACGATAAAGGTGACGTCGACATTGACGATGTCGCCATCCTTCAGCAGCCGATCGCCGGGCATGCCATGGCACACCACATGGTTGACCGACGTGCAGGTCGAATAGCGATAGCCGCGATACATCAGCGTGGCAGGAAAGGCATCGTGGCTGAAGGCAAATTCGCGCACGAAATCGTCGATCTGCGAGGTCGGTACGCCGACCTTGACGAGGTCGGTGAGGTCGTCGAGGCAGCGCGACACCAGCGCCCCGGCTTTCCGCATGCCGGCAAAGGCCGCCGGCCCATGCAGCTTGATTTGTCCCGTCTTGCGCTGGGAAGCGTCGGAAGCTTCGACATAACTCATGGCTGGTCTGATTTCGATGGAGTGGGGGCGATCATCGCTCTAATTTAATGAATCCGGCTGGCAGCGCAAGCACATGACTGATATCGGGATTCAGCCTTCGATTGCAACCGGATGCACCAGCCGGATGGATTCAAGACTGAATTGGCAGCGATAGGCCAGGGCTTCGACCCCTGCGGCGCGCGCCCTGTCGAACGCCGCGCCATAGGCCGGATCGATATCCCGCGCCAGCGTCAATGCCGCCGCCGAACCGATCTGAATGACGTACAGCATCACGGCCCGTTTGCCCGACGCAGCCACCGCCGCCAGTTCGTCGAGATGCCGCGCACCTCGGGCGGTGACGGAATCGGGGAATTCGGCCAATCCCGGCCGGCGCATCATGTGGACATTCTTGATCTCGAGATAGCAGGGCGCGCGCCCTGGATGTTCAAGCAGGAAGTCGATCCGCGAAGCACCGCCGAACGCGCCTTCGCCGTAACCGACCTCGCGGCGAACCGTGGCGTAGCCGGCCAATTCGGGGATGGCCCCGGCCGCAAGGGCTTCGGCAACGAGCGTGTTCGGGTGCGAGGTATTGACGCCGACCAGTTCGCGGCCAGCGCCGAAATCGGCCTCGATCAGCTCCCAAGAATACGGCAGCTTGCGCTTGGCGTTCGGCGAGCGCGAGAGCCACACCCGCGCGCCCGCGGTTTGCAAGCCCGTCATGGCGCCGGGATTGGCGACATGCACGGTTTCGATCCGGCCATCGGACAGTTCGACATCGGCCAGAAACCGCTTGTAACGCCGCAGCAGCGTTGCCGGAACAAGTTCGGAAGCAAAGCGCATGTGGGGTCAGCCCGATCCATCGGTCGCGGTCTCGACCGTGACCGCGCTGCCCCGAATGCGGATATCGCGCACCGGATACGGCACCTTGATGCCCTCGCGCTTGAAGGCATCCCAGAGCGCCAGCATGACATCGCTGCGGATGCCGTCCATTCCGGCCGGGTCTGAGATCCAGAACGTCAGCAGGTACTGCATGCCGTAGTCGCCGAATTCGGTCAGCAGACAGGCCGGCGGCTTGAGGTCGATGACTTGTGGCGTCGCGTGCGCGACCGCCACCGCGATCTCGCAGACGCGCCGGGGCGCGGCGTCGTAGTTGGTGCCGAACTTGACCCTCACCAGGGCGTTTTTGTCGGTATAGGTCCAGTTCACGACCTTCTGCGTGACCAGATCCTCGTTCGGGATCAGAATCTCGCGCCCGTCGCCGGCGGCAAGGGAAATGTAGCGCGTGTTCATCGCGTTGATGCGACCCGCGCTGTCCCCGATCGTCACCAGGTCGCCGGGCTTCACCGATTTGTCGAGCAAAAGAATGATGCCGCTGATGAAATTGGCGACGATCTTCTGCAGACCGAGGCCGATGCCGACGCCGACCGCCCCCGAAAAGATCGCCAGCGCGGAAAGGTCGATGCCGACAGCCCCCAGGACCAGGACCACCGCGAACACCATCAACGCGACGCGCATCAGCTTGATCAGCAGCACCTGCATCGACGGCGTCAGATCGTGCGACCTGACGATGCGGCCTTCGAGGGCATGACCGATCAAATTCGAAAGCCAGAGCGCGAGCGCCAACAGCACCGTCAGCTTGATCACCAGCAACGGCGTCAGCCGCAGGCCGCCCAGCACGATGGCGACCGAGTCCAGCGCCGCAAGCACGGCAGTCAACTGCCCGGCAATGGCAAGGGCCGCGACGCACCACGCTGCAATCGTTATCAGCGAAACCGCGAACCTGTTCCGAATGGCGCTGGTCGCGAGCCGGATAACCAGCCATGCCAGCGCCAGTTTGGCGGCCACCGAGAGGACAGAGCCGCGAACCGGCGGGTTCATCGATTGCATCAGCACATGCAGGATCAGCAACAATGCCGCGAAAAGGGCAATCGGCGCGCTCGCAATCACCGTACGGATGAACAGCCGCAACGGTCCGGGCCACCCCATCGCCAGCGAACCGACGTCGAGCCGGGATCTCAGCAACAACCGGCTCAAAAGGGCGGCCGCCGCGCAAGCCACGATCAAGCCGAGCTGAAGGTAGAAATACGGCGAGACGATCCCGGCACCAATGGAATCCGCTCCCGACTGCAGCCATTGGCGGAACTGATCCAGCGGCATCGGCAGCTTCCCGTCTTAAATTCGCTCAGGTGCGATTCGAAAAATCGATTCGAGACATGATCAGATTCCCATAAGCCGCTCATTCGCGCTACCGGTCTGTCGCGCGCCCGCCTGTGATGTTCACGCGATACATCGCATGCAAGGGACCCTTCGGTGCGAAGCGGCTTTCGTCAAAAATCGGTTGGCGATCTCGCACGACGACGATAATGATGGATTTGCAGGCATTTATGGGCGCACATCACGAATGACATCATTGGACTCGGTCAGCTTGGCTATTCTGCTCGGCGCGCTTCTGGTGATGGCTGGTATCCTGTCAAGCCTGCTGGCATTGCGCTTCGGCGCTCCCCTGCTGCTGGTGTTCCTGCTGGTCGGCGTATTGGCAGGGGATTCCGGTCCGGGAGGGCTCAGTTTCAGCGACGTCCATGCCACCTATCTGGTGGGGTCGGTGGCGCTGGCGCTGATCCTGTTCGACGGCGGCTTGAAAACCCGCTTCCAAAGCATTCGTACCGTGCTGGCGCCCTCGGTGCTGCTGGCCACCGTCGGAGTCCTGCTGACCGCGCTGATCACCGCGCCGGTCGCCAAATACGCTCTCGATCTCAACTGGAACGAAGCGCTGCTGGCCGGAGCGGTGGTGGCATCGACCGATGCCGCGGCGGTGTTCCTTCTGATCCATAGCCAGGGGTTGCGATTGCGCCCCCGCATCGGCGCGATGCTGGAGGTCGAATCCGGCACCAACGACCCGTTCGCCGTGTTCCTCACGCTGATGCTGGTCGAGTTGATCTCGCTCGGCAACAGCTCCGCCGGCCATGTTCTGGCCGAGTTCTTTCAGGAAGCGGTGCTGGGTGCGATCATCGGTCTGGTCGGCGGATGGCTGGTGGTGATCGCGCTCAATCGCGTCGACCTGCCCCAGGGCCTCCACGCACCGTTCGTCACAACGGCCGCGCTGATGATCTTCGGGCTGGCGCAGATCACGCATGCCTCCGGATTTCTCGCGGTCTATCTCGCCGGCATCCTGATCGGTAACCGGCCGACCCGCGCGCAGAATTCGGTCACGACATTTCTCGATGCCGCAACCTGGCTGGCGCAGATCGTGATGTTCGTATTGCTCGGCCTGCTGGTTTCGCCTCACCGTCTGCTCGACAGTATCCTGCCGGCGATCGTCGTCGCGCTGCTGCTGATGCTGGTGGCGCGGCCGGTTGCGGTGTTCGTGTGTCTGGCCCCCTTCCGCTTCAACTGGCGGGAAAAGGCGTTTGTCGCCTGGGTCGGCCTGCGCGGCGCCGTCGCCATCTTCCTGGCATCGATTCCGCTGTTGGTCGGATTGCCGAAGGCCTACCTGTACTTCGATGTCGCTTTCGTTGTCGTGATCATCTCCCTTTTGATGCAGGGCTGGACGCTCGGCATCGCCGCACGGCGCCTCAACGTCGCACTGCCGCGCGCCGATCGCGCGCCACGCCGCGTCGAACTGGATCTTCCGGGCCAACTCGAGCAGCAACTGGTCGGTTACGCCGTTCGTCCCAAGAGCCTCTATCTGAAGCGCGGACTGCTGCCATCATGGTCCAAGCCGACGCTGGTTATCCGTGACGAAAAAATCCTGACTCCGGCAGAAGCCAGGCCGGTTGCAGCCGGAGACTATCTCTACCTGTTGGCGCCCCCGGAGAAAGCCGACGCGCTCGATCGTTTCTTCGTCGACATGCAACCGGTCGCCGCGCCCGACGCGCGCGCGCTGGGCGATTTTGCAGTATCGAGCGAGATTTTGCTGAGCGATCTTGCTGAAACCTACGGCGTGAAAATCAGCGAAGGTCAATCCCGGCTGACGCTGGCGGACTATTTCGACATTCATCTCGACCGCGCGCCGAAAGTGGGCGCCGAACTGCCGCTGGATTCGCTGGTCCTGGTCGCCCGCAGCATCAGCGGCGGTCGGGTCGGCGTCGTAGGCCTGAGATTGCCGGAGGACGAGGATACGTCATCGATCCCGGTCACGCCCATCTCCCGATTGAAGCGCAAGCTATCCAGCGCCTGGGCTTCGGTCGCGGGATTCTAGTGCCAACGCGTCGGCGGACGCTCCGGGCAATATTTCGGGACCGCCGAACGCATCCACCCTGCCGCGCCGAAGGATGACCACCTGCGCCTCAAGCTGGCGCAATTCCTTCGGGTCGTGGCTGACATAGACCATCGGGATTCCGGTCTCATCGCGAAGACGGATCAGATAGGGCAGGATTTCAGCCTTGCGCTCGGCATCGAGCGATCCCAGCGGCTCATCGAGCAATAGCAGCCGCGGTTGCGTCAGCAATGCCCGCCCCAGCGCCACGCGCTGGCGCTCGCCGCCGGAGAGCTGTCCGGTACGACGGCTCAGCAACTTGCCGATATCGAGCAGAGCGACGATACGCTCCTGGTTGGCGCGATCGAAGGTCACGCCGTTCATCCGCCGCCCGTAATCGAGATTCTGCGTCACGCTGAGATGCGGGAACAGCCGCGCATCCTGGAACACGTAACCGATGCGGCGGCGATGCGGCGCAAGGTGGATGCCGGCCGAAGTATCATCGAGGATGTCGTCGCCGACCGCTATGACGCCTCGATCGGGCCTGAGCAATCCCGCAATCATATTGACCAGCGACGTCTTGCCGGCGCCCGAGGAGCCGAACAGGCCGGTGACGCGGCCTTCGCTGCGGAAGGCCACCTCGATGGCTAAATTGCCCAACTGTTTGCGAACATCGACGCGCAGCACGATCAGATTCCATGCAGCCGTTGCGTGGCGCGTCGCGCAAACCACTCCGACGCCACCAGCGCAATCATCGAGATGACGATGGAGACGGCCACCAGGCGCAGCGCGGCGGCATCGCCGTCCGGGACTTGCGTCAAGGTGTAGATCGCCGCCGAGATGGTCTGGGTTTCACCGGGAATGTTGGACACGAAAGTAATCGTCGCTCCGAACTCTCCGATGGCCTTGGCGAAACCGAGCACCATTCCCGCCAGCACGCCCGGCAGCGCCAGCGGCAGCGTCACCGTCCAGAACACCCGCCAGGGCGCGGCTCCCAGCGTGCTCGCCGCCTGCTCCAGCCGCCGATCCACCGCTTCGATGGAAAGCCGGATCGGCCTCACCAGCAGTGGGAACGACATGATCCCACAGGCCAGCGCCGCGCCGGTCCACCGGAACGCGAACACGATCCCCAGATAATCCGCAAGCCAGCCGCCGACCAGACCGCGTCGGCCGAATGTCAGCAGCAACAAGTAACCGGTGACAACCGGCGGCAGCACCAGCGGCAGATAGATCAGCGCATCGACCGCCGACTTGCCCCAGAAATTGTGTCGCGCCAGCAGCCACGCGATGGCGATGCCGATCGGCGTCGCCACCAGCGTCGCCACGATACCAACCTTCAACGACAGCAGGACGGCGGTCCACTCGGCAGGCGAGATATCCAACACGGACGTTATGAGGTCGGCTTGATCAAATAGGAGAAGCCGTACTTCTCAAAAATGGTCTTGGCCGTGGCACTGCGCAGGAACGCCAGATAATCAGCGGCGTCGGCCTTGGCATTCACGGTTGCGGCCACCGGATAGACGATCGGCGGATGCGAGTCCGCCGGGAAGGTGCCGACGATCTTGACGCCCGGCTCGACCTTCGCATCAGTGGAATAGACAATGCCCAGCACGGCCTCTCCGCGCGCCACCAGCGCCAGCGCCGCGCGGACGTTCTCGGCCATGGCGAACTTGGATTCAGCAGCCTGCCAGGCGCCGAGCTTTTCCAGCGCGGCCTTGGCATATTTGCCGACCGGCACCGCCTTGACGTCGCCGGTGGTGATGCGTCCATCGCCGGCAAGCTTGGCAAGATCGAAACCCTGCCCGATCGTCACGTTGTCGATCTTGGAGTCCTTGGGAGCGATCAGCACGATGCTGTTGCCAAGCAGATCGACCCGGGTCGCCGCGTTGACCGACTTTTTCTCGATCGCGTAATCCATCCAGGCGGTATCGGCCGACACGAAAATATCCGCCGGCGCGCCCTGCTCGATCTGTTTGGCCAGTGCCGAACTGGCGGCGTAGCTGGCGGCGATCTTCACCTGATGCTTGGCGGTATAGGCCGCATCGGCTTCGTCGAGCGCATTCTTCATCGAAGCGGCCGCGAACACCGTCAGGCTTTTATCCTGGGCTTGAGCGGGTGAATGGAACGATCCAAGAAGGAGGGTGAAGGCGACAAGGAATCCTGCGAGACGACGCATAGTGGCGCTCCAATCAGTGGCCGCAACGCAGGATGCGCCCGGCAAGCTTTGACTATGATGATCGCGACAGACGGAAGCGCCGTTCCGGTTATCCGACGGGCTTACGGCCCGTCAGGATTTCGCGCTCCGAAACTTAATCAGGATACCGGCGCGGGTAAAGTCCCCCGATGACTATTCCGCCGGCGACCGCGTCAACGGCGTTTTGACGCCGACATGTCCGAGGCGGTCGTTACGGTGACGCAAGAACCTGGCGGCAAGCCGCAGGCAACTCAGACAGCGTGATCTGATGCGGCGGCTTCGGCGGTGTTTTCGGCGGCTTGGGATGCAGCACAGCGTCGCTGAACCAGTAGGCCAGATCTCCGGCACTGCAACCTTCGCTGTCGGATGGTGGCGTTTGCGGCGAGCAGCCCGCATCGCCTGCGGGACAGGTGATGCGAACATGAAAATGATAGTTGTGGCCGTACATCGGCCGCACCTTCGACAACCAGTCGCGGTTGCCCTTGGCCTCGCGGCACAGCGCCTTCTTGATCGCCGCATTGACGAAGATGCGCTCGACGCGCGGCTCCTGCGCCGCGGCACGGATCACCTCGAGGTGATGCGGCGTCCAGACCCTCGGATCGATATCGAGCCGGTCGGCGCGGACCATATTCACCGCCGACATCTCCTCGCGTTCGTTGCGCGACAGCATGCGGTTCGGCATCGGCGTCAGCCAGATGTCGGCATCGAGGCCGATCTGATGACTGGCGTGACCGGTGATCATCGGACCGCCGCGCGGCTGCGCCATGTCGCCGATCAACAGGCCCGGCCATCCGGCAGACTTGCGAACCTTGGCGGACAATTTTTCCAGCAGCGCCACCATCTCGGGATGCGCCCAGTTGCGGTTACGCGACAGTCGCATCACCTGCCAGGTCGGCCCGTTGATCGGCAGCGCCTCCGCCCCGGCGAGACAGCCCTTGGCATAAAAGCCGATCGAGCGCGGCGGCTGGGTGCTCGCCCTGATCTCGCGGCCGAACAGCAGCTTGGCCGGCAAATGGGGATCGTCGGGGTGCGCCAGCGGCGGCAACGGCTTCGGATGGAGTGTGCCCTTCTCCTGCGCCAACGCCACGGTGAGCGCCGATGCGGGAACCAGCAGCAAAGCCAGAATCAGGCGAGGGATATTCATCGCCGGCCAGTATAGCGAACATATCCGGCGGGGTAAGCGCGAAGCCGCCAAGAGGCCACCCAAGAGGCCACCCATGTGTCCCACTCATCAGCCGATGTGACTCGAGAACGGCACGAATCTGATTTCGCAATGCAATATAAGCCGCGAAACAGTCGGCCACAGACAACATTGTCCCGTGAGACGAATTGACACGGTCGCAGGATCACCGCTCTATTACTGCCAATCAAAAAGACAACATAGCGGGGAGGCTCATTGTGAAAAAACTCATCGCCCTCATGACCGGCGTGGCTGCCGTCGTTGCATTTTCGACAGCGGCTCCGGCGCAGACGATCTTGAAAGCCTCACACCAATTTCCCGGAGGCAAGGGCGATCCCCGTGATGAGATGGTGCAAATCATCGCTCGCGATGTCAAAGCCGCCAATGTCGGCCTCGAAATTCAAGTCTACCCGGGCGCATCGCTATTCAAGCCGAATGAGCAGTGGAACGCGATGACGCGCGGCCAGCTCGACATTTCATCGTTTCCGCTCGATTACGCCAGCGGCAAGATCCGCGCCTTCGGTGCGACGCTGATGCCGGGTCTGGTGCGCAACCACGAACGTGCGTCGCGGCTCAATGCTTCGCCGTTCATGAAGGATATCAAGGCGCAGATCGAAAAGGCCGGCGTGCTGGTTCTGGCCGATGCATGGCTGGCGGGCGCGGTCGCATCGAAAGACAAATGCATTCGCAAGCCGGACGACATCAAGGGCCTGAAGATTCGCTCGGCCGGTCCGACCTTCGCCGCAATGTGGCAGGAGGCCGGCGCCTCGATCGTCTCGATCCCGAGTAACGAAGTCTACAACGCATTGCAGACCGGCGTCGCCGACGCCACCGACACCAGCGCCGGCAGCTTCGTTTCGTTCCGGCTCTACGAACAGGTCAAGTGCATCACGGCACCCGGCGATAACGCCCTGTGGTTCATGTATGAGCCGGTGCTGATTTCAAAGAAGTCGTACGACAAACTCACCAAGCCGCAACAGGATGCGCTGCTTGCCGCTGCCAAAAAGTCGCAGGACTACTTCGTCAAGGAAAGCAAAAACCTCGACGACAAGATGACCAAGACTTTCAAGGATCACGGCGTAGAGGTCGTGACGCTTACGCCCGAGGAATACGACTCCTGGATCAAGGTGGCGCAGAAGAGTTCCTATGCCAGCTTCGCCAAGGAAGTGCCGGACGGCAAGAAGCTGATCGACGAGGCGCTCGCGGTCAAGTAGCCGGCACGCGCGGTCGGGCACGCAACCCCGACCGCCGTTCGCCGATTATCCGAGCGCTGCCCCGAGGCAATCCGTTAGCGGTCCCAGGGCCAGCGCTCCACTCTCTCCTCGCGCGCCCTCTTCTCTCACGCTGGAATATCCGTCATGGATCTGTTCATCCGCTCCATCACGTTCATTTCCAAAATATGCGGCGTAGTCGCTGCGTTGCTGATTGCCGCTGCCGTTATCGTGGTTTGTCACATGGTATTCGTGCGCAGCGTCCTCAATCAGAACACCATCTGGCAGACCGACTTCACCACTTACAGCCTGATCGCCGCGACCTTTATCGGCAGCCCGTTCCTGCTGCTCAACCGCGGCCACGTCAACGTCGATGTGCTGCCGCTGTATCTCGGACAGACCGCTCGGTTCTGGCTCGCGCTCGCGGCCGGACTGATGTCGTTCGCGTTCTGCCTGATCATGACGATTCTTGGCTTCGAGTTCTGGCATGAGGCATGGAGCAACAATTGGGCCTCGGACACCATGTGGCGGGTACGGCTATGGATACCCTATGCCGCAATGCCCCTCGGGCTTGGCATTCTCACCCTTCAATACGTCGCCAGCCTTTATAACTTGATCACCGGCCGCGAGCCGCCGTTCGGCCTTGCACCGAAGGAGGCAGCATGAGCCCGGCCATCCAAGGCAGCATCGTCCTTGTCGTCACGCTGATCGTGCTGTTGTCGGGCGCGCCGGTGGCGTTCGCGCTTGGTGCGCTTGCCATTTCGTTCCTCGTGATATTCCAGGGCGTCGACGCCATTCAGGTCGTCGCCGAGACTTTCAACGGCAGCCTTAACGACTTCACCCTGGTTTCGATCCCGATGTTCGTGATGATGGGCGCGGCGATCGGCTCCTCTCCCGCCGGAAAGGATCTCTACGAGGCCCTCGATCGTTGGTTCTATCGAGTCCCCGGCGGACTCGTGATCTCGAACATCGGCGCCTGCTCGATCTTTGCCGCACTGACTGGTTCGTCGCCGGCCTGCTGCGCGGCAATCGGCAAGATGGGCATCCCGGAAATGCGCCGTCGTGGCTATCCGGATGACGTCGCGACCGGCGCGATCTGTGCCGGCGGCACGCTGGGCATCCTGATCCCACCCTCGATCACCTTCATCCTGTACGGCATCGCCACCGAAACGTCGATCGGCCGGCTGTTTCTTGCCGGCGTGTTCCCGGGCATTTTGCTCACCGGGCTGTTTATCCTGTGGACGATGTTCATCCTCTGGAAGCGCGGCTTTCGCTCGCATGCGCTCGATTTTCGTTATTCGTGGCGCGAGAAATTCCAATCGATCCCGAAGATCCTGCCGTTCGTACTGGTGATCGTCGGCGTGATGTACACGCTTTACGGTGGCGTCGCGACGCCGTCGGAGGCCGCCGGTGTCGGAGCGGCGCTGTGCGTCGTGCTTGCCATTGTCATCTACCGGATGTGGTCGCCGGATAAGTGGTGGCTGATCCTGTACGACACCACGCGCGAGTCGGTGATGATCCTGATGATCATCGCAGCCGCCGTGTTGTTCGGTTACATGCTGACGTCGCTGTACCTGACGCAAACGCTGGCGCAGGCCATCGCCGACATGCAGGTCAACCGCTGGGTGCTGATGTTCCTCATCAACATCTTCCTGCTGGTTTGCGGCTTCTTCATTCCACCGGCGGCCATCATCCTGATGACCGCACCGATCCTGCTGCCGATCATCACCGCCGCCGGCTTCGACCCGATCTGGTTCGGCGTCATCATCACCATCAACATGGAGATCGGGCTGATCCACCCGCCGGTCGGGCTGAATCTCTACATCGTCAACTCGATCGCCCCGGACGTGCCGGTGACGCAGATCATGTACGGCACCATTCCCTATGTGCTCTGCATGATGCTCGCGATCGTGATCCTGTGTTTCTTCCCGGAAATCGCGACCTGGCTGCCCGACACCCTGATGGGCGCCGTGCGCCATTAGCGGCGTGCCGCCACGCCCGATACGCCAGCCGTCAGAGAACCCGGCCGCGCGTGGTATGAAACAGCGGACCCAGGACCACCGGGAGGCTGCTGCTCAATCCAGCCGCACGGCAAAACCACGCTGAACTCCGGGCCGCGCCATCAGCGTGTCGTACCAGCGTCCGACATGCGGAAAGTCCGCGAACGACACCTTGTGCCGTTCGTGACGCCAGGCCCAGCCGAGTATGGCAAAGTCGGCCACGGACAAGGCTCCGGCAACGAACCGGTGCTGCGCCAGGTGACGATCCAGCACACCGTAGAGGCGCCTCGTCTCATCGGAAAATCGCTTGAGCCCGTAAGCCCGGTCCCGCTCGTTTTCCAACGCGATGAAATGATGCACCTGTCCCGGCATCGGACCAAAGCCTCCGACCTGCCACATCAGCCACTCCAGCACCGGGACTCGCTCGCGCAACGTCGCAGGAAGGAATTTACCGGTCCTCTCGCCGAGATAGAGCAGAATCGCACCCGACTCGAAGATGCTGATACGCTGGCCGTCCGGGCCGTCGGGATCGACGATTGCCGGAATCTTGTTGTTGGGGCTGATGGCGAGAAACGCCGGGGCGTGTTGCGCGCCCTTGGTGATATCCACTGGATGCACCGTGTAAGGAAGCTCCATTTCCTCCAGTGCCACGCTGATCTTGCGACCGTTCGGAGTATTCCAACCATACAACTCAATCGTCATAAAGGACCTGCTTTCGGCACATGGCGCGGATGTATTGTTGACGATGCGCGATCCGCTCTGGAAAGTCCACGCGGCCGCCGCTAGGGTCTTTTCGACCTCCATGCATCCGAAAGATTGCCGCCGTGCCTCAGTCCGCTTCGCGTACCCGTCTCGCCGATATCATCTTCGCACGCTCCTTCGGGCGTGGCGAAATCACCCTGGCATCCGGCCGCAAGAGCGATTTCTATTTCAACCTCAAGCCGACCATGCTCGACCCGGAAGGCGCCGCCCTGCTCGCCGAGCTGACCTTCGAAGCGCTCAAGGGCGACCGGCTGGATTACATTGGCGGCCTTGAAATGGGCGCGGTCCCGCTGGCCGGCGCCATCGCTCAACTGTCATGGCTGAGGGGGGCGCCCATCGCGGCCTTTTTCGTCCGCAAGAAGCCTAAGGAGCACGGCGCACGGCTGGCGGTGGAAGGCTTGGCCAAGGGTGAAAGCCTGAGCGGCAAACGCATCGTCATCGTCGAGGACGTTACCACCACCGGCGGCTCGGCCATCAAGGCGGCGGATGCGGTTCGCGACGCGGGCGGCGACGTGGCGCTGGTGTTCACCATGGTCGATCGCGACGAGGGCGCCGCCGCGGCCTTTGCCGAAGCCGGTTTGCCGTTCCGGTCTCTTTACAAAGCAAGCGAATTCCTCAACCGATAGAACGACGGCAACGTGTCGTTTTCTCCGATGGTGATCGGATCATGCCTGATGTAAGCCGCTCGCTCAGCCTCCCGCCAACCGTCATCCTCGCGGCGATAGCGCTGCTCGGGTGGCCCGGCAGCGCGCAGGCTGCGGAAGGACTGAACGGCGCGACGCTGACATGGCCATGGGCACTGCCTTTCGTAGGCATCCTGCTGTGCATCGCGACCGGCCCGGTGTTCTACCCCCACGTCTGGGAACATCATTTCGGCAAGTTCACCGCATTCTGGTCCGCGCTGATCGTAGTCCCGCTGCTGCTGACCACCGACATTCACACAGTAACCACGACGCTGGCGCACACGGCGTTCCTTGAATACATGCCGTTCATCCTGCTTCTGCTGGCGTTGTTCACGGTGGCTGGCGGCATTTACCTCGAAGGCAACCTGCACGACAGCGTGTTCACCAACACGGCGCTGCTCGCGATCGGCACGTTGATAGCGAGCGTGGTCGGCACCACCGGCGCGGCGATGATCCTGATCCGGCCACTGATCCGCGCCAATGACGACCGCAAGTACAACGTTCACGTGGTGGTGTTCTTCATTTTTCTGGTCTGCAATATCGGCGGCTCGCTGACGCCGCTTGGCGATCCGCCGCTCTTCATCGGCTTCCTCAAAGGCGTGGATTTCTTCTGGACGACGCAGCACCTGTGGCCGGAGACGTTGGCGGTCAGCGCCGTCGTGCTGGCGATCTTCGCGGCGATCGACATCTATTTTCACCGGCGCGAAGACCGCCTGCCCCGCCTCACGGATCCGACGCCCGACAAGCCACTCAAGCTGCACGGCAAGGTCAACCTCGCGTTGATCGCCGTCATCATCGGCGCGATCCTGATGAGCGCGCAATGGAAGCCCGGTGTCACGTTCACCATCGCCGGCGTTCCGCTGCAGCTTCAGGACCTGGCGCGCGACGCCATCTTCGTTCTGGTTGCCGTCGCCTCTGTCGCACTGACCCGCCCGGCCGACCGCGCCGCCAACGGTTTCACCTGGGGACCGATCAAGGAAGTCGCCATTCTTTTTGCCGGCATCTTCATTTGCATCGTGCCGGTGATGGCGATGCTGCAGGCCGGATCGCAAGGCGCGTTCAGTTCGGTGCTCAGCCTGGTCACGCGGGCCGACGGCAGCAACAATCCGGTTGCCTACTTCTGGCTCGCCGGCACTCTGTCGTCGTTCCTCGACAACGCGCCGACCTATCTGGTGTTCTTTCAACTCGCCGGCGGCGACGCGCAGCATCTGATGACGGACCTCGCGCCGACGCTGGCCGCGATCTCGCTCGGCGCGGTGTTCATGGGCGCAATGACCTATATCGGCAACGCACCGAATTTCATGGTCTATGCCATTGCCACCGAGCGCGGCGTGCGAATGCCGAGCTTCTTCGGGTACATGCTGTGGTCGCTGGCGATATTGCTGCCGGTTTTCATCCTGCTGTCGCTGTTCGGAATCTGAGCCGCGCCGCGACACCGATTTCCAGCAATCAGCGGGGCACGCTCACGCCTCGTTTACCATCCCGCGTTATGGTCCGACCCGGAGTATCGAACCTCGGCGCCCCGGAACATCGGGGCCTTGCCGGGTCGGTCGTGGGCTGGAGTTCGCGTTGCGTACAAAATTGCGTTGGACGGCCTCCCCTGGCCCCGTGGGACTTGGCGCGGCAGCGCTGATCGCAATCGCGACCGTCATGACGCCGCAGGCAGGCTCGGCGCAGGGCTTGTTCGATTTTCTGTTTGGCGGCGCATCACAACAGCCGCAGCGCTCCGCACCGCCGGCTTCGGCCAACTTCTTTGCCGATCCCTTCGGCCAGCAGGCTGCGCCTGCCGCGCCACGCCCCGCCGCCAGCGCCGCTTCGGGCCGTTATGCCGCATTCTGCGTGCGCACCTGCGACGGCAAGTATTTTCCGCTATCCATCCGCAGCGGCGCAACGCCGGCACAGATGTGCCAATCGTTCTGCCCCGCGGCGCCGACCAAGGTCTTTTCAGGCGGCAGCATCGATAGCGCCGTTGCCAGCAATGGCGAACGCTATGCCGACAGTCCGAACGCCTATGCCTATCGCAAGGCGTTGAAAGCCGATTGCACCTGCAACGGCCGCACTCCCGCCGGTCTCGCCTCGATCGGCCTCTCGCAGGATACGTCGCTACGCTCGGGTGACGTCGTGGCGACCGCCGATGGCCTGGTCGCTTATACCGGCGTCCGGCTTGGCGCTGGTCAAACGCCCGACTTCGCACCGGTCGCGGATTTTCCCGGCCTGACCACCGGTATTCGCGCCAAACTCGGCGAGATGAAGGTGGCGCCGATTAATGCCGAAATGGTCGACGGCGATGCGCAGCCCCTGACGATGCGAACCACCGCATCACCTGCGCCGGACGCTCAGGCCGCGAACGCGCCAAAAACAAAACGCACGGCCGTCAACTAAGGTCGCGTCTACCGCCCGACGATGACGCCGATGACATTGGGCGCCGCAAGGTATTCCTCCTCGATCTCGGCGCGAGCCGCCGCACGATTCTCCGGCGTCAACAATCCGCGCTTCTCCGCCAGAATCATCCAGCAATATCCCCACCAATCCGCCAGCATGCCGTTGTCATCGACCAGATCGTAGCCATGCTCCGCGGCAAAGATCCGCGCATGGGCCTCGTCGAGCGTATCGAGCCAGGCGTGATCCTCGATCGACAGCAGATCGTCGCTGAAATCATCCGTCGTGTAGCCCCATACCGAAAGGCACACCGCGTTGAATTCCCGATCGATCTGGTCGTCGTCGATTAGTTGCCGGCGCGACATCAAATGCAGCCGCGAGAGCGAACGGGCGTAGTCGGCAATGCGGGTGAGCGCAAACTGATTGGCGGCAAGAATGGACATATAGCCCTCGAATATTTGGACAGACCATAGATGTTGTATCCCCATAACATCGAATCACAATGATATATCAATAGTTTATATATTTGTTCTTAATTTGTTCTAAATTGCGATTGCCTCACTTCGAGATCCCGCACGAATGATCAACCCCGCGTAATCAACCGCGCGGTTGGTTCCCAAATCCGAATTTCTCCTTGCCGTCGCCATAGTTTTGATCGTCGAGTCAAGTCTGCTTGCCGCCAACAAAGTTCCGCTGAAGGGAGTTCCCTATCATGGCGACATCGCCCTCACCCCAGCGCGCGAACGAAGTGAAGCGATCGATCGATGCGCATCGCGACAGGTCCGTCGATATCGACGTGCTGCTGGAAGAAAATGCCAAGCTTCGGGGACTCGTCGTGACGCTCTCCCGGCTTGTGATCCGCAACGCCGCCGATCGCTGACAACTGCCGCCACACTTCCACAGCATCATAGCGCGAAACCGCGGAACCGATGGTTTCCGGTTGCGCCAATCAGACTATGATCCTTTCATATCTCATTTCGGGGATGCCGATTTGCCGCTTCCGCCATTCGTAGAACATTTGCAATCGCCGCATGCGCCGATCGACGAACTGGCGCTGGCCGAGATCAAAAGCGCCATCCTCGGCAAGCTGACGCTGGCAATTGGCAAGGATGCGGCCATCGCCACGACACACGACTGGTACAAGGCAGCGGCTCTCGCCTTGCGGGACCGCATCGTGCATCGCTGGTTGTTGACCGAGAAACTGAACTACGATGCCGGCCGCAAGCGGGTGTATTACCTGTCACTGGAATTCCTGATCGGGCGGCTCTTCACCGACGCTCTCAACAACATGGGATTGCTGCCGCTGTTCACCGCGGCGCTCGGCGACCTTGGCGTCGATCTTACCGAACTGCGCAAATGCGAACCCGATGCGGCGCTCGGCAATGGCGGTCTCGGCCGGCTCGCCGCCTGTTTCATGGAAAGCATGGCGACACTGAGCATCCCTGCGCTGGGCTATGGCATCCGTTACGACTTCGGTTTGTTCCGTCAGATCATCTCCGACGGCCGCCAGCAGGAATACCCCGACGAGTGGCTGGCCTTCGGCAACCCCTGGGAGTTTCAACGGCGCGAGATCGTCTACGATGTGCATTTCGGCGGCCATGTCGAAGTGACGACCGACGCCAGGGGACACCAGCGCTACATCTGGCATGCTGCGGAGACGGTGCAAGCCGTGGCTTTCGACACGCCGATCGTTGGCTGGCGTGGTGCTCACGTCAATGCGTTGAGGTTGTGGTCGGCGCGCGCACCCGACCCATTGCGGCTCGATATCTTCAACTCCGGCGACCATCTCGGGGCCATGTCGGCGCAGGCTCGCGCCGAGGCGATCTGCAAATTTCTTTATCCCAACGACGAGACCGCGGCCGGCCGCGAACTGCGGTTGCGACAGGAATATTTTTTCGTGTCGGCATCGTTGCAGGATCTGGTCAACCGACACCTGCACGCCGACGGCTCATTGCCGGAATTGCCGGCCAAGGCCGCGGTGCAACTCAACGATACCCACCCCAGCCTTGCGGTCACCGAACTGATGCGCATTCTGGTCGATCTTCACGCGGTGGGGTGGGATGCCGCCTGGGAGATCACGACCCGGACGCTGTCCTATACCAACCATACGCTATTGCCCGAGGCGCTCGAGGTCTGGTCGGTCGAGTTGTTCGAACGCATGCTGCCGCGGCATCTTGAAATCATCTATCGTATCAATGTCGCGCACCTGGATCGGGCCGAAGCACTCCGACCGCACGATCAGGATTTCCGCGCTTCCGTCTCGATCATCGATGAAAAAGCCGGACGCCGCGTCCGCATGGGATATCTGGCCTTCGTCGGAGCGCACCGTATCAACGGCGTCTCGGCAATGCACTCCGAACTGATGAAGCAGACCGTCTTTCACGATCTGCATCAGCTTTACCCGAACCGCATCACCAACAAGACCAACGGCATCACGTTTCGTCGCTGGCTGATGCTGGCAAACCCTCAATTGACCAGCTTGCTGCGCGAGGTCTGCGGCGATGCCCTGCTTGACGACCCGACACAACTGTCACGGCTCGAAACCGTCATCGGCGACAGTGCATTCCAGCAGCAATTTCGCCGCGTCAAACATCACAACAAGCAGGCACTCTCGAAATGGATCGGCGAACACCTGGGCATCGAAGCCGAACCCGATGCGCTGTTCGATGTTCAAATCAAGCGCATTCATGAATACAAGCGGCAGCTTCTCAACGTGCTGGAGACAATCGCGTTATACCACGCCATTCGCGACGAGCCGCAGCGCGATTGGGTGCCGCGCGTCAAGATTTTCGCCGGCAAGGCTGCCGCAAGCTATCGCTACGCCAAACTGATCATCAAATTGATCAATGATGTCGCGCATGTGATCAACCGGGACCCTGTGGTTGCCGGACGACTCAAGGTCGCGTTCCTGCCGGACTACAATGTCAGCCTCGCTGAGATCATTATTCCGGCAGCAGACCTGTCCGAGCAGATTTCGACCGCCGGCATGGAAGCTTCCGGGACCGGAAACATGAAGCTCGCGCTCAACGGCGCGCTCACCATCGGCACGCTGGATGGCGCCAACATCGAAATTCGCGATCACGTTGGCGCCGACAATATCGCCATTTTCGGCATGAACGCGGACGAGGTGATCGCGCGGCGGGCACAAGGACTGGACGCCAGCGACGTTATTGCGCGCTCATCGCGGCTATCGCGCGCAATCCATGCCATCGAGACGGGTGCATTCTCGCCGGACGAGCCGGATCGATTTGCCTCGATCGGTCACGCTCTGCGGCATCTGGACCATTACATGGTCAGCGCCGACTTCGACGCCTATTATCAAGCTCAACGCGCCATCGATACGCGCTGGCGCACGGCGCCCGCATGGACGCGCGCCAGCATGCTCAATGTGGCGCGAATGGCGTGGTTCTCGGCCGACCGGACGATTCGTGAATATGCCGATGATATCTGGAACGTGCCGGTGACACCGGTTACGCTGCCATCGGCGCATCCGCAGCGCGGCCGCATTTGAGCAAAATCCTTTCCCCTTGACGCGGCTTGCTTCCCAATACGAACCGATATCCACTGCGCTTGGAAACGCTAGAATCACATCGCAAGCGAATTCTTATCTCCCCGCAAGCCCGAGGCCATCCGATGCACAGTCTACATACTCAGGGAATTGATCTGCCCGCGCTCGGGCTCGGCACCTTCAAGATGCAGGGCAAGGAATGCGAGGGCGCCGTCGAAAGTGCACTCGCGCTAGGCTATCGACATATCGACACCGCGGAAATGTACGGCAACGAGGTGGACGTCGGGGCCGCAATCGCAGCTTCCGGCATCAAACGGGACGAACTGCATGTGACCACCAAGGTCTGGCACGATCACCTGACGCGCGACGGCATTCGTCAAGCCTTCGATGCCAGCCTCGAGCGGCTTCGATTGAACCACGTTGACCTCTATCTGGTTCACTGGCCCGCGCGTTCGATGAATCTGCCGGAGATTTTCGAGACGTTGACCGAGTTGCGCCAACAAGGGCGCATCCGGGCCATTGGCGTCGCGAATTTCACCTTGCCGTTGCTGCGTCACGCGATCGAGCAGATCGGGGCGCCAGTTGCCTGCAATCAGGTCGAATATCATGTGCTGCTGGATCAGACCCCGGTGCTGGACTATCTGCGATCACGATCAATTCCGCTGGTGGCCTACTGTCCGCTGGCACAGGGCCGGCTGGCCGAACGTCCCGAACTCGACGTGATCGCGCGCAAGCATGGCGCTACACCGGCACAAGTCGCGCTCAAATGGTTGCTCGATCAGCCGGGCGTCGCCGCCATTCCCAAGGCACAGCACCGGGAGCGCCAAGCCGCCAATCTCGCGGCGTTGAACCTCATCCTCGACGATGAAGATCGTCGCGCCATCACGGCGCTGCCCAAGAACATTCGTTGCGTCAATCCAGCTTTTGCCCCCGCCTGGGACGCGCCACCGGATGCGTCGTCAGCGCCATAACGCCCAAGGTTATTGAATTCGGCCGGCACTTGCGCCATTGCCTGACATGGATCGCCCGACAGGCGCTTCCACGAGATCGGAGCCGCCATGCTGACCAGATCACCCGAATGCACCGAACACCTGTTTGACGCGGCAACACGCGTGACTGCCGGCGACAGCCAATGGAGCGGCCACACCAGCGAAGACTACTGGGCCTTCATCGGTCCTTTTGGTGGCATCACCGCCGCGACGATGTTGCGTGCCATCATCGAGCATTCGCAACGCGACGGCGACCCGCTTTCGATAACTGTCAATTATTGCGCGCCGATTGCGGCGGGGCCGTTCGATCTCGATGTCCGCCTCATCAAAGCTAACCGTTCGACGCAACACTGGTCGGTCGAACTGACCCAACAGGGCGGCGAAACGGCAGCGTTCGCAACAGCCGTCTTCGCGGTACGCCGACCGTCATGGTCGCATCAACCGGCACAGCGCCCGGATGCGCCGCCGGTCGAACAAGTCCGGCCCTATCCGAAGCGTTCGCTGACGATGTCATGGGTACATCAATATGATTTCCGCTTCATCGAGGGCCAGCCGGCATTCGATAGCGGCCCGCAGACGACCCTGGCATCTTCGTTTTCCAAGTTATGGATCTGCGATACTTCGCCACGCCGGCTCGACGCGCTGTCGCTGCTGTCGATGTCGGATGCCTTCTTTGCACGGATATTCCATGTTCGAAATGAACTGGTGCCGTTCGGCACGGTTTCGCTGACAACATACTTTCACGTCGATGCTGACGATCTGCTGGCGGAGGATGCCCGGCACGCCCTCGCCGTTGCGGATGCCAATGTCTTTCACAAGAGCTACGCCGACCAGGCCGGCAAACTCTGGTCAGCCTCTGGGCGCCTGTTGGCGACCACTCAACAGATCACCTATTTCAAAGCCTAGAGCGTTTAAAAGCGAAGCGGATACCGGTTCGCGCCGAGAACGTGCGTCAATGACCGGCATGCTGGCATTCGGCGAACTTGCACCCACCTCGCGCGGAAAACGCCGGGAGTTTCGGCCGCGACACAGCAACATGCCCAAAAAGAAAAGGGCGGCCACCAGCCGCCCCTCAACATCATATCCACGAAGACGGCTGCTTATTCCGCGGCGAGCTTGACCTCGGGCGCCGCCGCCAGAACTTCAGCGTCCACATGACTCTCGAACTCGGCGAAATTCTTCTGGAACATCGCAACCAGATTGCGTGCGGTCTTGTCGAATTCGGCCTTGTCCTTCCAGGTATTGACCGGATCGAGGATTTCGCTCGGCACACCGGGCAGCGCGGTCGGCACCGCAAAACCGAAATACTTGTCGGTGCGGAATTCGACGTTGCGCAGCGAGCCGTCAAGCGCGGCGGTGAGCAGAGCGCGCGTCACCTTGATCGGCATGCGACTGCCGACCCCGTATTTGCCGCCGGTCCAGCCGGTGTTGACCAGCCAACAATCGACGTTGTGCTTGGCGATCAGCTTGCGCAGCAGATCGCCGTATTCGGATGGATGCCGCGGCAGGAATGGCGACCCGAAGCAGGCTGAGAATTCCGGCTTCGGCTCGGAGCCGAGACCACGCTCGGTGCCGGCGACCTTGGCGGTATATCCCGACAGGAAGTGATACATCGCCTGAGCCGGCGTCAGCTTGGCGATGGGCGGCAGCACACCAAAGGCATCGGCCGCCAGCATCACCACATTTTTGGGTTGCGGCGCGCGACCGGTGCGCGAGGCATTCGGAATGAATTCGAGCGGATAAGCCGCACGGGTGTTCTCGGTCTTCGAACCGTCGTCGAAATCGGGCACGCGGGTCTGGGGGTCCAGAACGACGTTTTCCAGAACCGCACCGAAGCGCGTGCTGGCGGCGTAAATCTCGGGTTCGGCCTCGGCCGACAACTTGATGCATTTAGCATAGCAGCCGCCTTCGAAATTGAAGACGCCGTCCTCGCCCCAGCCATGCTCGTCGTCACCGATCAGCGTGCGCTTCGGATCGGCCGAAAGCGTCGTCTTGCCGGTGCCGGACAGGCCGAAGAAAATCGCGGTATCGCCATTGGCGCCAACGTTGGCCGAACAATGCATCGGCATGACGCCCTTGGCGGGCAGAAAGTAGTTCAGCGTCGTAAACACCGACTTCTTCATCTCGCCGGCATAATAAGACCCGCCGATCAGGACGATCTTGCGGGCGAAATCGATGGCCACGACGTTCTCCGAGCGCACGCCATGACGTTTAGGATCGGCCCTGAAACTCGGCAGGTCGATCACCGTAAGCTCGGGAACAAATGCCGCGAGTTCCGATGTCTCCGGCCGCCGAAGCAACGTGCGAATGAAATACGAGTGCCAGGCAAGTTCGGTATAGACGCGCGTCTTGATCTGATGGGCCGGATCGGCGCCGCCGTACAAATCCTGCGCGAAAAGCGACATGCCTTCGGCGTGCTTCAGAAAATCCTCGTGCAGCGCCTGGAACTGATCGGAGGTAATCGACTGGTTGCCATCCCACCACATTGTCTCGTCGGTGGTTGCATCGCGAACCGTGAACTTGTCCTTCGGGCTACGGCCGGTAAACACGCCGGTCTCGGCGCAAAGCACCCCATCGACCGTCAATTCAGCTTCGCCAGCACGCAGCGCGTACTCATAAAGTTGCGGAGCCCCGAGGTTCCACCGTACTTCCTTGAGATTTTTTAAGCCGAATTTATCGGCGCCGAAGGCACCGTTGCGTACACCCGTCTCTTGCACGAAAATTCCTCCTCGAACCCGCCTGTCGAGCTCGCGCGACGTCTGATCGCGCCCTCGCCGCGGAGACCGTCATAGAGCCCTGAGGCCTTGGTCTGCGATCTTCTATCCACGAACGTGCGCATTGCCAAGACGCCTCTAGGATGAGACCAAAAGTTGACCGATTCCGGGCGAGCCTCACATCAGGTCTTGCGTCAGGCCTTGCGTCAGGCCTTGCGTCAGGTCTTGCCGCGACGCGCAGTATTGGCCAGCTCGCGGAGCGCCGCCCTGACGCCCGCCGGATCGACCACCCGTTGTGAAAACGATATACGCTCGCTTTGGTTGCCGTCCTGCAGATCGATTCCACCGGGATCGCACCCGGTACAATGCCACTCCCCCGGGGCAGCCCCGTTCAGCTGAACTGCATAAAGATTCATCGTGTCCAAATGTTCGGCATTCAGATGCGCGATGATGTCAGCCTCCGCCTCCATCAACGTCTCGCAGCCAGACAGGTCGGTCAACACTTGCCGCCCCGGGAGATCGACGATCCGCCCGAAGCCGGCAACCAGATGAACGCCTTCGACCTGCAACCGGAAAAACGAAAAATCATCAAAATCCGCAAATGCTTGCGCATCCGGATGGGCGTTCAGATAACGCCTCCGGTCGTTGGCGTCGCCGGCCATCGCAGTCGCAGCCACCATGATCCGAGCACCTTCGAGGGGATCGCCGGCTGCCCGTTCGTCAAGCATCAGGGACACTCTGGGGTCAGCCAGAATGTTCTGCGTATGGATCGCAAGCCGCGAGATCAGCAGGATCGGTGAGGCGTCGAAATAGCTGGCGACGTTCACTAACGAACAATAGGGCGCCCCGCCCTTCGCTATCCCCTTGGACTTTCCCTCGGCCATCAATGTCGCGAGCGCGCCCTGGCGGCGGCGGCGCAGCAGCGTCCGCGCCAATTCAACGGCGTTGAAATCAGTGGTAGGGAGCATTGTTAAATCTCGAAAATTCGGGCCCTGGGGCCTTTCCACCCGAAAACAGCGGGCTATATACCGCTTTAGCTGGGAATGCTGGAACCCGGGGACGTTCCGCACGTTTAATGGAACTTGGCCACACTTCAGCCCAGCTTGCATTGCTCGTTGGCCATGTTTCCAAGGTCACCCGACACTTGCAAGGACGTGTCGAATTGGTCGACATTTCAGCTACTCCGCTTCGGAAAGCAGGCTCATGCCCACAATCGCTTTGGTCGACGACGACCGCAACATCCTCACCTCGGTATCGATTGCGCTGGAAGCCGAAGGCTATCGTATCATGACCTATACCGATGGCGCTTCCGCACTGGACGGTTTCCGTACCAGTCCGCCCGATCTTGCGGTGCTCGACATCAAGATGCCGCGCATGGACGGCATGGAAACGCTGCGCCGACTGCGCCAGAAGTCGGATCTGCCGGTGATTTTCCTGACCTCGAAAGACGAGGAAATCGACGAGCTTTTCGGCCTCAAGATGGGGGCCGACGATTTCATCCGCAAACCGTTTTCTCAACGGCTGCTGGTCGAGCGCGTCAAGGCGGTACTGCGCCGGGCGGCGCCGAAAGACCCGACCTCCGTTCCGAAGGAAAACGACGCCAAGGCGCTGGATCGCGGCTTGCTGCGGATGGACCCCGAACGTCACACCTGCACCTGGAAGAACGAGCCAGTGACGCTGACCGTCACCGAGTTCCTTATCCTGCAAGCCCTCGCGACGCGTCCCGGTGTGGTGAAAAGCCGCAACGCATTGATGGACGCCGCCTATGACGATCAGGTCTATGTCGACGACCGCACCATCGACAGCCACATCAAACGGCTCCGCAAGAAATTCAAGGTCGTCGACGACGACTTCGAAATGATCGAAACGCTTTACGGGGTCGGTTATCGCTTTAAGGAAACTTGATCGGGATCCGAACGCGGGCTTCCGCAGCGCGCCGCCTTGCGGATCCGCGCGGCGACGGCATCGGCGCATGGCGCGTATCTTGTCGAATGACGCGTCCGCCGACCTGAGCTATCATATGGCCGCCCGCGGGCACAAAACTGAAACAACCGGGCGGGTTTAGCCATTGCTGGATCGAACGCAGCCTGATCGAAACCGAACCCGTGAGAACGTCTCATCGCTTCGGGCTTCGAACTCAACCATCGCTGGCGTTGATACGACGAGCGGCTGGCGGCGGCCGCTCGGATGGCTGCAACGCGCCGGGCAGTTCTTTTTCACCGTCAGCTTCTCGAGCCTGACGCGGCGCATCGTTTCTCTTAACCTGGCCGGACTGATCGCACTGGTGGCCAGCATCCTCTACCTGTCGCAGTTTCGCGCCGGCCTGATTGACGCGCGTGCGCAGAGCCTGCTGGTGCAAGGCGAAATCATCGCGGGCGCTATCGCCGCTTCCGCCACCGTCGAAACCAACACCATCACCATCGATCCGGACCGCCTGCTCGACCTCAAGCCGGGGGAGACCTATGGCGCACCGGACGAATTCTCCGGGCTCGACTTTCCGATCAACCCGGAACGCGTCGCACCGGTCCTGCGGCGACTGATTTCACCGACCAAGACGCGGGCACGAATTTACGATCGCGATGGCGTCTTGATCCTCGACAGCCGCAGCCTGTACGGCCGCGGCGACGTCATGCGTTTCGAACTGCCGCCTCCCGCCGTCGACAAGCCGGGCATCATGGAACGCACCATGATTGCCATTCGCACCTGGCTCAATCGCGGCGACCTGCCGCTTTATCGCGAACTGGGACCGGAGAACGGCAATGGCTACGAGGAAGTCGCGCAGTCCCTGAAAGGGCAGAAGTCCAGCATGGTGCGCATCAACGATCGTGGCGAGATCATCGTCTCGGTGGCCGTGCCGGTGCAGCGCTTCCGGGCCATCCATGGCTCGCTGATGCTATCGACGCAAGGCGACGATATCGACCAGATGGTGACGGCGGAACGACTGGCCATTCTGAAAGTGTTCGGCGTCGCATCGGTGGTGATGATCGTACTGTCGCTGCTGTTGGCCAGCACCATCGCCGGCCCGGTGCGACGGCTTGCGGATAGTGCGGAACGGGTACGGCACCGCATCAAGACCCGTGTTGAAATTCCCGACTTCACCCGTCGGCGCGACGAAATCGGCCACCTCTCCGGCGCGCTCCGCGACATGACCGAGTCGCTCTACAATCGCATCGAAGCAATCGAGATGTTCGCGGCAGACGTGGCGCACGAACTCAAAAATCCTCTCACCTCGCTTCGTTCCGCAGTCGAAACCCTGCCGCTGGCCAAAAGCGAGAACAGTCGCGCGCGCCTGCTAGAGGTTATCGAACATGACGTGCGCCGGCTCGACAGATTGATCTCGGACATCTCCGATGCCAGTCGCCTCGATGCCGAACTGCAGCGGCAGGACGTGGCCCCCGTCGAACTGCGCCGGCTGCTGACCACGCTGACCTCGGTCGCCAATGAAACGCGGCTGGGTCACGATGTCGCCGTTGAAACCCGCTTCGAAGGTGGCCCCACCGATACGTTCTCGGTGCGCGGCCACGATTCCCGATTGGGCCAAGTCATTTCCAACCTGGTCGTGAATGCGCAATCGTTCTCCGAATCCGGCGGCAAAGTTCACGTCGTCTGCCGACGGATCAAATCCGAAATCGAAATCGTCGTCGACGACAACGGCCCGGGCATTCGTGAAGACGCGCTCGAGCGCATCTTCGAGCGCTTCTACACCGACCGCCCTCATCAGGGATTTGGCCAGAATTCCGGCCTGGGACTGTCGATCTCCAAACAGATCGTCGAGGCGCATCGCGGCCGCATCTGGGCCGAGAATCGCGCCGGCCCACCTGACGACAGCGGAACCGCGACGATCGCAGGCGCACGTTTCGTGATACGGTTGCCGACATGACCCTGCGGGACAACGCCAGAGCACCCAGCATCCACGCCTCCGCCGTGCTGGTCGGCGACCGCGCCGTGTTGATCCGCGGCCCGTCGGGCGCGGGTAAGTCGCGGCTCGCCTTCGAACTCATTCTGGCCGGACGCAGCGGACAAATTGCCGCCACCACCCTGATCGGCGACGACCGGCTTGATCTTGAGGTCCGCCAGGGGCAACTATTCATCTGCCCGGTGCCGCAACTCGCCGGATTGATCGAAATCCGAGGCCTCGGGATTCGCCGTTGCGATTTCGCATCGGAAGCCGTAGCCGGCCTTGTGGTCGATCTGGCAGCCCCCGATGGCGAACGGCTTCCTGATCCGGAAAGCCGAAGAACGATGCTATACGGCGTGAAATTACCGCGAATTCCAGTCCAAAGCGGGTTCTCCGCGCTTCCGCTGGTTATCGCTGAACTGACGACAAGCTGCGACCATGGGGCACATCCCGCGACCGGAGATTGTTTGAAGGAAATTGGTAACCATATAAGTCCCACTGTCACCCAGTAGACCAGGGCCGGCTCCCGCTATATCGTAAAAATTGGGGAGAATCGTGATGGCCCCCCCTTGCGCGGGGGCTCCGGATGGTCAAAGTGGCCCGTTCGTGCGGTGCACCAAAGCACCCGCGAGGAGTTTTCGATGATTGGTCTGGTACTTGTGACCCATGGGCGCCTTGCCGACGAGTTCAGGGCGGCGCTTGAACACGTGATGGGTCCGCAAAAGCAAATCGAATCGATCACGATCGGCGCGGAAGATGACGCCGATTTGTGCCGAAGCGACATTATTGAAGCCGTCAATCGTGTCGACAGCGGCAACGGCGTTGCTATTCTCACCGACATGTTCGGTGGCACACCTTCCAATCTGGCGATTTCCTGTATGAGCCGGCCCAAGGTCGAGGTTCTGGCCGGCATTAACCTTCCGATGCTGGTCAAGCTCGCCAAGGTCCGTAACGAACTACCTCTTCCGGAGGCTATCGCCGCAGCCCAGGAGGCTGGCCGCAAATACGTCACCATCGCCAGTCGCGTCCTAGCCGGCAAATGAACGCACCGTCCGACCAACGCGCAACACTCGGCGACAGCGCCGCATCCGATTCTTTTTCGGCGCCATCCGGCGCCGTGGTTCGTGAATTGCTCATCACCAACAAGCGCGGCCTGCATGCGCGCGCCTCCGCCAAGTTCGTGCAACTGGTCGAGCGATTCAACGCCGAGGTTTCGGTCACCCGAAACAACGAGACCGTCGGCGGCACGTCCATCATGGGATTGATGATGCTGTCGGCCGGGCCCGGCACCACGATCATGGTCTCAGCAACCGGCGCCGAAGCTGAGGCCGCGGTGGCAGCCATCGCCGAACTGATCAGCAGCAAGTTCGGGGAAGGCGACTAGTGTCCTTACGGTTCTGATGGAATCAGAACCGGGACTGTACGGTTTTGATGTGACGCGTTTTCTTCACGCGAACCGGTATCCTCTTCGCTTGAAAACGCTCTAAACAGGCAGACGCGCGGTGACATTCGCGGTCCACTTGAGAATGTGCTTGGCGACAGCGACCAGTTCGTCGCGTTGATTCTTGATCTCGATATTGGCCAACGTCCGGCGCCGCCCCTCGTCAACTTCGCTGATGGTGTAGGCGACGGTGATGGTATCGCCGAAAAAAACCGGCTTCAGAAAACGCACGCCATCGTAACCAAGCGAAACCGGCGTGGAGTCGATGCCGCGCTTGAGACTCTCCTCGATCATTCGCGTTGATGTCGTCGACATGAAGCCAACGAGCAACGCCCCGTGGGCAATGCGGTGGCCATAAAGCGAATGGCTCATGAACTGCTCGTCGACATGATTTTGCGAGAGGTCACCGGTTAGCCCTGCGAACAGGTAGACATCGGATTCGCCCACGGTCTTGGAAAACCGGACGGCATCTCCGATCTTGGCATGCATCATCGTCATTTCATCGGCCTTTGCAGTGTGGATTCACAAAACATTGCCCGAGGGCTTGCTTGCTAGATCGTCGAACCGCTCTTCTCTCCGTCAGGTTTCACGCGAGAGCGCCAACGACGCCGCTGGCATAGAGACTTCGACGCTGTGCCGCGTCGTAGCCGATCTCCCGAAGAATATCTTCTGTCTGCGCACCGAGCTTTTGCGGCGGCAGACGGACTGCCGGCACTTCGCCGTCATACCTGATGGGATGGCTAACCACCGTGATAGGCGATCCCGTGGCGCCTTCGACAGTTTGAAAGCTGCGATTGTGCCGCACCTGCGGATCGGCAACGACATCGGCGTAGTCATTGATCGGCGCATGCCAGACGCCATGGGCGGAGAGGATGCGCAGACATTCGGCGGTTGTCCGCGTCGCAAGATTGGCGGCAATGGCCGCCGCTGCTTCATTGCGCCGGGGATAGGCTGCACTATCGGGAATACGCTGCGCCGGCGGCAGGCCCAGCGCACCTCCCAACACATCCAATGAACCAAGCGAAATAGCGACGTGACCGTCACTGGTCGGGTAGATCCCGTAGGGCGCGCCGTAATACCAACCGGCGATCGGTCCCTGCGGACGAACATCATCCGGCGTGTCGCCATTCAAATAGCATGTGAAGGATTCGGATTGCAGGTCTATTGCTGCCGACAGCAAGCTGACATCGACACGGCATCCCTTCCCGGTCCTCGCCTTGCCAACAAGTGCCGCGAGAATTCCCGCCGCAAACAGGGCAGCGCCGTGATGATCGACGGCCGACACGCCGACCGCGCGCGGACCGTGCTCACGACTGCCGGTAATGGCGGCAAGCCCTGACAGCGCCTGCACAAGCAGATCCTGACCCGGCCGGTTCAGATAGGGGCCATGGGCACCGTATCCGGAAGCCGCCGCATAAATAATATCCGGCTTGATCGCACGCGCCGCTTCGAAGCCCAACCCCAGCTTGTCCAGAACCCCGGGACGAAAGTTTTCCGCGATAACATCCGATGTCATGATCAGCTTTTTGGCGATCGCCACGGCTTCCGGCCTCTTCAGATCAAGCGTCAGACTGCGTTTGTTGCGATTGCCGACCAGCAACAACATGGTCTGCCCGTCCACCTGCTTGTCGGCTCCCCCCCATTTGCGTTGAAACGCGCCTTCCGGAGGCTCCACGGCGATAACGTCGGCGCCGAGATCGGCCAGAAACTGCACACCGAGAGGGCCCATGAGAAAATGATTGAAGCTTAGAACGCGAACGCCCTTCAAAAGATCGACCATGCGGCAGCCAGGCTTTCTGTCTTGCGGACGGCGGCGTCATTCTGTCTTGCGGCCAGCACCGGCCGCCCTGAAAACGTTTTCAGAATACTGGCACGGCCGACGCTGTCAAGCAAAGCCGAGGGCGACGATCTCCACGAGAGACATCGCCATGACTGCCGAAAGAGTGGACCCGCCGAAAGGCTTCCGACATAGTCGGCTGTGTCGCGCGGCCCGGCGTCCAGTCAGTGCAAGCGCGCTCAATTCCCGGCAATTCAAACGAAATGACGAAAAAACCCGCTCCCAATACCATCCCTAATTCGCGGCGGCGCGCCAAGATTGAAGATGTCGCACGAGCTGCCAATGTTTCCGCAGCGACAGTATCGCGCGTACTCAACCATCCGGAAATCGTCCGGGCCGCGTTGCGCGACAAGGTCACACGGGCCATTGCGAACCTTTCCTACACCCGCGACAGCGCAGGCAGAGCCCTGAAATCCGGACGGATGCGCACGATCGGCGCCATCGTACCAACGCTTGGCCTGAGCATTTTCGCCGATGGCGTCGAAGCGCTGCAAAACCGCCTGAGCGAGGGCGGCTACACGTTGTTGATAGCGAACTCCCAATACGATCAGCGACGCGAATTGCAGGAGATGCAGAGTCTGATTGAGCGCGGAATCGACGGCATCGTTTTGGTAGGCGGTTCACACGCGCCGGAGCTCCGGGCATTGATCCGCCAGGCGGGCGTTCCGGTCATCACGACCTACGTCGCGAAGGCGTCCGGGGGGATTCCGGCCATCGGTATCGACAACGAAGGGGCGACCCGCCAACTGACGCGCTATCTGCTCGATCTTGGTCATGTGGCATTTGGCACCATCGCCAATGTCCCGCCATCGAATGACCGATCGCGCGCACGCCTGGATGGCATTCTCCACACCTTGCGGCAGGCTGGGATCAACCTCCGGCCGACGCAGATCATTCATGCGGATCACTCTCTCGCCCAGGGGCGCAGCGCGTTCCGGCAGATCATGAACGACCATCCTGAAACCACCGCAATCATTTGCACCACCGACACATTGGCGATCGGGGCAATTGCAGAGGCCAGAAAGCTCGGTTATCACGTGCCGCAAGCGCTCTCGATCACCGGCTTCGATGATGTCGAACTATCCGCCCAGGTTGAGCCGTCGCTTACGACCGTCAGCATTCCCGCGGTGGAGATCGGCCGCGGCGCTGCCGATTATCTCATCAACGCAATTGCCGGCCTGCCGATCCCCAAGAGCGTTCAATTGCCGTATCGGCTGATCATGCGTGGATCGACGGCTGCTCCGCCGGCACGGTCCTCAAGCCGGGCAGCCGCCAAGAAAACGTTGCCGCTTAAATCAACCTAGTCAACCGGTTTGGCACGGCGCGCAACTTGCCCGGCAAAGCCGCGCTACACAGCGCCTCGACAAAGAAAAAATCGCCGAACATCACCGCGCTATCGACACCCTGCCCATGCGGTTTGGAATAGCATCCATGGCGCAACAGGCCGCGATGCGAATTCTCCGACGCCAGGTGACGCGCGCAAAGCGCATCCAGGATATCCAATGCCTGCTGCCGCCAATATCCGGCCTTGTCCGGATCCGGGTGCAACGCCGCCATATCCAGCAGCGCCGAGGCGACAATCGCCGAAGCCGAAGTATCGATCGGCGCATCCGGAATTGCCGGATCGTCGAAATCCCAGAACGGGACCAGCGCCGGGCCGGTACGTTTCAGGAAATAGTTGGCCAACTGCTCCGCCAGGTCGAGATAAGCCAGCTTGCCGGTGGCTTCGGCCGTCCGTGTATAGCCGTAGATCGCCCACGCCTGGCCGCGCGGCCAGCAGGACTCGTCAGCAAAGCCCTGAAACGTAAATTCACGGGCGCGCTCGCCTGTCACCAGATCGTATTCCACCGCGTGATACGTTGACATGTCGTGGCGGATAAATGCTGCGCGCGTCATGATGGCATGCGCCTCCGCGGCCAGCGTGAAACTGGCGTCGTTCTTGTACTTCGCGGCCCAGTACAACAGCGGCAGATTCGCCATCGTGTCGATGGCCGATGAGCGCCGGCCGCGCTCATCATCGAGCGATCCCCAGGCCGAGATATAGCTGCCCTTCGGCGTCATGATCAGGCGGCGGCGCAGTTGTTCGGCCGCGGTCGCCGCCACCTCGGCGTACCGCGCCTGCCCGGTGACGTGATAGGCCGCGACGGCGCTCGGATAAAAGATGAATCCGATATCGTGAGTATTTCCGTCCGTCGCGCGAGGCGCTACCAGCAACAGCCGCTGCTCCGCAAGATTTAGATAGCGCTCGTCATTGGTGCGAAGATAAGCCGCCAGCAACAAGCCGACCCAGAAGCCGCAGAACCAGTTGCCGTGGCTCCAATTCTCGCCGCGGTATCCCGCCGATAGCGACGCCGGCAGAACGTCCCACGCCCCGGCCGGGGTCGTGACGTAAGGAAAATCAAGACCTATCTTCCGCTCGTCCTCGAGCACCTTTTTTGCGTTAAGATCGAGCGCATCCAGAAACAGTTTAGAGGTCAAGGCTCACGCTCCTGCACCACTGCCCGAGACAGGTCGCGCAAAGCCGTAACAGAATTCTCCGAATTTGGAAAACGTTTTCAGACCGGATGGCCCGACGATGTGGCGCTACCGGCCACGCTTGACACTACGCGTAGGGATTCAGCGGCAAATTCTTTTCCGCGAGGACGACTTTATATCTCGGCACCGATCCGGGATCCAATGTCCGCTCGACGTAATAGGAAATCAGCGGCTTGAACCAATCAAAGATTCGTCTCAACTCGGCAACGGGCTCAAGACTTACGTCGACGCGGAGATTCACAATCGGGAATTCATACTTCTCGTAAACGACAATCGCGGCCGAGGTTTGCCCATCGGGTTGCCCGCCGGCATCCCGACCGGCTTCGAGCGCCACCATCAACCGGTCTTCAAAATCGATATCCGCGTTGCCGACGTAAGCATCCGACATTGCCTGAACGACAGCGGGACCAACGAGGACGTTGCCGGTTGCGATGTGATCCGGCCCGGTAACCTCCCCGGCCCACGGATAAGCCTTGGCTCCGCTGACGACGGCGGCCTCGCCGTCAAGCCCGAGGATGGCGATCTGGCGGTAAGCGAAGAACGGATCATTCTCAGCAAGCGCTTTCATCACCTGCGAAGGCTTGAGGCCAGACGCCATATGCCGCTTGGCAAGTTGAAGCTGACGATAATCGGCATGGGCTTGCACGCTGACCACGCCTCGACCGAGCACAACGTCGGTGCATCGCCAACCCACCGCCGGCGTACTGGTCGATTGCGCAAAGCCCATCTTGCCAGAACGCGGACAGAACCCGAGAATGGTAAATGTCATCCGCTCTCCCTCCGTGCAACGGCGACACGCTTCCGCGACGTCGCTTGTTGGACATCACGTTTCGTGAAGCCCTTTCTGCCAGGTCGACAGTGTTCCTTCGAATTGCGACGTGGCGCGCTTGCCCAGCCAATAGCCAATTGCAGGCGGCGCAAGCGAGAAATCAGAATCGACCCCGAGCTTATGCGCGGCATCCAGCGGCCAGTTTGGATTGTGCAACATCTCGCGCCCGATCGCGACGAGATCGGCACGACCGGCCTTCAGAATATCCTCTGCCTGATCGGCATGAACGATATGCCCCACCGCCATGGTCGCAATGTTTGCGTCCGCACGAATCCTTTCCGCGTAAGGCACCTGGTATCCGTATTTCGTCGCCCGCTTGGCCTCGGCGCCGGCAACACTCGCCATACCGCCCGATGAACAGTCAATCACGTCGACGCCACGCTCCTTCAAAACGCGAGCGAGCCGGACACTATCCTCAATTTCCCATCCGCCATCGTCGACACACGACAACCGCATGAATAGCGGCTTGTCGTCCGGCCAATTCGCTCGCACAGATTCGGCGACTTCAGCCGCGAACCGCATGCGGTTTTCGATCGATCCACCGTAAACGTCCGTACGCGCATTCGACCGCTCGGACAGGAACTGATGAATGAGGTAGCCGTGCGCGGCATGAATTTCGAGAACGTCGAAACCGGCCCGATCGGCGCGCGCCGCCGCGGCTCCCCACTTATCGACCAGCGGAGCGATTTCGCTCAACGAAAGCGCCCGTGGAACCGGAGCACTCTTCGATGATCCGATCGCACTCGGACTAACAAGCTCCCAATCCTGCCAATCACTGACGCCGGGATTTTCCGCCAGCGGGCGGCCGCCTTCCCATGGGCGCGCCATCCGCGCCTTGCGACCGGAGTGTCCGATCTGAATGCCCGCCTTGGCTCCGCTCGACCGAATGACATCGACCAACGGCCGCAATGCCGTAGCGTGATCGTCGCTCCAAATACCGAGATCGCCAACCGTTCCTGCGCCGCGCCGCTCGACCTTGGTGGATTCCACCATCACCAGGCCGGCGCCACCTACCGCGAACTTTCCGCTATTGATTAGATGCCAATTCGTAGGGAAGCCATTGACCGCGGCATACTGATGCATCGGCGAGACGACGATGCGATTTTTCAAGCGAATGCCGCGCAAATCAAGCGGCGAAAACAGCAATGCCATCTTATCCTATCCAATTTGGCTCAACCGGCGAACCAGGGTCGATTGCGGCGAACAATGGCAATCTCGATTCCGCCCGTCGCGCCTTCTGACTAGACGCTTCCTGGAACAACACCGGCCGGCAATGCGGCACAATGATCATAGATCTCACCTGGCCGCGTGAACCACACCTTATCGCGCTGAGGATGATCCACGATATGGCGGAGAGCCTCACGCAAGACCGGAATCCGGTGCGGCTGCCCGACGATCATCGTATGCAAAGCGATTCCGCAGACAAGCGGCTGGCGTTCCGACTGCCTCAGCATCTCCTCGAACTGCGATACGATCATCCGGCCGAAATCCTCGGTGGTGTGACGCCGCACGCCGAGCACCGGCGAATCGTTGATTTCAAGAGGGTAAGGAACCGACATGAGATTGCCGCTGCGCGTGCGAATCCAGATCGGCTGATCGTCAAACGGCCACTCCATAAAATAATCGAAGCCGGCTTCCCGCAGCAAATCCGGCGTGACATGGCTCTCCGACATCCACGGTCCCATCCAGCCCCGTGGCAGCTTGCCGATATGCCGCGCGATGCGATCGCGTGCTTCGGCAATCAGTCGCGCTTCATCTTCCTCCCACAAGCCGCCTTGCCGTTCGGCGTTCGTGCGCCCGTGACCGATAATCTCGTCGCCGCGGGCGAGAATGGGCTCAATGACGTCCGGACAGTAATCGCAAATTGACGAATTGATGAGGTGACTGGCGGGTAGTTTCAGTTCTTCGAGCAGATCGAACAACCGCCAGACACCGACGCGATTGCCGTAGTCACGCCACGCAAACGTTCGTGGATCGGGCTGCGGCAGTTCGGTGGAGAACGAATGTCCGAGCCCCGCGCCATAGGCGAAGTGCTCAATATTGGTCGTAATGTGAACGGCGAGACGTTTCCCCTGCGGCCAGCTGTAGTCGGGCCGTTTGACGATCGGCGAATAATCGTATCGTCCATGGTGAGGCAGTTTCATTTTACGTGACCCTTCAGGTTGCTCGCGCGATCACCTTATCGGACGCCCTGACGCATTCCACGCTTCAAAGGCGCGGCATTGTCGAGCGGTCCATCCGTCAGGAGCGGCGCTTGCTCAGCCGTTCATCGAGCTTGAAAATTTTCACGGTGTTATCGCGCAGGATCTTACGCAGCGATTCCGGCCGGAACTGGTGTATATCGATTTCGGACATCGCCCGTTCCGGATCAATCACCGGCCAGTCGGACCCGAAGATCACCTTGTCCTGCCCAAACGTATTGGCATAGTGCACGATTTCCGGCGGCCAGTGCTTGGGCGCGTAGGCGTCCAGCCCGATGTAAATGTTCGGATGCTTCCAGGCCATCGCGATCATCTCATGATGCCAAGGCCAACCGACGTGGATGCCGATCAGGGTCAGCTCCGGAAAATCGATCGCGACCTGGTCCAGCGTGATCGGTTGACCGACCGACGGGAGCCGTCGATCCTTGTTATAGACCAGGCAATTTCCGACCTGCATCATGATCGAGATATCGAGTTCGCAACACTTCGCGTAGTACGGGTAGTACTTCGCGTGGTTCGGCGCCAAACCGAACCAGTGCGGATACAGATGCGCGCCGACAAAGCCGTACTCGTTGACGGCCTTTTCCAGCTCACGCAAGCCGGCCATTCCCCGCGTCGGGTCGATGCCCGCAAGGCCGGAGAAGCGATCGGGATAGCGCTGGCAGATTTCATGAACGACCTCATACGGCGTTTCGACAGAGTGACGAACGCGAAGGTCGCCGTTGCGATTGGCGATGATGAACGACCGCTCGATATTCGCGCGATCCATCTTCTTGATGTAATCCTCGATCGAAACGCCACGACGATCGTCGGGATTGAGGCGCGTCTTGATCCGAAAATTGTTGTCGGTGCTGATCTCCCCGCGCTCGAACGATTCTGGCGTAAAGACGTGAACAACAGTGTCGATCGCGCCGTAGTCTAGTTTCGACATTCATTCCACTCCATGCTGAAATATCGGCATCGGCCTGCAACCGAAGGCTCAAAGCGATATGGTGTTTACGAAATCTGAACCGATTGTCCGGTGGCGGCGGTCTTGTTTGCGAACCGGGATATCAAGATGCGCAGCATCTCACTGGTGCCGTCGCCAATCTGAAATAGTTTGACTTCACGGTAGAGACGCTCGAGCGGGTGGTCCGCCGTATATCCGTGCCCTCCCATGATCTGGATCGCATCCGACGTCGCCTCCATCGCAACATCGGACGCGAAATGCTTCGCCATTGACGCTGCAACTGGCGCATCCGGGCCGCCCGCATCGGCAACGACCGCCGCGCGATAGGAAAGCTGCCGCGCAGCTTCGATCTTGGTGAGAATGTCGGCGATCTTGAACCGCATGCCCTGGTGTGCCGAGATCGGCTGCCCGAACTGCAGCCGCTCGGCAGCATAGCTCAGCGCGTAATTCATCGCGGCTTGCGATACGCCAACCGCGCGGGAACCATACACGGCGCGGATTTTCGCAAAGTCGCCCTGCAAGTAGCTAAATCCCTTGCCTTCCTCGCCGAGAAGGCACCGTGCAGGCACGCGACAATTATCAAACACCACTTCCGATATCGGATTCGCGTGGTGGCCAAGGGTCCGGTAACGTTGTCCGATGGTCAGTCCCGGGGTGCCTTTGTCGACCAAAAAGATCGAGATGCCGCCGCCACGCGGCGCATCCTTCTCCGTTCTCACGAAAACAACGAGGACATCCGCGCGGTGCGCGTTGGTGATGAAAATCTTCGTACCATTGATGACGTAGTCCGAACCATCGCGCACCGCATAGGTCTTGATCGAGGCGGCATCAGAACCGCCGTGCGGTTCGGTCAATGCAAATGCCGTGACGATCTCTCCCTTGCACATACCGGGCAGGACACGGCTTCGTTGCTCGTCGGTGCCGGCCGACAGGATCGGGCCGCTCGCAAGCGTCATCGGATAGCTTGCCGCCGAGAACCAGCCACCCGACAGTTCTTCCAGAATCACTGCGCAGGTCAGCGTGTCGAAACCCTGCCCACCGAATCTGGTCGGAATATCAAGCCCCAGAAATCCGAGCTGGCCCATTTCCTGCAACAGATCGGATGGCACATCCCGCCCCAAGCGTTCGGATTGCATCGCCTCTGGAGCAAGAACATTTGTCGCGAAGCGGCGTGACGCCTCGCGCAGATCTTTTTGGTCTTGAGTCAATTCATAGACGGACATCGTTTCTTCCTCGACTAAGCGACTATTTGTCCGACTCGCCCGCGATCCAGAACAGGGACCGCCTTCGAAGCGCGCGGATCGCGATGTTGAAGATCACGCCAAGCAGTGCGAGCACCCCAAGGATGGCGAATACGCTCGGCGTGCTCATTTGAAACTGCGCTTGCAGCAGCAGAACGCCAAGCCCCTCCTCGGCGCCGACAAACTCTCCAACGATCGCACCGAGCAGCGAAACGACGATCGCCAATTCGATCCCGGTGAGGACACTCGGCAACGCCGCGGGGATCGACAGATGCCGCAGCGTCTGGAGGCGCGGCGCACGAATAGCCTGGAAGAGTTCGACCTGCTCGCGGCTGACGCTGCGAATGCCCGAGATCGTGTTCACAAGCACCGGAAAGAAACACAGAAGCGCGACAACAACGACCTTCGATGTCAGGCCAAAGCCGAACCACACAACGAGCAGCGGAGCGATCGCCACCTTGGGCATGCACTGAAGCGCGATGATATAGGGATAGAAGGTGCTCATCATCGTGCGCGATTCGGTAAGGACAATCGCAACCACGAAACCAAGCCCGGCTCCGATGGCAAATCCGGACACGGCCTCATAGAGCGTAACGAGCGTGTGTTGAAAATAGAGGTCGATCGTCGCCGGATCGAAGTAAATCCTCAGCACCTCGGAGAACGTCGGAAGGATATACTTCGGGACTTTCAGCAGACCCGGCCCATACTCCCACGTAATGAGGAATACCATCAGAAACATGATGGGAAGAGCGACCCTTCGTGTATCAACGCTCATATCCGTATTCCTTCCGCAGGAACAAACCATTCCCCGGCCAAGCCGGCCACATGGACGACTTAGTCCAGATTGGTACTCGCAAAATATTTTCTGATCTTGTTGGTCAATTCGCCGAATTCGACCGAGCCAATGATCTCCGGAGTCCGCTTTCGTGGAAACGGCACAGCCACGTCGTCGACAACTTCGCCCGGGCGCGCACTCATGACCAGAATGCGCGTCGAAAGGAAAACAGCTTCCTGGATGCTGTGAGTAACCATCACAACCGTCTTCCCGGTCTGCAGCCACAGCGAATTGAAGAAGACGTTCATCGTTTCACGCGTCAACGCGTCAAGCGCACCGAATGGCTCATCGAGCAGAAGGCAGGCAGGATCGTGAACCAGGGCCCGGCATATCGATGCGCGCTGCTGCATTCCTCCGGAGAGCTCGAATGGATACTTGTTGTGAAATCCGCCAAGACCAACGAGGTCGAGCAGCTCTTCCGCACGCTTCTTCTCCGCCGCGGAGACACGCCGTCGAACCTGGATCGGCAAGACCACGTTCTCGATAACCGATTTCCAGGGCAACAAAACCGCATTCTGAAAAACGAACCCGACGTCATCCCGTGGACTCGTGACACGATCATCCTTGATGGTGATCTCGCCGCTGCTGACTGGAATCAGGCCGCCGATCATCTTCAATAAGGTCGTTTTGCCACATCCACTGGGCCCGACGATCGAAATGAACGCGGTATCGTCGATGGCAACAGTTGTCTTGTTGAGGGCAAGGATGGGACCGGTCTGCGTCGAATACTCCTTCGACACGTCCCGAATATTGATGACGGCATTTCGTTCCATGCGCGCACGATCCTCGTCAGAAGAAACCGACAGCGTCCGCAGCAACGGCGCGCGTCGGTGTCACGATTATTGGATTGCACTCAAATTCACGCAGTTCATGCCGCAACGACCATCCAAGCGATGCGATGCCGGCGATCGTATCGATGAGTCTATCGACGGCCAGCTTCGGTTGACCGCGCGCACCATTCATCGGCGCCCAGATGGTGAGCTGTTTCACGACTGAGCGGATATATTCCGCATCGAACGGCGGGATCAACGTAACGGAATCGCTGACCATATTGGTCCAGATTCCACCCGATCCGACAGTCAGTCGCATGCCGAACGTCTGATCGTGAACGCAACCAACCAGAACCTCCATCCCGCTCTCGATCTGCTCTGCAACCATCACCTCGCGCGCGGAGAGACGGCTGACCATGTCATTCCATGCCGACAGCATCATCTCGCGCGTGGTGATATTCAAGACGACGCCGCCGCAATCGCTTTTGTGCGCAATGACCGGCTCCGATATCTTCATGACGCAGGGATACCGCATCGTTGCCGCGATCCGCTCGATGTCCCCGGCTGATCTTGCATAGTGAATTTGCGGGCAATCGATCCCGAACTCCTGAAGTAGCCGCATGCTCGGCCGCTCGCCCAGCACCAGTTGCCCTCCATCGCCGGGAACGGCCTCGGCGCGCAGGCGTCCAAAATCGACAACGGGACGAACAGGTTCGGCCTGGGCCGGTGAAGACAATGTCGACCCAGCCGATGCCTTACGCTGCTGGAATCGCAGGTAGTCGGCGAACGGCACCAGAAATTTTGCGGGATCCTGATAGACGAGCAGCCCGGCATCGAGGCCGCGCTTGCGAACCTCATCGGTCACACCCAACCAGCACACCACAAGCGTCTTGGCTGTCGTTCGCTGCAGTCGGGTCAGAACGGAGATCACCTGACTGGACTGCTCCAGCGTTCCCTTCCCGCTCAACAGGAACATCAGGACATCGGTCTCGGCATCATCCAACAAGGCGCGCAACGCGACCTCCAGAATGGATATGTCATTCACGACCTGCGCCGTCAGATCGACCGGATTTCTGACGCGACCGAATGACGGCACTACGGTGGCCAATTGCCTCTCGGTCTCCGGCGACAAAACACCCATTTCAATGCCGAGATCGCTACAGAGATCGGCAACATAGACGCTGGCTCCACCGGAGGTCGTCGCCGTCGTAAC